>QFCS01004824.1_pt1 | contig 219318 bp, 208 predicted proteins | sample 3576561 | NCBI WGS metagenome assembly QFCS01
CATCCATCTGACCGGCAATATGGAACGCTTCATGTGGTCGTTCGACGGCATCAAGATGTCCGACTATCACGAGCCCATCCCCTTCATCGAGGGAGAGCGCGTGCGGATCAACCTCATCAACGATTCGATGATGAGCCACCCAATCCATCTGCATGGCCATTTCTTCGAACTGGTCACGGGGAAAGGCGATCATGCGCCGCGCAAGCATACGGTGCTCGTCCAGCCGGGCGGGATCGCGAGCTTCGACTTCACCGCCGACGCGCTCGGTGACTGGGCGTTCCACTGCCACCTTCTCTATCACATGCATGCCGGAATGATGCGCGTCGTGAGCGTCCGTCCGAAGGGAGACGGCGAATGACCCGGGTCGCGCTCCTCCTTGCCGGCATCGCACCCTTTGCGGTCGCCGTTCCGGCTGCTGCGCAGTCGATGGACCATTCGATGCACGGTTCGAAGCCTGCTTCGAAACCCGCTCCCGCGCCGGCGACTGAGCCGCCAGTTGAAGCGCCGATGGACCATGGCAACATGCAGGGCATGGACATGGCGCCTGAAGCTTCGACCTGTCCACCGGAACATGCCGCGATGGGTCATTGCACGGCGGGCGACAAGGCTTCCGAGAAGCTGGCTGCCGATATGGGCGCGATGGAGCCCGACACTGCGGCGCCTTCCGATGCCGACTGTCCCCCCGAACATGCCAAAATGGGCCACTGCACCCCGCAAGCCGGCCCCGCCGATACGACGTCCCCGCAGCCGGGGATGGAAAATATGCCGGGAATGGAGGCGATGCCGGGAATGGAAGCGATGCCTGGGATGGGCAGCGCGAGCGGAACGGACTTGCCGCCCGGCGATGCTACCGCTCCGGCGCCCCCCGGCGACTGGTATGCCGACCGCATCTACCCGAAAGCCGAAATGGAACATTCGCGGCATGACATGATGAAGGAAAATGGGGGGCAGACTGTCGGGTTCATCAGCTTCAACCTCGCGGAATATCAGGCGCGCAAGGGCCGTGACGGCTTTCGATGGGACGGTGAGGCCTGGTATGGTGGCGATATCAACCGGCTGACGCTGAAGAGCGAAGGCGAGGCCGTTTTCGGCGAAGGGATCGAGGGTGCCGAGGTTCAGGCGCTCTACAGCCGAACGATCGGACCCTATTTCAATGCGCAGGCAGGTATCAGACAAGATCTTGGGCCTGGCCCCGATCGCACCTATGCAACGGTCGGCTTCGAGGGTCTTGCTCCCTATTGGTTCGAGGTCGAGGGCGCGCTTTTCCTCTCCAACAAGGGGGATTTGCTCGGCCGTCTCGAAGGATATTACGACCAGCGTATCACGCAGAAACTGATTTTGCAGCCGAGGGCGGAGCTGAATTTCGCCCTGCAGGATGTTCCTGAAACCGGCGTCGGCTCGGGCCTGTCCGACGTCGAGCTGGGTCTTCGCCTGCGCTACGAGATCGTGAAGGAGTTCGCACCCTATTTGGGCGTCGAGTGGGCGCGAAAGCTCGGCGATACTGCGCGCTTCGCGCGCGCGGCCGGTGAGGATCCGGGTGGCGTCAGCTTTGTGATGGGCGTGCGCACCTGGTTCTAGAAGTATCGAGGAGTGGCAACACGTCGAGGAGATATGCCGTGAAACCAGCCTATCGCAGCCTTGCGCTGCAGACCATTGTCAGTGGCATCATCATGTATCTGGTGATGTTCGTGATGATCGACCGCCTCTCGAGCTTCTACAACAACCTCAACATGTTCTATATGACGCTGATGATGGTGTCGCCGATGGTCGTCATCATGATCGTCGCAATGCCGGGCATGTTTTCGTCCAAGCGCTTCAACACACTGTTGCTGCTCGGATCGGCTGTCGCCTTCTTCGGGAGCTTCGCGCTCATCCGGACCCAGACGACGATCGGCGACACCGCCTTTTTGCGCTCAATGATCCCGCATCATTCGGGAGCGATCCTGATGTGCGAGCAGGCTTCGCTCAAGGATCCAGAAATTCGCGAACTGTGCCGCGGCATCGTCGCGGGACAGGCGGCCGAAATCGAACAGATGAAATCCATCCTCGCGAGGAAATGATATGACAAGTCCCATGACGCGCCGCAATCTTCTCGGCTTGGTGGTGGCCGGCTCGGGCATGGCGCTGGCGGCCTGTAACGCTTCGCCGGGATCCGTGCCGATCGGCGAGACGGAGGCCGCTCGTGAACCCCGTGCCGATGCTGCAAGCGCCAAGCGGATGCTCGTCTATCGCGATCCCGAATGCGGATGCTGCGAGGCCTGGGCCGATATCGCGCGCAAGGCGGGGTATGAGGTGACCGTCGAAAACCGGTCGGACATGACCGAGGTCAAGGCGCGTCACCACGTTCCCGAGCAGCTCGCCTCGTGCCACACGGCGGTCGTCGGCGACTATGCGATCGAAGGTCATGTGCCGATGCAGCATGTCGCGCAGCTGCTCCGGGACCGGCCCCGCGACATTTATGGGATCGCAGTTCCGGGCATGCCGCGCGGCTCGCCGGGTATGGAGATGCCCGATGGAAGCGCGGATGGATTCGAAGTCATTGCCTTTGGCCCGGATGGCAAGTCGATGGTGTTCGGCGCCTGATCGGCGACACGCTTTGCGACGAAGCAAGGGCTTGCGAGCCGGGAGAGAGGGACGCGGGCGCGATATATAACTTAATGGAATGACCCTCTCGTTTGTGGCGATGAGTCGTGATTATTTCTGGCCATGACCCAAGCGCAGCGATAGCCCGCTGAGGAAGCCGAGAGCTTTCGCAAATGGAGGGGACCCATGAGAAAATTTTTTCGCACGAGTGGCTCGATCGCCGCTGTCCTGGCCGCCTCGTCGGCCATGGCCGCCTTCGCGCAAGAGAATGGCGAGGAGGCATCGAAGCCGGGTGCATCGCAGGGCGAGATCATCGTGACCGGTACGCGGCGGAACGACCTAAAGGCTGCGGACTCGGCTCAGCCGATCGATATCATTACCGGCGCAGAACTGCTCGAAAAGGGCACGGCCGACATGAACGACCTCCTTCGCACCGAGGTTCCATCGCTCAACGTCCAGCGTCTCGTCAGCAATGACGGGGCCGTCTTCACCCGGCCCTTCTCGCTTCGCGGTCTGCCGCCGGACCAGACGCTGGTGCTCGTGAACGGCAAGCGGCGCCATCGCGGCGCGACGGTCCAGTTCACCAATGTTCCCTATATCCGGGGATCGCAGGGACCCGATCTTTCGGCGATCCCGTCGATCGCGATCGGCCAGCTCGAGGTGCTGCGCGACGGCGCGTCGGCGCTCTACGGATCGGATGCCATCGCCGGCGTGCTCAATTTCGGGCTGCGCCGTGACCGCGAGGGGGGCTTGCTGATCGCCCGCTACGGTCAATTCTACAAGGGCGACGGCGAGGATGTCCTCATCCAGGGCAATGTCGGGCTTCCCTTCACCGATGCCGGTTTCGTCAACATCAGCGGCGAATATGTAAACGCGAATACGACGTCGCGCGGCGTTCAGCGCCCCGACGCGCAGGCGCTCATCGATGCGGGCGTCGAGGGCGTCCCGGTCCCGGCGCAGCGCTGGGGTAATCCCGAGTCCGAAGCGGCCCGCATCTTCGTCAATGCCGGTATCGACCTGTCGGACGAGATGGAATTCTATACCTTCGGCAATTACAGCTGGAGCCGTGGGACGACGGCCTTCTTCTACCGCCATCCCGACACGAGCTTCATTTCTACCTCGATCCCGCTCACCAGCACTCCGGGGGGGCAACGCTTCAGCTTTCGCCAGCTCTATCCGGGCGGTTTTACGCCGGAATTCGGGGCCACGGTCACCGATGCCGCGCTCGCTGCCGGCCTCAAGGGCGAATTCTCGTCGGGCCTGACTTATGATCTCAGCGCCTCTTATGGGCAGAACCATGCGTCCTACCGGATCGACAACACGGTCAATCCGTCGCTTGGGCTAAGCTCGCCGACGTCGTTCAAGCCGGGGCAACTCGAACAGCGCGAGCTCGCCTTCAACCTCGATCTCACCTACCCGATTGCCATCGGCACCGCCGATCCGCTGACCCTCGCCGGCGGCCTCGAATATCGGCGCGAGACATATGAGATTACCGCGGGCGATATCGCGTCGTGGCAGGTCGGCCCCTTCGCCTCGGTCGTCGACCCCGATACCGGGAACAGAGTGGGGCTCCCCGTCGGCTCAAACGGATTTCCCGGATTCAGCCCGATACAGGCCGGCGAGTTCGCGCGCCGCAACTGGGCCGCCTACACGTCGCTTGAAGGCAATCTCACAGAGGCGCTGCAATTCGGCCTCGCCGGTCGATACGAGAATTATTCGGATTTCGGCTCGAAGTTCACCTGGAAGGTGAACGCACGATATGATTTTTCCGACCTGTTCGCGGTTCGCGGCTCGGTCAATACCGGCTTTCGCGCCCCCACGCCCGGCCAGTCGAATGCCTCGCAGGTCCAGACCAATATCGACTCGGTCACGGGCGCGCCGCTGACGGCGGGCATCATCGCCCCCAATAATCCGGTGGCGCAATTCTTCGGGGCGACGCCGCTCCGGCCGGAAAAATCCTTCAACCTGGCGGGCGGCATCGTCGTGAAGCCGTCCAATCGCGTCACCTTCACGCTCGATTATTTCAACATCAAGGTCGAAGACCGGATCGCGGTATCGGGCAATTTCAACCTCACGCCGGCGCAGCGGGCGCAGCTTGCGGCGCTCGGCATTCCGGGCGGGGATTCCTTCCAGCAGGTGAGCTTCTTTACCAACTCCTTCGACAGCCGCACCCAGGGGGTCGACGCCGTACTGACCGTCGGCTTCGACCTCGGCGCAGGCAAGGCAACACTGGGCCTCAACGGCAATTATACGAAGACAGACGTCATCAAGGCTTCGCCGGTGATCACCGCCGACCGCGAGCGACTGCTCGAACTCGAAGGCTTCGTCCCCAAGTGGAAAGGCAACGCCTCCTTCAGCTATGAAGGCGAGCGCTTCGGCTTCCTCACGCGCGCGAACTATTATGGCAAATGGACCGACTATGGCGCGACCCCGGCGGCCGACCAGACCGGCGGCGCCGAACTGCTGGTCGATCTCGAGCTTTCCTACCGGGTCAACGACATGCTCAAACTCGCGGTCGGCGGCGAGAATATCTTCGACAACTACCCCGACCGCGAGGCGCGCCAATCGCAGATCAACAACGGGATCCAGTATCTCCGCTTTGCGCCGACGGGGTTCAACGGCGGCTTCTGGTACGTCCGCGCGACCGCTTCCTTCTGATCGGTGGCGCTGGGCGGGCGTGCGACGACTTTCGTCTTCAGCCGGCTTCGGCGCCGAACATCGCGTCGCGGTGGGCTTCGAGCATCGCGATGAAGGCGGCCGCAACTTGCGACATCGGCCGCAGCATCGGCGTGAAGAGCATATATTCGAAATGAACCTCCGGCGCGAAATCACGGACCGTAAGCCCCCGCTCAGCATAATCCGCGGCGGTTACGGGGTTGAGGATCGAACATCCGACGCCCTGCATGACCAGCGCGCAGATCGTCATTGCATATTGGGTTTCGATGACCATTTCGCGGTGGACGCCCGCGTCCTCGAAAATGCGGTCGATGCGGTGGCGCACGCCGTCTTCGAGCGCGAGCGAGATGAAGGGCTCGCCCTCGAGGTCCGCCGGCCGGATGACGTCCTTTGCGGCGAGGCGGTGCCCGGCGGGAAGGACGCAGGCACCGGGGCAGCGCAGAAAGCGCTCCATCCGGATGCCAGGCAACTCGCGCGCCGGCGTCGCCAGCCCGATGTCGAACTGCTGGTTCGCCATCCATTGCCGCACCGTGGACGAACTGCGTGTCTGCAGCTGAATGGTGACGCCGGGATGCGTCTCGCGAAACGCCGCGATCACGCGTGGCAGGAAGCTGACGGCAAGGGCGGGGAGCGCTGCGATCCGCAAGGTTCCGGTCGCCATGTTGCGGATGTCCTCGGCCACCCGCTTCAGCGCGGCGATGCCGGAAAAGCTACGCTCGACCTCGTAAAAAAAGGCATCGGCCTCGGGGGTCACGGTGAGCGCGCTGCCGCGCGAGCGCAGGAAGAGCTGAAAGCCGAGTTGATGCTCGAGATCGGCGAGCATCTTGCTCACCGCGGGCTGCGACAGGTTGAGCGACTGCGCGGCCTGGGTAACCGATCCCGAGACCATCACCGCCCGGAATGCTTCGAGGTGACGCAGGTTCATCGCACATCGCTCCTTATAGCTATTCTTTATGGCATTAGCATTGAAAGCTTCCATTATGAATAGGTCGCGCGCGCCGCGCTCTCTGCTTTCTGCCCTACTCGCCGCGGGCGCCCTGCTACTGGGCGGCTGCGGCGGCAAGCCTGCGGGCTCTGGCGAACATGAGGTCGCCGCTGCGGCGAAAGGTTCGACCCTCGCGCGAATCCGGGCGCGGGGAACGCTCAATTGTGCCGTCCACACGGGACAGCTCGGCATGTCCTATCTCGACCAGCGCGGACGCTGGCAGGGGTTCTTCGTCGATTACTGCCGGGCGCTCGCCGCCGCCGTTCTGGGCGATGCGCGCAAGGTCCGCTTCATGCCGGTTGCCTCGAACAAGCGCTTCACGATCGTGCAGACGGGCGAAGCCGACGTCCTGTCGCGGACGACCACATGGACGCTGACGCGCGACACCGATCTCGGGGTGAATTTCGTCGGCATCATGTATTATGACGGGCAGAGCTTCCTTGTGCCGAAACGCTCGGGCGTGCGGCTTCCGGCGGATCTCGACGGCGCGTCGATCTGTATCACCAAGGGGACGACATCCGAACTCAACACCGCCGAATATTTCGAGCGCAAGGGGCTCCGCTTCCAATCGGTCGTCTTCGAGAATCCCGAGGAAGCGAAACTCGCCTTCTTCGCGGGGCGATGCGACGCGATGACCACCGATGCCTTCACGCTGACGGTGATCCGCCTCGCCGATACGGCAACGCCGGGCGATTATGTCGTGCTGCCCGAACGGCTCACCAAGGAACCGGTCGGGCCTGTCGTGCGCAGCGACGACGAGCAATGGTTCGAGATCAACAAATGGGTCCTGAACGCGCTGTTCGCCGCCGAGGAAATGGGAGTCACCCGGGAGAATGCGGCGCGGATGCGTTCAACCTCCCCCGATCCCGAGGTCCGCAAGATGCTGGGCGGCCTGCCGGGATTCGGCAAGTCGCTCGGCCTCGACGATGACTGGGCGTATCGGGCGATCCGGGAGACGGGCAATTATGGCGAAATCTTCGACCGCCACATCACCCCGCTCGGTGTCGAACGCGGGCAGAACAGGCTATACCGGGACGGCGGGCTGATCTTCCCGTTGCCGATGCGATGACCCCCGTTCGGCGACGATCTGCCATCGCCGCGCTGCCCTGGCTGCTTTTGGCGGGAGGGCTGGCGGCAAGCTACGCCTTGTTCATGACACTCACCGACAATCTCGCCGACCGGAATATCCGGACGGGGTTCGGTTTCCTGTTCGACCGGGCGGGCTTTGCGATCGGCGAAACGCTGATCGCATACGCGCCGGGCGACTCCTATGCCGCTGCGTTGTCGGTGGGGCTGCTCAACACGCTCCTGATCTCGGCGCTCGGCATCATTTTCTCGACCCTGTTCGGCCTCGCAATCTGTATGGCGCGCCTGTCGTCCAACTGGCCGTTTGCGAAGCTTTCCGGCCTCTATATCGAACTGGTCCGCAACATCCCGCTGCTGCTCCAGATGTTCGTCTGGTACGCCATATTGCTGTTCGGGTTGCCGGGTCCCGCCGCAGGATCCGTCGGTGCGTTCGATCTCGACAATCGGGGGTTGCATCTCCCCGCACTTGTGCTCTCCGATCCCGGCAGGCTCGCCTTGCTGACCGCGATCATCGCGGTGGCGATCCTCTTCGGCGCCGTCGGGCGCCAGCGCGTTCGGGTGCGCACCGCGCTGGCGCTGGCTGGCATCGCCTCGCTTTCGTTCATCCTGTGGGGCGGGGTCGATCTGCCGCGGGCGGGGCGTTTCGGAACGGTCGGCGGCCTCTCGCTCTCGACCGAATTTCTGACGCTGGTTGCCGGGCTTTCGGTCTACGCTTCGGCCTATCTGGCCGAGATATTCCGCGGCGCCATTCTCGCGGTGCCCGCCGGGCAGCGCGAGGCGGCGAGGGCGCTCGGCCTGTCGCCCGCGCAGACGATGGGACGGATCGTCCTTCCGCAAGCCTTGCGCGTCGCGATACCGCCGATGACGAGCTGGCATCTCAATACGATCAAGAACAGCTCGCTGGGGGTGGCGATCGGATATCCCGAATTTGTTTCGGTCGTCGATACCGTCATCAGCCAGACGGGGCAGGCCATCGAGGGCGTCGGTCTGATTGTGGCGACCTTCCTCCTACTTTCGCTTTCCTTGTCCTTCGTCACCGGCCGCTATGCCCGCCGTCTGGGCTGGAGTGTCGCCGGACAGCCGGGCCGGAGTGCCGAGGCACCCCGTCTTGAACCCTTCCCCTTGCGCCGGATGGCCGACTGGCCCGCATGGATGCGGCGCAATCTGTTCGGGGGCGGAGGGCAGTCTGTCCTGACGCTCGCCATTTTTGTTCTGGCGGCTCTGGCCATCGGCAAGGGGCTGTCGTGGCTGTTGCTCGATGCGACCTTCGCCGGCGGGGCGATCGAATGCCGGTTGGCCAGCGGCGCGTGCTGGCCCTTCCTGCGGGAAAATGCGCGGCTCATCCTGTTCGGCACCTATCCCGAAGCCGAGCAGTGGCGCGCCGCCGCAGCAGCGGCGGTACTGCTGCTGTCCCTCGCGCTGTCCTTCGTCCCGCGCTTTTGGGGCCGTCGCCTCGGGCTGGTCTGGGTCGGCGCTATTCTGGTCGCTGTGCTCTTGTTGCGAGGCGGGTTCGCGGGGCTCGTGCATGTGCCCATGGAAAAATGGAGCGGCCTTCCGGTCACGCTTCTGCTCGCCAGCATCGCGGTGGTCGGCGCATTTCCGCTGGCGATTGTCCTCGCATTCGGTCGCAGGTCGTCGCGGCGCACGCTTCGCTGGGCGAGCACCGCCTTCATCGAGCTCGTTCGCGGAACCCCGCTGATCGGCGTGCTGTTTCTCGCCGCGGTGATGTTCCCGCTGTTCGTTCCCGCCTATCTTTCGATCGACAGCCTGCCGCGTGTCCAGATCGCGCTCCTCTTCTTCACCGCCGCCTATATGGCCGAGGTCATCCGGGGCGGCCTGCTCGCGGTATCGGCCGGGCAGGGCGAGGCCGCGCAGGCGCTCGGCCTGAGCAAATGGCAGGCGCGGCGGCACGTCCTGTTGCCGCAGGCGCTCAAGGTCAGCGTGCCGGGTCTGGTCAACACCTCGATCAGCGAGGTGAAGAATACCACCCTCGTCCTGATCGTCGGCGTCTTCGATGTGTTGCAGACGACGCGCCTTTCCTACGTCGAGGCGCAATGGCGACCCTATTTCGCCGAAGCCTATCTTTTCACCGGGACCATCTTCTTCCTCCTCTGCTTCTCCCTGTCCCGGCTCAGCATGAAGATCGAACGGAAATTATCCTATGCATGAACAAGACCCAGCATCGCCCCGCGAGCGGGCTGAACCCGCCGGGGGCGCCTGGCAGGATCCAACCCGCGCCGTTCACGCCGGCCCGCGCGCGAGCGATCAGCGGGGTCTCATCAATCCTCCCGTCGATCGCGCCTCGACGATCATCTACGACAGCGTCGAAGCCTATATGGATCGCCACCGGGGGCTTTATGACGAGGTCATCTACGGCCTGTATGGCACGCGCACGACCTTTGCGCTCGCTGAGGCCGTCGCCGAGCTCGAGGCCGGCTATGCGACGGTCATCACCTCCTCGGGAACAAGCGCGATCGCGCTCACCCTCACGGCGTTTGCGGGCGCGGGCGATCATCTGCTCGTCGCCGACTGCGTCTATGGGCCGACCCGAAAATTCCTGACCGATGTGCTCGCGCGTTTCGGGGTCGAGGTCGAATATTTCCGGCCCGATATCGGCGCGGAGATAGCTGACCTGTGCCGCAGCAACACCCGCCTCATCTATATGGAGACCCCGGGCTCGCAGACATTCGACATGATCGACGTGCCGGCGATCGCGGCGGTCGCGCGCGGCCGTGGCATTTTGACGGCGGTCGACAACACCTGGGCGACGCCGCTCTTCTTCAAGCCGCTGGCTCATGGCGTCGATGTCTCGCTCGCGTCGGCGACCAAATATCTCTCGGGGCACTCCGATTGCCTGCTCGGCACGATGACCGCGGGCAGCGAGGCCATCTATCGCCACCTCAAGGATGCGGCGGCGCGCTGGGGCAATTGCGCGAGCCCCGACAATTGCTATCTGGTCCACCGGGGCATCCGGACGCTCGACGCGCGTCTCGAGCGCCACCAGCGCACCGCGTCGACCCTGATCGACTGGTTTCTGTGTCAGCCCGAGGTGGTCGCGGTTCGCTATCCGGCTCACCCCGCCGATCCGGGCCACGCGATCTGGAAGCGGGACTTTGCGGGGGCGTCGGGATTGTTCGGCGTCCAGCTCGATCGTCTCTCCCCGCCGGAGACCAGCGCATTCTTCAACAAGTTCTCGCTATTCCAGCTTGGGTCGAGCTGGGGCGGTTTCGAAAGCCTTGCGGTCCCCGCGTGGCCGGCGCCGATCCGCGACTTTCCGAATGGCGAGGCCGAAGGTGCGCTGATTCGTATTCATGCAGGGCTGGAGGCGCCCGACGATCTAATCGCCGATCTCGATGCGGCCTTCGGGCGGGTGCGGATGATGCGGAGCGGAAAGCGGGCGTCATGACGGACGCTTCGATTCCGGCGGCTGTCAGTCTGCGGCAGCTCGAAAAATATTACGGCGGCTATCACGCGCTTCGTTCGATCGACCTCGATATCGCGCCGCGCCAACGCGTTGTGATTTGCGGTCCCTCGGGCTCCGGTAAGTCGACCCTGATCCGCTGCATGAACATGCTCGAAGCGCCGGACGCCGGAGAGGTGCTGATAGAGGGCGTCAGGATAAACCGGGTGTCCCGCGATGCTGCCGCGGCGCTCCGTGCGGTCGGCATGGTTTTTCAGCAGTTTAATCTGTTTCCGCACAAGACGGTGCTCGAAAATTGCACCCTCGCGCCCGTCCTCGTCGGCGGCGTCGCGGTCGAGGATGCCGAGGCGCGGGCCATGTCCTATCTGGACAAGGTCCGGATCGCAGATCAGGCGAGCAAATATCCCGGGCAGCTTTCGGGCGGGCAGCAGCAGCGAGTAGCCATCGCGCGTGCGCTGGCGATGGAACCCCGGATTCTCCTCTTCGACGAACCGACATCGGCGCTCGATCCCGAGATGATCAAGGAGGTGCTCGATGTGATGACAGCGCTGGCCGGCGAGGGGCGGACGATGGTGTGCGTGACGCACGAGATGGGATTCGCGCGCGAGGCAGCCGATCGCATTCTTTTCATGGACCAGGGGCAAATTGTCGAGGACGCGAGGCCGTCCGACTTTTTTGCGGCTCCCAAAAGCGAACGCGCACAGACATTCCTTGAACAGATACTTTCGCACTGAGCAGTCGCTTGTGAGCGGCCCCGAATGGCTTCGATCTGCGTCCCCTGTCATTTCATGAGCAAGTCGAAGGGGAAGGCGGTCGGCTCCTTGCGCGAATGGGCCGGACCCTGCAAAAAAATTTCAAAATCGATGAGGGGTGAGGCGTCGGCATGCGTATTAGACAAGTATGATGCGCGCCGAATTTGGCATTTAACTAATTGATATATTTCGATAAATTCCTGTTGACCTGTATATACATTTAATGCTCTCTGAGGGAAATCGGCCAACCAACAGGGGGTTTCGCTATGATGATCAGAACATTTTTGCTCGCCAGCGTCGCGGCAGTCGCGGTCTTGGCAACGCCGGCACTTGCGCAGGACGAATCGTCAGGGCAGCCGCCCCTGGCCACCGACGCGCCGAATGGTTCGGACATCGTCGTGACGGGTTCACGCATCCGCCGCCAGGACCTCGCGGGCGTCGGACCCGCCACGGTCGTCTCGGCTGAGCAGATCGAGAATACCGGGATCGTCAACATCGAAACGGTATTGCAGCGCCTTCCCGCCAATGCAGGCTTTGCGGGCAACCAGACCTCGGCCTATTGGACAAGCAACGGCTATGGCACGGCGCAGGTGAACTTGCGCGGGCTTGGCATCAAGCGCACGCTCGTGCTGCTTAATGGTCGCCGTCTCGTGGCAGGCGGCACCGGCGCGAACTCGTCGCCGGACCTGAACATGATCCCGGTCGTAGCGCTGGCACGTACCGACGTGCTGAAGGACGGCGCGTCGGCAATTTATGGCGCGGACGCGATGGCGGGTGTTGTCAACCTGGTCACCCGGACCGATTATGAAGGTCTTGGCCTGAGCGCGCGCTATGGCATCACGGGCGAGGGCGACGGTTCCGATTTTTCCGCCGACCTGATCTGGGGCATCCGCAATGATCGTGGTGGTGTCATGATCGCCGCGACGTATCAGAAGACCAGCGCGGTCAATATGGCGACGCGCGCGCCCTGTTCGCTCGCTGAGGTCACGCCAGGTTCGCTATCGTGCGTCAACAGTGCCTCGACGATCGGCGGCCGCGCCGTGTTGCCCAACGGGCAACAAATCAACTTCAATCAAACTCCCGGCGGCGATGGCGACTTCTTCGAGCCGTACAGCGCGGCGAAGCATAATTTCAATTCGGCGCCCTTCCTCAACGCGGTCAGCCCCGTCGAACGCATCAGCACGGCCTTCTTCGTCGACTATGACCTCAGCGACAGCATCGAGGCTTTCGGCGAGTTTCTCTATACATTCCGCAAATCCAATCAGATTGCGACGCCGGGCACGCTCCGCAACCTGTCCATTTCGGCGAGTAATCCGACCAACCCAACCGGGCAGGACATCGTGCTCATCCAGCGCCGGCTTGCCGAACCAGGGCCGCGTCAATTCTTCCAGGAAACTGATACCTGGCAGGGTACGTTCGGCCTGCGCGGAAAATTGTCCAACGATTGGGCGTGGGAAGTCGCGGGGGCATTCGGACGCAACACGGCGATCGACGGATCGACCAACATCGCCAACCTCGAACGCATTCGCAACTCGATCGACCCGAGCAAGTGCAGCGTGACGGTTGGAGCTGCGATCCCCTGCGCTGACTATCTGGGCGCCGGCGACCTGACCCCCGAGGTTCTCGACTATATCCTTTTCACCTCGCGCGATCGCGGCGGCAACGAACTGGCGACGGTCACCGCCGATCTCAACGGCAGCCTGTTCAACCTTCCAGCTGGCCCCGTCTCCTTTGCGACAGGGGTCGTCTATCGCAAGGAAAAGGGCTGGCGCGATCCCGATCCGCTGACCGTGCTCGGTATTGCCAACACGAACCAGCAGGATCCGATTTCGGGTTCGACCACGGCGAAGGAAGCCTATCTCGAGCTGTCCGTGCCGATTCTCGCGGGCAAGCCTTTCTTCGAGGCGCTGACGCTGGACGGCGCGGTGCGCTATTCGGACTATAATCTGTTCGGCAGCGACTGGAATTACAAGGCCAGCCTCGACTGGATGATCAGCGACAGCTTCCGCCTGCGCGGGACCTATGGCACCGGCTTCCGCATTCCCAACGTGCCCGAACTTTACGGCGGCGTATCGGAAGGCAATCTGACCACCACCGATCCCTGTTCGCGCTATTCGACGAGCGGTAATGCGACGCTGATCGCCAATTGCCAGGCGTCGGGTGTTCCCGCCAACTATGTGCAGCTCGGCACGACGATCCTCACCACGGTCGGCGGCAACGAGAATCTGAAACCCGAAAGCTCGACGACCTGGACCGTCGGCACGGTGATCTCGCCCAAAGGGCTGGTTCCCGGTCTGTCGCTGACGGCCGACTGGTTCGACATCAAGATCAAGGATGCGATTCGCGCCATCCCCGGATCGACCAAGCTGTCGATATGTTATGCGAGCCAGAATCTGTCGCACCCTTTCTGCGACGATTTCACGCGCAGCCCGCTGACGGGCGAAGTGACCTTCCTATCCGCGCAGCCGATCAATACAGGGCGCGAGGAGATGAATGGCCTCGATCTGGGGCTCGTCTATGCGGGCGGCATCGGCAGCGTGAACATCTCGCTCGACGTCAACCTGACTTATCTCAACAAATATGTCGTTCTGCCGTTCCCCGGCGGCGACCCGATCGATTTCGACGGCTTCATCGGCGGCGGCAATGGCGGCTATCCCAAATGGCGCGGCTATGGCGTGCTGACCGCCGAGAAGGATGGCGTCAGCGCCACCTGGTCGACCCAATGGATCGGCAAGGCGACCGACTTCAATGCGGCGCCCGGCGAAATCGGCTACAGCACGCCGAACGTCTTCTACCACAATCTCCAGGTCGCCTTCGAGATTGACGAGAAGACGCGCTTCCAGGTCGGCGTCGACAATGTCTTCGATCGCAAGGCGCCCTATATCCAGAGCTTCACCGATGCGAACACCGACACGATGACCTACGATCTGCTCGGACGGCGCTTCTATGTCGGTTTCCGCACCGCCTTCTGAGGAACCAGGAGATGGCGATACGTTGGCCGCTGCTCGTTCGGCGAACGCATAAATGGCTGGCGCTGGTCGTGGGTGTCCAGGCTTTGCTCTGGACGTTGACCGGCTTCTACATGGTGGTCGTTCACATCGACACCATCCACGGCGATCATCTGGTGCACTCCCCGGTGGCCCAGCCCTTCGACCTCGATGGCCTCGCAGCGCCGTCGAAGGTCGTCGCGGCCGCGCCGGGGGTGTCCGAAATCCGTCTCCAGCGCTTTTTCGGCCAACCGGTCTGGCGCGCCGAGACCCCTGAAGGCGCGCGCCTGTTCGACGCGCGTTCGGGTGCGCCGCTGCCTGCCCTGACCGAGTCCCAGGTCCGCGAACAGGCACGGCGCATCTACACGGGTGACGGCAAGATCGTCTCGGTGCGACTTTTGACCGAGGCACCTCAGGAAATGCAGGCGCGCAAGCCACCATATTGGCAGGTCGAGTTCGAAGGCTGGAACCGGCCGACGCTCTATCTGTCGCCGGCGACGGGTGAGCTCATCTCGCGCCGCCACGCGCTGTGGCGCGTTTTCGACTTCGCGTGGATGCTGCATATTATGGACTATGACGAGCGGACCGACGTCAACAATCCGCTGCTCCGCGTCGCGGCCTGGAGCGCCTTTGCGATGGCGCTCTCCGGCGCTTGGCTGCTGATCTGGTCTTTCAAACGCCGCAAAAGGAAGCAGGCATGAAACGCATCCGGCTGACCCCGCTCTTTTTCCGGCGTATCCATAAATGGGTGGGGCTGATCCTCGGTCTGCAGTTCCTGCTCTGGGCGCTCAGCGGTTCGGTGATGGCGCTGCTCGACAAGGACAAGGTCGGAGGGCACGGCGGCGGCATGTCGCACGCGCACGCGCTGCCCGCCGGCGAATATTTCGATGTCGCCGCCCTACCGCGCGGCGAACCCGTCACTGGCGTGGTTCTGCGCGATCTCGGTGCGCGGCCGGTCTATGAGGTCCGCGCCGCCGGGGGCACACGCCTTGTCGATGCGACGAGCGGCGAGGATATTCGGGTCGACGAGCAGGTCGCCCGCGATGTCGCGGCGATGATGAACGAGGCGCCGATCCGCAACGTAAGTGTGCTCGCCAAACCCAATCTTGAATCGCGCGACCATGAAGGCGCGATGTGGCGCGTCGATTTCGCGGACGCCGAAAACAGCAGTGCCTATGTTTCGCTCGACACCGCCCGTTTCCTGGTGATGCGTGGCGATACCTGGCGGACATGGGACTTCTTCTGGATGCTCCACAATATGGATTATATCAACCGGAAGAGCTTCAATCATCCGCTGATCATCTTCGTCGCCTTCGGCGTACTCTGGCTTTCCGGAACCGGCTTCTACCTGCTGTTCAAAAGCTTCAGTCGCGCCGATTTCCGCTGGCTACGCCGTCGCAAACCTGTGGTTGTCGCTCGAACCAGCTGATCGGCGTCAATCGTCGATCGAGAAGGCGGCCGACAGTTCGAACCGGGTGCCGGGGTGTGTCAGCCAGGCATGCGACACGAGACGCGACCGGCTCCATGTCCGGCGCGTCATCTGGAGTACCGGTTCGCTCGCGGACAGCCCTAACATGCCGCGCATTCGTTCGTCGGGCATCGTCGCACAGACACGGTGCTCGACCCGTTCGAGCGGCGCGATGCACGTCAGATATTCGTTCGGTGTCATCCGTGTGAAGTCGAGCGTGCCATAATCGGGCGCGATCGACGCGAGGACGAAACGCTCCTCGATCTGAATCGGGAATTCGGCCTCGTGATGGACGATGATCGAATGGAATAATTTGGTCCCTACCGAAACTTCGAGCAGCGCCGCCGTGTCGACATTGGCGCGCTCTTCCCGGTTCTGGATCACGCGGGCACGATAGGCATGACCTCGCTCGCGGATTTCCTCGGCGATGTTGCGGATTTCGATCATCTGGCCGATCGGCCTCGGCTCCGCGATGAACGAGCCACTTCCAGCGCGCCGCACGACAACTCCGGCAGCCTGTAGCTCGCGGAGAGCACGATTCGCCGTCATGCGCGAAACGTCGAATTGTTGAACTAGTTCTGCTTCCGAGGGAACACGGTCGCCTGGTTGGAGGCGACCATCGCGAACGGCGTCGGAAATACTCTGCTTGATAACAACGTAGCGTGGTGTCGATTCATCACCGGCATGGTCGAGGGAAGGCATTGCCTCTCGGGGCTTGGGCATTGAAACTTTGGGCTTCCGAGTGGGCGAAGGACTCATAGGTCGTCTATACAACTTCACGGTTTCCCAGCTAGTTAAAAGAGAAGGCTGCCAATCGTCGATGTCGCAACGAAATGACGAGCGTCCTTGTCCGCTCGTCGAGCGCAGCGGCGTGCTCCTTTTTTTCAAAGAAACCTGGCTCGGCAAAGGTGGCCGGGGAACATCGCGATGGCAAAATCAGGCCGGCTGCTCCCTGTGTCTGTTTCGTCGACCGGCTCATAGGCTGCTTCTAATATATTGCTGGTCTGGGCGACCACATACCCGCCGGCTGAGAAGCCTATGACACCAATCTTATGGGGACCGATCTTGAGTTCGTCGGCGCGCGAGCGGACCAGGCGGATCGCACGCTGCGCGTCCTGTGGTGCATGGAGGTGCTTGATGGGCCGCTTTACATTGCCGCTAGCACCAATCCGCGGAGCGGTTTGTGTACCGGCCAATTGAGTTGAGAAGACAGTGAGACTAGTTGGAGGCATGGATGATATATCGGGCAACGAGCGGCCATCTGTTCGCGCTGGCAGTGCCCGCGAAGTATTTGCGGCCTTCCTGAAGCTCGGGGTGACGTCGATTGGTGGGCCGATTGCACATCTGGGCTATTTTCGTGACGAGCTTGTCATCCGTCGTCGCTGGATCGACGACAGCGGTTTTGCCGAGTTGCTGGCGCTCTGTCAGTTCCTTCCTGGCCCCGCCGCGGCGGCGGGGATGCTGGTTCTGGCGTCGCCTGTGACGCAGATCGGATTCATTGCGCTTGGCGCTCTTTCCGGGCTGCTTGTTTGCACGCCGAAAGTCCGGTCCAGCATAGGGAATGGCGGGTGGATTCCGACGCGCAGAGCCAGTTTCCTGATGCTGACGGGGGCTGCCACTATTCTTCTCCTTCTCCCGGTTGCCGGGCGGGGCGGCTCGCTCTTCGAGCTTGCGGGTATTTTCTATCGCGCCGGGGCGCTCGTATTTGGGGGCGGTCACGTCGTTCTGCCGTTGCTCCACGCTGAACTGGTCCCGGGTTTCGTGGACGATACGGCTTTCCTGACCGGTTATGGCGCGGCGCAGGCTCTGCCAGGACCATTGTTCGCACTGTCGGCCTATCTCGGAGCCGTCGGCTCACCGGATGCGCCACTCGCAGGCGGACTGATCGCCATCGTCGCAATTTTTCTGCCAGGGCTGTTGCTCGTCGCGGGCGCGTTGCCGTTTCGCGCGGCGATCGCAAAAAATGCTCGCGCGCAGGCCGCGATCATGGGGGTCAATGCGGTCGTCGTCGGCATTCTGGCGGCCGCGCTTTATGACCCGCTCTGGACGTCCGGCGTAAAATCTTTCGCCGATGCTCTAATAGTGCGCGTCGGATTGCTGATTGTGCTGCGATTTCGCTGCCCTCCGCTCGCGCTCGTTGCTGGGACCGTTGGAGCCGCGCTGGCACTTGCAGTCATATAGTTGCGATACATAATCTCGGACGCGAATCTGGCGCGAACAAGCTCGGAGATGAAATAATGGGGATGGCGCATCCCCGCGGTACGAATGGCGGTTGATGGCTGCTCGGCATTTTACCCAGCTGTGCCGGCATCATCCGGTCTCGCAAAAGATGCGAGATTTGCCGCCGGACCAGATGATTTTGCGCTGGATCTATCGCTCCCTGTAATCGGGCAGCAACGGCGCGTCTGCGGCAATCGGATGCCGCTCGAGATCCACTATCAATGCCTTCATCTTATCAATTTCCCGAACCTGCGCCTCGATGATGCCATCGGCGAGCTTGCGGACCCTGGGATCGCGAATCTTCGCCCGTTCGCTGGTCATGATGGCGATCGAATGATGCGGGATCATCGCCTTCATGTAGGAAACATCGTCGACGGTTTGCTGGCTGCGAACGAGCCATAACGAGGTTGCGAAGACGATCAGGCTGGCGGCCACGATGATCGCATTCATTCGGCGGTTATTGTACATCGACCACATGAAGCCAAGCATGATGATGGCCATCACGGCGCCCATATAGACCGCCATCCAGGTTCTCATCTGGCTGTAGTAAATATGATCGAGTGCGTAGCTGTTCAGATACATCAGGCCGAACATGACAATGGTCGACGTCGCGATCATCGCCGCAAACCGGCCGTAGCTCGATCCATGCTTTTTCATGTCGCCGTTCATGGCTCTTGCTCCTTTCGTATGATGCGGCAAAGCAATTCCGATTGCGGGTTATGGAATGAATGCCGGACGACCGAACTCTGTTCCCTTTCGGCGATCATTCTTCACCGCGAGTCGCGTCCTGGTGGGCCAGTTCTCGATCCGCGAAGTTCTTCCAAATGCTGACCGATCTTGCCGGATTCCAGTCTGAACACTGACGGATGGCTAGTGGCCAATGGCTGTGATCCTGGCGCATCTCGTTTACAACGAGAGGGGTGACCAATGAGTAAGGGCATTTATCTCATTCGAGGAGTCGGCGGCGGACCTGCTCCTTTTCAGCGTGGCGTTTACGCTGCCAGATCAGTGGTTCGAAGCATTGCTGCGCCGCGACGGAGCAGGCGATCGATTTCGTTCGACGTCCGCTGCACAGCCAACTTCAGAGCTTCGTCGATGTGGACATAGTCTTGCGTGACATTCTGCGACGCATGGCCGAGCATGGCGCGGATCGTAAGTTCGGAAAAACCAAGATCGCCGGCGACGCTGCCGAACGTGTGCCGAAGCGTATGCGGAGTGACGCCCTTTATTCCCGCAAGACCGCAAACCCGTTTGAGGCATTCGCTAACGGCGGTGAAGGGCCCGCTTCCCACTGCCGATGGAAACATGTGGGGATTGCCGGCAATGCCGGCTTGCGCGACGAGTACTCGGATCGCGGCAGGCCCGATGGCGCGAATTTGCGCGCCGCCTTTCGTGTCCGGAAAGGCCACATATCCACGATCTGCATGTAGCCAGTCGTGATGCATAGCCTGCGCTTCCTGTCGGCGATATCCAGTCAGCAGCAAGGTTCGCAACACGCCGAGCGCAACCGGATTCTCGCCATTGATCTCGGCGTAGGCAATCGCCTTCCCGAGCAATTCGAGTTCCGTGACGCTAAGCCGCCGCGTCTTCTTTTTCCCGGCAAGCTTTCTTGCGCCATGCGTCGGGTGAACCTCCAGCAGGCCCTTGTGCTTGGCATGCGCGATAATCGCCTGAAGAGTGCCAACGCACCGCCCGGCAACACCGGGGCCACCGGTCGCTTTGCCGCCACGTCCTCCGGTTCGCGGCTTCGCGGTCTTTCCGTTCTTCACGTCTGTCTGCATCTGCTCGACATCTGCGATCTTCAGATGCTTGACCACGCGCTTTCCGAGCAAGGGAATGATGTGGGTCCGAATACGACTATCGTCCATGTCGAGCGATGAAGACTTAATGGGAAGGTTCTTCCGGCCGAGAATGTTTCCGGCGCGGGCTTCCGTGATATACCAATCACACATCTCCGCGACCGTCATCGCATTGCGCGACTGACGAGCGTCATCGGCCGGATCTTGTCCGACTATGACGGCGGCCAGTTTGAGCCGGGCCAGATCGCGCGCCTGTTCAACCGTGAGAACGCCGAAACGGCCGAGGTTCATCCGGCGCTGAATGCCCTCTGCATTGCGGTATTGAACGATGAAGGTCTTCAGGCCCGATGGGAGAACGCGAAGTCCGAATCCTTTAATCTCGGTGTCCCAATAGATGAGCTGTTTCGAGGCCGGCGAAATGACCGCGTCGATCGTGCGTTTTGTCAACTTGCTCGTCGGCATGCTATTAATCCCCTTGCTGACAAAATCTCGGATCGAGCCATTGTCAGCAAATTGTCAGCGCTGTACGGTGTTTCAGCGGCTAGGCGAGGATAGGGCGTCGTAGGATAGATATCAAGAAAAGAAGCAATTATAGGGCGATAGCGTAGAAAAAGAAGAAGCCGAAGCGAATCGCGTTCAAGTTGCCAAGGTTGGGGTCGAGGGTTCGAATCCCTTCGCCCGCTCCAGTTTTTCGTATAAATTAAGTTATTTACGCGGCGCGGCGTCTGGCGCGGCTTGATGCGTATTTCGCCGGGCTACCACCGGGCTACCACGGCTGCGAGCCGTCCACCGCTGTCCGGCGTTGCGTTTTGGTGGCTGAGCAAGTGTTTGTAATAAGCTCTCCTTCACGGCAGTATTGTTTCTTGCCCCAGGAGAAACCGGTGGATGACCGAACGGAAGTTTTGTCGCTCCGCAGGGTTGCAGCCCGCTTCATCAGCACGGATGAGCAGACTGGCCTTGCCGAACTCGACCGCATCGCGGCGGATGCCTCGCGCGTTATCCAGAAACGATATTGGCTCCTATCTACTACATCTGCGGCTATCGCTTTCGCAACTGCCGTTACGCCACTTCCCTGGCTAAGGTCAGGACCCATTGATCAGATCCAGAAGATGACGGTCGCGGCGAGTGCCACGGCGGAGAAAAAGGCCTTCGGGCACCGATCGTAGCGGGTTGCGACCCGTCTCCAGTCCTTGAGGCGACCGAACATGATCTCGATGCGGTTGCGGCGTTTTTAGCGGCGCTTGTCGTATTTGACGGTCTTGTTCCGCATTTTCCAGCCCGGGATGCAGGGCGTCATCCCCTTTTCCTGCAAGGCGTCGCGGAACCAGTCGGCATCATAACCTCGGTCGGCGAGCATCCACTGCGCCTTGGGCAGACTGTCGAGCAAAGCCGCCGCGCCCGTGTAATCGCTGACCTGCCCGGCGGTCATGAAGAAGCTGATCGGGCGGCCATTTGCATCGGTCACGGCATGATCCCGTTGGGCGTCTGGCCGATCGGTGAGCAGTCCGTCTGCCTTGAGCCGCGCAGGTGGCGCGACATGCGTGACTGCGATGCTCAGAGCAGGTCCATCAAATCACACGCGCAAGCTACCTGCCCGTGCCCAATAGCACCAAGCGCCGCGAGCCGGGTCGGTTCAGACAGGACTGCCACCAGATTTTCTAAGGATGGGCCGAAAACCATCCCATGCCGGTATGCGCCAATCCGCATGAACGCCTTGACCCTGATCAAATCGGTCTCCGGCATGTCTGCTCGAGCGAACCCCTGCAGCCCAGAAAGTGTTTGAAATTTATGCACGCTGATCGGACGGGACGAGCTGAAGTTAGCTCCGCTTGATTGGATCTATAAATCATCATATATGAACGATTGAAACATATTTTGCGTCATATATGGATGATTGTAATGAGTTCGCCTAAATCAGATAGCGCCCTTAGACGGCTTGGCAGGGATTTGCGCAGCGCTCGTTTACGCAGAGGCATTTCCGTTGCCGATCTGGCAGTGCGCGCGGGCACCTCGCCAAGTACCATAGCCCGCCTGGAGAAGGGCGATCCCGGCGTCGGTGTTGGCACGCTGAGTGATATTCTGGTGGTGTTCGGCCTCACCGACCGGCTGGCCGAACTCGTTGACGCCCGCAAGGACGAACTGGGAATGGCGCTCGATGCCGAGCGGTTGCCCCGCCGGGGCAGGTCATCGGCCGGCAGCCGTCGCACCGGCTCGAAGCAAAGTCAGTCGCTTGGCAACCAGGGCGATGACACCGCTCAGGACGGCGTGGCATTCTGATGGGCGATTTTTCTGCACAGGTCGCGCTTGGCGAAGGCCTGACACCGGTCGGACAAATGCGCTTCACGCAAACTGGGCCGCGCCCGTTCTCGACCTTCATCTATGATCAGGAATGGAGCGGCAATCCACAAGCCTTCGCAATCGAGCCAGCACTGCCGCTAGGAGGAGGCATGTTTCACACCTCTGGCAGGCCGGGTCACATGCGTGATGCACTGCCGGGCGTTTTCTCGGATGCCGCTCCCGATGACTGGGGGCGTCGCCTGCTCGAACGCGCCTATGGCAATGGCCTCTCCGAATTCGAATATCTCACGCTATCTGATGACATGTGCCGGCAAGGCGCCTTGCGCTTTCTCGACGCCGAAGGAGAAATCATCAGGGGCAACGCCCCCGATGCCGTACCGCGACTGGTCGAACTCGAGAGCATCACCGCGATCGCCCGGGCCTATGAGCAGGGCAAGGAAATCTCGACGGAAGAGATGCAGGCTCTGGCCGGTGCGGGCGGATCAGGTGGCGCCCGGCCCAAGGCCAATGTTCGAGACGGGGATGCGCTCTGGATGGCCAAGTTCACCTCGGTTCATGACCAGCGCCCGATCGAGCGCGTTGAAGTCGCAACGCTCCGGCTCGCGCATGACTGCGGCATCCGCACGCCAAAAGTCAGGCTGGAACTCGACGATTCACCCTTTCCGGTGGCGCTGATCGAACGTTTTGATCGGCGCGGAAGCGCGCGCATTCCCTATATCTCGGCGCGGACGGCGCTGGGCAAGACTGGAGCCGAGTACGGCTCGTACACTGAGATCGTCGATTTCATGCGTGGCTACTCGGCAAACCCACAAGCGGATTTTGAGGAACTCTATCGACGCCTCATTTTCACGATCCTGGTCTCGAACAAGGATGACCATCTGAAGAATCACGGATTCCTCTATGTGGGGAACGGACAATGGCGGATATCGCCGGTCTTCGACGTCAATCCGGCCCCCGACCGCAACCCGCATCTGGAAACGGCTATCATTGAAGGTGGAGCGCATGACCGATCGATCGATCTCGCACGCGAAGCTGCTCCGTTCTTCGAGATAGCAGAAGCAGATGCGCGCCGGAAAATTCGGGAGATGGCGCAAAAGATTGCCGACGGCTGGCGTGACTCATTGCGCGAGGTGGGCGTCACCGGCAGTTTGGCCAAGGATTATGAACCAGCCTTCGTGCATGAACAATCTGATGTGGCGCTGGCGCTTTGATCGCGAGTTAGGCGGCCCCAACCATAGTTGGCCTCATCGATATCGGCCCACTGTCGGTTCTTTCGCTCAGGCGACGAGCCGCAGCCGGTCGAGCTTGGCCGCGCCTTGGGCGAGCAGCTTGGCGATCTCGTCGGACGTGCGCCGTACCGCCAGCTTTAGCGCCTCGTCGATATGGATATAATCCTGCGTCACATTTTGCGACGCGTGACCGAGCAGGGCGCGGATTGTCAGTTTCGCAAAGCCGAGTTCGCCCGCAATGCTTCCGAATGTATGCCGAAAGGTGTATGGCGTGACGCCCGAAATCCCTGCAAGCTTGCAAACACGGTCCAGGCAGGAACTGACCGCAGTATATGGTCCGGCAGCGGTTTCAGATGCGAAGACATAAGGATTGCTGAGCATTTCGCCCGCTCCAGTTATCCCGGACATCGGAATATGAACGGCGGGCCGGTCAGGCCCACGCTTCGCGGTACAGCGCCTCGATGGTCGCGGTGTCGGGGATGCGGGGATTGTTGCCCGGCGATCCCGATGCGAGCGCTTGTTCGGCCATCAGGGGCAGCAATTCGCTCCAGCGCGCTTCGTCGATGCCATAGCTTTGGGGGGTGGGGACCGCGAGGTCACGGTTGACGTCGCGCAGCGCTTCGACCAGCCGCGCCGCCGCCGCCTGGTCGCCTTCGCCCTCTGCCGCGAGCCCCATCGCGCGCGCACAGTCGGCATAGCGCGGCAGTGCCGCCGGCGCCGACCAGGCGGTCACGGCGGGGAGCAACATTGCGTTCGACAGGCCGTGCGCAACATGGAAATGCGCGCCGATCGGGCGGCTCATGCCATGGACCAGGGCGACCGAGGCGTTGGAGAAGGCGATTCCGGCCTGCAGTGATCCCGCCATCATCGCCTCGCGCGCGGCGCGATTGCCGGGTTCGGCGCAGGCGGTGCGCAAATTGGGCCAGATCGCGCGCATCGCGGCGAGCGCCATGCCATCCGAGAAAGGATTGGCGAGCCGCGACACATAAGCCTCGATAGCGTGGGTCAGCGCGTCGATCCCGGTGTCGGCGGTCAAGCGCAGTGGTTTGGTCAGGGTGAGCTCATAGTCGACGATCGCGATGGTCGGCAGATAGGCGAGGCCCGCGCACAGCATCTTTTCGTCATTGGTCTCGTCGGTAATGACCGTCACGCGGGTCGCTTCGGATCCGGTGCCGGCCGTAGTCGGGATCGCGACGATGGGCAGGGCAGGGGCATCTTCCTGATGCGGCACCTTGCGCGCGCGCATCGTGCCGCCGCGCACGGCTAGCACGGCGACCGCCTTCGCCGTATCGATGGGACTACCGCCGCCGAGCGCGACTACGCAGTCGTGTTCCGCTTCGGCGACAAAGCCGCGCGCCGCCTCGACCGATGCAACCGTGGGGTCGGAGATGACGTCGCAATAGGCGCGCGCCGCAATCCCCGCGTCGCCGAGGATCGCGAGCAGCCGGTCGAGCGTGCCGTTTTGCGCCAGGAAGGGGTCGGTCAGGATCGCCGGAGCGGCGAGGCCGAACTGGGCGAGCGCCGCCGGCAGCTCGGCGGTCGCGCCGCCGCCGATGCGGATCGACCGCGGCAGGAAGATCGAGGCCATGGTCATGCTCCTTCGCGCCGGTCCGTCAGAACAGGCCCGGCAGTTCGCGCTGCGCGGCGCGCGGCTTTTCGGGCACCAGCATCTCGGGCTCGACGGTGACGCGCGTGCGCCCTGCCTGCGCGCTGGCGCCGGTCGATGCGTCGGCGATCCGCGCCGTGCAGCTTTGTCCCGACAGGAAATCGATTGCGGCGCGTACCGATGCCTCCCGCACGTCGCCGAGCGGATAATCGAGATCGTCCGCGGCGGCGCAGCTGTTCGCTATCTTGGGCGCCAAGCCGGTAAAATAGTCGCTCGGCCCGCTCGCATTGCCCGTCGAAAAGGCGATCACGCGCATCCGCTCGTCGCATTCGCTCTTGTCGAGCGCGATCTGGCCCACCGGCTTGCCATAGGTATTGCTACCGACGAGCATCATATTGGCGCCGAGCCAGGGCAGCATGCCGTTGATGACCAGTTCACTCGCCGATGCGGTCGATCCGGTGCCGATGAAGGCGATGCGCGTCGGCGCGATCGACTGCGCGGTCGGCGTGAAATTGTGGGTCTCATCGTTCGCGGATTTCGACGCGCGAAAGCTGGTCCGCGAAAAGACGTCGCTTGCCGCGCGGTTGCGGCCGAGCAGGTCGCCGAACAACTCGGCGGTCGCGACAAGGCCGCCCCCATTGTAGCGCAGATCGACCACGACATTGGTGATCCCCTGGTTGCGGAAATTCAGGAAAGCTTCCTTCAGTTGATCATCGGCCGAACTGATGAAGGTCCGCAGATTGATATAGCCATAGCTCTGGCCGCCTTCGGTGATCACCTTGGCGCCATAGCGGTCGGACACGGGGTCGATATTATAGTCGGCCTTGGTGACGCTGACATCGCGGGTGCCGCCTGCATCGCTGATCCGCAGCAGGCGCGTAACGCCCGGATCGCTTGGCCCCAGGGCATTGGTGATGCCCGCGGTGCCTTCGCTCGCGACGATGTCGGCGACGCTGCGCAGATTGGCGGCGCTGGTCCCGATCGCCAATATCTGCGTGCCGCGATCGATCCCGGCGGCGAGGGCGGGGGCGCCTTCATAGGCCTCGGCGATAATCACGCGCTGGGTCGATGGATCGTAGGTCAGGCGGACGCCGAAACCGGCGCTCGACCCGCTGCTATAATAGGCGTTTTCTTCGGCGATCGAGGTAACGTAGGTGAAATAGCGATCCTTGCTCTGTGCGCGCGCAGGCGCCACCAGCGCGTCGATATAACCCTGCACGGTCGAATAGCTGGCCGGATTGACGTTCGTCGCGACATCGTTCGGGAAGAGATACCATTCGTCGATCACCGACTTGGCAAAGGCCTGCTGTGCCGACAGACCGCAGCTTGCGGTCGGCGTGGGGGTCGGGCTGGGTGTCGGGGTGACTGTTACCGGCCCGCTCCCCGCCGTGCTGCCACCTCCGCCGCCGCACGAGGCAAGCATCAGCGCCGCCATCGTCAATGCGGTCAGCGGCACCCTCGGTTTCGCCATGTCCCTACTCCCCTTCGTCATGCTCCGGCGCGGTATCACCGCGTCCTTTGAACCCTTGCGCGATCACGTATAGCTCGGGCGATCCCTTGCGGCTGGCAGGCGGCTTCGCATGTTTCACGCTCGCGAAATTCTGCTTGAGCAGCATCAGCAACTCGCGGTCGGCGCCGCCGGCGAACACCTTGGCAACGAAGGCGCCGCCGGGCAACAGCGTCTGGACCGCAAAATCGGCGGCCGTCTCAGCGAGAGCGATGGTGCGCAGATGGTCGGTTTGCGGGTGACCGACGGTGTTGGCCGCCATGTCCGATATAACGAGGTCGGGCGCGCTGCCGAGCGCCTCGATCAGCGCGTCGGGGGCGGCATCGTCCATGAAATCCATCTCGAGGATCGCAACGCCTTCGATCGGTTCGCAGGCGAGCAGGTCGATACCGGCGACGCGCGCGCGGGGATTGGCCTTGCGTACCACCTGCGACCAGCCGCCGGGGGTGATGCCCAGATCGACGACCGCGCGCGCCTTCTTGAGAAAGCCGAATTTGTCGTCGAGCTCGATCAGCTTGTACGCCGCGCGCGAGCGATAGCCTTCGGCCTGCGCGCGCCGCACATAGGGGTCGTTGAGCTGGCGCTGCAGCCAGCGCGTCGAGGATGCGGTGCGCCGACGTGCGGTCTTGACACGCTCGTGCAGTCCGCCGCGCCCGCCTCCGCCTCCGCCCTTGCGTCCGCTCATTTGCGATACTCGCGCCGGGTGACCGGAATGTCGCGCCCCTGCATCGCCAGCGTGCGCAATATCCCTTCACGGATGCCGCGATCGGCAACGCCGACGCGCAGCGCGGGCCACAGATCGATGATGCTTTCAAGGATCGCGCAGCCCGCGACGACCAGATCGGCGCGTTCGCGGCCGATGCACGCGATTTCGGCGCGGTCGTCGAGGCTCGCCTCGGCCAGCCGGCGGCTGATGTCGCGCATCGCGTCGGCGGGAACGACCAGCCCGTCGACCGCGCGCCGATCGTACCGAGGCAGATCAAGAAAGACGCTCGCCAGGGTCGTTACCGTGCCGCTCGTGCCGAGCAGGCGCAGCGGCTGGCCTTCGTAGCACTTCACCCGTTCGGCGAAACCGGCGAAGGCCTCGCGCGTCACCGCGCGCATATGGGCGTAGCTCGCCTGCCGGGCCGAGAGATTATCCTCGCTCGGCGGCGCATGTTCGGTCAGCGAGACGACGCCCCACGGCACGCTGATCCAGTCGCGGATCGCAACATCATGGTCGGATATATCGACGTGCATCAGCTCGGTCGAACCGCCGCCGATGTCGAAGATCAGCGCCGGACCGTCGCCGGGTTCCATCAGATTGTGGCAACCCAGTGCGGCGAGTCGCGCTTCCTCGGCGGCGGAGATGATGTCGAGAACGATACCGGTTTCGCGGCGCACCCGGTCGGCCAGCTCGACCCCGTTGGCGGCGCGGCGGCACGCCTCGGTCGCCACCGCGCGCGACAGGGTGACATGGCGGCGGCGCAGCTTGTCGGCACAGATGGCGAGCGCGGCGACGGTGCGGTCCATCGCGGCTTCGCTGATCCGGCCGGTGCTGTGCAGCCCTTCGCCGAGGCGCACGATGCGCGAAAAAGCGTCGATGACGACCAGCTCGCCCTCCTGCGGGCGCGCGATCAGCAAACGGCAATTATTGGTGCCAAGGTCGATCGCGGCATAGCTGCGCGGCCGTACGACCGGCACGGGCCGCGGGGGCGGTGCCGTCTTGTTTCGTCCTTTTGCCGCCTGTCCTGACCGCGGCGGTCGGCCTGATGGCGCTGCCATTTGCCGCATGATTTAAATGACCTGTCTCAACTCACCCGCCCGCGATCAGCCGCAGGCGTGCACTTGTGACCAAACCTAGGCGCGGCCCGCCGCGATGGCAAGGCGCATGGCGCAGCAAAACCCCGCCCGGCGCGAGGCCGGACGGGGCAAGGGAGACTGTCTTTTGTTGGGGCTCGGGCCTGCCTTAGCGACGGCAGCCGTCATTGCCCTTGTCGATGGCGCGGCCGGCGATGGCGCCGACAGCGCCGCCGATGATCGTGCCGACGGTGCGGTCGCCGCGGCCGGCGATTTCATGGCCTGCGAGGCCGCCCGCGATCGCGCCGATGATGGTGCCGCCGGTGCCATTGTCGCACTGGCGATAATTGCGGCGGTCGTAGCGACGATCGTAGCGACGGTCGGCCCGATAGTCGCGGCGGTCATAGCGGCGGTCGTAACGGTCGTGGCGACGGTCGTCGCGGCCATAGCCGCTGTAATAGGTGCCATAGCTGCCGTCGTAATAGCCCTGCTGGGCAGCGGCCGGCGTCGCCACGCCCAGCGTCGCGGTCGACATCAGGGCGGCGAGGGAGAGCGTCATCATCTTTTTCATCGTCTTTCTCCTTCAATCTCTTGTGTCTGCCCGGTGCGGGCGGTGGGTCGATGAGGGGGTTTTGCCCGATTCGGCTTGAGGGAAGCCTGAACGCCATTGTTGGCATTCGTTCAGCTTCGCTCGCCGGACGCCGGGCTTGCCTGCGAGGAAGGTTCGGGCCTATCGCCGCGGCGATGCGCCGCCTTCTCTCCGCCGCCGCCATCTTCCTTTTGCTTGGCCCGCTGCCCGGAACCGAGCAGCGGTTGCGTGTCATGGACCGCGCCTCACAACGGATCGAGGCGCGGCCCCTGGTCTATCCGGCGGGCCAGACCGGAACGCTGCGCTTCGTGCGAGGCTGGCGGCTCGTCAGCCCCAATGCCATGTTCGGTGGCTTTTCGGCGCTGGCGCTGACCGGCCCCGACCGGTTTCAGATTGCCGGCGATAGTGGCGTTCTGGTCCGCATGACCCTGGCCGACGACGGCCGTCCGCGCGCCGCACACATCGGCACGATACCGTCACCGGCGGGTCCGCGCCCGACCGGCGGTGAGCGCAACAAATCGCAGCGCGATGTCGAATCGATGCTGGTCGATCGGCAAAGCGGACGAACCTGGCTGGCGCTCGAAGGGCTCAATCAGGTCTGGCGGCTCGATCCGGCGCTGACGAAGATCGAATCGCGCCGCGCCTTGCCCGAACCGGCCTGGCCGTCGAACAGCGGTCCGGAGGCGATGGCCCGGCTGAACGATGGCCGGACCCTGATCTTTTCCGAAGACGCGCATAGCGATTCGCGGGGACGAGAGGCGCTGCTCTACACGGGCGACCCTGCCGCGCCGGGGCCGGCGCCGCTGCGCTTCTTCTATGATGCAGAAGGAAAGGGGCTGGTCAGCGATGCCGCGCCGCTACCCGACGGCCGCGTTCTGCTCGTTCACCGGCGGCTGGGCTTCTCCCCGGTCTTCACGACGATCCTCGCGATCGTCGACCCCGCCGATATCGGAAAGGACGCTGTCGTCCGGTCGGTGAAGATCGGGCAGGTTCCGGTGCCGCTCGCCGACAATTATGAAGGGGCGGCGGTCATGCGGCGGGAGGGCCGCACGTTCGTCTGGCTCGTCGCGGACAATAATTTCAATGTCTGGCAGCGCAGCCTGCTCGTCGAATTCGAACTCGTTGACCTGCCGGGCAGCAAAAAGGCCGCGCGGTAAACCGGCGGCCTTTTGTCGCAACACGTCGAAGGACGAATCAGGCGGCTGTTTCGGCCAGCTTCTTCGCGACTTCCTTCTTGATCTTGCGGGCGTTGTCCGAAAGCAGATTGTCGCCGGTCTTCATCAGCCAGTTGTCGAGGCCGCCATTATGTTCGACCGAACGCAGGCCGTGGGTCGACACGCGCAGCTTCACGCCCTTGCCGAGCGCGTCCGATAGAAGCGTCACATTCTGCAGGTTGGGCAGGAAGGTACGCTTGGTCTTGTTGTTGGCGTGGCTGACATTGTGGCCAACCTGGCGGCCCTTGCCGGTCAGTTCGCAAATGCGCGACATCGTCTTCTTCCTTACAAAATCTGGGCGGCGTGCCGGTTGGCGCCAAAGGCACCGAAGGGACCGGGTGGGCCGGGAAAGGCGCGCGCTTATCGGCTTGCCGGAGATTCGTCAAGCGATTAGCGGTAGGAAATGCCCTCTTTCCCGCTCCCCGAACCCATGCGCCGCGCGCTCGACCTTGCCCGGATCGCCGCCGATTGGGGCGAAGTGCCGGTCGGTGCGGTCGTCGTCAAGGACGGGGTGATCGTGGCCGAAGGCCATAACCGCCCGCGCGAATCGCACGATCCCACCGCGCATGCGGAAATTGTGGCGATTCGGGCCGCCGCAGCCAAGCTCGGCAACGAACGGCTCGACGGCTGCGACCTCTATGTCACGCTTGAACCCTGCGCGATGTGCGCGGGCGCCATCGCCCATGCCCGAATCGCGCGCCTCTATTATGGCGCCGACGATCCGAAGGGCGGGGCGGTCGCGCATGGTCCGCACGTCTTCGCGCAGCCGACGGTCCATCATCGCCCCGAAATCTACGACGGTATCGGTGCCGGGGAAGCCGCGATGTTGCTCCGCGAATTCTTTGCGGCGCGGCGCTGAAGTTCAGAACCCCAGCAATTGATCGACCCATTGCGGCACCAGTTGTGTCGCGGGTCCCTGCCGCGCCTCGTCGAACCAGTAGCTGCCCTGGCTCGGCTCCATGTTGAGCTCGAGCGTGCGAGCACCCGCCTGCCGCGCCTCGCGCACGAAACCGGCGGCGGGGTAGACCGCGCCCGAAGTGCCGATGGAAACGAACAGGTCGGCGCGGTTGATGGCGCGATATATGTCATCCATCCGATAGGGCATCTCGCCGAACCACACGACGTCGGGGCGCAGATAGCCGACCATGCCGCACGCCGGGCAGGCCGGCCGGTCGATCAGCGTGCCGGTCCATGGGCTGTGCTGGTCGCACGCGGTGCACCACGCGTTCAGATGTTCGCCGTGCATGTGGATCAACCGCTTCGCGCCCGCGCGCTCGTGCAGATCGTCGACATTTTGTGTCACGATCAGCAACTCGCCGGGCCAATGCGCGTCGAGCCGTGCCAGCGCAGCATGGGCGGCGTTGGGCTGTTTGGTCTGGATCGCGGCGCGGCGTGCATCGTAAAAGCGGTGGACCAGATCGGGATCGCGGACGAAGGCTTCGGGCGTCGCCACATCCTCGACCCGGTGCTGTTCCCAAAGCCCGCCGCCGTCACGGAAGGTGTCGATACCGCTTTCGGCCGACACGCCCGCGCCGGTCAGGATCACGATGTTATGGACGCCGCTCATGCGGCCTCTTTATCGAGACGCACCGGCGGCTTCATCCTTTTTCATCAGTCCGGCCCGTGCCGGGCGAGCCGCGCCTCGACTTTGCGCGATCCGAAGCGCTAAGGGGGATGGGGTAAGGGGACGCGTCATGACGAGCATCGGCATCATCGGCAGTCAGGGACGGATGGGCGTCGCGCTCGCCGCCGCGATTTCGGAAGCGGGGCAGCGCAGCTGCGGCGTCGACAAGGGCGGTGATGTCGCGCGGCTCGTGGCTGCCGCCGATGTGCTCGTCGATTTCTCGTCGCCGGGGGCGCTGGAGGCGACGCTCGATGCCTGCATTGCCGCAAGCAAGCCCATCATCATCGGCACGACGGGGCTCGAGGAGCGCCACCACTATCTGATCGACGATGCCGCAAAGGACATCGCGGTGCTCCAGACGGGCAATACCTCGCTTGGCGTCACGCTGCTTGCGCATCTGGTGCGCGAGGCGGCGTCGCGGCTCGACGCCGATTGGGATATCGAGGTGCTGGAAATGCATCACCGGATGAAGGTCGATGCGCCGAGCGGCACCGCCCTGCTGCTTGGTCAGGCAGCCGCCGAGGGGCGCGGCATCAGCCTCGACCGCTGCTCCGAACGCGGCCGCGACGGCGTCACCGGGGCGCGCGGCCATGGCAAGATCGGCTTCGCATCGCTGCGCGGCGGCACCGTCGCGGGCGACCATGATGTCATCTTCGCCGGGCCGGAGGAAATGATCACCCTGTCGCATCGCGCCGAAAACCGCATGATCTTCGCGCGCGGGGCGGTGCGGGCGGCGCTGTGGCTGATCCATCAGCCGCCGGGTCGCTACACGATGCCGCAGGTGCTCGGCCTCTGAACGGGCTTGCGGCGCGCCCATTTCGGCGTATTGCTCTCCTAATACGGCATCGCTGCCAACGTTGAGGGGAGATATCGCGATGAACCCAGCCGCCGAAACCGCGCGCTACATCGACAGCCTGGGGCCGCAGGCGCTGGCGAAGGCCGCCGCCTATACGCACGGCAATCACTGGCTGCTCTTGTGGGGCTTGCTCGTCGCGGCGGCCGTGACCCTGCTTTTCGTGCGGCTGCTGGTTCTCGATCGCATCGATGCGCGTCTGGCCCGGCGCGGCTGGGCGCTGCGGACCTGGGTGCTGTGCGCAGCCTTCTTCCTGCTCTCGGCGCTCGTCACTCTGCCGTGGGACATCTACACCGGCTGGATTCGCGAGACCGCCTATGATCGCACCAGCCAGCCGCTCGGCGACTGGCTCGGTCAGGCGGCGATCTCGACCGTCATCACCGCGCTGCTCGGCGGGCTCTTCTTCCTCGGCGTTTATGCGCTGATCCGGCGGACGGGCAAGCGTTGGTGGATCTGGTCAGGCGGGTTGGCGGCGATCGCCATTTCGGCGTTCCTGCTCGTCGCGCCGATCGCGATCGAGCCTTTGTTCAACAAATATACGCCGGTTCCCGATGGGCCGGTGCGCGATGCGCTCGTCGAGATGGCGGCAAAAGCCGACATACCGGCTGACCGCATCTATATGTTCGACGGATCGCGCCAATCGAACAATTTCACCGCCAATGTCTCGGGCATCGGCCATTCCGCGCGCATCGCGATCTCGGACGTTGCGATCGGCAAGGCCTCGCTCGACGAAGTGCGCGCGGTGACGGGGCACGAGATCGGCCATTATGTGCTCGGCCATATCTGGCGCATGGTTTTCGTCTTTGCGGCGCTCGCGGTGCTGCTTTTCTTTTTGGCTGACCGGCTCTTTGAGCGCCTCGCCCGGCTGTTCGGCAGCGATGCCGAGATAGGCGATCCGCGCGGTTTTCCTGTCCTGATTTTCTTCCTGTCGCTGTTCAGCCTCATCACCCTGCCGATCACCAACACGCTGATCCGCATCGACGAGAGCGAGGCCGACCTTTATTCGCTCAAGACCGAAAACCGGCCCGATGCGCTTGCGACCGCGCTCGTCAAGACCGCCGAATATCGCAATCCGCGCCCCGGCGCGGTCGAGGAGACGATCTTTTACGACCATCCTTCGGTCGAACGGCGCGTGCGCGTCGCGATGGACTGGAAGGCGGCGCACCCGCCCGCGCCCGAATGAAGAAGGCCGATGTCTTCGAATTCTATCGCCGCCTTGCCGAACTCAACCCGAGTCCGGAGACCGAGCTGGAATATGGCAATACATACCAGCTGCTCGTCGCAGTGGTGCTGTCGGCGCAGGCAACCGATGTCGGGGTTAACAAGGCGACGCGGCGACTGTTTCAGGACGTGAAGACCCCGCAGCAGATGGTCGACCTCGGCGAAGACGGCCTCAAGCAGCACATCAAGACGATCGGGCTGTTCAACGCGAAGGCGAAGAATGTCATCGCGCTCAGCGAAATTCTCGTCCGCGACCATGGCGGAGTAGTGCCCGCTGACCGCGATACGCTGGTCGAATTGCCCGGCGTGGGGCGCAAGACCGCCAATGTCGTCATGAACTGCGCCTTCGGGGCGGAAACCTTTGCGGTCGACACGCACATCTTCCGTGTCGGCAACCGCACCGGCCTTGCGCCCGGCAAAACGCCTCTCGCGGTCGAAAGGAAGCTCGACAAGGAAACGCCGCAGCCCTTTCGCGTCGGCGCGCACCACTGGCTGATCCTGCACGGCCGTTATATCTGCAAGGCGCGCACCCCCGAATGCTGGCGCTGCCCCGTTGCCGATCTGTGCCGTTACAAGCCCAAGACGCCCGCGCCGAAGGGCTGGCAGGCTCCCTGATAGAGCGCCCGGCGGTCGGTCAGGCGACCGGCCCGACGCGCGGATCGGGATCGAGCCGTATCCGCGGCAATGCGCGGCCGCTCAGCTTTGCGAACAGGCGCGGGACGAGGGCGTGGCGCTGCGCCCAGGCCCAATAGGCCCGATAGGTGGGATCACCGAGCAGATGCTTTTCCTCGGTCTTGGCGCGCCAGTAATAGACGCCGCTGACCGCTGCGAGCAGGATGGTGTTGCGCACCGCGTCGGCGGCGCTGCCCGACGTGACGAGGAAGGGCAGCGAGCCGATCCACCAGCTCAGATTCTTCGACACATAGGCGGGGTGCCGTGTGAAGGCATAGGGGCCGTGGGTGATGACGCCGCGGTGGGTCAGGTTTGAAAAGCGGATGCCGAACGCCATCGTCGCCCAGGCGTAGATGCCGACCAGAAAGACTAGCGCCACGCCCCACAATGTCATCAGCGTGTCGTGCCCCTGAAGCCAATAGCCCCAGTCGGACCCGTTCACTGTATAGTCGAGCGGTCCGCCGTTCATCAGGATGAAGGGTGGGTAGCAGACGAGCGCCGCGACCCACGCCATGCCATAGGGATTGGCGGTACGGATATGCGCGTCGAGCGGCTTGAGGGTCAGGATATAGCCGACGGTCGCGACATGGACATCGACCAGATAGAGCAGGTTAATCGTCCAGATGCCGGTCATATAGGGATTGGCGAGGACGTCGCGCATCGGGACGCTGGCCAGTGACGAGAAATTGCCCGGCACGATCGACAGCATGAAGGCGGTGAAAAACCCCTTCACCGCCCAGGCGCGCAGATGATGCGCGATCGCGCGCCCATCGACGGGCTGGGCGCGGCCCGATTGCCGCGGCGCGATCAGCCATCGTCCGAACTGGTAACAGCCGTCGCGCGGTTCGATCATGCGGCGGTCGAGCCACAGCATATAGGGCACCGATACGAGCAGCAGCCACGGCACCACCCGTTCGAGCAGTTCCATCGAGAAGGCGTAATTGCCCTCCCAATAATAGCGCATCACGGCATAGAATCCCGCGATCAGCGCCCAGGTCGTCCACAGCCCGGCGATCTTGGTCAGGCTGATATCGATCGTCTCGCGCCAGGGGCGGCGCAGCGACCAGTCGATGCCGGTCGACGGATTACGGTGCACCTTGTCGACGAACAGCGACCACAGCACCATCGGCACGCCGCAGGCAAGGACGCTGGCGATCGCCGAATTGGGGCCGTTCATCGGCCCGCGCTGTCCCCAGTCGACGCCCAGATAGGCGGCGATTTCAGGCGCGTAGCGCGCGATCAGCAGATAGGAAAAGAGGCCGAGGATGCCGACGACCCCGACCCCGGCGCTGACCGCTGATCGGGGGCGTGAAGCCGGTGCTTCGATGGCGTCAGCCGCCGTCTCGGCGGCCGCCGGAACGGCAGGATCGGGCATATGGGTCACCCCCTCGTCCTAGGCCGAAATGGTAAGCAAGCCGTCAACGATAAACCCCGATTCGCGGCGAAAATGCAGCCCGATCGGTCCTGGTTGCGACTGTTTGACACCGTTCACCGCGAGTCAGGTTCGATTCAACCCGACTCGGCCGCCCAAGAGTCGCGATGCCCCGCCGGCGCTGGTAAAGGCCCCTCCAAGTCGGGGCGGAGGGCTCCATCAGAACAACAAGACGGGGTCGTAGCTTGTCTTCGCAATCGACGGGTCTGCGCCATTGGCGCCAGCGTTTCAATGCGCTGTTCCAGGACCATGAAATCTTCATTCGCACGCACGGCCATGTCCGGTTTCTGCGGATCAGCGCCGTTTGGCAAAAGCGCGTTGCGCTGATCGCCGGCGCGGTGCTGCTCGCTTGGGCCGCTATTACGCTCGCCGTGTTCGTCAACCAGCTGCTCACCGCCGACGAGCGCGCCGAAGTCGCGCAGAAGCAGGCGGCAGCGGCCGCCGCCGAGCAGCGCATCGCGCGCTATCGTGACCGCGTCGGCGAAATCGCCGCCGACCTCGACGAGCGGCAAAAGCAGCTCGAACAGTGGCAGCAGGATTATTTCGGCAACGAAGCGCTGCCCGCGCCGGCGCCAGCGGCCGAGGGTGCCAAAGCCGACGGCGCCGCCGCAACGTCGCTCAAGACCAGCGCCATCGATCCGCGCCTGCCCCCCGAAGCGCAAGCGCTCGCGCGCATCGAGGCGCGGCAGGAGGCCTTTTCGTCGCGCCTGCTCGCCGCGGTCAACGCCCGCGCCGCCAAGGCTGAAAGCGCGGTCACCAAGCTCGGCCTCGATCCGCGCGCGCTCGTTCGCGACGCCTCGTCGGGTCGTGGTGGCCCGCTCATCCCCTTCCAGCGCCGCGGCGGCAATGCGGGCGCGCTCGGCACCAGCTTCGCCGCACTCGAAGGCGCGCTGTTTCGTATGGAAGTGTTCGAACGCACGCTCGTCGCGATCCCTTCGGGTCAGCCGGCGCATGTGCTGATGCTCTCGTCGAGCTATGGCTATCGCAGCGATCCCTTCACCGGCGCCGGTGCGATGCACGCGGGGCTCGATTTTCCGGGGCCGATCGGCACGCCGATCCTCGCCGCCGCGCCCGGGCGCGTCAGCTTCGTCGGCCAGAAGTCGGGCTATGGCAATGTCGTCGAAGTCGATCATGGTCAGGGCATCCTGACCCGCTACGCCCATTTGTCGGGTTTCAACGCCAAAGTGGGCGACCGCGTCACCGCGGGGCAGCAGATCGCCCGCATGGGCAGCACCGGCCGTTCGACCGGCAGCCATTTGCATTTCGAAGTCCGTTTGAACGGGGTCGCGGTCAACCCGCGGCGTTTTCTGGAGGCCAAAGCCGATGTTCTCAAAGTCAAAGACGACGCCCGACAGCGGGTCGGCGCCCTCGCTTCCGCCGGTGCCCGCTAAGATGGCGACCGGCGCGCGTCATACCACCTTCTCGATCATCGGGTCGGACGTGGTCATCACCGGCAATCTGTCGGCCAGTGTCGATCTGCACGTCGACGGCAAGATCGAGGGCGACCTGAAATGCGCCAACCTCGTCCAGGGCGAGGCGAGCGAGATCAAGGGCGGTGTCGTCGCCGAAACCGCCAAGCTTGCGGGTCTGGTCGACGGGTCGATCGAGGCCAAGACGCTGATCATCCACGCCAGCGCGCGGATCACCGGCGACGTGACCTATGAAACGATCACGATCGAGAATGGCGGCAAGGTCGACGGCAAGCTGTCGCATCGCCGCGCGGGTGCGGCCAAGGCGCCTCCGGCGCTCGAAGTGGTCGGCGAAAAGCCGGCCTCGTTCGGCGCCTGACCGACCGCGATTTTCCGGTCGGCACGATGGTGTGCTGGCAATGGGGCCGCGGCGAAGGTCGCGGCGTGATCGCCGAGCGCTTCGACCGCCGTGTCGAACGCACGATCAAAGGTAGCCGGATCATACGCAACGGGAGCGCGGCGAATCCCGCCTATCTGATCGAAATGCTCGACGGGCGCTGCGTACTCAAGCTTGCGAGTGAACTCGCGCCGGCTTGACCGCGGGCGGCGATTGGGGCGCAGAGGGCATCGGCCCCACTTCAGGTCTTGCGCGCCCGCGCGCAGACGCCATAGTCGCGATCCATGCGCACCCTTACCGCTCCGCTCGCCCTCGCCGCCGCCTTGCTGGCCGCCGCGCCCGTCCATGCCAAATCCGCCGATGCGGGTGCCGCGAAAAAGATCCTGATCGACAGCGTCGCGATCCCGACCGTCGCGGGACGCGGCAAGGTGCCCGAACTTGCGGCCTATTATGCCGGGGTGCTGAAGGCGGCGGGCTATGCCGACAGCGAAATCGTCATCACCCCGATGGGCGAAACCGCGACCTTCGCCGCCACGCTGCAGGGAACGACGAAGGAAAAGCCGATCCTGCTGCTCGGCCATATGGATGTCGTCGAGGCCGACGCGAAGGACTGGACGCGCGATCCGTTCGTGCCGGTCGAGGAGAATGGCTATATTTTCGGGCGCGGTTCGGAGGACAATAAATTCGACGTCGCGATGATGGTCGCCACCATGGCGCAGCTCAAGAAAGACGGCTTCAAGCCCAAGCGCTCGATCATCCTGCTGCTGTCGGGCGACGAGGAAACGTCGATGATGACGACGCGTGCGCTCGCCGCCAAATATAAGGGCGCCGAACTCGCGCTCAACGGCGACGGCGGCGGCGGCCTGATCGGTGAAGACGGCAAGGCGCAATATTACGGGCTGCAGGCCGGCGAAAAAACCTATGCCGACTTCACCCTGGAGGTCACGAACCCCGGCGGTCACAGCTCGCGCCCGTCGCCGACCAATGCCATTGTTCAATTGTCGAACGCGCTCGCCAAGGTGGGCGCCTATCATTTCAAGCCGCAGCAGAATGAACTGACCAAGGTCGGTATGCCGATCGTTGCCGATCAGGTCGGCGGTGCGATCGGCGCAGCGCTCAAGGCCTTTGCAGCAAACCCCGCCGACACGGCGGCGATCGCGACGATTACCGCTGACCCCGAATATGTCGGCCAGATCGGCACCACCTGCGTCCCGACGCTGGTCAACGGCGGTCACGCCGAAAACGCCCTGCCGCAGCGCGCGACCGCCAATATCAACTGCCGCATCTTCCCTGGCGTGCCGGTCGAGGCGGTGCGCGCCGAACTCGAACGGGTGATCGCCGACCCCGCAGTGGCGGTGAAGCCCGATCCCGACGCGAGCGCAAGCGACGCCTCCCCGCTGCGCCCCGATGTGATGGCGGCGGTGACGAAGGCGGTCCATGCGCGCTTCCCGGGCCTGCCGATCATCCCGTCGATGAGCGCAGGGGCGACCGACAGCTATCATTTCCGTATGCTGGGCGTTCCGAGCTATGGCGTCGCGGGCCTGTTTTCGAAGGCGAGCGACAGCTACGCGCACGGCCTCAACGAGCGGGTGCCGGTCGATGCCATTCCCGGCGCGCTTGCGCATTGGGACAGCCTGCTGCGCGACCTGGCGAAATAATCGTCCAAATATAAACCGTGACCCCCGCCCGCGCGGGCTCGACGATTATATGAGCGCCGCCACCGCCCGCTCGACCATCGCCGCCGCCGCATCGGCGCCGAAGCTGCTCGCGTCGAGCGATAGTTCGAGCCACAGCCCGTCGACCATGGCGGTAAGCAGGATCGCGAGCTGGTCGGGGTCGCGCGCGCCGCACGGCGCGAGCAGGTCGCGCAGCCGCGCGCGATAGCCGGCATAGCTATCGGCGTGGATCGCCGCCATGCGCGCATCGCTGCGCGCGAGCGCCCAGAAAGCGGTCCACGCGCCGAGCAATTGCGGGTCGGTCACCGGCGGGCGGAAACTGGCGGTCAGATAGGCGGTCAGCCGCGTGTGCGGATCGGGGCCCGCCGCATCAGCGGCGGCGGCGAAGACCGCATCCATCCGGTCGCTCGTCGCCTGATAGGCTGCCGCGATCAGATCGTCGATGCCGCCGAAATAATGACGCAGCAACCCCGGCGATACCCCAGCCTTTGCGCAGATCGCGCGGACACTCGTTCCCGCCAGCCCAAGCTCGGCAAGGCATGCCGCGGTCGCGTCGATCAGGTCGGCCCGGCGGGCGTCGGCGCTTTCGCGCGTAAAGGCTTGGCGAGCGGCGGTCATGTTGTTATACATATGTATAACAAGGAGCGAGCCATGGCAACTGCACCCCTTCGCGATTCGCACCCCGATCCGCTCGACGGCTGGTCGCTCCCGGCCTGGACCTATAGCGACCCCGATTTCTACGCCGCCGAAATGGCGCGCATCTTCCGCCCGAGCTGGCAGGTCGTCTGTCATGACAGCGACATTCCCGCGGCGGGCGACTGGCACAGCATCGATTATTGCGGCGAAAGCGTGATCGTCGTGCGCGGCGCCGATCGCCTCGTGCGCGCCTTCACCAACGTGTGCCGCCACCGCGGCTCGCGGCTGGTCGACGGCGCGGCGGGCTGCGCGAAGAAGCTCGTTTGCCCCTATCACGCCTGGACCTACGAACTCGACGGGCGACTCTCGGGCGTTCCTGACTCGGCGAGCTATCCCACGCTCGACAAGGGAAAGGCGGGGCTCGTTCCCGTCGGCCTCGAACAATGGCGCGGCTTCTGGTTCGTGCAGCTGGAGGACGACGGCGGCCCGTCGGTCGCCGCGATGATGGCGCCCTATGAAGCGATGGTCGAACCCTATCGTTTCGCGGACCTCGGCGCATTGGGGCGCGTCACGTTGCGCCCGCGCGATGTGAACTGGAAGAATGTCGGCGACAATTATTCGGACGGCCTCCACATCCCCGTCGCCCATCCCGGCCTGACGCGATTGTTCGGCAAAAGCTATGGCGTCGAAGCCGAAGATCGCGTCGATCGCATGTGGGGCGACCTCGCCGACCGACCGTCGGCGAACTGGTCCGAGCGGCTCTATCAGCGGCTGTTGCCGCCGGTGCCGCACCTGCCGCAAACGAACCAGCGCCATTGGCTCTATTTCAAGCTGTGGCCCAATGTCGCCTTCGACATCTACCCCGATCAGGTCGATTTCATGCAGTGGCTGCCGACCGGCCCGACAAGCTGCCTGATCCGCGAAATCAGTTATGCGCTTCCTGATGCGCGCCGAGAGATGAAGGCCGCGCGCTATTTGAACTGGCGCATCAATCGTCAGGTCAATGCCGAGGATACCGCTCTGATCACCCGCGTCCAGCAGGGCATGCAATCGCAAAGCTTCCAGATGGGACCGCTCAGCGACAAGGAAGTCTGCCTCAAGCATTTCTGCGCGCGGATGCGTGCGATCATCCCCGAAGCGCGATTGGAGCAGGCGCCGGCGGCGGGGTGGAGCCGCGCTTGACCGGCACGGCGCCCGTGGTGATCGTCGGCGGCGGTCCCGCCGGGATGGTCGCGGGGCTGCTCTTCGCGCGCGCCGGGGTGGCGGTGACGGTGCTCGAAAAGCACGCCGACTTCTTTCGCGATTTTCGCGGCGACACGGTGCACCCCTCGACGCTCGACCTGTTCGACGACATCGGCCTGCTCGGCGCGCTGCTCGCGGTTCCGCATGCCGCAATCGACACGATGACACTCGACCTGCTCGGGCGCCGCTACACGATCGCGACGCTCAAGCATCTGCCCGTTGCCGCACCCTTTGTCGCGATGATGCCGCAATGGGATCTGCTCGACTTCATTGCGCGCGAAGGCCGCAAATATCGCACCTTCGACCTGCGCATGTCGACCGAAGCGACCGGATTGCGCCACGATTCCGCCGGCCGTGTCGACGGCGTCACGCTGGCGAGCGGCGAAGCGCTGCCGGCGCGCCTCGTCATCGCAGCGGACGGGCGCCGCTCGGTGCTGCGCGATGCCGCCAGGCTGCCGCTCGACGATCTCGGCGCACCGATGGATGTGCTATGGTTCCGGGTGCCGATGCCGGCAGATCCGGACATGACCGAAGTCCCGCTCGGTACGATCGACAAAGGCGGCATGGTCGTCGCGATCCCGCGCGGCGATTATTGGCAGTGCGCGCAGATCATCGAGAAGGGCGGCTTCGCGGCGGTCGAGGCGCGCGGTATCGGGGCCTTTCGTGAGACCATCGTCTCGATAGCGCCGGGACTTGCAGCCGGGATCGACGCCATCGGCAGCTTCGAAGACGTCAAGCTGCTGTCGGTCGCGCTCGATCGGCTGACCCGCTGGTGGCAGCCCGGATTGCTCGCGATCGGCGATGCCGCGCACGCCATGTCGCCCGTCGGTGGCGTGGGGATCAACCTTGCGGTGCAGGATGCGGTGGCCGCCGCGAACATCCTTGCCGCGCCGCTCGTCGCCGGTGCCGACCCCGATCCCTTGCTCGCGCAGGTGCAGGACCGCCGATGGAAGCCCACGGCAAGGATGCAGGCGCTGCAGCGATTTGCGCACCGGCGCGTCGTCGAACCGGTGCTGCGCGGCGAGATCGATCATGTCCCGCTCGCGATCCGCCTGCTCGACCATATCCCGCTGCTGCGCCGGATTCCCGGCCGCATACTCGGCCTCGGTTTCGGGCGGCAGCATGTCCAGTCCCCACTTGCGAAAGAATATCCATGACCAAAACCTATGACGCGCTGATAATCGGCGCCGGCCACAACGGCCTCGTCTGCGCCTTCTATCTTGCCAAGGCGGGGCTGAAGGTCCGTATCGTGGAGGCGCGCGACGTCGTCGGCGGCGCCGCGGTGACCGAGGAATTTGCGCCGGGCTTCCGCAATTCGGCCGCGAGCTATACGGTCAGCCTGCTGCAGCCGAAAGTGATCGCCGACATGAAGCTCGCCGATCATGGCTATCGCGTCATCGAGCGGCCGATCAGCAATTTCCTGCCGCAGGAGGATGGCGGCTATCTCAAACTCGGCGGCGGGCTCGAACGCACGCAGGCCGAGTTCCGCAAGTTCAGCGCACGCGATGCCGAGGTGCTGCCGCAATATTATGACGCGCTCGAAAATGTCGCCGAACTGCTCCGCGATCTTGCGCTGCGCGTTCCGCCCAATGTCGGCGAAGGGATGCGCACGCTCCTCGACGGCGCGCGGCAGGGGCGGCGCTTCGCGACGCTCAGCCTCGAAAAGCAGCGCGATGTGCTCGACCTCTTCACCAAGTCGGCGCGCACAATGCTCGACAGCTGGTTCGAGAGCGAGGCGGTCAAGGCCGCCTTCGGCTTCGATGCCGTCGTCGGCAACTATGCCAGCCCTGACACCCCGGGCAGCGCCTATGTCCTCCTCCACCACGTCTTCGGCGAGGTGAACGGCAAGAAGGGGGCGTGGGGCCACAGCGTCGGCGGCATGGGCAAGATCACCGAGATCATGGCCAAGGTTTGCCGCGATCATGGCGTCGAGATCAGCCTCGAAAGCCCGGTAGCGAAGGTGCTCGTGGACGGCGGCAAGGCCGTGGGGGTCAAGCTCGCTGGCGGCGAGGAGATCGCCGCGGCACGGGTGATCGCCAATGTCGGACCCAAGCTGCTTTACGAACGGATGATGGACGCGGGCGACCTGCCTGCCGATTTCGAACGCCGGATCAAGGGTTTCAAGGCAGGTAGCGGCACCTTCCGCATGAATGTCGCGCTGTCCGAACTCCCCAGATTCACTTGCCTCCCCGAACCGGGCGAGCATCACCAGTCGGGGATCATTCTCGCGCCGACGCTCGACTATATGGACCGCGCCTTTCTCGACGCGAAGCGCGACGGCTGGTCGAAGGAACCGATCGTCGAAATGCTCATCCCCTCGACCGTCGACGACAGCCTTGCACCCGAAGGCTGCCATGTCGCCAGCCTCTTCTGCCAGCAATTCGCACCCGAATTGCCGGGCGGACGCGACTGGGACGACGAGGAGGAAGCAGCGGCCGATTGCATCATCGACACGGTCGAAAAGCATGCGCCCGGCTTCCGTGCCAGCATTGTCGGCCAGACGCGCCTCAGCCCCAAGGGTCTCGAACGCAAGTTCGGGCTGGTCGGCGGCGACATCATGCACGGCAATATGAGCCTCGATCAACTCTGGTCGGCGCGGCCGGTGCTTGGCAATGGCGGCTATCGCGGGCCGGTGAAGGGGCTGTACATGTGCGGGGCGGGAACGCACCCCGGCGGCGGCGTCACCGGCGCGCCGGGGCATAATGCGGCGCAGGTGATCCTGCGCGACCGCGGTCTATTCGCGCCCCGCTGGCGATGAGGCCCCGCTCCCGCGGCGCCGCATCAGCAGATAGATGGGCAGCCCCGCCGCGGTCATCGCGACGCTCCACAGGCTGGCCTCGATCCCGGCGCCGTAAAAGGCCCAGCAGCTGTAGCCGAAGCCGACGAGGGTCAACGCCGCAAAGCCCGGCGAGACGCGCAGGCTGCCCGCCTGTTCCAGCCGCAGCGCCGACAGGCTGCCGACGACATAAAGGATGATCGCAGTCGACGTGGTGATGAGCACCATGAAAGTGAAAAGTTCGGCGAGCCCGCGCGAATAATTGGCGTAGACGACGATGCTCGCGAGCAGGCTCGACGCGATCTGCGCCATTTGCGGGGACCCGAAACGATTGTCGCGCCCGAAAAGGGCGGGGAGCAGGCCGCGATGGGCAAGGTCGCGCGGAATTTCGCCCTGCAGCATCACGAAGCCGTTGAGCGCGCCGAGCGCGGCGATCGCGGCAAAGACCGCGACGATATCACCCGCCAGCGGGCTGACCAGCGTTCCGAAAAAGGTCGCATAGGCGGCGTTCGAGCGTTGCAGCGTTTCGACGGGCAGCAGCATGGTGACCGCGGTGCAGGACAGGAGATAGAGGAGGCCGGTCGCCGCGGCACCGATCAGCGTGGCGCGCGGGATCATCCGCTCGGGATCGCGCACCCGGTCGCCAACGACGGCGGCGCTTTCGAAGCCGAGCAGCGCGAACAGTGTCAGCGTCGCCGCGCCGCTCACTGCCGACAGGCTGACCGGCTGGGTATGCGCCATGCCCGCGGCATGGCCTTCGCCGGTGCCGAGCAGCCAAGCCGCGACCAGCACCGCGCCGGTCACCGGCACCAGCTTCAACAGCAGCGTGATGATCTGCGTCTCGCCCGCGCGGCGGATGCCCGACAGGTTGATGAGCGTGAACAGCCACAGGAAGCCGATCGCGACCAGCGCGGGCAGCGGCCCCTTGTCGCCGAGCCTGGGGATGACGATCGAAAGATTGCTGACTGCCGCGACGGCGAGCGTCGCATTCGCCGTCCAGCAACTGATCCAGTAGCTCCACGCGACGGTGAATCCCGTGCCGGGGCCGAAGGCGGCATTGGCGTAGGTGAACGTCGCGCTGCCGCCGGGCAATCGCCGCGCAAGCCGCGCAAAGACGATGGCGAGGCACAGGGTGCCGGTGATCGTTACGCCCCAGCCGATGACGGCGTTCCAGCCGAGCGGTGCCAGGTCGCGGGGCAGGAGGAATACCCCCGACCCGATCATATTGCCCATGACGAGGGCGACGCACACATGGCGAGACCGAGCTTCTGCCCGGCCTCGCCCTGTTGCTGTGCGGGGTTCGTCACCTGGTCAGAACTTGGCGCCCAAGCGTGCGCCGATCGTCTGCGGCGTGTTCACCAATATCTGCACCCGGCTGTCGCATTGGCCGCAGTTGGAGAAGCGCGACAGTTCGGCCCGCTCGTCGAAGGCATTCTGGAGGAACAGTTCGAAGCTGTATTTGCTCCAGTCGAAGCCCACCGCAAAGTCGACCGTCGTCGATCCGCGGATCCGGCCCAGCGCGTTCGCAACATCGACGCGGATGTCGGGAGTTGACGAACTGCGATGCGCGACGACCGATTGCAGATGCAACTCGCCGGGTCCTACCGGGAATTGATAGCGGATCGTCGCATTGCCGTTGAACCGCGGTGTCACCGGGAGTCGCGTTCCCCGCGGCGCGGCGATGCTGTTGTCGGGATCTGCGGTACATTGATAGGTCGGATCGTCGATCGAGCACAGATTGTTGCGCGTCTTGGCATCTGTGTAGGCTGCCGCCGCCGCGATCGTCAGTCCGTCGACCGGGCGGATGTTGACGTCGGCTTCGATACCCCGGATGCGCGCATTCGGCCCGTTATGTATTTCGGTAAAGCTATTGAGGCCGAGGAAGGAGAATTGGAAGCGCTTCCAATCCTGCTGATAGATCGCCGCGTTGAGGCGGACGAGCCCGCCAGCCAACGTCGTTTTGATCCCGATTTCATAATTGGTCAGGAAGTCGGCGTCGTAAGGCGGAATGGTCGCGCGCCGGTTGATTCCGCCCGGACGGAAGCCGCGCGACCAAGTGACATAGGCCATCACATCGTCGCTGGGTTTCCACGTCAGGTTTAGCCGGTGGGTGAAGCCATCGTCCTTGGTCCGCTTCGGAACGAGCTTGCCGTTCACATAATCGGCAAGGTTGGTACAGGGCCCGCCCGGCACCGCGGCAGGGAACAGCGTCCCGCCCGGATTGTCGCGCAATATGTCGCCCGTGGTCGTATAGCAGCCCGCGACCCCGGTGCGTGAGCTGCCCGCGCCATTATAAGGCGGGCCGTCGGGATTGCGCCCGAACCCGAAGAAGCCGATCAGGCTGTTGTCATATTTGTAGAAGCGGCCGCCGCCGGTGAGCGTCACCGTCGGGGTGATGTCGAAGCTTGCTTCGCCGAAGATCGCATAATCCTTGTCGACGCGCTTCTGCTCGGTCAGCCAAAGCGTGCCGGGAAGGCCGTTGACCGACAGATCGTCGGCAAGGCCGGGGACACGATAGTCCTGATGAATGCGGTTGCTCTGCCGCTGATAGAAGAGGCCGGCGACGACACGGAACCGCTCCTCCTGGGGCGAAGCTATGCGCAGTTCCTGGCTGAGCTTGCGGAAATGGTCCGTGCCGATGATATATTGCCGCGGGTCGATCGTGTTGCCGGCATTGTCCTGGAAATAGAAATAGCCTGCGAGCCCGCCATAGTCGGCATAGAGCGCGTCATAAGCCTCGGCATAGTCGGTATAGTCGTTGATCTGATACGCCTTGCGATCGAGATAGGCGCCGGCATAGGTGACATCAAAATTGCCGAGCTTGCCTTCGATCGTCAGCGCCGCCTGAATGAACTTGTCGGTGCGCATGTCGGGGTAAAAGCGCTGCACCTGCAAATCGCCGACACGCGGATCCTGGGCGAAGGTGCCGTTGCTCTTTTGATGCTGGTAGAGCAGCGTCGGCGTGACGGTCCAGTTTTCGTCGAGATCGACCTTCAGCGCGGCGCGGCCACCATAGATTTCAGCGTCGTTGAAGTCTTTTTTGACATAGGGCGCGTTATTGACCGTGATGCCGCCCGAATCGGGCAGGAAATTGCGCGTTCCCGGCACATTGTCGATATAGCCTGCATCCTTCTGATACCAGCCAACGAGGCGCACCGCCGCCATCTCGCTGAGCGGTGCGTTGATCATGCCTTCGAGCCGGCCGCCCATGCCACCATGCTTGACGTTGTTGAGTTCGCCGTCGATGCGGCCTTCGAAGCCGGCGGTGTCGGGCTTGTTGGTGATGATGCGGATCGTGCCCGCCTGCGACGAGGCGCCGTACAGCGTGCCCTGCGGTCCCGCGAGCGATTCGATGCGCGCGATGTCATAGATATGGACGTCGAGCGTGCCGCCGATCGTCGTGACCGGCTGTTCGTCGAGATAGACACCGACGCTGGGCAGCGAACCCGAGTGGTTGCCGTCGCCACCGCTCGCCACGCCGCGCATATAGACGGTGGTGACGCCGGGCTGGCTCGACTGGAAGGCCACGCTGGGCAGAAGTTTCGAAAAATCCTGGAAGTTGGCGACGTTGAGCTGGTCGAGCTTGCGTGTGCCGAGCGCCTGGATGCTGATCGGAACATCCTGAAGATTTTCCTCGCGCTTCTGCGCTGTGACGACGATCTCGTCGCTATTCGCCGCGCCCGGCCCCTCTTGGGCGAACGCGGTTCCCGATGTCATGACTGCTGTGGACAGCGATGCCAGAAGCAACGCCCGGTGCGAAAAATGGACTCGCATGCAAGACCCCCCTTTTCTGCGCTGCGCCATATGTCGCAGCGCAAGCAAAGAGGTGTGCCAGCTTTCTTTGGATCGTCAATCGGGACGCGCGTGCGGCACCCCCGGAGAACGCAGATTCCCGGCCACTATGACAATATTGCAACAATCATATGCTGCAATCACCCGCCGCGCGCGGGATAGGCGTCGAGCGCCGGGCCAAGCGCGGCTTTCAGGGGATCGAGCCACGGCTCCACAGCGCGCCACTGGCCGACGCCGTCGCGGTTGATCGGCCGCCGCACCTGTTCCGAACTCGCGGTACGAACCGCGCGGTCGCTTTTGTGAAATTCTAGGCAGGCCTGTTCGAACGGCACCCCGAGCCAGCCGAGCATCGCCCGCACTTCGGCTTCGAGATCGGCGAGCACATCTTCGTGAAAGACGCGGTGGACATGGCCGGGCAGAACGCCCTCGAAATGGTCCATCAGATCGACATAATCGGCATAATAGCGCCCCATGTCGGCAAGATCGTAGCTGAACGCCTGGCCGCGCGCAAAATGCTGTTTGAAATTGGAAAAGCAGCAATCGAGCGGATGCCGTCGCGCGTCGATGATCTTTGCGTTCGGCAGGATCAACCGGATGAAGCCGACATGCAGCCAGTTGTTCGGCAGCTTGTCGATATAGAAGGGCTTGTCACTTTTGCGCTGGATCTCCGTCTGGCGAAGATAGGTTTCGCCGAGGTCGCGGGCTTGGTCCGCCGACAGTTTCGCGATTCCGCCCATCCCGCGCGCCTTGGCGAAGAGCCTGGGGATGTCGGGCAACTCCATGGTCCCCTCGATCATCGAGTGGCTCGACAATATCTGTTCGATCAGCGTCGATCCCGCGCGCGGCATGCCGACAATAAAGATGGGGTCGGGCGCATCGGCGCCATGATCGGACCGCGAGGCAAAGAAATCGGGCGTATAGAGCGTCTTGGCGTGATCGACTGCAGCGCGCGTCTGATCGGCATCATAGTCGAGCAAGGTCCGGCGCAAGCCATTGCCGCGCGCGTAATGGGCAAAGGCCTCGGCCGGGCGCCGCCGGTCCTCCTCCGCCTTGCCAAGCGCGAAATGGAGGTGGAAACGATCCTCGATCGCCAAGTCGTCGCGGCTGAGCGGCGCCTGCATCGCATCCAGATCAGCATCCAAAAAGCGGAAAGTCTTGAGGTTGGCGAGACTCCACCACACCTCGCCGAGCGCGGGGTTCAGCGCCAGCGCCCGGCGATAGGCGGCGATCGCGTCATCCTGTCGTCCAACCGTCTTGAGCATATGGCCGTAGGACATCCAAATGCGCGGCTGGCGATCGATGCCTTGCAATACCCGTTCGTAGAGCGCGAGCGCCTCATCGAACTCGCCCACCCGGCCGAGCGCGGCGGCCTTCAGATTGGCGTTCATCAAATTGTCGGGGTCGACCTGCTGCAGCTTCTCAAGCTCCTCGACCGCCTCGGCCGAACGGCCCTGACGGTGGAGGATCGTCGCAAGGTTCGACCGTGCGGCGAGAAACTCAGGCGCCAGATCAATCGCGCGGCGCAGCAGAGCTTCGGCGTCGCGATAGCGTTCGATCCGCGCCGCCAGTTCGGCAAGCATGCGGATCGCCGTCACGTCGAAAGGGTCTTGCTTGAGATGTGCCTTCAGTGCCGGCTCGGCGTCGTGCAGTCGCCCCTCGGCCAGCGCGAGCGCGGCCATCATCAGCGCCGGGTTGCGGATCGCCCGTTCGATCGTCGCCTGAACGCGATCGGCCGTCATGCTCAGCTCTTGGACCGGGCCTTGGCAATGGCGCGCTTCAGCGCGTCATAGCCGACCTGCCCTTGGAAAAGCTGGTCGCCGACGACCCAGGTCGGGGTCGCGTTGAGTTGGAGCTGGGTCGCGATCGCCAAGTTCGCGTCGAGTTCGCGCTGGAACAGCGCCTCGTTCGCGGTCGCGTCGGCGCTGCCGTCGGTAACGACGCCCGCGCGCTGTGCCGCGGCGGCGATCGCCGACGGGTCGAGCGAACTCGCTGCGAACATCGCGTGGTGGAAAGCGTCATACTTACCCTGCCGCGCGGCGGCGAGCGCCATCAGCGCGGCATCACGGCTTTGCGGCGAGATGATCGGCAATTCGCGGAACACGACCTTCAGTCTTTTGTCCTCGCGGACCAGCCGGTCGACATCGGGCACGCTCGCCCGGCAGAAGCCGCAAGCATAATCGGTGAAGACGACCAGCGTGACGTCGCCGTCGGCATTGCCCGCCCAGGCGCCGGCATAGGGCTTTTCGAGTGCAGGGCGGATTGCGTCGATGGCCTTCGCCATTTCGCGGTCGCGCTGCGCCTCCAGCGCTTCGGGGATGATTTCGGGATTGGCGCGAATATAGTCGCCGACGATCGTCTCGACCTCGCTCTTGCTCATGCCGCCGCCGAAGCGGCCGCCAAGCCAGAAGGTCGCGCCGAGCAGCGCGAGCGCGGCGATGCCGCCGATCAACAGGGTTCGCGTCGATACGCCGTCCATCATTCCTCCCTGGCGCTGCGGCAGGCGGCCCGCGGTCATCGCCTTGGTCCGCGCGGGCTTGGGCTTGGCCGGGGGCGTGACATGCGGGGTGCGATCATCGTCCGACGCGGTTGGTGATGCCGCTGCCTTGGCCGGCGTTTCCGCAAGCGTCGCGGGGATCGCTTCGCCGGCGAAGAGCGGCAGGTCGCCAGCATTCACGGCGTCGGCGGCGCGCGCCTCCGCCTCTTCGCGCGCGAGCAATTGTTCGAGCCCCGAGGGCGGCGGCGCAAGCTCTTCGGCGGCGGGACGCAGCTTGTTCGCGGCGTCGCCGATGCCGTCCTTGCCGGCGCGCGCGACCTGACCCGCGACCTGGCCGATTCCGGCCTTCGTCTTGCCCGCGACTTCGCCGATCCCGCGTCCGGCTTCGCTGGAAATTTTCGCGACCTTGTCGCCCAGCGCCATCTTGCTCCACGCCTCGCCGCTCGCGCTCGCTGCGCTGCGCGCCGCCTTCGCCGATCCGCGTCCGACCGCATGCGCGGCGCGCGCGGCGCCCCGGCCCGATCGCTGCGCAAGGTCACGCGTCCGCCGCGGTATCTCCATTGCCTCGACGCGCGCGGGAATATCGGCGCGTTCGCCGACATCGATCGTCCAGTCGGCAAAGGCCGCAGCGCCGTGCCGGATCGCACTCCATAGCCGCGCCGCGCCGGCCTTCAGCTGCTCGCCCGTGACGCGCGGATCGCGGGCCGGGGCGGGTTTCGGCGTAGGTGTATAGCGGCCGACGTCGATGCCGACGGGCGGCGCCTCCTCCGGCTTCGCCAGCCCCTCGTCGGCGCGCGGCAGGGGATCGGGAGCCGGCGTCGGGTCGCGCAACCACGGCTGGTAATATTCGTCTTTCTTGTCTGTCACTTGTCGCCCTTGTGCATTCGCGAAATTGCGATGCATCCCCGAATTTCGTCGTGAATCTAGCGCCGTTTGCGCGTCCGTTCTACCTCGGCGCGCGCAACCATCGAAATATCCTGTGCACGAATCCAGTCGGGCGACCCTTGCGGCAGGCCCTGCATCGCCATTTCGGCATTACGCAGCGCGAGCATCGGCTGTCCACCCTCGAGACTGTAGCGTTCGGCCGAGGCGAGCGCGGCGCGCGCCTGATCGCCGCGGTTCGCATAGACAATTCCGAGCTGATACCAGGCAAACGGATTCTCGTTATCGAGCGCGACGGCTGTTTTCAGTACCTTCTCGGCCTCTGGAAAATTTGCCGGATCCTCAGTCGCGATCAGCGCATGGCCGAGGGTCGAGGCGATCAGCGGCTGCGATCTCGAATTGGCGACCGCTTTGCGCAGCGGCGGGATCGCTTCCTTGGGCCGCCCGGACTCGAGCAAAACCTGGCCTTCGAGTTCGAGGAAATAGGGGTCTTCGGGATTAGTGGCGATCAGGGCATCGACCTCGTCCAGCGCCTTTTGTGGATAGGCGCTCTTGTGCCAGGCGTAAGCGCGGGCGTAGCGCGCGGGCACGCTCTTGTCGCTTTCGGGATATTTGCGCAGCGTCCGCTCGGGCTCTTCCATATAGCCGAGCAGCTTGGCCTTCACGCGCTGGAAGCGGGCTTCGAGCTGGGGGTCGCTCGGCTTGCCCCACGCCGGATCGACGACATAAACTTCGCGCAGCGCCTGGATGCGATCGCCCGAAAGCGGGTGGGTGCGGCTGTAGGCCTGATCATCATCCTGTTTGACGGCATAGCGAAATTCGAGATTCTGCAGCTTCTTGAAGAAATCGAGGCTGCCCCTGCCGCTGATCCCCGCTTTCGACAGATATTGCGCACCGGCGGCATCGGCGGTCGCTTCCTGGACCCGGCTGAAGGCCAGATATTTGCCGAGTGCGGCCTGCTGCCCTGCCATCATGATGCCCATTCCGGCGTCGCCGCCGCCCGCCGCGATCGCCGCGGCGCCGAGCAGCATACTGAGCAGCGAGATGCCCGTTGCGGTCTTGGCGCCGTCGCTGGCGCGGATTGCGTGGCCGCCCATGATATGGCCGAGCTCGTGGGCGAGTACGCCCTGCACTTCGTTGGCGCTGTCGGCGGTCTCGATCAGGCCGCTAAAGACATAGATGTCCTGACTGCCCGCCACGAACGCGTTGATGCTGCGATCGCCGAGCAGGTGGACGCGCACCTGTCCGGGACGCAGCCCCGCCGCGACGAGCAGCGGATCGACCATGTCCTGGAACAGCGCCTCGGTTTCCGCGTCGCGCAGCATCGACTGCGCCATCACCGGCCGCGCGGCAACCGCCACCATGGCGACGAGCGCCAGCAGGAGGCGCAGCGCGGCGCGCCAGGCGCCCGGCCGGGCCAGATTGTGGGATGGGGACGGCGCGATCATCGCCGCCCGTCTTGCGCCGTGCGTCTGAACCTCGACTGAAGCCATGGAGACTTATTGGGGCGCCAGCCGCGCGGGCGCAAGGCGAGAGATGGTCGTCGCGGCGGCGGCAGTACGAAAAAAAGGGCCCCCGCTTGCACGAGGGCCCGTCTTTTTACGCGAGGCAGGCGCGTCAGTTGCCGAAGGTGCGCTGCCACCAGCCGCGGCGGGGTTCGCCCGCTGGGGCGTCGCCGTCGGCATCGGCCTCGGCGGGGACGGAGACGGCGTCGTCCGCCGCATCGCCCTGCGGTGCGCTTGCCGTCGCTTCGGCGGGCTGCGCCTCGGCGGCCGCCGCCTTCTTGCTGCGGCTCGCGCGCTTTTTCGGCGCGGGCTTGGCGGGTTCCGCTTCCACTACCGGAACTTCGGCGACAGGAGCCTCAGGCGCTTCGCTGCTCGCGTCGGCGGCTTCGGCCGCGGCCGCTTGGGCAGCGATCGCCGCCTTGGTCTTGCGCGGCGCGCGCTTGCGCTTCGGCTTTTCGTCAGCCGACGGCATTTCGGGGGCGGGAGCTTCAACGGCTTCCGGTTCGGGCGCGGTCGTGTCCGCCTCGCCTGCCTCGGCTTCGACAGCTTCGGCCTCTACCTTCTTGCGACCGCGGCCACCGCGGCGACGACGCGGCTTGGCTTCGCCTTCCTCGCTCGCTTCGGCGGCTACGGGTTCGGCCGCACCATCGGCGCCGGCTTCGTCGTCGCCGTCGGTTTCCTCGGCCTCTTCGGAAGCCGTTTCGCCGTCGGCGGTTTCGTTGCCGTCGTCATCGCGGCGACCGCGACGACCGCGGCGGCGGCGGCGGCGGCGCTTGTTGCGTCCGCCTTCGCCATCGGCATCGCCCTCTTCGCGCTCGCGTTCGCGGCGCGCAGGGCGTTCGGCTTCTTCTTCCTCTTCCTCGATATCCTCTTCGTCGACGATATCGTCGTCATCATCATCATCCTCGATCGGCGCGATCGGGGCGAAGCTGCGGCGCTGAACGGGCGGCGGGCCGCCGACCTCGATCGCCATGCGCGCGCCTTCGGTTTCGCCGTCGGGCAGGATTTCGACGCTGACGCCGTACAGATCCTCGATATCGCGCAGTTCGCGGCGCTTTTCGTTGAGGAGATAGAAGGTCGCTTCCTGGCTCGCGCGCAGGATGATCTTGCTGCCCTTGCCGCGTGCCGCTTCCTCTTCGATCAGGCGCAGCGCGCTGAGACCCGCCGACGATGCGGTGCGGACGAGGCCGGTGCCTTCGCAATGCGGGCAGGGGCGCGTCGACGCTTCGAGCACGCCGGTGCGCAGCCGCTGGCGGCTCATTTCCATCAGGCCGAAGCCCGAGATGCGGCCGACCTGGATGCGCGCGCGGTCATTCTTGAGCGCATCCTTCATCGCGCGCTCGACCTTGCGGACGTTCGAGCCATGATCCATGTCGATGAAGTCGATGACGATCAGGCCCGCCATGTCGCGCAGACGGAGCTGGCGGGCGATTTCGTGCGCCGCCTCGAGGTTGGTGCTGAGCGCGGTCTGCTCGATATTATGCTCGCGCGTCGAGCGGCCCGAGTTGATGTCGATCGAAACCAGCGCCTCGGTCGGATTGATGACGAGATAGCCGCCCGACTTCAGCTGGACGACGGGGTTGAGCATCCCCGCAAGCTGATCCTCGACGCCATAGCGCTGATAGAGCGAAACGGGGTCGGCATATTGCTTCACGCGCCGGGCGTGGCTGGGCATCAGCAGCTTCATGAACTGCTTCGCCGCCTTATACCCCTCTTCACCCTCGACGAGCACTTCCTCGATGTCGCGGTGATAGATGTCGCGGATCGCGCGCTTCACAAGGTCGCTGTCCGAATGGATCAGCGCCGGCGCGCTCGACCCCAGCGTCTTTTCGCGAATCTCGTCCCACAGCCGGGCGAGATAGTCGAAGTCGCGCTTGATCTCGGTCTTGGTGCGGCTCATCCCCGCGGTGCGCACGATGCAGCCCATCGACGGCGGCAGGTTGAGCTCGTCGATCATCGCCTTCAATTTGCGGCGATCGGCGCCGTTCGAAATCTTGCGGCTGATTCCGCCGCCGTGCATCGTGTTGGGCATCAGCACGCAATAGCGGCCGGCCAGTGACAGATAGGTGGTCAGCGCCGCACCCTTGTTGCCGCGCTCTTCCTTGACGACCTGCACCAGCATCACCTGGCGCCGACGGATAACGTCCTGAATCTTGTACTTGCGACGCAGCGACATGCGGCTTTCGCCATTTTCGTCTTCGTCGCGGCGTCCGCGTCCGCGGCCGCCCTTGCGACCCCGGCCACGCCCGCGGCCCCGGCGACCCTTGTCGTCGCGATCGTCGCGCGCTTCTTCGCCATCTTCGCCGTCGGCGTCGTCCGCGGAATCTTCGCGGCCATCATCGTCGCTGTCCTCGCCGATGGTTTCGGGGGCGGCAACGGCGCCGTCATCGTCGCCGGGCTCGTCGACATCGGCAACATCGCCTTCAAGCTCGTCGAGGTCTTCCTCGGCGCGCATCGCGGCTTCGGCGGCATGCTCTGCCTCTTCGCGCAGCAACGCTTCGCGGTCTTCCTTCGGGATCTGATAATAGTCGGGGTGGATTTCGCTGAAGGCCAGGAAGCCGTGGCGATTGCCGCCATATTCGACGAACGCCGCCTGCAGCGACGGTTCGACGCGGGTTACCTTGGCCAGATAGATATTGCCCTTGAGCTGCTTGTGCTCGGCGGACTCGAAATCAAACTCCTCGATGCGGTTTCCCTTGGTGACGGCGACCCGGGTTTCTTCCCGGTGCCGCGCGTCGATCAACATGCGCGTGGTCATTATTATCACTCCAGGCGCGCCGCAGCGCGCCAAACAAAAAGGCCGCCGCCGCCCGTGGAAGGCGGCTGCGGCCGATAGGGTTCAAACGGAAAAAGACGTTATTGCCGCGCGTGGCCCGCGTCCGGTCCTGGACGCGCATGCGGTCTTCCGTCACGTCGACGCGCGGCGCAAATGCGACTGCGTCGGCATGGGAAGAGGGCATGGCAAGCCTCATACGGCATCAACCTGTTACGGGGTGACCGTTATGGCAGGCGACGCTGGAATGGGGTCGGCCGCCGCCCGGTCATCCGGGTGGACTGACGGATATGCCTTTCCCCGCATGTCCGGCGCCAGGGAGGCCATGAACCGCGAATCGCGCGGGTCAGCCTTTCCCCTCAAAAGGCCGGACGGGATCGGGTCGGACACCGTCAGTGTGTCGGGTGCTAGCATCGGCACGGACCAACGGCAACCCAAAGCACGGCAGACACATGGGAATGTTCGCGCGCGCCGACAAGGCGTTTCGCGCAAATCATGCTGAATCGCCTGTTAACCGTGCCGGTTGACCGCGATTTGACGGGCGATGGCTAATGGCTGGTTCATCCTTTTTTGCGGCCGGAGCCCTCATGTTTTCGAATAAGCGCTGGACCATCGCGCGCCGGGGGCGGCATAACCAGGTGATGGGCCTGATCCCTGTCCTGATCGCGACAATCCTGTCGATACCGGCGGCGATCGCGGGCGATATTCGCGCGGTCGAAATCGGCGACCGCGAGGTGACGCTGCGTTTTGCCGACGTCGTCGCGGGCGCGTCGGCCCTCGTCCTCGCCGGGCCGGACCGCATCGCGCTCGACATTTTGGGCGCCGATCCCGGCCGTTCGCCGCAGGGCAGCGGCCTTGTCAGCGCGGTGCGTCAGGGGTGGCCGGCCGCCGATACGGCGCGCGTCGTGCTCGATCTGGCGCGGCCCGCGGTGGTCACCGACGCGCGCTTCGCCGCCGACGGGCGCAGCCTGTCGGTGCGCCTGCGTCCCGTCTCGGCCGACGAGTTCGAACGCGCTGCCAAGACGCCGCGCACCGAATGGCAGCCGCCGCTCAACTTTCGCGCCAAGCCCCCCGAAAAGCGCTACAGCGTCACCGTGCCGATCGGCGCGCCCAAGCCGGCGCCGGCACTGCCCAAGATCGAAGGGCCGAATAATCCGCGCCTGCCGCTTGTCGTCATCGACGCCGGCCATGGCGGGCACGATCCGGGCGCGATTTCGCCGCACAGCGGCAAGCGCGAAAAGGATATCACGCTGGGGATCGCGCGCGCGATTCGCGACGATCTGATCGCCAGCGGCCGCGTCCGCGTCGCGCTGACGCGCTCGGACGACCGCTTTCTGGTGCTCGAGGAACGCTATGGCATCGCGCGGCGGCTGAAGGCCGATCTGTTCATTTCGATCCATGCCGACGCGGCCGAGAATGAAGAGGCGCATGGCGCGTCGGTCTATACGCTGTCCGAAGTCGCCTCCGACCGCGAGGCGGCGCGGCTTGCGGCGCGCGAGAACAAGGCGAATATCATCAACGGCGTCGATCTGGGCGCGCACAGCGGCGAAGTTTCGTCGATTCTGCTCGACCTGACGCAGCGCGAGACGATGAATGTCGCGTCGGACTTCGCTCGTCTGCTCCAGCGTGAGGCGTCGGACGATGTCACCTTCCGCACCACCGCGCACCGTTTTGCATCCTTCGTCGTGCTGAAGGCCCCCGATACGCCGTCGATCCTGTTCGAAACCGGCTTCATCTCGAACAAGGACGATGCGGAATTTCTTGCTTCGGCGGCGGGGCAGAAGAAGGTCGCGCGCGGCGTCCGCGACGCCATCCAGCTTCATTTTGCGCGGCAGATCGCCGCCGTCGGCCGCTGAACCGAAAAGTTAGTCTTGACTAACTTTTGACATGCGCGCAGCTTTCGCCCGGTTCGCGGCGGGAGAGCGACATGGCGACGGCGGAGGCGGGATGGAGCAACTGGTCGGGTAGCGTCCGTGCCCCGGCAACGGTAGCGCGACCGACGGACGAGGCGGCGCTTTGCGCGCTGGTGCGCGAGGCCGCCAAGGTGCGTGCGGTCGGCGCCGGGCACAGCTTCATGCCGCTATGTCAGTCGGACGAACTGATCGTCAGCCTCGACGCGATGGCGGGCGACCTCAGTATCGCCCCCGATCGTCAGACTGCGCGCATCCCGGCAGGATGGAGCATCAAGCGGCTGACAGAGGCGTTGTGGCAGCACGGCCTTGCGCTCGCCAATCAGGGCGATGTCAATCCGCAGGCGCTGGCGGGCGCGATGGCGACGGGCACGCACGGGACCGGCGTCGATCTAGGCTCGCTGTCGACCTTTGCACGCGGCTTCCGGCTGATCGGCGCCGACGGCGCGGCGCGCTGGTGCGACGCGCAGGAAAACGCTGATCTGTTCGCCGCCCAGCGGCTGTCGCTCGGCCTGTTCGGCATCGCGACCGAGATCGAGGTTGCCGTCGTCCCCGCCTTTCATCTGGTCGAACGGATCGAGAAAAGGCGCTGGGACGAAGTCCGCGAAAGCTACGACGAGCTTGCCGAGCAGCACCGCCACATCGAATTCTGGATATTTCCGCACGCCGAGCATGTGATCCTGAAGACGTTGACGCCGTGCGACCCGTGCGATCCGCCGCGCTCGACGAGCGATGTCGACGAAAGCGCTTTCCGCCGCGCGCTCGACATCGCCGCCTTCGCGCCCTTTTTGACCCCGCTTCTCCAGCGCGCGATGATGAAGACGCGCTTCGATGGCGAGCGGCGCGGCCCCGCGCACAGCATCTTTCCGTCCGACCGCACGATCCGCTTCGAGGAAATGGAATATGAACTGCCGCGCGCCGCCGGCCTCGCCGCGCTCGACGCGGTGATCGGCTGGATTCGCGCCGGGCGTTTGCCCGTGACCTTTCCCTTTGAATATCGCACCGTCGCCGCCGACGATATCTGGATGAGCCCGATGAACGCGGGGCCGGTCGCTGCGATCTCGATGCATCAATATGCAAAAATGACATGGGCCGATCATTTTGCTGGCGCCGAGGCGATTTTCCGGGCGCATGGCGGGCGGCCGCATTGGGCGAAGCGCCACACATTGACGCGCGCCGATGTCGATGCGCTCTATCCGATGGCCGAGCGCTATCGCGAGGTCCGCCGTGCTGCCGATCCGCACGGCAAATTTCTGAACCCGCATCTGGAGGCGCTGTTTTCATGAGCGACGATCTGGCCCTGCACGCCCATCTCATTGGCCGCCAGGGGTCGCGCGCCGACCTCAATTCGCCGGTACTCGTCCTCGATATCGAGGCGCTCGACCGCAATATTGCGGCGATGGCCGGACTGGCCGCCGCGCGCGGCATTGGCCTGAGGCCCCATGCCAAGACCCACAAGAGCGTCGATATCGCGCAGCGTCAGCTTGCGGCGGGCGCCGCCGGGGTCTGCTGCGCGAAGATCGGCGAAGCGGAGGCGCTTGCCGACGGCGGCATCACCGGCATCCTCATCACCTCGCCGGTCGCCGCACCGCGCGCGATCGAGCGGCTTGCGGCGCTGGCCACGCGCGCGGACGGGTTGATGGTGACGGTCGATCATCCCGATGTCGCGGAGCGGATCGATGCCGCGCTTGCGGCCCAAGGCGCGACGCTCGACGTGTTGATCGACATCGATCCCGGCATCGCGCGCACCGGCGTCGCCTCGCCCGAAAAGGCCGTCGACCTTGCCCGCGCCATCGCCGCGCTTCCGGCCCTGTGCTGGCGCGGCGTCCAATATTATTGCGGGTCGCAGCAACATATCGAGGATTATGCCGAGCGCCGCGCCGCGATCGTCGAGCGCACCGGCTATCTGCAGACGGTGCTCGCCGCGCTTGCCGACGCGGGCTTCGCGGCGGAAATCGTCAGCGGGTCGGGGACCGGCACGCACCATATCGACCTCGACCTCGGCGTCTTTACCGAGCTGCAGGCGGGCTCCTACGTCTTCATGGACAAGCAATATTGCGACTGCGATCTGACCGGCGACGGCGCGCCGCCGTTCGAGGTTGCGCTCGGTGTCGATGCGCGCGTCGTCAGCGCCAATCATAGCGGCCTCGTCACCATCGACGCAGGCTTCAAATCGCTGTCGACCGACGGCGGGGTCGCCGTGGTCCGGCGCGGCGCGCCCGCGGACAGCTTCTTCGCCTTCATGGGCGACGAACATGCGGCGCTGGTCGCGCCCGGCATCGGCGAACGGATGGCGCCGGGCGATCCGGTGACGCTGACCGTCCCGCACTGCGACCCGACCGTCAATCTCTATGACCATTATCATGTCGTCGCAGGCGACACGCTCGTCGCCATCTGGCCGGTCAGTGCGCGCGGCCGCGCGCGATGAGCGTCGCGGCCAAGGCGCCGCCGAAGCAGGAACGCGCGCGAGCCACTTATGACCGGCTGCTCGACGTCGCGGGCCTGCTCCTCGCCGAAGAGGGCATCGAACGCATTTCGACCAACCGGATCGCCGCTGAGGCAGGGCTGAGCCCGCCCGCACTCTATCGTTATTTCGGCGACAAATATGCGGTTCTCGAAGCATTGGGCCGCCGGCTGATGGAGCGGCAGAATGCGGTGCTGGAGGCGTGGATCGAGCGGCACCGGAGCGGCGGCGTCGCGACAATGGCCGATCATATCGGCGAGCTGCTCGCCCAAACCGCCACCGTAACGCGCGCCGAGCCGGGTGCGGTGTGGACCTTGCGCGCGCTCCACGCGACCCCGCGACTCGTCCATGTCCGGCTCGAATCGCATCGCCACGTCACCGACCGGCTGACCGATGCATGTCTGCCCTGGCTCTTCAGCGTGCCGCGCGAGACTTGTTGGCGGCGGCTGCGCCTCGCGGTCGAGATCGGCTTCGCCGCCGACGAGATGCTCTATGAGGAAGATCGGGTCGCCGCCGATGCGGTGCTCGCCGACGCTGCGCGTCTGTTGCAGGCGTCGCTCCAGGATCTCGCGACGGACGGCTGACCGTCCGGGCGCAAGCCGCTTCCCTTTCGGCGAAGCAGGCTTTAGAGGCAGGCCAATCATGGTCGCCGACAGCACGTCCCACTTCCGTTACCGCCTGCGTCGCGACAGCAACGCCATCATTGGCTGGTTCCGGCAGATGTGGACGCGGCGCTGGTTCCGCTGGCTCGGCTATCTGGCGCTGGCGGGCGTGGCCGCACTGGCGGTGCTGTGGGCGATATTCGCGCGTAACCTGCCTTCGGTCGACCAGCTTCGCGACTATCAGCCGCCGCTGCCGACGATGGTGCGCGACGGCGAGGGCAAGCCGGTCCACAGCTATGCACGCGAACGCCGCGTCCAGCTGGAATATGCCGAATATCCTCAGCTTCTCGTCCGCGCCTTTCTCGCGGCCGAGGACCGCACCTTTTTCGAACATGGCGGGATCGACTATCCCGGCATCGCGACCGCGATCCTGACCAACCTGAAGCGCGACGGCCGCCCGGTCGGCGCCTCGACGATCACGCAGCAGGTGGCGAAGAATCTGCTGCTGACGGGCGAGGTCAGCTATACCCGCAAGATTCGCGAGGCGATCCTCGCCAAGCGGATCGAGGCGGCGCTTACGAAGCAGCAGATCCTCGAACTGTATCTGAACGAAATTCCGCTCGGCCGCCGTAGCTTTGGCGTCCAGGCCGCGGCGCGCGCCTATTTTGACAAGGATGTCGACCAGCTCGCGCTTCACGAAATGGCCTTCCTCGCCATTCTGCCCAAGGCACCCGAAACCTATGGCCGCGCGCGCTATACCGACAAGGCGATCGCGCGGCGCAATTTCGTGCTTTCCGAAATGTTCCGCAACGGCTGGATCACCGCGGCGCAGCGCGACGCCGCGCAGGCGATGCCGCTCGGCCTCTCCGAAACGGGCAACAAGGCGGTCGCGCAGGTCGGCGGCTATTATATGGAAGAGGTGCGCCGCCAGCTGATCGACCAGTTCGGCGAGACCCCCGAGGACGGCCCGCTCAGCGTCTATGGCGGCGGGCTTTGGGTGCGCACGCCGTATGACGACAAGATGCAGCAGGCCGCGACCGGCGCGCTGCGCCGCGGCCTCGTCCGCTACGACACCGGCAAGGGCTGGTCGGGACCGATCGCGCGGATCGAGGCCGACGACAAGTGGCGCAGCCGCCTCGCGTCGAGCTTCATCGGCATCGACTACGACAATTGGCGCGTGGCCGCAGTGCTCGCCAAAACGGCCGGCGAGGCGCGTATCGGCTTTGCCGACGGCGAAGAGGGGCGCCTGCCCGCCGGTGCCGCGAGCATGGGCTATCGCAAGACGGGCGGCAGCGCCTTTTCGGCGATGCGTCCTGGCGACCTGATCGCAGTCAAGGCGAGCGGGCCCGGCGTCTATACGCTGAAGAACATCCCCGAAGTGTCGGGCGGCATGGTCGTCGAAAGCCCCCATTCGGGCCGCATCTATGCGATGCAGGGCGGGTTCGACGTCCGCCTGTCGCCGTTCAACCGCGCGACCCAGGCCGAACGCCAGCCGGGGTCGACGATCAAGCCCTTCGTCTATGCGACCGCGCTCGACAATGGCATGACTCCGGCGACGCTGATCGTCGACGGCCCCTTCTGCGTCTATCAGGGCGCGCGCTTCGGCAACAAATGCTTCCGCAACTTCGGCGGCGCGAGCGGCAGCGGCGAACATACGATGCGCTGGGGCCTCGAACAGTCGCGCAACCTGATGACGGTCAGGACGGCGAGCCAGATCGGGATGGAACCGATCGTGGAAACGATCAAGACGATGGGGATCGGGACGCACGAACCTTATCTGTCGACCGCGCTCGGCGCCGGGTCGACAACGGTCGAAAAAATGGTCAACGCCTTTTCGATGCTCGCCAACCACGGCCGCGAGCTCAAGCCGCGACTGATCGACTATGTCCAGGATCGCCGCGGCAAGGTGATTTTTCCCAAGAACTGGAGGCCCTGCGACGGGTGCAACAGCGAAGATTGGGATGGCAAGCCGATGCCGCGATTCACGCCGTCGGGAAAGCAGCTGATGGACCCGATGACCGCCTATCAGGTTGTCCATATGCTCGAAGGCGTCGTCCAGCGCGGGACCGCGCAGGTGCTGCGCGACCTGAACGTGCCGCTGTTCGGCAAGACGGGGACGACCACCGGCCCGACCGACGTCTGGTTCGTTGGCGGCACCCCCGACGTCGTCGCCGGGCTCTACATGGGCTATGACCAGCCCCGCAGCATGGGCGGCTACGCGCAGGGCGGCAGCCTCGCCGCGCCGGTATTCAAGCAATTCTTCCTCGAATCGCTGACCGACCGGCCGCCGGTGCCGTTCATTGCGCCGAAGAACATCCGCATGGTGCGCATCGACCGCCAGTCCGGCCGCCGCGTATATGGCGCGTGGCCTGGGACCGATCCCAAGGCGGCGATCATCTGGGAAGCCTTCAAGCCCGAAAGCGAACCGCGCCGGACGATCCGCGAAGAAGAGATCAAGCCCGCCGCCTCCGCCAAGCGACCTGATGCACCGGTGCAGGAAGGCAATGGCCGGCGCAGCGACGCCGACTTCCTCGACGACCGCGGCGGTATCATCTGACGGCTTGCCTCGCGCGGCGGAGCCACTATGGCCGTCGCCTACAGTTTCAGGAGCAAAGACCATGCGCGCCGAAGCGCAGGATCATGTCGATACCATCAACGCCGCGCTGGCGCTCTTGCGCCGTTTCCTCGACTGGGACCGCGCGGTGCGCCGCCTCGACGAACTCAATGCGAAGGTCGAGGACCCGACGCTGTGGGACAATCCCAAGGCGGCGCAGGATGTCATGCGCGAACGCCGCCGTCTCGACGAGGCGATCACCGCGACGCGGTCGATCGAAAAGGAGATGGGCGATACGGTCGAACTGATCGAGCTTGCCGAGATGGAAGGCGACGAGGCGCTGGTCGATGACGCGGTGCAGTCGCTCGCCACGCTGGCGGCGCGCGCTGAAGAGGACAAGATCAAGGCGCTGCTCGCCGGTGAGGCCGACAGCTATGACTGCTATATCGAGGTTCACGCCGGCGCCGGCGGCACCGAAAGCCAGGACTGGGCCGAAATGTTGCAGCGCATGTATATGCGGTGGGCCGAAAAGCGCGGCATGAAGGTCGAACTGATCGAATATCAGGCGGGCGAACAGGCGGGCATCAAATCGGCGACGATGCTGGTCAAGGGCGAGAATGCCTATGGCTATGCCAAGACCGAAAGCGGCGTTCACCGCCTCGTCCGCATTTCGCCCTACGACAGCTCGGCGCGCCGCCACACCAGCTTTTCCAGCGTCTGGGTCTATCCGGTGATCGACGACAATATCGAGATCGAGATCAACGAAGGCGACCTCAAGATCGACACCTATCGTGCTTCGGGCGCGGGCGGGCAGCACGTCAACACGACCGATTCGGCGGTGCGTATCACGCACATCCCGACCGGGATCGTCGTCGCGAGCCAGAACGACCGGTCGCAGCACAAGAACCGCGCGACCGCGATGGGCATGCTGAAGGCGCGAATGTACGAGGCGGAGCTCCAGAAGCGCGAAGCCGCGGCTTCGGGCGAATATCAGGCCAAGACCGAAATCGGCTGGGGCCACCAGATCCGCTCCTATGTCCTCCAGCCCTATCAGCTGGTGAAGGATTTGCGCACCGGCGTGACCTCGACCGCACCTTCCGACGTGCTCGACGGCGCGCTCGACCCCTTCATGGCAGCGGCGCTGTCGCAGAAGGTGACGGGCGAAAAGGTCGAGGTGGAGGATATCGACTGATGCGCCGCCGCGCGGCCCGGCCTGCGGCGCTGCCGCTGTTCGCCGCACTGGCTGCGCTGTCGCTGCTCGGGGGATGCAACGCGCCGTGGAGCGAGATTAGCGACCGCCCCGAAACCGCGCGCGACTTTCCGCCCGCCGACCGTCCGGTCGCGCCGATCACCTCGACCAAATGGTCGACCGAAGAGGCGCGCGACCGCGTCAACGAAGCCGACGACATCATGAATTCGGCCGACGTGCGCCCCGGCATGACCGTGGCCGACATTGGCGCCGGCGACGGCTATTATACCGTACGCCTCGCGCCGCGGGTCGGCCAGTCGGGCCGCGTGCTGGCGCAGGATATCCAGCCCGAAGTGATCGAGCGGCTCGCCGACCGTGTCGCGCGCGAACGGCTCGACAATGTGTCGCTCAAACTTGGTGCGGTCGACGATCCGCGCCTGCCCGCGGCCAGCTTCGATCGCGTGTTCATGGTCCATATGTATCACGAGATCGGCGAGCCCTATGCCTTTCTGTGGCGCCTGCGCCCGGCGCTGCGCCGGGACGGGCAGGTGATCGTCGTCGACGGTGATCGCCCGATCGCCCAGCACGGCACACCCTTTCGCCTGCTCGTCTGCGAATTCGAGGCGGTCGGCTTCAAGCTTCTGTCCTATGACGACAAGGCGCATGCGGGCGGCTATCTCGCGCGCTTCGTTCCCGACGGTCAGCGCCCTGCGCCCACAGCCATCAAGGTCTGCAAGAACCCCTAATAGACCAGCAGCATGTCGTCGGCGCGCGCGTCGGCAAGGAAGCTGACGAGGCCGGCGGCGCGCACCTGCGGCACCAGGTCGTTCGCCGTCATGCCCGCGAGCGCGATACCCGACTGACAGACGAACAGGTCGACATCCATCGCCATCGCCTCGGCGATCAGTGCGGCAAGACCCGGCTGGCCAACCGCTTCGCGCGCACCATCGCCGGCAAAGGTGACGGGCGTGCGCAGCAGCGCCGCAGCCTCGCCCTGCAGGAACAGCCGCGCCGGGCGGCCGAGCGCCGCGGCCGCAATCCCCGTCTCCAGCGCGGCATAGAAGCGCGCGCCGTCACGGCTCGCGACGATGATGCTCAGGCGCTGCATATCGGACATGTCGGCTCCTTTGCGACACCGACCTCGCGCCAGCGGCGATCGAGCATGTCGAGGATGGCGAGGCGGCCGGTCAGCGGTCGGCCCCAGCCGGTCAGCGCGCGCACCGCTTCGAGCGCGGCCATCGTTCCGACCATTCCGGCGAGCGCGCCCATCACGCCCGCTTCGGCACAGTTGATGCCGGGTCGGTCGGGATCGTCCCCGACCAGACAGGCGTAGCAGGGGCTGTCGCCGCGCCATCCTTCATAGAGCGCGATCTGTCCCTCGAACGCGCCGATGGCGGCGCTGAGCAGCGGAATCTCGCGCGCCACCGCCGCGCGGTTGACGGCGAGGCGGGTGGCGAAATTGTCGCATCCGTCGAGGATCAGCGTCGCATCGGCCAGCAGCGCTTCGGCATTGCCCGTATCGAGCCGCGCCTCGACCGCCACCGCTTCGACATGGGGGGTGATGCGCCGCGCGGCGTCTGCCGCGACGAGCGCCTTGGGACGGCCGATATCGGCATCGGTAAACAGCGGCTGACGCTGCAGATTGGAAAGTTCGACGCGATCATCGTCGATGATCGTCAGTCTGCCGACCCCCGCTGCCGCCAGATAGGTGATTGCCGGACAGCCGATCCCGCCCGCCCCGATCAGCGCGACATGCGCCGCCTTCAGCTTCGCCTGCCCCGCGCCGCCGAACTGCGGCAGGATGATCTGGCGTGCATAGCGGTCGAGTTCGGCGTCGCTGAGCAAAACCTATTCGCCCGGCCGCCGCATCTTCATCGCCGCGAGCGACCCGACATTGGCGGGCGCATCCTGGTCGCCCTCGCTCCGCTCGTCGTCCGCGCCGCTGGCGACCCCGGTCGATCCGAAGCCCCCCGCGCCGCGCACCGTTTCGTCGAGCGTCTCCACCTCGGCGAAGGTCGCGCGCTGGACGGGCGCGGGCACGATCTGCGCGATGCGGTCGCCGCGTTTGATTTCGAACACCTCGTCGCCGAGATTGGCGAGGATCACCTTCACCTCACCGCGATAGTCGCTGTCGATTGTCCCCGGCGTGTTGAGGCAGGTGATGCCGTGCTTGAGCGCGAGGCCCGAGCGGGGGCGCACCTGCACCTCATAGCCTGCGGGAATCGCCATCGCGAAGCCGGTCGCAACCGCGTGGCGCGCGCCGGGGCGCAGGGTCAGCGTCTCGGCCGCGACGATGTCCATCCCCGCTGCGCCGTCGCTGGCATAGGCCGGAACCGGCAGACCGCCGCCGTTGGGCAGGCGCTGGAGGCGGATCTCAATCATCGGCAAGCGGGACGCGGGTGTCGAGTTCATCGGCGATTTTTTCCATCAATTTGCGGGCGACGGCTTCCTTGGGCAGCCGGTCCCAACTGTCGACGCCAGCCTTGCTGACGATATGAACGCGGTTCGTCTCGCCGCCCATCGGGTCCGCCGAAACATCGTTGGCGACGATCAGGTCGCAGCCCTTGCGGACGAGCTTCGCCTGGGCATGGGCGATGACATCGTTGGTTTCGGCAGCGAAGCCCACGAGCAGCGGCGGGCGCTTGGTGCTCTTCGCGACGCTCGCCAGAATGTCAGGATTTTCTGCCAGCGCGAGCGGTGGCACCTCGCCGCTGCCATCCTTCTTGATCTTCTGCACCGATGTATCGGCGGCGCGCCAGTCGGCAACTGCGGCGACCATGATCGCGGCGTCGACGGGCAGTCCCGCCTCGACCTCGGCCGCCATTTCGCGCGCGGTTTCGACATCGACGCGAATCACGCCCGGCGGCGTCGGCAGCGGCACCGGTCCCGCGACCAGCAGCACCTCCGCGCCCGCTTCGGCGGCGGCGGCGGCGATCGCGAAGCCCTGCTTGCCGCTCGACCGGTTGGCGATGTAGCGGACGGGGTCGATCGGTTCGTGGGTGGGTCCCGCGGTGACGAGGATGCGGCGGCCAAAGAGCGGGCGGTGGCGCGACGGCGCGAAATCGGGCTGGCCACCGAGCGGTCGGACAATCGTGCCTTGCGCCAGCGCCGCCTCGATCGCCGCCTTGATCGCCTCGGGCTCGGGCAAGCGGCCGGGGCCATATTCGCCGCACGCCATTTCGCCCTCGTCGGGCTCCATCACCGTCACCCCGTCGCCGCGCAGCGTCGCGACATTGCGCTGCGTCGCGGGGTGCAGCCACATGCGTACGTTCATAGCGGGCGCCGCGAGCACCGGCTTGTCGGTCGCGAGCAGCAAGGTTGTCGCCAGATCGTTGGCGATGCCTCCCGCCATCTTTGCCAGCAGATCGGCGGTCGCGGGGGCAACGACGACGAGGTCGGCTTCGCGTGAAAGCTGGATATGCCCCATCTCGACCTCGTCCTTCAGGTCGAAGAGATATGTATATACTTTATTTTCGGACAGGGCGGCGAGCGTCAGCGGAGTGACGAACTGCTCGCCCGCGCGCGTCAGCACGCAGCGTACGCTATGGCCGGCCTTGCGGAGCAGGCGCACCAGCTCGATGGCCTTGTAGGCGGCGATGCCGCCGCCGATGATCAGAAGGATACGCCGATGGGTCATGACCCTATCCTATAGGATGTCCGCGCCCGCGATCCACGCAGATTCTGACCGCTCAGGCCGCAGGTACCGAAACCGGTGACGCTACCGCCCGGATCGACCGGTACAGAGCAAGGAGTGCGGCGGGCGCGAAGATCAGCCCCACGAACAATGTCGGTTCGATCAGCATCGCCCAGTAAAAATTGTTGGGGCGGGCGAACAGCATCAGCATCGCCGCATAGCCTAGCTGGACGATCAGCATCGTCGTGCCCAGCCGCGATCGCCATGCGGCCCAGCCGAGCAATGCCAGCGGCACCACCGGCACCATCGTCCAAGCCGGAAGAAAGCGGAAAGCCGATGATACATGGACGAAGGACAGATAGGCGGACCATCCCCCCATCCCGCTCCAGCCTGGGGTGGTCATATCGTCGGGACGGACGAAGGCGGTCAGCGTCGTCGCATGCCACGCCATCAAGGCCAGGAAGCCCAGTCCGATACCAAGCCAGCCGGCGGCGGCGCGCCAATCGCGGTCGATCAGCGCGAACAGGCCCAGCAACATCGCCACGGGCAGCACCGTTTCCCGCATCGCCAGCGCGAGCGCGATCACCGCCATCGCTGGCCAGGGGCGGGCAGGGCGGTAGAGAGCGAGCGCCAGCGCGATCAGCACGCCCGCCACCACTTCGTGCATCAGCACCCAATGGCGCGATACGATCTGCGACATGTTGACAGCGATCAAGAACGCGCCGAGGCGCGCATAAGGCGGCAGATCATCGGCCATCAAGCGCTTTCGCCACAGTAGAAACGCCGCAAGGCCGGTCAACGTCAGCAGCGCGACCGACCCGCGCAGGCCGATCACAGCCATGATTTCGGCCTGGGTGGGCAGGCGCACGGTAAAGAAGGGATGCAGCGGATAGCGATGCGCGCGCTGCGTTTCCGTCGCGGCGGGATAGTAGGACTGGCCCGCCTCCATCTTGCGCAGGATGTTAAGGTACAGCGCATGGTCGCCGACCATGCCTTCGAACTTCATCGATGTGGGCTTGGCGGGCTGCACCCTCTTGCCACCCACGCCGCTGCTCCACCCGGCCACCATCAGCGCGGCGAGCAGGACCAGAACCGCCGCGGCCCAAAGCCGCGGGATGGCCGAAAAGCGGTTCCAGCCGGCGCCCGCCGCCGGTGCTATTTGCGCCACGTCAGCGCCGAAGACATGGCGAAATTCCAGATCGCGCCCACCAAGACCCCGGCGACGCCCGCGACCCACCAACGCTCATTCTGCCCGGCGAGCCAGGTGCCGATGCCAATATTGGCGAGCGCGCCGACCGCCGAGATCGCATAGAAGCTCGCGAGTCCGCCCAACACCGCCCAGCCCTTGAGCTTGCGGTCGGCATAGGTGAAGCTGTTGTTGAGGAAGAAATTGAACGCGATTGCGGTCACGACCGCTCCCGTCTGCGCCATCATGAAACTGTTGCCGGCGGTCAGCAGCGCCCACAGCACCGACAGGTGGACGAAGACGCCCAGTCCGCCCACCATCAGGAATTTGAGCAGCCGGACCGGTACGAAGCGGCCGATCGTCTTTTCGGCGAGCAGTTCGGCATATTCGGCGATGACGCGCGCGCCGATCTTGCTCTCGCCCGCTTCGCGGGTGCGGAATTGATAGGGAACTTCGGCGACGCGCAGCGGCGTCGGCGACGACGCCAATATGTCGGCCAGTATCTTGAAACCGATCGCCGACAGGCGCGGCAGCGCTGCGTCGAAGGCTTCGCGGCGCATCGCGAAAAAGCCGCTCATCGGATCGCTCACCTTGGTCCGCAGCGCGATCTGGCCGATCTTCGTCGCAAACTGGCTCATCGACACGCGCAGCGCGCTCCATTCGCCGACGCCGCCGCCATCGACATAGCGAGTGCCGACGGCGATGTCGGCGTCGTTCGAGGCCACCGCGTCGATCAGGCGCGGCAGCGCGTCTTCGCTGTGCTGAAGATCGCCGTCCATCACCGCGATCACCGGAGCGGCCGTCGCCAGCACCCCTTCGATCACCGCTGACGACAGGCCGCGGCGGCCGACGCGCTGAACGATGCGAACGTGGCGCGAGGTGCGGGCGATGCGGCGCACGACGTCGCTGGTACCGTCGGGCGAATTATCGTCGACGAACAGCACTTCCCAGCCGCGACCGGCAAGGACGTTCGTCAGCTTCTCGACCAGCCGCTCGACATTGGCGGCCTCGTTGAGCGTCGGGACGACGACCGCGACTTCGAGCGGAAGGGTATCAACCGACACGATCGGGTCGGCAAGGGCGGTTTCGTGGTGCATGTCGGGTGAAGATGCCTCGGTTCGATCGAGCGGTACCGCCCTGTTGGTCCTCAAAAAACGCTAGCGAATTAAGGTAAATCTTTGGTAATCACAATCGGCCTTGGCGGCGGCGATCAACCGCCCAGCGCAAGGAGGATCGCAGCGCCTGCGGCCGCCCCGGCGAGCGCGGTCAGCGCATAGCGCCATGCCGTCCGCTTTTCGCCCTTTTCCCACATCAGCCGGACATCGGGGAGCGGCGGCGCGGGTGGAGCGGCGCCCGGCTTCGGCAATTGCGCGTCGAGGCGGCGGATGATGTCGGGGATCAGCGCCAGCGTCCGCCCCTGTTCGCGCAGTCCATCGGCCAGCGCGGCTTCGGGGCCCAGTTCGTCGCGAATCCAGCCTTGCACGAACGGTCCCGATACATCCCACATGTTGATCCGCGGATTGAGCATGGTGGCCACGCCCTCGACCATCACCATCGTTTTTTGCAGCAGCAGCAGATGCGGCTGGGTCTGCATGTCGAAGTCGCGAGTGATCGCGAACAGTCCGTCGAGCATCTGCCCGACCGAAAGCTCGCTCACCGGCTTGCCGCGCATCGGCTCGCCGACCGCGCGCAGCGCCGTCGCGAATTCCTCGACGCTGTGATAGTCGGGGACATATTGCGCCTCGAAATGAATCTCGGCGACGCGGCGGTAATTGCCGGTGGTCAGCCCATAGAGGATCTCGGCGAGCCAGTAGCGCGCCTGCCGGTTGATCCGCCCCATGATGCCGAAATCGACCGCCGCGATCGTCCCGTCGGCCTTCACGAACAAATTGCCCTGGTGCATGTCGGCGTGGAAGAACCCCTCGGCGATCGCCTGCCGCAGAAAGGCGTGGACCAGATTGGTCGCCAGTTTTTCCATATCGTGACCCGCGGCGACCAGCGCCTCGCGTTGCGAAATCTTGATCCCGTCGATCCAGTCGAGCGTCATGACGCGCGACGCGGTGCGGTCCCAGTCGATCGCGGGTACTTCGTAGGTCGGCTCGGCCGCCATTGCCTCGCGCAGTTCGGATGCCGACGCGGCTTCGCGGCGCAGGTCAAGCTCGCGCAGCGTCCAGCGGCGGAAATTGGCGATCACCTGCCGCGGCCGCAGCCGTGCGGCTTCGCCGCCCAGTGCTTCGAGGTGCGCGGCGGCCCATTCATAGGTTTCGATGTCGCGCGCGAACTGTTTGTCGATGCCGGGGCGGCGAACCTTGACCGCGACCTGCCGGCCGTCGGTGGTCACCGCGCGGTGAACCTGCGCGATCGAGGCCGAACCGACGGGTTCGGGATCGAATTCGCTGTACAGGCTTTCGAGCGGTGCCTCGAACGTCGCCTCGATCTCGGCACGGATGCGGGCAAAGGCCACGGGCGCGAGCGCGTCCTGCAGGGTCAGCAGGTTGCGCGCCGCGTCTTCGCCGACGAGATCGGGACGCGTCGCGAGCGTCTGGCCCAGCTTGACCGCCGCCGGTCCGATCGCCTGGAAGGCGGCGGCATAATCGGGCACCTTGGGCTGGATCGTGCCGAGCCGCGCAATGCGGCACAGCCGCTTGACCCCCGGCGGCGTCTGCGGCGCGGTCTCGATCCCGCGCAGCGCACCGTGGCGCGCCAGGATGCGGCCCCACTTCAGCAGGCGGGCAATATGGGTGACGGGTCGGGTCAAGCCTTCCACCCGCTATGGATCGCGACCAGTCCGCCCAGAATCGGTTCGACCTTCACCGCGGTAAAGCCGGCATCGCGAATCATCTGCGCAAAACGCGGCATCGGCGGGAAGCGGCGGATCGATTCGATCAGATAGCGATAGCTGTCTTCATCGTCGGCGATCAGCTTGCCGAGCTTGGGCACCAAATGGTGCGAATAGGCGTCATAGACCTGTGCAAAGCCGGGCCATTCGTTGGTCGAAAATTCGAGGCAGAAAAAGCGCCCGCCATAGCGCAGCACGCGGTGCGCCTCTTTCAGCGCGGCGGGAATGTCGGTCACGTTGCGGATGCCGAAGGCGATCGTATAGGCGTCGAAAAACTGGTCGGGAAAGCTCAGCTTCTCGGCATTTTGTTCGGACCATACCAGCGTATCGATGCCGCGCTCCGCCGCGCGTTCCATGCCGACGCCCAGCATGTCGGGATTGATATCGGCGACCGTGATGCTCGCGCCCGACGGCTCCATGCGAAAGGCGATGTCGCCCGTGCCGCCCGCCATGTCGAGGATCGCCTCGCCCGCGCGCGGCTTGACCCGCCGGACAAAGCGGTCTTTCCACAGCCGGTGCATCCCGCCCGACATCGCGTCGTTCATGATGTCATATTTGCGCGCAACGCGGCTGAACACCTCGCCGACCATCGCGGTCTTCGCGGTCGCCGGGACCTGTTCATAGCCGAAGCTGACGGTGTCGGGGGTGGTCATGGGGTGCGCGCCTTTGCGGGGAAAGCCTGTTTCAGCAGCGCCTTTAGCCGGGCCTTGCCGCGCGCGCAAATGCCAGATACCGCTGGCGCGAAATGCCCGAGCTTCCCGAAGTCGAAACCACCGTGCGCGGCCTCGCGCCCTTTCTCGAGGGGCAGCGTCTCGTCACGGTCAGCACCTTCCGCCCCGATCTGCGGCGTCCCTTTCCCGCTGACCTTGCGCAGCGGCTGACCGGGGCGACGGTCACCCATCTCGCGCGGCGCGCCAAATATGGCATCGTCTCGACCGACCGCGACGACCATATGATCTTTCATCTGGGCATGTCGGGGCGCTGGCGCACCGAGGGCGGCGCGGCGGGCAAGCACGATCATCTGCTGCTCGAAACCGGCGCCGGACACCGCCTGTTTCTCCATGATCCGCGGCGGTTCGGGTCGGTCGATCTTGTGAATGGCGATCCGCTCGCGATCTTTCCCGCCTTTGTAACGCTGGGGCCGGAGCCGCTGTCGGACGATTTCGACGCGGCCTATCTGGTGCACGCGCTCGCCGGCCGCCGCGCGCCGATCAAGGCGATGCTGCTCGACCAGACGATCGTCGCGGGACTCGGCAACATCTATGTTTGCGAGGCGCTCAACATGGCGCGAATCGCGCCGACCCGCGCCGCGGCCGACGTATCGCGGGCAAAGCTCGGCGCACTGGTGCCGGCGATCAAGACGGTGCTGGCGGCGGCGATCGCTGCCGGCGGTTCGACCTTGCGCGATTTCCTCAGTCCCGAAGGCGACCTCGGCTATTTCGCCAAGGATTGGCGCGTCTATGGCCGCGAGGGCAAGCACTGCGAATGCGGCGGCACGATCGCGCGGATCGTCCAGTCGGGGCGGTCCACCTTCTATTGCCCCAAATGCCAGCGGTGAGCGTGATCGGATGCCGCTTTTCCTCCGAAAAGCGTTGACCTTCGGAGGCATGCTGGCTATGGGCCCACCCTTCGAGCAGGGTCCGGTCAACCGGAACCGGCCGCATCCGGACATTGATTCGCCGTCCACGCGCGATTCGGCTGCTCCGCTGCTGCTGTGCTCCGACCGTTGAACCGATTGGATATTTTGAGGAACTTATGGCCAATACGCCGCAGGCAAAAAAGCGCATCCGTCGCAACAGCGCGCGCACGCTGATCAACAAGAATCGCGTGTCGCGCATCCGCACGCTCGTGAAGAAGGTCGAAAACGCGGTTGCCGCTGGCGACAAGGCGGCGGCGACTGCAGCGCTCGCAGCAGCGCAGCCCGAAATGGCGCGCGGCGTTGCCAAGGGCGTCCTCCACAAGAACACGGTTGCGCGCAAATATTCGCGCCTGACCAAGAGCGTGAACGCGATCGCCTGATCCGCGCACGCCGCACCGTCCCGAAAGGGCACAAAAAAGGACCCGTCGGCCAAGCGCCCGCGGGTCCTTTTTTGTTACAGCGCGATGGCAAAGCTGTTGCAGCGCGGTAAGTGACGGATTTATCGCGATTCGTTTACCATGACGTTTTTGCACTACACTAAATATCTGAAAAATATAAGAAATATTGCCCTGCAACGCGTTTCCGCGCCCCCTTGCGAGTCAAGAATTTTATTTCAGATTTTTTACGCTCCGCACCCTTGATCGACTCGTCTCCCCCTGCCTAGAAAAAGGCGTCGTTGGCCTTCGCCGGCGGCCGCCACATCGACATGATTCGGAAAGCTTCGGGCTGCGCGCCCGGGACAGGATGCTTGCGCCCCGGCGTGGGCGCCCGGATCGGCATGTGGTGGGCTGCGGGGCGATCTGGCCGCCGCGGGGGCATATCGGGGGCATGGATTGTGGTGCAAAGCGGGGACAGGCGTGACGACAAGGCAGGCATGGAAGCGATGAACGCCGATGCTGCGACGCTTTGGCCGCGCGTGGCCGAAGGGCTGCGCCGCGATCTGGGTGCGCGCACCTTCGATCATTGGCTGAAGCCCGTCCGTTTCGCCGAATATTGCACCCTGTCGGGCGTCGTGACGCTGGAAACCGCGAGCCGCTTTTCGGCCAACTGGATCAACGAGCGATTCGGCGAGCGACTCGAACTGGCGTGGCGCCAGCTGCTGCCCGCGGTGCGCAGCGTGTCGGTGCGCGGCGGAGTCGCCGCTGCCGAGCGGGCGAGCGTGCTCGCCTCGGCGCCGCTTCCCAGCTTCGAAGTGCCGGCGCAAGCCGCCGCGCCCGCCGCCAATCCCGCGCTGCTCGGCTTCGATCCGCGGCTCTGTTTCGACCGCTTCGTCGTCGCGCGATCGAACATCCTCGCTGCCAATGCGGCGCGCCGCATGGCGATGGTGGAAACGCCGCAGTTCAACCCGCTCTATCTCTGCTCGGGTACCGGGCAGGGCAAGACGCATCTCCTGCAGGCGATCGCACAGGACTATGCTGCCGCGCACCCGACTGCGACCATCATCCTGATGTCGGCGGAAAAATTCATGCTCGAATTCGTCGGCGCGATGCGCGGCGGCGACATGATGGCGTTCAAGGCGCGGCTCCGCGCCGCCGACCTCCTGCTCCTCGACGATCTGCAGTTCGTGATCGGCAAGAATTCGACGCAGGAAGAGCTGCTCCATACAATCGACGACCTGATGACCGCGGGCAAGCGGCTCGTCGTCACCGCCGACCGGCCGCCCGCGATGCTCGACGGGGTCGAGGCGCGGCTGCTGTCGCGCCTGTCGGGCGGGCTTGTCGCCGATATAGAGGCGCCCGAGGATGATCTGCGCGAACGCATCATCCGCCAGCGCCTTGCCGCCATGCCGATGGTCGAAGTGCCCGACGACGTCGTCGCCTATCTCGTCCGCCATTTCACGCGCAACATCCGCGAACTCGAGGGCGCGCTCAACAAGCTGCTCGCCTATGCCGCGCTGACCGGCGCCAGGGTGGATCTGGCGCTCGCCGAAGATCGGCTCGCCGAAAATGTCCGCAGCGCCCGCCCGCGGATCACGATCGAGGAAATCCAGCGTGCGGTCTGTGCCCATTACCGGCTCGACAAGGCCGAAATGGCATCGAAACGCCGCGTCCGCGCGGTCGCGCGTCCGCGCCAGGTCGCGATGTATCTCGCCAAGGAACTGACGCCGCGCTCCTATCCCGAGATCGGCCGCCGCTTTGGCGGGCGCGACCATTCGACGGTGATCCACGCGGTCCGCACGGTCGAGGCGCTGCGCGTGACCGACAGCGAACTCGACGCCGAAATCGCCGCGATCCGGCGCAGCCTCAACAACTGATCCACAGACTTATACCGGGCTTATCCCCGGAATTTTGGCGGGATCGGCGGGCGCTTCGGCCGGCGCGAAACTGCGCCCATTTTTGACATCGGCATATCCTAGGGTCTTCACCCTACGGCGGCTTGACCGAAAGTTTCAGCTTGCTACTGATCGCGGGACATAAAGAAACCAAAAGTCTCTTGGAGAAGATGCCCGATGCACCCGTCTGTTCATGCTGCCAGCTCGCCCGACAAACCCGCGGTAATCGTCGCCGAAACCGGTGAGATGATCAGCTATGCCGAACTCGACGCAGCGTCGAACCGCGCCGCGCAGCTGTTTCGCAGCCACGGGCTGAAGCATGACGATGTCGTTGCTTTCATGCTGGAAAACACGCCGCATTATTATGGGCTGACCTGGGGTGCACAGCGCGCGGGGCTGCGCTATGTCTGCATTTCGTCGCGGCTGACGCAGGACGAGACGGACTATATCCTGGAAAATTCGGGCGCAAAGATGCTCGTCGTCTCGGCCAGCCTCGCATCCGCGGCGCTCCAGCTCGAAACCCGGATCGAACGCTATTCGATGGGCGGCGCGATTGACGGATGGACGCGAATCGAGGACGCGCTGGCCGCGATGCCCGCGACGCGTATCGCCGACGAACGCGCCGGGGTCGACATGCTCTATTCGTCGGGGACGACCGGCCGGCCCAAGGGGGTCAAGGTGCCGCTCCCCGAAGAGGAGGAGATCGACGCGCCCAACAGTCTGGTGATGCTCGCTTCGGCGGCGTTCGGGATCAACGCAGACAGCATCTATCTTTCGCCCGCGCCGCTCTATCACGCGGCGCCGCTCCGCTGGTCGATGACGATCCACCGGCTTGGCGGCACCGTCGTGCTGATGAAGAAATTCGATCCCGAAGCCGCGCTGGCGGCGATCCAGCATTATCGCTGCAACGCGGCGCAGTTCGTGCCCACCCATTTCGTCCGCATGCTCAAATTGCCCGCGGAGGTGCGCGCGCAATATGACGTGTCTTCGATGAAGAGCGCGATCCACGCTGCGGCGCCGTGCCCAGTCCCGGTCAAGCAGGCGATGATCGACTGGTGGGGGCCGGTGCTGCTCGAATATTATGCGGGGTCGGAGGGCAATGGCATGACCTTTGCGACCAGCCAGGACTGGCTGGCGCACAAGGGCACCGTTGGCCGCGCGATCCTGGGGACCGTCCACATCGTCGGCGAGGACAATGAAACCGAAGTGCCGGTCGGCGAGGAGGGCGCGGTCTTTTTCGAAAGCGACAATGTCTTCGAATATCACGACGACCCCGAAAAGACCGCGTCGAGCCGCAATTCGAAGGGCTGGTCGACACTCGGCGACGTCGGCAAGCTCGATGCCGACGGCTTCCTTTATCTCACCGACCGCAAGAGCTTCATGATCATTTCGGGCGGGGTAAACATCTATCCGCAGGAGATCGAAAACCATCTCGTCACCCATCCCAGGGTTGCCGATGTCGCGGTTGTCGGCGGCCCGCACGAGGAAATGGGCGAGGAGGTGATCGCGGTGATTCAGCCCGCGGACATGGCCGACGCGACCGATGAATTCCGCGACGAGCTCGGCGCCTATGCGCGCCAGAAACTGTCGGGCGTGAAGGTGCCGCGCCGCATCGATTTCATGGAGGCGCTGCCGCGCCACGATACGGGCAAACTCTACAAGCGGCTGCTGCGCGACCAATATTGGGAAAAGAAGGCGTGAGCGTACCCCGCGTCAAGACGCGCGACCGCATCCTCGCCGCCGCGCTGCGCCTGTTCAACGAACAGCGCTTCGGCAGCGTATCGACCGCGGCGATCGCCGCCGATGTCGGCATCGCCGAGGGCAATCTTTGGTATCATTTCCGCAGCAAGCGCGCACTCCTCGACGCGATCAGCGCCGATTTCGCCGAGGCGATCGAAGAGCGGCTACAACTGCAGCCGTCCGATGACGGCGATCTGATCGAAGAATATGTCGCACTGCTCGCCTGCATGCAGCGCGAACTCCATACCTTCCGCTTTCTCTATCGCGACCGCGCCGATTATGGCGAATCGAGCCCGATCATCCTCGACCACATCGACGGCTGGTACGAACGCGTGCACGGCCAGCTGATGCTCTATCTCGGCGCGATGATCGATCGCGGCTACCTCGACTGGTCGCGCGCGCGGCTCGGCGATCTTTGCACTAATGCGCTGGTGATCCTGCGCTTCGGCCTCGAATATCAGCGCGAGATGGACCCGGCGGCGGTCGGCGACCTCGATAGCGCGCGCTGGACCGTCGAACGGCATCTGACCTTGTTCGAGGACCGGCTCGATCCCGCTGTGGCGCGCCGCTTCCACCGCGCGATCGAACAGGCCGACCTGCAGGCCTGACGCGCCCCTCCATTTCCGAAGGATCGATCATGCCGCGCCAACTGGAATTCTTTTTCGACCTGTCGTCGCCGTGGACCTATCTGGCGTTCACCAACGTCCAGCCGCTGATCGCGCGCACCGGCGCCAGCGCGACCTTTCGGCCGATCCTGGTCGGCGGGGTGTTCAACGCTGTGAACCAATCGGTCTATGCGGCGCGCGAACAGAGCGACAATCGCAAGCTGCAACATAGCTGGAAGGTGCTGGGGGACTGGGCGCGGCTCGCGGGAGTGGAGATGAATTTCCCCTCCCGCTGGCATCCGGCAAAGAGCGTCGCGGCGATGCGCTTCGCCACCGCGCTCGAGTCCGATCAGCCGGCGCTGATCGCCTTCGCCCGGGCGGCGTTCGAATCCTATTTCGGCGCACAGGACAATCTCGACGACCCTGCGGTGCTCGAAGCGGCAGCAACGCGCGCGGGCCTCGACGGCGCGGCAATCCGCGACGCGGCAGCGAGCGATGCAGTCAAGGCGCGGCTGCGCACCAATACTGACGAGGTGATCGCGCGCGGCGGCTATGGTTCGCCGTCGATGTTCGTCGACCGCGATGATATGTATTTCGGCAACGACCAACTGCCGCTCGTCGAAGCGGCGCTTTTGAAAGCCTGAGAGGACTCTCCATGCAGGACCGTATTTCGATCACCATGCTCGACGACGGCATCGCCGACGTCCGCCTGATCCGCACCGACAAGATGAACGCGCTCGACGGCGCGATGTGGGAGGCGCTTGCAGCGGCGATCGACCAGCTCAAGGCGACCGCGGGGCTGCGCGTCGTCGTGCTGTCGGGCGAGGGGCGCGCCTTTTGCGCCGGACTCGATCTCTCCAGCCTCGGCGGCGAGCGCGATCCGGGCGCGAGCAGCGCCGGCGGCGGGCTCGCCGAACGGACGCGCGGCCTTGCCAACAACGCGCAATATGCCGCTTGGGGCTGGCGCGAACTGCCGGTGCCGGTGATCGCGGCGGTGCACGGCGTCGCCTTTGGCGCAGGCAGCCAGATCATGGCCGCAGCCGATATCCGCATCGTTCATCCCGATACGCGCATCGCGATCATGGAAATGCGCTGGGGCCTTGTCCCCGATGGCGCCGGCATGGCGCTGTGGCGCACCCAGGTCGCCGACGACGTGCTGCGCGAGATGATCTACACCAACCGCGAATTCAACGGCGTCGAGGCAAAGGCGCTGGGCTTTGCGACGCATGTCGCCGAAGAGCCGCTCGCCAAGGCGATGGAACTCGCGGCGGTGATCGCGGGCAAGAATCCACATGCGATCCGCGGCGCCAAGCGGCTGTGCAACATGCTCGCCGACGCGAGCGATGCCGAAATCCTGCAGGCCGAAAGCGACGAACAGATAAAGGTCATCCGCACCCCCAATCAGATGGAGGCGGTGATGGCGCATATGGAGAAGCGCAAGCCCGACTTCGCCGATTGATCGGAGGCGTCAGAGCATCGGATTCGTCAGAGTAAGCGCAAGAACCGCGCCGCGTTGTTCCAGTCGGCGGCGCGGCGGTCGCGCGCCTTTTGCGCTTCGCTGTCGGCGCCCCAGCGGCGTTCCTGATACAGTTCGTCGAGGATGACCGCCTCCCACAGCATGTCGGCGGCGAAGGCGTCCTCAACGAGCGCGAGCCCGGCGACGAGCGACCCGCCGATGGTGACGAGCGGCGACAGCGGCGCGAGGCGAAAGGGATCGAGCGCGTGCACCGCCTCGCGCAGCGCCGCGACCGTCGCGGCGGGCTGGTCGATCGGCAGCACGCCCTGCGCCAGCGCGAATTCGATGCCGTGCCGCGCTTCCGCCCAGGCGAGCAGCGGATTCCACGCCGCCGCCTGTTCGCCTTGCAGCACAGCATCGCGGTCGTCGCGGTAGCAGAGAAGATCGGTCTGGGCATAGGCGGCGATGGTCTCGGCAAAGGCCGCGCGGTCGCCCGTCGCCAGATCGATCGCGGCGTTGGCGATACCGGTCATCGGCATCGCCGCCGGGTCGATGTCGCTGCCCTGCGCATTCCATTCGGTAGCGATCGCTTCGGCGAGCCTCTCGCTCGGCACCACCAGCGGCGCGCGCGCGGGAGTTCGCACCGGGCGCCCGTCGAGCGCGATGCCCCGGCCGCCGTCCTGGGGGACGGTCGCGGCATTCTTCCAGAAGCGTTTCATGGCGCGGGCGGTGTCCGCCAGCGGCGCGCCAGGATGCGCGGCATGATTGCGAAATCGAACACGCCGGTCAGGACGACGATCACGCCGATCCAGCGATCGGTGGGCTGCCCGGCGATGGCCCAGCCGCCCCGGATCAGCACGAAGCCCGCCATGATGAAAAGCGCGCCGACGATTCGCATCGCCGACAGCGCGAAAAAGCGCTTCTTGGCCAGCCGGTCCTGATTGTTGCTCATGTCCCCGCCTTATCGCCTGCGAGCTGGCGCATCAAATGCGCAAGGGCGCCGTGGCCCGTCCGCTCGATTCCCGCTGCCACGCGCTCGCGCTCGGCAGCATCCTTGTTCTGCGACAGTTTCACCGTTGGCCGCCATGCGCTGATCCGCATCTCGAAGCCGGTGATTGCGCTGGTCAACCGCCTGAAATGGTTGGCGTCCATCTTGGCGCGCGTCCACGGCGGATTTTCGCCGACGCGTGCCTCGTGCAGCGTCGAGAGGGTGTCGAGCTGCGCGACCAGTTCGGCATCCTCGAGCTTGCGCGCCACGCCTTCCATCTCGACCGCGACATAATTCCAGGTCGGCACCGCGGTTGCGGCGTCGGCGTACCAGTTGGCGCTGACATAGGCATCGGGGCCCTGCACCACCGCGAGCGCCGGCGCGCCGGCAAGATGCTTCGTCAGCCCGTTACCGCGCGCGAGGTGGAATTGCAGCGTCGTCGCGTCGGCGCTGAGCACGACGGGGGCGTGAGCGACGCGCGGACCGTCGGGCGTCGCCGCGAAAATGGCGGCAAAGCCGATTTCGCGCACCAGCAGCGCGGCGAGATCGTCCTGCCGGGGCCGGAAGGCCGGATTGGGGTGCATCAGCGCGGCTTTCGCGGCGCCGGACCGCGGGCGCCCGTCTTGGCGGCGCCGGGTTTCGCCGGACCGCGCTTTGCGGACGGTTTGCCGCCCGGCTTCGGTGCGCCAGATTTCGCCGTCCCCGGGTTCGACTTCGCTGCTTTCGCCGTCCCCGGTTTCGATTGGACCTTCGCCTCGGCACGGCCGCGCCGTTCGCCGCGTCGTGCCTTGCGCACCTGCTTCGCATGCGCCTTGGCCTTCGCCTTCTGCACCGTCTTGGTCGATACGCGCGGTGCCTCTTCGGTCAGCAGGTCACCGAGCAGCGGGTCGAAGCCCAGCGCTTCCAGGCTTTCGGCGAAATGCGGCGGCAGCGGCGCGCTGATGTCGATCGCGCCGCCATCGGGATGGTCGATGCGCAGCCGGCGGCTGTGCAGGTGCAGTTTGCGGCTGATGGTGCCGGTGAGGAACGCGCCCTTGCCGCCATATTTGCCGTCGCCGACGATCGGATGGCCGATCGCCGCCATATGGACGCGCAATTGATGCGTGCGGCCGGTCAGCGGCTGCAGTTCGACCCACGCCGCACTGTTGCCCGCGCGTTCGATGACGCGATAGCGCGATTTCGACGGCAGGCCCTTTTCGTCGACATGCATCTTCTCGCCGCCCGATCCGGGTTGCTTGGCGAGCGGCAGGTCAATCTCGCCCTGCGCGATGTCGGGGACGCCGACGACGATCGCCCAATAGGTCTTGCGCGCGCTGCGGTTCGAAAAGGCCTTGGCGAACCAGGCAGCGGCGCGCGGGGTGCGCGCGACGAGCAGCGCGCCCGACGTATCCTTGTCGAGCCGGTGGACAAGCTTGGGACGCACGGCGGCCTCGCCCTGCAGGGCGCCGAGCAGGCCGTCGACATGACTGTCGGTCTTCGTTCCGCCCTGCGTCGCGAGGCCCGGCGGCTTGTCGAGCACCAGCGCGCTCTTGTCGCGATGGATGACCATCGCTTCGGCGAGCGCGACATCGGCCGGCGACAGCGCCTTTTCCTTGCGCGGCCGGGCGCCGGATGGCGCCGCGGGCGGCACCGGCATCGCGATTGTCTGCCCCGCCTCGATCCGGTCCGAGACCTCGACCTTGCGCCCGTCGATGGTCAGTTCGCCCGACCGGGCCCAGCGCGCGATCAGCGCGTGCGGCGTGCCCGGCCGGTGCCGTTTGAACCAGCGGTCGAGGCGGATGCCGTCATCCTCTTCGGCGACGATGGCGCTGTCGCCGCTCATGCGGGAAGCTGCCGCATCATGGCCATTCCGACGCCGCACGCCGCAATACCGATGACGACCGACGCGCCGACATAGGCCGCCGCCTGCGCCACCTGGCCCCGTTCGAACAGCGTCCAGAACTCCATGCTGAACGACGAGAAGGTGGTGAAGCCGCCGAGCACCCCGACGCCGAGAAACAGCCGGGCCTGATCGCTGCTGCCGCTGCGCGCGAGCCAGCCGATCAGCAGCCCCATCATCAGGCTGCCGGCGATATTGATTGACAACGTCCACCAGGGAAAGCCGGGGCCAAGCCGCGCGAGCAGGATCTGGCCGACCAAGTGCCGCGCACCCGCGCCCATCGCACCGCCGACCATGACAGGGAAAAGTCCGTTCATCCGCTCGCCCTAGCCGCAAAAGCGCGTGGCGCAAAGCGGGCGATCGCCCGTTGTGGTTCGCATCGCTGCCTGTCAGCGACAGGGATCGTCGCCAAGAGGGCACGACGATCGGACAAAACATGTCCAGATCGGACTTTCTTACCGTCCGTCGGCGCTCGACGAATAGGCGTTGGCGCGCCGGGGAGAGGGCCTGCAGACGCGAAAGGGGCGCGGCCCCCCGGCTACGCCCCTTTCCCCCTCAACCCCTTCCTCTGGTGGAAGGGGAAAACTTTGATCAGCGCGCGGCCATGCGCACCGGCTTGCCCGCCGATGCCCACTGGATCGCCTCGCTGCCGCCCATTTCGCGGACGAAGCAGCTCTGGCCCTGGGCCTTGAGGCTGCTGCACAGCTTCACGGCGTCGGCGCGCGAGCCGAGACCGTTGACCGTCAGGCGGAAGAAGGTGCGGCCATCGACGACCGCCGAATGGCTCGAAGCCGGATAAGCGGCCAGCACGCCGTTGCGCTTTTTCAGCACGCCCCATTTTTCCTTGGCGATGCCCAGGCTGTCATAGGCGCCGAGTTGGACGGCCCAGCCCTGCGGCTTGGCCGCATCGAAGGCGGCGACGCGCGGCATGACCTTCGCGGCCAGTTCCTTCGCTTCGGGCGACGGCTTGCGAACATAATCGCCCGCGACGCGCGGAGCGGCGCGATAGGGCTTGGCGTCGGCCATGATGACCGGCGCGGCCTTGGGCTGCGGCAGATCGGTGACCGGCACGACGCCATTGGCGTCGCGCTGCGGCATCGGCAGTTCGACCGTGCGGATCGCGCTGTCGGCACTGGCGAGCAGCGGCGGCGGCGGCGCAAACTGGTCGACCGGCGCCGGATCGGCGCTAGCCATGACCGGGGCGTCGGCGGCCGGCGCGGTGTCGGCGGCGGCCATCTGCGTACCGGCGAAATTGCTCAGCGCAAGGCGCACCGGCATCCCGGCATCCTGTTGCGGCGTCGTGCCGATCAGGCTCGCGACGCGAAGTTGCGAATTGGGTTGTTCGGCCAGTTTCGACCATTCGGCCATGCGCGTTTCCACCTTCGCGAGCGACAGATCCTGCGATGCGACGATGCGCGCCTGCGCCCAGCGGCCCGACAGGGCAAGCGCCAGGGCCAGATTCTGCCGCGTGCGCGCGGTCGCGCCTTCGGCGCGCGCGGCTTCGGTCAGGATATAGATTGCCGATTCGGTGTCACCGGCCAGCGCGAGCGCGAGGCCGAGGTCGGGGGCCGGAACGGTATCGAAATTTTCCTTGAGCAGCGACACCGCCTGCGATGTCTTGCCCTGCGCGATATGCGCCAGCGTCATTGCGAGCACCGTGTTGCTGTCCTTGACGCCCAGCTCCATCGCTTCAGACAGCGCGTCGGTCGCCGAGGCGAAGCGTCCGTCGTTCAGATAGGCCTGGCCGAGCAGCGCGCGGTAATGGCCGTCGCGCGGGCTCGCCGCGACCGCGGCTTCGGCAAGGCCGACCGCCTTGCTGACCTTGCCGTCCTCAAGGGCGGCGCGCGCCTTCTCGGCCGACGCGGCGGCAACCTCGGGCTTGCCCGCGGCATCGTTCGGCCCCGCGGCGACCTTGCCGGGTGCGGCGCACCCGGTCGTGGTAACGCCGAGGACAAAGCCCGAAACGGCCAGCTTCATCAGCATGTTGCGGTTCATGTCAGGTTCCCCTTTATCTGGTCCGGATCAGGCCGACTTGCGCAGCGGGCGCGCGGCGGGAAGGCGGCTCGCCATCGCGTCGATTTCGGGCAAGGCCGACAGATAATCGTCGAGCAGTTCGGTCAGGATCGTCTGCGCCGACCGGTTGGTCACCGCACTCGCGAGGCGCAGGCGCAAATGGCGTTCGGCATCGAGGCGGAGCGTGAACGCCGCTTTTTCGCGAGCGCGCTGCGTTGGCGGCGCCTTGTCCTTCTTCGCCTTGGGCTCGGGCCGCGCCTCGACCTTGCGGGCGACGGCCGCGACGCGCTCGATCAGCGATTCCTGCTGGCGAACAATTTCGGGAACTTCGACTGCTTCGGCAGCAAAGTCGGCCGCCGGCGCGCCTGTCAGATCGACCGGCGTCGGATCGAGCGGCGCCATGTCGGTGGGCGTCAGGTCGGCCGTTTCTTCCGCGATCAGCTCGTGGCCGGCGCTGGCGTCGACCGCATGTTCGGCGGCGGTATTGTGATCGAGCACCGATCCGGCGAGCAGCGGCTTCAGATCGACCATGCGTGCCGGTTCCGAGGACTGCTGCGGGTCGACATCATAGCCCATGTCGTTCCAGCCCAGATCGTCATAGCCCTGCTGACCAAAGGTCGCGGCGGGGCCGCTGCCGAGCGGCTGGCGGCGCATGGCAGGCCGTGCAGCGCCCTTGCGGGCCAGCAGTCCGGCGCTCAGCGATGCGAGGGGTTTGGGTTCGCCCATTTTCTCTACTCCCCCGTTCACTGGCCGGCCATGCGGCGGCCGAAACCGCCGCCCATCGGGCGGACGGTGCCGTAGCCGGGCTGTGCCGGCATCGGGGCGGAGAAGACGGTGCGGCGGAAATTCTTTTCCAGCCGGTCGTTGATATAGGTCCAAAGCTGGCGGATCTCGTCGGCCGAACGGCTGTTCGGATCGACCTCCATCACCGTGCGGCCGTCGATCATCGAAGCCGCATAATCGGTGCGATGGTGCAGCGTCACCGGCGCGACGGTGCCGTGCTGCGACAGCGCAACCGCCGCTTCACTGGTAATCTTGGCTTTCGGGGTTGCCGCATTGACGACGAACACCAGCGGCTTGCCCGCGCGTTCGCACAGGTCGACGGTGGCGCCGACGGCGCGCAGGTCGTGCGGGCTCGGACGCGTCGGGACGACGATCAGCTCGGCGACCGAAATCACGCTCTGGATCGCCATGGTGATCGCGGGCGGGGTGTCGATGACCGCGAGCTTGAAGCCCTGCTGGCGCAAAATCTCGAGATCGGACGCCAGCCGCGCAACGGTCGTCTGCGCAAAGGCCGGCAGATCGGTCTCGCGTTCGTTCCACCAGTCGGCAAGCGAACCCTGCGGATCGATGTCGATCAGGACGACCGGACCGGCGCCTGCAAGCTGGGCCTGCACCGCCAGATGCCCCGACAGGGTCGTCTTGCCCGACCCGCCCTTTTGTGAAGCCAATGCCAGAACGCGCACTGCTGTCCCCCTGAAAAAATCAACGAATTGGCGGGGGAATGCCATGCAGGGAGCTAAAATTGGGTTAACGATGATAAAAAGAAGGTGAACGAATTGCGCAGCATTCTGGTTAACAGGGCGTCAGCAACGACATGTGCCGAAGCGGGGCAACTTCGGCCCGCGCGGCCTCTATGCTAAGGGGCTGTTAGCCATTTGGGGTTAGGACCGGCTCCCGCGACTGCCGCCCGCCCGGTGCGGCGCAAGTCATTGGAGAATAAGATGCGTTCATTTCGCACCGCGCTGCGCCTCGCGCTCCCGATCGCTTCGGCCCTTGCTCTCGCGCTGCCCGCTCACGCCGACGTCAAGGATGGCGTCGACGCGTGGCAGGCGGGGGATTTTGCGAAGGCGGTGGCCGAGTGGCGGCCGCTGGCGCTCGCCGGCGATGCCGATGCGCAGTTCAATCTGGGCCAGGCGTACAAGCTCGGGCGCGGTGTGCCGGTCGATCTGGTGCAGGCCGAAAGCTGGTATCGCCGCGCCGCAAAACAGGGCCATCTGCAGGCCGAGGATAATCTTGGCCTCGTCATTTTCACCGCCGGGCGGCAGAAAGAGGCGATGCCCTATATCATCCGCTCGGCCGAGCGCGGCGAGCCGCGCGCGCAATATGTACTCGGCACCGCGCTGTTCAACGGCGACCTCATCGCCAAGGACTGGCCGCGCAGCTATGCGCTGACGAAGCGCGCCAGCGATGCCGGGCTGACTGTCGCCTCGGCGCGGCTGGTCCAACTCGACCAGCTCGTGCCGCTCGACCAGCGTCAGCGCGGGCTCGCCATGCTGCCGCAGATGGAAAAGGACGAAACGCGTGCGCGTCTCGCGGCGGTCAGTGCTGGCGCCCCGGTGCCCGACGCAGCGCCCGCTCCGTCGATCCGCACCGCCAGCCTGCCGGCTTCCGAACCGGGCGCGAGCTATACGCCGCCGCCGCTCCTCGAGCCGCAACCCGCCGCCGCGAAACCCGTCAAGGCGCGCGACGCCGCCACCGCCGCGAGCGAAGCGAGAGCCGATGCCGTCGCCGCGACGGCGGCCGCCAAACCGGGGACCAGCTATGCTGCGCCGCCGCTGGCGGGCCCGCTGCCGGCAACCCCGGCCGCGGCTCCGGCGCCCAAGCGTATCCGCGTCGAACCGGCGGCGACGCCCGATGCCGCGCCCAAGCCCGCGCCGGTGCGCGCCGCAACTTCCGGCCCCTGGCGCGCGCAGCTCGGCGCCTTTGCGGTTGATGGCAATGCGAAGAAATTGTGGGCGACGCTGGCGCGCAAATATCCCGCCGTCGCGGCCCAGACTCCCGCCTATGTCAAGGCGGGGTCGGTCACGCGGCTTCACGCCACCGGCTTTGCAACCCGCGCCGACGCCCAGGGCTTTTGCGCTACGCTCCAGAAGAGCCGACAGGCCTGCCTCGTCGTCGACAAATAGCCGGCGGCGCGGCAGGCCCGCTTCGCATTACCTCAACGCGCTTCAGGGCAGCCGCTTGATTGCGGGCGGGGTCCAGCCGCCCTCGCGCGCCGCGCGCTCGGGCAGATAGAGGCGCAGGTTCATCGAAAAGGAACCGGCGGGGGCCGGCAGCCAATTGGCCTGTTTGTCGGCGCCGGGGTCGTCCTTCTGGATATAGAGGTCGAGCGATCCGTCAGCATTGAACGCCAGCTTGTCGCGATCGCCGATCGCATAGCGGCCGATCGGATTGTCGACGAAGAACTGATCTTCGCCATACATGGTCAGCGACCAGAAGGCGTCGGCGGGCGGGAGCTGGTCCTTGTCGAAATGCAGCACATAGCGTGAGGCACCGGTCAGCGGCTTGCCCTCGCTGTCGAGCGGCGCCATCGGGTAGATGGCTTCCTCGGGCGGCAGCGCACCCAGCCCGGCATAGGCAACGAAGGCGCGTTGCAGATAATCATTGCCGTAAACCCCCAGCGCATTGCCCAGCGCGACCCAATTGTTGCGCGTCAGCGCCAGCCGTTTGCGGCGCTCGAGCATCCGCTGATAGGCGTCGGCCGCGGCGCGCGTCAGGCCGCGCCGGACCGCCGGATCGGCCTTTGCGAGGTCGAAATCCTGCCCCGGAACCAGCCCGACGCGCTCCATGCGCAGCAGGATCGCGTAATCGGTGGCGTGCGGCGGATTGCGCTTCATCACCTCGGCGAAGCGCGTGAAAAAGGCGCCGGGCGTCATCTGTGCGACCTGGACCACCGGCGGCGTCTTCATGTCGACGCTGGTGTCGACCTTCGGCATCGTGGCGGCGCGCGGTTTGCCCCATTGCGACAGCGGCGCAGCATCATAGCCTGCCTGCAGGCTGTGAACATGGTCGTAATCGGCGGGGCCGTTGGTCTGGATGCGCCCGATGATCCACCCCATGTCGGTCGGGCTGCGCACCATCCGCATCCCTTGGGGCAGCTTGCCCTGCCAATGCGGACCGACCAGCGCGACGGTGCCGCCGTCGTTGCCCGTGGTGCGCGTGCCCAGCGTCGCGAACACCTCGGTCCACATGTCCATGATCGGCACGACATGATAGCGGCCGGCGGTCTTCGGCATTGTCAGGACGAGCGGTTCCTTGCCGACGTCATACCATAGCGAGGAATAGAGCGTGTCGGCGTTGGGGCGCACGACATCCTTGAAGGTCGCGTCGGGATAGGTTCGCATATGCGAGAAATCATTCATCGGCGCGCGCAGCCGTCCGGGCGCACCGGCATTGGTCGAGACGCATCGGGTCGTGTCCATCAGCACCATCGGATAGCCATAGGTGTAGGCCTCGAGGCCGATCTCATAGGCCTCCTCCTCGCTCGCCGGGGCCGCCTGCACGGCCGCGCCCGACAGCGTGCCCGCGAGCATCGCCAGCAGCGCCAACAAATATTTCATGGGACCTCGCTCCTCTTTTCCACCTTTGCATTGCCGCCGTAGCGCGGCAGGCGAGCGCAGTCTGTCATCGGGCCGACAATCTCGTTGGGAAAATTGCCGCCGCATCCTACTATGCGCGCCGGGAGGACGGGTGATGGCGTCGCAGTCTCGGGAAAGCGTGGGGGAAGGCACAGCGCCGACACACGGCGACCGGCTGGCCGTGCTTCGCCGCTGCCCGCTCTTCGCCGCCTGGCCGGAGGCGCGGCTTGCCGACCTTGCCCGCATCGCGCGCACCGCCGACTATCCGCGCGGCGCCGAAATCTTCGCGCGCGATCCCGAACAACGCGACATTTTCGTGATCGCGGCAGGCGGGGTCGAGGTCAGCCGGGGCAGCGCCGCCGGACGCAAGTTCGTGCTCAGCCTGTCAGGACCGTTCGAAGTACTCGCGCTCGTTCGTCTGCTCGACAATCCGCCGATCCGTTTCGCCTACCGTGCGCATATGGATGCGACGCTGGTGCATCTGCCGGTGGCCGGGCTGCGCGCGATCCTCGACGCCGATCCGATCCTGTGGCGTGACATCGCGCTGCTCATGTGCGCGCGGCAGGGTGACAGCCTGCGGCTGCTCAACGACCAGCAGCTCGGATCGCTCGACCAGCGCATGGCGTGGACGCTCGCCGACCTTGCGCGCATCCACGGCATCGCGGGCGAACAGGGGACCGACGTGGGTTTGCGATTGCCGCAGGAGCAATTGGGCGCGATGCTCGGCGTCACGCGCCAGAGCGTGAACAAGCTGTTGCGCGGGTTCGAGGAGGCGGGGCTGATCGCCATCGATTACAACCGCATCACCATCCGCGACCCGGCGGCGCTCGATCGCCTCGCGGCGCAGCGCGATTAGGCGACCCGCCCCGCCGCCGCCAATAAAAAAGGGGCCGCAAGGCCCCTTTTCGATCCGCCAAGCGATGCGCGGCGTCAGCCGGCGATATGTTCGGCGAGGACGGTGAGGCCGGCTTCGTTCACTTCGGCAAAGCCGCCTTCGACCTCGATCGTTTCGGGCTGGGCGCCGTTCGTCGCATAGATGGTCAGCGGGCCGTTGCGCAACGTCGCCATGAAGGGCGCATGGCCTTCGAGCACCGAGAAGTCGCCTTCGCTGCCCGGCACGGTGACCATATAGACGTCGCTCGACCGCTCGAGGCGGGCGGGGGTAACGAGTTCGAACTTCAGAGCCATATCTCTATTCCTACAACCCCTCCCCCGAAAGGGAGGGGCCGCTATCCTCAGGCGGCGTCTTCGGCGAGCTTCGCGGCCTTGGCGACCGCTTCGTCGATGCCGCCGACCATGTAGAAGGCCGCTTCGGGCAGATGGTCATATTCGCCGTCGACGACGGCTTTGAACGACTTCACCGTTTCCTCGATCGGCACGAACTTGCCGGGGATGCCGGTGAAGACTTCGGCGACGTGGAACGGCTGCGACAGGAAGCGCTGGATCTTGCGTGCGCGGGCGACGACCAGCTTATCTTCTTCCGAAAGCTCGTCCATGCCCAGGATCGCGATGATGTCCTGCAGCGACTTGTACTTCTGCAGCGTTTCCTGAACGCGGCGGGCGGTTTCATAATGCTCTTGGCCGACAGTCGCGGCGGTCAGCACGCGGCTGGTCGAATCGAGCGGGTCGACCGCGGGATAGATGCCGAGTTCCGAAATCGCGCGGCTCAGCGTCGTGGTCGCGTCCAAGTGGGCGAACGAGGTGGCCGGAGCCGGATCGGTCAAGTCGTCCGCGGGGACGTAAATGGCCTGCACCGAGGTGATCGAGCCCTTGGTGGTCGAGGTGATGCGTTCCTGCAGCGCGCCCATGTCGGTCGACAGCGTCGGCTGATAGCCCACGGCCGAGGGAATACGGCCAAGCAGCGCCGACACTTCCGAACCCGCCTGGGTGAAGCGGAAGATGTTGTCGACGAAGAACAGAACGTCCTGGCCTTCCTGGTCGCGGAAATATTCAGCCATCGTCAGACCCGACAGCGCGACGCGGGCGCGGGCGCCCGGGGGTTCGTTCATCTGGCCGAACACCAACGCCACCTTCGACCCGTCGGGGGTCGGGTTGCCGTCGGCGTCCTTGGCGATAACGCCGGCGTCGAGGAATTCGTGGTACAGGTCGTTGCCTTCGCGGGTGCGTTCACCGACGCCCGCGAACACCGAAACGCCGCCGTGGCCCTTGGCGATGTTGTTGATCAGTTCCTGAATAAGAACGGTCTTGCCGACGCCGGCGCCGCCGAACAGGCCGATCTTGCCGCCCTTGGCGTAGGGCGCGATCAGGTCGATGACCTTGATGCCGGTGACCAGGATCGCCGCTTCGGTCGACTGGTCGACGAATTCGGGAGCCTTGGCGTGGATCGGTGCGGTCATGTCGCTGTTCACCGGGCCGCGCTCGTCGATCGGGTCGCCGATGACGTTGAGGATGCGGCCGAGCGTCTGCGGGCCGACGGGAACCGAAATCTGCGCACCGGTGTCGGTGACGGGCTGGCCGCGGGTCAGGCCGTCGGTCGCATCCATCGCGATCGTGCGGACGGTGTTCTCGCCAAGGTGCTGCGCGACTTCGAGGACGAGGCGGTTGCCGTTGTTGTCGGCTTCGAGCGCGTTCAGAATGGCGGGCAGCGGGCCGGTGAACTGGACGTCGACGACGGCGCCGATGACCTGTGCAACGCGGCCGGTCGCGGTGCCGGTGGCAGCAGCCTTCGGCGCAGCGGCCTTCTTCGGCGCAGCAGCCTTGGGCGCAGCGGCCTTCTTGGCGGGAGCCTTCTTTTCAGCGGGAGCGGTAGCCATGGTCTTCTTCCTTGGGTTGATCGGTTAGAGCGCTTCGGCGCCCGCGATAATCTCGATAAGTTCGGTGGTGATCGCCGCCTGACGCGTGCGGTTGTAAACGATGGTCAGCTTGTTGATCAGCTCGCCCGCGTTGCGCGTCGCATTGTCCATCGCGGTCATCGACGCGCCCTGTTCGGACGCGGCGTTTTCAAGGAGGCCCTTGAAGATCTGGATGGTGACGTTGCGCGGCAAGAGGTCGGCAAGGATTTCTTCCTCGCCCGGTTCATATTCGACCGCAGCGCCGCTCGACGTCGGAACGTCAGCGGGCGGCGGAACCGGGATCATCTGCTGGCCGGTTGCGATCTGGAGCAGCGCCGAGCGGAACTTCGAATAGAAGAGGTGCGCGACGTCGAAGGCGCCGGCTTCGTAAAGCTCCATCACCTTCGCCGAAATTTCGTTCGCCTGATCGAAGCCAATATCGCGGATGCCGGTCGTTTCGTAATTCTCTATGATCTGGCCGGGGAAGAGGCGGGCGATCACCGGCCGGCCCTTGCGGCCGACGAGGAAGAAGCGAACCGTCTTGCCTTCGGCCTGCAGCGCCAGAGCCTTGTCGCGTGCCGCCTTGACGATGTTCGAGTTGAACGCGCCGGCAAGGCCGCGGTCGCTGTTGAGCACGACGAGAAGGTGCGTGTCGCTCTTGCCGGTGCCCGACAGCAGCTTGGGCGCCGAATCCGACGCGCCGACCTTGGAGGCGAGGCTGGCGACGACGCCTTCGAGCCGCTCGGCATAGGGCCGCGCAGCTTCGGCCGCGGCCTGCGCCTTGCGCAGCTTGGCGGCGGCGACCATCTTCTTGGCCTTGGTGATCTTCTGGGTCGATTTGACCGAGACGATCCGCCCTTTGAGTTCCTTAAGCGATGCCATTACGGCCCCTCTTGTTCGTCAGCCCGGCACAGAAGGCCGGACTCACGGTAACTTGGCTTATGCGAAAATCTTGGCGAAGGCGTCGAGCGCCGCGACCAGGCTCTTCTTGGTATCGTCGCCAAGATCCTTGGTGTCGCGGATCGCCTTCAGCACATCGGCATGGTCGCTGCGCAGATAGGCGAGCATCGCCGCTTCGTAGCGCGACACGTCGGTCGTCGCGACAGCGTCGAGATAGCCGTTGGTGCCGGCAAAGATCGACGCGGTCTGCTCTTCGAACGGCATCGGCTGGAACTGCGGCTGCTTCAAGAGCTGCGTCAGGCGCGCGCCGCGGTTGAGCAACTTCTGCGTCGAGGCGTCGAGGTCCGAACCGAACTGCGCGAAGGCTTCCATTTCGCGATACTGTGCGAGCTCGAGCTTGATCGAGCCCGACACCTTCTTCATCGCCTTGGTCTGCGCGGCCGAGCCGACGCGGCTCACCGACAGGCCGACGTTGATCGCCGGACGGATACCCGCGTTGAACAGGTTGGTTTCGAGGAAGATCTGGCCGTCGGTGATCGAAATCACGTTGGTCGGGATGTACGCCGAAACGTCACCCGCCTGCGTTTCGATGATCGGCAGCGCGGTGAGCGAGCCTGAACCATTGTCGCTGTTCATCTTCGCAGCGCGCTCGAGCAGGCGGCTGTGCAAATAGAAAACGTCGCCCGGATAGGCTTCGCGGCCAGGCGGGCGGCGGAGCAGCAGCGACATCTGGCGGTAGGCAACGGCCTGCTTCGACAGGTCGTCATAGACGATCACGGCGTGCATGCCGTTGTCGCGGAAGAACTCGCCCATCGTCACGCCGGCATAGGGGGCGAGATACTGGAGCGGCGCGGGTTCCGACGCAGTCGCAGCGACGACGATCGAATATTCCATCGCGCCATTTTCTTCGAGCTGGCGGACGATCTGCGCGACGGTCGAACGCTTCTGACCGACGGCGACGTAAATGCAGTACAGCTTCTTCGATTCGTCGTCGCCCTTGTTGACGTCCTTCTGATTGATGAAGGTGTCGATCGCGACGGCGGTCTTGCCGGTCTGACGGTCGCCGATGATCAGTTCGCGCTGGCCGCGGCCGACGGGGACGAGCGCGTCGAGCGCCTTGAGGCCGGTCTGGACCGGTTCGTGAACCGAGGTGCGCGGGATGATGCCTGGCGCCTTGACTTCGACGCGCATGCGCTTGTCGGCCTTGATCGGGCCCTTGCCGTCGATCGGGTTGCCGAGGCCATCGACGACGCGGCCGAGCAGACCCTTGCCGACGGGGACGTCGACGATCGTGCCGGTGCGCTTGACGGTGTCGCCTTCCTTGATCTCGCTGTCCGAGCCGAAGATCACGATGCCGACATTGTCGGCTTCGAGGTTGAGCGCCATGCCCTTCACGCCATTGGCGAATTCGACCATCTCGCCGGCCTGGACATTGTCGAGGCCATAGACGCGGGCGATGCCGTCACCGACGGAGAGCACCGAACCGATTTCGCTGACCGTGGCGTCGGTCCCGAAATTGGCGATCTGGTCCTTGATGACCTTGCTGATTTCAGCGGCGCGGATTTCCATTATTCAGCCTTTCATCGGGCAATTTGGCGTCGGGCTTTTCAGCCCTTCATCGCCTGGGCGAAACTGTTGAGACGGGTACGGATGCTGCCGTCGATCAGCTGGCTGCCCAGCTGGACGACGAGGCCGCCGAGAATGGCGGGGTCGACGGTGGTCGCGATCTTCACGTCGCGGCCGACACGGGTCTTGAGGTTGGCGGCGAGAGCCTTCAACTGCTCGGCGCTCAGCGGGTGGGCGCTGGTGACCTTGGCGGTCACTTCGCCGCGGTGTGCCGCGACGATCGCATGATAGGCGTCGATCATCGCGGGCAGATCGGCAAGGCGGCGATTCTCGGCGAGCACGCCCAGGAATTTGGCGGTCAGCGAATCGAGCTTCAGCGCCTTGGCCACCGCCTCGATTGCCTTTTCGGCATCGCCGCGGGTAACGACTGGGCTCGAAATCAGGGTCGCCAGATCGGCCGAATCGGTCAGCGCGGTCTGCAGCGATGCAAGGCTCGCCTGAACGCCGTCGATCGCGTTCGATTCGCTCGCCAGATCGAACAGCGCGCTGGCATAGCGGCCCGCGAGGCCCGCCGTGATGTTGCCCTGAATGCCGCCGGAATTCTCCACGCGCGAAAGTCCTTCTCTACGATCCCGTGGGGGATTTGGTCGCGCGGTTTTCGGGGAAATTCGACGAACCACCCCCGCGCGAAGTCGCGGCGCGCCTAGCAACGATTCTGTTGCAATGCAAGGTGGGGGTGGGAGGAATCCGCTTCACCTTCCGCCCCCCTTTGCGTCGCGCTTGTCGAAGCGGCCGACTTTCTTCAAACAGGCGCGAAAGTCGGATCGCGCCACGGCAGGCGCGGCACGCACGGAAGAGGGCAAGGCCGATGGGCGAAATGATCCGTATGACAATGGACGATGGCGCGGAAATCGCGGTCTATCACGCGCCAGCTGAGGGCGAACGCCGCGGCGGGCTCGTCCTGATCCAGGAAATCTTCGGGGTCACCGATCATATTCGCGAGCTGTGCGACGAATATGCCGCCGACGGCTATGAGGTGCTGAGCCCCGCGCTGTTCGACCGCGAGCATCCGGGGTTCGAAAGCGACTATTCGGGGCCGCAGTTCGAGCGCGCGGTGCAGCTGGCGCGCGAACTCCATCCGTTCGAGCAGAGCCTGAAGGACGCGCAGACTTGCATCGATGCCCTGAAGGCGAAGGGGCCCGTCTTCATCACCGGCTATTGCTATGGCGGGTCGGTCGCGTGGCGGATGGCGCAGATCAGCCCCGATCTGGCCGCCGCTTCCTCATATTACGGCAGCCTCGTCCCGACGATGTTCAAGGACGAGGCCCCGGGGTGCGCCGCCATCGCGCATTTCGGCCGCTTCGACGGCGGCATTCCGATGGAGGGGGTCGAGGCGCTGATCGCGCGCGATCATCCGACAGCGCAAATCTTCGTCTACGAGGCGGGCCACGGCTTCAACAGCGACCGCCGCAAGGATTATCACGAACCGAGCGCCGACCTTGCAAGGGACCGCACGCTGATGCTGTTCAAGGCCTGCGGGGGATAGCGCAGGCCGCAACGGCCCCGCGCCGCATCAGGGCGCTGGCGTTGCTCCCACCCCTGCCGCCGCCTTCTGGCATTGATAGACGAGCCGCTCATTCGGGTTGGCGGGCAGTACGGCGCGAATTGCCTCCTGCTGCGTCGCGAGCCCGGCAAGCGCGTCGGGGTCGGTGGTGCAGGCCTTCAGCGTGATCCCCGCCCGCGCCTCGCGTGCCAGCTTCATCGTGTCGGCATCGAGCAGATAGCGGTCGACGCGATAATCCTTCGCCGCCGGATCGATCGACGCGACGGTCACGGTCGCCTCCTCGTTGGGCACCAGGATACGCTGCCAGCGCCCGTCGGCGCCCATCGCATATTGGGTGCGGTCGTTGACGCAGCCGTTCGCGGCAATCGCGACCGGCACGTCGGTGGTCGACGACACGGTAATGCGGCTGCGGTCGGGGCGGATCGTGCAGAGATAATTGCCTTCGGCAAGCTTGGCACCGTCGGGCTTCGCCGTATCGGCCGTATCGCCTTCGACCGCGTCGAGTGCCGCATGCGCATCGGGCCGCGTCGCAAAGAGCAGCGCCGCGAACAGCATCAGCGCGGCCCCGGCGCTCCCCGCGATCTTTGCGCCGCGCATATTCTTCTGATTGTAGAAGAGCAGCGCCGCCCCGGCGCCGAGCGCGCCGATCACGAACAGCACCCCGGCGAGCGCCATGCGGTTCTCGCGCGCGGTCATCGCCGCTTCCTCGGCGCGCGCGGCCTTGAGGTCATGGTCGAGCTTCGCCGCCTCGTCGCGCGCGGCATTGGCCTGCGCCAGCGCGCGCGCATCGGCCTCCAGCGCGGCGCGGTCGCGGGCGTCGGCCTCGGCCATCGTCAGGCACGGGGTTCCGACGCTCGCGAAACTCTGTCCAGCGTCGCCAAGGAAGCGCGTCACCTCGCGGCCCGCGATCGCGAAGGCGAAGGGCGAATCGCCATCGTCGGCCCGGGTGATAAAGGTGTTGATGCCGACGATGCGCCCGCAACTGTCGACGAGCGGTCCGCCCGAATTGCCGCGCGCGATCTTCGCCGTGTGGACGTAGGTGGCGATGCCCTCGATCGCCTGGGTGTTCGACAGATTGCCCTCGCTCCGCACCGGGCTGCGCGGGGTGATATAGTCGGTCGCACTCTGCGCGGTCGCAAGGTCGACATTGCCCGGATAGCCGAGCGCGACGACCTCTGCCCCCGCCTCGAACGGCCCCGAATAGATGACCGCGGCGGGCACGTGCCCCTCGATCATCTCGATGAGCGCCAGGTCGCGCTTGGTATCGATCGCGATCAGCTTGCCGGCATAGCTTTTCTTCCCTTCGGAGGGGACGACGCCGAGCGCGACATTGTTCGGATATTTGGCCGCCGATTCGACGACATGGGCGTTGGTGAGGATGCGGGTCGGCGAAATGGCGATGCCGCTGCCATGCCCGAAGCCGACGACCTCGCCATCGACCATCGCTACGGTGACGACGCGGACGACGCTGCGTGAAACCGCGCTGATATCGTCGGCAGCGCCGGCCGGAACCGCGAAGGCGACGAGGGCAAGCAGGGGGGCGAGGAAGAATGCGAGAAGACGGGTCATGGCCGCGAACCTAGTCGCTGCGCGCGCGAAGGCAAGTTAGAGGTAGGGGCGCCACATGATCAGCCATGCCCCGGCGCTGCCGACCAGAATGACGATCGCGCTCGTCGCCAGCACTACGGTCACGGCGGATCGCACCGCGGGCCCGCTCCGCGCGTTCGTGCGCAGATAAAGTTCGGTCACGCCGAGCGGCAGCAGCGAGTTGGCGAAGGCCAGGAAGATGTCGAACGGGCCGTCCATCGCCGTGCCGATCCCCGCGCCGCCGGCCGCGATGCCCCATGCCATATAGCCGACGCGCATGAACCAGACTGCGCTCGCCACCGCGAACAGGCGCAGCGTCCAGCGCCGGTGCGCCGCAAACCGGCGCGCCCGCGCATCCCGCCATGCAAGCGCGCCGAAGAGAAGAATGAGCAGCGCATCGAGGCTGATCCCCACCGCGCCCGCCCAGTGCAGCCACGTCCCGCGAACCCAGGTCAGCCAGAGTCCGCCGAGCGCGAGCACCAGCGCGCTGAGCAGATAGAGCCGGCCGTTCCAGCGGTGGATGGCGGGCCAGCGCCAGCGGATCGCGGGCACCAACTGCATCAGCCCGCCGAGCGTGATGACCGCCGCCATCAGCACATGCGCCGCAAAGAAGAGATTGCCGCCCGCATCGCCGGGCACGAAGCCCTTGATCAGCGGCTTGGCATTCCAAGCGGCGAAGTCACCCGACAAGGAGGGCGGGTAGTAGAAAAGCAGGATGAAGGCGGTGAAGAGCAACTGGCCCGCCGCGATCGACAGGAAGCCGAGGGTCGCGGAAAGCCGGAGCCAGTCGCGCGGCGCCGCCCGCTTTCCGCCGGTCTGCGATGGGTCGATGGTCGCCATTCGATAGTCTCCGATATCGTCCGTTGATGCCGCGACATCAGAGACGTTGGTTTGATTGAAAAATTCAGGGTCGAGCGCATCGCCCGGCTTTGAGCGCAAGCATCGGGACGCATCGCCGCGCCTGGCATGACATATCGGCGAACAGACAAAGGAGCCGCATATGACTGATCGAATGCGCTATCGAATTCAGGGACTGGACCCCGCATCTTTCGCCCCGCTTTTCGCGCTCGACGATGAGGCGCTTCGCGCGCGGAACGCCCGCCGCGTCATTGCCACCGCCGACCGCGGCTTTCCCTGCCGGGTCAGCCTGGAGGACGCAAGGGCGGGCGAGGAACTGGTACTGCTGCATCACCTCAGCCACGATGTGACGACGCCCTATCGCAGCGCCTATGCCATCTATGTCCGGCGCGGGGCGGCGCGCACGATATGGCGCGACCGGACGCCGCCGGTGTTCGAGGGGCGCCCGCTCGCGATGCGCGCCTTTGGTGCCGACGGCATGCTGCGAACCGCGCGCCTAACCGTGCCCGGCGAAGCCGATGCCGCAATCCGCGACCTGTTCGCGGACGCCGGCATCGCCTATATCGACGCCCATAATGCCGCGTACGGATGTTTTGCCGCGCGGATCGAGCGGGATGCGAGCGAGGGAGCCGAGCCATGAGCGCCGACAGCATGACCGATGCCGATCGCTGGGCGGCGGTGCAGCGCCGCGACCGCGCGCTCGACGGGCGCTTCGTTACCGGCGTGCTGACAACGGGCATCTATTGCCGGCCGAGCTGCGCGGCGCGGCATCCGGCGCGCGCGAATGTCCGCTTCTTCGCCGACGGCGCTGCGGCGCGCGCTGCGGGACTGCGCCCGTGCAAGCGTTGCCTGCCCGACGATGTCGCGCGCGACGAGGGCGCCGTGATCGCCGCAATCGCCGCGATCAAGGGCAGCGAAGAGCCGCTTGCGCTCGCCGATCTTGCGGCGCGCACCGGCTATTCGCCGACCCATTTTCAGCGCGTCTTCACCCGCCACACCGGCCTTTCGCCAGCCGCCTATGCAAGGGCGCTGCGCGAGGAGCGCGCCCGCGCGGCGTTGAGCGAGGCGGGGCGCGTCACCGACGCCATCTATGACGCGGGCTTTTCGGGGCCGTCGCGCTTTTACGACATGATGGACGGACGCATGGGAATGACCGCTTCGGCGTGGGTGAACGGCGGCAAGGGCGCGACGATTCACTGGGCGGTGGTATCGACGAGCCTTGGCGACATGCTCGTCGCGGCGACCGCAAAAGGCGTGTGCCGCCTCAGCTTTGCGGAAGGGCGCGATGCGCTCGAGGCGCGCTTCCCGGCCGCCGAACTGGTCGAGGGCGGCGCCGATTTCACGGCGCTGCTTCAACAGGTGGTCGATGCGGTCGAGGCGCCGGCGGCCGGTTTCGACCATATTCCGATCGATGTGAAGGGCACCGCCTTTCAGGAAGCGGTCTGGCGCGAACTGCGCAGGATACCGGCGGGCGAGACGCGCAGCTACGCCGATATCGCGGCCGCGGTCGGCAGGCCCAAGGCGGTGCGCGCCGCGGGCAGCGCCAATGGTGCGAACAATGTCGCGGTCCTCATCCCGTGCCACCGCGTCGTGCGCAGCGACGGGTCGCTCGGCGGCTATGCCTATGGCCTGCCGATCAAGCGCGAACTTCTGAAAAGGGAAATTAAATGACCGACAAAATCGCGACCTTCCGTGCGCTTCACATTCCCGGGGACCCGCTGATTCTGTTCAATATCTGGGATGCCGGCAGCGCGAAGGCGGTCGCCGCCGCGGGCGCCAAGGCGATCGCGACCGGAAGCTATGGCGTCGCCGGCGCGCAGGGCCGCGCCGATGGGGAGGATTTTCCGCTCGCCGCTGTTTTCGAGAATCTGGCGCGCATCCTGTCGGTCACCGATTTGCCGGTCACGATAGACATGGAATCGGGCTATGGCGCCGACCCGGCGGCCGTTGGTGCCTCCGTCGGCCGCGCGCGCGCCGCCGGCGCAGCCGGGATCAACATGGAGGACCGGCTGCCCGGCCGGAACGATCTGTTGCCGATCGCGCAGGCGCAGGCGCGCTACCGTGCTGCGGCCGATACCGGCATTTTCGTAAACGCCCGCTGCGATGTCTTTCGCGGCGCCGATGTCGCGAAGGACGGCGAGCGGCTTGTCGCCGCCGTGCTCGAGCGCGCCCGAGCCTATGCCGATGCCGGCGCGGGGTCGCTGTTCGTCCCCTTCCTCCTCGATCCCAAATGCATCGGCGCGATCTGCGATGCGTCGCCGCTTCCGGTGAATATCCTGCGGGGCAAGGGTGGCCCGACGCACGCCGAACTCGCCTCCCTCGGCGTCGCGCGGATCAGCCATGGGCACCAGCCCTGGGCCGCCGCGATGGCGTGGCTCACCGGGCAGGCGCAGCAGGTGCTGGGCGGCGCCGAACCCGATTATTGAGGCGCGGACGCCTTCATTCGGCGGCTGCCGTGTCGCTCTTGGCTTTGCTCAGCTCGCGGATCGCTTCGAGCTGGTCGAGCAGCCCCTCGCCGCCGCTGCCATGCGGGTCGAAGGCGATCGATTGCGCCAGCTTGATCGCCGGGTCGAAATCGCCCTTGTTGGCGAGCGCGAACGCATAGGAGATGCGCACTTGCACATTTTCGGGCGCCAGCGCAAAGGCGCGGCCCAGCCCCTCGACCGCGATATCGATCGGGCGCACGCGCTGGTCGATGAAGCTCTGGTAAAAGGCATAGAGCGGGATCGGGTCGTCGGGGTCGGTGTGGTTCGCCAGTTGCAACGGCTGGCGGACGGTGCGCCACGCGCCGGCGCTGTAATCGCCCTTGGCATCGAGTTCGAAGGCGTTGAGCCGTGCGAGCAGCACATTGGCGCGGACATGGTCGGCCTTGATCGCCAGCGCCTTGTCGATCGCGGCGCGAACCGCGGTGAGGTCGCGCTCCTCCTTGTCCAGCGCCCATTCGGCCGAGGCGAGTTCGAACCAGACGCCCGCGTCCCCCGGATAGGTGACCGCCAGCTTTTGCAGATTGTCGCGCACCTTGGTCATGCGCTCGCTGCCCTCGTTGGCGCTCATCCGTTCGAGCCGCAGCGGCAACAGCGCATCCTCGGCCGCCGACAGCGGCGCGATGCTGATCTTGGTCGGCACCGGGATCGGCTCGAGCGTCGGGCGATAGCTCAAGGGTCGCCCGACATAGCGGTTGAGGTCCTTGTCGAGCTGGGCGAGATCGCCAAAAGCGTCAGTCGCCGCCTGCCTGGGGTCGGTGCCCGCGTTGATTGCGGTCATATAGGCGCTCAGTTGCCCCGCCCGCGCCGGGTCGTTGTACAGCATGTGGGTGAGCAGCCAGCCGCGGCCATAAAAGACCTCGACTTGCTCGCCGGACTTCAAGGCGCCCGTTCGTTCGAACAATAATTTCTCGACCGGCAATTTGGGCAGTTCGATCAGGCCATAGGCGCGCCGCCGCGCCGGCTTGCCGATCAGCGCCTTGCCCTGCTTGTCGAAATCGACCGTCGAATAATATTCGGCGAAGCCCTCGACGAACCATGCCGGAAATGCCGCGGTGACATAGCGTTTCATGAAATGGTGGCCATATTCATGGAACAGGGTCTGCTGCGAATCGGGGGTGCCCATTTCGTCGCCGTAATTTTCGCGGTTCGACACCGCGAAGCTGCCGTCGCTGTCGGGCGAATAGAATCCGGCGACCGAGCTGCCCGGCCTGCCGTGCAGGCGCGCCACCTCTTCGGACCGCGCGAGTAGGTAGATCGGCAGGCGGGCGCCGTCGGCGCCGCCCGGGACCCGGAAGCGAAAGCGCAGAGTCGCGTCGAAACGCTGCAGCGTGACTGCGAAGTCGCGCAGCGATTTTTCACTGCCTTCGCTATAGATGATGAAATTGTCCGTCTCGGCGCGCAGCCATTTGGCCTCCGCCGAGGTTGCCGCCAGCGCCGCGATCAACGCCGCGCCTGCGAAGAGCCTCTTCTGCATCCCGATCGTCCCCCCGAAACGCTGGTCCCCGCCGCCCTAGCTGCCAGCCGGCACGGGCGATGTAAACCCCTGGCGCTTAAACGAAACTATAGGGATCGACGTCGATCGCGAGGCGCACCTTTGCCGGCCAGTCGATGCGGCCGATCCAGTCGCGGATCGCGCCCTGCAGGTCGAAACTGCGCGGCGCGTGGAGGAGGAGGCGGAAGCGGTGGCGGCCGCGCAGCATCGCGAGCGGCGCGGGCGCGGGGCCATAGATGGCGAGGCCGTCGGCGACAGGCGCTTTTTCGCCCAGCCGCTGCGCGACGCCGCGCGCGACCTCGATATCTTCCGACGAAATGACCAGCGCGGCGAAGCGGCCATAGGGCGGCGCCCCGGCGAATTTGCGCGCCGCCGCTTCGGCGGCATAAAAGCCTTCGCGGTCGTTGGCGACGAGCGCCGCCATCACCGGCGCTTCGGGTACGCGCGTCTGGATCAGCACCTCGCCTGGCTTGACCCCGCGCCCCGCGCGTCCCGCGACCTGCGCGATCTGCTGGAAGGTCCGCTCTGCGGCGCGCAGGTCGCCGCCGTCGAGGCCGAGGTCGGCGTCGACCACCCCGACGAGCGTAAGATTCGGGAAGTGATAACCCTTGGTTACGAGCTGGGTGCCGATGATGATGTCGACTAGTCCACCCTCGACCGCCTCGACAAACTCGGCCGCCTTCGCTGGCGACCATAGGGTGTCGCTGGTGACGATCGCGGTGCGCGCCTCAGGAAAGCGCAAGCGCACTTCGTCGGCAACGCGTTCGACGCCGGGGCCGCACGCGACGAGGCTGTCCTCGTCCTCGCATTCGGGGCAGAGCCGCGGCGGCGGCATCACATGGCCGCAATGGTGGCAGGCGAGGCGGTGGACGAGCCGATGCTCGACCATCCATGCGGTGCAGTTCGGGCACTGGATGCGGTGGCCGCAGGTGCGGCACAGCGTCAGCGGCGCGAAGCCGCGGCGGTTGAGGAAAAGCAGGCTCTGCTCGCCCCTCTGCAGCCGGTCGGCGAGCGCCTCGACGAGCGGCGGGGCGAGCCAGCGGCCGCGATCGGGCGGATCCTGCCGCATGTCGATCGCGGCAAGGTCGGGCAGCGTCGCGCCGCCATAGCGGGCGGGCAGCACGATATGACGGTAGCGCCCGGCCTCGACCTGCGCGAGGCTTTCGAGCGCCGGAGTCGCGCTCGCAAGGATCACCGGCAGCCCCTCGAAATGGCCGCGCATCACTGCGACGTCGCGCGCGTGATAATGGACGCCGTCCTCCTGCTTGAAGCTGGTTTCATGCGCCTCGTCGACGATGATCACGCCCAGATCGGCATAGGGCAGGAACAGTGCCGAGCGCGCACCGACGACGATCTTCGCCTCGCCACTTGCGATCGCGTGCCAGGCGCGCCGCCGCTCGACCGACCGCAGCCCGCTGTGCCATGCCACCGGCTCGCAGCCGAAGCGCGCCGCGAAGCGCGTCAGCATAGGTTCGGTAAGCGCGATCTCGGGGAGCAGGACCAGCGCCTGCCTGCCCGCGTCGATGGCGGCGGCAATCGCCTCCATATAGACTTCGGTCTTGCCCGATCCGGTGACGCCGTCGAGCAGCAGCGTCTCGAACCCGCGGGCGACGACGGCGTCGCGCAATTGCCCGGCGGCCGCCGCTTGCTCGTCCGAGAGGTCGGGCGGCGCGAAGCCGGGGTCGGGCTGCGGATAGGGGTGATCGGCCGACACGCTCACCGCCTCGAGCGCGCCCGTCTGGACGAGGCCGCGGATCACCGCCTCGCTGACTTCGCCCAGCGCCGCGAGTTCGCGCACAATGCCCTGCCGCGCGCCGATCTTTTCGAGCGCCACGGTGCGCTGCGGCGTCATCCGTGCCGGCAGCTCTCCGGTGGCGCGATATTCGACGATGGGGCGCCGCGCGTCGGCAAAGGCGGCTCCGGGCAGAACCATGCGCAGCACCGATCCCGGGGGTGCGAGATAATAGTCGCTCGTCCACTCGACGAGGCGGCGCAGCGGGGCGCGGATCGGCGGCACCGGCACGACCTCGAACAGATTGCGCAGGCGGTTGTCGCCGACGGGTTCGGGGGCGCCGAAGCTTTCATCCTCCCACACCACGCCGCCCAGCCGCCGCGGGCCGAGCGGCGCGACGACGACGCTACCGAGCGGCGCGTCGCTGCCGTGCGGGATGCGATAGTCGAGCGGGCCGAGGGCGGCGGTCAGAAGGAGGACGCGGGCACGGGTCATGGAAGCGATGACGATATAGGAGCGCGGCGAAAATAGGAAAGCGCGCTATGCCTCGCCGAGCCGATACATGATGTCCGTTGCCGACCTGCGCAAGCGGATCACATCGCCTTGATATAGTCGACCATCTGACCGACCACGGTTCCCCAGCCGTCGTGGAAGCCCATTTCCTCGTGCTTCTGGCGCGCGGCGCTGTCGCCGTGGACCGCGACGGCGCGATAGAGGGTGCTGTCGCCCTGCGGGGTCAGGAACAGGCCGGCAGTGAAGAAGGGCGCCGGCGCCGGGCGGAAACCGGGGAGCAGCGTGTCGGTGAAGATCAGCCGTTCGCCCGGCACGACTTCCAGATAACAGCCGCTGTTGGGAAACTCCTCGCCCTCCGGCGAGCGCATCGTCGTGCTGAAGACGCCGCCGGGGCGCAGGTCCATCTCGCAGGCGGTGACCGTCCAGGGCTTGGGCACGAACCAGTGCACCAGATGCTCGGGCGTGGTCCAGACCTTCCACACAAGGTCGGCGGGCACGTCGATCACGCGTTCGAGGACAAGGTCGAGGTCGGGGTCGACCGGGCTGAGCGGAAAGGTCATTCGAAGGTCTCCTTCTTGTTCTTGAGCGAGAGCAGATAGGCATCCATGCGGTCGAGCCGGCCTTCCCACAGGCGGCGCTGGGTCGCGAGCCAGTCCTCGGCCAGCCGCAGGCGGTCGGGGGCAAGACTGTAGGTGCGGACCCGGCCAAGCTTGCGCGAATGGACGAGGCCGCAGCCTTCGAGCACCTTGAGGTGCGCGAGAAAGGAGGGGAGCGCCATGGGGTGGTGCGCCGCAAGTTCGCTGACCGAGGCCGGTCGTTCGCCCAGCCGTTCTAGCACCTGCCGCCGTGTCGGGTCGGCGAGGGCGCGGAAGATGCCGTCGATCATCGCCGGTTCGGGCGCAATCGGGGCGTCGGGCTGGATGGTCGACATAGCGCATTCCTTTCGTCCGCCCTCCTAGCTCGGCTCTATACTTAGGTCAATTCCTAACTATTGAGCCGAGCAGCGTGCGGTGCGATTTCGCTGGCGGATCGGGAGATCAGGCGGTGACGATGCTGCGCGGTCGGGAGCGGGCGGGCTTCGGCCGCCGGAACCAGAAGGTCCACACCGCGAAGCTGCCGAGCATCGCCATCGTCAGCCCCGACAGCGTCATGACGATGCGATAGCCGAGTCCGCCGACCTTGGCTGCGTGCAGCGGATAGGCCTTGTTGAACGCCTGTGCGGCGGGCGCCATGGCGAGCGCGTCGCGCGCACCCAGCAGCCGGCCCGTCTGCGCATCGAACCACAGCGTCGACCGGCCGTTGGGAAGCCATTCGGCCTGCTGGCGCATCCGCAGCATGATCGGCTCGCCCGCCTTGCGCGGCAGGCTGAGGATGCGGAACTCGCCGCCCGGAAAGCGGCGGCGCGCCTCGGCGAGCATCGCCGCATACTCGGGCTTCGCAGCCAGCGGGCCGCCCCTATATTGGAGCGGCGCCATCGACTTCTCTGCCGCGGCAATCGAACCAAAAGGCGCGACGACAGCCATCGCGAAGGGGCGAAAGATCATCATCGTCCCGGTGACGACGGAAAGCAGCAACAGCGGCGCCATCACGATCCCCAGGTCGCGGTGATGCGTGACGATCGCCGGCCGGCTCATCCGCTTGGGCCACAGGCGCAGGCGGAAGGTCCGGCGCGTCCGCCACCACAGGATGACGCCCGACACAATGAAGAACAGCCCGCACAGCCCGGCGATGCCGATCACCCACTCGCCGCTGTCGCCGGCGAAGAGATGGTGATGAAAATCGAAGATCCACAGCTCGGGCCGCTCCCACTGGCTGGCCCAGCGGGTGACGATCTGTCCGGTCTGGTCGGCATAGGCGCCGGCGCCTTCGCCGAAGCGGGTCTGGTGGAGACCGAAGCCGTCGCGGGCATAGATGATGCCCTGCGCGCCCGGCTGCGCCATGATCGCCTCGGTCGCCCGCGTCACGCTGCCAAGGTCGCTGCGCAGCGGATCGCCGCTATGCGGCAGCCCGATCCACGCATCCTTGTGGACGAGGATCGCGCCGGTGAGGCCGAGCAGGCCAAGCACCAGCCCGATCAGCCCGCCGGTCCAGCGGTGCAGCGTGTCGAGCAACTGCATCAGAAGCGATAATCCCAGCCGAGCGTGAAGGTGCGTCCGCGCCCGGCGAAGTTGAAGAAATTGTCGGTCGGGCGCTGGGTGTCGCTCGCGTAGGCGATATATTGCCGGTCGAACAGATTCTGCACCGCCAGGCTGATGCCGCCGATCCGCGTCTGGTAGCGCAGGAAGGCGTCGGTCAGATTATAGCCCTCGAAATCGTTGCGCGGGTCGCGCGTCGGGCCGGTGAAACTGCGCGCAAGATAGAATTGCGTCTGGACGCGCGCCGACAGCGGCCCTTTGGCGTAGCTGGCGGCGAGGTTCAGCCGGTCGGGCGAGATATTCGCACCGTCGAGATCGGTTTCGACCACATCGTCGCCATCGGCATCATATTTGCCGTCGAGATGGGCATAGCCGGCCGAGACGGTCAGGCCATCGATCGGCAGCTTGACCGCCAGATTGATTTCCAATCCCTCGATCGCGACGCGCTGGCGCAGCACGTCGAAAATGCCGTCGGGCCGGGCGACGAGCAATTGCCCCTCCTTGCTCGACGACCAGAAATAGGTCGCACTCGCATCGAGCGGGCCGCGCTTCACCTCGACACCGATCTCGCGGTTGTTCGAAACGATCGGACGGATGTTGAGGAAATTGTCGATCTCGACCCCCGGTGTGCTCACCGCGCGGGTGATGCGGCCGACGTCGGGGGCGGTATAGCCCTCGGCATAGCTCGCATAGGCGCGGATGCCGGGGACCGGCTCGACGATCATTCCGCCGTTCAGCAGCACGTCGTCGAAACTCGGGCTGCCGCCCTTGACGAAGGTGCGGCCGGAGCTCGCGAGCGTCGTATAGTCGTTGATGCTTATTTTCACATTCTCGTAGCGCGCGCCGCCGGCGACGCGGACGAGCCCGTCGAACAATTTGAGATTGGCCTGTCCGAACGGCGCGAAGCTGCGGAAATCGGTCGGCGGCACCCAGACGCGGTCGGTGGCGATCAGCCGCTGCTCGGTCGAATCCCACAGCGCGTCGAAACCGGCGATCAGCGTCAGTGCCTCGAAACCGGGCACCGCACGCTCATAGCTGAGCTTGGCGCCATATTTGCGGCTGCGGTTCTGCGATTGATCGAACAGCGTTCCGACCGGCGCGATCTGGACGTCCTGGAAGGTCGCGATCGGATTGGGTTCGCCGCCGAAGGTGTCGCGGGTACGGTTCCAGAAAATCTGGCCGACGAAATTCCCGCCGCCAAGGTTGCTGTCGATCAAGGACAGAGCCAGGCTTTCGGTGCGGCTCGCGGCGGGATCGCCGGGCGGGGTGCCGCGCGCCGCGCTGGTCGGCAGGCCGGTCACGCGATTGCCGGCCACCGCGACATAATCGCCGTCGCCTTTCAGCTCGTATCGGCTGGCGATCAGGTCGAGCCGCATCGTGTCCGTGACCTCGTAGCCAAAGCGTCCGAACAGCGAGAGCGTCTTGGAATCCTGCGTCTCGCCCTGCGTCAGATTGATCCCGACCGGGCGGCCCTCGCCGTCGCGAAAGATCCCGCGCACCTCATAGGCCGCGCCGACCGACGCGTCGAAGCGACCGGCCCGATACTGGATCAGCCCCGCCGCCTTGCCGCCCATGCCGGCTTCGGAGAATTCATCGTCGGCGGTGCCCTGCAGCAGCAGCCGGCCGCTGACGCCTTCGGGCTTCGGCGCGCCGACCGTCACCTGATTGACGATACCGCCGGTGCCGCCGATCCCCTGCAGCGCGTTCGAACCGTAAATGACCTCGACGCGGTCGATGAAGAAGCCGTCGATGGTGAAGCCGTCGCGGCTACCGTCGCGCAGCGGGGTCGATTGCGGAATGCCGTTGATCGCATAGAGCGGCGAGCGCCCGCGCAGCGTTTCGCCCGCGCCGGACAATTTCTGCCGCGTCGGCGAAAAGCTGGGGGTCAGCGTTGCGACCGCGTCGGTGACCGATCCCGAAATCAGCACCTGCTGATCGAGCGCGTCCTTGCCGATGACATCGACCGTCAGGGGCAGGGCGTTGGGCGGCAGGATCGTGCGCGCCGCGGTGACGACGATATTATCCTTGGCGTTCGTGTCGGACGCCGCGGTCTGCGCGAGCGCGGGGGAGGAAAGCGCGGTGCAGGCAAGCGCCGCGGCGACAATTTTGCGAATCATTCTCAACTCCTGCTGAGCAGGCCGCTAGTGCGACTGATTCGCAAATGCAAGGGGTTTCAGGGCAGAATTTGTCGAGCGCGGTTCCTTTGCCGCTTCGCCTGCCTGGATGGCGCATGGGATGGCGAAAGCGGCACATGCCGCGTCTCGCTGGCCGACCCGCCGCTATTCGATGGCCCAGCTCAGCCGCGATCGGAACTGCGCGGGGCGCGGTTTTCCTTCCGCGTCGAGAGCGGGCAGGAAGAGCCCGCTTCGCATCAGGACCTCGCAGGTCTTGCGATCAAGGATGTCGCTGCCGGCCGATTTTGTGATGTGGCAAGCGGTCGGGCGGCCCGAAGGCGCGACATCCAGTATGAACTCGCTGGCGCCTTGCGCCCGTGTACCGGGATAATCGGCAGGCAGGATCCAGCGCTCGGGGCTGATTGGCGTCAGACCATCGTCGTCGGTGGCGTCGGACTTGGCGCCTGCCTTGTCGGGCTTGGTCCAGGCGATGCGTAGGCGCGGCAACGCTTGCCCTCTACCGTTGCGGTCGACCCCCGCCGCCGCCCAGCCCAGCTTTTTGATCGCGAGCGCGCAGGACGCATCGGCAATCGCCGGCCCGCCTCGCACGCTGCCCGCCTTGCACGTCGGCGCGTTGCTCGCTTCGTCATGGCGCAGCGTGACGATCGCTTCGCCCGCCGCTTCGTCCGCGAGGCCGACGAGCAACCGGTCGGCATCGGTGGCACGCGCCACCGGTATCGACGGTTGCGCGGCCGCCGGGGATGCCAGCGCCAGCGCGCCCGCGATCGCCGCGCCGGTCCGGATCAACCCGCCAGCACCTTCGCCATCATCCGCTCTTCCTTGGCGATCCACGGCGCCATGCTCGGGCGCGACAGGATGGCCTCGCTCCACGCGGCGATTTGGGGATAGGTTGCGGCATCGATCGTTACGCCGCAGTGACGGACGTTGACCAGCGGTGACACCGCCGCCAGATCGGCGAGGGTCAGCCGGTCGCCGACCAGATACCCCGACGCCGGGATCGCGCTTTCCAGATAGGCGAGCAATTTTGGCAGTTCCTCGGCTTCGGCTTCGGCGGCGGCGGCGAGGTCGCCTTCGCGGCCCAGGAATTTGGGGGCGACGATGCGGTTGAAGAACATCTTGCCTCCGCAGGCCGCGAACACGGTGTCGCCGAACTCGTCCCACCACACGGTGCGGCCGCGCGCTTCAGGGTCGGCGGGGATCAGCGCCGGTTCGGGATATTTCGCTTCCAGATAGTGGATGATCGCGCTCGAATCGGCGAGCAGGAAGCCGTCGTCGTCAATCGCCGGCATCTTGCCAAGCGGCGAAGCGGCCCGAAAGCCGGGATCAGGATCGCCGATGCCGACGCCCTTGAGTTCGAAATCGAGGCCCTTTTCGCCCAGAAAACCCAGCAATTTGCGCACGAACGGCGATACGATCGACCCATAGACTATCATCATGACATCCTCCTGATTCCAGCCCGAACATAGGCGGTCGGTTGCTCGCTGCAACCTGTTCGATGATTGCAGCGATGCGCAACAAATGCTGCTTGCTATCGGTCGCTTGGCATGCTCCTATTTGTGACAGAGGGGGGCGCTGCTACGGCAGCAATCATCAGGATATGTGTAATGCGCCCTTCGCTCTGGGCAGATCGGCTGATGGCCCTTTCGGTCCGCTTCGTCGGGCTCGGCATCCTGGCAGCGGCCCTCGCTGCGGCGGTCGCCAGCTTCTTCTACAACAAGGCGCAGGAGGATGAGCAGGCGACCCGCGTCGCGATGCAGGTCAACGTCCGGCTGCGCGATCAGCTCGCGGTGCTCGAAGGGGTGCGCGCGCTCTATCAGTCCGACACGGCGGCGAGCGGGCCGGGGGTCCGCGCCTTCCTCGCGGCGCTGCGGCCGCAGGTGCGCGCGCCGGGGATGCAGGGGGTCGGCATCGCCGTCGCGATCCAGCAGGATACCCCCGCCGCGGCCGAGGCGCAGCTGCGCGAAAATTACGGCAGGGAGATCAAGGTCTGGCCGCGGACAAGTGAGCCGATCGGCTTTCCCATCGTCTTTGTCGAACCCGACAATGCTCGCAATCGCGGGGCGCTCGGCTACGACATGTACAGCGAATCGATCCGGCGCGAGGCGATGCGCCGCGCCTGGCAGACCGGTCAGCCGGCAGCGAGCGGGATCGTCGAACTGATCCAGGAACGTCGTGCGCAGCATAAGCAGCCGGGCTTCCTGATCTATGTGCCCGTCTACGCCAACCCGCCCGTGGCTGCAGACGCCGCGCCGTCGGCGGTGCCGCCGCCCTCGCCCGCGCAACCGATCGAGGCCTTTGTCTACGCGCCGTTCCGCATCGAGAATCTGATGCGCGCGGTGCTGGGAAACCAGCTCGACACGGTCGACGGGATCGAAGTCTATGCCGGCGAAGGCCCGTCGGCGCCGCTCGTCTTCCGTCATGGCAAGGTTGGCTGGGACGCGCATGAGGAGACGCTGCGCGTCGCCGATCGCCGCTGGACGATGCGGCTGTCCTACGGCCGCTTCATCGACCGGCTGGGCCGGCCGCTCGCGATCCTGCTGTTCGGCGCCGCGCTCGCCTGGCTCGCGGTGCAGTTGCACCGCTTGCAGCATCGCCGCCTCGGCGTGGCGCAGGCGCTGGCGGAGGAGAAGGAGCGTCATGCCGAAGATCGCGAGTTGATGATCGGCGAAATGGCGCATCGCATGAAAAACGCCTTCGCCCGCATCGGCGCGCTCGCGCGGATCACGCTGCGCGAGGTCGACAGCCTCGAGGCGTTCGAGACGAAGTTCGACGGGCGACTGCGCGCATTGTCCGATTCGAAGCAGATGCTGGTCACCGGCGCGGTCGATACGGTCGACCTAGGCCGTATCGTCCGCCGCGAACTCGACATTGCGGGCTGGGACGCACAGCGGCTTGCCGCGGTCGAAGGCCCGGACGTGCGGCTTGACGAAGAGGGCGCGCAGGCTATTGCCCTTGCCGTGCACGAACTGGTGACCAACAGCGTCAAATATGGCGCGCTCGGCGGGAAGGGTGATCTTGCGGTCGGCTGGCGCCGCGACGGCGGCGATGTCGAGCTGTCGTGGATCGAAAGCGGCCTCCCCGAAACCCCGCACATCGAAAGCGAAAGCTTCGGCACCCAGTTCATCCGCTCGCTGATCGAACGCCAGCTCAAGGGGCAATGGACCCGCGCCGCCGCCGATCACGGCCTGTCGATCGTCATTCGCTGGCCCGATCGTGTCGCCACCGCCTGATCCGCGCTGGCATATCTGGATCGATCGCGGCGGCACCTTCACCGACGTCGTCGGGCGCTCGCCGGCGGGCGTGGTCGTCACTGCCAAATATCTTTCCGAAGACCCTGCGCGTCCCGGCGACGCGGCGGTGGGTGCGATCCGCGACCTGACCGGCGCCGGGGCAGGCGCACTGCCGCCGCTCGCGGTGCGGATGGGATCGACCGTCGCGACCAACGCGCTGCTCGAACGCAAGGGCGCGCCGACCCTCCTCGCGATCACGCGCGGCTTCCGTGACGCGCTGACCATCGGCTATCAGGATCGCCCCGACCTGTTCGCGCGCCGGCTCGACCGCACACCGCCGCCGCACGCCCAGATTGCCGAAATTGCCGAGCGCGTCGGTCCCGACGGCGAGTTGCTGATCCCGCTCGACGAAGCCGCCGCGCGCACCGCGCTGCAAAAGGCGCGTGCGGCGGGAATCGACAGCATCGCGATCATATTGATGCACGGCTATCGCTATCCCGCGCACGAACGGCGTCTGGCAGAGATTGCCGCCGAACTCGGCTTCGCGCAGATTTCGGTCAGCCACGAGGTGAGCGCGCTGATCAAGCTGGTCGGGCGTGGCGACACGACGCTTGCCGACGCCTATCTGTCGCCGGTGCTGCGCCACTATGTCGGCCAGTTCTGCGCCCAGCTCGGCGATGACACCCACCCGCAATTCATGAAAAGCTCGGGCGGGCTCGCGTCGGCCGCGGCGTTCCACGGTCGCGATGCGATTCTGTCAGGGCCCGCGGGCGGCATCGTCGGCATGGTTGGCAGCGCCGCGCCGCTCGGCAAGGATCGGCTCATCGGCTTCGACATGGGCGGCACCTCGACCGACGTCAGCCATTATGCGGGGCGGCTCGAACGCGATAACGAGAGCATCGTTGCGGGCACGCGCATCCGGGCGCCGATGCTGCGTATCCACACCGTCGCCGCCGGGGGCGGCTCGATCTGCCGCTGGGACGGTGCGCGCCTGCTCGTCGGACCCGAAAGCGCGGGCGCCAATCCAGGCCCCGCCGCTTATGGTCGCGGCGGGCCGCTGACCGTCACCGACTGCAACGTGCTGCTCGGCAAGATTCAGCCCGAACATTTCCCCAGGCTCTTCGGACCGGCGGGCGACCAGCCGCTCGATCGCGCCATCGTCGCCGAAAAATTCGCCGCCATGGCGGCCGAAGTCGGCGACATCACGGCCGAGGCGCTTGCCGAGGGGTTGCTCGCGATCGCGGTTCAGCAGATGGCGAACGCGATCAAACGTATCACCATCGCGCGCGGACATGATGTGACACAGGGCTATCATCTCGTCGGCTTTGGGGGCGCTGCGGGGCAGCATGTGTGCCTCGTGGCCGACGCATTGGGGATCGACCGGATCCTGCTCCACCCGCTTGCCGGGGTGCTGTCGGCCTATGGCATGGGCCTCGCGCGGCCGTCGACGATTCGCGAGCGCACGCTCGCGCTGCCGCTCGGCGCGGACTGCGTCGAACCGCTGCATCGCGCGCAGGCCGAACTCGTCGCTCAGGCGCGCGGCGATCTTGCATCCGATGTAACGGTGACGCACGAAACTCTGCTGTTCGTGCGTCTCGCCGACAGCGACAATGCGATCGAGCTGCCGGCCGGAGACCCCGCCGCGGTGCGCGCCGCCTTTGTCGATGCCTTCCGCGCACGCTTCGGCTATGCGCCGCACGACGATCTGGTCGTCGATCGCATCCGTGTCGAACTGACCGAAGCGGGCGACGCGCCCGCGGCCCTGCCGGCCCCCGCGCCAGAGGCCGAGGTCGCGGCAGAAATCGTCACCGCCTGGCTCGCGGGCGGCCCCTGCGCCGTTCCCCTCCATCAGCGCAGCGCGCTTGCCCCCGGCCGCAGCATCGCTGGCCCGGCGATCATCGTCGATCCGCTGTCGACGACCGTCGTCGAACCCGGCTGGACCGCAACGGTCGAGCCCGAGGGGACGCTGCGGCTCGCCAAGCCATCGGCCATCCGTCCCGTCGCCTCGCCATCGCAAGGAGGCAGTGACGATCCGGCAGCACCCGATCCTGTCCGCCTCGAAATCTTCAACAGCCTGTTCATGGCGATTGCCGAGGAAATGGGCGGCGCGCTTCAGCACAGCGCTTCGTCGATCAATATTCGTGAGCGGCTCGATTTCTCCTGCGCGCTGTTCGACGGCGAAGGGCGGCTCGTCGCCAATGCGCCGCACATGCCGGTGCATCTGGGGTCGATGGGAGAAAGCGTGCGGACCATCCTGCGCCAGCGCGGACCGGGAGCCGACGGCCGCCCGCGCGACGGGCGCGGCATCCGGCGCGGCGATGCCTATGCGCTCAACGCCCCCTATGATGGCGGCACCCATCTGCCCGACATCACCGTCATCATGCCGGTGTTCGTCGATTGCGAAGCCGAAGCCCCCGCCTTTTTCGTCGCGGCGCGCGGCCATCACGCCGATCTCGGCGGGATCGCACCCGGTTCGATGCCGCCGGGCAGCCGCAATATCGCAGAAGAAGGCATCATCTTCGACAATATGCTGATCGTCGATGACGGCCATTTCCGCGACGCCGCCGTGCAGGAGCATCTGACCGCAGGCGACCTGCCGGCGCGCAACCCGGCGCTCAACATCGCCGATCTGAAGGCGCAGGTCGCCGCCTGCCAGCGCGGCGCCAGCGGCCTTGCCGACCTCGCCGCCGCGCACGGCAGCGCCACCGTCGCCGCCTATATGGCACATGGTCAGCGCCAGGCGGAGGCCGCGGTGCGTCAGCTCGTCGCGCGGCTGGGCGATGGTCATTTCCGCTATGCGATGGACAATGGCGCCGAAGTCGTCGTCACCGTGTCAGTCGATCGCTCAGCGCGCCACGTCACCATCGACTTTACCGGCTCGTCGGCGACGCTCCCCGATAATTTCAACGCGCCGCTGCCGGTCGTGCGCGCGGCGGTGCTCTATGTGCTGCGCACGATGCTCGACGACCCGATACCGATGAACGAGGGCTGCCTGGCGCCGGTGACATTGATTGTTCCCGACGATTCAATGCTCTCGCCGCGCTATCCGGCGGCGGTGGTTGCGGGCAATGTCGAGACCAGCCAGGTCATCACCGACGCGCTGTTCGCCGCCTTCGGCGCGATGGCGGGCGCGCAGGGGACGATGAACAATTTCACCTTCGGCAACGATGCCCACCAATATTATGAAACGATCGCCGGCGGATCGGGCGCTGGCCCCGGCTTCGACGGCACCGCGGTAATCCAGACGCACATGACCAACAGCCGGATGACCGATCCCGAAGTGATGGAGGCGCGCTTCCCGGTGATCGTCGAGGAATTCTCGATCCGCAAAGGTTCGGGCGGTGCGGGCCGCTGGCACGGCGGCGACGGCGCGACGCGCCGCATCCGGTTCCGCGAACCGATGGCTGCGAACATTCTCGCTAATCGTCGTCGGATCGCGCCCTGCGGCCTTGCGGGCGGCGCCGACGGCGCGCCGGGCCGCAACTGGATCGAGCGCGCCGACGGGACCACCGAAGAACTGGGCGCGACCGCCAGCGCGGACCTGGGCGCGGGCGACGCCTTCGTCATCGAAACCCCCGGCGGCGGCGGCTATGGAAAGGCAGAAGGGGATTAGATGCTTGTCCTGATCGGGATTGCCATCATCATCGCGGGCTTTCTGCTCCGCTTCAATCCGCTGCTCGTCATCATGGCGTCGGCGCTCGCGACGGGTCTCGCCGCCGGGCTCGACGTTACAGCGATCATCGCCGCCTTCGGCAAGGCCTTTAACGACACACGCTATGTCAGCATCGTCTGGATCGTGCTCCCCGTCATCGGCCTGCTCGAAGCCTATGGGCTTCAGCAGCATGCACGCTCGCTGATCGGGCGGATCAAGGGCGCGACGCTCGCCCGGCTGCTCGCCTCCTATCTGCTGCTGCGCCAGGCGTTGTCGGCGGTCGGGCTGACGTCGGTGGCCGGGCATCCGCAGACGGTGCGTCCGCTCGTCGCGCCGATGGCGGAAGCCGCCGCAGAGGCGCAGGGCGTCGCGCTGAGCGATGCGCAGCGCGAAGAAATCCGGGCCTATGCGGCGGCGACCGACAATGTCGGGCTGTTTTTCGGCGAAGATATCTTCCTCGCCATCGGGTCAATCCTGCTGATGAAGGGGCTGCTCGAAGGCTATGGCTATGTCATCGAACCGCTGCATTTCTCGGTCTGGGCGATCCCGACCGCGATCGCAGCCTTTCTGATCCACGGCTTCCGGCTGCGGCTGCTCGAAAAGCGGATGCTGCGCGCGCCGGGGCAAGGGACCGGCGCATGATCACGCTCGGTTTTGTCTATGTCCTCGCCGGACTGACCTTCGCGATCTTCGCCGCGCTCGGCCTCGGCGATCGCAGCAATCCCAAGCGCTTCGGCAACGCCGCCTTCTGGGGGCTGCTCGCACTGTCGATGCTCGCGGGCGACCGGCTCGGCGATTTCGGCAACGGGCTGCTCGTGCTTGCACTCGTTGCGATCGCCGGGGCGGGCCAGATCGGCCGCGCGCCGGGCGGCGAGGTGGCGGCGGTCGTGCAGGCCGAACGCGCAGCGAAATACGGCAATTTCCTGCTTGTCGTCGCGCTCATCATCCCGGCGGTTGCGCTCGCCGGCACCTTCCTCTTCAAATGGGTGCCGGGGCTTGCCGATCCCAAGCAGGCGACGCTGATCTCGCTCGGCATCGGCGTGCTGATCGCGCTCGCCGTCGGCATGGCGCGGCTGCGGCCCGCGCTCCTGCTCCCGGCGCAGCAGGGGCGGCGGCTGCTCGACGCGGTCGGCTGGGCGGCGATCCTCCCGCAGATGCTCGCCAGCCTCGGCGCGGTGTTCGCGCTCGCCGGGGTCGGCGAAGTCGTCGGCGACCTGATCGGCGCCGCGATCCCGCAGGGCAGCCTGTTCGGTGCCGTTGTCGCCTTCGGGCTCGGCATGGCGCTCTTCACCATGGTGATGGGCAATGCCTTTGCCGCCTTTCCGGTGATGATCGCGGCGGTCGGCATGCCGCTGCTCATCAAGCAATATGATGGCAATCCCGCGGTCGTCGCCGCGATCGGCATGCTTGCGGGCTTCTGCGGCACGCTGATGACCCCGATGGCGGCGAATTTCAACCTGGTCCCCGCCGCGCTGCTCGAACTCAAAAACCCCTACGGCGTCATCAAGGTGCAGATCGGCACCGCGATCCCGCTGCTCGCGGTCAACATTCTCTTCATCTGGCTGTTTGCATTCTGATCATGACGCACCTCACCTCCGACGACGCCGTCCGTTTCGCCACCGCGACCCTGTCGCATCTCGGCCGCGAATATCCCTACAAGATGGACCTGGTGCTGAACGGCCCCGAGGACGCCAGGCCCCCGCGCGCGCATCACCCGATCTTTCACGGCAGTTTCGACTGGCATAGCTGCGTCCATGGCTGGTGGCAGATCCTTCGCCTTGCGCGCCTCTATCCCGATCTGCCCGTTGTGGCCGAGATCCGCGCGCGCGCCGATGCGATGCTCGTGCCGGGCAAGATCGCGGGCGAGCTTGCCTTTCTGGACCGGCCGATGTCGGCTGGTTTCGAACGGCCCTATGGCTGGGCGTGGCTCCTCGCGCTCCATGCCGAGGCGGCGCGCCACGACGCCCCCTGGGCCGCCGCGCTCGAACCGCTCGCGCTCGCCTTTGCGGCGCGCTTCCATGTCTTCCTGCCCAAGCTCACCTATCCCTTGCGCGTCGGCACCCATTTCAACATCGCTTTCGCTCTGCTCCTTACGCGCCACTGGGCCGTGCTTCGCGACCCCGCGCTCGTCGCCCTTGTCGATGCCCGCGCGCGCGACTGGTTCGCCGACGACCGCGATTGTCAGGCATGGGAGCCCGGCGGCGACGAATTTCTCTCCTCGGCGCTGACCGAGGCGCATCTGATGGCGGTCGTGCTCGGCGACGCCTTCCCGGCGTGGTTCGACGCCTTTCTGCCCCGCGCCGCCGCGCATCAACCCGCAACGCTCTTCACCCCCGCCACCGTGTCGGACCGCAGCGACGGCAAGATCGCGCATCTCGACGGCCTCAATCTCAGCCGCGCCTGGTGCTGGCGTGCGATCGCCGCCAAGCTCGGCGCGGCGCACCCCGTTGCCCCCGTCGCCGAAGCCGCCGCCGAACAGCACCTCGCCGCCGCGCTCCCGCACGTCACCGGCGACTATATGGGCGAACATTGGCTCGCGAGCTTCGCGCTCCTGGCATTGGACGGCCTCGCCGATTGACAAGCCCCCGCGTGGACGCAAGAGACGGCGTAAGAGGGGAGACGGACTGCACATGAAAACCCTGCGCCCGACATCGTTCGACGTCGCCGAGCGCGCGGGCGTGTCGCAGTCGACCGTCTCGCGCGCGCTGCGCAGCAGCCCCGGCGTCAACGCCGAAACGCGCGCCCGCGTCGCGCAGGCTGCCGCCGAGCTTGGCTATGTTGTCGATCGCCACGCCTCGTCGCTCCGCCTCAAAAGCAGCGAGACGATCGCGCTCGTCACTATCTGCCGCCCAGGCGAAGACCGCAGCGCGATCAACCCTTTCTACTTTGCGCTCCTCGGCAGCATCGCCGCCGCCACCTCGGCACGCGGCTTCAACCTGCTCGTTTCCTTTCAGGAGAGCGAAGCCAATTTCCGCGCCGATTTCGTTCGCTCGGGGCTCGCCGACGCGATGATCGTCATCGGCACGACGAGCAACCGCGCCGCGTGGGATTATTTCGCCGCGGCGCAGGCGTCGGGGCATGATTTCACCTGCTGGGGCAGCCCCGGCGGGGACTTCCACTGGATGCGCAGCGATAATGAGGTGGGCGGGCGCCTCGCCGCCGATCATCTCGTCGCCTCGGGCCGCCGCCGCCTCGCCTTCGTCGGCCCGCAGCGCTCGCCGCAGCGCCAGTTCGACGAGCGCCGCGACGGCTTCACCGCCGCGCTCGGCGGGCACGGCCTTGCCCCCGTCCTCGCCGAGCCGCCGCCGGCAGAAGATCGCCATGCAGAGGGCATCGCCGCTGCGCGCGCGCTGCTCGCCGCGCATCCCGACATCGACGGCATCTTCGCCGCCAGCGACATGCTCGCGCTGGGGGTGCTTCAGGGGATCAAGGATATGGGGCGCAACGTTCCCGGCGACATTGCGCTGATCGGCTTCGACGGCATCCGCGCCGGCACGCTCGCCGACCCTGCGCTCACCACGATCGAGCCTGATCTCGACGCCGCGGGCGAAGCGCTCGTCGCCATGGCGCTGGAGGATGACGCTCACGCCCGCGACGGCACTCGCATCCCCGTCCGCCTCGCGGCGCGCGGCACGGCCTGAGCGCGGTTGCTCGGTCGGGATCGTCATCCCGAATAACAAAGCTTCGGGACCGCGGCACTTTGGGTCTTTGTTCGGGAAAAATTCGGGCGCCGCCCATGGACGAATGGCCGGGTTCGCGTGCATCATCCACCGCCACCCCCTTGCAATTCCTGCCTTCCGGCGTAAGGCGGCGCGGACATAAACCCGCGCGTGCGACTCCGCTTGCCCCGCTCTCCTGGCTTGGGCGGCCGGCCGTCATTCCCCGCCGCGCCAACATGGGGACTGCTGACCTATGACCACCACCGGCCACGACACGCTGGGAACCCGCTCGACGCTGAGCGTCGGCGGCAAGAGCTACGCTTATTATTCGCTCGAAAAGGCGGCAGCAAAGCTGGGCGACGTTTCGCGCCTGCCGTTCAGCATGAAGGTGCTGCTCGAAAATCTGCTGCGCTTCGAGGACGGCGGCTTCACCGTCTCGACCGATGACGTCCAGGCGCTCGTCGACTGGCAGAAGGATCCCCATTCGAACCGCGAAATCCAGTACCGCCCGGCGCGCGTGCTGCTGCAGGATTTCACCGGCGTTCCCTGCGTCGTTGACCTCGCCGCGATGCGCGATGCGATCGCCAAGCTCGGCGGCGACACGACCAAGATCAACCCGCTCGTCCCCGTCCATCTCGTCATCGACCACTCGGTCATGGTCGACGAATTCGGCACGCCCAAGGCGTTCGAGCAGAATGTCGAGATCGAATATTATCGCAACGGCGAACGCTATGACTTCCTGAAATGGGGTTCGAAGTCGCTGTCGAACTTCAAGGCGGTGCCTCCCGGCACCGGCATCTGCCACCAGGTCAACCTCGAACATATCGCGCAGGCAGTGTGGTCGAGCGAGGATGCCGACGGCACCACCGTCGCCTATCCCGACACCTGCGTCGGCACCGACAGCCACACGACGATGATCAACGGCCTCGGCGTCCTCGGCTGGGGCGTCGGCGGGATTGAAGCGGAAGCCGCGATGCTCGGCCAGCCCGTGTCGATGCTCATCCCCGAAGTCGTCGGCTTCAAATTCACCGGCAAGCTGAAGGAAGGCGTCACCGCGACCGACCTCGTGCTCACTGCGACGCAGATGCTTCGCGCCAAGGGCGTCGTCGGCCGCTTCGTCGAATATTTCGGCCCCGGTCTCGCCTCGCTGAGCCTCGCCGACCGCGCGACGCTCGCCAATATGGCGCCTGAATATGGCGCGACCTGCGGCTTCTTCGGCATCGACGACAAGACGATCGATTACATGCGCCTGACCGGCCGCAGCGAAGAAAATATCGCGCTGGTCGAAGCCTATGCGAAGGCGCAGGGGCTGTGGATCGTCGACGGCGCGGCGGACCCCGTGTTCACCGACACGCTCGAACTCGACCTGTCGACCGTCGTCCCGTCGCTCGCCGGGCCGAAGCGGCCGCAGGACCGCGTCTCGCTTCCCGATGTCGACGATGTGTTCAACGCCGACATGGCAAAGGTCTATAACAAGGCGCAGACGCGCGTGCCGGTCGAGGGCAAGGATTTCGACATCGGCGACGGCGACGTCACCATCGCCGCGATCACCAGCTGCACCAACACCTCGAACCCCGGCGTCCTCGTTGCCGCGGGGCTCGTCGCCAAAAAGGCCGACGAGCTGGGCCTGAAACCCAAGCCGTGGGTCAAGACCAGCCTCGCGCCGGGATCGCAGGTCGTCACCGATTATCTCGAAAAGGCGGGGCTGCAGAAGCATCTCGACAATATCGGCTTCAACCTCGTGGGCTATGGCTGCACGACGTGCATCGGCAACTCGGGTCCGCTCGCCGAGCCGATTTCGAAGGCGATCAACGAGAATGGCCTCGTTGCCGCGGCCGTCATCTCGGGCAACCGCAACTTCGAAGGTCGCGTGTCGCCTGACGTGCGCGCCAACTTCCTCGCCTCTCCGCCGCTCGTTGTCGCCTATGCGCTCAAGGGCACGGTGATCGAGGATTTCACCACCACCCCGATCGGCACCGGCAAGGACGGGCAGGACGTGTTCCTCAAGGACATCTGGCCGACCAACCAGGAAGTCGCCGACATGGTCGCCGGCGCGGTCGACCGCGACATGTTCGAGGCGCGCTACGCGCACGTCTACAAGGGCGACGCGCACTGGCAGAAGATCGAGGTCGAGGGCAGCGACACCTATCAGTGGCGCGCGGGCTCGACCTATGTCGCCAACCCGCCCTATTTCGAGGGCATGTCGATGACGCCGGCACCGGTCAGCGATATCGTCGGCGCAAAGCCGCTCGCGATCCTCGGTGACAGCATTACCACCGACCATATTTCTCCGGCGGGCAGCATCAAGGCGGACTCGCCGGCCGGAAAATGGCTGATGGAACATCAGGTCAGCAAGGCCGACTTCAACAGCTACGGCGCCCGCCGCGGCCACCACGAAGTGATGATGCGCGGCACTTTCGCCAACATCCGCATCAAGAATGAAATGGTCCCCGGCATCGAGGGCGGCATGTCGCGCTATGGCCAGGAAGTCATGCCGATCTACGACGCCGCGATGCGCCACAAGGCCGATGGCACTCCGCTCGTTGTGATCGCCGGCAAGGAATATGGTACCGGCTCATCGCGCGACTGGGCGGCCAAGGGCACCAACCTGCTCGGCGTCCGCGCCGTCATCGTCGAAAGCTTCGAACGTATCCACCGCTCGAACCTTGTCGGCATGGGCGTGCTGCCGCTCCAGTTCCTCGAGGGGCAGACCCGCGAGACGCTGGGCCTGACCGGCGACGACAGCTTCACCATCACGGGCATCGCCGACATCAAGCCGCGCCAGACGGTGACGGTCGAGGTCACGCGCCCCGACGGTTCGACCTTCAGCTTCGATACGCTGTGCCGCATCGATACCGCGAACGAGGTCGAATATTATATGAACGGCGGCATCCTGCATTATGTGCTGCGCAAGCTCGCGGCCTGATTGTCGCAGCACAATCGGCAACACGCGCCCGCCCCCTTACCGGGGCGGGCGTTTTCTTTGGGGATAGGGCGATGAACCTGCTTCAGATCATGATCGAGGTGATCGGCTGGACCGCGGCGGCGATCATTCTGGCAAGCTATGTGCTGCTCTCGCTCGGCAAGCTCGAACCGCGCGGCGCGGCTTATCAATGGATGAACGTCGTCGGCGCCACCGGCTTCGTCATCAATTCGGGCTATAACGGTGCCTTGCCGTCCGCCGGCCTCAACATCATCTGGGCCGCGATCGGCCTTTTCACGCTGTGGAACGTGCGCCGTCTCAGCCGCGCGGACAGGTGCTGACCCCGAGCAGCGAATAGGCGGGACAGCGGCTCGACAGGCCGGTGAGCAGCGGCACCACCCCGACATAGCCCCACGGGCCGATACGCCCGTACGCGGCGAGAACGATCAGCATTACGCCAACGACGATCCGCAGCAGGCGGTCGATGGTGCCAACATTGCGTGCAAACATATCCAGACTCCCGATTGCATGTGCGATACGGAAATTCTGGCGCGCGCGCGGCGCGCAGTCATTGCGCTGGATCAAGAGATGCGGCCCGTCCCATTTGGGTCCGGCGGGGGATGGTGGGCGCTGACGGGCTCGAACCGCCGACCCTCTCGGTGTAAACGAGATGCTCTACCAACTGAGCTAAGCGCCCCATCGCGTGGGAGCGGCGCAAATGCGGGCATTTTCTTTGCCCGTCAAGGTCTTTCCGGCGTCGTCGAGAGGAACCAAACGAAAACGGTGGGACATGAACGCCCCGCAGAATTCCCGAAATATGTTCCCGGTCTGTCTACCGCTCGATCTGACATTAAACCTCCGATCGCGATGACATTATCCGCGATCGACGCGTGATTACGAATTCACGGAGCAGCGCAATTCATTATTCGGGAGTGCGCGGGGATGACCTAACCTTTCTAACATGCTTGTAATATCAACGTCTTACCTCCTAATTTTGACCGCATTTTCGCCTAACCAGATTAGGACATACCAATCTAACTTTTCAAATTATCTAACCTATTGAATTAGCGAGATTTAATGAGGATGCGCCTGAAAAGTTAGGCACTGGTAAGATGGCGTTTCTAATATTTATATCTTTTAAATACAGTCAGTTAGACTTGTCCACGGCTGTCAGTTCGGAGAATTAGGTCGCGCCGATATCGGTCCCTCCCTTCGCTCGGCCGTCGAGAATTTGCCCGCGAAAAGCAGGGGTTTGCATTGATCTGCGATCAATTGCGTCGGGTCGGCAGGGTCGCACGTCTCACTCTATGGCGCGGGCCGCTAGGTGGATCGCTCGGCGCTCGGCTGCGTCAAAACCATCAAAAGAGCGAGCAGGCGAGGCGTGGGGGCGAGCGCGGCGCGCTGGGTCGGGACGCGAGGTTTCGCCGCGGCGGGCGTCCGGGCGCCCGCGCGTCGCTGGGGTGTGCGGTGGGGCTGGTCGCGCTGGTCAGGCGCCCTTCTTCTTGAACCAAGGGTCGGTGGTGCGCTTGACCGTCAGGCGGTCGGCGGGATACTTGCGCACCAGTGCCATAGCTTCCTCAGCCGGCGCGTTGAGCCATGCGTCGTGATCGTCGGGATGCAGGATCACCGGCATGCGGTCGTGGATGTCCCACAGCTCTTCGGTCGCATCGACCATGACGCCGGTGTAGGCGTTGCCCCACTCGTCGGTCGGGCGCCATAGGCCCGCCCATGCAGCGAGCGGCTGATCGGCGACGCTGATCCACGTGCGCGTCATCTTGCCCTTTTCGCCCTCGGCCTCGGCGAAGGCGGTGAAGGGGATGAGGCAGCGCTGCGCCGGGGTGACAAACCAGTGCTTCCAGAATCCGGTGAGCAGCTTGTCGTCGCGGGCGTTGTTGACGGGCTTCGGTTTGCTCGTCGGCTTCATGCCTTTGAGCCGCACCGGGAAGCCCCAGTTCATTTGCTCGATGGCGCGCTCGCCCGCATCCTCGCGAACGACCAGGCCGGGGTAGCCGGGATAGACGTCAGCGGGCGCGTTGAAGCCGTGCGGTGCCTTGGCGCGGAAGAGATTGGCCATCTCCGCAACGGTGCTCTTATTGGTGTATAGGTTGCACATGTCGATATGGTGGCGACCCTGCGCAAAGAGTCAATCGGACGAACGGCAGCAAGCGACCGATTGCGGACATATTGGAAAGCAGGCAGGATCGGTTGATGTCCCGCATCAATGATCAACTGCTAGCCCGGATACCTCTCCCGGATATCGACAGGGTGATCTTCTACAAGCGCGATGAAATGACGACAGATTTAATCTGCTGCGACATCGTTGCCGCTAACGCGACTTGGTCGTTTCACGAGGAGGTTGATGGATGGGATTTGCTGCTGCGTCACCTGCGGAAACTTCCGCAGTTTCGCGCCGACTGGTATGAGGCGGTATCGCAGCCTTCCTTTGCGCTCGATGAGATTGTAGCATTCAGCCGAGACTTGGGAGTCAGCTAACCTGAATCGCCGCGCAGCGCCGACCCGATGGAGAAGGCAGGAATCGACCGATTGCGGACGTTGAAGATTTAAGGAATATGGGCTTGATGAACTCGCATCAAAAAATTCGAATGATCGAGCGCGGCCTGCTCTTCCTATTGTTGATAGGGTTCAGCGCCGGGGGCTTTCTCTACGAGATTTACAAGGGAGAAGTGGGCGGAGGCCTTCTGGTTTTCTCGATCACCGCCTACTTTTTGCTCTGCTATGCAATCTATCGAGGATTGCTCCGGTATACGGTGAGAACCTTCGCCTCACACGATTGAGCGCCTATTCTGACGGCAGCTCCCCACCCCATTTCGGACATTCCCGATTCTCGCGATAAGCGGGCGCCGACGTATCGCCGGCGCCCGCGCTGATCAGTTCGAGATGATCAGCTCGCCGAACGTCCCGGCCTTGGCAGTGCCGCCGATCGTGTAGCGGCAGCTAACCTCCTCCATGGCAAAGCCGTCGAACAGCGCGCGGACCTCGGGCTTGTCATTGATCGACAGGAGGAACCGGCCTTTCAGGCCGCGCAGCACGGTCGCCATCTGCTCGAATTCCTCGCGCGCGAACATGCCGTCGCCATAGTCGCGCTCACACCCGAAATAGGGCGGGTCGAGATAGAAGAGGGTGCCGGGGCGGTCATAGGTCATGATGAAGTCGGCCCACGGCTTGCGCTCGATCGTCACCGGCGCGAGCCGGACGTGCAGATCTTCCAGCATCGGTGCCAGCTTCGTCACGTCGAACCGCGCCGAGCGGCCCGTATCGACCCCAAAATTGCGCCCGCGCACCTTCCCGCCGAACGCCACGCGCTGCAGATACAGAAAGCGCGCCGCGCGCTGCAGGTCGGTCAGCGTCGCCGGGTCAACCCGCGACAGCCGTTCGAACTCGGCCCGCGTCGTGATCTGGAAGCGCAGCATGTCGAGGAAGGCGACATAATGATGCTGCAGGATCCGAAAGAAGGTGGTCACGTCCAGCGACCAGTCGTTGATGACCTCGGCCTTCGGGCGCTGCTTGCGGCGCAGAAAGACGCCGCCCATGCCAACGAACACCTCGGCATAGACATGATGCGGAACGGCCTCGATCCGTTCGACCAGGCGCCCGGCGAGGTTCTTCTTGCCGCCGATATAGGGGGCGACCGGCTTGGCCTTGGGGGCGGGCGACATCGGGTATTCGGGGGAAAGCTGCACTCTGGACTCCATGGCTCTATGTTCTCTATATGTTCCCTCGCCGGCAACGGCGGGGTGGACCCTGATTCGGATCCTGTTGGGGCCATGGCGGATAATAGGACCGCCGGTTCGGGCTGACTCCCTCAGCCCGTCCCCCGTCGCCGGCGGCGCCAGCGACGGGAAATCCGGTCAGGCGGCGGCGCTGCTCGGCGCGTAGCCGTTGAACGCGATCGCCTCATATCCAAGGAACTCGTTGATCTGCAGGAAGCGGCGCTGCAGCGGCACGATCTCGTGATCGAAATAGACCCGCGCCGCGTCGGATATGCTGCCGAAGCCCGCGGCGTTGGTCGGCACCACGCCGATAAGCTGGGGCGGGACGCGGTGCGCGGCAAGGATATCGTCGCGCGTCGCATTCTTGATGCCGACGAATTCGTCTTTCGCCGCGACCTCGCTGATCGGCAGGATCTGGACGCCCTTTTCCTTCCCCTTCGGGATGTGGAGATAGAGGTTGCGGAAATTGCCCGGACCCTTCGACTGGCGCATCGCCTCGCGGATCGCCTCGCTGTCGGGATCGCTCAGCCCTTCCTCGCTGACATAGAAGATATATCCGGCATGGCTGCCGTTCTTGTAATAGCGGCGGCGAAACAGCGTTGCGGCCTCGTTGAGCAGGCCGCTGTGCAGCGCGGCATACCATTCGGGGACGCCATAGATTTCCTGCGCCAGATCGGGTTCGAGCAGGTGGCAGATGGATCCGCTCTTGAATTCATGGTCGGGCTTGCCGGGCTGGTTGAAGAAGAACTGCCCCGGCTCCTTGCCGACGCGCGTGTGGATCGCCGGGCTGTTTGTCAGGCGCAGCGCCCGCCCGGCGATATTGTCGATCCGCTCCAGATAGGCGTTGCCCGTCGCCAGATAATTGGTGACCAGTTTTTCGAACTCGGCATGCGCGAGCAGCGGCGTGGGCTTGAGCGACATGCTGAGCAGGTTGCGCTTCAGCGTGATCGCGCTCGAATGATGGGCGGACATGCGGTGCGCCTTGACCAGGCCGATCATCGAGATGGGCGGCGAGTACCAGCGTCCCGCGTCCGCCGCCTCCAGCATCAGCAGAAATTCGCTGCGATCGAGGACGCTTTCCGGGTCGCCGAAGGTATATGCTACGACGCCGCCGGGCGCGGCCTTGGTCTCGTCTTCGGTCATCAGCAAATCTCCACGGTGCTGCGCGCCGCGACCGCTTCGGGGTCGAGCGCTTCGTTGAACAGGGCATGCATGACGGCCCACGCAAGGTCGGCGTGGCCGGTGTCGCCGGATCTGCTGGCGACGAAGGTGATGGTCTTGCCGCCGCGCGTCACCTTGGGGCGGATCGCCATGAAGCTGTTGACGATGTCGGTCCAATGCGCAGCGAACTGCAGTCGGCCGTCGGCGATGACCTTCTTGGCCTTGAACACCATCATGGCCTTGGTCTCGGGCGTGTACCGGATCGCGCGCGTGTTCGGGAACCACGCGCTGACCAGGCTATAAACTGCGCTGCCGACGCCGGTTGTGTCGATCGCGATATGCGTGACGTGATAGCGCGCGCACATGGCGCGGATCGCCGCCGCCTGTTCCTGATAATCCTTCCCGCGGAACCGCTTGCGCTCAAGGATTCGGAACTTGCCGCCGGGCTTGGCAGGCGGGGCGAGGACGGCGAGCCCGGCTTCGTCGCCGTTGCCGCTCTCGCCGTTGGGATCGTAACCGATCCAGCATTCGCCGTCGCCGAACGGCCGCTGGCCGAACTCATTGAAATCCTTCCACGCGTCGAAGACATCGACGCCGCAGCGGCGCATCATCTGGAAGGGGAAGACCGACTGCGTATCGTCGAGGAAGTGGCACAGGAACAGGAGGTCGAATTCGTCGAGCGAATGTTCGAACTCCAGCTCGTCGCGATCGACCAGCTCGCCCAGCCCACCCGCGATCGCGTCGTCGATCGTGACGATGTTGCGCCAGATGCGGTCGGGGCCTTCGGCGCCATGCCTCAGCGCGTCGTGGCCGATATCGATCTTGACCTTGTCGGCCTTCGCCCGGCGCCGGTTGAACCGCTCGCCCGACCACAGCGGATAGGCTTCGTGCGCGAGGACGCTGGGCGTCGAGAAATAGGTGCGGCGGTAACGCTTGTGCGTCGCCATCGCCTGCGCGACCTTGTTGAGCTGCTCGAAGCCGAAGATCCAGAAAGCTTCGTCGACATATATATCGCCGTGATAGCCCTGCGCGGTGCGGAAATTCGTGCCGAGGAAGTGCATCTCGAACGGCGGCAACGGCTCGCCATTCTCGTCCTCGCCGCGCTGGATCACCAGCGGATTGCCCTTCAGCGACAGTCCGAGGACTTCCTGCACCCACTGCACGATATACTGGCGGAATATATTCGCCTGGTTGCGGCTCGCCGACAGGAATATCTGGTTGTTGCCGGTCTTCAGGCCCCACAGCAGCGCCTCGCGCGCGAAATACCATGTCGCGCCGATCTGGCGGCTCTTCAGGATGAAGCGCGTCCGCCGGCTGACGTTCGCCCACCACGTCTCCTGATACAGGAAGTTGTCGCGGTGGAACGCCGCCTCGAGCTGGGCCAGCCCGTCGCGGTCGATCAGGTTCTTGGCCTTGCTCTTCTTTTCGCGGACCTCGGGCGAATTGCGGTTCGCGACCTTGGGGTTCAGATCGACTTCATTGCCGCCGCGCTCGAACTTGCGGATCCGCGCCGCCTTTTCCAGCCCGCGCCACAGAAGGTCGATTTCCTTGAAATCATGGCCGGTCTTCTTTTCCTTGGCGAGCAGCTGGCCAAGGCGGCATTCGACATGATCTTCGCACTTCTGGACGCTGCTCGCCTCGTCCCATTTGTCGCGGCCCTTCCAGCTCGCGATCGTGCTGCCCGGAATGTCCAGCTCTTCGGCGATCTGCGTGATCGTCCAGCCTTGCCAATAGAGCGAACGCGCACGACGCCGCGGCGGCGTCGGTGACACCTCCGGCGGTCGGATCGCGGTTGCCGTCTCTGGCGGGATGAAGATGGGCGGCGGAGGGGCCATGGCCCGCGCAAACTATGCGCGGCGGGCAATCCATCCTCCCTCCTGCTCCTGTATAACGCGCTTATACAGGAGCAAGTCGTTGCGGCTTCGCGCGCGGCAGTGGTGAACACGGGATCAACCGCACCACGCCAGCCCGGAGCCTGTCATGCCCAAGTCGAAATTCTTCCGCGTCGCCGTCGAAGGCGCCACCGTCGACGGTCGCACGATCGACCGGAAATGGCTGGAGGAAATGGCCGCGACCTATAACCGCACCACCTATGCGGCGCGCGTGAACCTCGAACATATCCGCGGCATCGCGCCGCTCGGCAACAACAACTCGCCGTTCGGCGCCTATGGCGACATCCTGTCGGTCAAGACCGAGACGGTGGACATCGCGCTCGGCGGCAAGACCGAAAAGCGCCTCGCCCTGTTCGCCGAGATCGAGGCGCTCGATCCGCTGGTCGAACTCGTGCGCAAGGGGCAAAAGCTCTACACCTCGATCGAGGTCAATCCCAGCTTCGCCGACACCGGCAAGGCCTATCTGATGGGCCTCGCGGTCACCGACACGCCCGCATCGCTCGGCACCGAAATGCTGGAATTTTCGGCCAAGCTTGGCGCCAACAGCCCGCTCGCCCGCTTCAAGCAGCAGCCCGGCAATCATTTCTCGGTCGCAACCGAAACCACGATCGAGCTGCTCGACGACGCACCGAACGCCGATCCCACCGGCGTCTTCGGCGCCATCAAGGGCATGCTCGAACGCTTCAATCCGCCTTCGCAGCAGCAGCAGCAGCAGCAGCTCACCACCCCGCCCGCCGGGCAACAGGAGGCGCAGCAGCCCGCCGCCGGCGGCGAAGTCGCCGCCATCGCGCTCGCGGTCGGCCAGATGGCCGGCGCGATCGACAAGCTCGCGACCAGCACCACCCAGTCGCTGGCCAGCATCCGCGGCGAGGTCGAGACGCTGCGCGGCCAGATCAACGCCACGCCGCAGACCGGCCATGCCGCCCGCCCCGTCGCCACCGGCGCCGAGGCGCAGTTCGTCAAGACCGACTGCTAACCGAAGCCCGCTGCCCGCACCCACCGACGCCCGCATTCACCGACGCCCAAGGAAACGATCATGCAGAATGTCACCCGCGCCCTGTTCAATGCTTATGTGTCGCAGATCGCGCTGCTCAACGGCGTCGAAAGCGCCACCACCCAATTCACCGTCGATCCGGTGATCGAGCAGAAGCTCGAAGAAGTAATCAAGCAGGGCAGCGAGTTCCTGCAGCAGATCAACGTCGTCCCGGTGATCCAGCAGTCGGGCGACAAGGTCGGCATCGGCGTCACGCGCACGATTGCGGGCCGCACCGACACCAGCGGCGCCGGGCGCCGCAACCCCACCGATCCGACCGACAGCGGCGACAAGGGGCGCTACACCTGTCGCCAGACGAACTTCGACTATGCGCTGCGCTATGCGAAGCTCGACAGCTGGCGTCACAAGCCCGAATTCCAGACGCTCGTCCGCAACGCGATCGCCAAGCAGCAGGGCCGCGACCGCATCATGATCGGCTGGCACGGCGAATCTGCCGCGGCCACCACCGACCGCGTCGCCAACCCGAACCTCGAAGACGTCAACGAAGGCTGGCTGCACAAGATCCGCACCAATGCGCCCGCGCATGTCCTCGACGACGGCGATCTGTCGGGCGCCGGAACCGCCATCTACGTCGCGCCCGGCGAAGTCGGGGTCGAGGTCGATTATCAGAACCTCGACGCGCTCGTCCTCGACGCCAAGAAGATGATCCCCGAATGGCTGCGCGGCGATACGGACCTCGTGGTCATCGTGGGCCATGACCTGGTCGATGAAAAATACTTCAACATCGTCAACGCTGCCGGCGACAAGGCCACCGAGGTCGAAGCGGCGGACCGCATCCTGCGCTCCGAAAAACAGCTCGGGGGCCTGCCCGCCGTGCGCGTTCCCTTCTTCCCGGCGAACGCTCTGCTCATCACCAAGCTGTCGAACCTCTCGATCTATTATCAGGAAGGGACGCGCCGCCGCTTCCTGAAGGACGAACCCGAGGCCGACCGTATCGCCAACTATGAATCGGTGAACGAAGACTATGTCGTCGAAGACTACGACATCACCGCCTTCGTCGAGAACATCGTCATCGGCAAGAAGCCCTGACGCCCGGAATAACACCCCCGGACGGTGTTGATCCCATGGGCTGGCGGGCGAGCCGGCCCATGGGGGAGCCACGAAAAACGGGGGAGGGTCGCCCGAACCTTCCCCACTTTCATGGAGCCACCGCATGAGCCTCGTTTCCCGCCATCTCGCCCGCCACGCCGCAGGGCGCGTTGCCGCCGCCGCTGCCAAGGCCGCACCCGCCGCGACGCAAGAATCGCTCGATCCCGACTATGCCGCGCTGCTCGAAGTGCTGGGCGCGGATCTGCGCACGCTCCAAAATATCCAGTCGATCGAGCGCAAGATCGATGCCAAGCGCGGGATGATCGAGCGATACAAGGATTGGGTCGATGGCGCGCTGCGCGCCGGTGCCGATGGCAAGGCGGCGCAGGATGACATCGTCGCCGCGATGCTGATCTGGAGCCTCGACATTCAGGATTGGACCTATGCGCTGCAGATCGGCGCGCATGTCCTTGCCCATGGTGTGTCGCTCGAACGCTTCGTGAAGCGCACCGCGGGAACGGTGATCGCAGAGGAAGTCTCCGACGCGAGCATCAAGGATATCGATGCGGTCGATCATGGCACCTTGGTCGCGACCGATATCCTGACCGCCGAACAGGACATGCCCGACGAAGTGCGCGCCAAGCTGATGCGCGCGATCGGCTGCAAGCTCGCGGCCGAGGCCGACGCCTTCGACCCCGAATCGGACAACGCCCCCGCCGGCGGCAAGCCCGCGATCATCGAAGCCGCGCTTACGGCGCTGCGCCGCGCGGTCACGCTCGACGACAAGGTTGGCGTGAAAAAGGACATCGAAAAGCTGGAGCGCGAACTGAAGAAGCTCGCGCCCCCAACCTGACGCCCCACGGCGCCGCGGGGGCGGTGCGTGAACCGGTCGGACTATCCGCCTCCGGTTATGCGCTCCTCACCCCCGCACTTTGTTTTGGAGACCGCCTGTCATGACCGGCTTTGTGGCGAACCCGCCCGCCCCGCAATCGCCCCCCGCGGCGACGGTCAAGGCCGATGGCTGGTTTCCCGACATCGACGTCAACATGGTTCGCGACGCGATGCGCCTGCGCGGCGAAGTGCCGCACCCGCGCCTGGTCGAAGCGCTGCGCGGCGCGATCCTGACCGTCACGATGCAGCTTGCGGCGTGGAAGGCAACGTGGGTGGCGGGCGGCGCCGCCGCGCTCGCCGACGTTCGACCCGACGAACAGATCGACGAACAGCACCGCCTGTCGCTGCTCTTCGTCCGCGCCGTGCGATTCTATGCCGCTGCCGAACTGGCCGACATGGCGCGCGACAGCTCGGCCACCAACGACGAAGCCGACCGGATCGAGGAAGAGCCGCAGGTCGCCGCCGAGATGAAGCGCATCGGCCTACATGCCGTGCGCGACATGCTCGGCACCACGCGCGTCGCGGTGGAGCTGATCTGATGGCCGACCTCACCACCGTCGAGCCAGCCATCGGCGGCGAAACCCTCGATCACCTGTGCTGGCGCACCCTCGGCTCGGCCGATGCGATCGAGCAGGTGCTTGCCCTGAATCCACGACTGACCAGCGTCGTGCTGCCGGAGGGCGCGGCGGTCATCCTGCCCGCGCGCTCGCCTTCGCCCCGCATGCTCGAAACTGTCCAACTGTGGAGCTGAAGCAAGTGACCGACTGGCGTGATTTTCTTTTCTGGTGGTTCTGCTCGCTGCTCGCGGGGGCGACGGTCGTGGGCGGCAAGCTGGGCGTCCTGTTGTGGAAGATGGCGCCCGACCCGCCGAGCGATCCGGTGCTTGCCGCCCACTGGCGCCGCCGGCGCCGCTGGCTCGCCTATGCCGAACTGTCGGCGCTGCCCGCCTTTGCGACGATCGCGATCGCCATCACCGTTCACCGGCAGGCCGAACCGATCCTGTCGGTGTTGATCAGCATGGCGCTGGGCGCGGTCGGCTTCACGATGCTGCTCGACGGGGTGCAGTGGCTCTTCCGCCAGCGGCTCGGCCTGCCCGACGCGCCCGGCGGCACGCTTTCGGGGGGCGACAACTCCAATGGAGGCAATGGCTATGGCTGATCTTCCGACCCCTATCCTCATCCTCGTCATGCTCGCGTCGATCTTCTCGGTCGGCGCGGGCGTGAAGGCCGTCTGGCACAATTGCCAGCTTCGCCGCGGCGGCGAACGCCCGCTCGGCCTCTATTCGCAGCTCCGCAGTCAGGAAAAGGGAGACAGGCCATGAACCCGCAGATTGCGGCCATGATCGACGGCATCATCGGGCGCGAAAAAGGATATGTGAATCATCCCTCCGACCCCGGTGGCGCCACCATCTGGGGAATCACCGAACGCGTCGCCCGCGCCAATGGCTACACCGGCGACATGCGTGTGATGCCGCAGGCGGTCGCGCGCGATATCTACTACCGCGAATATATCGTGAAGCCCGGCTTCCTCGGCATTGCCGAGATCGACCCGGCGGTTGCCGAGGAAGTGATCGACAGCGGCGTCAACGCCGGTCAGAAGCGCGCGGCGCTGTGGTTTCAGCAGGCGCTCAACGTCCTCAACCGCCGCGGCGTCGACTATGCCGACATCGCCGAAGACGGCATCATCGGGCGCGGCTCGATCGCGGCCTTTCAGGCCCTGCGCCGCAAGCGGGGCGATGCGGGCGCGCGCCGCCTGATGCTGAAGGCGCTCAACGGCCTGCAGTTCATGCACTATTACGGGCTGGCGAAGGGCGGGACGAAGTTCGAGGATTTCATGCCCGGCTGGGTCGATGGCCGCATCGGGGCGCTCGGCTGATGTTTTCCTTCGGCACCCTCGCGTCGCTTGGCGGCGCCGTCGCCTTCATCGGCCTGTCGGTCGCGCTCAAGGGGCGTCCGCTGATCTGGATCGTCGATCTCGTTGACTGGCTCACCGAACGCCCGGTGCGCCTGCTGATTGCCGTGCTGGCGATCGCCGCGGTCGCGGGCTGGTGGTCCGCCTGGTCGATCGATGGCGCCCGCGACACGCTGCGCACGTCACTGCAGGCCGAGCGCGATGCCCACACCAAGACCAAGGAACGCGTCGCCGCCGCGGCGCTCGGCGCGCAGGATCTGGCGAATGCCAACAAGTTCGACGTCGAAACGAAGTGGCGCGACCAATATCAGGAGGCCCAACATGCGAATGAAATCCTTCGCGAGCGCAATCGCGCTCTGCTTGCTCAGTGGCTGCGGCCTGAAGCCGATCGAGCCGATCCGGGTCGCTCCGGCGAACCCGGTCTGTCCTGCCCTGCCGCCATGCCCGCCGGATCTGTGTACGATGCCGGAACGGCCATCGTTCCTGTCGCCGACCTTGCCCGCACTGCCGATGCCTTCGCCCAGCTAGAGGCGTTGATCGGCTTCGTGACCGCCGCCGCCGCGGTGCCGACGAGCCCGGCGCCTGCGACGGTGGCGGAAGCCGCGACGCCCTGATGCTCAAGCCCGCCGCCATTCGCGCCATGCTCGCCGCCAGCCTGCCCGAGCTGGCCCGCGATCCCGAGCGGCTGCGCATGTGGATCGACAAGGGCAGCGTCCGGACCCGCCAGACCGACAGCTTTTCGTTCGAGATCGCCTATCGGCTCAACATCGTCGTTATCGACTGGACGCATGCACCGCTGATCATCTTTGCGCTGCTCAACGAATGGCTGCGCCGATATCAGCCCGATCTGGTCGCCAGTCAGGCGGCGCCCGGCTATAGCTTCGAAGCCGACATCATGACCAACGACGCGATCGACCTGTCGATCGACCTCGATCTGACCGAGGCGGTGCGCCGCGTCGAAAGGGAGGATGGTACTGGCTGGGACATGCAGATTGTCGAGGAACCCGAATGCTTCCCCGACGAATTCGCCCCGCAGCCGCCGGTGCCGCTCAAGGAAATCTGGTGGAAGGATGAACGGCTCGTGCCGCTTGATGCGCCATGAGCGACAATTTCGACCAGCTCGCGCCTTGGGTCGCGGCGATCGCCGAACGCTTCGGCGACGGCAATATGCGCAAGATCGCGCGCAAGATCGGCATCGCCCTCCGCCGCGTCAACGCCGCGCGCATCGCCGCGAATGTTCAGCCGGACGGGTCTGCGATGGAGCCGCGGAAGAAGCGCCCGCTGCGCGATCGGAAAAAGGATCGCGTCCGCAACAAGGGTCGCATGTTCCCCAAGATCAAGCTGGCGCGCAACATGACCGTCGATGCGACGGCCGACCAGGTGGAGCTGCGCTTCGCGCCCAAGGTCGCCCGCACCGCCGAGGTTCACCACTTCGGCCTGCGCGACCGCGTCGCCCGCTTCCGCGGCGCCCCGCAGGTCCGCTACCCCGCGCGCGAGCTGCTCGGATTTAGCGCTGTCGATGAAGATGCCGTGCTGGCGACGGTGTTGGAAGGGGTCGATGCCTGAGAGATCTTGAGTCGAGACGGCGTTGGTGAATTTCGGAAATCGCCCAAGGCTAGCGACATATCGATTTCCTTGTAATGCGGTCTGCACTACATACAGGTGCAGCAGCTGCTATATAGTGCGGTTTGCACTACATCGGAGAACGGATATGAAGGACTACAACCTTCAAGTCAGACTCACCCAAGCTGAAAGAGACACCCTTAAGACTGCCGCAGATGCTGCCGGCTTGTCGGTGTCCGCGTGGCTACGAGACCGGCTTCGGCGCGCCGCCCGGCTCGAGCTTCAGTCATCGGGCATCAAAGTGCCCTTTCTGGAGATGAGCGATGGCCGGTGAGGGTGCAAAAGGGTTCGTTTTCGAACCAGGTGGAATCGGGGCGATATTCAAGTCCAATCGCCTTCGCGTGCCAACGTTTCAGCGAGAATATGCTTGGGAAGATGAGCAAGTCGATCAACTTCTGGGCGATCTGAATCGGGCTAAGACTGAACATACGGATCATTTCCTTGGGACGATCGTCACCATCTCTAAGGGTGCTCATGAGCCGCTGGAAATCGTCGACGGGCAGCAGCGCCTGACAACAACAGCACTCCTGATAACAGCAATTCGCGAAGTTATGTCGGAACTCGGTCAGCCCGTTCCGGTCGTCGAGAGCATCAGCAATGACTACTTGAGCAGCTTTGATCGAAAAGCCGGTGGGCCCGTGCCGAAGCTGACGCTAAACATAGACGATAATGAGTTTTTTGCTGGAATTGTGTCAGGCGCGATACTCGAAACGACCCGGGAATCCCATGTACGGCTGAAAGGCGCGCACAAGAGAGCCAAGAATTTCATTAAGTCCATCGTCGGGGCCTATAGCGATGCTGACCGTCCTACCGTTCTCAACGATTGGCTGGAGTTTATCGAACACGAGGCATCCGTCATCTTGGTGAAGACCGATCATGCATCGAAAGCCTTCAAAATGTTTGAGACGCTTAACGATCGTGGTCTGAAAACTTCGCAAGCCGATCTGGTGAAGAGCTATCTTTTTGGCGAGGCGAACAAACGCGTCGGCGAAGCGCAGGCGAGATGGTCGTCCATGAAGGACAATTTGGAAGAGATTGCCGACGATGATCGGGCGATCAATTTTCTGCGCCACGTCCTGATTGCAACTAAGCAATTCGTTCGCGCAGAAGAAATTTACAACACGATTCAGAATCAGGTCAGGGGCGAGCATAATGCCGCTGGATTCCTCACCACCCTAGAAGCTACCTCGCGAACCTATGTGGCCACGTTTCAACCAAGCGCCGACTTCTGGCGGGGCTATGCGGCATCCACGACACGAGCGTTGACAGTGTTCAATCGCTTTGATCTGAAGCCGATGCGTCCGCTAGTCCTCGCTCTGGCGTTGAAATTCGATGCTCGCGAGTTTGATGCGGCCCTAAAACTGCTCGTTTCAATTAGCGTTCGCCTCGTGATAGCAAGCCGGACAAGAAGCGGCACCTTGGAGCAGACATTCGCATCAGCGGCGCTATCGGTTTACGAAGGACGGGTTCAAACGGTTGCAGCGCTTCGGACAGCACTTGATAATGTCGTGATTGGCGACGCAGATTTTAAGCGGGAATTTTCCACCGCGCGGGTCTCTAATGCAGGACTTGCCCGCTATTATCTTGGAGCCTTGGAAGGTGCCAACGCTGCCGAAAGCGAACCCTGGTATGTGCTGAACGACGACCCGGCGATAATAACACTGGAACACGTTCTCCCCCAAAATGCGGGTCCAGAGTGGTCCCACATCGATGACGATGCCCAAAAGCTATACGTCAAACGCCTAGGCAATCTTTGCCTCCTGCAGAAAAGCGGCAATGAGACAGCGGCAAATCGCTCTTTTGAAGACAAGAAGGCGGCTCTCGCTGCTGCGTCGCCAGTCGTGACGTCGATGATTGCTAAATATGAAACTTGGGGACCAGACGAAATTGAAGCTCGTCAAACGGAGCTTGCCGATCTTGCCGTAAAGGCTTGGCCGATACAGGCATCAAGGAGATGACGCAGTAACGGTTACCAAGGCCTGAATATGCCCGAGCTTGTGCGCCAACGGCTCCGTCGCATCCTCTTTTGCTTTGACCCAGCAGAGCAGTCTCCCAAACGCACCGTCGGTCGGTTCGCATCACCTTCCCGAGGACTGATGCCGCGCTGAATGCTCATGCTCCTGTATAACCCGCTTATACAGGAGCAGCCCGTTGCACCCTGATCGCGGCGGGCGATCCATGGCGGCATGTCCGCAACCTCCGCCACCGCGATCGACCTGTCCCGGCTTCCGGCGCCGCAGATCGTCGAGCAGCTCGACTATGCGGCCATCCTTGCCGCGCTGCGCGCCGACATGCTCGATCGTTTCCCCGACTTTTCGGCGGCGGTGGAATCGGACCCGGTGCAAAAACTGCTGGAGGTATGTGCCTATCGCGAGCTGCTGCTGCGCGCGACCTTCAATGAGCGGGCGAGGGGGTGCCTGGTCGCCTTCGCGGTCGGCGCCGACCTCGACAATCTCGGCGCGCTGCTTGGCGCCTATCGCCTCGAAATCACCCCCGCCGATCCGCTGACCGGCACCCCGGCAGTGATGGAATCGGACGCCGACTTTCGCCGGCGCATCATCCTCGCACCCGAGGGCTATTCGGTCGCCGGTCCCGAGGGGGCCTATATCTTTCACGCCCTGTCGGCAGATCCCGATGTCCTCGACGCATCGGCCACCTCTCCGACACCGGGCGAGGTGGTCGTCACAGTCCTGTCGCGCACCGGCGACGGCACCGCGCCGCCCGATCTGCTCGCGACAGTCGAGGCGGCAGTCAGCGCCGACGACGTGCGCCCGCTGACCGATCATGTCACCGTGCAGGGCGCCGAGATCATCGACTTTGCGATCGAGGCCGAGATCGAGACCTTCGCCGGTCCCGACAGCACGATCGTCATCGCCGAGGCGGAGGCGCGCGTCGCCGATTATCGCGAACAGTCGAAACGCCTCGGCCGCGATATCGTGCGATCGGCGATCTTCGCCGCGCTCCATGCCGAGGGCGTGAGCAAGGTGACGCTGATCAGCCCCGCCGCCGATGTCGAGCTGTCGCGGACGCAGGCGTCAAATTGCACCGCGATCACGTTGACCCATGCCGGGACGGGTGAATGACCGACCGGCCATCGATCTTGCCGCCGACCTCGACGGCGCTCGAACGCGCCATCGAACAGGCGACGGCGCGCGTCGGCGATATCGACGTCGATCTGCCGACCCGTCTGTGGAACCCGGCGACTTGCCCCGCCGACATGCTGCCATGGCTCGCATGGGGCCTGTCGATGGACAGCTGGGACAATCGCTGGCCGGAGCCGGTGCGCCGCCAGCGCGTCGCCTCCGCGATCGCGATCCAGCGCCGCAAGGGGACGGCGAAGAGCGTCTTCGACGTGGTCGACAGTTTCGGCGGCTCGCTCGTCCTGAAGGAATGGTGGCAATATGAGCCGCCCGCGGATCCGCATACCTTCACCATCACGCTCACGGTTGGCGGCGGGCTGGGGCCGCTGCCCGCCAGCTATATCGACGACATCATCGCCGAAGTGACGCGCACCAAGCCGGTGCGATCGCATTTCACCTTCACGCAGGGGCTGGAGGCATCCGCCGGCATCCGCCTTGCCGCCGTCGCGCGGCCCGCCCTGCTCACCCGCCTTACCGCCACCGCCGTCTGAAGGGTTCGCCATGGCCATCACCATCATCGTCACCAACGCCGGGCGCGCCGCGCTGGTCAACGCCGCCAACACCGGGACCAACGCCGTCACCATCACCCAGCTCGGCATCACGGCAACCGCCTTTGCCGCCGATCCGGCGCAGGTCGCCTTGCCCGGCGAAATCAAGCGCATCGCCTCGGTCGCCGGCGTCGTTGTCGCCGACGACGCGATCCATGTCACCGCCAGCGACGTGACGACCGACGCCTATACGATGCGCGGCTTCGCGCTATATCTCGCCGATGGCACCCTGTTCGCCCTCTATGGGCAGGCGGGCGCGATCCTGAACAAGACCGCCGAATCGATGATGCTGCTCGCGGCCGACATCGCCTTCGCCGACATCGACGCGACGATGATCGAATTCGGCGATACCAATTTCGTCCTGCCGCCCGCGACGACCGAGATCCTCGGCCTGGTCGAGCTGGCAACGACGGCCGAGGGGCAGGCGGGTAGCGACAACAGCCGCGTCCTCACCCCCTATGTGGGCAAGCAATCGGTGCTAGGCTGGCTGCTGTCGCAGGATGGCGCGGGCAGCGGCCTCGACGCTGATCTGCTCGACGGGCTTCACGCCAGCGCCTTCGCGCTCGCTGGCCATACGCACGGCACCATGGCGAACCAGAATGCCAATGCGGTCGCGATCACCGGCGGGTCATTGGCCAACGTCTCGGTCGGCGTCGTTGACGGCACCGCGGGCGCGCCGGGTCTGTTCTGGAATGCCGACACCGACACCGGCCTCTACAGAAGCGGCGCCAACACCCTGTGCATCGCGACTGGTGGCGCCGAGCGGGCAAGGGTTATGCCGGATGGCCGGGTTGGTATCGGCATCGCCGCGCCATCCGAAGCCCTCGACATAAATGGCAATATCCTCGCGGGTAATGGCAATGCCACGACTGGCGCCTCGATACTAACGTCCCGATATTCTGATGGCGGCGTCTCGACGTTCGGAAATCTTAGAGGGTCCGGCTCGCTTGCCATTGGGTTTTGCGTAAAGCCATCCTCGGCGACGACAGACACATGGCTGTCCTCTGTTAGCAACAATTGGGCGCGCGCCGGCATCAAGCTCAACGGCTCGCAGATGACCGTGAGCTTCGCGGGAGCCCAGACCACCGAGATCGGGACTCCGGTTGCTCTATCACCTGTCATATCGGTGAACGCGAACGGAAATGTCGGCATCGGGGCGAACGACGCGCTCATTGGTGAGCGCCTAACCGTTTACGGCGCAGCGGATGGCGCGCCAAGTGCCCTGTTTCGCTACGATGCAGGCGCCACCAAGCCCTATTTGATGATCCGGCAAGTCGACGCGGCGGGCCTGTCGCGCGTCGACGTGAATTCGGCCGCAGGCACTGCTTCGCTGTCGCTGGCGATCCGAAATGTGGATGTTCTCACCATCGACACGAATCGAAATGTCGGGATAGGCACCGCGGCACCGGTAACCAAACTCCACGTCCTCTCATCTTCCGAAATAGCGCGCTTCGAAAGCTCCGTCGCTCGCGGCAGCGGCAATTGCTTTGCCCGCTTTCGAGACCCGACTGGCAGCAAGGGCTATTTTGGCTACGCCGGTGTGAACGACGATTTCCATGTGATGAACGAACTTGCGGGTAAGTTGGGTCTCGGCACGAGTGGCACCTTCCGCTGGGCGCTCGGGCAGTCCGGCCATTTTGAGGCAGTCGCCGATAACGTCTATGATTTTGGTGGCCCGGGCGCGCGGGCGAGGTCAGGATATTTCGGAACCTCGGTCCAGATCGCTGGCAATGCCGCATGGCATGCCGGCAACGACGGGTCGGGCAGCGGCCTCGACGCGGACCTGCTCGACGGCTTTCACGCAAGCTATTTCCTGCCCGCCGCGACCTTCTCCGCCGCTGAAATCCTCTCGCGCCTGCTCACGGTCGATGGTCCCGGCAGCGGCCTCAATGCCGATCTGCTGGACGGGCTGCAGGCAAGCGACTTCCTGCAGATCGCGGCGGCGAGCGTGCTGCAAAGCGGTTACATCGCCTTTTCGAACGGCCTCAAGATCGTCTGGGGCCGCGTCAATGTCAGCATGGATAGCTACAGCAACGTCACCTATCCGATCAGCTTCGACACCGTGCCGGCGCCCGTCTTTCCGACGATCGACCAGATCGGCACCGCGTCGCAGCAGAATACGCTGCTCGCCAGCTCCACCGCTTCCGGCTTCTCAGTCTATCAGGCCGGCGACACCAGCGGTTCGCTCCCTTACCACGTCATCGGGAAGTGAAGATCATGCTCCTATTCTCCCCCTCCACCTGCGGCTTCTACGATCGCCGTGTTCACAGCAGCGTCCCCGCGGACGCGATCGAGGTCAGCGAGGCCGAACGCGCTGCCGCGCTCGACGCGCTGGAGCCGGGCTTGGCGATCGTGGCCGGGCCGGACGGCAAGCCCATGGTCGCCCCGGTTGCGCCCGAACCCGAAATCGCGCTTGCTCTCGTGCGCGCGCGCCGCGACCAGCTCCTGCGCGACAGCGACTATACGCAACTGCCCGACGCCGCCATGGACGCTGATCTGCGCGCGCGATGGGCCGAATATCGGCAGGCGCTGCGCGATCTGCCCCTCTTGATTGCAGACGGCGCTCCCGCCGACTGGCCCGTTCCCCCCGCCGCATAAAGGATCCGCACGATGACCGAACTCACCAGCTCCATCGGCCGCTTCAACGCCAAGTCCGGCACCGTTCCCGTAACCTTCACCGCGGGCGATATCGTTCACCGCCGCGACGTGCGCGCGGTGCTGACTGCCGCTGGCAAATGCGACCGCAAGAAGACGGCCGAGCGCGTGGCAGAGGTCGCGCGCGGCGTCGCGGCCAAGATCGACCTTGGCTTGATCGTTGCGCCGCCGGTTGAAGAGGAAGGCACCGCCGAATGATGCGCGCGCGCACTGACGAGGATGATTTCGATCCGTCGGGGCTGATCCAGATCGGCACCGTAAAGTCGGTCGACCTCGCCGGCGCGCGCTGCATCGTGGAAACGGGCGATATTGAAACCCCGCCGCTGCGCTGGATCGAAGGGCGTATGGGCGCGACGCGCATCTGGTCGCCGCCCACCGCGGGCGAACAGGTGCTGCTGATCTGCATGGACGGCGAGCTGGGCGGGGGCCTGGTCCTGCGCGGGATCCCGAGCGATGCGTTCGCGCCGGCGGGCAACAGCGCCGAAGAGCTGATCGAATTCGCCGACGGCGCGCGCATCGCCTATGACCCCGAGGCGCATCGCCTGACCGCGCAGCTACCCGGAGGTTCGACCGCCGACATCACCGCCGACCAGGTGACCATCACCGGCAATGTCGCGATCGACGGCGACGTGACCGTGACCGGCAAGCTGACCGCCGAAGACGACGTGATCGGCGGCGGCAAATCGCTCAAGAGCCACAAGCACAGCGGAGTGCAGGCTGGCGGCGGGCAGTCGGGACCACCCGTCTAGGATCCTTTGCAACGCACCGCTCCTGTATAAGCGCGATATACAGGAGCAACCACTGGCGCGCCGCGCGCGGACGGCGCCAGTGTCGCCGCCATGCTCGGCATGGACCGCTCCACCGGCGCCCCGCTCGACGGCGACGCGCATCTGGCTCAGTCGATCGGCGATATCCTGACCACGCCGGTCGGCACCCGCGTCATGCTGCGCGACTATGGATCGATGCTGTTCGAGCTGATCGACCGCCCGATCAACGCCGCGACCCGCCTGCTCATGCTCGCCGCCTCGGCCGATGCCATCGCGCGCTGGGAACCGCGCATCCGCCTGACCCGCGTCAACTTTTCGACCACCGGCGCCGATGGCCGTGTCGCGCTCGATATCGAGGGATATCGAACCGACCGCCCCGCCGGCGTCAACAGCCTCACCCGCCTCGCCATCCCCCTGACTGCATAGGAATCGCGCCATGCATGGAATCAAGCTCAACGAACCCGTCACCGGCACCCGCGCCATCGTCGCGTCCAGCCTAGCCATCATCGGTCTGGTCGCCACCGCCGGCGCTGTGGCCGGCCCCGCCGAGGACGCCCTCGACGCCGCGTTCCCCGAGGGCGAGCTGGTGCTGGTCACCGACGTGCGCGCCGCGGTCGCCAAGGCGGGCAGCACCGGGACGCTCGCTCCCGCGCTGGCCGCGATCGCCGATCAGACCAATCCGGTCGCCGTCGTGATCCGCATCGCCGAACCCGCCGCACCCGAAGACCTCGACGACGCGGTCACTGCCGCGCTCGATCAGCTGCTCGGCGCCGAAGTCCAGCTCGGGGTGCGCCCGCGCATCCTTGGGGCGCCCGGCCTCGATACGCAGGTCGTCGCGACGAAGCTGGAAGAGATCGCTGCCAAGCTGCGCGCTTTCGCCTATGCCGCCGCGATCGGCGACGACGTGGCCGAGGCGGTGCTGTATCGCGCCAATTTCAGCGCGCGCGAGTTGATGCTGCTCTGGCCGAACACCTCGGCGGCGTTCGCTGGCGACCTGGTCGCGCGCGCCATGGGCATGCGCTGCCTGATCGATAATGAATTCGGCTGGCACAAGACGCTGTCGAACGTCGCGATGAACGGCGTCACCGGCCTGTCGGTCCCGGTCTTCTTCGATCTGCACAGCGCCGACAATGACGCCGGGCTGCTCAACGCCGCCGACATCACGACGGTGATCCGCGTCAATGGCTTCCGCTTCTGGGGCAACCGCACCTGTTCCGACGAACCGATCTTCGCGTTCGAAAGCACCGTCCGCACCGCGCAGGTTATTCAGGACGAGATTGCCGCCGGGCTGCTGTGGGCGATCGACAAGCCGATCACCAAGTCGCTGTTCCGCGATATCGAGGAAACGATCAACGCCCGCCTGCGCCAGCTTGTCGCGCAGGGGCGCCTGATCGGCGGTCGCGCGTGGATCGACCCCGAACTGAACCCCGCGGCGCAGCTCGCCGCCGGCAAGATCACGGTCGATTACGACTATACGCCCTGCGCCCCGGCGGAGGAGCTGACGCTGAACCAGCGCATCACCGACCGCTATTATGGCGATCTGGCGAACGCCGCCTGATCCCGCTCCCCCGTTTCACGCACTGAAAGGATCCGGCCATGGGCCTCGCCTCCAAGCTCAAGAATATGAACCTCTTCGACGACGGCGCGAGCTATCTCGGCATCGCGACCGAGGTCACGCTGCCCAAGCTCTCGCGCAAGATGGAGGGCTTTCGCGCCGCCGGCATGGACGGCGAGCTGGATATCGACATGGGGCAGGAAAAGCTGGAGCTGGAATTCACGCTCGGCGGCATCGTCGCGGGCGCGATCGCGGGCTTTGGCGCCATCACTCATGACGGCAAGCTGCTGCGCTTTGCCGGCGCCTATCAGGCCGACGATACCGGCGGCGTGATCCCCGTCGAAGCTGTCGTGCGCGGGCGTTATTCGGAAATCGACATGGGCAATGCCAAGCCCGGATCCGATACCGAACACAAGTTCAAGGCGAGCTGCAGCTATTACAAGCTGATCGTCAACGGACGCGAAGTCGTCGAAATCGACATCCCCGGCATGGTCTTCAAGGTGAACGGCGATGATCGCCTCGCCGCCATCCGCGCTGCCATCGGCCTCTAGGCCCACCAGCTTCGCCCCGGCGCGTACATGCGGGCGCGTCGGGGCGGAGAAACCGCATTCCCGCATGACAGAGCAAGGAAATCCGCATGTCTGACGCACCCGCGCCCAGCGCGACCAAGCAGCCGGTCTGGAAAGAATGCAAGTTCGAACATGGCTTCGTGCGCGGCGACAAGGTCATCACCGACATTCGCCTGCGCAAGCCGAAGGGCGGCGAACTGCGCGGCCTTAACCTGCAGGATCTGATGGCGGCGGACGTCAACGCGATCATCACCGTGCTGCCGCGCATCTCCGACCCGATCATGACCGTCGCCGACGCCGAAAGCCTTGAGGCCGACGATATCGCCGAGGCGGGGGGCGTCATCACCGGTTTTTTCTTCAACTCGGCGCAGCGGGCGATGATCGAGAAGCTGACGTCGACGAACTGATCGCGGACGTCGCCTTCATCTTTCACTGGCCGCTGTCCGAACTGGAGGCCCTCGACCTCGACGAACTGATCGCATGGCACGGCCGCGCGAATGACCGAATGAAGGCGATGCTCAAGATGAAGGCGGACATCATGGCGGCGGCACGATGAGCGGCAACAAGCTCGCCCTGATCGTCCAGTTCAGCTCCGCCGGCCTCGACAAGCTGAACGGCGGACTCAAGAATATCGTCGGCCTCAGCAAATCGGGGGCGAGCGCCCTGCGCGCGCTGCAACAGGATAGCGGTCGGCTCAAGCGCGAGTTGGCCGCTACCGGCAAGGAACTGCGCGGCGCGTCGGGCAATGTCACCCATCTGATCGACCGCCAGCGGGCGCTCGCCAATCAGATCGAGGACACCAATCGCCAGATCGATCGGCAGAAGCGCCTGCTCGCGATCGCCGCGCGCGCCGACCGGATCGCCGCGCGCGGTCGCGAACTGCGATCAAGGGGGCGCGACAATGTAATCGAGGGGGCGGCGATGGCCGCGCCCTTCATCCTTGCCGCGCGCGAGGCGGGCAATTTCTCGTCCGGCCTGGTCGATCTGCAGCAAAAGGCGGAACTGACCGACCGGCAGGCCGATCAGCTTGGCCGCACCATCCTGCGCGCCGCCGCCGCCGCGCGGCAATTGCCCGAGGCGACGCGCGAGGGCGTCGATATTCTCGCGGGCTTCGGCCTCGACCCGCGCCGCGCCGCCGCGATGATCACGCCGATCGGCAGGCTCGCCACCGCCATGAAGGTCGACATGGCCGATGGCGCTGCCGCCGCCTTTGCCAATCTGCAGAACCTGAAGGTCGCGGCCGACGATACGGGCCGCGCGCTCGACATCATGGCCGCTGCGGGCAATGCCGGCGCATTCGAAGTGCGCGACATGGCGCGCCACTTCCCCGGCCTCACCGCTCAGCTCAACGCGCTCGGCGAATCGGGCCTCGGCGCGGTCGCCAACCTGTCGGCCGCGCTGCAGATCGCCCGGCGCACCACCGGCACGTCGGACGAAGCGGCGAATAATCTTCAGAACCTGTTCGCGAAGATCAACTCGCCTTCGACCGTGAAGGCATTTCAGAAGAATTTCGGGGTCGATCTTCCCGCCGCCATGGCGAAGCTGCGCGCCGAAGGTTACGACACGCTGGAGGCCATCGCCCTCATCACCCAGAAGGCAACGGGCGGCGACCTCAAGAAGCTGGGCTATGCGTTCGAGGACATGCAGGCGCAGGGCGCCATCCGCGCGCTGATTCAGAACCTCGACGATTATCGCCAGATCCGCGACCAGACGTTGAAGAGCGAAGGCACCGTTGATCGCGCCTTCAATCAGCGCGTGGCGCGCGATGCGACGGTGCAATGGCGCGCCTTCATGGGGACGGCATCGCAGGTCGCCATCATGGTCGGATCGGCACTTCTGCCCGGCCTCAACGAAGTCGCGGGATCGGTGCAGGGGGTGATGACGCACGTCCTCGCGTGGACGCAGGCCAATCCCCAGCTCGCCGCCGGGATCGTGAAGATCGCGGCAGGCCTGGTCGGTCTGAAGATCGGTTTTGGCATCGTGCAATTCGGCGTCGGCGCCATCCTCGGCCCCCTGTCGACCGCCTACCGCCTGTTCAAACAGTTCCGCGCCGTGGACGAGGCCGGGCGCCGCCTTACCTTCTTGGGCCGCGTTGCCGCGCGCGCCGGGCCGATGGTCGCCAGCGCCTTCGGTGTCATCCGCACCGCGTCGCTGTTCCTCGCGCGCGGGCTGCTCCGCGCCGGGGCCATGATGCTCGCCAACCCGATGATATTGGCGATCACGCTGCTCGTGGTGGCGATCGGCGGTGCCGCCTACCTGATTTATCGCAATTGGGACCGGATCAAGGGCGCCTTCTGGAATGGCGTCGCCGCGATCGGCCGTGCCGTCGCGCTGGCGCGCGGCTACGTCGCCAGCTTCGTCAATGTCGGCCGCTCGATCGTCGATGGCATCGCCGCCGGGATCCGCGCGGCGCCGGGCAAGATATGGGCGGCGCTGAAATCGGTGGTCGCCGGTGCATGGAAGGGCGCCAAGGCCTATCTCGGCATCAACTCGCCGTCGCGCCTGTTCATGCAGATGGGCGGCTTTGTCAGCGACGGCCTCGCCATCGGCATCGATCGCGGGCAGCGTCGCCCCGTCGATAGCGCCCGCAGGCTGGCACAGGGCGTTGCTGGCGGGTTCAGCCTGCCGCGCTCCCCCTTCGCCGCTGGATCGCCCTCTGCGGCGGCGCTGGCGGCGTCGGGCGGTGGGGGAGGGCGCCCGGCAAGCCTGACGATCGGCAGCGTCACGATCAATCTGAAACAGGAACCGGGCGAGAACGCCGAACAGTTCGCAAAGCGCGTGCTGGCCGAGCTGCGCCGGCTTTTGGCGAAGGAGGCAAGGGGCAGCTATGAAGATCGGTGATATCGGCGGCAATTTGAACCTGTCGGCCGCGACGTCGCAGCTTTCGACCGTGCGCCGCCTGATCGGCTTGCCCGACATGCCCGCGATCGCGACCGCGGCGACGATCGCAGCCAAGCTGCAGGGGCTGGCAAAGATCGATGCCGCCGGCGGCGTGACGGGCGAACGCCTGTCGATGCTGTCGCTGGGCCTGTTCCTCTTCGGCATCGATACGATCGCCTATCAGGAATTCATCCGGCGCAGCGATTGGCGCCATGCCGCCAACGAACGCCTCGGCGCCCGCGCGGCCTTCCAGTTCCTCGGCCCCGGCGCAGAGACTATCACGCTGCCCGGCGTCCTGATGCCCGAATTGACCGGGCCGAACACGTCGCTGGCGCAGATCCGCGCGATGGCCGAAACCGGCGACGCCTATCCCATGGTGCAATCGGACGGCACGATCGTTGGCAATTACATCATTCAGGCGGTCGACGAACGGCGCAGCACCTTCCTGCCGGGCGGCGGTGCGCGACGCGTCGAATTTGCCATAGACCTGACCCGCGCGGGCGACTGATGGCAAGCCAGCCCCCCGCATCGACCGCGCTGCAGCCCGCGAGCCGCGACGAATGGATCATGCCCATGGCGGCATGGCAGGTGACGCTCGACGGGCAGGATCTGACCGAGGCGATGCGGCCGATCCTGCGCGAGCTGAGCTTGACCGAAAAGCGCGGCGAAGAGGCCGACAGTCTGGACATCACGCTGGGCGACGAAGACGGCACGCTCGCCCTCCCGCCGCCGACCGCAACGCTCGCGGTCGCCATCGGCTGGGCAAAGGGCAGCGGCGTGACCGCGGGCCTGATCGACAAGGGCAATTTCCGCGTCGATGAACTCACCTGGTCGGGTCCGCCCGATGGCCTGTCGATCACCGGGCGCGCCGCCGACCTGACCGCCGATCTGCGCAAGCGCCGCGACGAAAGCTGGGTCGAACAGACCTTGGCCTCGATCGTCGCGAAGATCGCCAAGCGCCACGGGCTGGAGCCGCGCGTTCACCCGCTGCTGTCTGGCGCGGTAATTCCGGCGACGCGGCAAAAGGCGAAAAGCGATATCGCCTTCATCAATGAGCTGGGCCGTCGATATGAGGCCATGGCGACGATCAAGGCCGGGACGCTGATCCTCGCGCCCATCGGGGCCGGGACCACCGCCGGAGGCTCGACCATTCCCGGCCTGACGATCGCGCGCGGCCAATGCTCCAGCTATAGCTGGACGCGGCAAAAGCGCGACGAACATGACGGGGTCGAGGCCGAATGGCACGATCAGGGCAGCGCCAAGCGTCACGTCGTGACCGTGGGCGACAGCGGCAACGCCCGCCGCCTGAAGCGCACCTATGCGAGTGCGAGCGACGCGAAGGCGGCGGCAGAGGGCGCGCGGCGGCGCGATGCCCGCACCGCGGCGGAATTCACCCTGACGCTCGCCTATGGCGACGCGACCCTGATGCCCGACCGCCCGGTGACGCTGCAGGGGTTTAAGGCAGAGATCGACGCGGCAAAGTGGCAGATCGCAGAGGTGACGCACCGCGTCAGCGCCGACGGCGGCTTCATCTCCGAGCTGAAGCTGGATCTCGGCGCCATCGACTGACGACGCCGGCGGCGCTATCGTCGCGCCATGCCGAACCTATGGGAAGATCCGCGCGACCCCCTGCCACCGCCCAGCAAGGCGCGGGCATTCGCTTTCTGGCTGGCCTTCGCGGTCATCATCTGCCTATTTATGGTCAATATTCTGCGCGGCCTCGCCGGGCTTGGCTGGAATTGGTGAGGAGCCGCTAGTCGATTGCGAACCCATCTTTCCCTGCATCGCTATACAAATCAGTTCCTACCGAGCCCGCCATTTTTTCGATCGAGCATGATTCTGGAGTAAATCGGCCGACAGCAAACATGGGAACTGCCGCCGCGTTGCCGTGGCGAGCGGAGAAACGCAGAACCGCTTCCTTGCCTTTTCCATCAAGGCGATCTTGAACGAAAAAGCTATCGAACTGGGCCGACCCCTTTGCCGCCAGCGGTAACGCGGCATCCACTCTGGCCATCAGGCGCAAGAGAAAATCAGGGTCGCGGCGGCGGCAAATGTCATTAGGTGTTTCCCGATAGAGATCGGCCTTGGCAAATTCATATGTTGTGGCGGCTGCAAGATCGTCATCCGTTTTGTCATCAGTGAGAACGGAACATCCTGCGAGCGCCGTCACGATGAAAGCTGCTGCAAAAGAGCGCATTACAATTTTCCCAGCTTCCCCACAACCTGACCGATGACGAACATTTCGCCATCGACCGCGGTTTCCGGGTCCACATTCGGATTGTCGCTCTTGATCTTATAGCTGCCATCGGGGTTGGCCCAAATGCGCTTCACCATGCCAATCTCGGCGACGGCGATCGCCCAAACCGCATCTTGCTCGCGGATCGCATTCTTCTTGAGGTCGATCAGGACGATGTCGCCATCCGACAGGGTCGGCTTCATCGAATCGCCCTTTGCCCGCGCGAAAACCAGATGCTCGGGATCGGTTCGCGTCAGCTCGCGCAGCCAAGTCGCCGGGAAATAGCGCTGGACTTCGATCACCGCCCCATCGCCGATGTAGCCGCCGCCCATTCCGAGCGTAAGATCGACCTCTTTGATCGCCACCAAGCCTAGATCAGCGGGCGAGGGCGATGCCTTCTGGCCTTCGATCAGTTTTCGGCGGTGGTCGCTAACCCCGGAATCGGGCGGCCCGGCATCGTCGGAGGCGCCGGTCAGATATTCCGGTGTCGAATGCACGGCCTCGGCAATTTCGAGAAGCTTTCCGGTTTCGCGCGTTTCGCCGGAGATCAGGCGCCCGATCGAGGGCTGCTTCAGGTTCACGATTCGCGCCAGTTGGGACTGGCTCAGCCCCGCCGCGACCATGCGCTCTTCAAGTCTGGATCCGATGATATCAGCCACCTTCGCGACCTATACGTAAACGAATAGCCAGACACGCAACTTTTACGTTGCATAAGCTATACGTAAATGTATAAAAGCGGCCATGGCACCGCAAATGACCCGCTTTGAAGCCCTTATGGCATGCCGCGACGCGGCTGGATCCGACAGCCAGATGGCGCGCGACCTCGACGTTTCGCAGCCGACGATCTGGCGCTGGATCCATCAATCGAAGCAGATGCCGGCGGAATATGTGCTGGCCGCGGCGGAGCGCTACAGTGTTTCGCCCCACGCCCTGCGCCCTGACATTTACCCTGTGGGTCATCCCCTCTTGAACGCCGCGCCCGATCGGTTCGTCGGGATCGACTTGTCCGCGCCCGGATACGTGAGTGTCGTCGCCGACGAGGCGCGCGCAGCGGGAGCGCGATGATGATCGCGGGGGGGATTCACCATTTTCGTTTACCAACCGGCGGCGATCTGGTCGCGTCGCCGCTCGGCGAACAGGCTGCGGCAGCTCTCCCCTCTCTGCACGTCGCAGCCTGTTCGCCCTCGCACTCCGCACCGTCCATCCCCTGCGCCAACTGCGACCGCACCCCTGCTCGTCGCTGCTGCGCGGCCCTAGCTGCCCGCATCTGCGGCGGCGCGATAGGCGGTAAAAATCAGTTCCTTACCGCCCCGCGGGAGATCCGAGCATGAGCGTCGAACGGAACATCACGCTCCCGCCCGAGCAACAGGAAATCAAGGAAGCGTTCCGCGCCCTCGTCAAAGCCTATGGCGGACAGGATGCGGTCGCCAAGCGGCTCGGCACCCGGCAACAGCGCATCAGCGATTGCTGCAGCACGACGACCGATGCCTTTCCGCGCGCTGACGAAATCGCGACGCTGGAGGCCGAAACGGTCGGCTATCCGGGCCACCCGCACGTCACCACCGTATTGGCGCGCCAGCGGCAGCGCGAGCTGGTGCCGACACCGAACATCGCGGCGACGGGCCGCGATTTGCTCATGCTCTTCGCTCGCCAATCGAAGGGCAACAGCGAACTGGCCGAGGCGATTCTAGAGGCGCACGAAGACGATCATGTCGATTGCGCGGAAGCCGAACAGATCGAGGCCGCGGCCGACCAGGTGATCGCTACCGCGCTCGCCATCCGCGCCGAAGCGCGCATGATTCAACGGGAGTATCGTCAATGAGCCGCGGTGCCGCCGCCCGCTGTCCCTACTGCAAATCGCCGGGGCGCATCCGCAGCAGCGAGGAAGTCTCGCTTCTCCATCGCGATGTCTACTTCGATTGCACCAGTGATCGTTGCGGCCATCGGTGGAAGGCGCAACTCAGCTTCGTCCATAGCATCTCAACGCCGGTGGAGCAGGGGAGCGACGTCAATCTGCCAGTGACCCCGGAGCGTTACCGCCGGGCGCGCCGCGACGGGGAGCCGCCTCCCGCGCCGGTACCAGCCTGATCTGACCAAATCCGCATGAACCGACAGACCGCGCGCCGAACCTCGCTTTCGGCGGCGCCACCCCTTTGCCCGCGAAAGCCGCCCTTCCTTCATGAGCAACGCCCTCGCGCAAGAATTGGACCGCGCCCTGCAGCGGGAATTCGCCTTCCGGCGCGAGGGCGAGTGGTACCGCAAGGGCAAATGCCCCGAGTGCCACAAGAAAGAGCTGTATGTTCACGCTGAAAAGCCGTTCGTCCTCAAATGCGGTCGGCTCAATCGCTGCGGCTATGAAAAATCGGTAAAGTCCTATTTTCCCGAGATCTTCGACGATTGGTCGAAGCGATTCAAGGCGACTGAGGCCGATCCGAACGCCGCCGCCGACGCCTTCCTCCAGCATGGCCGCAAGCTCGATCTGACCGGCATGCGCGGCTGCTACAGCCAAGAATATTACAAGGATCCCGAACGTAACATCGGGACCGCCACCGTGCGATTCCCGCTGCCCGGCGGGACATGGTGGGAACGGCTGATCGACCAGCCGGGCCGCTTCGAAATGAAGGCCCGCTTTCAGCCCAAGCGCGCCGCCGGCGGAAAATCCTACAAGGGCTATTGCTGGGCGCCGCCCGCGCTGACGATCGAAAAACAGGCCGCGGCCAACCGGATCCTGATCGCCGAAGGCATCTTCAACGCATGGGCGCTGACGATGGCAGGGCATGCTGCCGTGTCGGCTATGACGGTCAACAACTGGCCCGAACATTGGCTGCAGGAACTGCGCCTCGCGATCGCCAACGGCCCGACCCCCAACCATCGGCCCGAACTGGTCTTCGCGTTCGACGTCGGCGCCGCCGGCGTCAAATGGTCGCGCGATTTCGTCAAGCGCGCCGAGGAGGAGGGCTGGTCCGCGACCGCCTGTCAGGCCAGCCTGGTCGAAGGCGATGCAAAGGACTGGAACGATCTTCTCGAGCTGGGACGGCTCACCCCCGCCGACTTCGACGAATATTTCTGGAATGGTCGCGTCACCATCGCGACCAGTGCGCTCGAAAAGGCCTGCCTCATTCATGAGCGCAAGCATTGGAATGGGTTCAGCTTCTCGTTCGACAACCGCATGTGGTGGGCGAGCTTCAATCAGGCCCGCATCGCCGAGGTGCGGCTCAAGGAGGGATTGACCGAGAAAGCCGCGATCCGCGCCTGCGCCGAGGTTGACGAGATCGCCAACTGCGCCTTTCGGACGCTCTACCGCGAGCGCGACGACGTCATCGACGACACCGCTTATTATCTGCGCGTCGATTTCCCCGGCAAGACGCCGACCGCAAAGGGGCGCTTCTCGGCGGCTCAGCTCACCGCCGCGCCCGAGTTCAAGAAACGCCTGTTCGCCTTCGGCGGCATGTTCACCGGCACGACGGGCCAGCTCGACCGCCTGATGCAGATCCAGACGCGCGACCTCAAGACGGTCGAGCCGATCGACTTCACCGGTTACAGCAAGGCGCATGGCGCGTGGATCCTCGGCGACATCGCCGTGCGCGCCGGTCGGGTCTATGATCTGAACGCCGAGGATTATTTCGATTTCGGCAAGGTGGCGGTGAAGCTGCGTTCGCCCGAGCGCCTGCTCGATATCGATTACGACCGCGACAATTTCAGGACCGACTGGCTCCCGAAGTTGTGGACGGCCTATGGCGCCAAGGGCCTGATCGCGCTCACCTTCTGGCAGATCACCCTCTTCGCCGAACAGATCCGCGAAGCGCACAAGAGCCTCTCTTTCCTGCAGATCATCGGCGAACCCGGATCGGGTAAATCGACCCTGCTGGAATTCCTCTGGCGGCTCTACGGCCGCGATTCCTACGAAGGCTTCGACCCCACCAAGGCAACGTCGGCCGCGATCGCGCGCAACCTCGGCAAGGTCGGCAACCTGCCGGTGGTGCTGATCGAGGGCGACCGCGACGAAAGCACCCCGCACAGCAAGCGCTTCGAATGGGACGAGCTTAAAACCGCCTACAACGGGCGCGCGGTTCGTTCACGCGGCGTTCGATCGGGCGGGATGGAAACCTATGACCCGCCCTTCCGCGGCGGCGTCGTGATCGCGCAGAATTTCGCGGTGAAGGCATCGGCGGCGCTGCTCGAACGCCTCATGAGCCTGACCATCAACAAGGAAGGATGGAGCCCGGAAACCAAGGTCGCGGCCGAGGCCATCGAGAGCTGGCCGACCGACACCCTGTCAGGCTTCATCGTCCATGTCATCCGGCAAGAAGAATCGTGGCTCGCGGCCTTCTTCGCCGCATTTAAAAAGCACGAAAAGGCGCTGCCCGCCGCCAGCGGCGTCGGCCACCAGCGCCTGGTCAAGAACCACGCCCAGCTCGCCGCCGGCCTCGACGCCCTCGCGACCGTGATTTCGATTCCCGACGACGTGCGCGAGCGCGGACATGAATTTATCCGCGGCATGATCCGCGAGCGGCATCAGGCGATCAGCGCCGACCACCCGCATGTCGCGAAATTCTGGGAATTGTTCGACTGGTTCGAAGCCAACGAACCCGGCGGCAGCTCACCGATAAATCTGCACACCAAGGCCGACAAGCTGATCGCCGTCAGCCTTCCGATGTTCGAGGAGCGGTGCCGCCATCGCGGCATTCAGGCGCCGCCGATGGACGAACTCAAGCAGCTGCTCCGCTCCTCGAAATCCCGCCGCTTCATCGCGGCGAAGAACGTGAAAACCCGCCTCGAAAGCAAGGTCATCCACTGCTGGGTCTTCGCCCAGCAGGAGGGCCGCGACGAAGTCATGGAGGATTGAAAATGAAGCCCTTCCAACCCGGCATCTACATTTGCGCCGATTGCCACGTCGAACATTATGGCGATCGGCAGCGCCTTCCGGTCGGCTGGATTCGCTGCGCCGCTCCGAACGGCCATGATGCGGTGCGCTGCGGCAACTGCGCCGATCGGATCGCACAGCGCCATGTCGACACGCGCGCGCCGCGGCCCCTCGATCGACCGACCGCGGGCATGGCGATCGGCATCCTCGCCGCCCGCTTCACCGGCGCATTGATGCGCGCCAACGACTTGTCCCACCGGGAGGCGCGCCAGTGAGCGGGCAGCGCATATCCTGCGCCAAATGCGACGCACCCGGCCTCATGGATGGCGACCTGCTCCCGGCGGGGTGGGAGCGTCACACCAGCGGCATGACAAAGGCCGCGCTCACCGTCTGCGGCGGCTGCGTCGAGGGATCGCGCGGCCAGACGATCCGCTCGGGCGACGCCGGCGCGACCGATGACCAGCTCCGCCTCTTCATCGAGCGCATCGAACGGCTCGAAGAGGAAGAAAAGGGCATCAAGGACGACAAGCGCGACGTCTATCTCGAAGCCAAGTCGCAGGGTTACGACCCGAAAATCATGCGCGAAGTCGTCAAGCTCCGCCGCATGAGCCCGCACGATCGCGCCGAACGTGACGCGATCCTCGACGTCTACCGCTCCGCCATCGGTCTCACCTGATCCCAACAGCAAGGGAGGATCCCGCATGTCCAAACCCGAATTCAACCACGCCACCTTCGTCGAGCAGCGGCTCTGCGCGACGGTCAAGCATTGCCTCGGCCTGCGCGTGTCGCACGTCGATCTGACGCACCGCCTGGTCGATGATCTGTGCTGCGACAGCATCGACCACTTCGAAATCTTGATGAAGGTCGAGGATTGCTTCGGCATCGAGATCACCGACGACGAAGCCGCCGAATGCCGCACCGTCGCCGACTACAGCGTGTTGGTCCGCCGCAAGCTGATGACCGCCTATCCGGCGGCGGGAGGTGCCGAATGCGCCGCCTCCTGACCATGTTTCCGATCAGCGCGGCCGAGGCCGATCGCGCGGCCGAGGAAATCGCCTCGCTCTTCCGCTGGCCCGATTTCCTCGCGGCGATCGCCTGCGCGGCCTTCCTCACTATCGGGCTGCCCGCGGCAATTCTCGGTCTCATGATCGCGGGAGGCGCCCTGTGAAACCGCACGGTCACCGCACCAGCATCGTCGGCACCCCGACCTTCGTTTGTCGTGGACGCGGCGGACACGCCCCGGTGCTGCCCCAGCCCCCCGCGATCGCCGCCAGCCGCAACCGCTCGCGCGAAGCCGCCGCCGATCGCAACCGCGAACTGCGCCGCCGCGCCCTCTGGCTCGACTGCGAACGCGCGCCCCTTTCAATCATTCGGGAGATACCGGCATGAAAAGCTGGCTGAAACCTTGGGCGGAAACGCTAGGCACCATTGCGATCGTCGCGATCGTCAACACTGCCTTCGCCAAGATCGTCGGCAAGGAAGCCAAGTTGGAGGATATGACGTTCGTCATCGCCGCTATGGCGTTGCACCGCGGATATCAGATCACCGCCACGTCTGCTCCTCGTTCGACCGGAGAGCGCCGATGAGCCGCCTGTCCGACGCCGAGCTGCAGGCCCAGATCGCCGCCTATCAGGCGATCAACCGCACCCGCGCTCTCACCGATGCCGAGGCCGATAGCCTCTGGCGCCTCGTCCACATCGAAACCTGCCGCATCAAGGCCCGTCGTCGCTCGATCGAGCGCAATCAGGCGCGCCTGTCGGCTCTAACCGAAGGAATGGCCGCATGACTGACAATCAGGTCTTCATCATCGCGACGATCATGATCGTGCTGCTCGGGACGCAGATCCTGCAGCTCTATTGGATCCACCGCATCCGTCGCCGCATCCGCCGCTATCTGCGGAGGGACGCATGAGCGCGCCGCTGCCCGACTTCCCCGTCGACCAGGTGCTTAGCCCGGCGCTGATCGAGATCATGCACGAGCTGATGCGCGAACGCGCCCGCTCGGTCATGGTCTTCGGCCACGATGCCGCGGCGGACGACGCCATGCCGCTGAACAGCATCGGCCAAAAGGCCACGTCCTTCCTCCAGATCGCCGCCGAGCGCGCCGAAGGCCCCGACGAACGCCGCATCCTGCCCGCTGCCCGCAAAAAGGCCGTGCAGGGCGTAATCGTCGCCATCGCCTTCATCGACGCCATCGATCGCGAAATTGCGCGGGGAGGGGAGCTGGCCCGATGAGCGCAGAACTCTCATCCGCTGGCAGCCGCCACCCGTGGGATTGGTATGTCGAGGAGCGCTGGGTGACGCACCGGCTCGCTGACTTCATGCCGCTCGACGAAGGCGTGACCTATCTCGATCCATGCTGCGGATCCGGCAACATCGTGGAGGCGCTCGCCGAGCGCGGGCATCAGGCATTCGGAACCGACCTTTTCGAACGGTACGCCGGCGCGCGCTTCCTCGGCGTCCACGACTGGATGGGCGATCAGCGGCATCTGCTCGAAGCGAGCGACGCGCTGTCGATCTTCTTCAATCCACCCTACAGCCGCCAGAACGGCGCGCTCGTGCGCGGCCTCGCCGAAAAGTGCATCCGCCGCGCGATCGAGGTCGCCACGCACAAGGTGGCGGCGCTGCTCCCGGTGAAGTGGCTCGCCAGCAAGGGCCGCTATAACCTCTTCGAACGCGATCATCGTCCGAGCGGGATCTACATCCTGTGTGAACGCCCGTCGATGCCGCCGGGCGACGTGATCGAGCAGCTCGGCAAGCGCGCCCACGACGGCGGCAAGGTCGATTTCATGTGGGTCGTTTGGGATCTCCGGGCCAAACCGCTGCCCCACGCGCCGACCTTCTGGATTCCGCCGCGCGCGCCTGGTCGCAGCGAAGATCTGAAACCGGAGAGGGCGGCATAAGTGACCCGGCTCCTGACGATCGAGGAAACCGCGTCCGAGCTGCAGATCTCGGTCCCTACGCTGCGCCGTTTGCGCGCGGCGGGGAGAATCGGTTACGTCAGGCTCGACGGCCGCAAGATTCGGCACACGCCGGATGACATCGCCGATTATATCGCCCGCCAGCACGTCGCTGCCCGCCATCAGGATTCGCCGCAATGCCCCGCCCCATCCCGAAGAAAGGATCGCCGCACTGGCACTACGACTTCGTCAGGGGCGGTCGTCGGTTTCATGGCTCGACGGGAACGGACAACAAGCGCTTAGCTCAGCAGATCATCGATCAGCGATTGCACGAAGCGCTCCTGCCCACACGAACCCGCCCGCCGATCACGCTCGACGATGCCGCGGGGTTCTACCAAGACTATGCTTCGGCCCTGCCGAGCTGGAAAACAACCGAATATATTCTCGCGGCGTTGGTGTCGGGTCTTGGCCGTGGACGCCTGCTCTCCGAAATCAGCCAGCGCATGCTGATCGACCACTTCGCGGCGCGCCGGATCCGCGACAACGGCGAGATGCGCGCCAATAGCAGCGTGAACCGCGAAATTGAGGTTGCGAGTGCCGTATGGCACCGGGCTGACAAGGCGAAATATGACATCGGCGACATGCCAGATTGGAACGCCTTGCGGTTCAAAGCGGCGGGAACGCGTTGGCGCTTGCTCGGCGCCGGCGATCAGCAGGATGCTTATCTCGCCGCCGTCCGGGCCGACGTTCGCCCCGCGTTCGAGTTTTTGCTTCTCTCCGGCTGGCGGCGCAGCGAGGTGATCGGTCTCGGATGGAATGACCTCGATCTGCCGAACCGCACCGCATGGACGCGCGTGAAGGGCGGGGCGATGGTTGAGCGGCCGCTAACGCAGGCGATGCTTCTGATCATCGCCAACCAGCCGAAGGTCGGCCCGAAGGTGTTCACCTATGTTTGCCAGCGCGCCACCGCCAGCGGTCGCCGCGACCGAGCCCAGCGCCGGCAGGGCGAGCGCTATCCGATCAGCGCCAGCGTCATGAGGGAAGTGCATGACGATGCTCGCAAGTCGATCGAACTGCCGGATCTGCGCATGCATGACCTCCGGCACACCCGCGCGACGCGGATCCTGCGCAACACAGGCGATCTGGCGCTGACCAAGCGAGCGCTCGCCCACCGCAACATCGCCACCACCCTGAAATATGCCCACGTCCTCGACGACGACGTGCGCGCCGGCCTCGATGCCAGCGAGTCCCGCAATATTCCCGAACCGGAGCAAGGCACGGCCAAGAAAGCGTAATGATTTCAGTTCGCTAGATAATCTGCGCCATCGCCGTGTAAACGAGATGCTCTACCAACTGAGCTAAGCGCCCCATCGCATGGGAGCGGCGCCCCTGCCACAGCCAGACGCCGCTGGCAAGTCGCCGCCGCATCAGCCGGGTGGGGGGTGATCGCGGTCGTCTCCCAGCGCCAGTTCGCGGCTCACCCCGATCGCGTCCAGAAAGGCCGGATCGTGGCTCACGACGATCAGCGCGCCGTCATAGGCCGCGAGCCCCGCTTCGATCGCGGCGAGCGAATCGAGATCGAGATGATTGCCGGGTTCGTCGAGGATCAGCATTTGCGGCGGCTGCGGCGCACCGAGGACGCAGGCGAGCCCGGCGCGGAGCATCTGCCCGCCGCTGAGCGTGCCGACGATGCGGTCGGCGGCGTCGGCGCGAAAGCGGAAGCGTGCGAGCGCGGCGCGGCAGGCATTGTTGCCGACCCCTGGGTTGCGCCGCAGGAAATTGTCGGCGATCGAAAGTTCCGGATCGAGCAGTGCGACGCGCTGATCGAACAGTGCAAACGGCACACCGACGTGCACGCTCCCCGACCAGGGCGTCAGGGTTCCGGCGATCAGCGCGAGCAGCGTCGATTTGCCCGATCCGTTCGGGCCGGTGACTGCCAATCGCTCGGCCCCCGTGATCGTGAGCGACATATCATCGATGACGGGTGCGCCGCGGTCATAGCCCGCGCGGACATGCTCCAATGCCAACACCGTCCGCGAAGCCGGGAGGCCCGTCGACGGCAGCGCGATCGCCAGCGGATCGACGATCTCGATCCGGCTGCGCGCCGCGGCGAGCGCCTGCTCGGCCTGTCCCTGCTGGCGTTCGGCCAGCCGCCCCGCAGCAGCGCGCGATTCTTCGGCGCGGCGCTGCATTGCCCCGATCACGATGCGCGGCATGTCGCCGCGTGCCGCATTTTTCCGGCCCCGCGAATCGCGGCGATCCTGCCGCTCGGCGGCGGCCTGCGCTTGGCGCTGGGCCTGATCGACGCGCTTCTCTGCGGTGGCAAGGTCGGCCTCGAGGGCCGCCTGCTCGACCGCCTTGCGCGCGCGATAGGTGCTCCAGCCGCCGCCATAGCGGGCGGCGCCCGTCGCGGTCAGTTCGACGATCGCATCCATTTCCTCGAGCAGTTCGCGGTCGTGACTGACGACGATCGCGCCGCCCTGCCAGTCGCGCAGGATTGCGCGCACCGTTTCACGGCCCTGCCGGTCGAGATTATTGGTCGGTTCGTCGAGCAGCAGAAAATCGGGCCGCGCGAACATCGCGCCGGCGAGCGCGGCGCGCGTGCGTTGTCCACCCGAAAGATGCACAAGCGGGGTCGCGGCATCGAGCGGCAGGTCGACACCGGCCAGCGCCTCGTCGATCCGCGAAGCCAGCGTCCAGTCGGCCGCTGCGATGTCGTCGAGAGACGCCGTCCCCGTTTCAGCGCGCGCGAGCAGGGCCAGCGCCGCGCGCGCGCCGAACAGGTCGGCAATCGTCGCATCGGCGGTAACCTGCACCGTCTGGTGCAGCATGGCGATGCGCGCGCCGCGGCTGATCGCGCCGTTCGTCGGCGTTGCCTCACCCGCGATCAGGCGCAACAGGGTCGATTTGCCGACGCCATTGCGGCCGACGATACCCGTGCGTTCGGGGCGAAACTGAAGATCGAGATCGGAAAATATGCGGCGACCGTCGGGGGTCGACCAGCCGAGGCGGGAGAGGGTGATCGTAGACATGGACAAGGCTTTCCTGAAGGCAAGGCTAGGGGCGATGCGTTCAGTTGCGGTCCATGATCCTCTGACTCCTTAAAAAGATGACGGATGCCAGATAGCGTGCCGGTGGCGACCGGACAAGAGCGGCCGATGTCAGAGCCAGCCAATCCGCTTGAAGCGCCAATAGAGGAGCGCGCACACGCTGCCCATCAAGGCGAGCGCGAAGGGATAGCCGAACGTCCAGCCGAGTTCGGGCATATGCTCGAAATTCATGCCGTAAATGCCGGCGATCGCGGTTGGCACGGCCAGAATGGCGGCCCAGGCGGCAAGCTGGCGCGTGATCGCGCCCTGCCGCTGTTGTTCGAGCAGATTGTTGGTGTCGACGACCGACGCCGCGACATCGCGCAAACCGACGAGACGGAATTCGGCGCGCTGCACATGGTCCCAGATGTCGCGGAAAAAGGGGCGCACGGCATCGTCGATGCACGGCAGGTCGGCATCGCTGGTCAGGCGTGATGCGACATCCTTCATCAATCCGACCAGGCGTTGAAAACGGATAATCTCGTGCCGCTGGCCGTAAAGATGCCGGATGTCGTCGGCGTCGAGCGGCGTGTCCATGACGCTTTCCTCGACCGTAAGCAGCCGGTCCTCGATCGCGTCGATTACCGGGAAATAGCCGTCGACGATGAAATCGAGAATCGCATAGAGTACATAATCGGGGCCGTGCGCCAGTTTCGCCGGCAAGGATTCGAGCCGCGCGCGCACCTCACTGTGCGTCCGCGCCGACCCGTGACGGACACTTACGATGAAATGGCGACCAAGGAAGAAGGCGGTTTCGCCCGACTGGATCGTGTCGCCATCGCGATTGCCGGTGCTGGCGACGACGAACAATTGCTCGCCATAGGCTTCGACCTTTGGCAGCTGGTTGGCCTTCAGCGCGTCCTCGACCGCCAGCGGATGCAGACCGAATCGCCTGGCGATCCCTTCCAGCTCGCCGGGAGTCGGCTCGAACAGGCCGAGCCAGAAGAAGTCGCCCGGATCGCAATGGTCGGGAATGGCCTCGTTCGGGCCCAGCTCACGCACGAGCTTGCCATCATTATAGAGGCGGGCGGCCTTGATCGGCATCGTCAAACTCCCTCGACTGCCCGCTGCAGATAGCGGCACGGACGGCCGAGGGAAATAACTCAGGCTGGAAAGGCGTCGCGTACGCGGCGTTCGAGCACCGCAAGCGGGATGCGTCCGGCACCGAGCACGACGTCGTGGAAGCGCTTGATGTCGTAATCCCGGTGCGACGAAACATCGTCACGCAACCGGCTGATCGCGGTCTGGCCGACCTTATACGAACAGGCCTGCCCCGGATAGACGATGTAGCGATCGATCTCGGTTCGCGCCGAACTTGGCGTTTCGGAGGAGTTTTCGACCATGAAGTCGATCGCCTGCTGGCGATTCCAGCCTTTGGCGTGCAGCCCGGTATCGACGACGAGACGCGACGCGCGAAACGCATAGGACGCCAGATAGCCGATCTCGCCGAGCGGATCGTCGTCGTACATCCCGAGCTCGGCGGCAACCTGCTCGGCATACAGCCCCCAGCCTTCGCCATAGGCCGTGACGTAAGAGGATTGGCGGTAAAGCGGCAAGGCCGCGTCCTCGAACTTTAGGGCATTTTCGAACAGATGCCCCGGCGCCCCCTCGTGAAAGGCGAGCGTCGGCAGCGTGTAGCGCGGCCACTCGTGCGTATCGCGCAGGTTGATGAAGAAAATGCCCGGGCGCGACCCGTCGGGAGTGCCAGCCTGCGCCGAACCGCCAGGAGCGCCGATCTCGATCTCGGGCGGGACGCGGCGGATTTCATAGGGCGCGCGCGGCATCCGGCTGAACACTTGCGGCAGGCGCGCGCGAATGGTGGTGAGCCGATCGTTGAGATAGGCGAGCAGCGCCGCGCGCCCCGTATCGTCATTGGCGAACAACTGGCCGTCGGTTGCGGTCAGCGCGTCGAGCCGCTGGCGAAGGCTGCCCTCTTTGAAGCCCTGCGCCGTCAGCAGCTTGTCCATGCGCGCGTGCAGATCGGCAAGCTGGTCGAGCCCCAATTGATGGATCTGCTCGGCGGTCATGTCGGTGGTCGTGTGCTGCGCAAGCGTCGCCGCATAATAAGCGGGACCGTCCGGAAGGCGCGATACGCCCGCCTCGTCGCCGGCTTTGGGCAGCAGCGCCGTCAACACCTCGATCTGACGCGTCAGCGCGGCGCGGATCGGCCCTTCGAATATCGCCTGCGCACGCGCATCATAGCCGGTGAGACCGATGGCGTTGGCGCGGCGGGCGAGCGAAGCGACGATCGTCTTCGATGCCGCATCGCCGTCACGCAATCGCCCGAGCTGCTGCAAGGCCTGTTCGATGATGAAGCGCGGCGCGACGACGCCCATCGCGGCATTGGCGCGCAGGATCGCGCTATCATCGTCGAGCAGCGCCGGCGTTGCCTCCATTCGCGCGATATAGGCATCGGCGTCGGCCTTGGTCTTCACCGGATGCTGGCTGTCGAGAAAGGTGCTGACGCCGGTATAGAAGCCGCCGAGTTGCGTGACCGCATAGGGACCGGCGCGGTGCGCAAAGCCGCCGGTGTGATAGGAGAAGCGCGCCAGTCGCTGGCGGGCCACAAGATCGAATTCGGCGCTGTCATAGGCCACCCGCGCATTGTCGCCGAGCGCACCGCGATCGATCGCGTGCAGCGCGGCAAGGTCGGTGGAGATCCGGCGGTCGCGTGCGGTCCGCGCGGCGGCCGACCAGTCGGGAAATTGCGCTCGCAGCCCGGCGCGCGCACCGATATCGAGGCCCAGGCTCGCGGCGCGGGTGGGGTCGTCGATCAGCGCCTGATCGAATTGGCTGGTGAGCAGCGCATCGAGGCGCGCGTCGGCGCTGTCCGCACCCCATGCCGGCATCGCAAGCCCCGCCGACGCCATGCCAATGCCCGCCAGCAGCGTCCGGCGATCCAGTGCGAAATCGATCATATTTGTCCTCCAGTCATGCCGTGGACCCTATGATTTCGGGGGCTTTGCCGCAAGCATGTGTATTGGTCGAATAAAACCCCTTGCCAAGCGCGCGCTACAAATGTAGCACGCTACAAATGTAGCGCGAAAGGTGATTCGCATGTTGTCGAGCTTGCCCCCGCGGGAACGCGAAATTGTCGATATTCTTTACGAACGTGGTGCGTCGACCGTGACCGAAATCGGCGAGGCTTTGCCCGCCGAACTTTCCGGCTCGGCGATCCGCGCGATGCTCAAGCGGCTCGAGGCCAAGGGCTTCGTCGTTCGCGAGGCATCCGATCGCGGCTTTCTCTATGCGCCGAGCGTTGAGGAGAAGACGGCGAGCAAATCGGCGCTGACCCAGGTGGTGCGCGTCTTTTTCAACGGATCGGCGACCAGCGCCGCCGCGGCGCTGCTCGGCATGCAGGACAAGATGAGTGCGGGCGATCTCGATGAGCTGGAAAAGCTGATCGCCGAAGCGCGCGAAGGGAGGACGAAATGATGATCACCGCCGCGACCCTGCTAGGTCTTGCCTGGAAATCGGCGATCATCGCCGGGCTGACGCTGGTGTTGCTTCGCCTCGCGCGGTCGCGTTCGGCGGGCGAGCGTTCGCTTATCGCGCATGCCGGGCTGGCCGCGCTGCTGCTGCTGCCCGTGGCGACGCTGGCGCTTCCCGAATGGGCCCCGCTGCCCGCCGATTGGGGCGAAGCGTCCGCGCCCGCGATGTCGGCGCCACCGGCGGCCGCGGAGGCGCCTCCCGTGGCAGCGGCTCAGCCCGGCGCTGCGGCGCCGGCCACGGTCATGGCTGCGGATAGCAAAGCTGGCGCCGGTTTGACGCTGCCCGCGATGGCCGACCTCGCCATTTGGGTGTACAGCTTTCCCCTGTTCCTGCTTGCCCTTTTGATGACGGTTGCCGTGGTGCGGCTGTTCGCGATGCGCGGCCGGGCCGACGTACTGGTCCAACCTTCGTGGCTGTCGGCGCTCGCCGAAGCGCAGCGGCGGATGGGCTTCAAGCACGGGACCGCGCTGCTGGTCAGCAACGAACTGCGCTCGCCGATCAGCTGGGGCGTGATCCGCCCGACGATCGTGCTCAACCCCGCCGCAGTCGATGCCGTGGCCGAGGCCGAGGCAATCATCGCGCACGAACTGGCGCATGTCGCACGGCTCGACTGGGCGAAGCTGCTCGCGGCGCGCCTTGCCTGCGCGCTGTTCTGGTTCAATCCGCTCGTCTGGATGCTGGCGCGCGAAAGCCATCAATTGCGCGAGGAAGCGGCCGATGATGCCGTGCTGCTCGCCGACATCGACGGTCCCGACTATGCCTCGCTGCTCGTGGGTGCGGCGCGGCACGACAATCAGGGCGCGCTGCTTGCCGCCCACGGGGTCGCGCCGGCGCAGAACAGCCTGAAGCGCCGGATCACCCGCGTGCTCGACGGCAGCCTGAAGCGCGGACCCGCCAGCGCGAGCTGGGTTCTGATGAGCCTGGTGCTGCTCGCCGGCTTATCGGCGCCGCTCGCCGCCTTTTCCGCTACCGCCACACCGTCCGCGTCGGGGCCTGTCCACACCCCCGCCGCAACCGCCCCGGCCGCGGCATTGCAGTCCGCCGCGGCCGTGGGTTCGGCGGCCGACCGGACCGACAAGCCGGCCTCTGCGGCTGCGGGCAAGCCCCTGTCGCCCGACGATCTTGTCGGCATGCGCGCGGTCGGCGTGACACCCGACGATGTCCGCAAGATGCGCGAAAGCGGCCATGCCGATGCCGACGACATTATCGCAGCCAAGGCGACCGGCGTCGACCCGGCCTATATCAACGCGATGCGCCGCGTCTTTCCGAACGCCGATGTCGGCGATCTGGTCGGCGCTAAAGCGGTGGGCATCGACCCGGCCTATGCCCGAGACATGCGCCGCTATTTCCCCGATGTGAATCTCGACGATCTGACGGCGATGCGGGCCATGGGCGTGACCGGCGACTATGTCCGCCAGATGCGTGCCGCGGGCCGCGCGATGCGCGACCCCGACGATGCGATCGAGGCGCGCGCGCTGGGCAATTGGGGCGGGGCCTATAGCGAAGTCCGGTCCAGTTCGGGCGCGACCGCGCGCATCGGCTCGGACGGAACGCTCGAGGCGCGCAGCGCCGACGGCAAGGTCACGCGGATAAGTCCGCCGCGCCCGCCAGCGCCGCCCGAAAATCCCGCGGCGCCGCAGGACTGACCCTTCGGCCACTGGCCGAAGCCAAGCCGCCGCTCATCGAAGCCTGATTTTGAAACGCCGCTGCGGCGGCGAGCGACGACGCTCGCCCGGCGCACGGAGGAGGAGTGCCCCCAATGAAACCGCAATCGAAGACATTATTCGCAGCCGCCGGCAGCGTGCTGTTGACCCTGATCGCCTGCGCCGCCCCGGCTCAGCCAACCGCGGCCTCGGCCCAGGAAGCCAGCGTGATCCGCTGGGATGTCTCGCAGCCCGACGACGGCGACGGCGATCCCAGCCTGCAGCTTCGCGCCAAGCAATCGACCAGCAGCGTCGCTCTAGACGGTGCCCGCGCGGAATTTTCCGCAGCGCGGGACACGCTGGGCGGCGCGCGCGGTCCGGTCAGCTTCAGCGTGGTGCACCCGGCGGGCCGCCTCGATTGCACGGGCAGTCTGCACGCAGCCTATGAGGGCGAGGGACAATGCCGCTTTGCGCCCGATGCCGGCTTCGCGACCGCGCTGGAGAGCCGCGGTGTCGGCACGCCGACGCGCAAGGAACAACTCGCCATGTTGATGGTCGATGCGACGGTGAAACTGGCCGACGGCCTGATCGACGCGGGGCTTCGTCCGCACACCGGCGAACTTGTCGCGGCGGCAGCTTTGAAGGTGACGCCCGCCTATGTCCGCGACCTCCAATCGGGCGCGCTTCGGCTCACCTCTATCAACGATGCGATCGCTTGCAAGGCGCTGGGCGTCGACCGCGACTATGTGCGCGGGCTGGCAGCGGCCGGTTACGCAAAGCTGACCTCCGACCAGGTGATCAGCATGAAGGCTTTGGGAATTACCCCCGACTATGCGCGCTCGATGAATGCGGCGGCCGGAGGCACGCAGTGATGCGGATGACGAGTGGACGCGCGTTGGCGGCCGCCCTTGCCGCATCGATGTCGGCGACTACGGCGTGGGCGCAGGATGCTGCGGTCGACAGCGCAGCCCCGCCGCCTATCCCGGCTGCGGCCGCCGCTCCGGCGAGTGGCGGCGGCGCGCGGCAGGTCTTCACCCCCGCCGACTTCGTACGCTACGCGCCCAAGAACGCCTATGACATGCTCAATCAGGTTCCGGGCTTTTCGATCCGCGACAATGAACAGCTCCGCGGGCTCGGGCAGGCGACGGGCAATGTCCTGTTCAACGGCGAGCGTCCCTCGACGAAGTCGGACGATATGGTGACATTGCTGTCGCGCATTCCCGCCGGGAATGTCGAACGCATCGAAATCGTCGACGGCGCCTCGCTCGATATCCCCGGTCTATCGGGTCAGGTGGCCAATATCGTTTATCGCGCCGACGATTTTTCGGGCCAATTTGCGTGGAAGCCCGAGTTTCGCGCTCATTATGCGCATCCGCTCTACACGCGCGGCGACATTTCGGTCCGCGGCCGCAAGGGAGCGATCGAATATGAGCTGGGTCTCTATAACAACGATTCGGCGCGCAGTTCCGCGGGTGGGCCGACGATCATCTACGACGGCGACGGCAACATCATCGAGCGCCGCCACGATGTCTGGCGCAGCCCCTATGACACGCCGAAGCTTTCAGGGCGGCTGACCTGGGACGGCCCCGCCGATACGGTGGGTCATCTCGGCGCCCATTATCAGCGCATATACAATCCCTATGTGGAATTCGGACGTCGGACGCGCGATGGTGCCCCCGACGAATATCGCACCGTTCGCGAAAATCCGAACAGCTGGAATTACGAAGTCAACGGCGATTACCAGTTCGGGGTCGGCCCCGGAAAGCTGAAGCTGATCGGGCTGAGACGCTTCAGCCACGAACCCTATTCGCAAGAAGTAATCACCAGCTTTTCGGACGGATCGCCCGCGGTCGGCGATCGCTTCACCCAGACGGGCGATATCGGCGAGACGATCGCGCGCGGCGAATATCAGTGGAAGATGCTAGGCGGCGATTGGGAGTTGTCGGGGGAGGCGGCGTTCAACACGCTCGACAATGTCGCGGCGCTTTATACGCTCGATCCGACGGGGGCATTTGTCGAGATTCCCTTCCCGGGCGGTACCGGCGGCGTGAAGGAGGATCGCTACGAAAGCCTGTTGAGCTTCGGCCGAAAGATCACCGACAAGCTGAACGTGCAGATCGTTGCGGGCGCCGAACGATCAACGATCACGCAAAGCGGCGCGAACGGCCTGACCCGCAGCTTCTTCCGACCGAAGGGTTCGCTGTCGATCGCCTGGGCACCGGCGCCCGATTTCGACATGTCGCTCAAGATCCGGCGCCGCGTGCTGCAGTTGAGCTTCTACGATTTCCTCGCTCGCGCCTTTCTGAACGACGACAACCAGAATGGCAGCAACACCGATCTGCGGCCGCAGCAGGACTGGAGCTATGAACTGGAGGTCAACAAGCGGTTCGGGGCGTGGGGATCGACGAAGCTGTTCTTCGTGTACCGCGATGTCGAAGACCGGGTCGATGTGATCCCGATCGGCGATGGTGAAGGCGTCGGCAATATTGCCAAGGCACGTGCCGGCGCGATCGACTGGACTTCGACGATCAATCTCGATCCCGCCGGCATCAGGGGCATGAAGATCGAAGCGCGGCTGCTGCTCCAGAAAAGTTCGCTGCGCGACCCCTTCACCGGCGAGACGCGCCAGTGGAACGGCTTTACCGACCGGGTCGTCGAGCTGAGCCTGCGCCACGATATTCCCGGCAGCGACTGGGCCTGGGGCGCAAGCGCCGACCACTCGCATTACCAGCCGGTCTATCGCCGCAACCAGATCGACACCGCGTGGGAAGGGCCTGTGTTCGCCAACATCTTTGTCGAGAACAAGGATGTGTTCGGTCTGACGGTCCGCGCGACGGTGGCGAACGTCCTCAATGCAAGGTCGAAGCGCAACCGTACGGTGTGGACGGGATTGCGCGGCGAAAGCCCGATTGCCTTCGTCGAAAAGCGCGACCGGTTGATCGGGCCGATCTTCGCTTTCTCGGTCCGCGGGAAATTCTAGGTCGCGTAGGCGTCGATCGAGGCGAGATGACGCGCCTTGGCGTCATCATCGAGGAAGGCGCCGAGAAAACTGTTGCGGGCGAGCGTGACAAGTTCGTCCCGCGACAGATCGAGCGCATCGGCGACGGCGGTGTAGTTGGCGTTCACATAGCCGCCGAAATAGCTTGGGTCGTCGCTGTTCACGGTGGCAAGAAGTCCCGCGTCCAGCATCGTCTTGAGCGGATGCGCGGTCATGTCGTCGACGACGCAAAGCTTGAGATTGGAAAGCGGACACACGGTCAGGCACATCGCGTCATCGGCGAGCCGCGCGACGAGGGCTTCGTCCTCGAGGCTGCGATTGCCGTGATCGATGCGATCGACGCCCAGCAGATCGAGCGCTTCGCGCACATATTCGGGCGGTCCTTCCTCACCGGCATGGGCGACGAGGCGCAGACCGAGGTTGCGGGCGCGGGCGAAGACGCGCTGAAACTTGGCGGGCGGGTGGCCGACTTCGGACGAATCGAGACCGACTCCGTCGATCCGGTCGAGCCAGGGGCGCGCTTCGTCGAGCGTCGCCTCCGCCTCTTCCTCGCTGAGATGGCGCAGAAAGCACATGATGAGCCGCGAGCTCATATCATAACGGGCCTGCGCATCGTCGAGCGCGCGGGTGATACCGCCGATGACGGTCGCGAAGGGGATGCTGCGAGCGGTGTGGCCCTGGGGATCGAAGAAGATCTCGGCATGGCGGACGCCATCGGCATGCGCGCGCGCGAGATAGGCGGCCGTCAGGTCGTAGAAATCCTGTTCGGTCTGCAGAACCCCCATCCCCTGATAATAGATGTCGAGAAAATCCTGCAGGTTCGAAAAGGCATAGGCCGCGCGGACATCATCGACGGTCGCGAAGGGGATGGCGATGCCGTTGCGCTGCGCGAGTTCGAACATCAGTTCGGGTTCGAGCGATCCTTCGATATGGAGGTGCAACTCCGCCTTCGGGAGCGCGGCGATAAAAGCCGTCCGGTCCCTGGGGGTGGCAAAATCGTCAGCCATGCGGCGTCTCGGTTTCTTCGCGCAGGATGATCGCCGCCTCGGGTTTGTGGCGGCGTATTTCGTCGATCGTCAGCCCGTCGATTTCGTGCGGGAAGATCAGCCACTGGTCGGTTTCATGGATGAAGAAGTCGGGTTTGAGATCGGTGATGTTGCGGCGCGGTTTGTAATAGACGGTCGCGATCCGGATATCGCGCGGCATGTTGTGGCGGCATCGCGCCCTGAGTTCGGCCAGAAAGGCCCGAATGCTGCGACCACTGTCGAAAACATCGTCGATGATGAGCAGCCGGTCCTCGGGATCGAGCGTGTCGATGAGATAGCCGAGCGCGAAGACCTTCACCTGCGTGTCCTGGCGGTCGATGCCATGATAGGAGGAGGTGCGGATCGCGATATGGTCGCTGTGAACGCCGTGATATTCGAGCAATTCCTGGACCGCGATGCCGACGGGCGCCCCGCCGCGCCAGATGCCGACGAGATGTGTCGGCGCAAAACCGCTGTCGATCACCTGCATCCCGAGCCGCAACGAGTCGGCAAGAAGGTCGTTGGCGCTGATGTAAATCTTGTCGGTGGTCATGGGCCGGGGTTATACGCAGGCGAAGCGCCGGGCAAGGCGCGGCGACGGGGCGTCCTTTCTCTCCCTGCCCCCTCGCAGCCAAGATGCTATTTGCGGGCGGCGGCGGTCTGGTCGCGCAGCGCCTTGAACTCGCTGCCGCTCTTCCAGCCGGGCCATTTGCCCGAGCGCGCGAGTTCGTCGCCGATCGTGTAGAAGAGTGCGATGTCCTGCCCGGCGCCCGCCAGATTCCAGCTTTCGTCCCACGCGTCGCAAGCCTGATGGTAACAGCGGCCGGTATAGTCATCGACCCATTTCTGCCCTGCTTCCTTGCCGCCTTCGACAAGGTCGGACACGCCGGCGATGCCCATGAGCAGCAGCACGGGGACGCCGCGCTTGGCCATGCTGAAATGATCGGCGCGGAAGAAGAGGCCGCGTTCGGGGAGGCTTTCGGGCGATATGGTGCGGCCCTGCATCGCGGCGACGCGGGCGAGATCATCCTCGAGCGTGCCCTGGCCCTTGCCGACGAGAATGACGTCCTTTGACTTGCCTGCCGTCTGAAGAATGTCGATCCCAAGGTTCGCGACCGTCTTTTCAACCGGATAGACGGGCGCCTGTGCATAGGCCTCCGACCCGAGAAGGCCGCGCTCTTCGGCGGTCCAGAAGGCGAAAAGCAGGGTGCGATCGGTGGGCGGTGCGGCCTTGAAACCGCGTGCGATTTCGATCAGCGCCGCAACGCCGAGCGCGTCGTCGTTCGCACCGGCGCGGTAGATGCGGCCCTTTTCGTCGGGCTTGCCCTCGCCATAGGCATCCCAATGTGCGCCATACATCACGACCTCGTCAGCACGGTCGGTGCCCGAAATTCTGGCAAGAACATTCTGACTGCGCACGACTTCATGCGTGACCGGAATCGACGCCCGAAAGCCGGTGCCGAGGTCGACGGGGCGAAAATCCTTGCGCCGGGCGGCGATGCGCAGCTTTGCGAGATCCTGACCGGCGGAAGCAAACAGCCGGGTCGAGGCCTCGCCCGAAATCCAGCCCTGAAGCGCAAGGCTGGTCGCCTTTTCGGGTGGTACGACGAGGCTGTAGTTTTCGCCGCCGGGGCTTTTCACGACGTTCCAGCCATAGCCTGCGCCGTCGGTGTCGTGGACGATCAGCGCCGCGATGGCGCCGCGGCGGGCCGCTTCTTCGAACTTGTAGGTCCAGCGGCCATAGTAGGTCATCGTGCGGCCGCCGAATTTGCCGAAGCTGTCTTCGCCCTTCGTCGCGACGAAATCGGGATCGTTGACCAGAAAGACCGCGACCTTGCCCTTGAGGTCGACGCCCTTGAAGTCGTCCCAGCCGCGTTCGGGCGCGTGGACGCCGTATCCGACGAAGACCATCGGCGCATCGGCGATCGCCGCCACATCCTTGTCCTGCTGGCTCGACACATAGATGTCGGTACCGAGGGTGAGCGGGGTGGCGCTGCCCTGCCGGTCGAAGGCGAGCGCGGTCGGGGTGGCGAGGCGCGTATGGAGGAGCGGCACGGGCTGCGTCCATTCGCCGTTCGGGCCGGCGGGTTCGAGCCCGAGCGCCTGAAGCCGGCCGATCAGATAGCCGACGGTACGCTCTTCGCCGACCGTTCCGGGGGCGCGGCCCTGAAATTGGTCCGACGCGAGGGTGCGGACAGTCTCGGTCAGATTGGCGGTGCTGATATCCTGCGCAAGCGCGGGGACGGCAAAGGCGGCAGCGAGCAGGGCGGCGAGAGGGCGCAGAAACATCAGGGGAGCGGGCTCCGTTGGTTGGGGAAGCGCCGACCCTAGCAGGATGCGCGGCAATTGGAACCGCTGTGGAGCAGCGAGGGCGAAAGGCGCCCGCCTATCCGGTCGCCAGCTTGCGATAGCGCGAGGGCGGAACGCCGAAGTGGCGCGTAAAGCGCGTCGTGAAATGACTTGGTGTGGCAAAGCCGGTGGATAGCGCGATGTCGGTGATCGTCCGGCCGCTTTCGCGTAATAGCCGCGCGCCCTCTGCGAGGCGGGCATCGAGGATATATTGCCAGGGCGAGCATCCGAATGCGGTGCGGAAGGCGGCGGTGAAGCGCCGCACGTCCATCCCGACGAGCGCCGCGAGGCTTTCCAGATCGTGCGGATCGTCGATCGTGGCATGGATGGCGTCGGCCAGAAAGCGGCGGGCTTGCGCATCGAATGCGGGCCGGCGCGGGGGCGGGGCAGCCGGGCGCCCATATTGGTGGCAAAGATGCAGTTCGATACCGTGGGCGATCGCGTGCGCGGCCATGGCGCCGACATCGTCGGCCGGGTCGGCGATCAATTCGGCAAGCCGCGCGGCGGCGGCGGCAAGGAAGGGATCGCGGTGCCGGACGCGCGCCGGAAATTCGCCGCCGGCAAGGAGCGGCGGGGGTAGGCCGATTTCGACGAACCGTGCGAACCCGCCCTGGGCGAGAGCGGCGTAGCGCGAGGAGGCCGGCACCATCCAGATGTCGCCGGGAGCGGGCAATGTGCGCGCCGACGGTCCGTTTGAAAAGACGGATTCCATGCGGTCGAGCCGACCGGCGAGGTGAACGATGATCGTGTGACGATCCTGTTCGATGGTCCAATCGGTCGGCATGGCCAGTTGCTCGGTGGCAGCGACGACATTCATCCGGCCAAGCATCGCGTGCGCGCGCTGCACCACATGCCGCGGCGAAAGCGGCCGGCTGCCGTCCCATGGACCGGGGTGCTGGTTGGTCAATCAAGCTCCTTGCGAGTCCCCACGACTCGATGTGCCCGATTTGAAAACTGCGCCGGATTCGGGAAGCGGGCAAGGTCGAACATGCCTAGCTGATTGTCCCTCCTCCAGGGTGGAAACCCACCCAACAGACTGAAAGGACAAGACTATGGTCGACCACAGCATCAAGGGAAAGACCGTGCTGATCGCCGGCGGCGGCAAGAATCTGGGCGCGCTGGTCGCGCGCGATCTGGCCGAACAGGGCGCCAAGGCGATTGCGGTTCACTATAATAGCGCGGGTGCGGCCGCCGAAACCGAGGCGACGGTCGCGGCGATCCGCGCGGTCGGTGCCGAAGCGGTGGCCTTTCAGGCCGACCTGACCCCCGCCGGCGCCATGGAAAAGCTGTTCGCCGATACCATCGCGGCGATCGGCCGGCCCGACATCGCGATCAACATGGTCGGCAAGGTGTTGAAGAAGCCGTTCGTCGAGATCAGCGAGGAAGAATATGACGCGATGACCGCGGTCAACAGCAAGACCGCCTTTTTCTTTCTGAAGGAAGCGGGCAAGCACCTCAACGACAATGGCAAGATCTGTACGCTCGTCACGTCGCTGCTCGGCGCGTACACGCCCTTCTATGCCGCCTATGCCGGGACGAAGGCGCCGGTCGAGCATTTCACCCGCGCGGCATCGAAGGAGTTTGGGGCACGCGGCATTTCGGTGACCGCCATCGGTCCGGGGCCGATGGACACGCCCTTCTTTTATCCCGCCGAAGCCGCCGATGCGCAGGCGTATCACAAGTCCGCGGCGGCGCTGTCGGCCGTTACCAAGACGGGCCTGACCGACATCGCCGACATCGTTCCGTGGATCCGCATGCTGGTGTCCGACGGCTGGTGGATGACCGGGCAGACGATCCTGGTGAATGGCGGCTACACGACCAAATGATCCTCACGCGGGCGCCGGCCAGCGATCAATCCTTGGCGGCTGGCGTCCATCCCTTCTTGTATTTTTCGAACCAGGCGAGGATCGCCGATGCCTTTGCGGCAGCCTGCGACGGGCGGGCGGCGATGCCGCCGTGGCTGGCGCCCGGCACCTTGACCAGCACCGTCGGGATGCCGCGCAGACGCAGCGCGGTATAATATTGCTCCGACTCGCTGACGGGGGTGCGATAATCCTCGCTGCCGACGACGAGCATGGTCGGGGTCTTGACGTTGCCGACCAGCGACAGCGGCGAATGGCTCCAGAACGGCGTCTGATCCTCCCACGGCATCGCGCCGATCCAGTAACGGCCGAAGAAGGCGGGACCGTCGGCAGTGAGTGCCTGCGTCGTCCAGTTGATGACAGGCTTTTGGGCGACCGCGGCCTTGAAGCGGTCGGTCTTGCCGACAATCCAGCTCGTCAGCACACCGCCCCCCGACCCGCCGGTGACGAAGAGCGCGTCGGGGTCGGCGATGCCGAGGTCGATCGCGCGGTCGACGATGCTCATCAGGTCGAAATAATCATTGCCGGGATAATTTTTGTCGATCGCATTGGCGAAGGCCGCGCCATAGCTGGTCGACCCGCGCGGGTTTGCCGAGAGGACGGCATAGCCCGCCGCGGCATAAAGCTGGTTATCGGTCGAGAAATGCGGGCCATAAGCGGCGAACGGCCCGCCGTGGATTTCAAGGATCAGCGGCACGCGCTGCCCCTCGCGATAGCCCGGCGGCAGGGTAAGCCAGCCGTCGATCGACAGCCTGTCGACGCTCGACGCGGCGGTGATCTTGCGCACCTCGCCCAGCGCCTTCACCTCCCGCAGTGTGCGGTTGAGGTCGGTGAGGATGCGCGTCTTGCCGCCGGCAGCCAGTTCGACCTCGGCCGGCCGCGCCGGGCCGCCGCCGGTGAAGGCGATCGCGTCATTGTCGGCGACCGAAAAGCTGCCGCCCGAATAGGGCCGGTCGAGCCCGCTGCTCGTCAGTCCGCTGGCGACGGTGCGGACCGATCCGTCGAGCCCGATGCGTGCAACTTTGGTTTCGCCATGCTCGTCATATTGGGCATAGAGGCCGCGCCCGTCGGCGTCCCAGGCGAGGCCGTCGACGCTGAAATCCCAGTCGGGAGCGATGCGGCGGCTGTTCGATCCGTCGCGGTTCATCACGTAGAGGCCGGTGTTTTCATAGGCGCGCAGCCGGTCGTCGAACCCGAGATAGGCGATCATCCGGCCGTCGGGCGACACCAGCGGATTGGCATCGGGGCCCTTGCGCGTCGTGAGCTGGGTGATCGAGCCGCTCGCGACGTCGAGCGCATAGATGTTGCTTTCGAGCGGATCGCTTTCCCAGTCGGGGCGGCGGTCGGCGCTAAAATAGAGCATCGCGCCGTCGCGCGACCAGCTGAGCGGACCGCCGTCATGATAGGGGCCGAAGGTCAGCTGGCGCGGCGTGCCGCCGGTCGCCGAGACGAGAAAGATCTTTTCGAACCCCGGCTCGATATAGCCCTGGCCGTCGGCGCGGTAGGTGAGCAGGTCGTGGACCTCCAGCGGCGCGGCCCATTTGGCGCCTTCGGGCTTGTTCGCGGGGGCCTTGCCGAACTGCGGTGCATCGTCCTTGACGAGCATCGTATAGGCGATCGACCGGCCATCGGGCGACCAGGCGATGCTCGACGGGCTGGTCGGCAGGCCGGTAAGCTTCACCGCCTCGCCCCCGTCCATCCAGCGCACCCAGAGCTGGACGCTGCCGCCCTCGGTCGAGGCATAGGCGAGCCGCTTGCCGTCGGGCGACCAGCGCGGCGAAAAGGCATCGCCGCCGCGTCCCGCAACGGGGACTTCGGCGCCGGTCTGTGTGTCGATCAGCCAGATCGTGCTGACCGCGCGGTCGGACATGATGTCGTTCGCGCGGCGGACATAGGCGATGTGGCGCCCGTCAGGGCTGATCTGCGGGTCAGATGCGGCGGCGAGGCCGAAAAGATCCTCACCGGTGAAACGGCGCTGCGGCCCGGTCTGCGCGCTGCCGGTTGCGTCATCCGGCGCGGCGGCGGTTGCGGCGGGCGCGCTCGCGGGCTCGGGGGCGGCGCCTTGCTGCGCGTGAAGCGGCTGCGCTGCGAGGGTGAGAAGGCTCGCGCCGAGCAAGGTGAGTTTGCGCATCATATGGGGGCCCCTTTTTCCGGTGGATGGTTGAGGGTGTAACCATCTGGAGCGGGGCGTCAATCGAGCGGTGGGGAAGGGTGGGTTGTGATTTCTTCTCCCCTCCCGCTTGCGGGAGCGGAGGTCAGCGTGCGACCTTGGAGCCGCTTTCTAACGAGGCAACCAAATAACCATATAGGTTATTTTCTATTGATATCGCCACGCTCTTATGGCACGAGGGTCGTGTCAGTACCGGCCAGGCCGGCATCGCGACGATCGAGGCGCTGGCGGAGGATGCGAGCGGGCTGTGCGTCGAGGATCGGGCGACGCATCCCGCGGTGGCGCGGCTGGTCGAGCTGGCCGATGCGCGAAGGCGCTGTGCCGGCAGGGGGCGTGCTGAGCGATGAACGGCGACACGCTCGCTCGCATCTGCAAGCTCAAGACGAGCGACGGTGCGTTTGCCTGGCAGCCGGGGATGGTCGAGGGGCAGGCGGCGGCGCTGCTCGGCTATCCGGTCATCGAGAACGAGGATTGCCCGCTTTCGGCATCTTTCGCGCCCGCTAGCTATCGCCGACCGCGGCGAGACGCGGATCCTGCGCAATCCATTCAGCAACAAGCCTTTCTTGCATTTCTGTGCAACCAAAAGGGTGGGCGGTGCGATCATCGATTCGAACGCCAACAAGCTGTTGAAGTTCGCCGCCAGCTAACGCGGCTGGTGCGCGAGGGCGCCCGGTCCCGGCTCCCTTCCCTTTCGGGACGGGCCGGGCGCCTACCCGCCGGCATTCCACTCCGAAATTAGGTCGATATTCGAAAGGATGGCCCTGCCATGCCGACCCCCTTTTTCGCCGATCTGGTGCGCGAGATCTGCCACGAGGGCGGGACCGGCCCGCCGACGCCGGGCGGCGCGGTGCCCGGCTGCCGGCGGTTCGCGGACACCGCGCATGTCGCTAGATATTTCCATTATATGACTGCCGGCGCGGCGGGGCGATCGCGGGGGCGCTGCTCGGCGGTGCCGACGGCCGGGCGATGGTGGGGGCGCGGGTCGAACGGACGCGAACGCGCTTCGGGCGCGAGGGCGGCTGGCGGAACGAGATGGTGCTGCGATGCCGCTGCCTGTTGGGGATGGTTAGGGTAAGGAAAAATCAAATGCAGCCGGGATGGGAGGGGAAGCGGACGCTTGCAGCGGGCGCGCGGTCCTCCCCTCCCGCAAAGGGGAGGGCAGCGAGCCTTGCGAGCTTGCTCGCCAGCCGCAGCGGGCCGGATATAGTCAAAGTCGCATGCCCACCCCCGACCACTCCCGCCTGCGGGAGGGTGGAAGAAACTACGCAACCGGCCGAGACCGGTCGGGTCGTTCCCACACGATGATGGGTGATGGCCGGACGTTCCGAATTGGTCCGCCCACCTCGTCCCCCGTCTAGTCGGCGGGCATTGTCTTGGTTTCGGTATAATCCTTGAACTTGTCGATGAAGGTCGCGTGGTAATCCTCGACCTGCGAATCGGCGTCTTCGGCCGCTTCGGCCGCAGTGTCGCCGTCGGCGCGATCGAGTGCGACTATCGCGGTGCGGAACGCATCGCGTTCGGTGCCGCACGTTTCCTTGAGCGCGAGTTCATATTCGGCTTCGCCCATCTTTGCCTCGAGCGACTTCTTCATGTGATCGCGCAGGCATTTGGTGAAGACCGCACGCGAATTGTCGACGGCGGCGGCGGGCGACGGCGCCATGGCAGCGAGAATAATGGAAAAAACAAGCATCCTGCGACTCCCCAGTTTGCGGATGATTATGTGCGAAGAGATGTAGACGATGGTTATCAAAAATGGGAGCGCCTTTCTGCTGAAGATCGGCGAGGGCGCATGGTGGCATCGAACTGGTCGATGTGCCGGTGCCGCAGGCGGCGCGAGCTTTGCGGACCCTGTCGCCGGTGCATGGATATGTGCGCGCGGCTGCCGATGGCGCGATCGAGGCGCGCCGGGTGCGGCGCTGCCGCGCCGGTTACGGCTGGCGCGATCAGGTCGATCTGCCGATCGGCGAGGGCCTCGAGCTGTGGCAGACCATGCTGTTCCCCCTGGTGCCGGGGCTCGGCCCGTGGGATTGCACTGAATTCCGGCTGGTCCTGCATGCCGCGCTGTTGGCAGCAATGCCGGCGGGAAGCGCGCTTTCCATTCGACAGGTTGGCGCCTCCGGTCTTTCGCCGCCGCTTCTTCTGCCGCTCGCCTGATCTTCTGCTTTCTGAAAGGATTCCAACCTGTCAGACAATTTGCAGGCCCCGCGCCTTACCCGGCCGATGCGGACGGTGGCGCAGGCGCAAAAGGAGATGACGCATAGCGAGGCGCTCGCCCTGATCGGCGCGCTGCTTTGCCCCGTCGTCGTCGATGGGCCGCTGGCGACGCCGCCCTAAGTCCCTGCCGAGGACCATTGCTGGATCCTGGATGCAGCCGCGACCGGTGCATGGGCAAGCGAGGCGGGTCGGCTGGCGCTCTGGACCGCGGGCGGATGGCGAATTGTCGCGCCCTTCCCGGGATGCGTGTCAGACGGATCAGCGACGGTGCCGCGTTACGTTTCGGCGGCTCCAAATGGACTCTACCCATCGCTATTGCGAATCCCGATGGGGGTACGCCGATCGACCTGGAAGCGCGTGCGGCAATAGACGCGCTGCTTGCGCTTATGGTGGCGCATGGTATTATGATCGCTGACTGATTTTGCTTCTGTTCGCGCAGAAAGTGCGACTTTTTGGCAACAGATTGTCGATTTGTTTACTTGCGTGGAACCAAAGGCACGAGTAGGACGTCTGTCGAGACGTAATCTCAATTGAAAGGGGAATCCATTATGAGGAAGCTTGCCGTCGCTGTGGCGTTGGCCTCCACTGCCCTTGCGTCGCCTGCTATGGCGCGCGACAACTCGTGGTATGTTGGTGTCGGTGGTGGTGTCATGATCGTCGAGGACATCGACCTCGACATCGGTACCGTTGCCAAAGCCGGAACGCTCGATCATCGCACCGGTTATGATTTCGAAGGCACTGTCGGTTATGACTTCGGCGGTTTCCGCGCTGAAGTCGAAGTCGGCTATCGTGAAGCCGATATCAAGGGTGGCACGTTCGCCGCTCCCGGAATCCCGTCGAACTCGGCCGGTGCAATCTTCACCGGTGGCGCGCCGCTGAATGGCGATTCGAACGCGTTGAGCTTCATGGCCAACGGTATGCTCGACTTCGGCGACGACGATGGCCTGCAGGGCTTCGTCGGCGGTGGTGCCGGTGTCGCGCGCGTTTCGGTTCAGCCCGTCTTCGCGACCAACTTCCTGGACGATTCCGACACGCGCTTCGCGTGGCAGGCAATCGCCGGTGTTCGTGCACCGCTCACCAAGCATTGGGATGCCGGTCTGAAGTATCGCTTCTTCAATGTCAGCGATCTGAAGATGGTTGATCAGCTTGGCCGCGATGTTTCGGGTCGTTTCCGTTCGCATTCGCTGCTCGGAACGCTGACCTACAACTTCGGTGGCGCAGAAGCTCCGCCGCCGCCGCCGCCGGCTCCGCCGGCTCCGCCGCCGCCGCCGCCGCCGGCTCCGCCGCCGCCGCCGCCGCCGCCGCCGGTTTGCGAACCCGGACCTTATATCGTGTACTTCGACTGGGATCAGTCGGCGATCACGCCGGAAGCGGCTGCAACGCTGGACAACGCGATCAGCGCTTACAACCGTGGCTGCAGTGGCCAGCAGGTCATGCTCGCCGGTCACGCCGACCGTTCGGGTTCGGCCAAGTACAACGTCGGTCTGTCGCAGCGTCGTGCAGATGCCGTGAAGTCGTACATGACGGCTCGTGGCGTGGCCGATGGCTCGATCACGACGCAGGCGTTCGGCGAAACCCGCCCGGCCGTTGCAACCGCCGATGGCGTCCGCAACGACCAGAACCGTCGCGTGGAAATCACTTACGGTCCGAACTCGGGCATGTAAGACCGGTTTCCATTCCCGACGGGGACTGGACGAAAAAGAAGGGCGGTACCGCAAGGTGCCGCCCTTTCTTTATGTAGGCTTCTCGATGACACCTCCGGCAGATGGCGGGGCTTGCCCAGGCGACGACGCGGAATTTGAGCCTTGCTCTTTCGAAAACATGATATATCATCTCTGTGAGGCGCCTCGATGAGCGGATGCGTCTCGGACAAGGCGGGCGCGCTGGCACGCGAGGGTGAGATGTTGGCGCTCCCGATGACAGGGAGAGACAGAATGCGTCGACGCCGCAGCATCTTTCGCGCCGATCCGAACGGCAGCCCCGACATCAACACCACGCCGCTGATCGACGTCATGCTCGTGATGCTGGTGATGTTCGTCATCACCATTCCGCCGCCGACGCACAAGGTCGATGTCACGCTGCCTGTTGGCCCGGCGCCTTTCGAAGTTCGCGACCAAAATCGCGTCAGCATCGACACCAGCGACATCATTCGCTGGAACGGCAATGCCGTCGACCTCGCCGAACTGGGCCAACTGGTGAAGGCAGCCTCCGGGCGCGCAGTTCCGGCAACGCTGCTGTTCGAACCCGACCCGCAGGCGCGCTATCTGCGGGTCGATCAGGCCATCGGCGCGATCCGCCGCAATGGGGGCAGCAAGATCGCGTTTCCCGGTATCCAGCGGTACGGCGGCTTGGTCTGACCGCTGCCTTTGTACCGATGCCCCGTTTCGGACGCGCCGGTCAGGCGGCCGGCGCCGTCCCGGGGCGCAGATGTTGCATCATATAGCCGGCATAGTCGGCCTTGCCGAGCGGCACCCCAAGATGACGCATGACGGCATAGGCCGCGACGATGTGGAAGTAGAATTGCGGCAGCGCCCAGTCGCGAACATAGGTCGCGGCGGTAAGGTCGAAGACCATGCCGTTGGGCAGATCGAAGCTAACCGGTCGATCATCGTCCTCGCCGAGCGACGCGGGGTCGATCGTATTCAGAAAAGTAAGCGTGCGCGCGATCTGATCCTGCATTCCCGCAAAGTCCGCGGCATCATCGGGGAAATCGGGGCCGCCCGAGGCGCCGAGCCTGGCGAGCCCGCTGATCGCCTGACCGCAGGCGAAACGGATCTGCGTCGGCAAGGGGAACATGTCGGGTGCCAGCCGGCCGGCGGCGAATTGCAGCTCGCCCACGGCATTGTCGGTACCCCATGCTTGCGCCTTTGCAAGCTGCGCCGAGAGCGCGCCGAGCGCATTGAGGTAGGCGGGAACGGTCAGATCATAGAGCGACATCGCTATTTCTCCATCACGGCTGCCTGATCGGCGGCAAGATTATCCTGGAACTGCAGGCGCGCGAGCCGCGCATAGAGCCCGTCGGCGGCAACGAGATCGTCGTGGCGTCCTTCCTCCACGATACGGCCTTCGTCCATCACGATGATGCGGTCGGCGGCGCGGACCGTCGCGAGGCGGTGCGCGATGACGACGGTGGTGCGGTCGTGCATCAGCGCCTCGAGCGCATCCTGAACGAGTTTTTCGGACTCGGCGTCGAGCGCCGAAGTCGCCTCGTCGAGCAGCAGCAGCGGCGCGCGGCGGAGCAGCGCGCGAGCGATTGCAACACGCTGACGCTGGCCGCCCGACAGGCGGGCGCCCCCTTCGCCCATGAAGGTATCAAGGCCATCGGGAAGCTTGCGCAGAAATTCTTCCGCATTGGCGGCGCGAGCGGCGGCCCATAGCTCGTCATCGGTCGCCAGCCAGTTGCCATAGCGCAGATTGTCGCGCGCCGAGGCCGCGAATATCACCGTTTCCTGCGGCACCATCGCGATCCGGGCGCGCAGGTCGGCGGGGTCGAGCTCGGGCAGCGCGACGCCGTCGAGGCGAATTTCACCGCCTTGCGGATCGTAGAAGCGCTCGGCGAGCTGGAAGAGCGTCGATTTGCCGGCACCCGACGGGCCGACGATCGCGACCGTTTCGCGCGCGCGGATGGACAGGCTGAAGTCGTGCAGCGCGGGCGCGTCGGGGCGCGTCGGGTAGCGGAATTCGACATGATCGAATTCGAGCGTACCCGTCGCAGTCTCCGGCAGAGCGCGAGGGACCGGCGGCGGAGCGATGCTCGGCTCGGCGATCAGCAGTTCATTGAGGCGTTCGGCGGCGCCGGCTGCGCGAAGCAGATCGCCATAGACTTCAGTCAGCGCGCCGAACGCACCCGCGACGAGCCCGCCGGTCAGGACGAAGGCGGCGATGGTACCGCCCGTGATCGTGCCCGCCGCCACGCCTTCGGCCCCGTACCAGAGCAAGGTGGTGATGGCGCCGAACAGCAGCCCGATGACGATCGCGGTCATTGTGGCGCGGAGCCGGATGCGGCGCTTGGCGGTGGCGAAATTGGCTTCGACGGCACTGGTGAAGCGTTCGGCCTCGCGCGTTTCCTGCCCGAAGGCCTGAACGATCTTCATCGCGCCGAGCTGTTCGGCCGTGGTCGCACCGATGTCGGCGACGCGATCCTGACTTGAGCGCGAGACGTTTTGCAGGCGGCGCCCGAGCAGCACGATCGGCATGATGATGATCGGGATGCCGAGCAGAATCCCGCCGGTGAGCTTCGGCGAGAGGGAGAAGAGGTAGGCGGTCCCGCCGATACCCATGACGGTGTTGCGTAGCGCGACCGAAACCGTGGTTCCGACGGTCTGTTCGATGATCGCCGTGTCCGCCGTCATGCGTGACGCGATTTCTGACGGGCGGTTTTCTTCGAAGAAGCCGGGGGCCAGGCGCAGAAGGTTACGCTGCACCGCCTCGCGGATATCGGCGACGGTGCGTTCGCCGAGCCAGCTCACGAAATAGAAGCGGAGCGCGGTCGCGATCGCGAGGATGAGGACGATCACGTAGAAGAACCGGAAATGCGGGCTGACATCGCCGCCGCCGGCGACGAAGCCCGAATCGATCATTTCCTTGAATTGATAGGGGATCGCGAGCGTCGCGATCGCCGCGATGCCGAGCGCGATCGCCGCAATTAGCAACTGGAGCGGATAGCGGCTGGCATGATGCCAGACCATGCGCAGGCTCGACAGCTTGCGGGGTGGGTTCGGTTTATCGGATTTGGTCGCCATTGATCATCGCCCTAGCAGTCGCACCGGTGCCGCTCAACGATGCAGAATGGCGATCTGCTTCAAGGACCATGAAGCCAGGCTGCGTAAAGGGAGCGCGGGATCGGATCGCCCGCGCTCCCTCTGCTCAATGATTGTCGAGTTGTGCACCGGCACCGCGCGCAGGTCCGCCTGCGTGATGCGATAGGGCATGCCGCCGCGTGAAGCGATGAAGCCGCGGCGGCGGAGGCGCTGGAACAGGCCGAAGCCGCCGCTGTCCCGGAATATTATCCATGAGGCGCCGCTCAATGATTTTGATGCATTGCACAATGGCGATGTTGCCCTAGACTGTGCCCCAACAGGGATGCCGGAAGAGCGCCCGACCGGACGCAAGGAATTCAGATTATGCTGTACCACGCTTTTGACATGCAGCGGAGCTGGCTCGCGGGCGCGAGCGCATTGGCGACCGCGGGCGCGCAGGTCATCCAGCATCCCGCCAATCCGCTTGGCTATTTCAGCGCGAGCCCGATGTTCGCGTCGGCGCTCGAGGTCTTTGCGCACGCCTCGGCGCCGCGCGGCAAACCAGGGTTCGAACTGTACGAGACGATCGTCGATGGCGAGATGCTGCGCGTCGATGAAGCGATCGAGGCGCGCAAGCCCTTCGGCCAGCTCAAGCATTTCCGGCACGCGGCAAGCGCCGGCAAGCCCAAGCTGCTGATCGTCGCGCCGATGTCGGGTCATTATGCGACGCTGCTGCGCGGCACGGTCGAGCGGATGATCCCCGACCATGATGTGTGGATCACCGACTGGCGCGATGCCCGCAATGTTCCGCTCGAAGCGGGCAAGTTCGATCTCGATGATTATATCGACTATCTGATCGGCTGGCTCGAGCATATCGGGCCGGGCGCGCATATGCTCGCGGTGTGCCAGCCTTCGGTTCCGAGCCTCGCCGCCGCAGCCGTCATGGCGGCCGACAAGCACAAGTGCCGCCCGCGCACGCTGACGATGATGGGCGGACCGATCGACACGCGCAAGGCGCCCACCGCGGTCAACCAGCACGCGACGACGCGGCCATATGCATGGTTCCAGGAAAATGTGATCGCAACGGTTCCGGCCTGGTATCCGGGCGCCGGGCGCCGCGTCTATCCCGGCTTCCTGCAGCTCGCCGGCTTCATGTCGATGAACCTCGGCAATCACATGATGAGCCATTGGGAAATGTTCAAGCATCTGGTCGACGGTGATGGCGAGAGCGCAGACAAGACCAAGGAATTCTATGACGAATATCGCGCCGTTTGCGACATGACCGCCGAATTCTATCTCCAGACGGTCGATGCGGTTTTCCAGCGCCACCTATTGCCCAAGCGCGAATTCGAGCATCGCGGCAAGATCGTCGACCTTGGCAAGATCGACGACATTGCGCTGCTCGCGATCGAAGGCGAGCGCGACGATATTTCGGGGATCGGCCAGACCAAGGCGGCGCTAACCCTCGCCACCGAACTGCCGGCCACCAAGAAGAAATATCTGATGGCAAAGGGCGTCGGCCACTACGGCATCTTCAACGGCCGCAAGTGGCGCGAAGAGATCGCACCGGTCGTAGAAAAATGGATCCGCGCCAACGGCGGCTGACAGGATGCCCGGTCGCCTGATTCCCGTGATCGGGCGGCGGCGGAGCGGGATCACGCGCTTTTCACGCAAAAGGGAGTATTGTCTTCGCCCAAGCTTGGCGAAGCGGGACAGGCGCCCTACATGGAGCGCTCATGCCGCCTGACACCGCTTCTTCCGCCAGCCCGCGCAGCGAGCCGCCGATCCTGGCGACTCTGCGGCGCTTCCTGCCCTATCTGTGGCCGGCGGGGCATCGCGAGCACAAGCTGCGCATTATCGGGGCCGGGCTGCTGGTGCTGGCGTCAAAGGCAGTGCAGCTGTCGATGGGCTTCGTCTATGGCGCGGCGATCAACCGCATGGCGCCGGGGATGCAGGAAGGCGTCGCGCTGACCATCGGACTGGTCGTCGCCTATGCCGGCGCGCGCTTTGCCGGGGTGCTGTTCGACAATCTGCGCAATGTCGTTTTCGAACGCGTCGGGCAGGATGCGACGCGCGAACTCGCGATCGCCACCTTCACCCACCTGCATGCGTTGTCGCTGCGTTTCCACCTCGCGCGGCGGACGGGCGAGGTGACCAAGGTGATCGAGCGCGGAACCAAGAGCATCGACACCATGCTCTATTTCCTGCTGTTCAATATCGCGCCGACGATCATCGAACTGACCGCGGTCATCGTCATCTTCTGGACCAAATTCAGCCTCGGCCTTGCCGCAGCGACCGCGCTGATGGTCGTCGTCTACATCGCCTTCACGCGCAAGGTAACCGACTGGCGCACTGCGCTCAGGATGCGGATGAACGACCTCGACACGCTGACCGTCGGGCGCAGCGTCGACAGCCTGCTCAATTACGAGACGGTCAAATATTTCGGCGCCGAGGGGCGCGAGACGGCGCGCTACCGCGAGGTTGCGGGGCAATATGCGAGCGCCGCGGTCAAGAGCGAGAACAGCCTCGCCTGGCTCAACATCGGGCAGAGCTTCATCACCAATGCCGCCATGGCCGGGGCGATGGGCTATACGGTGTGGGGCTGGTCGCGCGGCATCTTCGCGGTCGGCGACGTAGTGCTCGTCAACACGCTGCTCGCGCAGCTTTTCCGCCCGCTCGACATGCTCGGCATGGTCTATCGCACGATCCGCCAGGGGCTGATCGACATGGAGGCGATGTTCCGCCTGATCGACACGCCGAGCGAGATCACCGACGCGCCCGGCGCCCCCGCGCTGCACGTCGCGGGCGGTGCGGTGGCGTTCGAGGATGTCGTCTTCGGCTATGAGCCTGACCGCACCATTTTGAACGGCGTCAGCTTTGCGGTGGGCGCGGGCGAGACGTTGGCCATTGTCGGACCTTCGGGCGCGGGCAAATCGACGATCGCGCGGCTGCTCTTCCGCTTCTACGATCCGCAGGGCGGCCGCATCCTGATCGACGGGCAGGACATACGGTCGGTAACGCAGCAGAGCCTGCGCGCCGCAATCGGGATAGTCCCGCAGGATACGGTGCTGTTCAACGACAGCATCGGATATAATATCGCCTATGGCCGCGCCGATGCGCGCGTCGAAGAGATTGCCGACGCGGCGAAAGGCGCGGCGATCGACGGCTTCATCGCGATGCTGCCGCAGGGCTATGAAACCGAAGTCGGCGAGCGCGGGCTCAAATTGTCGGGCGGCGAGAAGCAGCGCGTCGCGATCGCGCGTACCCTGCTCAAGAATCCGCCGGTCCTGATCCTCGACGAAGCGACGAGCGCTCTCGACAGCCGGACCGAAGCAGCGATTCAGGACACGCTCGAACGGATCGCCGAACGGCGCACGACGCTGGTGATTGCGCACCGCCTGTCGACCGTCACGAGCGCCGACCGCATCATCGTCCTCGATCGCGGCCGTGTCGCCGAAACGGGCACTCACGACCAACTGCTCGCGATGCGCGGGCTCTACGCCGACATGTGGGCGCGTCAGCAGGCCGAAAAGGAAGAGGGCACGGTCTAGGCTGGGAGGACGGCAGTCGGGCGGGTGCTTTCGAGCGGAAGGGGAAGTTCTGGTCTATCCTGATCCGTTCGCATCGAGCCCTTCGACGGCCCTGGCAGGCGCTCAGGACAAACTTCGGCCTTTGGCCGAAGTCGAGATGTTCCTCGGGGAAGGCGTCGCGTCGATGGGCGTCTCGGCTTCGCTCGACACGAACGGGATAAGAGGTTCGACGGCTAGCGACTGATTGTGGCCATTCCACATTGATGTATATTTCTTATGATGAAGAGTCTGCTCTGTCTGCTGCTTGCAGCATCGTTTTTGATTCTGATTGGCCGTTCCATCCGAGCGGGCGTGCCGGTTGGGTTCACCGATCCACGCCGCGATGAAAGACCGTTTCAATTCTGGCTCGTGATGATTTTCATGCTGCTGCCGACAATGTGGCTGACAATCGAAGCGTGGGATAAACTGCGCTAGCACTGAGGTAAGCCAGGCCCGCTTCCGACCGATATCGAACGTTAACAAATCGCAAGGCACATAAGCTAGAGTTGGCGTATGGCTTGGCTGACTCCTTCCCCAGCGGAACTTGCCGCCGACTGGATTGCCTCACGAAAAGGTGAGGCTGATGACGCGTCCGGTCATCTAGCCCAGTTTCTGCTTTTGGATTTTCCGCGAGAGGAGCCCGACCTGACTTGGGACACAATCATATTGGTCATAAGAAGATATTCGGAGGCAGACTTTTACGCGGACACTCCGACTGAGGCGCAGAAGGTATGCGGGGTGCTTGCTGCGGGGCCAGTCGAGGACTTACTCTCGTTTCATGGTCCTCACTTTATCGAGAAGTTTGAGGTTGAGGCACGTCGCGACCGTCGGATGGCTTGGGCGCTCGGTGGTACATGGCGTTTCGAAATGACCGACGAAATTTGGAACCGCGTTCAGCTTGTAGCGGATCATAATTATTGGAAGCGGCGCGTTTCGGAATGACCGCTTCCCATCCCAAAGCGGTATTTCCTGCTCGCGACTAAGCCCTAAATCGCAACAAAATCGCTTGAGTTACTTGACCATGCGGCTTCGCGGCTTTTACGCTGCCCTATGCCGCATGACACAAGCTTGATCGGAACCGTTGTCGCGGGCCTTGTGGTCGCATTTCTGATGGGGGCGCTGGCACATCGGCTGCGCATTTCGCCAATTGCGGGCTATCTGCTGGCGGGCGTGCTCGTCGGACCGTTCACGCCGGGTTTCGTCGCCGACACCGGGCTGGCGCTCCAGCTCGCCGAGATCGGCGTGATCCTGCTCATGTTCGGGGTGGGCCTGCATTTCTCGCTCAAGGATCTCTTGTCGGTGCGCCGGATCGCGGTGCCCGGAGCGGTCGTGCAGATTGCGGTGGCGACCGCGCTCGGGACCGCGCTGGGCCTGTGGCTCGGCTGGCCGTTCGCCGGCAGCCTGATCTTCGGGCTGGCGCTGTCGGTGGCGAGTACCGTTGTTCTGCTGCGCGCCCTCCAGGCACGCGACATGGTCGAGACCGAGAAGGGGCGGATCGCGGTCGGCTGGCTGATCGTCGAGGATCTGGCGATGGTGCTGGCGCTCGTCCTGCTTCCCGCGATGTTCGGCGGGCGCGGCGACGAGGGCGGGGCGGGGGGGAGCGCCGCCTTGCTTCAGACGGCAGGGATCGTGTTTCTGAAGGTCGCGGGTTTTGTCGCGATGATGCTCGTCCTCGGGCGCCGTATCCTGCCGTGGGTGCTGCACTGGGTGGCCCATTCGGGCTCGCGCGAGCTGTTTCGGCTCGCGGTACTGGCGACCGCGCTCGGGGTCGCCTTCGGTGCTGCGGTGATTTTCGACGTCAGCTTTGCGCTGGGCGCCTTTTTTGCCGGAATGATTCTGGGCGAGACGCAGCTTTCGCGGCGCGCTGCAGAGGAGACGCTGCCGCTGCGCGATGCCTTTGCGGTCCTCTTCTTCGTATCGGTCGGCATGTTGTTCGACCCCTGGGTGCTGATCGAGCATCCGTTACCGGTGCTCGCGACCGTTGCGATCATCATCGTGGGCAAATCGCTCGCGGCCTTTGCCATCGTGCGCGCCTTCGGCCATTCGACCCAGACCGCGCTGACGATTTCGGTCAGCCTGGCGCAGATCGGCGAATTCTCCTTCATCCTCGCCGGGCTGGGGGTGGGGCTGAAGGTCATGCCCGACATGGCGCGCGACCTGATCCTGGCGGGGTCGATCCTGTCGATCCTGTTCAACCCGATCTTTTTTACGCTCGTCGTCCGCCGCGTGCGCGCCGAACACATGCCCGATATTGCCGAAGAGGCGGCCGCGTTGCCACCGGCCGAGTCGTCGCGCACCGTCCTGATCGGCTTTGGCCGCGTTGGCAGCCATATCGGTTCGCTGCTCTGCTCGCGCGGCGAGGCGCTGGTCGTGATAGAGGATCAGAAGGATATGGCCGCCGCCGCCCGCGCGGCCGGGGCGACGGTAATCGTCGGCGACGCGACCAAGGAAAGCGTGCTGCGCCAAGCGCAGATCGACACCGCTGCGACGCTGCTGATCGCCATCCCCGAAGGCGTCGAGGCGGGCGCGATCGTGCGGCGCGCGCGGGCGATTAATCCCCGGCTGGTCATCGTCGCGCGGGCCCATTCGGACGAGGAGGTCGGCGATCTCGTCCGCCGCGGCGCTGATCATGTGGTGATGGCGGAACGCGAAACCGCGACCCGGATGGCCGAACGCGCGATGCTGGCCAGAGCCTGAGTTCGTTCCCGTAACGACGCGGTTGGGGTTTCCCTCGTTCGCGATCTTCCCTATCGCCCCGAGCGATGTCTGCCGCCGCTCTTCTTCCCCTGCTCAAATCCACTTTCGGTTTCGACGCCTTTCGCGGGCGGCAGGCCGATGTCGTCGGACGGGTGATGGCGGGCGCGCACACGCTGGCGGTTATGCCGACGGGGGCGGGCAAGTCGCTGACATACCAGCTTCCCGCGGTGGCGCTCGACGGCTGTGTCGTCGTCGTATCACCGCTGATCGCGCTGATGCATGATCAGCTGCGCGGTGCGCGCGCGGCGGGGATTCGCGCCGCCTCGCTGACCAGCGTCGATGCCGATTTCGCCGACACGCGCCAGGCCTATCGCGACGGACAGCTCGACCTCCTCTACATCGCGCCCGAACGGGCGACGGGCGAGGGGTTCCGGTCGCTGATGGCGGCGCGCGCGCCCGCGCTGTTCGCAATCGACGAGGCGCATTGCGTTTCGGAATGGGGGCATGATTTCCGCCCCGACTATCGCCTGCTTCGGCCGCTGCTCGACGCCTTTCCGCCGGTGCCGCGGCTCGCGCTGACCGCGACGGCCGACAAGCATACGCGCGAGGATATATTGGTCCAGCTCGGCATCCCCGCCGACGGGCTGATCCTCGCGGGGTTCGACCGACCGAACATCCGCTATCGCATCGCGCCGCGCGGCGCGCCGGCAAAACAGCTTACCGAATTCATCGCCGCCAATCCGGGGCCCGGGATCGTCTATTGTCCGACGCGCGACGGGACCGAACGGATGGCCGCCAAGCTCGCCGCCGCCACCGGGCGCAGCGTCGCGGCCTATCATGCCGGGCTCGACCCCGAACGGCGCGCGCGGGTGCAGCATGATTTCGTCGCTTCGGAAGATGGCATCGTCACCGCGACGGTCGCCTTCGGCATGGGGATCGACAAGCCCGACGTACGTTTCGTCGCGCATGCCGGGCTGCCGAAATCGATCGAGAGCTATTATCAGGAGACCGGGCGCGCGGGGCGCGACGGCGATCCCGCCGAGGCGTTGATGCTGTGGGGCGCCGAAGATTTCGCGCGGGCGCGGATTCGGCTGGGCGATCTGCCCGAGGATCGGCTGGCGGGCGAGCGCGCCCGGCTGAATTCGCTCGCGGCGCTGGTCGAAACGGTCGAGTGCCGCCGCGCGCTGCTGCTGCGCCACTTCGGCGAAGACCCGCCGCTGCGCTGCGGCAACTGCGACAATTGCCTCGACCCGCCGAAGCAGGTCGATGCGACGGTGCTGGCGCAAAAGCTTTTGTCGGCGGTCTATCGCACCGGGCAAAGCTATGGCGCGGGGCATGTCGAGGCGGTGCTGACGGGGCGGCGCGACGAGCGGATCGCCGCGCGCGGCCACGACAAATTGTCGGTGTTCGGCATCGTTGAGGGGGAGGATGCGCGGCTGATCAAGCCGCTGGTGCGCAGCCTGATGGCGCGCGAGGCGCTGGCCGCGACCGAACATGGCGGGCTGATGTTCGGCCCCGCTGGGCGCGCGGTGATGAAGGGCGAGGTGGCCGTGCTGATGGCCGAGCCGCCTGCGCGCCGCCTGTCGCGCGCCGGGCGCGGCGATGGCGCAGCGGCAAACCCGGTCGGCGACCCGCTGTTCGACGCGCTGCGCGCGACGCGGCGCGATCTCGCGAGCGAGGCGGGTGTGCCGCCCTATGTGATCTTTCACGACGCGGTGCTGCGCGCGATGGCGAGCGAGCGCCCCGCCTCGCGCAGCGACCTTGCGTCGATTCCCGGCGTCGGCGCCAAGAAGCTCGAAGCGTGGGGCGATGCCTTTCTGGAGGTGATCCGGCAGTTCTAGGAAAGATCGCTATCGCGCGATCTTGTTACCACCTTCACGCTTGTCAGCAATCGGCGCAGGTTTATAGATCGCGGCATGAGCGACTTTCGAGCCTTGACCCCGACCTATTCGGTCGCGCCGCAAATCAGCATCGAGGATGTCGCCGCAGCGAAGGCGGCGGGCTTTGCGATGATCGTCAACAACCGTCCCGACGGCGAGGACCCGGGCGCGCCGCAGGGCGACGCCATCGCGCATGCCTGCGCCGCCGAGGGAATGGCCTATGCTGCCATCCCGATCGGCCATTCGGGGTTCAGCCATCCGCAGCTCGACGCGCTCGATACGTTGCTGGGCGATGCGACCGGGCCGGTGCTCGCCTATTGCCGGTCGGGCACGCGCTCGACGCATTTGTGGGCGCTGACGCGCGCGCGCGCCGGCGACGATATCGACACGCTGTGCGATGCGGCCGCGAACGGCGGCTATGATCTGTCGGCGCTGCGGCCGATGATGGACGCGCTCGCAGGTTAGCGATGACGGTGAGCGACCTTATCCAGCTCGCGGGATCGCTGGTGGCGGTCTTGTTCGTTGCCTGGCTGGTCAAGCGCATGGGTCTGGGCGCCGATCCGCGGATTGCCGACGCCGCCCATGCGATCCGGCTTGCCGACGAGGCCGAGACGGGGTTCGGAGGGGTAGAGGTCGCGCGCGACCGCGCGGGCTTTGCGGCGATCGTCCGCAACGCCGCCGGGCGGATGATGCTGGTGCGTGCGCACGGCAATCATTTCGCGGCGCGGCCGGTCGACGCAGCCGTGGTTGGACGGCTCGACAAGGATTTCCTGACATTGACGATGCCCGAGCGAAGCTTCGGGTCGGTGACGCTGCAACTCGGGAAAGAGGCAGGCGTATGGGCGGCGCGGATGCGGGATGTGGCGCATGGATGATCTTCCCAACCCGGTAACCTATGCGGTGCCCGCCTTTATCCTGTTGCTGATCGCCGAGATGATCGTGTCGCTGCGCCGCGACAAGAGCCGGTACGAAACGCGCGACACGCTGACCTCGCTCCTGCTTGGTACCGGGAGTCAGGTGGCCGGTGCGGCGGTCGGCGCGGCGGTCGTCGGCATGGCGGTGTGGGTCTATCAATTCCACCTGTTCGACATCGGCATCGCGCTCAAGCAATGGTGGTGGGCGTGGATCCTCTGTTTCGTCCTCGACGATCTGGCCTATTATGCCTTTCATCGCAGCGCGCACCGCGTCCGCTGGTTCTGGGCGAGCCATGTCATCCATCATTCGAGCCAGCATTATAATCTGTCGACCGCGCTGCGGCAGACGTGGACCGGCTTTTTCAGCCTGGCTTTCTTGTTCCGTCTGCCGCTGTTCCTGATCGGCTTTCCACCCGCGATGGTCTTCTTCTGCGGCGGGCTCAACCTGATCTACCAGTTCTGGATTCACACCGAGGCGATCGGGCGGATGCCGCGCTGGTTCGAGGCGGTTATGAACACGCCATCGCACCACCGCGTCCACCACGGTGTCAACCCGCGCTACCTCGACGCCAACTATGCCGGGGTCTTCATCGTGTGGGACAGGATGTTCGGCAGCTTCGTTCCCGAACGCGACGACGATCCGGTTCGCTATGGCATCGTCAAGCAGCTCGGCAGCTTCAACCTTTTGTGGGCCGCGGTCCACGAATGGGTCGGGATCGCCAAAGACGTGTGGAGCGCGCCGTGGCGGCACAAGCTGTCCTATATCTGGCGCGAACCCGGCTGGAGCCACGACGGCAGCCGGATGACCAGCGCGATGATCAAGGAGCGATGGGCAGAGGGGCGCGCCGCCGAGGAGCCGGCTGCGGAATAGTCTTCGCCCGCCGCGACAACGCGCTTGCCTCGCGGGCTAATGACATTCATGTAAGTCGCAATTGACCACCGATCGGGTGGCGAGGGGAGCGGCTTTATGGATCAGTTCGACATCATCGTCATCGGCGGCGGCAGCGCCGGAAGCGCGGCGGCGGGACGGCTTGCCGAAGACGGCACGCGGCGTGTCTGCCTGATCGAAGCCGGCGGATCGAACGACAATATGTGGGTGAAGACGCCCGGTTTCATGCCCTTCATACCCAAGAAGTCGAATTATCAATATGATACGGTTCCGCAAAAGGGGCTGAACGGCCGCACGGGATATCAGCCGCGCGGGCGCGGGCTGGGCGGATCGAGCGCGATCAACGCGATGATCTACATTCGCGGGCACGCTTTCGATTACGACCAATGGGCGGCGCTTGGCGCGAGCGGCTGGAGCTATGCTGACGTGCTGCCCTATTTCAAGCGCAGTGAGGGCAATGAACGCGGCGCCGACGAATGGCACGGCGGCGACGGCCCGCTCAACGTGATGGACCAGCGCTGGCCCAATGTGACGAGCCGCCGCTTCGTCGAGAGCGCGGCGGCGCTGCAATTGCCGCGCACCCCCGATTTCAACGGCGCGCAGCAGGAAGGCTTTGGCCTGTATCAGGTGACGCAGAAGGGCGGCGAGCGCTGGTCGGCGGCGCGCGCTTATGTCGAACCGATGCGCGGGCGCGCCAATTTTGCCATTCGCACCGGCGCGCTGGTCGAAAAAATCATCGTCGAAAACGGCCGCGCGACGGGCGTGGCGATCCGCCGCGGCAATGCGCGCGAAACGCTGCGCGCCGCGGGCGGGGTGATCCTGTCGGCCGGTGCTTTCGGTTCGCCGCAGCTGCTGATGCTGTCGGGCATCGGACCCGCCGCCCATCTGAAGGCGATGGGGATCGATCCGGTCGCTGACCGTGCGGCGGTGGGGGCCGATCTGCAGGACCATATCGACTATGTGTCGAGCTGGGAAACGCGCTCGGGCGACCCCTTCGGCGACAGTCTGGCGGGCAGCTGGCGGATGCTGAAGGCGATCTTTGAACATCGCACCGGGCGCACCGGCATCATGACCACGCCCTTCGCCGAGGCGGGCGGCTTCTGGAAGTCGCGGCCCGACGTCGCCGCGCCCGATATCCAGTTCCACTTCGTTCCCGCGATGCTGGAGGATCATGGTCGTACCAAGGTGAAGGGGCATGGCTTTTCGTGCCACGCCTGCGTCCTGCGCCCTGAAAGCCGGGGCAGCGTGACGCTCGCCTCGCCCGATGCAGCGGCGGCACCCTTGATCGATCCCGGCTTCCTGACCGACGACCGCGACATGACAACGCTGCGCGCCGGGGTACGGATGATGCACCGCATCGTCGCTGCGCCGCCGTTGTCCGACTATGCCGGGGTCGATCGCCACCCGGTGAATATCGACGATGACGCCGCGCTCGGCGCACTGATCCGCGACCGCGCCGACACCGTCTATCACCCCGTGGGCACCTGCCGCATGGGCAGCGATGCCGACGCCGTTGTCGACCCGACGCTGAAGTTGAATGGCGTCGAGGGTCTGTGGGTTGCCGATGCGAGCATCATGCCCCGCCTCGTCAGCGGCAACACCAATGCGCCGAGCATCATGATCGGCGAACGCGCCGCCGATTTCGTCAAATCCGCGCTGCAATAGCCGGCCTTTGCCGGGGCGCGCGAAAGCATCGCGGCGGCCGGCGTATTTCGCGGCGAAGGCGCTGGGCGCGACCGATTCGGCGGACCGGGGCATGCAGCCCTCAGCGATGTCTCACTATTCGAGAGGCCTGAAAAAGCCCGGCTTTTCAGGGGTGCCTGCGAAATGGGCAAAAAAAGAGGGCCAGGACTTGCGTCCTGGCCCAGCCTTTCAGGCTCTCCCCTCCTGAAACTGTTGACAGGCTGAATGCCATATTAATGTCATGATGGGAAGGCCTAATTTCGCGGCAGCGCTGCCCTTTTATTGTGCAGCGCAATCTGCACAAAAAAATGGCCGGGGCGCTTTCGCATCCCGGCCATGAGTGGTTCGCAGGAGGAACCTGGTTAGGATCCCACCGCCAATTTGAAAGAGGAGAGAGCGGCGGCGGGTATCCTGTCTCGTGATTACATATTGTAGGCGCGTTCCCCATGTTCACCGAGGTCGAGGCCTTCGCGTTCGACTTCTTCGGTGACGCGGAGCCCGGTGAGCGCCTTGGCGACATAGACCGCGATGACGGTGCCGATGGCGGCCCAGACGATCGTCGCGGCGACAGCCGAGACCTGCGTCACAAGCTGCGGCCCGATCGCGAAATCTGCGCCGCCAGGACCGCCGAGGCTCGGCGCATAGACGATGCCGGTGCCGATGGCGCCCACGATGCCGCCGACGCCGTGGATGCCGAAAGCGTCGAGCGCGTCGTCATAGCCAAGCTTGGGCTTGAGGACGGTGACGACATAGAAGCAGATGAACGCGGCAACTGCGCCGAGGACGATCGCGCCGAACGGACCCGAATTGCCCGCCGCCGGAGTGACAGCGACGAGGCCGGTGATGATGCCCGAGCAGAAGCCGAGGGCCGACGGCTTGTGACCGCCCAGCTTTTCGGCGAGCATCCAGGCGAGACCGGCCGAGGCGGTGGCGACGAAGGTGTTGATCATCGCGAGCGCCGCCGAGCCATTGGCTTCGAGCGCCGAGCCGGCGTTGAAGCCGAACCAGCCCACCCACAGCAGGCCGGTGCCGACCATCGTCAGCGTCAGCGAGTGCGGCGCCATGATTTCCTTCTGATAGCCGATGCGCTTGCCGAGGATCATCGCCGCAACGAGCGCCGAGACACCTGCGTTGATGTGGACCACGGTGCCGCCGGCAAAGTCGAGCGCGCCCATTTCGAAGAAGAGGCCGCCGGCTGCCCACACCATGTGGGCGATCGGGAAATAGACGATCGTCAGCCAGATGACCCCGAAGACGAGCGCCGCCGAAAATTTCATGCGTTCAACCGTCGCGCCCAGGACCAGCGCCAGCGTGATCGCGGCGAAGGTCATCTGGAAACAGATGAACACATATTCGGGCAGCTTGAAGCCGTCCGAGAATGTATCGGCAAGGCTGTCGGGCGTGACGCCGGCGAGGAAGAATTTGCCCCAGGAAATGAAGGCATTGCCTTCGGGGCCGAAAGCAAGGCCATAGCCGTAGCAGACCCAGATGATCATCGCGAGACAGGCGACCGCGCCGATCTGCGTCATCGTCGAGAGCATGTTCTTGCTGCGGGTCAGGCCGCCGTAGAAAAGCGCAAGACCGGGCAGGATCATCGCGAGGACGAGCACGGTCGAGGTCATCATCCAGGCGGTATCGCCCTTGTCGACAACGGGTGCGGCTTCGGCCGCTTCCTGCGCCCAGGCGGGTAGCGCCGCGAACAGCGCGAGGCCGCCAGCCGCGGCGCTCGCCGCGATCTTACCGACCCCCATTTTCTTTGCGAACGTCATATTTTCCCCCTTCGTCATCACAGCGCCGCCTCGCCGGTTTCGCCGGTGCGGATGCGCACGGCTTGCCCGACGTCGAGGACGAAAATCTTGCCGTCGCCGATCGACCCGGTTCCGGCGCTTTGCTGAAGCGTTTCGACGACCCGCGGTGCGAGCGCATCGTCGCAGACGAGCTCGATCTTTACCTTGGGCACCATATTGGTTGCATATTCGGCGCCGCGATAGATTTCGGTCTGGCCCTTCTGCCGGCCGAACCCCTTGACCTCGGTGACGGTCATTCCCGCGATGCCCAGCCCGGTCAGTGCTTCGCGCACCTCGTCGAGCTTGAACGGTTTGATGATAGCAAGGATCAGCTTCATGATGCCCCCTTTTGCTTATGGCACCATGTTGCGGTGCAACAGCCGTGCCAAATTGCGGCGAGGGCGGGAAAGTTAACATTTTGTGACGAGTTTTAACCGCCAGGCAGGTGCAATCGGTCGCAACCTGGGCAGGCGAAGCACGCATCTGCCTAAATTTTGAGCAGCGACGCGCTCCTCGCGCTTATGCCTGTCCGCCCGACTTGGGGAGGGCGCGACCTATCAGTCGGCGGGCTTGAACCGCGCCCAGATCGGCAGATGGTCGGATGCGCGCGCGGCGAGCGCGCTTTGGTGGACGCCGGCGTCCACGGCTTCGAGCTCGGGCGAGGCGAAGATGCGGTCGAGGCGCGCGACGGGCTTGCGGCTGTGGAAGCTGTGGCCGGTGTCGACGAGGCGGTGATGCTCACCGAAATCATGGAGGCAGCCGCCGCGATTGCGCCATTCGTTGCAGTCGCCCATCAGCACCGTCGGCAGCTTTTCGCCCTCGGCGACATGCGAAAGGATGGCGCGCGCCTGCTGGCGCCGCCGCAGCCCCGAAATGTCAAGATGCATGCCCACGACGCGGAGCCGCGTATCGCCGACGCGCACCGTCGCGGCGACCGCACCGCGCGGTTCGAGCGTCGGCAGATGGAGCGCGTGACTCTCCTCGACCACGACGCCCTTGCGCACGAGCAGCGCATTGCCGTGCCAGCCGATCGCATAGGGGCGGCCGTCCAGCAGGTCGACGGGAACATAGTCGCTATGATCTTCAAACATGTGCGGCGGGATCGCACTCGCGCGCGTGCCGAAGCGGCGGTCGGCCTCCTGCAAGGCGACAATGTCGGCATCGAGTTCGCTGAGGACCGACAGCACCCGCCCCGGATCGCGTCGACGATCGAGGCCGATGCCCTTGCGCATATTGTAGCTGGCGACCTTGATCATCGGAGAGGGCGGACTGCTTTCATTGCGGTAAAGACGAACGGCGGCGGCTCCGGGTTGCAGCCGTCATCCGCATCCTAGGCGATCCCGAACTCCGCCATCAAGGCGCGCGCGTCGGCGAGGTCCTCGTCGAGCACCATGACGCGAACGGGAATCGCGAGGCCGACGCTTTCGGCGATATTCATCCCCGCGTCGAAGCAGACGGCTGGCACCCCGGCGCTTTCGAGGCGGCCGCGCAGCAATTCGGCCTCGGCGCCGTTTGGCATGCGCACCAGTTCGACCAGCGCCATTCAGGCGTCGCCCGCAATATAGCGGTCGGTCGGCCGGGTCGGCAGTCCGTCGATGCTGCGCGTTCGGCCCTTGAACTTTTCGGTCCATTCGACCGGATCGGCCTGACGATGATATTTCTGCAGCGTGTCGCGTTCGTGCTGCAGTTCCATCATCGGCACGCCCCAGCCGCAGCTCGTTTGCACACTGTCGATATCGATGACGAAGATCTGGCGCGTGCCGGGGAGCAGGCTGAAATGCGCCGCGAGCGCATCCCATTCCTCATCCTGCGGTAACACCGCGCGGCCGCGGCCATAGAGGCGCAGGATCAGCGCGCTGCGGTCGAAGGCGCAGAACATGATCGTGATGCGCCCGCGGTCGGCTTGTTCGGCCGCAAGATGGGCATGGGTTTCGTTCCCCGACCCGCCGAGGTCGAGATAGGCGACCTGGCTGCCGGACAAGATGCGGAAGCTGTCGGCATAGCCCTTGGGCGACAGGTTGACGCGCCCGTCGGCGGCCGCGGTCGCGACGAAAAAGATGGGTTGTTTCTCGATGAAAGCGACGTGCTTTTCGGTCAGCGCGTCGAAAAATTCGGCCATGGCAAAGCTCCGTTCGGCCGCCCGCTTATCACCAATTCTTGCCCTCTTCTATCGCCGCCTGCTCATCGGTACGCGTTGCGCGCCCGAGGGCAGCATTGCGGTGCGGAAAGCGTCCAAAACGGTCGATGATGTCGAAATGCTTCTGCGCATAGTCGTGGAAGACCGGATCGGCGAGTTCGGACATCAGGCGCAGCGATTCGCGCTGATCGGCGATATCCTCGCTATGTTCGAAGGGCAGATAGGCGAACTGGCGCCGTGCGTCGGGCCATTGCTGGTCCCAGCCCTGCGCGACGATGCCGCGCGCGATCTGGCGCGCCAGATCGTCGGTTGCAAAAGCTTCTGCGCTGCCGCGAAAGATGTTGCGCGGCACCTGGTCGAACAGGATGGCCGCGGCGAGCGCGGTGTCGGGGTCGGTCAGAAAGGCCTCGGCAGGCTGGCTGCGCAGCGCCGCCAGCCAGTCGGCTGCCAGATCGCGCACCGCCACATCGAAATCAGCCCCGCCGCCGTACCAGTCGTCCATTCCGTGGCTGTCGAACCAGAAGGCGAGCAGCCGATGCGGCCAATCGGCGGGCGGCGGCAGGGGAGAGGGGAGGTCGTCGTCGAACATTCCCCTTATCTATCAGTTCGATCCCGCGCGTCGATAGGGGGTAAATTCGCCGAGCGAGACGAAGCCGTTATACATGTGGCTGCTGCGGTCGTGCAGTTCGACCGTGTCGATCGAACAGAGCTGCGACGTCGTCGTCTTGGTAACAAGCACGTCGTCGTCGTCGAGGCTGTCGGCATTTTTCGGCCGGTTGACCCAGAGGGTGTTGCCGATGCGATAGACGATCGCGGTCTTGTCGATGACCTGGCTGCTCGTGACGGCCGAGAGCGAGATGCAAGCGCGTGCTTTGCCGGCGACGCGACCTTCGAGCAGCTTGGCAAGCCGCGCCTCGGGCGCGAGCTTTTCGCGCGCGGTGGCGGCTGCGGGAACCGCCGCGACAGCGGCGGCGGCGATAATGGCGGTAATCAGCGGACGCATGACAGGGCTCCTGCGGTTCGAAATGTCCTACCCTCCCCCATCCCATAGACGGAGACGCGTGAACCGAGCCTGAAAGCGCCGGTGGAAATCAGCAGGCGCCGTCGGGCAGGGGGATGCCGAGCGGCCCTTTGCACTTCTTTTTCTTGGGCGGTTCGGCGGGGGTGCTGGCGCTGCCGCTGCCCATCGCGCCCATGCCGCCCATATCGGCGCCGACGAGCAGCATGGTGTGCGACCGGAAGCGCACTTTGGCGGTCCAGTCGATATTCCACACTGCATTGCCCGCGGGTTTGGGCGGATAGGAGAAATTGGCTTCGGGACCGAAGGCGTTAAGATTGCCGATCATCATTTCGCCCGACGCTTTCTTGACTTCGGCCGGGATCTGGCAGCTCGTCTGCGATGGCGGCATCACGATCTTCTTCGTAATCAGGTTGGCGACGACCGACGGGGGGAGCCAATCCCACAGGCCGCCGCCGAATTCCTTCGATGCGCTGCTTGTCCACCAGACCATGTCGCCATTGCCGCCGCCGCGGTCCATGCCGCCGATCGTCCATGCGACGTAACCGGTCGCGGGCTGCAGCGCGCCCCAGCGGATCATCACCGATCCGTCGGCCTGTTGCGCGGTCGAGGCCTGGAGACCCGGCATATAATCCTGCGCGAGATTGAAATTGATGTCCGACCCGACATTGCTGTTGATCCGGTGCGCCCCGATCAGCGACGACCCCGCCTGCGGCTGTTTGCCGCCCTTGCTGTTCGGCCAGTCGACATAGGATTTGCTGTTTGCCTGGCTGACTTCGCGAATGATCGGCACCGCGCTCGAGAAGAGGCCGGGCGGAACCTGTCCCGCAGCTACCTTGGCGAAATCGATGATGACGGGCTGGCCGGGACCGGCCTTGGCGCCGCAGCCCCAATAGAGCAGCAGTCGCCCCTTGGGGCGTTCGAATTCGGTGGTGTAGCTGCCTTCGGCGCGCGGCGGCGCGATCAGCGGCACCGATTTGCCGAGCTTTGCCTGCGGTTCGAAATAATGATCGCCCTTGGGCGGCGGCGCGCTCGGCGACTGATCGGAGCCGAGACGAAGGTTGAGCGTGTAGGCGACGCGGCTCGACGGGTCGCCGCCGAACATCATGCTCATCGCACCGCCCAGACCGCCGCGACCGCCCCCGGCCATTGCCGCGAAACCGGACATCGTCGCGACGTCCATCTCATAGCGTTCCTTGGGGCCGGTGGTCTTTTGCGCCGATCCCGGAACGGCGGCGAGCATCGCGGCAACGGCGGCGACGGACACGAAACGCAGACTCGAACGCATGCAAACCTCCCTGTCGTGGGGGAGCCCCACCGATGATGCGACCGAACTCTATTCTTGTTTGCACCTCTATATGCGCGGATCGGGCGAACGCCAAGTGAGGGCAGTCACAGTCTTCGTCATTGTGCGCGAAGCGAGGCGATCTCCAGTCGGCGCCGTCACGCAAGTCCGGCCGCTTGAGATTGCTTCGTGACTTCGCTGCTCGAAATGACGCGATTGTCAGGCCGTCCCGCCCACCGTCAGGCCGTTCACGAGCAGCGTCGGCTGGCCGACGCCTGCGGGGACGCTTTGGCCCCCCTTACCGCAGATGCCGATGCCTTCGTCGATCGCCATGTCGTTGCCGATGCCGCTGACTTTGGTCAGCACGCTCGGCCCGTCGCCGATCAGGGTCGCGCCCTTGATCGAGTCCCCGATTTTGCCATTCTCGATCTTGTAGGCTTCGGTGCAGCTGAAGACGAATTTGCCCGACACGATGTCGACCTGTCCGCCGCCGAAGCTTTTGGCGAAAATGCCGTTCTTGACGCGGCTCAGCAGCTCGGCGGGATCGTCGTTGCCGCCGCGCATGAAGGTGTTGGTCATCCGCGGCATCGGCGCGTGCGCGAAGCTTTCGCGGCGACCGTTGCCGGTGGGCTCGACCCCCATCAGCCGGGCATTGAGGCGGTCCTGCATATAGCCCTTGAGGATGCCGTCCTCGATCAGGATCGTCTCGCCGGTCGGCGTGCCCTCATCGTCGATGCTGAGCGACCCGCGGCGGCCGCCGCCGACCGGGCTTTCCATCGCCCCGTCATCGACCACCGTGACGCCCGCGGCCGCGACGCGCTCGCCGATCCGGCCCGAAAAGGCGCTGGTGCCCTTGCGGTTGAAATCGCCCTCGAGTCCGTGGCCGACCGCTTCGTGCAGCAGCACGCCCGGCCAGCCGGGGCCGAGCAATACGGTGAACTCGCCGGCGGGCGCATCGACCGCGCGCAGATTGACGAGTGCCTGGTTCAGCGCCTCGTCGATCGCGCGGTTCCACTGCGCCTCCTCGAACAGATGGTCATACATATAGCGGCCACCAAGGCCGAAATAGCCGCTCTCGCGCCGTCCGTTTTCTTCAACGACGATGGAGACGTTGAGGCGGACGAGCGGGCGGATGTCGGTTGCGAGGAAACCGTCGGCACGGACGATCTCGACCACCGACCAGCTCCCCGCCAGCGCGACCGACACCTGCACGATGCGCGGATCGCGCGCGCGCGCGGCGGCATCGATCTTCTGGCAGAGGTCAACCTTCTTCGCGAAGGGGATAAGGTCGAGCGGGTTCGCCTCGTCATAGAGGTGGCGGTTGGTGCGCGGGGGCGGGCCGGCGGGCGCCTGCTTCGCGGGATCGAGCAATGCGAGCGTTTCGGCGGCGCGGCGGATCGCGCCGGCGCTAACGTCGCTGGCGTGCGCAAAGCCCGTCATCTCGCCCGACACGGCGCGCAGCCCGAAGCCGGCGTCGGTCGAATAGTCGGCGGTTTTCAGACGCCCGTCGTCGAAGCCGAAGCTCTCGGTCGCGCGATATTGCAGATAAAGCTCGCCATCGTCGGCCTTCGCCAGTGCCTCGCGCGCGAGCTTCTGCGCCAGATCGGGGTCGAGCGCATCGGCGCGGTACAGGAAGCGGCGGGGATCGGTGGGGCTTGTCATGCCCATGATATAGGCGCGCATAGCCATGGCGCAAAGCCCGTTCGGTGCCGCCGTGCCGCGGCGCGTCAACGACAGGCGGCGCGCGGCCTTGCGGCGCTCCCCGTTTCAGCGGCGGGAACTGCAAAAGAAAAGGGCGGGAAAGTCCCGCCCTGTCTCTGGTCTCAGTCGCCTTCGCCCGGTTTGGGGGAGAAGAATTTTTCATATTTGTCGTCGACGCCCTTATATTCGTCGGCGTCGGCGGGGCTGTCCTTCTTGGTCGTGATGTTCGGCCATTCGGCACTGAACTTGCTGTTCACTTCCAGCCATTTTTCAAGGCCGCTCTCGGTATCGGGCAGAATCGCCTCGGCGGGGCATTCGGGTTCGCACACGCCGCAATCGATGCATTCATTGGGGTTGATGACGAGCATATTCTCGCCCTCATAGAAGCAGTCCACGGGGCAAACCTCGACGCAATCCATATATTTGCAGCGGATGCAGGCGTCGGTGACGACATAGGTCATGGGTAAGGGCTCCCTTTGTGGCGGATTGCTGCCGCCCCTTGTTGCGATTCCCCGCCTCCTATGCCGCGTGGCGGCGATGCGTCAATGGTCCGCCGCCAGTTGCGAATCACTCTCATATCCCAGGGAGGCCGGCGTAGGGGTCAGTCGTTCGTAACAGGCCTGCGCTTCGGGCGCGGGACCGCGACGTGGCGGCAGGGTCAGGAGGCGGATCACTTCGATGCGTTCGCCGACCGGCAGCACGATCGTCGCGCCGGGATGGACCGCGACCGACGCGCGGCTGACACGGCGGCCGTCGAGGCGAATATGCCCCGTCCCGATCATCGCCTGCGCGATGCTGCGCGAGCGCGCGAAGCGCAGATACCAGAGCAGCTTGTCGAGCCGGATGCTGCCTGCTGCGCCGGGGCTTGCCATCAGTCCTTGCGCGCCTCTGCCATCAGCGCGGCCAGCCCGGCGAAGGGGCTGTTCGGCGACGGGCCGCGCCGGACCGGGCGCTCGGGACGGTCGGTTCGCGGCGGCCGCGCCCCAGCTTTGCCGTGCTGCTGCCCTTGCGGTCGCTGACCCTTTGCCGTGTTCGGCTTGCCGGTTTTGCCGGTCTTGCCCAGCTTGGCTCCGCGCCGTGCCGGGTGTCCATCGGTAGAGGTCGTGGCCTTTGCTTCCGGCCGTTTGTCGCCCGCCGTGTGCTTGGGCCGCTTGCGCTTGTCGGCGGCCTTCAGCCCCGACCAGCGCCAGCGCTGGAGCGCGGGGTCGCCGACGCTGCGAAAGCCGAACGCCTGCAGCAGCGCGCGCCGCGTTTCCTCGTCAAGCCCGAGCGATGTAGCGAGCGCCGGGTCGATGACGAAGCCGGGCGGCGGCGCGGCCGAAACCCCCTGACCTTCGTCGGCGCCGTCAGAATGGTCGGCATGATGTTCGGCTGCACCCGCGACGGGCTCGGACGGCGGATGCGCGGCCTTCAGGCGCGCGGCATGGGCCTGGCGCGCCAGCTTTTCGGCCATGTCGATGCGCAGCCAGCCCGAAGCACAGCGGCGAAAGCCTGCAATGCGCAGACCGCCGTGATGGCCGGTCTTTTGCAGCACCGCGCCCTGCGGCGGCAGCGCCGGGATCGGCGCGCTTCCTTGTTGCGCTGCGAGCAGCGCGGCGCGCCAGCGCACGGCTTCGGGCTTGAGCAGCAGGTGGTGAAAAAGGTCGAGCGACCCGACGGTCAGCCCGAGCTTGCGCAGATAGGGGCGTTCGTCGGCGCTCATCGCGCCCAGTTGCGCTTCCACCTGCGCGCGCGGCGCCATGCCGCCACCATCGACGAGCGCGGCGAGCAGCGCGCGGACGTGCGGCGGAGTGAAGAGGTCGCCCGCCGCTTCGCCCATCGCGGCCAGCGGTGCGGCATGGCGCGCGAGCTGTTCGGCGACGAAAATCTGCAGCCGCTCGGCGATCGCCTGCACCTGCTGCGGTTCGAGTCGCCGCAGCGACGGGTCGATCTGGATCGCCGGCTGAACTAGCGTCGGGCCGCGCGCGAGTGTCGCGATTGTCTGGCCGTGCCAGGCGAGCCGCGGCGGGGCGCCGGCTTCGCTGACCAGTTCGATCGCCTTGTCCTCGCCGCTCGCGAGCAGCGCGGCGCGGCGCGCGAGTTCGGCGCGCAGATGCTTCTCGGCGGCGGCGAGCAGCAGACGGTGATCGCTGGCGCGCGCGCCGGGATCGACCTTGAACTGAAAACCCGTGAGCGTCCCGATCGCTTCGCCGTCGACGGCGACGGTGCCGTCGGGGCCGACCGCGACCGGCAGCGCGGCGTGGCGCTGCCCCGCATCGCGGATCAGCAGCGCAAGGCGGCGATCGACAAAGCGCTGCGCGAGCGCCGCATGCAGCGCGTCGGACAATCGCGATTCGAGGTCCTGCGTGCGCTCGGTCCATCCGGCGCCGCCTTCGATCCAGTCGCCGCGCTGGGCGATGAAGCATAAGGTGCGGACCGCCGCGATGCGGCTTGCGAGCTGGTCAATGTCGCCGTCGACCTGGTCGAGCCGAGCGAGGCGGCGCGCGAACCAGTCGGGGTCGATCATGCCGTTGCCGCTCGTGCGCCACTGCCACAGCTTGAGGATGGTGCGGCTATGATGTTGGGGGCCGAGCTGTTCGAAATCGGGGAGGCCGCACACGTCCCACAGGCGCTGCACCGCGGTCGCTTCCTCAGCGCGGGCGCGCACCTCCATGTCGCCCGCCAGATGCTTGAGCACCGCAATATCGACGGCCTCGGGGGCCGGGCGCAGCGCCTTGTGCTCGGGCGGCCGCGCAAGGTCGGCGATCAGCGTGTCGAGCGTATCGAAACGCGGCGCCGGATTGCGCCAGAACAGGCTGGTCAGCGGCGGGAAATGATGCCCTTCGATCGCGGCGATTTCTTCGGGCGTGAAGCCGCCCTGTGGCTGGCCGACAGTGCCGAAACTGCCGTCCTGCTGGTGCCGTCCGGCGCGTCCGGCGATCTGCGCCATTTCCGATATGGTCAGGCGGCGGACCCGGCGGCCGTCGAATTTCTGCAGGGAGGCGAAGGCGACATGCTGGACGTCGAGGTTCAGCCCCATGCCGATCGCGTCGGTGGCGACGAGATAGTCGACCTCGCCTGCTTCGAACATCGCGACCTGCGCGTTGCGCGTCTTGGGACTGAGCGCCCCCATGACTACCGCGGCACCGCCCGAGAAGCGCCGCAGCATCTCGGCGATCGCATAAACCTCTTCGGCCGAAAAGGCGACGATCGCCGATCGCTTGGGCAGGCGCGACAGCTTCGCTGCGCCCGCATAGCTCAGCGTCGAAAAGCGCGGCCGGCTAATGACGTCGATTTCGGGAACCAGATCGCGCACCAGCCCCTTGATGCTCGCCGAACCGAGGATCATCGTCTCTTCGCGGCCGCGCGCGCGCAGCACGCGGTCGGTGAAGACATGGCCGCGCTCGGGGTCGGCGCCGAGCTGCGCTTCGTCGATGCCGACGAAGGCGACGTCGCGGTCGACCGGCAGCGCCTCCATCGTGCCCAGCACATAGCGCGCTTCGGCGGGCCATATGCGTTCCTCGCCGGTGACGAGCGCGACTTGCGCGGGCCCCTTGATCCCGACGACCCGGTCATAGACCTCGCGCGCCAGCAGGCGCAGCGGAAAGCCGATCATTCCGCTGGCGTGCGCCGTCAGGCGCTCGACCGCCAAATGAGTTTTGCCGGTGTTGGTGGGGCCAAGGACAGCCTTGACCGGGTGGGAGGAGTGGGACGGCATTTTCTTGGATGCAACGCTGGCACGGGCGGCGCGGCGGCGCAACAGCGGATCGACGAAGGCGGGCCGATCCGGTCGATTTCCCGATCGCTGCACATCATAACCCGCACGCGCCACGACTGGCCGCAAGCCCGCGCGTTCGCGCGGCCGTTAAATTGACTTTAACGGCCTTTGTTTACAGACCTCGGGTCGAAAACATCATCGACGGCCGGGCTTTGGGGGCCCGTCGAGCGGGGGTTGCGGTTTGTTTCAGCGTCACGAACCCATCGCGGGTATGTCGGGCAATGCCGCGACCCTGTCGATGTCGCAGGCGATTTCGCTGCGCCGCGCCGCGGACGAATCGCCCCGCGCGCTGTCCTGGATCGACGCGCTGCGCGACCGTTTCGCGCACATCGACCTCGTCCCCGACCTTGGCGACAATATCGGATCGGCCGAATGGTGGCGCGGGCTGGCAACGCTCACCTTGCTCTGCGGCACGGCCATATCGACCTTTCCGGGGCTGAAACCCCTCGAGATCGGCGGCGCTCCAGCGCTCGACGCATCGGACTTCAACGAAGCGCGTGCGCAGATGATCGTGCCGATCGCCTATGGCGGCGACACCGGGCGCCATATGGCGGCGACCGACGCGGTGCGACCGCTGGCTCAGACGCCCGAACGGCCGCAGATCGAACTCACCGCGACGCTAGGGCAGGGCGACAGCTTCGCCCGCGTGCTCGAACGCTCGGGCGTCGGCAGCCCCGATGCGCAGGCGATCGCCAGCCAGGTCGCGGGCGCCGTCCCGCTGGCCGATATTGCCGCGGGAACGCGCATCGACCTGATCCTCGGCCGCCGCGCCGCGCGCACGATGCCGCGCCCGGTCGATGCACTTGCCATGCGCGCGCGCTTCGACCTGCGGATCGAGATGGAGCGCATCGACGGCCGGTTGGTGATGCGCCGCATCCCGATCGCGGTCGACGATACGCCGCTGCGCATCCGCGGCCGGGTCGGCGACAGCCTTTATCGCTCGGCGCGCGCCGCCGGCGCACCGCCCGAGGCGATCCAATCCTATCTGCGCGTGATCAGCCGCCAGATTTCGGTCGGCAGCGATATTCGCGCATCGGACGAATTCGACATCATCCTTGACCATCGCCGCGCCGAAACGGGCGAGAGCGAAACGGGCAAGCTGCTCTATGCCGGGCTGGTGCGCGGCGGAAAGCCGAAGCTGTCGATGATCGAATGGACCGTCGATGGCCGCACCCAATGGTATGAGGCGTCGGGCATCGGGCAGCAGCGCGGCGGCATGATCCGTCCGACGAACGGCCGCATCACCTCGACCTTCGGGATGCGCCGCCACCCTATTCTCGGCTATACGCGCATGCATAGCGGCGTCGATTTCGGCGGCGGCTACGGCGCGCCCATCTATGCGGTCAGCGACGGCGTGGTGACGATCGCGGGGCGGACCGGCGGTTTTGGCAATTATGTGAAACTGAACCATGGCGCGGGTCTTGGCACCGGTTACGGCCATATGAGCCGCATCGCGGTGCGCCCCGGCCAGCATGTCAATCGCGGTCAGGTCATCGGCTATATCGGATCGAGCGGTCTGTCGACCGGCCCGCACCTTCACTATGAAGTCTATCGCAACGGCGTCGCGGTGAACCCGCTGTCGGTCAGCTTCGTGACGCGCGCGCAACTCGAAGGCAAGGCGCTCGCCGATTTCCGTGCCCGCATCCGCCAGCTCACCTCGGTCTCGGTTGGCGCCGCGCTGACGCCGGTCGCCGCCCGGCCCGCCGAAGAGCTCAAACTCGGTTCGCTCGCCGACACCGCATCGAAGCGGGCCGGCGAGGGGATCTGACGGCGGCGCCCTCCCGCCCGCGGGCAGGTCGCACCGACATCCAATATCCATTTGCCCGGCGGCCAAGCGCCGCTATGCACTCGGGCATGACTCACGCCGCTTTCCCCGACCTGCGCCTGCGCCGCACCCGCCGAACCGCCTGGAGCCGCGCGATGGTGCGCGAGACGCAGCTGACCCCCGCCAATCTGATCTGGCCGTTGTTCGTCTGTCAGGGCGACGGTGTCGAAGAACCGATCGCCAGCCTGCCCGGCGTGTCGCGATGGTCCGTCGACCTGCTCGCCGCGCGCGCGCGCGATGCGGTTGACGCGGGCATCCCCTGTCTTGCCCTTTTTCCCTATACGCAGCCCGACCGGCGCAGCGAGGATGGCGCCGAAGCGCTCAATCCCGACAATCTGATGTGCCGCGCGACCGCGGCGATCAAGGACGCGCTCGGCGAGGCGATCGGCGTGCTGACCGACGTCGCGCTCGATCCCTACACCAGTCACGGGCAAGACGGGTTGATCGACGCGGCAGGCTATGTCCTCAACGACGAAACGGTCGAGGTGCTCGTCGGCCAGTCGCTCAACCAGGCGCGCGCGGGCGCCGACATCATCGCGCCCAGCGACATGATGGACGGACGCATCGGCGCGATCCGAGAAGCGCTGGAGATCGAGGGCTTCGGCCATGTCCAGATCATGAGCTATGCCGCCAAATATGCGTCGGCCTTCTATGGGCCCTTCCGCGATGCGGTGGGGTCGCGCGGGTTGCTGAAGGGCGACAAGAAAACCTATCAGATGGACCCCGCCAACGTCGAAGAGGCGCTACGCGAGGTCGAACAGGATCTGGCCGAGGGCGCCGACAGCGTGATGGTCAAGCCGGGCCTGCCCTATCTCGACGTGGTGCGCGCGGTGAAGGACGCTTTCGCGGTGCCGGTCTATGCCTATCAGGTGTCGGGCGAATATGCGATGATCGAGGCTGCCGCCGCGGCAGGTGCGGGCGACCGCGACGCGCTCGTCCTCGAAACCCTGCTCGCCTTCCGACGCGCCGGCGCGTCGGGAGTTCTGAGCTATCACGCGCTGCACGCGGCGAGGCTACTCACTGCATGATTGAAACCGAGCGACTGGTTTTGCGGTCGTGGCGTGAAAGCGATCTCGCGCCCTTTCAGCAAATTTGCAGCGATCCCGATGTGATGGCAACGCTTGGGCCGCCGCTCGATATGGCGGCTACGGCGATGCGGATCGAATGGATGCAGCGGCACGAAATTGAGCATGGTCATTGCTTCTGGGCGCTCGAACGCCGGGACGATGCGCGGCTGATCGGCTGGTGCGGGGTGATCCGCGGCGACATCGATCCGGTGCGGGACAAGCTTGAAATCGGTTGGCGCCTGGCACGCGATTGTTGGGGCGCCGGCTATGCGAGCGAGGCTGCCAAGGCCGCAGCGGCGTGGAGTTTTGCCAATTGTGACGACGACGAGATCCGCGCCATCACGTGGGAGGGCAATGGTCGCAGCCGCGCGGTGATGGAGCGGCTCGGGATGCGCTATTGCACCGGGCTCGACTTCGATCATCCCCAGCTTGACGCGGGCGACCGATTGCGCCGCCATGTCACCTATGCGCTTTCTCGGGCAGATTGGGTTCGGATATGACCGGGGCCCACCGTGGGTCGCGTCGGCCCCTGTTCGTTCTGACCATATTGGTCGGCAGTTTTCTGCTCTTTCTCGTTCAGCCGATGGTCGCGCGCATGGTGCTGCCGCGGCTCGGCGGGGCGCCGGCGGTGTGGAACAGCGCGATGCTCGTCTATCAGGCGCTGTTGCTTGGCGGCTATGCCTATGCGCATTGGCTCGGGCGTTTCGCGGTGCGGCGGCAGGCGATGATCCATCTCGGCTTGCTGCTCGTTGCGGCGCTGTGGCTGCCGGTCGGCCTTGCGCGGATCGCACCGCCCGCACCGGGGCAGGAGGCGTTGTGGGTACCGCTCCTGCTCTTTGCCTCGATCGGACCCGTCTTCTTCGCAGTTTCGGCGCAGGCGCCTTTGATGCAGCGCTGGTTTGCCGCCGATCCGCGCGCCGGCGATCCCTATTTCCTCTATGCGGCCTCGAATCTGGGCAGTTTCGCCGGGCTGATCAGCTATCCCGCGCTCGTCGAACCGATGTTGCCGCTCGAGAAGCAGAGCATCGGCTGGACGCTGGGCTATGTTCTGCTGTTCATGCTGGTTGCGGCCGCCGCCGCGGCGCGCTGGGGCCGCGGCCCGGAAAGCGACCAATCGCCGGACACGGCCGGCGGCGAAGCCAGGCCGGACTGGCGGCGACAGGTGCATTGGCTGTTGATCGCCGCGGTCCCGTCGGGCCTGATGCTCTCGACGACCACGCATCTTACGACCGATATCGTCGCGATGCCTTTGCTCTGGGTGTTGCCGCTCGGGCTCTATCTGTTCAGCTTCGTGATCGCTTTTTCCAGCTGGACGTCGCTTACCAACGTCATCGTCACGATCGCCCCCGCGCTGCTGCTGCTCGTCGGCGGGCAGGCGCTGCTCGGGACGGGCGGCGGAACGATGCTCGTCGCGCTGGCGAGCCTCGTCATGCTATTCGTCGTCGCGACTGCGCTTCACGGCTATCTCTATTTCCTGCGGCCGGGACCGCGGTATCTGACCCTGTTCTATCTCATCATGTCGGCGGGGGGCGTCCTTGGCGGCGCCTTCGCGGCGCTGATAGCGCCGCTCGTCTTCAACTGGGTCTATGAGCATCCGGTGCTGGTGCTTGCCGCTGCGATGCTTTTGCCGTTGCCTGCATTGCTGCCGTGGGAAAAATGGCTGGGACTGCGTCGCCCGCTACCCGTCGTCGCCGCACTGGTCGCGATCGCGGCCTTCGCATCGTGGAAGCTTGTGGCGACCTGGGACGGGACACTGCACGGCGCGCATGTCGTCTGGGCGGCGATCATCGTGGCGGTCGGTCTGCTCGTCATTCGCTGGCGCTGGGCCTATGTAGCCGTGCTCTTCCTCTTGATGCTCGGCTTCGGGGGCGTCCAGACGCTCGAGAAGGGGCGCGACGGGATGCGGGTGCGCAGCTATTTCGGCATCTACACCGTCACCGATGATCGCTATCATCAGCAGCGGCGGCTCGCGCATGGCACGACGCTGCACGGACTCCAGCGCACGACCCCCGGCCATGAACTCGATCCGACCACCTATTATGGTCATCAGTCTGGGGTCGGCCTGACGCTCGACAGGCTGCCCGAACTCGCCGGGCCCGATGCCGCCGTCGGGATCGTCGGCCTGGGGACGGGCACCTTGTCCTGCTATCGCAAGGCGGGGCAGAACTGGACGATCTTCGAAATCGACCCGGTCATGGCCGATATCGCGCGCGACCCCACCAAATTCACCTTCCTGTCGCGCTGCGCCGCCGATGCGCCGATCGTGATCGGCGACGCGCGCCTGCAGATCGCGAAGCTGCCGCCGGCGCGCTTCGATGTGCTGGTCATCGACGCCTTTTCGTCGGACGCGATCCCGCTGCATCTGCTGACGCGTGAAGCGTTCGACGCCTATACGCGCGCGCTGCGCCCCGGCGGCATCCTGCTCGTCCATATCTCGAACCGCTTCTTCGATCTCGAACCCGTGCTCGCTGCCGAGGCGCGAGGGCGCGGGTGGAGCGCGGCGATCCGGCTCGACCCGGGGCCGGAGGACAGCGAGTTCGGTGATCTCACCGGATCGAATTGGGTGGCGCTGACGGCGACGCCCGCCCGCCTTGCCCAGTTGACGCGCGGCCTTCGTCCCCGTCAGAATGCCGCCGCGAACGACACTTGGGTCGCGCTGCGTGGTGAGGCGGGGTTCGAGCGCTGGACCGACGATTATGCGTCCACGCTACCGATACTTCTCTGGGGCAATCTGATCGGAAAACATGAATGACCTACACCGACGTCAGCATCATCAGCGTCAACGGCAAGTCGCCGCAGATCGATCCGAGCGCCTTCATTGCGCCGGGTTGCAGGATCATCGGCGACGTGACGATCGGCGCCGACGTCAGCATCTGGTATAATTGCGTGCTGCGCGCCGACGTCAGCCGCATCGTCGTCGGCGCGCGGTCGAATATCCAGGACGGGAGCGTCGTGCACTGCGACGGACCGATGCCGGGCCACCCCGAAGGTTATCCGACGATCATCGGCGAGGATGTGCTGATCGGCCATATGGCGATGGTGCACGGCTGCACACTCGCTGACCGCGCTTTTGTCGGATTGAAGGCGACGGTGATGAACGGCTGCCGCATCGGCAGCGACGCGATGCTCGCCGCGGGTGCGCTGCTGACCGAGAATAAGGAGATTCCCGACCGCGAACTATGGGCGGGGTCGCCGGCGCGCCGTGTGCGCGAGATCGGCGACGCGCAGGCGGCGGGAATGCAGATGGGCGTTGCCCACTATGTCCTCAACGGACGGATGCACAAGGCGGCGATCGACGGCTGAATCTTCCCCCCTCCCGCTTGCGGGAGGGGGGAAGGAGTCAATTCTCTTCCGGAACCGCCAGCCCGTTCTTCAGCATCACCGGCACCTGCGTGAGCGTGAAGAGGAAGGACAGGGCGGTCACACCCCAGACCTTGATCGTCAGCCAAGTATCGAAACTCATCCGCCCGGCTTCGATCAGCACGTACATCACATGGTTCGCGATGCCGAGCGCGGCGAAGAACAGGCCCCAGTTGCGCGACAGCAGCAGCCAGCCGCGTTCGGTCATTCCGTCGAGCGCCGACTGGAGCAGATATTTGAGCATCGGCTTCTTGAACCACCAGCCGCCGAGCAGCATCATCGCAAAGACCGCATAGATGATCGTCGGCTTCATCACGATGAACTTGGGGTCGTGGAGATAGACGGTCAGCGCGCCGAACCCGATGACGAGGATACCCGACATCCACAGCATCGGCGAAATTCGCCCGAGCTTCCATTTCGAGATGGCCATCGCAACAAGGATCGCGACCATGAAGGCGATCGTGCCCTTGATCGCGCCTGCAGTCGCGGCGAAGGCGCCCTGGCCGCCGGCGGTGAATTTATAGGTAAGGAAAAACACCAGCAGCGGACCGAAATCGATCGCGAAGTTCAGCCAGCCATGCTTGGCGGGCGGCGCGGCGGGGACGGCTTCGGGGCCGCCGGGAAGCTGGTCGAGCGGTTCGCTCATCGGATATTTCCTGCAATGATGCCCGCGATCTCGTCGGGGTCGAAGGGGCGCAGATCGTCGATCGTTTCGCCGATGCCGATCGCGTGGATGGGAAGGCCATGGCGTTCGGCCGCGGCGACGAGGACGCCGCCGCGCGCGGTGCCGTCGAGCTTGGTCATCACGAGCCCCGTGACGCCCGCCACGTCACGGAACACGTCGATCTGCGACAGCGCATTCTGTCCGGTGGTCGCGTCGAGAACGAGCACGACGTCGTGCGGTGCTGCGGGGTTGAGGCGGCCGAGCACGCGCTTGATCTTGGCAAGCTCGTCCATCAGCTCGCGCTTGTTCTGAAGCCGCCCGGCGGTGTCGACGATCAGCACGTCGATGCCCGTCGCGGTCGCCTGCTTGACCGCATCGAACACGATGCCCGCCGCATCGCCGCCCTCGGGTCCGGTGACGATCGGCACGCCCAGCCGTTCGGCCCACACCTTGAGCTGGCCGATTGCGGCGGCGCGGAAGGTGTCTCCGGCGACCAGCATCACGCCATAATCCTGTTCCTGGAACAGATGCGCGAGCTTCGCGATGGTCGTGGTCTTGCCCGACCCGTTGACCCCGATCACCAAAATGACCTGGGGACGGGGGAAGGCATCGATTTCCAGCGGCTCGGCGACCGGGCGCAGCACCGCCGCAATCTCCTCGGCCACGACCCGGCGCAATTCGTCGGTGCCGTCCGCAGCAATGTCGCGGCGTTCGGACAGGCGATCGCGGATACGCGCCGCCATGCCGGGGCCAAGGTCGGCGGTAATCAGCGCTTCCTCGATCCGATCTAGGTCATCTTCGTCGAGGCGCGACTTGCCCGTCAGCCCGGCCAGATTTTCGCCAAGCCGTTCCGACGTGCGCCGAAAGCCGCCGAGCAGCCGCTCGCTCCAGCTCGGTCCGCTCATCCCGATATCCTTTCCGCAGTCATTCTGTCGCCGTCACGTGCGCCCGCCCGGACCGGCAAGATGGCGCCCGGCTCGGCGGGCGTGGCCAATATCAGCGCGGCGAAGTTTTCGGCATGGCCGGTTCGGCCGTCGCGCTCGACCAGCATGGTTGTTGTCGATCCCGTCAGCCGGTCCAGCCAGGCATGACGCCGCCGCGCATTGGCCTCGCGCAGCCGCGCCGCCCGCTCGCGCGCCACGCTGCGTCCGACCTGCGGCATCCGCGCCGCGGGCGTCCCGCTGCGCGCGCTGTAGGGAAAAATGTGGCCGAAAACGATGTCGCAATCGTCGATCAGCGCCAGACTGTTCGCGAACATGGCGGCATCCTCGGTTGGAAAACCCGCGATCAGGTCGGCGCCGATCGCGATTTCGGGGCGCGCGGCCTTCAGCCGTTCGACCAGCCGCACCGCGTCGGCGCGGCGGTGGCGGCGCTTCATCCGCGTCAGCACCATGTCGTCGCCCGCCTGCAGCGAGAGATGAACGTGCGGCATGATCCGCGCATCCTGTGTCAGCAACGCGAACAGGGCGGCGTCGATACGGTGCGGATCGAGCGACGAAAGGCGGAGGCGTTCGAGGGGCAGGCGCAGCAAGGCTTCGACCAGCGCAGCAAGGCTGGTACCGCTGTCGTCGCCATAGCTGGCAAGATCGACCCCGGTCAGCACGATCTCGCGCTGGCCGCGGTCTATCGCCGTCCGGGCCGCTGTCAGGATCGAACCGACCGTTGCCGAGCGGGCGGCTCCCCGTGCGAGCACCGTCGCGCAGAAAGTGCAGCTATGCGAACAGCCTGTCTGCACGCCCAGAAAGGCGCGGGCGTGGTCGGCGCCGGAAAGAGCAGGCGGGTAGGGAGCGGAAGAACGGCCCTTCGGCAGGCTCGGGGCGAACGGTGAAGCAGGATCTGCCTCATTCATCTCCGCTCGTGCCGATCTTGTCGACGCACTATTTTCGACTTGGTAGCTTGCCGTTAGCCCCTTCGCATCGTTGGCGACCACCCGCGCACCCATTGCGGCAAAGCGCTCGGCCTCCAGTTCGGCGGCGCAGCCGGTAACGACCACCGCGGTGTCGGGGCGCTCGCGCAGCGCGCGGCGCACGGCCTGCCGCGCCTGGCGCATCGCTTCGTCGGTCACCGCGCAGCTGTTGAACACGATCGTGTCGGGCGCTGCGGCGCGCTTTGCGGCGGCGCGGATCGCTTCGCCTTCGGCCAGATTCAGCCGGCACCCGAAATTGACGACCTCGACCCGGCCGGCTTCGGCAACGCTCATCCGAATTGCGCCCAGTCGGTCTCGCCCTCGAACACGCGGGTCGCCGCGCCGCTCATCACGATCGGCTCGCCGGGCGACCAGCGGATCACCAGATCGCCGCCAGGCAGCGACACGGTGACGGGCGATTTGACGATGCCGGCGCGGATGGCGGCGACCGCAGTCGCGCACGCGCCCGTTCCGCACGCTTGCGTCAGCCCGACGCCGCGTTCCCAGACGCGAAGCTGAAGCTGGTTTTCGCCGTCGAGGCTCGCGACATTGACGTTGACCCGCTCGGGAAACAGGGGGTCGGTCTCGATCCGCGGGCCCAGGTCGCCCAGTGCGACCGCATCGGCTTCGGGGACGAAGAAGATGATGTGCGGATTGCCGACATTGACCGCCGCGCCATGTTCCAGCTCGTCCCACGCGACGGGCATGTCGCGGGTGTCCATCGGCATGGCGAGCGGGATATGCTCCCAATCGAAGACGGGTTCACCCAGCACGACTTCGGCGCCGCCGTCGGCGGGGGTCACGCGCAGCATCCCGCCCAGCGTTTCGATGACTGCGGGCTTGCCGATCAGCGTGGCGACGCAGCGCGTCGCATTGCCGCATGCCTCGACCTCGCTGCCGTCGGCGTTGAAGATGCGCATTTTGACGTCGGCCTTCGACGACGGTTCGAGCAGGATAAGCTGGTCGCAGCCGATGCCGTGGCGGCGATCGGCAATCGCATGCGCCCGCGCCGGCGTCATCTCGACGCTGTTCGCGCGCGCATCGATCACGACGAAATCGTTGCCGAGGCCGTGCATCTTGGTGAAGCGGTCCGCCATAGTCCGCGCATGTAAGGGCGCCGACGGGCGAAGTCTAGCGATGTGGCGGCGTCAGGCCGTCTTGCGCAGCACTTCCTCGTCGCCGGCGGGCGGCGGCGTTTGCGGCAGCGCGGGCGCGCGGAGCAGGCCGCGGTCAGCAAGCAGGCGCGCCGTGTCGTCGGCCGAAGCGGCGCGGCCGAAGAACCAGCCCTGACCCTTCGCGCAGCCGAGCCGCGTCAGTTCGATGGCGGTTACTTCGTCTTCGACGCCTTCGGCAGTGATCGGCATGGCGAGGCTTTCGCCGAGCCGCACAATTGCCACCACAATCGCCTGCGCATCGGGGCTGCCCCGCATCGCGGCGACGAAGCTGCGGTCGATCTTGATGCGGTCGAAGGGCAGCGCGCGCAGGTGCGACAAGGAACTATAGCCGGTGCCGAAATCGTCGAGGCTGAGCGACACGCCCTGATTCTTGAGGCTGGTGACGATCGAGCGGACGAGCGGCAGATTTTCGAACAGCGAGCTTTCGGTGATCTCGACCTCGAGCTGGCTGGCGGGGTAACCCGTTTCGACCAGCAACTTGGTGAGCTTCTGGCTGAACCAGGGATCCTTGAGCTGTTGCGGCGAAATATTGACCGCGAGAATGATCGACGGATCCCAGCCTTTGGCGATTTCCATCGCGCGGCGAATGACCAGCAGGGACAATTCGCCGATCAGCCCGCTTTCCTCGGCGATCGGAATGAAGCGTTCGGGCGGGATCATGCCATATTCGGGCGAATCCCAGCGCATCAGCATTTCGAACCCGACAAGACGGCCGGTCGCGATGTCGACCTGCGGTTCGAAAAAGGGAATGAACTCGCCGCGCGGCATGCCTTCGCGGATGCCGTTTTCGATCTGATTGCGGACCTGGACCGCCATTTCCATGCCCTGTTCGAACCAGCAATAGCGGTTCCGGCCCTCGTCCTTGCAGTGATACATGGCGATGTCGGCCTGGCGGATCATGGTTTCCATCGTCATGCTCGCGTCATTGGCAAGCGCGATGCCGAGCGAGGCGCCGATGCGGATATGCTGCGCATCATGGGCGACCGAATCCTCGAGCGACGAAACCAGCGCCGCGGCGAGCGCGTCGATGTTGTCGCGCGCGGCGGGCTCGAAGGGGATCATCGCGACGAATTCGTCGCCGCCGAGCCGCGCCTTGGTTGCATTGGGCGGCAGGATGGCGGTGATCCGCTCGGCCGCGACCTGCAGCACGCGGTCGCCCGCGGCGTGGCCGTGGATGTCGTTGACCGTCTTGAAATGGTCGAGGTCGAGCAGGAACAGGGCGACATTGCGCTTTTCGGCCACGGCGCTGGCAATGAGCTGCTGCCCCGCGACGATCAGCGCGCGGCGGTTCAGAAACCCGGTCAGCGGATCGGTGTCCGCCAGATAGCGCGCGCGCTGTTCGGCCTCGGTGCGCTCGCGAATCTCGCGGTTGAGGTCTTCGTAACGGCGCCAGCCGAACAGAATCAGCGCGACATTCAGGATCAGTGCCGCCGACAAGACTTTGTCCGGCCCACCGCCGATGCCGATCAGCGTCTGCACCACCGCCTGCATCACATTGCCGCCGGTGCCGACGAACATCACGATCGCGGCGACGACGATTCCCCCTGCGATCATGTCGCGTCGGGCGTCCTCGCTACGGTTTCGCGGCTTCATCGTCGAATTCATGCTATAGTCCCCACCATCTGCCCGCATATGCCGGCAAAGCGGTGAAATTTGCGTTAAGTGGTGCTTGGCTGCGATCGCGAAGCCAGCGGGCGGTCCGACTTGCCTTTGGGGGCGATCTCGCCTAAGGAGCCGCCGTCCGCCCATTGGATTCGGGTGGGCATATCGACATCCGCGACGGAATTTCTGTCCACGGATAGCCGCTGGTTGGCGAGGTTTCGCTCACCGGCGTCTTTTGCGTTGCGGATTGAGAGAAGGGTTTGGAAGCGCATGTTCGACAGTCTGAGCAATCGGCTTGGCGATGTTTTCGGGAAGCTCCGCGGCCGCGGTGCGCTGACCGAGGCCGACGTGCGCGCGGCGATGCGCGAAGTACGCATCGCACTGCTCGAGGCCGACGTCGCGCTGCCCGTGGTGCGCAGCTTCGTCGACCAGGTCACCGAACTTGCGGTCGGTCAGAATGTCCTGCGCTCGGTCACGCCGGGGCAGCAGGTCGTCAAGATCGTCAGCGACGCGCTGACCGAAATGCTCGGCTCCGAAGCTGCTGAACTCGACCTTGCCGTCACGCCGCCCGCCGTTGTCATGATGGTCGGTCTTCAGGGGTCGGGCAAGACGACGACGACCGCGAAGATCGCGAAGCGGCTGAAGGACAAGGAGCGCAAGAAGGTGCTGATGGCGTCGCTCGACGTCAATCGTCCCGCCGCGCAGGAACAGCTCGCCGTCCTCGGTAGCCAGATCGACGTCGCGACCTTGCCGATCGTCGCCGGGCAGCAGCCGGTCGAGATTGCGCAGCGCGCCATGCAGGCGGCGAAACTTCAGGGTTTCGACGTGCTGATGCTCGATACCGCGGGCCGCCTCCACGTCGATCAGCAATTGATGGACGAGATGCAGGCGGTGTCGCGCACGGCGAATCCGGCCGAAACGCTGCTCGTCGTCGACAGCCTGACCGGTCAGGACGCGGTGCAGGTCGCGCAGCGCTTCACCGAACAGGTGCCGCTGACCGGCGTCGTGCTTACCCGCATGGATGGCGATGCGCGCGGCGGCGCCGCGCTGTCGATGCGCGCCGTCACCGGCAAGCCGATCAAATTCGCCGGAACCGGCGAAAAGCTTGACGGTCTTGAAGTCTTCCAGCCCTCGCGCATCGCGGGCCGCATCCTCGGCATGGGCGACGTCGTCAGCCTTGTCGAACGCGCCGCCGAGACGATTCAGGCCGAAGAGGCCGAGGCGATGGCGAAGAAGATGGCGAAGGGTCAGTTCGACCTCGACGATCTTCGCACGCAA
>QFCS01000283.1_pt1 | contig 217704 bp, 206 predicted proteins | sample 3576561 | NCBI WGS metagenome assembly QFCS01
GACTGTTCGGGTTCGATGGAACGGCGGATGGCGACCCAAGCTCTCCCACGGGCTCAAACGCCCAGAGGTGGGTCGGTCTCCCATCCGCCACCGCAACGGCTACCTTAGCAGAGACGGCAAAATTCAAGTTACAAGGGCTGGGGTGAGGGGCAGCACAAATCTTGCCGCGTTCGCGCCGCCCCTCATCTGCCTGCCGGCATCTTCTCCCCGTGAAGGACGGGGAGAAGCGCGCTGGCCGCGCCGTCCGCGGAAAAAAATCAAGCATCGGCGACATGTCTCATGAAATCGGCGAGCGCGACATTGCCGCCGCTGGCGACGACCAGCACGGTCCTGCCTTTGACGTCGACGCCGCCGGTCAGCAGGCCGGCGAGCGAGGCCGCGCCTGAGGGTTCCAGCACCAGCTTCATGCGCTCGAAGGCGATGCGCATGGCGGCGCGCACCGCCTCGTCGCTGACGGAGAGGCCGCGCACGCCGGCCGCCTGTACGGCGGCGAAGGGCGCCACGCCGGGCCGGCGCGCCATCAGGCCGTCGCAGATCGAGCGCGGTCCGAGCGGCACGGTCTCGATCTCGCCATGCGCGATCGAATGGCCCATGCCGTCGAAACCCTTGGGTTCGACGCCGTAGACCATGGTGCGCGGCGACAGATAGTGGAAGGCGAGCGCCACACCGCCGATCAGCCCGCCACCGCCGACCGGGCAGAACAGGATGTCGGCCTCGACGTCGCGCTCCTTGAGCTGCTCCAGCGCCTCCAGGCCGGCGCCGCCCTGGCCGGCGACGATCTCCGGATCGTCGAACGGGTGCAGCAGCGTGAGGTTCTGCTCGGCGGCGATCTGCCGGGCGCGTTCGGCCGCGACTTCCTCGCGGGCGCGGGCGCCGTGGTCGGTGACGACGACGGTCGCGCCGTAGCCGGCGGTGGCGTCGCGCTTGGCGGCGGGCGCGTCGATCGGCATGACGATGGTGACGGGAATGCCGAGCGCCTGGCCGGCCGCCGCCAGCCCTTGCGCGAAATTGCCCGAGGAATAGGCGACCACGCCGCGCCCGGCTTCCTCGGGCGACAGCTGCTTCAGCCGCCAGTAGGCGCCGCGCACCTTGAACGAGCCGCCCCATTGCAGCGACTCAGGCTTGACGAACACGCGCGCCGCGCCGGTCTGGCGCGCCAGCGCCGCCGACTCCAGCATGGGCGTCACCTGCGTCGCCCTGGAGGTGACCGCGTAGGCCTTTTGCAGATGGGCGAGATCGGGAACCATCATTTAACTCGAAGGCTGTCGTAGGAAACCATGACGTGCCGGGCATAGGCCGGGCGGGCGCACAGACGGTCGTAGTAGGCCCTGAGGTTGGGTGTCTCAGCGCGCTCGAACTCCAGCGTGAAGTATCGGTAGAGCAGCGTGCCGGTCATGATGTCGGCGAAGCAGACGTCATCGCCGCCGATGTAGGTGGTGTCGGCCAGGCGGGCGTCGAGCAGCGGCGCGATGCCCTTGAGCCGCGTCGCCGCGGCGGCGATCGCCTCGGCGTTGCGATCCTGCGGCTTGATGAAGATCGACGGCCCGAACACGCCGCCGAGGAAAGCCGGACCGAAGGTCGTCTTGATCCACTCCGCCCATTTGTCGGGTGCGGCACGCTTGCCCGGTGCGGCCGGCCAGAACTGCTCGTTGCCGTAGCTCGCGCCGAGATAACGCACGATCACGGCGCTCTCCCACAGGATCGGGCCGTCGCCGTCGCGGAACACCGGCACGAGACCGTTCGGGTTCATCGCCAGAAACTCCGGCGTGCTGTTGCCACCGAAGGCGCCGCCGACGTCATGCCGCTCGCAGGACAGGCCGAGCTCGGCCAGCGCCCACATCACCATCTGCACGTTGGACGAGGTCGTGCGGCCCCACACCGTAATCATCTCATTCGCCTCGCGGAAAACGTTTGCGCTCTTCGAGCACGTTCAGATCCATGTGGTTGCGCATGTAGCGCTCGGAAGCCTGCCGCAAAGGCTGGAACTCCCATGGAAAATACGCGCCGTTGCGCAACGCGGGATAAACCACCCAGCGCCGCGCCTGGCTCTCGCGCACCGCCGCGTCGAAGCCGGCCATGTCCCAGCGGGCCCTCACCCTGGCCATGAAGGCGTCGACAACAGCCGCGTTCGCCGGGTCGGCGGCGAGGTTGACCAGTTCGTGCGGATCCGATTGCAGGTCGAACAATTGCGGCGGGTCGATCTCGCAATGCACGAACTTGTGGCGGCCGTCGCGGATGCCGACCAGCGGTGCCTGCGAGCCCTCCGCCGCATATTCCATCAGCACCGGAGTGTCGCGCGGCGCGCCGTTGACCAGCGGCACCAGAGACTCCCCGTCCGTCCACGGCCGGATCGCGGCGATGTCGATGCCGGCCAGGTCGCACAGCGTCGGGCAGACGTCGAGGTTGGAGGTCGGCGCGTCGACCAGCCCGGCAGCCACGCCCCGGCCGGCGATCATCAACGGCACCCGGGCCGAACCCTCGAAAAAACACATCTTGAACCACAGCCCGCGCTCGCCAAGCATGTCGCCATGGTCGGAACAGAACAGGATGATGGTGTCGTCGCGCATACCCGTGCTTTCCAGCACATCGAGGATCTCGCCGACCTTGCCGTCGATATATGAAATGCTTGCGAAATAGCCGCGCCGCGCGCTGCGGATGTCGTCCGTCGTGATGTCGAAGCTGGCGTAGTCGCTGGCGTCGTAGAGCCGCTGCGAGTGCCGGTCCTGGTTTTCCCGCGCGATGAACGGCACCGCCGGCTCGAGCGCCGGACAGTCGGCGTAGAGGTCCCAATGCCTGCGCCGTGCCACATAGGGGTCGTGCGGATGGGTGAACGACACGGTCAGGCACCACGGCCGCCGCTCCGCGTCCTCCGACTGCCGTGCATGCTCGTAAAGCTTCTGCACGGCGTGGAAGGCCACTTCGTCGTCATATTCGAGCTGGTTGGTGATCTCGGCGCTGCCGGCGCCGGTCACCGAGCCGAGATTGTGATACCACCAGTCGATGCGCTCGCCCGGCTTGCGGTAGTCCGGCGTCCAGCCGAAGTCGGCCGGGTAGATGTCGGTGGTCAGGCGCTCCTCGAAGCCGTGCATCTGGTCAGGCCCGACGAAATGCATCTTGCCGGACAGGCAGGTGGCGTAACCGGCGCTGCGCAGATGGTGCGCGAAGGTCGGGATCGACGAGGCGAACTCGGCGGCGTTGTCGTAGACGCCGGTGCGCGACGGCAGCTGGCCGCTCATGAACGACGCGCGGCCGGGCGCGCATAGCGGCGAGGCGGTGTAGTTGTTCCTGAAGCGGGCGGAACGGCTTGCCAGCGCCTTCAGGTTCGGGGCGTGAAGAAAATCCGCCGGCCCGTCCGGAAACAGCGTCCCGGCCAGCTGGTCGACCATCAGGATCAGGATGTTGGGACGGCCGGTCATGCGCTTGCGAGCTTCAACTTGGTCTCGACATAATCCTCGACCAGCGCGCCGGCGCTGAGCGGGTGCGGAAGGCCGTCGCGCAGCGCGCGCCTGATATAGAGCCCGTCGATCATCGCCGCGATCGCCTCGGCCACGCGCTCGGCCTCCGGCCGCTCGGCCAGCGGCGCCAGTCCGCTCATCAGATTGGAATAAAGCCTTCTGACATAGACCCTGAGCAAGCGGCGCAACGGCGCCGACTTCTGCGCCTCGACATAGAAGGCGAGCCAGGCCTGCACAGTCTCCTGCCTGAACTGGCTGGCCGAGAAGTTGACGCGGATCACCGCCGAGATGCGGGCGCGCGGCGTCTCGGCGCGGCGTAGCGCCTTCACCGTGTCGCGGCCGAGATCGGCGAGCAGATGCCGCATCGTCGCCTGCAGCAGGTCTTCCTTGGCGCCGAAATAATGATGCGCCAGGGCCGACGACACCCCGGCGCGTCCGGCAATCTCCGACATGGTGACATCAAGCGTGCCGCGGTCGCCGATCGCCGCGATCGCCGCGTCGATGAGCGCCCGTCGCCGCATGGGCTCCATTCCGATTTTTGGCATGGACCGTCCTCCGCGTTCACGGATTTCTATTTTTTATTGACTCGTCAATCAACAAAAATCGACCGGTTCCTGCAGCAAGTGGACGATGGCGCAGAGCGGCGCTGCCGCAGGTCTTGACCGTCGGCTCAGCCCCTCATCCCCCTGCCGGGACCTTCTCCCCGTAAGGACGGCAGGGCAATCGCATATGCCGTACGGCGCGACGTTCGGCGGCGCAGTACCCCCACCCCTAACCCCTCCCCACAAGGGGGAGGGGGACTTTGCGGCCGCCATGCCGCGTAAAATCGCCAACGATTGGTGCGCGGCAGGCCTGCAAGCGGGTCCCCTCCCCTTGTGGGGAGGGGTTAGGGGTGGGGGTACTGCGCCACCGAACGTCATATGCGATTGCCCTGGTAAGGACGGGGAGAAGGGACGCCACGGCTGCGGTTTCGCCAACCTTCGACCTAGCAGGATGGACGAGACCAAGCGGCCAGCAGCTCTCCCCGTCGTTCACGCGGAGAGATATCCGGCAGGACAGCGAGGGGCAGCGCCGGCGCTCGATCGTTGTTGCCGTTCCACATCTTTACCGCACCGCAAAAATAGTTCATGTTTGAACAGAATGGACGGCGTTGGCTTCCGTCCCGTTTTGGCGCAACATGGGTAGCACGGGAGGTCGTCATGACCGCATGCATCGTCGGCTGGGCGCATTCGCGTTTCGGCAAGCTGGAAGGCGAGACGCTGGAGGGGCTGATCACCAAGGTGGCGGCCGAGGCCATGGCACATGCCGGCATCGGGCCGGACGACGTCGGCGAGATCGTGCTCGGCCATTTCAACGCCGGCTTTTCGGCGCAGGATTTCACCGCGAGCCTGGTGCTGCAGACCGACGACCGGCTGCGCTTCAAGCCGGCGACCCGCGTCGAGAACGCCTGCGCCACCGGCTCGGCCGCGGTGCGGCAAGGCATCCGCGCCATCGATGCCGGCGCGGCGAAATTCGTGCTGGTGGTCGGCGCCGAGCAGATGACCACCACGCCCGGCCCGGAAATCGGCAAGAACCTTTTACGCGCCTCCTATCTTCCCGAGGACAGCGATACGCCCGCCGGTTTCGCCGGCGTGTTCGGCAAGATCGCCAGCGCCTATTTCCAGCGCCACGGCGACCAGTCGGACGCGCTCGCGATGATCGCCGCGAAGAACCACAGGAATGGCGTCGACAATCCTTACGCGCAGATGCGCAAGGACTTCGGCTTCGACTTCTGCCGGCAGGAGAGCGAGAAGAACCCGTTCGTCGCCGGTCCGCTGAAGCGCACCGACTGCTCGCTGGTCTCCGACGGCGCGGCGGCGCTGGTGCTTACCGACGCCACCACGGCGCTGTCGATGCCGCGCGCCATCGCCTTCCGCGCCAACGAGCACGTGCAGGATTTCCTGCCGATGTCGAAGCGCGACATCCTGCTGTTCGAGGGCTGCGAGGCGGCATGGACGCGGGCGCTGAAGGCGGCCGGCGTGAGCCTCGACGACCTCTCCTTCGTCGAGACGCATGACTGCTTCACCATCGCCGAGCTGATCGAATACGAGGCCATGGGCCTGGCGAAGCGTGGCGAAGGCGGCAGGATCGCGCTGGAAGGCCAGACCGAAAGGGGCGGCCGCCTGCCGGTCAATCCGTCCGGCGGGCTGAAGGCCAAGGGCCATCCGATCGGCGCCACCGGCGTGTCCATGCATGTGCTGACCGCCATGCAGCTTGCCGGCGAGGCCGGCGGCATCCAGGTCAAGGACGCAAAGCTCGGCGGCATCTTCAACATGGGCGGCGCCGCGGTCGCCAACTACGTCTCCATCCTGGACCGCATCAGATGAAGCATTCGGCGGTCGTGACCGGTGGCGCTTCCGGGATCGGCATGGCCGTCGTCAAACGCCTGCTCGAAGAGGGCTGGCCGGTCGCGGTCGTGGACGCCGACCACGCAGCGCTCGCCGCCTGCGAAGAAACATTTTCGGACGAGAACGCGATCTTCCTGCACGCGGACGTCACCGACGAGGAGGAGGTCACCGAGGCGTTCGACGGCGCCGTCGACCGGCTCGGCCTGATCGGCGGGCTGGTCAACTCGGCGGCGATCGCCCGCGACCTGACGGTCGAGGAAACCAGCACCGAGCTGTTTCGCCAGATCCTCGACGTCAATCTCGTCGGCTCCTTCATCACCGCCAGGGCGGCACTCGAGCGCATGGGCGCCAGCCTGTCGATCGTCAACATCGCGTCGGTCTCGGCGCTGCGCGCCAACAAGGGCTGCGTCGCCTACGGCGCCTCCAAGGCCGGCGTGAAGCTGATGTCCGAGGTGATGGCGATGGAATACGGGCACCGCGGCGTGCGCGTGAACTGCGTGGCGCCCGGCCCGATCGAAAGCCCGGCGATCGCCCGACTGCACAGCGCCGACGACCGCCGCGCCTGGCTGGATCATGTGCCGCAGCGCCGCTACGGCGAACCGGAAGAAGTCGCCGCGGCGATCGCTTTCCTGCTGTCGCCGGAAGCCAGCTACGTCAACGGCCACACGCTTGTCGTCGACGGTGGTTTTCTGGCGAGCGGCATTATCGGCGAGCGTTAGAGCTTTTCCGCTTTTCTCCGAATCGCGGAAATGCTCTATCTCTTTGTTTTTACGCAATTCCGGACGGAGAACCGGTTTCCACTTCTCCTGGAATTGCTCTAGCTATAGATGAAGCGCGGCCGACGCCGCTCAGCCCAGCCGCCCGACAAAGACGCCCTGCGGCGGCAGCTGGAGGGTCGTGCCGTCCAGCGTGCCTGTCGCACCAGGGAAACCGATCGCCGTGGGGCCCGCCGCCGTTTCCGGCAGTTCGACTCCTGCATCGGTGTCGGCGAAATTGAAAGCGCAGAGCAGCTTTTCGTTGCCGGCGGCACGCAGGAAGAGGAGCACCTCGTCCGGCGCTTCGAGCAGTTCGATCGAGCCGGTCAGCAGCGACGGCTCGCCACGGCGGAAGGCCAGCACCTCGCGGTAGCGGGCGAGCACGGAGTCCGGGTCGGCTTGCTGAAGGTCGGCGGCGCGGCGGCGGTGCGCTTCCGGCACCGGCAGCCATGGCTTGCCGGTGGAAAAGCCGGCGGCGGGCGCCTCCGCCTGCCACGGCATCGGCGTGCGGCAGCCATCGCGGCCCTTGTAGCCCGGCCAGAAACGGATGCCGTAGGGATCGCGCAGGTCCTCGAAGGAGAGCTCGGCTTCCTCCAGCCCGAGCTCCTCGCCCTGGTAGATGCAGATCGAGCCGCGCAGGCAGGCGAGCAGCGCGACCGCGAACTTCGCCGTCGTTTCGGGGGAGCCACCGGGCCTGGTCCAGCGGCTCACGTGGCGGTTGACGTCGTGGTTGGAGAAGGCCCAGCAGATCCAGCCGTCGGTGACGATGGTCTCGAAGGCGGAGATGCATTTGCGGAGATAGGCCGCGGAAAAATCCGGTCCGAGCAGGTCGAAGGTGTAGCTCATGTGCAGCTTGTCGCCGCCCGAGGTGTAGGCGGCGACGGTCTGCAGCGAGCGCCTGCCGTCGCCCACCTCGCCGACCGACGTCCGGCCGCCGAAATCGTCGAGCAGCGCCCGGAAGCGGCGAAGGAAAGCGAGGTTTTCCGGCCGGGTCTTGTCGTAGAGGTGGTCCTGGTACTCGTAAGGGTTGGTCTGCCCTGCCCTTTCCGCCTCGGTCATGTCCAGCGGCGGGTTGTCGCGCAGTTGCGCGTCGTGGACGTAGTAGTTCACCGTATCCAGCCGGAAACCATCGACGCCGCGCTCCAGCCAGAACGTCGCCGCCGCCAGCAGGGCGTCCTGGACGGCCGGGTCGTGGAAGTTGAGGTCGGGCTGGGAGGCGAGGAAATTGTGCAGGTAATACTGCTTGCGCACGGAATCCCATTCCCAGGCCGGGCCGCCGAAGATCGACAGCCAGTTGCTGGGCGCCGAGCCGTCGGGTTTCGGGTCGGCCCAGACATACCAGTCGGCCTTGGGGTTGGCGCGGCTGGCCCGGCTTTCGGCGAACCAGGGGTGCTTGTCGGACGAGTGCGACAGCACCTGGTCGATGATGACTTTCAGGCCGAGCCGGTGCGCCTCGGCGACGAGGGAGTCGAAATCCTCGAGCGTGCCGAACATCGGGTCGACGGCGCAGTAGTCGGAGACGTCGTAACCCATGTCGGCCATCGGCGACTTGAAGAAGGGCGACAGCCAGACCGCGTCGACGCCGAGCGAAGCGATGTGGCCGAGGCGGCGGGTGATGCCGCGCAGGTCGCCGCTGCCGTCGCCGCTGCTGTCCTGGTAGGAGCGCGGGTAGACCTGGTAGATGGTGCAGCCGCGCCACCAGTCCGCCGTGTCGGTCATTCGGCTTCCTCCACGAAACAGATGCAGGCGCGGCCGGGCACCAGCGGCGCCACCGGCGCGGCCGGGTCCGGTATCGCCAAGCGCCAGCGGAAGCCGGGCCGCTCCGGCAGGATGACCGGCGCGGCGCGGCGGTCGCCGTTGACGGCGACGGCGACGCGCCGGCCGTCGGCGGCGGCGAGCAGCATGATGAGGCGGCGGCGGTTCGGGTCGTTCCAGTCCGGCTCGGTCATCGGCCGGCCGGCCTCGGTCAGCCACTCGACATCGCGGAAGCCGGACGGACCGGGCTCGCCGGTGAGGAAGGCGCAGTCGCCTAGCACCGGCAGCCGCGCGCGTAGCGCCGACAGGGCGAAGGCGAACGCCTCCAGGTCACGGTCGCGGCCGGCCCAGTCGAGCCAGGAGATTGCGTTGTCCTGCGCGTAGGCGTTGTTGTTGCCGCGCTGGCTACGGCCGAACTCGTCGCCGGCGGTCAGCATGACGGTGCCGCGCGAGCAGAACAGCGTGGCGAGCAGCGCCTTCAGGTCGCGGCGGCGCTCGGCGACGACCTTGGCATCGCCGCTCTCGCCCTCGACGCCGTTGTTCCAGGAAAAATTCTCGTTGTGGCCGTCGCGGCTGTTCTCGCCATTGGCCTCGTTGTGCTTGCTGATATAGGCGACGAGGTCGGCGAGCGAAAAGCCGTCATGGGCGGCGATGAAGTTGACGCTGCGGGTCGCTGGACCGGCGAAGACGTCGGACGAGCCGGCCAGCCGCGTCGCCAGCACGCCGACGCCGCCGTCGCGCCGCCAGAAACGCCTGATATCGTCGCGGAAGCGGTCGTTCCATTCGAGGAAAGGCGGCGGGAAGCGCCCGAGCTGGTAGCCGTCCTCGCCGACATCCCACGGTTCGGCGATGAGCACGCGGTCGCCGAGCAGCGGGTCGTCGCGCATCGCGGCGAGCAGCGGCGCGGCCGGGTCGAAACCTTGACCGGTCCGCCCGAGCACCGGCGCGAGGTCGAAGCGGAAACCGTCGACGCCGGCGTGGCGGACGAAATGGCGGAGCGAGTCGAGGACGAGGTCGCGGACGATCGGGCGGTCGCAGGCGAGCGTGTTGCCGGTGCCGGTGTCGTTGACCAGCTTTCCGTCCGGCCGGTGGCGGTAGTAGGTGTTGGCGTCGAGGCCGCGCAGCGACAGGGTCGGGCCGAGCACGTCGCTCTCGCCGGTATGGTTGAAGACGAGGTCGAGGATGACGCCGATGCCGGCCTTGCGCAGCGCCGCCACGGTGTCGCGAAGCTCGGCGATGCCGCCCGGCGCCAGGCGCGGGTCGAGCGCCATGAAGGACACCGGGTTGTAGCCCCACGCGTTGGTGAGACCGAGCGGCGGCAGGTGGCGCTCGTCGATCCAGGCGGTGATCGGCATCAGCTCGACCGCCGCGACGTTCAGCCTGACGAGATGATCGATGATCTTCGGATGCGCCAGCGCCGCGACGGTGCCGCGCAGTGATTCGGGGATGTCCGGATGCAGCCGCGTGAACGCCTTGACCTGCACCTCGTAGATCAGCCCGCCCGGCGAAAACAGCGGCGGCGTGGACGCCACCGGCTTCGGCAGCGCCGTCACCACGGCCTTGGGCATCAGCGCGGCGGTGTCGCCGCCCTGCCCGCGCCGCGCCGCCAGCCTAGGGTTGTAGGCATAGGGCCGATCGATGGTGACGGCATAGGGGTCGACCAGCAGCTTGTCGGGATCGAACCACAGCCCGCGCTCCGGTGCGTAGGGGCCGTCGGCGCGCAAGCCGTAACGCGCTCCGGCACGGAGCCCCGGCACGTTGGCCGAGAAGATGCCGTCGGCGCCGGCATGCATTGCGATGCGGTCGGTCTCGCGCTGGCCGGCGGCGTCGAACAGGCAGAGCCAGATACGCTCGGCCGCGCCCGAGCGGACGGCGAAGGTCGTGCCGGAGGATGTTGCGGTCGCGCCGAGCTTGCTCACCCCGCCTCCCCTGCCGCAGCCTTGGTCGGGGCGGCCAGGCCAAGAAACACAATGGCCGCGCGGTTGAACCGGAGCATCTGGTCCGGCTCGACGCTGCCCAGGCGTCGGCAGAGCTTTTCGCGCGGCACGGTGGTTATCTTGTCGACTATGAGGCGCGACGGCGTATGGAGGCCATTAATCTCGGAGGGTTCGACCGGCAGGCGAAACAGCGGGGCCTCGACCGGGTTGGTGGTGAAGCTGCAGATCGTTACGGACGCGGTCGCGTCAAAGCGGTCGTCCTGCACGATGAGGACCGGACGCGGTTTTCCGGCATAGTCGGCGCCGCCGGCCATGGTCCAGATTTCGCCGCGCCTCACGCCTCACCGGCTACGAAGGTGACGGAATCGATGAACGCCTGATCGTCGGCCTCGCCGGCACTATTGGCGACAAGCAGCGACTGGCGATGCGCCTCCGCACGGAACGCAACGGAATTCACGTCCGGCACCCAGAACTGGACGGGACGCAGCCCCTGCCTCTTCAGGCGCTCCCGATGCTCGCGCACCTTGATGCGGGACGGCTTGGCGGACATGCAACACCCCATGGTTACATGTAACCTAGCATGCCCAAACGCGTTCAGTCCAGCATTACGTAATCACGCTCGGCTTCTGCCTGCCCGTGTGGGCGCGGATGCCGGCGATGTCGTCGGCGGCGCCGATCAGGTCGGCGAGCGCTTCCTGGGTGTCCAGGTCGACGCGGTCCTTCTCGAAACGCTCGACGTAAAGCCGCAGCGTCGCGCCGGAGGTGCCGGTGCCGGAGAGGCGGATGACGAAACGCGAGCCGCCTTCGAACAACACGCGGATGCCTTGCGCCTTGCTCACCGAACCGTCGACCGGGTCGTGGTAGGCGAAGTCGTCGGCGGCGACGATGGTCTGCCCGCGCAGCTGCGTGCCCGGCAGCGACGGCAGCTTGGCGCGCAGTTCGGAGACCAGGCGGTTGGCCGCGTCGGACTCGACCTCCTCGTAGTCGTGGCGCGAATAATAGTTGCGGCCGTAGGTCGCCCAGTGCTTTTCGGCGATCGCCTTGGCGCTCTCCTTGCGGACGGCGAGGATGTTGAGCCACAGCAGCACCGCCCACAGCCCATCCTTCTCGCGCACGTGGTCGGAGCCGGTGCCGGCGCTTTCCTCGCCGCAGATGGTCGCCATGCCGGCGTCGAGCAGGTTGCCGAAGAACTTCCAGCCGGTCGGCGTCTCGTAAAGGCCGACGCCGAGTTTTTCGGCCACCCGGTCGGCGGCGCCGCTTGTCGGCATGGAGCGGGCGATGCCCTTCAGCCCGGCCTTGTAGCCCGGCGCCAGATGGGCGTTGGCGGCGAGCATGGCAAGCGAATCCGAGGGCGTGATGAAGATGCCCTTGCCGATGATCAGGTTGCGGTCGCCGTCTCCGTCGGAGGCCGCGCCGAAATCCGGGGCGTCGGGCGCCATCATCTCGTCGTAGAGGTGTTTGGCGTGAACGAGATTGGGATCGGGATGATGGCCGCCGAAATCCGGCAGCGGCACGAAGTTGCGGGCCGTGCCTTTGGGTGCGCCGAGCCGGCCCTCGAGAATTTCCTTGGCATAGGGACCGGTCACCGCATGCATGGCGTTGAAGGCCATGCGGAAGCCGCCGGCGAACATGGCGCGTATCGCGCCGAAGTCGAACAGCGTCTCCATCAGCTCGGCATAATCCTTGACGGGGTCGATGACCTCGATGGTAAGGCCGCCCGCCTCGAAGCTGCGGACCTGGTCGAGGTCGACCGCGCCGATATCCGCGATCTTGTAGCTGGAGATCGACTTGGTGTGCGCGAAGATGGCGTCGGTGATCTTTTCCGGGGCCGGGCCACCATTGCCGATGTTGTACTTGATGCCGAAATCCTCGTGCGGGCCGCCGGGATTGTGGCTGGCCGACAGGATCAGCCCGCCGAACGCCTTGTATTTGCGGATGATGTGGGAGGCGGCAGGCGTCGACAGGATGCCGCCCTGGCCGACGATGACCTTGCCGAAGCCGTTGGCCGCGGCCATGGCGATCGCCTTCTGGATCACCTCGCGGTTGAAGTAGCGGCCGTCGCCGCCAATCACCAGTGTCTTGCCGGCAAAACCCTCGAGCGAATCGAACACCGACTGGATGAAGTTCTCGGCATAGTTCTTCTGCTGGAAGACCGGCACCTTCTTGCGCAGGCCCGATGTTCCCGGCTTCTGGTCGTCGTAAGGAGTGGTCTCGACCGTCCTGGTGGTCATCTCAGGCCGCCTTTCCTGCCAACAATGATCTGTAGAGCCCGGCATATTTCGCGGCGCTTGCCTGCCACGACACATCCGCCTTCATGCCCTGTTTCTGTATCGCGCTCCAGGCCGGCTTGTCGGCATGCAGCTCGACCACGCGGCGGATGGCATGCAGCAGCGCGCTGCCGCTTTCCGGCGCGAATTGCAGCCCGGTGGCGACGCCGGCGGTCACCGCCGCGACGTTGGCGTCGATGACGGTATCGGCAAGGCCGCCGGTGCGCGCCACCACCGGCACGCAGCCGTAACGCAGGCCGTAGAGCTGCGTCAGCCCGCATGGCTCGAAGCGCGAAGGGATGAGGATCGCGTCGCAGCCGCCCTGCATGGTGTGCGACAGCGCCTCGTCGTAGCCGACGACCACGCCGATGCGGCCATGGTGGCGGGCCGCCGCCGCGTGCAGCGCGCCCTCCAGCGCGGCATCGCCGGAACCGAGCACGGCGAGGCGGACGCCGGCCGCGACGATCTCGTCGAGCATGCCGACCAGCACGTCCATGCCCTTCTGCCAGGTCAGCCGGCTGACCACGCAGGCCAGCGGGCTGTCGTCGCGGTTCAGGTCGAAACGCTCCTCGACCGCATGGCGGTTGGCGGCGCGCAACTTCAGCGTCGTGCGCGTGTAGCGCGACACCAGCAGCGGGTCGGTCGCGGGATCCCAGACGTCGACGTCGATGCCATTGACGATGCCGGAAAGGTCGGCGGCGCGGCCGTTGATCAGCCCGTCCAGCCCCATGCCGAACTGCGGCGTCCTGATCTCCTGCGCGTAGGTCGGGCTGACGGTGGTCAGCGCCCATGCCGATTGCAGGCCGGCCTTGAGGAAGCCGACGCCGCCGTAATATTCGACGCCGTCGAGCGCCATAGCCTCCGGCGGCAGGCCGAGCTCCGGGAAGACCGAGGCGCCGAACTGTCCCTGGAAGGCGAGGTTGTGCACGGTGATGACCGACGGCGTCTCGGCGGCGGCGCCGAAGCGCATATAGGCCAGCGTGAGCGCCGCCTGCCAGTCATGGACGTGCACGATCTCCGGCATGTAGCCGGACACGGCGCCGGCGGCGATATCGGCGCCGACGCGGCTGAGCGCCGCGAAGCGCCGCCAGTTGTCGGGCCAGTCCTTGCCGGTGGTATCGCCATAGGGGCCGCCGATGCGATCGAACAGGCGCGGCGCGTCGAGCACGAAAAGATCGAGCTCGCCGATGCGCGCGGCGTGGACAGCGGCCTTGCCGCCGAGAAGATCGGGATAAAGGTGCACCGGCTGCGTTTCGCCCAGTGCGGCCATCACCACGGGATAACCGGGGATCAGCGTGCGCGTGCTCACGCCCTGCTTCGCCAACGCGATCGGCAGCGCGCCGGTGACGTCGGCCAGACCGCCGGTCTTGATGAGCGGGAAAATCTCGGGCGTAACGGCGAGAACCTGCATCAATACCTTCTCTCGATCAGCTTGAACGTGCGGTTTTCGCGAATACTCGAACGCTGGCGCTGCCTTGCGCCAGAGACGGCCGCGCCGCGCTCCACGCAACACCCCTCGTCCGACCTCGCTGCGCGAGGCCACCTTCTCTCACAAGGGGAGAAGGGGAGCGCAGCGGCTTCCGCTCGGGGCAGGACCAGAATCATCCCAGCCTGTCGATCATCGGCTGCGTAATCAGGCAGATGCCCTTTTCCGAAACCCGGAAGCGCTTGCGGTCGTCCTCCGGATCCTCGCCGACCACCAGGCCCTCCGGAATGATCACGCCGTGGTCGAGCACTGCACGTTTCAGCCGCGCCGAGCGTCCAACAACGCAGTCCGGCAGCATCACCACCTCGTCCAGCGTCGAATAGGAGTTGATGCGGGCGCCGGTGAAGATCAGGCTGCGCCGCAGCGAGCCGCCGGAGACGATGCAGTCGCCCGACACCAGCGACGACACCGCCATGCCGCGCCGGCCATCCTCGTCATGCACGAATTTTGCCGGCGGCTTCAACTCGGCATAGGTCCAGATCGGCCAGTCGCGATCGTAGAGGTCGAGTTCCGGCGTCACGTCGGTGAGGTCGATGTTGGCTTCCCAGTAGGCGTCGACGGTGCCGACGTCGCGCCAGTACGCCTCGTTCTCCATGCTGGAGCGCACGCAGGACTTAGTGAAGCGATGCGCCACCGCCTTACCGTGGTCGACGATGTGGGGAATGATGTCCTTGCCGAAATCGCGGCTGGAACTGGGCTCGGCGGCGTCGCGGCGGAGCTGGTCCATCAGGAACTTCGTCTTGAACACGTAGATGCCCATCGAGGCCAGCGCGAAATCGGGCTTGTCGGGGATGCCGGGCGGGTCGGACGGCTTTTCGACGAAGGCAATGATGTTGTCCTTGTTGTCGACATGCATCACGCCGAAGCCGGTCGCCTCCATGCGCGGCACCTCCAGGCAGCCGACGGTAACGTCGGCGCCGGCGTCGACGTGCTGGCGCAGCATCAGTTCGTAGTCCATCTTGTAGATGTGGTCGCCGGCGAGGATGACCATGTATTCGGGGCCATAGGCCTCGATGATGTCGATGTTCTGGAACACCGCGTCGGCGGTGCCCTCATACCACTGCGTTTCGGAGACACGCTGGCTCGCCGGCAGAATGTCGAAACTTTCGTTGCGCTCCGGCCGCAGGAAGTTCCAGCCGCGCTGCAGGTGGCGGATCAGCGAGTGCGCCTTGTATTGCGTGGCGACCGCCAGGCGGCGGATGCCGGAATTCAGCGCGTTCGACAGCGCGAAGTCGATGATGCGCGTCTTGCCGCCGAAATAGACCGCCGGCTTGGCGCGGCGGTCGGTCAGCTCCTTGAGGCGGCTGCCGCGGCCGCCGGCGAGCACATACGCCATGGCGTCGCGCGCCAGAGGCTGGTTTCTCTTGAGCTCCACCATCTAACTCACTCCCTCCCGTTATGGTCATGCGCCCGCATGTTCGAGCATGATCGTCGCCAGCGGCGGCAGAAGCATCGTCACGCCGACGCGGCCGCCCTCCTCCCGGGCGACGACCTCGCCGTCGTCGCCGACGCCGGAGCCGCCATAATGCTCGGCGTCGGTGTTGATGATGAGCTTCCACGTTCCGGCCTTCGGCATCGGCACGCGATAGTTTTCGCGCGGCACCGGCGTGAAGTTGCAGATGACCACGACCGGCTCGTGGTCGGGCGCGGAGCGGCGCCAGGCGAACACCGAATTCTCGCGGTCGTCGACGATCAGCCACTCGAAGCCGTCCGGCTCGCAGTCGCGGGCGTGCAGCGACGGTTTCGACCGGTAGAGATGGTTCAGGTCGCGCACCACCGCCTGCATGCCGCGATGCGGCGCGTATTCGAGCAGTTCCCAGTCGAGCGAGCGTTCCTCGCTCCACTCGCGGCGCTGCGCGAATTCCTGGCCCATGAACAGCAGCTTCTTGCCGGGATAACCCCACATGAAGGCGTAGTAGGCGCGCAGCGTCGCGAATTTCTGCCAGTCGTCGCCGGCCATCTTGGAGATCAGCGTGCCTTTTCCATGCACGACCTCGTCGTGGGAGAGCGGCAGGACGAAATTCTCGCTGAAGGCGTAGACCAGGCCGAAGGTGATCTGGTCGTGGTGGTGCTTGCGGTGGATCGGCTCCTTGGAGAAATACTCCAGGGTGTCGTGCATGAAGCCCATGTTCCACTTGAAGCCGAAGCCGAGCCCGCCCTCATAGACCGGCTGCGACACTTTCGGCCACGAGGTCGATTCCTCGGCGATGGTCACCACGCCGGGGTGGGTGCCGTAGACCGCCGCGTTCATATCCTGGAGGAAACGCACGGCTTCGAGGTTCTCGCGGCCACCCTTTTCGTTGGGGATCCACTCGCCCTGCTTGCGCGAATAATCGAGGTAGAGCATCGAGGCGACCGCATCGACGCGCAGCCCGTCGAGGTGGAATTTCTCCGCCCAGTAGAGCGCGTTGTTGATGAGGTAGGCGACGACCTCGCGGCGGCCGAAATTGTAGATGGCGGTGTTCCAGTCGGGATGGAACCCCTGACGCGGGTCGGCATGCTCGTAGAGTGCGGTGCCGTCGAACCAGATCAGCCCGTGCTGGTCCATCGGGAAATGCGCCGGCACCCAGTCGAGGATGACGCCGACGCCGGCGCGATGGGCGCCGTCGACGAACCGCGCGAAACCCTCCGGGTCGCCGAATCGGGCCGTCGGCGCGTACAGGCCGGTGGTCTGGTAGCCCCAGGACGGATCGTAGGGATGCTCGGTGATCGGCAGGAACTCGATGTGGGTGAAGCCGGTGTCGACGACGTAGGGGATGAGCTGCTCGGCGAGTTCGTCCCAGGAGAGAAATTCGCCATCCTCGCCGCGCTGCCAGGAGCCGGCATGCACCTCGTAGATCGACATGGCCTCGCGGCGCGCGTCGGCACGGCGCCAGTAGCGCTTGTGCGCCTCGTCGCCCCATTCGTGCTGCATCGGCGCGGTGGTGACGGAGGCGGTGGCAGGGCGCAGCTCCGAGCGGAAGGCGAACGGATCGGCCTTCAGCGGCAGGATTTCGCCCTTCGGCCCGATGATCTCGAACTTGTAGGAGCGGCCGCTGCCGATTTCGGGAAGGAAAATCTCCCATATGCCGGTGTCCTGGCGGAGCCGCATCGGCAGACGGCGACCGTCCCAGTCGTTGAAGTCGCCGACCACGGAGACGCGCCGCGCATTCGGCGCCCATACGGCGAAATGCACGCCGGAGGCGCCTTCATGATCGAGCAGATGCGCGCCGAGCTTGTCGAAGAGACGCAGGTGCGAGCCCTCCGCCATATAATAATCGTCCATCGGACCGAGCACCGGCCCGAAAGAGAACGGGTCGGTCACCCACCATTCGCCGCCGGAATTGCGCACGTGATATCTGAGCGGCTGGCGCCTGCGCAGCGTCAGCTTGCCCTCGAAGAAGCCGGCGTCGCCGCGCCGCGTCAGCTCGCCGACGGATTTGCCCTGCAGGGTGTAGGCAGTGACGAACTCGGCGTGCGGAATGAAGCAGCGCGCGGCGAAACCGGCGCCGACCTGCTGCAGCCCGAGCACGGAGAAAGCGTCGCCGTGGGTTCCGGCGACGATCGCGTCGACGTCGCCCTGGGCGGCCGAAACCGTCGGCTTCGGCTTAGCGGCTGGCTGGCGCGCCTCTTTCATCGTCCGATCTTCCTCCCTCGGCGGACGCTGCTCTTGCGGCAGCTTTCGCGAAAATCAAACTACAGGGGAACACCCCAAATTTCCTCGGCGTACTGGCGGATCGTGCGGTCGGACGAGAACCAGCCGACGCGGGCGACGTTGTGGATCGCCCTGCGATGCCATTCCGGACTGTCGCGCCAGACCCCGTCGACCTCCCTCTGCATATCCGCGTAAGCGTCGAAGTCGGCGGCGACCATGAACCAGTCGCTCTGGAAGACGCCGTCGATGAGGGCGCGGTAGCGTTCCGGCTCGTCCGGCGAAAACACGCCCGACGAGATTGCCGCCAGCGCCTGCGCCAGCTCCGGCGACTGCTCGATCACGGCGCGCGGGTTGTAACCGCCGGCGCGACGGCGCGCCACCTCGTCGGCCTCGATGCCGAAGATGAAGATGTTGTCGTCGCCGACGCATTCCTTGATCTCGACGTTGGCGCCGTCGAGCGTGCCGATGGTGAGCGCGCCGTTGAGCGCGAACTTCATGTTGCCTGTGCCGGAGGCTTCCATGCCGGCCGTCGAGATCTGCTCGGACAGATCGGCCGCCGGCATCATGATCTCGGCCAGGCTGACATTGTAGTTCGGCATGAACACGACCTTGAGCAGGTCGCGCACCGCCGGGTCGCGGTTGATGACCTGGGCCACGTCGTTGGCAAGCTTTATGATCAGCTTGGCGTTGTGGTAGCTCGGCGCCGCCTTGCCGCCGAAGAATTTCACCCGCGGCATCCAGTCCTTCTCGGGATGCGAGCGGATCTGGTCGTAGAGCGCCACAGCCTCGACGATGTTGAGCAGCTGGCGCTTGTATTCGTGAATGCGCTTGATCTGGATGTCGAACAGCGCCGAGGGGTCGACGCGGATGCCGAGCCGCTCGGCCGTCACCGCCGACAGCCGCTCCTTGTTCGCACGCTTCACCGCGGCGAATTTTTCGCGGAAGCCGGCGTCGTCGGCAAAGCGGTCCAGTTCCTTCAGCGCCCCGATATCGTCGAGGAATTTTCCGCCGATCGCCTCGCGGATCAGCCCGGTCAGTCCCGGATTGCTCTGGAAGAGCCAGCGGCGCGGCGTGATGCCATTGGTCTTGTTGTTGATGCGGTCGGGGTAGAGCTTGTGAAGGTCGGCGAACACCGTCTGCTTCATCAGCTCGGTGTGCAGCGCCGACACGCCGTTGATGGAGTGCGAGCCGACGAAGGCCAGGTTGCCCATGCGCACCCGCCGGTCGCCATCCTCCTGGATCAGCGAGATGCGGCGGATCTGGTCGTCATCGAAGCGCCCGGTGGCGCGCGCCTCCAGCAGCACCTCGGCGTTGATGGCGTAGATGATCTGCATGTGCCGGGGCAGCATGCGCTCGAACAGCGGCACCGGCCAGCTCTCCAGCGCTTCCGGGAGCAGCGTGTGGTTGGTGTAGCCGAAGGTACCCTTGGTGATCGACCACGCCTTGTCGAAATCGATGCCATGCACGTCCATCAGCAGCCGCATCAGTTCGGCGACGGCGACCGCCGGATGGGTGTCGTTGAGGTGCACCGCCGCCTTTTCCGGCAGCAGGGCGAGATCGCCATAGGCGCTGACGTGGCGCTGGATGATGTCCTGCAGCGAGGCGGCCGAGAAGAAATACTCCTGCCGCAGCCGCAACTCCTGACCTGCCTGATGGGAATCGGCGGGGTAAAGCACGCGCGACAGCGCGTCCGCCTTGTTGCTTTCGGCCAGCGCGCCGATGTGGTCGCCGGCATTGAACTTGGCGAGCAGGATCGGGTCGACCGGAAAGCCAGACCACAGGCGCAGCGTGTTCACCCGGTTGCCGCGCCAGCCGACCACCGGCGTGTCGTAGGCCACCGCCAGCACCCGGTCCTGCGGCTTCCAGACGTGACGTTCCAGCCGCCCGGCCTTGTCGGTGATCGATTCCACCGTGCCGCCGAAGCCGATCTCGAAGGCGCGCTCGCGCCGCTCGAACTCCCACGGGTTGCCGTGGTCGAGCCAGGTTTCCGGCAGCTCGACCTGCCAGCCGTCGTGGATTTCCTGGCGGAACATGCCGTTGACGTAGCGGATGCCGTAGCCGTGTCCGGGCACGCCGACGGTCGCCATCGATTCCATGAAGCAGGCGGCCAGCCGCCCGAGGCCGCCATTGCCGAGCGCGGCGTCGGGCTCCAGCGTGGCGATGACGTCGATGTCGACGCCGAGGCTGGCGAGCGCGGCGCGCATGTCGTCGATCAGGCCGATGTTGGAGAAGGCGTCACGCATCAGCCGGCCGATCAGGAATTCGAGCGACAGGTAATAGACCCGCTTCTTGCCGTGCTCGTAGGTTTCCTTGGTCGACTCGATCCACTGGTCGATGATGCGGTCACGCACGACCTTGATCGCGGCTGTGAGCCAGTCGTACTGCGTCGCCACCGAAGAATCCTTGCCGACGCGGTAGCGCAGCACCTCCAGGATGTCGGCGGCCAGGGATTTCGGATCGGATCGCAGGCTTGGGAGTTCCGGTGCCATTACGCTCAACTTACGCCCCATGGGTTGGCGCCCGCTTGTCGCCAAGCGCCCAGTCGATCGGCTACCTCCCACGGCCACGATATCCGAAACAGCGGGAAGCACAATCGATTAGATCATTCAGATCGGTTGTTGTTGCAAGCGGTCCACGCCGGCAGCATCATCGAGCGGCGCGACAGTTCCGCGCCGCGTCTTATCCTGCTGTCGGTCAAGCATTTCTTCCCGTTTCGAGCTGCCGAGAGCCTATGCCGCCAACGCCGTTTCCGGCGCCGGCTTGGCGCCGGTCATGAAGGCGACGGCGTCCGACATGGTGTATTCCTTCGGGTCGATCACCACCAGCCGGCGGCCGAGCCGGTGGATGTGGATGCGGTCGGCCACCTCGAAGACGTGCGGCATGTTGTGCGAGATCAGCACGATCGGCAGGCCGCGGCGCTTCACATCGAGGATGAGCTCAAGCACGCGCCGCGATTCCTTGACGCCGAGCGCGGCGGTCGGCTCGTCCATGATCACCACCTTGGAACCGAAGGCGGCGGCGCGCGCCACCGCCACGCCCTGGCGCTGGCCGCCCGACAGCGTCTCTACCGCCTGGCCGATGTTCTGGATGGTCATCAGGCCGAGTTCGGTGAGCTTGTCGCGGGCACGTTTTTCCATCGCCGGACGATCGAGCATGCGGAACCAGCTGCCGAGCACCCCCGGCTTGCGGATCTCGCGGCCCAGGAACATGTTGTCCGCGATCGACAGGGCCGGCGAAAGCGCCAGGTTCTGGTACACCGTCTCGATGCCGGCGTCGCGCGCCTCCATCGGCGACCTGAACTGCACCGGCTTGCCCTCGAGCGTGATCTCGCCCTCGTCAGGGGTAACCGCGCCGGATATCGCCTTGATCAGCGACGACTTGCCGGCGCCGTTGTCGCCGATGACGGCGAGGATTTCGCCGGGGTAAAGGTCGAAGTCGGCGTTGTTGAGGGCTGTGACGCGGCCGTAGCGCTTGACCAGGCCGCGCGCTGAGAGGAGTGGCTGGACGCTCATGCCGAAACCTTTCTGATCCACTGGTCGATGGCGACGGCGCCGATGATCAGCACGCCAGTCAGGAAAACCTTCCACTGCGGGTCGGCGCCGAGCATGTTCAGGCCCATCGAGACCACACCGACGATCATGGCGCCGAACAGCGTGCCGAGGATGGAGCCGCGGCCGCCGAACAGCGAGATGCCGCCGATGACCGTCGCGGTGATGGCCTGCAGATTGTAGTCGGTCACCGCCCAGGAGGGCGATATCGAGCCGTTGCGGCCGATCGCGACCCACGCCGCGAAGGCGGCGATCAGGCCGGCCAGCGCGTAAACCGCGAGAAGCACCTTCTTGGTCTGGATGCCGGACAGTTTCGCGGCCTCGGGGTCGTCGCCGACCGCGTAGACATGCCGGCCCCACGCAGTGTGGTTGAGCACGTACCAGAGCACGAGCACCAGGATCACCATCGAGATGACGCCGAGCGTCAGCGAGGCGTTGCCGATCCTGAAATTCGTGCCGAACAAATGCAGCAGCGACGCCTGCGCGGCGACGTCGGCGTCGCGGATGGTCTCGTTGGCCGAATAGATGAAGTTGGTGGCCATGACGATGTTCCAGGTGCCGAGCGTGACGATGAACGGCGGCAGCTTGACGTATGCGACAAGGAAGCCGTTCAGCAGCCCGCACAGCGTGCCGACGGCGAGGCCTACGGGAATGGCGATGAACGTCGGCCAGCCGTAGTTGACGGCGAAGTTGCCCATCACCACCGCCGAGATGACCATGACCACGCCGATCGACAGGTCGATGCCCGCCGTGAGGATGATCAGGGTCTGGGCGGCACCCAGGATACCGACGACGGCGATCTGCTGCAGGATCAGGGTAAGCGTGTAGGACGAGAAGAATTTCGAGCCGATGGTGAGGCCGAAGATGACGATCGCCAGCACCAGCACGATCAGCGGCACCGCCGCCGGGGTGGAGTGCAGGAAATGCTGCACCCTTTTCAGGGCCGACGCCCCGTGCTCTTCGAACGAGGCGACCGACGTGTCGCTGCCCGACAGGACTTTTTCGAATTCCTGAGCTTCGGCCATGTTTCCTCCGTCGCGTAGAACGCGTGGCGTTTCCCTGCCGGAGAGCCGCCGATCTGCGTCGGCATGCAAGTCGGCAGACATATGGTCGATCCAAACCGGCCGGGGATCAAGCCCCGGCCGTGCGATCAGTCGATGAACGTCATGGGTTCGCGAACGGGCTCCGGCCCTTCGCGGTGGCCAACAATGTCCGGCGGCCGGAAACGGTCGCCGGACAGCCTAGGCCGTCAACTCACCCCCAGCACTTGTCCGTGCCTTCCTTGGTGTCGATCGAGGTGACGCCGCTCGCCGGCTTGTCGGTCACCAGGTTGACGCCGGTGTCGAAGAAGTTCTTGCCTTCGGTCGGCTTCGGCTTGGTGCCGTCCTTGGCGAAGGCGGCGATCGCCTCGATGCCCATCGAGGCCATCAGCAGCGGATATTGCTGCGAGGTGGCGCCGATGACGCCCTCCGCTACCGACTTCACGCCGGGGCAACCGCCGTCGACCGAGACGATCAGCACCTGGCCCTCCAGGCCGACCGCCTTCAGCGCCTGGTAGGCGCCGACGGCCGCCGGCTCGTTGATGGTGTGGATGACGTTGATGGTGTTGTCCTTCTGCAGAAGGTTCTCCATCGCCTTGCGGCCGCCTTCCTCGTTGCCGTTGGTGACGTCGTGACCGACGATGCGCGGATCGTCCTCGTCGCCGATCTTGTTGACGTCCTTGGTGTCGATGCCGAAGCCGGCCATGAAACCCTGGTCGCGCAGCACGTCGACGGTCGGCTGGTCCGGCGTCAGGTCGAGGAAGCCGATCTTGGCGTCCTTGGCCTTGTCACCCAGCGTCGCCGCGGCCCAGGCGCCGATCAGGCGGCCGGCCTCGAAGTTGTCGGTGGCGAAGGTCGCGTCGGCGGAGTCGAGCGGATCGAGCGGGGTATCGAGCGCGATCACCAGGATACCGGCGTCTCGCGCCTTCTTGACGGTCGAGACGATGCCCTTGGTGTCGGACGCCGTGATCAGGATGCCCTTGGCGCCGTCGGCGATGCAGCTTTCGATCGCCGCGACCTGGCTCTCGGAGTCGCCGTCGACTTTGCCGGCATAGGATTTCAGGTTGATGCCGAGCTCCTGCGCCTTGGCGGTGGCGCCCTCCTTCATCTTGACGAAGAACGGATTGGTGTCTGTCTTGGTGATCAGGCAGGCGCCGACGCCTTGCGCCGAGGCCGGCGCTGCAAGGGCCAGAAGGCCGGCCGCAGCAGCGGCGAATACACTTGTTTTCAGGAATGCGATCTTGGTCACGACTAACCTCCCAGTGGAAACACACGGACGCCCAAGCGAGCGTCGATCGGTGCCGCGACGAAACCCTCCCGTCCCGGCAGCCACCACCAAAAAACAGGATCGCCACGCCCTTGTCAATAATTAAATCACTCTTATTTATTATTGACAGCAACGGCTCGCTTGACCCATTCTTGCGCAAACGGTCTAGAGGGGCCGAAAAAGCGTTCGGGAGGAAAACGTGGAGACCGGCCTCAAGCTCGGCTCCCAGGATTCCGGCGAAAGCCGGGTCCAGCTGGGTACCAACCAGAGCGGCATGCGCGCGCACAACGAGCGGCTTGTGCTGTCGCTGCTGCGCCAGCACGGCAGCCTCGCCAAATCCGACATCGCCCGCATGACAAAACTGTCGGCGCAAACCGTCTCGGTCATCATGCGCGAGCTGGAGCAGGACGGGCTGTTGCTCAAGGAAGAGCCGATCCGTGGCAAGATCGGCCAGCCATCGGTGCCGATGTCGCTCGATCCGGAAGGCGCCTTTTTCCTCGGGCTGAAGATCGGCCGCCGCAGCGCCGAGCTCGTGCTGATCGACTTCGTCGGCACGGTCAAGGCGATGCTGCACAACTCCTATCTCTACCCCGCCCCCGACGACACGATGGCCTTCGTCCGCGACGGCATCCGCTCGCTGTGCGGACAGCTTTCGGCCGAACAGGGCCGGCGCATTGCCGGGCTCGGCATCGCCATGCCGTTCGAGCTGTGGAACTGGGCGGACACGGTCGGCGCCCCTCATGACGTGATGAACCAGTGGCGGCGGCTGGACATCCGCTCGGAACTGCAGAGCGAATTCGGCTTCCCCGTCTATCTCCAGAACGACGCCACCTCCGCCTGCGGCGCCGAGCTGGTGTTCGGCCGCAGCGGCGCCTTGCGCGATTTCGTCTATTTCTACATCGGCGCGTTTGCCGGCGGCGGCGTCGTGCTCAACGGCAATCTCTATCGCGGCCCGACCGGCAATGCCGGCGCGCTCGGCTCGATGCCGGTGCCGGGTGCGGACGGCAATCCGGCACAGCTGATCGACATCGCCTCGATCGCCATCCTGGAAAAAACGCTCAAGGGACATGGGCAGGACGCCACCTTCCTGTGGACCTCGCCGGAGGAGTGGAGGGAAATCGGCACGGACCTGGACGCCTGGATCGACAAGGCGGCGAACGCGCTTGCCTATGCGATCGTCTCGGCGGCGGCGGTAATCGACTTCGAGGCCGCGGTGATCGACGGCTGGATGCCGGCTTCGATCCGGGCACGGCTTGTCGCCGCCGTGGCGGACGCGCTCGGCAAGGTCGACGTCGAGGGCCTTGACATCCCGCGGGTGCGCGAGGGCACGGTCGGCATCCACGCCCGCGCACTCGGCGGCGCCAGCCTGCCGCTGTCGGAGCGGTTTCTGCTCGGCGGGGCGATGCCGGCACGCGAGATTTAGGGATATGCCCGGAGGGGACCGTTTACTTCTTCCGCCTGCGCGCCTTAAGGCTGCCTCCACCCTTGTGCGGAAAAAAGTAAGGCGTTCCCGGCCGTTGCCGTTCATGCGTTAATTTTTTGAGGAAGCCAAATGATCGTCTGCTGCGGCGAGGCCCTGATCGACATGCTGCCGCGCGAAAGCCGCCACGGCGAGGCCGCCTTCGCGCCTTATGTCGGCGGCGCGGTGTTCAACACGGCGGTGGCGCTCGGCCGTCTCGACATCCCGGTCGGCTTCTTCACCGGCATCTCGACGGATTTTTACGGCGACATGCTGCGGAAGGCACTGAAGGCGAGCAATGTCGCGCTGGACTTCGTGAAATTCTCCGACCGCCCGACGACGCTGGCCTTCGTCCGCCTGGTCGACGCCCAGGCCACCTACCTGTTCTACGACGAGAACACCGCCGGCCGCATGCTCTACGAGGCCGACCTGCCGGCCGTCGGCGCCGATGTCGAGGCCATGCATTTTTCCTGCATCAGCCTGATCCCCGAGCCATGCGGCTCGACCTACGAGGCGCTGATGCGGCGCGAGCACCGGAACCGCGTGATGATGTTCGACCCCAACATCCGCAAGAACTTCATCAAGGACAAGCCGTCGCACCTCGCCCGCATGAAACGCATGCTGGCGATGGCCGATATCGTCAAGCTGTCGGACGAGGACCTCGACTGGTTCGGCGAGAGCGGCGAGACCCGTGATATCGCGGCACGCTGGCTGGAGCTCGGGCCGAAGCTGATGGTGGTGACGAAGGGCGGCGACGGGCTTGTCGCCTTCTCCAGGCGGCACCACGTCTCGGTGCCTGCCGTACGGGTCGACGTGGTCGACACGGTCGGCGCCGGCGACACCGTCAATGCCGGCATCCTGGCTTCGCTGCGCGACCAAGGGCTGCTGACCAAGCAGGGCATCGCCGACCTTAACGAAGAGCAGATCCGCGCCGTGCTTTCCTTCAGCGGCAAGGCGGCGGCGATCACCGTGTCGCGGGCGGGCGCCAACCCGCCATGGCGGCGGGAGATGGCTTAAGAATAACACGAAGGACCGTGTGATGGAGAACTTACGCCCTATTCGCTCCGAGGACGATTACAACCGGGCTGTCGCCGAGGCGACCAGGTACTTTGAGAGGGAGCCGCTGCCCGGCACGCCTGATGCTGAGCGGTTCACTTTGCTCACCGACCTCATCGAGGCGTATGAGGAAAAACACTACCCGATCAAGACACGCAACAGCGAGGCTTGATCGAAAGCTTGAACCGCCACGGCCAACGCAAAAGCAATCGCCGGCTCCAATCTCCTCAAATCCCGGCGCCGTCGTCGAACTGTTCGCCGGCCTGGTCGCGGCGGTCGAGCCAGCGTTCGATCGCCTCGACCAGCTCCTCCGGCTGCCGGCCGAGCGTCGGCAGGTGGAGTTCCGGCTGCTCGGGCGCTTCGTAAGGCGAATCGATGCCGGTGAAGTTGCGGATTTCGCCGGCGCGGGCGCGAGCGTACAGCCCCTTGGGATCGCGGCGGGCGCATTCCTCGATCGGCGTGTCGACGAACACCTCGGCGAACTCGCCTTCCTCGAACAGGCCGCGCGCCATCTCGCGTTCGGCGCGGAAAGGCGAGATGAAGGAGACGATCACCATCAGCCCGGCATCGACCATCAGCTTCGCCACCTCGGCGACGCGGCGGATGTTTTCGACCCGGTCGGCCTCGGTGAAGCCGAGGTCGCGGTTCAACCCGTGGCGGACATTGTCGCCGTCGAGGATGTAGGTGTGGCGGCCCGCGGCGTGCAGCTTCTTTTCGAGCAGGTTGGCGACCGTCGACTTGCCGGAACCTGACAGGCCGGTCAGCCAGAGCGCCACAGGCTTCTGATTCTTCGCCGCGGCGCGCGACTTCTTGGTGACGTCGAGCGACTGCCAGTGGATGTTGTCGGCGCGCCGCAGCGGGTGCAGGATCATGCCGGCGCCGGCGGTCGCATTGGTCATGCGGTCGATCAGGATGAAGGCGCCGGTCGCCCGGTTGGTCGTGAAGCTGTCGAAGGCGAGCGGCGTCTGCAGCGCGATCTTGACCTCGCCCACCTCGTTCATGGCCAGCGACTTCGCCGGCTGCTCGGCCAGGCTGTTGATGTCCAGCCGGTGCTTGAGCTCGGTCACCGTGGCGCTGGCCTGGTCGGTCAGAGTGCGTACGATGTAGGAGCGGCCGGGCAACAGCGCCTGCTTGTCGAACCAGACCAGCGTCGCGGCGAACTGGTCGGCGACATCCGGACGCGCCGTCGGCGCGACCAGCAGATTGCCGCGCGATACCTCGACCTCGTCCTCCAGCAACAGCGTCACCGCCTGCCCTTCGACGGCGCGCGGCAGGTCGCCGTCGGCCGTCACGATGCGGCGGACCCGCGAGGTCTGGCCGGACTTGGCCACCACCACCTCGTCGCCGGCGGCGATGGTGCCGGAGGCGACGGTGCCGGCGAAGCCGCGGAAGTCGAGGTTAGGGCGGTTGACGTATTGCACCGGGAAGCGGAAGGGCCGGTCAGCGGGGGCGCCGTCGACGTCGACGACCTCGATATGCTCCAGCAAGGTCGGGCCGGCATACCAGGGCGTGTTCTCCGAACGTCGCGAGACGTTGTCGCCGTAGCGCGCCGAGATCGGCACCGGCGTCACCGAGGCGAAGCCCAGGCTGCGGGCGAAGACCGAATAGTCGGCGACGATGCGCTCGAACACGTCGCGGTCAAAACCGACGAGGTCGATCTTGTTGATGGCGAGCACGATGTGCCTGATCCCAAGCAGCGAGGCGATGATCGAGTGCCGCCGTGTCTGCTTCAGCACGCCCTGACGCGCGTCGATCAGCACGATGGCGAGGTCGGAGGTCGAGGCGCCGGTCGCCATGTTGCGGGTGTACTGCTCGTGGCCGGGCGTGTCGGCGACGATGAATTTGCGCCGCGGCGTGGCGAAGAAGCGATACGCGACGTCGATGGTGATGCCCTGCTCGCGCTCGGCCTCCAGCCCGTCGACCAGGAGCGCGAAGTCGACCTCCTCGCCGGTGGTGCCGTGGCGGCGCGAATCGCGCTCAAGTGCGGCGAGCTGGTCCTCGAAGATCTGGCGCGTGTCGGAGAGCAGACGTCCGATCAGCGTCGACTTGCCGTCGTCGACCGAGCCGCAGGTGAGGAAACGCAGGAGCGATTTCTGCGGTGAGCTCGCCGCCTCGACCGGGTCGATGACGGTGCCCACCAGCGCGTCGGCCTTGAGATGACGCATTTCAGAAGTACCCTTCACGCTTCTTCTTTTCCATCGAACCGGCTTCGTCGCGGTCGATGGCGCGGCCCTGCCGCTCGGAGGTGGCAGCAGCCAGCGTCTCGTCGACGATGCTCTGCAGGTCGGCCGCATCCGATTCGATGGCGCCGGTCAGCGGATAGCAGCCGAGCGTGCGGAAGCGCACCATGCGGTTTTCCACGACCTCGCCGGGCCGCAGTTCCATGCGGTCGTCATCCTTGAGGATCAGCATGCCGTCGCGCTCGACCACCGGCCGCTCCTTGGCGAAATACAGCGGCACGATCGGGATCGATTCGCGCAGGATGTATTGCCAGATGTCGGCCTCGGTCCAGTTGGACAAAGGGAACACCCGGATCGATTCGCCCTGGGCGATGCGGGTATTGTAGATGTTCCACATCTCCGGCCGCTGGTTCTTCGGATCCCACACATGACTGGCGTTGCGGAACGAAAAGATGCGCTCCTTGGCGCGGCTCTTTTCCTCGTCGCGCCGGGCGCCGCCGAAGGCGGCGTCGAAACCGTATTTGTCGAGCGCCTGGCGCAGCGCCACCGTCTTCATGATGTGGGTGTGGGTGTTGGAGCCGTGGGTGAACGGGCCGATGCCTTCGCGCACGCCGTCCTGGTTGACGTGGACGAGCAGGTCGAAGCCGAGCTTCAACGCCATCTCGTCGCGAAACGCGATCATCTCGCGGAACTTCCAGGTGGTGTCGACGTGCAGGAACGGGAACGGCGGCTTGGCCGGATAAAACGCCTTCATCGCCAAGTGCATGAGCACCGACGAATCCTTGCCGACGGAATAGAGCATCACCGGCTTGGCGAAGGTCGCGGCAACCTCGCGAAAGATATGGATCGACTCGGCTTCGAGCCGATCGAGATGCGAAAGCTTGGCCAGCATGACAGTCCAACTGCGACGTTTGGCGGGCCGATGGGAGGAGCGGCGCGCCGGGAAATCCGGATCGGGCCGGAGTCTCGCAGAATGGCCGTCTGTCTCAAGCAGACGGCTTCCAAAAAGCCGGCAAATGCAGGCCGGAACTTTCGCCGGCAGGGCGTTCGATGAAATCCTGTTCCGGCAGGTTCGGCAACAGCGCCGGGTGCCGCGAGATTTCGTTCCAACAAGATGTCGAAGGGTCAAAACAAAAAAACGGCCGCGCAGGGCGCGGCCGTCGCATTTACGGAAGCCGTGCGTTCAGCGCTTGGGCAGCAGCGCCCAGATGGCCGCTGGAATGGCGGCGGCAAGGGCGACCTTGATCAGGTCGGGCACGATGAACGGCGCGAAGCCGAACTGCCACGCCTTCTCCATGCCGATCAGGCTCGCCAGCCATGCGGTGCCCATGGTGAGCATGATCAGGTCGGCGACCGCCAGCACGCCGAACAGCTTCAGCGCGCTGCGGTCCCAGCCGCGGTCGGCGGCCCAGCCGGCGATTGCCGCCATGACGACGAAGCCGGCGAGATAGCCGCCCGTCGGGCCCATCATGTAGGCGAGGCCGATGCCCTTTTCCGGGGTGCTCTGGAACACCGGAAGGCCAGCGGCACCCTGGGCCAGGTAGAGCAGCAGCGTGGCAACGGCGAGACGGCGGCCGAAGGCGATGGCGATCAGGAAAACCGCCAGCGTCTGCAGCGACATGTCGACCGGGCCGAGCATGACCTTGGTCTTGGCCGAAATCGTAAGCAGCAAGGTGCCGGCAATCGCCAGCAGAACCTGGCTGGCCAGGCGCAAGGTGCGATTCTCGGGCAGCGCCAGCGACACGAGCGGACCGGCGGTGGTTGCAGTTGCCATGAATATCCCCATTCTCGAGCGTCGGCGGCGATGCGCCGGGTCGCTTCCCGTATATTGGCTTCCGTGTTAAGCGGCAAACCGTTTTTCGGCGCTCTGCTCCGAGACAGCGGAACAAAAAAATGGCTCTGGAATTCGACATGACGTTCGATCCCGACTACGGCCAGGCGGTCGAGGTCGCCGACGGTGTCTCGCGCGTCACCGTGCGCAATCCGAGCCCGTTCACCTTCCACGGCACCAACAGCTACATCGTCGGCACCCGCGAGCTCGCCGTGATCGATCCGGGGCCGGTCGACGAAGCGCACCTGCAAACGCTGCTCGGCGCGATCGCCGGCCGGCCGGTGAGCCACATCTTCGTCACCCACACGCATCGCGACCACTCGCCGCTGACCCCGGCGCTGGCCGAGAGGACCGGCGCCGAGGTGCTGGCCGAAGGGCCGCACCGGCCGGCGCGGCCGATCCAGGTCGGCGAAGCCGACCGGCTGGACGCCAGCGGCGACATGGATTTCATGCCCGACCGCGCGCTTGCCGACCTGGAACTGGTCGAAGGCGACGGCTGGGCGCTGCGGACCGTGCTGACGCCGGGCCATGCCGCCAACCATGCGGCTTTCGCCCTGGAGGGCACCGGCCTGCTGTTTTCCGGCGATCACGTGATGGGCTGGTCGACAACCATCGTCGCGCCGCCGGACGGGGCGATGGCCGACTACATGGCGTCGCTCGACCGGCTGCTGGAGCGTGACGACAACCGCTACCTGCCGGGCCACGGCGGACCGGTGAACAACCCGGCCGCCTTCGTGCGCGGGCTGAAGGCGCATCGCAAGATGCGCGAACGCGCCATTCTCGAGCGGGTCGCACAAGGCGACCGCAAGATCCCGGACATCGTCAGGGCGATCTACCGCGACACCGACCCCCGGCTCCACGGCGCCGCCGGCCTGTCGGTGCTGGCGCATCTGGAAGATCTGGCGAATCGCGGCGCGATCGCCACCGACGGGCCGCCGTCGCTGCAGGGCGAATTCCGGCCTGGCTGAAGCTCAGCCGGCGGGGATCACCGCCGTGCGCCGGGAGATCTCGGCATCGAGGGCGGACAGGAAGGCGGAAATGCGTGCTGCGTTGTCGCCGAGGTCGTGGCGGCCGTAACGCGAGGCCGAACGCATGTCGACATAAGTCGAACCGTCCTCGTCGGTGACACGCACGCTGACGTCGACCGGCAAGCCGAGCAGCAGGGTCACGGCCTCGGCCTCGACCGTCGCCTCGCCGACGGACGCAGCCGCAGACGGGTGCGGCAGAACCGTCCAGCCTTGCGCCGAAATCACCGCCTCGACGGTCTCGACCGTCAGGTCGAAGGGCACGTCATATCGCCGGCCGGTGATCGTGGGATAGGCGCTTTCCTGGAGCGCGGCGTCGGTGGGACTGATCGGCCGGACGGGGTTCACGCCGAGGGTGCGCGCCACGGCCGCCGACGCCAGCGATGGCGGCTCGTCGGTGTCGGTGGAAATGTCCGACAGCGCCGGATAGGCCAACGCGCGATAACCGGCTACCGCGAATGGCGCCAGCACGATCGCGGCGATCAGCACACCGACGCCGAGGTCGAAGCCGCCGAGGTCGCCATGGTTCCAGAAGCGCACGAAGGCGTAGGTCGCGCTGGCCAGGGCCAGCAAGGCCAGCGCCACGACCAGCGCCAGCACAGAAAAGAACACCGGCGTTTCCAGCAAGCCGTAACGATGCGACAAGACGGCGGTGATGAGCAGGGCCAACGAAAACGTCGCCGTGCGACGCGCCCAGCCGGCCGCGCGCGTCCTGCGCCTTTCCAGGAATACTGCCGCCATAAGCTCCCACTGACAACGGTTGGACAACCAACCACTATCAGCCACGCGGGGAGGCAACAACGCGTCGCCGGTATTCGTCGCTCAGGCGTCGGTCGGCAGCCGATAATCCTTGAACTGCTCGCGCAGCGCCATCTTCTGGATCTTGCCGGTCGCCGTGTGCGGAATTTCGGCGACGAAAGCGACGTCGTCCGGCATCCACCATTTGGCGACCTTGCCGTCCATGAACGCAAGAATGTCGGCCTTCTCCGGCTCCTTGCCGGGCTTGCGTACGACCACCAGCAGCGGCCGCTCGTCCCAGCGCTTGTGACGGATGCCGATGACGGCTGCCTCGGCGACATCAGGGTGACCCACGGCCAGGTTTTCTAGATCGATGGTCGATATCCACTCGCCGCCCGACTTGATGACGTCCTTGGCGCGGTCGGTGATCTGCATGTAGCCATGCGCGTCGATATGGGCGACGTCGCCAGTGTCGAACCAGCCGTCTTCGTCGAACTGCTCGGCGCCAACGCCGCCGTAATAGGCGCCGGCGACGGCCGGACCCCGCACCTTGAGGCGGCCGAAGGTTTCGCCATCCCAGGGATGGGCGCGGTCGTCGTCGTCGGTGATCTTCATCTCCACGCCGAACGGCGCGTGGCCCTGCTTCTGCTGGATGCCGAGGCGCCTGTCGCCGGCAAGATCGTCGTATTCCGGCTTCATCGTGCACAGCGAGCCGAGCGGCGACATCTCTGTCATGCCCCAAGCATGGATGACCTCGACGCCGTATTTCTCCTGGAATTTGCGGGTGATCGCCAGCGGACAGGCGGCGCCGCCGATCACCACCCGCTTCAGATGCGGCAGTTGCTTGCCGGTCTCCTCGAGATGCTGCAGCAGCATCAGCCAGACCGTCGGCACGGCCGCGGTGAAGGTGACCTTCTCGGTGTCGAGCAGTTCATAGATCGAGGCGCCGTCCATCTTGCCGCCCGGCATGACGAGCTTGGCGCCGACCATCGGCCCGCTCTGCGCCAGGCCCCAGGCGTTGGCGTGGAACATCGGGACCACCGGCAGCACGGTGTCGCGCGCCGAGATACCCATCGCGTCGGGCATCGCCGCCATCATGGCGTGCAGCACGTTGGAACGGTGGCTATAGACGACGCCCTTGGGATTGCCGGTCGTCCCGGAGGTGTAGCACATGCCGGCGGCGGTGTTTTCGTCGAAACTTCTCCAGGCGAAGTCGCCGTCGGCCTCGGCCAGCCAGTCTTCGTAGGCGACGACCTGGGGCAGCGCGGTCTGCGGCATGTGCGCCCGGTCGGTCAGCACCACCACCTTGCCGACGGACGGAACCGTCGGGCACAGTTTTTCGACGAACGGCATGAAGGTCAGGTCGACGAACAGCAGCCGGTCCTCGGCATTGTTCATGATCCATGCGATCTGCTCGGGGAACAGACGCGGGTTGAGCGTGTGATAGACGGCGCCCATGCCCATGATGCCGTACCAGGCCTCGATATGGCGCGCCGTGTTCCAGGCAAGCGTGGCGATGCGGTCGCCTGGCCTGTAGCCGTCGCGCTCCAGCCGCTGCGCCACCCTGAGCGCGCGGGTGCGGATATCGGCATAGGTGGTGCGAACGATCGGTCCTTCGACGGAGCGCGACACCACCTCGCGGCCGCCATGCTGGGCCGCGGCGTGATCGAGGATCTTGTGGCAGAGCAGTGGCCATTGCTGCATCAGACCGAGCATGATTTCCTCCTCTTTTATGGCTCCCTGCCAGGAGATTGCGGTGCCGGCCCGCCGATGTCCAGAGGCGGCCAAGGCCGGGCACGCCACATTGCGGCCAATGTCGGCGGCAAGAACGGCAGCGGGCGAGGTTTGTTTCAAGCGCGAGGTTTTCTCATGGACGCGCAGCCCCGAGTCGAAGAATCCGCTGCCCCGCAGGACACGAAGGACATGGCCGCCGAGGCGGTCGACGATAACCGCTTCGAGGCGATCGTCGCCGATGCGCTGGACGGAGTCGGCGGCACGCTGCTGTTTTCAATGCTGATCGACAGCGGCCCGGACAGCCAGTATGTCGCCGCCGGCTCGGTCGGCGAAGGTGAGGCGCGCGACTTCCTCATCCTGTCGATGCCGGCCGCCGGCGGCGAGCTGCGTGTCGAGCCGGCGACCAGCAGCGACAGCCCGGTAGCCGGCATCGCGGCCTCCTATGCCGGGCTGGCCGACGCCTTCGCCATGGCGGCATGATGTCAGCAGGCGTCGGCGGCGCCCCTTGCGTCGGCGCGGGGCGACCGCCACATGCTGGCGACGTCGATGGCTTTCAGCCGCGACGCAACGGCGAAAGGAGCACTCGATGCCCAACCCCGCGCCGGGCTTTGCCCGTAATCCCGACAAGGTCCTCACCATCGAGCCGTATGACGGGGTGGTCACGGTGACGGCCAACGGCGAGACCATCGCCCGCACCAGCCGGGCCAAGCTGCTCAGCGAACCGCCCTACGCGAGCGCCTATTACGTGCCGTTCGAGGACATCGATTTCGAAAGGCTGAGCAAGACAAGCCACGGCACGCATTGCCCGTACAAGGGCGATGCCAGCTACTGGAACGTCAACGCGCTCGACGAGGCCGGCCGGAATGCCATGTGGGCCTATGAGGCACCGTTCGACGAGAGCGCCATGATCAAGGACCATGGCGCGTTTTATCCGGACAAGGTGACGATTTCCGCGGAATGAGGGGTCGCGCGCGGATTGGCTGTGTGGCCGTCGGGGATCGCCCACCCGGGATTACACCCTATCAACGCCGCCGCGCGCGCGCGTACTCAGGTTGAAGACCGTCGTGCCGGATGCCTCGCCCCTCGAGGCGCGGCGGCGACGTTCGCGTGCCTCAACAGGCTCAGCGGTCAAGCTCATAGCTGCCGTCGCCGTCGGCATCGTCAAGCCGCACGAAGGTGACCCCCTTCGCCTTCAGCGCCAGCAGGCCCTTAACCAGCCCGGCGCCGGCGGCGTGCGAGGGCTGGTTGATGTGGGCGATCAGCACGTCGCCGTCCTTCGCCGCCGCGACGCGGCGCTCGGTGGCGCCAGCCGACAGCAGCGAGCCGCCGTCGGCGTTGATCGAATAGCCGGCGATGCGAAAGCCGAGCGCCTTGATCTGCGCCAGCGCGGTGCCGCTGTATTTCGCGGTGGCACCGCGAAACCAGCGCGGCGCCACCGTGCCCGTGCCGGTGATGGCGGCGGCGCCCGCCTCGACCTCGGCGGCCACCGCCTCGGCGCTGCCGGCGGCGCGGATGCCATAGATTTTCATCGGCGCGTCGACCGCCGGCACATGCCGGCCGCCGTGATTCTCGATCTCGAACAGCTCGGGATGGGCGCGCATCAGGGCGAAAGCGACCGCATTGCGCTTCAGCCAAAGCCCAGTGACGAACACGGTCGCGGGAATGCGGTTGTCGATCAGCGCCGACAGGATGCGGTTGTCGGTGCGGCCACCGCAGGCGTCGAGCGTCAGCGCTACCCGCGTCTCGCCGGCCGCCGACTTCTTCAGGTGCAGCGAGGGCTCGACGAGCGTGCCGGCATGGGCGGGCAGGACGGTGCCTGCCGCGACGGCGGTGGTGATCAGAAGACGGCGAAACTGCATGGCACCGAAACCCACAAACCCGGTGTCTTCACGGCCCGCATAACGTCGATTTTGAGGCGGACGCGATCGGGCCGGGCAAACAGTCTCGGGCTCTTTCGTATAGACGAGATCCAGCTTCCTGCTCACAGGATCATACCAATTGCAAATTGGATATGATCCCAGCAAAAACCTCGACGTGAAATGCGTCTCGAGGCGTCCTCAGCGCTTCACCGCCGCCTGCGCCGCTGCCAGCCTTGCGATCGGCACGCGGTAGGGCGAGCACGACACGTAGTCCAGCCCGACCTCCTCGCAGAAATGGATCGACGCGGGGTCGCCGCCATGCTCGCCGCAAATGCCGAGCTTCATGGCCGGGCGCGTCGCCCTGCCCTTCTCGGCGGCGATACGGACCAGTTCGCCGACGCCGTCGACGTCTATCGACACGAACGGATCCTGGTCGACGATGCCCTTCTGCCGGTAGACCTCGAGGAACGAGCCGGCGTCGTCGCGCGAGATGCCGAAAGTGGTCTGGGTGAGGTCGTTGGTGCCGAAGGAGAAGAACTCGGCGGTCTCGGCGATCACATGGGCGCGGAGGGCGGCGCGCGGCAGCTCGATCATCGTGCCGGTGAGATAATCGACGCTCGTGCCTGTTTCCTCGATCACGCTCCTGGCAACCGCGTCGATGCGCGCCTTCACGTAGTCGAGCTCCTTCTTGAGGCCGACCAGCGGCACCATGATTTCCGGCACGACGGCGCTGCCGGTGGTTTTCGCCGCCTCGACCGCCGCTTCGAAGATGGCGCGCGTCTGCATCTCGGCGATCTCCGGATAGGAGACGGCGAGACGGCAGCCGCGATGGCCGAGCATCGGGTTGAACTCGTGCAGGGCCTCGGTGCGCTGGCGCAGCTTTTCGGCCGGCACGTTCAGCACCGCCGCCACCTCCTCGAATTCCTTCTCGGTCTTCGGCAGGAATTCGTGCAGCGGGGGGTCGAGCAGGCGAATGGTGACGGGGAGCCCGGCCATGATCTCGAACAGCTCGACGAAGTCGGAACGCTGCATCGGCAGCAGCTTGTCGAGCGCGGCGCGGCGGCCCTTCTCGTCCTCGGCCAGAATCATCTCGCGCATGGCGATGATGCGGTCGCCGTCGAAGAACATGTGCTCGGTGCGGCAGAGCCCGATGCCTTCGGCGCCGAAGGAGCGGGCCATGCGGGCATCCGCCGGCGTCTCGGCGTTGGTGCGCACCTTCATGCGCCGCGCCCCGTCCGCCCATTCCATGATCGCGGCGAAGTCGCCGGAAAGCTCCGGCTGCAGCATGGCGACCGTGCCCTTCAGCACCTGGCCGGTGCCGCCGTCGATGGTCACGACATCGCCCTTCCGCAACGTATGGCCCATGGCCACAAGCGTGCCGGCGCGGTAGTCGACACGCAGCGAGCCTGCCCCGGACACGCAGGGCTTGCCCATGCCGCGCGCCACCACCGCGGCGTGGCTGGTCATGCCGCCGCGCGTCGTCAGGATGCCCTCGGCGGCGTGCATGCCGTGAATGTCTTCCGGGCTGGTCTCGACCCGCACCAGGATCACTTTGCGGCCGAGCTGCTTCGCCTCCTCGGCGTCATGCGAGGAAAACACGATCTCGCCGGTGGCCGCACCCGGCGAGGCCGGCAGCCCCATGCCGATCACGTTGCGCTCGGCCTTGGGGTCGATCGTCGGATGCAGAAGCTGGTCGAGCGATGCGGGATCGATGCGCGCCACTGCCTCCTCACGGCTGATCAGCCCTTCATTGGCCATGTCGACCGCCACCTTAAGCGCCGCCTTGGCGGTTCGCTTGCCGGAGCGCGTCTGCAGCATCCACAGCTTGCCGCGCTCGATGGTGAATTCGAGATCCTGCATGTCGCGGTAGTGCTTTTCCAGCCGCTCGCAGATGCCGACGAAGGCCGAAAACGCCTCCGGCATCAGCTTTTGCAGCGACGGCCGGTCGGAGCCGGCGGCGATACGCGCCTTCTCGGTGATGTTTTGCGGGGTGCGGATGCCGGCGACCACGTCCTCGCCCTGGGCGTTGACCAGGAATTCGCCGTAAAGCGCCTTCTCGCCCGTCGAGGGATTGCGGGTGAAGGCGACGCCGGTGGCCGAGGTGTCGCCCATGTTGCCGAACACCATGGCCTGCACGTTGACCGCCGTGCCCCAGCTTTCCGGGATGTCGTGCAGGCGCCGGTAGGTGATGGCGCGGGCGTTCATCCAGCTCGAAAACACCGCGCCGACCGCGCCCCACAGCTGCTCGTCCGGGTCCTGCGGGAACGGCCGGTCCAGTTCCTCCTCGACCTTGGCCTTATAGAGCGCGATCACGCCCTGCCAGTCCTTGGCGGAAAACTCGGTGTCCAGCTCGTAGCCGAGCGATGCCTTCTGGTCCTCCAGGATCTCCTCGAACACCTCGTGGTCGAGGCCGAGCACCACGTCGGAATACATCTGGATGAAGCGGCGATAGCTGTCATAAGCGAACCGTGCGTCACCGGCATCCTTGGCCAGTGCCTCGACGGTGACGTCGTTGAGGCCGAGGTTGAGCACGGTGTCCATCATGCCCGGCATCGAGGCGCGGGCGCCGGAACGGACCGACACCAGCAGCAGGTTGGCCGGGTCGCCGAAGCGGCGGCCGGCAATGCGGCCGACCTCGTCCAGGGCCGTTCGCACCTGGGCCTTCAGTTCAGCCGGATAGGCCTTGCCGTTGGCGTAGTAAAAATTGCAGGCCTCGGTGGTGATGGTGAAGCCGGGCGGCACCGGCAGGCCGAGGCTGCACATCTCGGCGAGATTGGCGCCCTTGCCGCCAAGCACGTTCTTGTCGCCTGCGCGTCCCTCGGCGGCGCCATCACCGAAAGTGTAGACCCATTTGGTCATGCTCGCTCCTCGCCAACCAGCATTCGAGCTCGGTCAAAGCGTGACGAGACGGTGCTATCTGGCGGCTCCGCGAGCCTGCGCGACTTGCGGGTACGCGCGGGTGCCCGGAACGTCGAGGCAGCCATTCAGCCCGCCATGGCACGTCTTCAGCCAGGCTCGGCGGCAGCGATATGATGCTGCGTTGCAAAATGCAACCCGCGTCGCCGCACGGTTAACCCCTACAATCGATTAGAAATTCCGGCGATTTCCGGGCTTGCAATCGGCTCACGCGCGGATTAGAACATATCATGAACAAAGAGGCGTATCATGCGACAGACGGGAAAGCTCGATTATCTCGAAATGCCGGCCGCCGGCGGCACGCTGGACAGCGTCAAGGCGTTCTACAGCGCCGCCTTCTCGTGGTCGTTCACCGACTACGGACCGACCTACTCCGCCTACAGCGAAGGCCTGGACGGAGGCTTCGACGCCGACCGGGAAGCGGCGGCAAAACCGCTGCCGGTGCTCTATTCCGAGGCGCTGGAGGAGACTCTCGAAGCGGTGGAGGCGGCGGGCGGAAAGATCGTCAAGCCGATCTTCTCGTTTCCCGGCGGCCGCCGCTTCCATTTCCTCGATCCGGCCGGCAACGAACTGGCGGTGTGGGGCGAATAGCGGCTCGATCTTCTCGCCGCCCGGCTTGCGCGAAGCGAGACCGGCGAAGGCGAAAGCCGCCATATGCTGATTGCGCTTCACCGGCACACTGCCTATAAGGCGGCGTCTCCGGCACCTTGCGCCGGCTGCTGGGGCGTAGCCAAGCGGTAAGGCAGCGGTTTTTGGTACCGCCATTCCCTGGTTCGAATCCAGGCGCCCCAGCCAATGTCAGCGATCATCGGTGTCATGCCGTCGGGTGGCAAGCACTGCGACTGCCCGTAAAATTCAGTCAAGCCAGGGATTGCGCGTCGGCACCTGCGCCTTCCGATAGTCACCTGTATCGCGCGTCACCAATGTCAGCCCATGTTGCAAGGCCGTTGCTGCGATGATGAGATCCGGTTGCGAGAAGGTATGGCCTGATTTGCGACCTTCCTCCACAAGCAGCCTCCATCTCAGCATGATATCCTCGGTCACCTGCAAGATGCGGCCTTCGAACATCGGCCTGACCATGTGCGAAAGCCAGCCGGTCAGCTCCGCACGGCGGGCGGCATCGTCGAGACGCTCGATACCGAAGCGAATCTCGGCGAAGGTGACTGAACTCGCGAAAAGCGACTGGAGCGGCTGCGCCGACACAAAAGCAACGACCTTCGACTCCGGCTTCAGCCGCCGGAGTTCGGAGAGGACGTTGGTGTCGAGCAGCCATCCCGTCACAGCGGCACGTCGCGTACCGGCATTGGTGAACCGCTTGGCGTGAGGTCGACGTCGCCATGCGGCGATGACTTCATCGCCGCAACCAGCGCTTGGCCCGTCAGAGCGCCACTGAGTCGATGAAACTCGGCGGCGGCCATGACGACGACCTCTTGCCGCCCATGCACCGTGACATGCTGCGGGCCGTCGCTGTGGACCCGGCGCACCAACTCGCTGAACCGGGCCTTGGCGTCCTGCAGCGCCCATTGGTTGTGCAGCCGCCCGAGCTTAGGCTTGGCTACCGGCAGAGTTTTGGATTTTCTGGTCATACTGACCAGAATATCATGCAGATCGGTACCTTCAAGCCAATCCTGGCTTGGGATCGCCGAATAGGTCGCCGCCTCTACGCCAGCGCGAACGATCCCGGCTTCACCGCGCCGGCGCGGACGTAGGTGCCGATGGTCACGCCGGTGGTCGAGGTTCTTGCGTCGACCAGCTTCAGCGCGCCCGGCATGGCTCCGTCTCCGAACAGCCGCTTGCCCGAGCCCAGCACCAGCGGGAATACCCACAGGCGGAACTCGTCGATCAGGTCGTCCTTGAGCAGGGCCTGGACGAGCTGGCTGCTGCCCTGGATCAGCAGGTTCGGCCCCTCGCCCTTCTTAAGCATCGCCACCGCCGCGCCGGCATCGCCCATCAACGCTTCGCTGTTCTTCCACGCCAAGGTCCGCGGCGAGGAGGTGGCGACATATTTACGCGCCAGATTGTTGAACTTGTTGGCGACGACATCGTCGTCGGGCACGCGCGGCCAGTGCCCGGCGAAGATGTCGTAGGTGCGGCGGCCGAGCAGGAGGTCGAACGGCTCCCTCATGGTCTGGTCCATGATGCCGCCCATCATCTCGTCCCAGTAGTGGAACGACCAGCCGCCCAGGGCAAAACCGCCGTCAGTGTCCTCCTGCGGTCCGCCGGGCGCCTGCATGACGCCATCGACGGACAGGAAGGCCGCGGCAATGACTTTTCTCATCGGACTGTCTCCTTTGATATTCTGACTTTGAGGCCAGCAAGCGAGCACGCAAAGACCTCACGCGGCCGTAAGGCCGGCCGCGCCGCGCTTGAATGATCCCAGAGGTAACTACCCCGCCGGGGCTGTTCGAGGACGCAGAGTGCTCGGCTTTGCGAGATGCATCCCGAATTTCTTGAGTGGTGACGGGTTGATCGGCTTCACACCCCGTCAAGCGACACGCGCCTCGGTGCAGGTCGCATCCGGTTTACGCGGGAACGTTCCCGGCCTTGATGTATTCGACCATCTGGGTAAGCACCGTGCCCCAGCCGTCGTGAAAACCCATCTCCTCATGCTTCTTGCGCGCCTCTTCTTCGCCGTGGATGGCGATGGCGCGGTAGCGCGTGCCGCTGCCATTGCGGGCGAGATCGATGACGGCGGTGAAGAACGGGTTGGGTGCCGGCCGATAACCGGCAAGCAGCGTGTCGGTGGTGACAAGCCGCTCCAGCGGTTTAACCTCGAGATAGCAGCCGCTGTTGGGGAATTCCTGTCCCTCCGGCGAGCGCATCGTGAAGTTGATCGCGCCGCCCGGGCGCAGATCGAGGTCGCAGGCGGTGATCGTCCAGGGTTTCGGCACGAACCAGTGGCGCAGGTGCTCTGGCGTCGTCCAGGCGCGCCAGACGAGTTCCACCGGAACGTCGATCTCGCGTTCGAGCACGAGGTCGAGTTTTGGATTGACGGTGATGATCGGCAAAGTCATTTGGATTCCTCTTCCTTGAGTTTGAGCAGGTAGTCGTCGAGTTGGTCGAGGCGGCGCTCCCATAACGAGCGCTGGCGGCTCAGCCAGTCCTCCGCCAGCTTGAGCTGGCCGGCGGCCAGTTCGTAGGTTCGGACGCGCCCGGTCTTGTGCGAGCGCACGAGGCCGCTCGTCTCCAGCACCTTCAGGTGCTCGACGAAAGACGGCAGCGCCATCGCGTAGGGAGCGGCGAGTTCGCTCACCGAGGCAGGGCGCCGCGAAAGACGCTCCAGCACGCCGCGCCGCGTCGGGTCCGACAGCGCGCGAAAGATGCCGTCCACCACGGCCGGGTTGGGCGCCGGTCCATGGGCGCTGCCGGTATGCGGTATCACGGGCTCCTCCCTTCAGACGCGCGGGGCCGCCGCGCTCGGATGCAATGTGTAGACGCCCCTAATACTTAGGTCAATCCCTAAGTATTAGCCAACACGCCATCGAGCGTTCGAACTGGACGGAGGTGCCGGCGATTACGTTTGTCGAATGCGTCGGACTAAGGACGTGGCGGCCAGCCGCGTTCCGACTCCCGCCGCTGATTTTTTTTGCAACGGCCGTCGCGGTCGGCGGCGGCCTCAGGCGCGCTTGCGCCGGCCGTAGAGCCAGATGCCCGTCACTCCGGCAAGTGCTGCCGCCAGCCCGTACCAGGTGACGGCATATTGCAGGTGGTTGTTGGGCAGGTCGATGATGGTGACGCCGCCCACCGGCAGGCCGCCGGGGTTCGGCGTGGCATCGGCGTCGATAAAGAACGGCAGCACCACGGCGCGGCGCGGCAAGTCGGCGCTGGCCGCCATGGCGTCGAGGTCCTTCCAGTAGAACATGTTCTTGCCGGGTTCGTTGTCCGGCACCAGCGACGACGGTTTTTCGAACAGCGGGTTTCGGGCAAGGCCCTTCACGACTACTTCGCCTTCAACGGCCGATTGCGGCCGCGTCGCCGGATCCTTGCGATCATAAGGCACGAAACCGCGGTTGATGAAGACGTAACGGCCATAAGGCAGCCTCAGCGGCGTGTAGACATAAAAGCCCGAACGGCCGTTGTGGGTGGCCAGAAAATGCCGCTCGCCGCCGTTCAGGAAGGTGCCGTGCACCTCGACCGGCCAATAATCGATGTCGCCGCTGCGGGCATAACGCGCCTCGGCCGAATCGATGGAAATCGGCGGCTGGGCGATGCGGTCGTGGATGGTGGCGATCAAACCGTCCTTCCACTGCAACCGCTGCACCTGCCAGGTGCCGAGCGCAATCAGCACGGCAAAGGCCAGCACCGCCAGAACCACCAGCAGCCAGGGAAACGGCCTGTCGCCACGTTGGGTTTCGCTCGCCATCGTCATTCCGGTCGATCGATCCGGCCTTCGGCCGCCTTGTTGGCATATTGCAAGGTGATCAGTACGCCCTTGATCAGTCGGAGCCCCGTCAGGCACAGCACCAGCGTCAGCGGGATCCACAGCAGGAAGTGCAGCCAGAGCGGCGGTCCGAACGACACCTCGGCCCACAGCGCCAGGCCGACGACGACGAAACCGATGATCAGGATGACGAACACCGCCGGCCCGTCCCCGGCATCGGCGAAGCCGTAGTCGAGCCTGCAGACGCCGCAGCGCGGCGCCACCGTCAGAAAGCCGGAGAACAGCCGCCCCTCGCCGCAGCGTGGGCACTTGCCCTTCAATCCCGCGCCGACCGGCTCGACCGGCGGCCAGTGCGCCCTGTCCTCGAACACGCCTGCTTCTCCTTACCGGTCAGCCTATGTGCTGCAAAATGCAGCGTTTTCGGGGTGAAGTTCGCGCAAACTCGAAATTCTCACCCCTGTCGCGCCGTCCTGTTCGCGGCGCAACTGGTTTAAACGCCGCAGCGCCGAGAATGATCCCTTGCGCCGATCGATCACCGCCCGTCCCGCAAATGCGAAGGGCGGCCATGCTGCCATGACCGCCCTCGAGAGATTTCGATCGACCGTCAGTGGCCGTGCGCGATGGTGGCGCCAGACGAGGCCCACACATAGATGCAGGCGAACAGGAACAGCCACACCACGTCGACGAAGTGCCAGTACCAGGCGGCCGCCTCGAAGCCGAAATGCTGCTTCGGCGTGAAGTCGCCGCGCATCGCCCGTATCAGGCAGACCAGCAGGAAGATGGTGCCGACGAACACGTGGAAGCCGTGGAAGCCGGTCGCCATGAAGAAGGTGGCGCCGTAGATGGAGTCCTTGAAGCCGAACGGCGCATGCACGTACTCGTAGACCTGCACGAACGAGAACAGCACGCCGAGGGCGACTGTCAGGGTGAGGCCCCAGACCAGGCCCTTGCGGTCGTCGTGCAACAGCGCATGGTGCGCCCAGGTCACCGTGGTGCCCGACAGCAGCAGGATGATGGTGTTGTAGAGCGGCAGGTGGAAGGGATCGAGCACCTCGATGCCCTTAGGCGGCCATACCCCGCCGGTGAACTCGGCGCGGGCGACCTGATGCACCTCGTTGGGGAACAGGCTGGCATCGAAGAAGGCCCAGAACCAGGCGACGAAGAACATCACCTCGGAGGCGATGAACATGATCATGCCGTAGCGCAGGTGCAGCGACACCACGCGGGTGTGGTGTCCCTCATGCGCTTCCTTGATCGTGTCCGACCACCACGCATACATGGTGTAGAGCACCACCAGCAGGCCGATGGCGAAGATGAAATAGCGGGCGCCGGCGAACTCGATGCCGAACAGGTGCAGGCTGCCGCCCTTCATGTACTGCATCCAGGCGACGCCGCCGATCGCCATCAGCAGGGCGCCGATCGAGCCGAGGAACGGCCATGGGCTGGGGTCGATGATGTGGTAGTCGTGATTCGGTTTCGCGTGCGCGTCTGCCATGTCAGCCCCCGATATTTTCGTCGGCAGTTTTACCGGTCTTGCCCTTCGCGTCCACCGCCTTGGCGGCATCCGGCTCGATCGGGAAGAACGTGTAGGAAAGGGTGATGGTGTTGATATGCTTCAGTTCCGGCACATCGTCGATGGCCGGGTCGACGTAGAACACCACCGGCATGTCCAGCGTCTCGCCGGCCTTCAGCGTGGTGTCGGTGAAGCAGAAGCACTCGACCTTGTTAAAGTAGGCGCCGGCCAGTTCCGGGGTGACGTTGAAGGTGGCACGCCCGGCGGCCGGCCGGTCGAACAGATTGACCGCCTGGTAGGCGATCTGCGTGGTCTCGCCGATCCTCATGGTGACGTCGCGCTGCAGCGGCTTGAAATCCCACGGCACGCCACCTGACACGTTGGCGTCGAAACGCACGGTGATGGCGCGGTCGAGCACGCGGTCGGAATATTGCGTCACCCGCTGCGTGGTGCCGCCGTAGCCGGTCACCTGGCAGAACAGCGCGTAGAGCGGCACGGCGGCGTAGGCCATGCCGACCATGCCGGCGAAGAAGGCAATGCAGACGGCCGCGACCATGCGGTTCGACCGCTCGGTCCTGCCATCCACCGTTGCCTGCTTCATCTCCGCCATGGTCAGAAACTCCGCTCGAAAATCGCCGGCCCCATGCGCACCACGCTGGCCACGTAGACGACGATGACGAAGGCGCCCAGCGCCAGCGCGATCGCGATCGAGCGGCTGCGCCGCGCCTTCAACTGCGCCTCGGTCGGCTTGACGGTTTCAAGTTCCATATCAGACTCCCGGCAGGCCGAACGCCCGCCCCGCGACTGTATCGGCCAGATACACCGCGAAGATCGCGAAGAGATAAAGCAGCGAATAGGCAAATAGCGCCTTGGCCGGACGCATCACCTGGTCGGCGTCGTCCATGCGCAGCACCTTCCACGCATACCAGACGAAGCCGGCGCCGAGCACCGCGGCGATCACGCCATAAGCGGCGCCGACATAACCCATCCACCACGGCAGCACGCCGACGGCGGCGACGACGATGGCATAGACGAAGATCTGACGGCGCGTGGAGGCGGCACCCGCCACGTTCGGCATCATCGGAACGCCGGCGCGGCCGTATTCGTCGGCCTTGAACAGCGCCAGCGCCCAGAAATGCGGCGGCGTCCACAGGAAGATGATGAGGAACAGGATGACCGGCTCGAGATCGACCGAGCCGGTGACCGCGGCCCAGCCGATGACCGGCGGGAAAGCGCCGGCGGCGCCGCCGATGACGATGTTCTGCGGCGTCCAGCGTTTAAGCCACATCGTGTAGATGACGGCATAGAAGAAGATGGTGAAGGCGAGCAGCGTGGCCGCCAGCCAGTCGACGAGCACGCCGAGCGCCATCACCGACAGCAAAGAAAGCACCAGCCCGAAGGCCAGTGCCTCGCCGGGCCGGACGCGGCCTGCCGGCACGGGGCGACCGGCGGTACGCTTCATCAGCCGGTCGATGTCGGCGTCGTACCACATGTTGAGCGCGCCGGAAGCGCCGGCGCCGATGGCGATCGCCAGGATCGCGGTGACCGCCAGCACCGGGTTGACCGCGACGGGTGCCGCCATCAGCCCGACAAACGCGGTGAACACCACCAGCGACATCACGCGCGGCTTCAGCAGCGCGAAAAAGTCGCCGGCGGTCGCCTCCGACATGGCGGCGACCGGCTGGTCCAGGGCTGTCTTGTCCACGAAAGCCATGCGTACGAAATCGCTTTCCGTTTGGCTGCCGCCGTCGGCCATGGCCGACGGCGCTTCTCAGATCGCTGCCGCGCTCACTTGATCTTCGGCAGCTGTTCCCACTGGTGATAGGGCGGCGGCGACGAAAGCTGCCACTCCAGCGTCGTCGCCCCTTCGCCCCACGGGTTGGCGCCGGCGATGCGCTTCTTCGAGAAGGCTTCGAAGATGCCGTAGAGGAACACGAACACGGCCAGGAACGACAGGTAGGAGCCGTAGGACGACACCATGTTCCAGCCCGCATAGGCGTCGGGATAGTCGATGTAGCGGCGCGGCATGCCGGCGAGGCCGAGGAAGTGCTGCGGGAAGAACACCAGGTTGACGCCGATGAACGTCATCCAGAAGTGGGTCCGGGCGATCACCGGCGAATACATGTAGCCGGTCATCTTGGGGAACCAGTAGTACCAGCCGGCGAAGATGGCGAAGACGGCGCCGAGCGACAGCACGTAGTGGAAGTGCGCGACAACGTAGTAGGTGTCGTGCAGCGAACGGTCGAGGCCGGCATTGGCGAGCTGCACGCCCGTGACGCCGCCGACGGTGAAGAGGAAGATGAAGCCGATCGCCCACAGCATGGGCGTGCGCATCGAGATCGAACCGCCCCACATGGTGGCGATCCACGAGAAGATCTTCACCCCGGTCGGCACCGCGATCACCATGGTGGCGAACACGAAGTAGCGCTGGGCGTCGAGCGAGATGCCGGTGGTGTACATGTGGTGCGCCCACACGACAAAGCCCACCGCGCCGATCGCCACCATGGCGTAGGCCATGCCGAGATAACCGAAGATCGGCTTGCGCGAGAAGGTCGACACGATGTGGCTGACGATGCCGAAGCCCGGCAGGATCAGAATGTACACTTCGGGGTGGCCGAAGAACCAGAACAGATGCTGGAACAGGATCGGATCGCCGCCGCCGGCCGGATCGAAGAAGGTCGTGCCGAAATTGCGGTCGGTGAGCAGCATGGTGATGCCGCCCGCCAGCACCGGCAGCGAGAGCAGCAGCAGGAACGCGGTGATCAGCACCGACCAGGCGAACAGCGGCATCTTGTGCAGCGTCATGCCCGGTGCGCGCATGTTGAAGATCGTGGTGATGAAGTTGATGGCGCCGAGGATCGACGAGGCGCCGGCGATGTGCAGCGACAGGATCGCCAGATCCATCGCCGGACCGGGCTGGCCGGAGGTCGAGAGCGGCGGATAGATCGTCCAGCCGCCACCCACGCCGTAGGCGCCCGCGGCGCTCGGCACGAAGGCAGACAGGATGAGCAGGAGGAAGGCGGGCGGCAGCAGCCAGAACGAGATGTTGTTCATGCGCGGAAACGCCATGTCCGGCGCGCCGATCATGATCGGCACCATCCAGTTGGCAAAGCCGCCGATCAGCGCCGGCATCACCATGAAGAAGATCATGATCAGCGCGTGGGCGGTGGTGAAGGCGTTGAACATGCTCTTGCCGCCGTCGATCGCGGCGTCGCCGCTGACGCCGTAGACCATCTCGGCGAGGCCGGTGAAGATCTGGATGCCCGGCTCGGCCAGTTCCCAGCGCATCATCACAGACAGGAAACCGCCGATGATGCCGGCGCAGATGGCGAAGATCAGGTAGAGCGTACCGATGTCCTTGTGGTTGGTCGAATAGACCCAGCGGACCCAGCCCTGCGGCTTATGATCGTGATGGTCGTCGTGAGCTGCAGCGCCTGCCATGTTCCGCTCCGTTCCCTAATTCCTTGGTACTTGCCGCGCGTCGCGTCAGTTGCCGGCGACCGCGACCGGCGAGGTGCCGTCCACGGCGGCCATCAGCGCCCTGTTGGCCCCGTTGAGGTCGGTCCGGGCTGCTGTAAGCCAGGTGTTATACTGCTCATCCGTCACGACACGGATGGCGATGGGCATGAACGCATGATCCTTGCCGCAGAGTTCCGAGCACTGGCCGTAATACAGGCCTTCCTTCTGGGCATTGAACCAGATTTCATTGATCCGGCCCGGCACCGCGTCGGTCTTGATGCCGAAGGCCGGCATGGCGAAGGCGTGGATGACGTCGGCGGCCGTGACCAACACGCGCACCGTCGTGTTCACCGGCACCACCACCTCGTTGTCGACCGCGAGCAGGCGCGGATATCTCGCCATGTCCTCCTTGCCGGCGGCGGCGCGGTCGGCCTCCTGCAGGATCGCCGCGTTGAACGAGAGCGGCTCCTCCATCTGGTATTCGTAGTCCCAGTTCCACTGGTTGCCGGTGGCCTTGATCGTGATCTTGGCCTCTTCCGGCGGGTTGTACTGGGCCGTCAGTAGCTGGAACGACGGGACTGCCAGGAACAGCAGGATGACCACGGGGCCGACGGTCCAGATCACCTCGATCATCGTGTTGTGGCTGGTCTTCGACGGCGTCGGGTTCACGCTCGCCCGGAACTTGACGATGCAATAGGCGAGCAACGCCAGCACCAGCAGCGTAATCGGAATGATGAACCAAAGCGTGTAGACTTCGAACCTCTCGATCTGCGCCATGATCGGCGTCGCGGCTTCCTGGAAGCGCATCTGCCAGGGGTGCGGCTGATCGGCAAGGGCGGCCGCCGCCGAGCCGAGGATGCCCGCCAAAGCACTGGCGCCGATCAGGATTCTCTTCATCGCCCTCTACTCTCCCGCTTCGATGCCCGTCACGCATCGGCATAGCCCGACCGCCGGTATGGAATCCCGGCCGCGTTTCGCTGGTTCAAACCATACTCTGTTTCCGACCGCAAGGAAGGAGGGTGGGGGGGTGTGCGGCATTTTTGCGCGCGATGCGCGAGACCGTCGCGAGCCCCGGCCCGGATCGACAACGTCGCTCTGGCCAATCCGCGGGGGTGCGCTTGCCGGCCGTATCGTGTAAATGCGGTTCGAATCGGCCGGGCCGGCTGGCCGGGTCAGCCACTTGTCCTATAGTTGCCATCATTGCGGCGGAAAGCGCCTTGATTCGCAGTGGAGCCTCCATGAGACCCGGCCTTTCAAAAGCCCTTGTTTGCCTTGTCGGCGTCGCCGGCCTGACCGTGGCGACCCTGACCGCCTATGCGCAGCAGCCCGGCAAGGTGAAGGAAACGCATGGCGCGTGGTCGATCATCTGCGATACGCCGGCCGGCGCCACCGCCGAGCAGTGCGTGATGATGCAGAACGTGATCGCCGACGACCGTCCGGAGATGGGGCTGTCGGTGGTGGTGCTGCGCACCGCCGACAACAAGGCCGAGATCCTGCGTGTGCTGGCGCCGCTCGGCGTGCTGCTGCCCAACGGACTCGGCCTCAACGTCGACGGCAAGGACATCGGCCGCGCCTATTTCGTGCGTTGCTTCGGTGACGGCTGCTATGCCGAGGTCATCCTCGAAAAGCCGCTGCTGGAGACGCTGAAGACCGGCAAATCGGCCACGTTCATCGTGTTCCAGACGCCCGAGGAAGGCATCGGCATTCCAGTCGACCTGTCCGGCTTCGGCGAGGGTTTCGCCGCCCTGCCCTGAGCTTGCGGACGGCTTTCTGCTGCCGCCGAACCGGCGTTCCCGGCCGGCGGTACATCATTCAAAAAGACTACTCGGAGGATTATCCATGAGCGAGATCTGGCTGCGCACGGGCGAAGCGACCGTACTGGCGGCGGAGGGACAGGCGACCGATGCGATGCCCGAAGTGGTGATCGGCTCGATCCGGGGCCCGGTCGGCCAAGCCTTCGCCTCGATGATGGGGCAGGTCAAGGGCCACACCCGCATGTTCGTGGTGCGCGACCTCAATCAGGCCGTCAAGCCCGCGACGATGATGACCACCAAGGTCACCATCAAGAACATGGCTTATGCCGAGCTGCTGGGCGGGGTGGTGCAGGCGGCGATGGGCGACGCCATCGTCGACTGCCTCGCCGACAACATCCTGCCGTGCGACCAGGCCGACGAATTGTGCATGATCATCACGGTCTGGCTCGACCCGCGCTGCGCCTCGGACGAGAACCTCGACCGCAAGGACCTCTACCGCACCAACTACGAGGCCACCAAGCTCGCGATTTCCCGCGCCATGAAGGGTGAGCCGACGGTCGAGGAACTGATCGCCAACCGCAAGACGGTTAAGCACTACGCGCTGGACGGCGTGATCGATTATTGAGCCTATCGAGGCTGGGCTGAAGCGGCGATGATCATCGCCGCTTCTTGGCCGCCTCGTATACTTCACCGCGCTCCCGCCTGCCGACAGTCACAACGATCACAGTTATCGTCGCGTCGTTAATGCGATAGACCAGCCGGTAACCGGCCTGGCGCAGCTTGATCTTGTAGTGATCGGGCATCCCATGCAACGCAGCGGCCGGAACGCGTGGATGCTCCAGGCGCTCCCGCAGTTTCTTGACGAACTGCGCGCGGACCGTCGCTCCAAGCTTGTCCCACTCCTTCCGGGAGGATGGCAGGAACTCCAGCCTAAAGGGCATCGATGTCGACCGGCTCTCCCTTCTCCTCCAAGCGCGCTTTGGCGATCTCAATCAGCGCGAGATCGTCCAGGCGATCAAGCATCGTCTCGTAGACATCCGCCGGCACCATATAGGCCATGACGCGGTTATGGTTGAGGATTGCGACCGGCTCGCCCTTGGCCGACTCCATCACGGAAGACGGGCTTTTGCGCAAGTCGGAGATGGACGCACTCAAAGTCGCTTCAATTCTCTGCATATAGGTAGGCCCTTTTAATCTATGTCTGGAAACATAGCAAATTCCGTACGAAATTTCGTGTTTTTTGTTCGTTCTCGTCAGCGGTTAGTTCGCAGCCACCGTCGACAGCCGCAGACCGAGTGCCTTCATCACCTTGGAGCCGGTTGCAAGCTCGGGATGGCCGTCCGCGCTCAAGGCGCGATAGAGCGACTCTCTCGACATTCCGGTTTCCTTGGCGATCTGCGTCATGCCGATGGCACGGGCGACGTCGCCCAAGGCCATCGAGACGAATGCAGGATCGTCATCTTCCATCGCTGCGTCGATGTAAGGCCGCGATCGCTTCGGGGCTATCGAGATGCTCGGCGGCATCCCAGTTCGTCGTTTCGATCGGCATTTTCATGCCTCCAGCGTAACACTCATTCCTCTCGCAGGTGGGAATCCGCCGCGCCCTCACCTATGTTCATGTCACGCATCGCATTCCCAGCCATCCGTATGGAACACACCCATGACAGACAGCCTGCTCAGCCGCTTCGACATCGACGAAAACGAGGTCAAGTCGCTGGTCGCCGACACCATTTCGGGCGCCGACGACGGCGAGCTTTTCCTCGAATACAGCGAGAGCGAGGCGCTGATGTTCGACAATGGCCGGCTGAAGACGGCCAATTTCAACACAGAGCAGGGTTTTGGCCTGCGCGCGGTCGCCGGTGACGCCACCGGCTACGCGCATTCGAGCGAACTGTCGCATGCTGCGCTGCTGCGCGCGGCCGACGCGGTGTCGGCCGTCAAAGGCGGCTATTCCGGCACGCTGGCGGAAGCGCCGCCGCGCACCAACCGGCACCTCTATGGCGAGGAGAATCCTACCGGCTCGCCGTCCTTCGAGGGCAAGGCCAAGCTGCTGCAGGAGATCGACGCATGGCTGCGCGCCGAGGATCCGCGCGTGCGCCAGGTAACGGCCTCGCTGGTATCGTCCTGGCAGCATGTCGAGATCGTGCGCGCCGACGGCCAGCTGGTGCGTGACGTCAGGCCGCTGGTGCGCATGAACGTCGCTGTCGTCGTCGGTGACGGCGACCGCCAGGAATCCGGCTCCTACGGCATGGGCGGCCGCAAAGGCTTTGGCGAGTTCCTGGTCGAGGACAGCTGGAAACACGCGGCGGAAGAGGCGCTGCGGCAGGCGCTGGTCAATCTCGAGGCCATACCCGCCCCGGCCGGCACTTTCGACATCGTGCTGTCGTCGGGCTGGCCGGGCGTAATGCTGCACGAGGCGGTCGGCCATGGCCTGGAAGGCGACTTCAACCGCAAGAAGACCTCCGCCTTCGCCGGCCTGCTCGGCCAGCAGGTCGCCGCCAAAGGGGTCACCGTGGTCGACGACGGCACGATTTCCGAGCGGCGCGGCTCGCTCACCATAGACGACGAAGGCACACCGACCAACCGCACCGTGCTGATCGAGGACGGCAAGCTGGTCGCCTATATGCAGGACCGCCAGAACGCCCGGCTGATGGGCATGAAGGCGACCGGCAACGGACGCCGCGAAGGTTATGCGCATCAGCCGATGCCGCGCATGACCAACACCTACATGACCGCCGGCGAGCATACGCCGGAGGAGATCATCGCCTCGGTCAAGAACGGCGTCTACGCCGTCTCCTTCGGCGGCGGCCAGGTCGACATCACCAGCGGGAAATTCGTGTTCGGCTGCACCGAGGCCTACATGATCGAGGACGGCAAGGTGACCCAGCCGATCAAGGGCGCCATGCTGATCGGCAACGGCCCCGACGCCATGCACCGCGTCAGCATGATCGGCAACGACATGAGGCTCGATACCGGCATCGGTATGTGCGGCAAGGCCGGCCAGGGCGTGCCGGTCGGCGTCGGCCAGCCGCATCTCAGGATGAACCAGATGACGCTGGGCGGCACGCGGGTGTAGGCAGACATTCCACCTGCAACCGGCGTTTCAATCTGTAGGTGCGCCGCGCATCATTCTTTAACCCTTCGCTAATAGGTCTGGGGCCCGGCAGGTTGCCGGGCTCGCCCCCTGCCGAAGGCAGGTCGCGGCAGCCAAACCTTCGGGCCCGCGCTCGGTGGCAGCATCGCGGGTGGGGAAATGCTCAAACTGGCGTTCTTGCTGATCGGCCCGCAAGCCTTCCAGGCGCGATGGTATGTCGTGGCGGCGCTCGGCGGTTTGCTCATCGGGCTCGCCCTGCTGCTGGCGACCAACGCATCTTCCGGCACCAGCAACTTCACCCGCGACGTGATCGGGCTGGCGTTCATCGCCAACGGCGGGCTGTCGTTGCTGGCCGGCTTGCCCGGCGGCATCAAGGGCCCCCCGAAGCTGGTAACGATACTGAAGGCGGCGGGCCTCGTGCTCATCGGCGGCCTTCTGCTCGATCTCTCACAGAATGCCGACGTCTGGTCGGCGATCCTATTCGGGGTAGCCTTCGGCCTCGACGGTATCTGGCGCCTGGTCTTCGCGCTGGTCGTGCGTTACCCACGCTGGCGCGTGATGGTGCTGGTCGCTTTCCTGGAACTGCTGCTCGCGCTCATCGTCATTGCCGGGTGGCCCCTCCCGCAAGGCCACAGCATGCATCTGTGCATCGCATTCATGCTGGGGCTGTGGGGCTGGCTGCTGGTGCGGCTGGGGCTGATGCTGCGCACGCTGGAGAGCGAGGTGGCGCTACTGGCATTGCCGCTGTTCGCCGGCCGCGGCTGGTACGACAATGCCCCCGTGCTGATCGATCCCGACAACGTCGAGCCGGTGGTGCACCCGCTCACGGTACGCGTCTGGACGCCGGTCGGTTCGTCCCACAGGGCGGAGCGCCGCCTGGTGGTGGACCGCTACATCGCCGCCGTCGACGGCAACGGCGTCATCTCCACCGGCCACGCGGCAATCGAGATGCTGCCCGACCTCTACATCAGTCACTACCCCGCCGAGGAGGTCGACAGGTCGCAGGGCGAGTTCCTGGCGAGGTTGCGCGGCACTACCGACAACGACTTCAGGGGCCGCTTCCAGCCGAGCTACGAGCAGGAATGCGGCGAGTGGTGCCCGGCGGACGCCTCGGTCGAGTTCCGGAATTACAATCCGCGCCGCCTGAGGGCGTTCTGGGCCGGCTACAAGCAGGACGACACCTACAATCTCACCAACCGCAACTGCTCGGTGCTCGTCGCTTCCGCCCTCGACGCCGCCCTCGAGGGTGCGCTTGCCAGCCGGTTTGCCTGGCTTCGCTTCGCCGGCCTGCTGCTCAATCCGGACATGTGGGTGGCGGCGGCGATCTGCCAGCGCGCCGACTCCATGACGTGGACGCCAGGGCTCGTGCTCGACTACGCCAAAACGATGGCCCGTATCGTCGAAGTCAGGGAGGCACGCTGGACAACGCGCCTCGCCGGTTTCGCGCGGCGGTTCCGGATGCTTGGCGGCAAGGCGGAGCACGCCTCATGAGCGCCGCGGCGGACCGGACAACGAAGTCGACGGTAGCCGGGCGCGTGGCGGTCATTGCCACGGCGACCATGTTCGGCCTGACCTACAGCCTCAGCGCCTCCCTGATCGCGCTCGACCTGACCGCGCGCGGGCTGAGCGAGGCTTTCGTCGGCGCCAACGCGGCGATGCACGCTGTCGGGGTACTGATCGTCGCGCTCATCCTGCCCCGCCTCGTCGCCATCGTCGGCATGCGGCGTCTCGTCGTGCTGGCGCTGGTGACGGCCGCGCTAACGCTTCTCGCCTTCCCGGCGCTGCCGCTGATCTGGCTCTGGTTCCCGCTGCGCCTGGTGCTCGGCATGGCCTCGGAGATCCTGTTCGTGCTGTCCGAGACATGGACCAACAGCTTGAGCACCGAGAAGACGCGCGCCCGCTCGATGGCCGCCTACACGGCGTCACTGTCCATCGGGTTCGCGCTGGGTCCGCTGGTGCTGTCGGTGGCGGGGACCCACGGTTTTGCGCCCTATGCGATCGGCGCGTTAGTGGCATTGGCCTCCACCGCGTTCGTCGTCTCGCCACTGGTGGAGGAACCCGTGTTCGAGAAGCCTGAGGCCGGCGGCCTCCTGCGCTTCATGCGCCTTGCGCCGGTGGCGATCTCCGCGACCGTGCTCAATGCGGCAATCGAGACGGCCGGCCTCTCCTTCCTCGCCCTCTACGCCATCAACCTCGGCTGGCCGGAAAGCCAGGCGACGCAGCTTATGTCGTGCATGATGATCGGCGCGATCCTGCTGCAGTTGCCGATCGGCTGGCTCGGCGACAAGATGAACCGGACGAGGCTCCTCGTCGCGCTCGCCGCCACGGCCGCGGCGGGAGCCTTGGTCTGGCCGCTGGCGCTTCGCAGCGAGATCGTAACCTATGCGGTGCTTTTCCTGTGGGGCGGCGCGTTCGTCGGCATCTACACGATCGTGCTGACGATCGTCGGCAGCCGCTTCAAGGGGACGGAACTCGTCGGCATTTATGCGGCCATGGGCCTGATGTGGGGCGTCGGCGCCCTTGCCGGACCGCTTCTGGCCGGCGCGGCAATGCAGGTTGCCACACACGGCCTGACCTTCTTCGCTGCCGCGGCCTGCGCGGCGTTCATGCTGTTCGCGATTATGAAGAGCCGTACGGGAGGATGACAAAGCGCTCGAACAGCGGATGCGGCGAGATTCGCTTGAAGCCAGATATCAAGCCGGATCGAGCGAAATAGAAGTCGACGTACGCTCTACCGCCGCTTCTTCGGCTTCTCCAGCAGCGCCACCGCCTCGACGTGCGGCGACCACAGGAACTGGTCGACCGGAGTGACGGTTCTCAGGGCATAACCGCCACCGATCAATATGCCGAGGTCGCGCGCCAGCGTCACCGGATTGCAGGAAACGGCCGCGACGTAAGGCACGTCCGAGCGGGCGAGCTGTTTCGACTGGTCTTCCGCACCGGCGCGCGGCGGGTCGAAGACGACGCCGTCATAGGTGTCGAGTTCCTTGAAGGTCAGCGGCCGGCGGAAAAGGTCGCGTTTTTCCTGGGTCACGCGCTTGAGGCCGGTGGCGCCGCGGAAGCCGCGGTCGAGCGCGGCAAGCGCCGCCGCGTCGGCCTCCACCGCATGCACTTCGGCGCCCTTGGCCAACCGCAAGGCAAACGCGCCCGCGCCGGCGAACAAGTCGGCCACTTTTCGCGCCCGCTTGAGATGGGCAAGCACGAGATCGGCCATCGTCTGCTCGGCCGCCGCCACCGCCTGCAGAAAGCCGCCGGGCGGGGGCGCCACCACCGCCGTGCCGAACTCGATGAGCGGCTTCTTCGGCTCGATGACGATCTCGCCGTCGACGGAAAGCCGCGCCAGCCCTTGGCGCAGCGCAAACTCCGCGGCGGCACGGCGGGTCGCCTCCGGCATCATGCCGGAACCGGCCAGGGCGATGTCGAGGCCCGACGCCGTGTCCGTCACCGTCAGGTGAAACGCGTCACGCGTCGTGCCGACCAGCGCCGCAAGCGCGCGCAGTGCCGGCAATGCCGCCTCGATGCGCGGCAGCACCACCGGGCACTCGGCGATGTCGATGATGGTGTGCGAGGCGGCGCGGTTGTAACCCAGCACCGCGCCCTTTTCGGTTCGGCGGGCCGACAGCACGGCGCGGCGACGCGAGCGCGGCCGCCCGTGCACCGTCTCCGAAACGGCAGCCGCGATCTTGCGCGCCGCCAGCGCATTCACCACCTTGTCGCGCTTCCACGCACGGTATGGCGGGTCGGCCAGATGCTGGATGGCGCAGCCGCCGCATTCGCCGAAATGCCGGCACGCCGGCTCGACGCGCTCCGGAGATGTTTCGAGCAGCGCAAGCACGGTGCCGCGCTCCCCCTCGACCGCCGCGTTGACACGCTCGCCCGGCAAGGCGAACGGCACGTAGACCGGCCCGCGCTCGGTATCGGCGACACCGTCGCCCTGCGCGCCCAGCCTGTCGATGACGAGCGTCGTCATGTGCGGTCCCTGACGGCGCCGAGCAGGAATTCGCGGTTGCCGTCGCCGCCCTCGATCGGCGAGGGACAGAGGCCGAGCGCGCGCCATCCCGGCATCGCATTCAGCCAGGCGGCGATGTCTCCGGCGACACGCGGCCCGTCTTCCGGGTCCTTCAACAAACCACCCTTGCCGATCGCCGCTCGGCCGACCTCGAACTGCGGCTTGACCAGAAAAAGCCCCCTCGCCCCGGCAGCGGCAAGGTCGAGCGCCGGCGGCAGCGCCAGCTTCAGCGAAATGAAGCTGACGTCGCAGACGAGGAAATCCGGCGCCTCGCCATCGAGATCGGCGCTGGCCAGGGCACGGGCGTTGAGCCCCTCGCGCAGGGCCACGCGCCGGTCGGCGCGCAGCACCGGGTCGATCTGGCCGTGGCCGACGTCGATCGCGAACACTTTTGCCGCGCCTCGCTCGAGCAGCACCTGCGTAAAGCCGCCGGTCGAGGCACCGATGTCGAGCGCGACGCCGCCGGCCGGGTCGAAACCGAAATGCGCCAGCCCGGCGACCAGCTTCAGCGCGGCGCGCGACACGTAGGCGGCGGCCGGGTCGTCGACGTCGATAGGTGCATCCGCAGCAATCGCCGCGCCGGCCTTGCGCGCCACCACGCCGGCGACACGCACGGTTGCGCGCTCGATCGCGTCGCGGGCGCGCGAACGGCTGTGGAAGAAGCCGCGCCGCACCAGCACCTCGTCCAACCGCAGTTTGGTGTCCGCTGTCATCGACTGTCCTTGGCGAAAGCCGGGCCGGAAGGCAAGCGCGGTAATGGAAACGCCCTGTCGGGGACCGTTTACTTTTCCGCTGAAAAGCAGCGGCTGTTCACGCGCGAGCGGAAAGTGTCCTGTCCCCTCAGAACTCGATGATGCGCGACACGGTCTTCGACGACAGCGCCGGCAGGTCTTCCATCGTCGGCCTGAGGTCGTCGGAGTAGGTCAGGATCGAACCCGCGGATTGGGCTTCCGCAACGTCGTCCGCGGCCAGTATCTGCCAGGACGGCGTGGCTACCCCCGGCGCCGGCGGCTCGGGCGGCATGACGAAGGCCGGCTTCTGCCCGAACTTGAAACCCGGGCGGATGTCGCCGATCTTGCCGGCGATCACGTCCATCGCCGCCTTTTCCAGCTTGATATCATATTTCAGCTGTGCGCCGGCAGGCGCCGAAAGCGCCGGCACCAAAGCCAAACCAAGCAGAAAAACCTTTCCGGCCATAGCCACCCTCTCGCCGCGCGCGAGTATCGATGGCGGCCGCTAACATCCGGCCAAGAAAGACGGTAAGCAAACGGCAAATCCGCCGCCGACTTGATTAACGCCGCGGAAGATTTGCAAGTGCAGCGGTCATATCGACACAAGTCGAGGCGTTACCGCGTTCAGACCAAATCGATGAGGGTTACGCGTCTATGCGGTGGCGGAGCGCGCCGAACGCCCGAGTGCCCGGAACACCGCGCGCACGATTCCGGCGCTGTCGAGCCCGGCGTCGGCATACATCTTTTCCGGCTTGGCCTGATCGGTGAAGGCGTCCGGGAGAATCAGCGGCCGCATTTTCAGGCCCTGTTCCAGCAGCCCCTCGCGCGCGAGGAAATGCAGCACCTGGCTGGCGAAGCCGCCGATGGCGTTTTCTTCGACCGTGATCAGCACCTCGTGTTCGCCGGCCAGCCGCCGCACAAGGTCCTCGTCGAGCGGCTTGGCGAATCGCGCGTCGGCGACCGTGGTGGACAGGCCGGAAGCGCTCAGTTCCTCGGCGGCGAGCAGGCAGTCGGCCAGCCGCGTGCCGAAGGACAGCAGCGCCACCTTGCTGCCCTCGCGCAACACGCGCCCCTTGCCGATGTCGAGGAACACGCCGCGTTCCGGCATGTCGACGCCGACGCCGTTGCCACGCGGATAGCGGAACGCGATCGGGCCCTCGTCATAATCCGCGGCGGTGCGCACCATGTGGCGCAGTTCCGCCTCGTCGGCGGCGGCCATCACCACGAAACCCGGCAGGCTGGCGAGATAGGTCGTGTCGAAGGCGCCGCAGTGGGTCGGGCCATCCGCACCGACGAAACCGGCGCGGTCGATCGGAAACCGCACCGGCAGCTTCTGGATGGCGACGTCGTGCACGACCTGGTCGTAGGCGCGCTGCAGGAAGGTCGAATAGATCGCCGCAAACGGCTTCAGGCCCTCGGCGGCGAGGCCGGCGGCGAAGGTGACGGCATGCTGCTCGGCAATGCCGACGTCGAAGGTACGCGACGGAAACGCCTCGCCGAAGAGGTCGAGGCCGGTACCGGACGGCATGGCGGCGGTGATCGCGACGATGCGCTCGTCCTCGCGCGCCTCCTGAATCAGGCTGTCGGCGAACACTTTCGTATAGCTCGGCGCGTTGGCCGGGGCCTTGGCCTGCGCCCCGGTGATCACGTCGAACTTGTTGACGCCGTGGTACTTGTCGCTCGCGGCTTCCGCCGGGCCATAGCCCTTGCCCTTCTGGGTAACGACGTGGATCAGCACCGGCCCGTCGCCATTGTCGCGGACGTTCTTCAGCACCGGCACGAGATGATCGAGGTTGTGACCGTCGATAGGGCCGATGTGATAAAAGCCTAGCTCCTCGAACATGGTGCCGCCGGTCACGTAGCCGCGGGCATGCTCGACGGCGCGGGTGACGGCGCGGTCGACGCGCTTGCCGAGCTTGGACGTCAGCTTCTTGCCGAGGTCGCGGAACCCCATATAGGTGCGGCCGGAGGCGAGCCGCGCCAGATAAGCGCTCATCGCGCCGGTCGGCGGGGCGATCGACATGTCGTTGTCGTTGAGGATGACGATCAGGCGGGCATTCAGCGCGCCGGCATTGTTCATCGCCTCATAGGCCATGCCGGCGGACATGGCGCCGTCGCCGATCACGGCGATGACGTTGTTCCTGCCGCCCTTCAGGTCACGCGCCACAGCCATGCCCAGGCCGGCCGAGATCGAGGTTGAGGAGTGCGCGGCGCCGAACGGATCGTAGACGCTCTCGGCCCGCTTGGTGAAGCCGGAGAGGCCGTCCTCCTGCCTCAGCGTGCGGATGCGGTCGCGGCGGCCGGTGAGTATCTTGTGCGGGTAGGCCTGGTGGCCAACGTCCCAGATCAGCCGGTCGTCCGGCGTATCGAACACGTAATGCAGCGCCACCGTCAGTTCGACCACGCCGAGGCCTGCGCCGAGATGGCCACCGGTGCGCGACACCGCGTCGATCAGTTCGGCGCGCAGCTCTTCCGCGACCTGGCTCAACTCGCTTTCCGGCAAGCCACGAAGATCGGCCGGAATCCGAATCGTGTCGAGAAGGGGGGTCGTCGGGGGCTGGTTCAATTCTTTCGCCTGCACGTGTCTTTATTGCCTGCACGCAGGATCAAGTCGAACGGACATAAGGACTAAACCGCGCCTTGTAAATGCGCGACGGTGACGCGGGCCCGGTCAGGCCAGGCGCCTCAACCTTCCGGCAGCGGAATGAATTCCTCCTCGTCGCCGGGCACGATGTCGAAGCGGCCGGTCTTCCACTCCTGTTTGGCCTGCTCGATGCGTTCCTGCGAGGAGGATACGAAGTTCCACCAGATGTAGCGCTTGGAGCCGAGCGAGGCGCCGCCGAACAGCATGAAATGCGCGCCGGCTTCCGAGGCTACGACGATCTCGTCGCCGGGCCGGAACACCAGCAGCCGGTCCGACGGAAAACGGTCGCCGGCGATGTCGACGAGACCGTCGAGCACGTAGATGGCGCGCTCCTCGGCATCTGCCGGGATGGCGACGCTGGCGCCAGCCGCCAGCCGGATGTCGGCGTAGAGCGTCTCGCTCGCGGTGCGCACCGGCGAACGCAGGCCGGAGAAACCACCGATCACCACACGCCCGGAAACGCCGCCGTCGTCGAAGGTCGGCAGCACGGCGCTGCCGGTGTTCTCGAAGGTGGGCGCCACCTCTTCCTTGTCCTCGGGCAACGCGATCCAGGTCTGCAGGCCCGACATCGACATCGGCGCGCCGCGCAATTCCTCCGGCGTGCGTTCGGAATGCACGATGCCGCGGCCGGCCGTCATCAGGTTCACGTCGCCGGGCTCGATCACCATCTCGGTGCCGAGCGAATCGCGGTGCCGGATCCTGCCGTCGAACAGGTAGGTGACGGTGGCGAGCCCGATATGCGGATGCGGCCGCACGTCGAGCGCCTGGTCGGCGCGCAGGATCGCCGGGCCCATGCGGTCGAAGAAGATGAACGGCCCGACCAGCCGGCGCTTGGCCGTCGGCAGGGCGCGGCGCACCTCGAAGCCGCCGAGGTCCTTGGCGTTGGGGATCACCATCAGTTCGATGGCATCGCAGGCGAAGGCGTCGCCTGGCTGGGGGTCGTTACCTGGAAAGAAGCTCATGACCCATCATGGTCCGGCTTGCCTGGACTGCCAAGGGGCGAGCCGGTGAACAAACCGTCATCCCAGCAGCAGCGTCAGCGCGCCTACAGCAAGCGAGGCGTAGGTGCCCACCATTCCAGGCGCACTCAATGGCGTCTTGGCCGTCATGATACCGGCGAAGTGGAGGCAACGCCCGACCACCAGCAAGCCGGCGATCGTGACCAGCAGAATGAATGGTGCCTGCCGGTATTCGGCGAGGGCCAGCACGATCAGGGCCAGGGGCACGTACTCGGTGAAATTGCCTTGTGCCCGGATGCGCCGCATCAAGGTCGGATCGTCGCTGAGGCCGATTTTTACGCCCACCTTCTTGCGCCGCAGGCTGACCGAGACACTGAGCGCGACCAGCGAGACGGCGGCCAACGCCGCGACCGCGGATGTAAGCGGGAACATGGCCTCTCCTCCCACAAGAACGTTCGGCGCAGCATCGCATCCTAACTTGCATTTTGCAAGTTAGGATGCGATGCTGCTTTCCATGATCAGGTTTCGCTCCGGCTGTCCCATCGCCTCGGCGCTCGACATCGTCGGCGACAAGTGGTCGATGGTGATCATTCGCTCGATGGTCGTAGGCGCCACGAGCTACTCGGACTTTCTCTCCACACCCGAACGCATCGCCACCAACATCCTGGCGGAGCGCCTGCGACGGCTGGAGGAGGCCGGACTGATCCGGCAGACCCAGGCACGGCACGGTTCTGCTCGCGGAGCTTATGCGCTGACGACAAAAGGCGCGGCGCTGATCCCCGCGCTGCAGGCGCTGGCCCGCTGGGGCGAAGACCAATTGCCCGACCGCTGGGCGGCACCGGATCGCTTCTATGCGGCGCGGCCCGCAGACTTCGACGGCAACCTGGATGTCGCCCCGGCGCCCTGATCGAGGCCGTGCCCGAAGGGTCATGCTCCTCGCGCGCCGCGGCCACGGCCCATCACGGCGAAGGCTTCACGGTCCAGGGAGGAAGACCGAACCTCAGGTGGTCTCGAACACGATTTTCGGAAAACGCTGCGCCGACCGGGCCCGCGCCTTGGCGGCCTCGACCGCGCGGTCGCGCGGCTCCTGCGTGGTTTCGAGCGAGTGGAGAAGCTCCTGCGCGGCCGCGGCGATCGTCTCTACCGCGCGGTTGAAGGCGTCCTCGTTGCGCTTCGACGGTTTCGTCGAGCCGCTCACCTTGCGCACGAACTGCAGTGCCGCGTCACGGATTTCGGCGTCGGTCGCCGGCGGGTCGAAATTGAACAGGTTCTTGATGTTGCGGCACATCGGCAGCCTCCTTGCCTATGGCTTGTTCTCGGGATCGCGCGCGATCCGCAGCGTCGCACCGTCGGAACGTGTCACCTCGATGATGGTTTCGACGCGGACCAGCCGGCGGTCGATGTCATCGACCTTCCCAGCGAGCTTGTCGACATTCCGTTCCAGCCTTTCAACCTTGCCAGTAAGCTCCACGACCGTCTTGAGACCGGCCATGATGTCGCCTAACGCACTCATACGCGCCGCCGCTCGGCAAGCTCTTCCAGCGTTTTCTCAATTTTGGCGTTGGTACGGTCAACCGCAAGCGATGCCCGCTCGGCACTTGCCCGGAATTCGCGAGCCAACACGGCCAATTCCTCCAGCTGGCGCATCTCTTCCGGGTCGTAGGCCAGCACCGACCGGCGAACAACCTCGCCCACGGAAAGCCCTGCCTTTCGGGCTTTCGCCTCAAGATTTGACTTCTCGCCCGGGGTCATCAGGGTCACGACCCGTGCGGTCGCGGTTTCACGGCCAACATCCATGTCGACCTCCTATGCACATGACATTATCATAGTCACAGGTCGGAGGCCTTTCAAGGCAAGGCCGCGCTCAGCGCGTCATGCTACTCCCCGTCCAGCGGCTCCACGCCCACCGGCTTGCCCTCCCGCGACAGGCGGATCTTCTCCACCTTGTCCTCGGCCGCCTTCAGCAGCCGGTCGCAATGCGACTTCAGCGCCTCGCCGCGCTCGTAGATGCGGATCGACTGGTCGAGCGGCACGTCGCCGCGCTCCAGGTCGTCGACGATGCGCTCCAGCGCGTCCAGCGCCTGCTCGAAGCTCATGGCCTTGATGTCGGCGTTCGGTTCCTCGGCCATGCTCTATCCCTTCATCAATCGCCGGACGTGAGCGCCGACGGAGGAGGACAGGCCCTCCAGGTCGTAGCCGCCCTCCAGCAGGCTCACCAGCCGGTTGCCGGCGCTTTTGCCCGCGCGCTCCAGCAACTGGCCCGTCGCCCAGTCGAAATCGTCCTCGGTCAGATAGATTTCCGCCAGCGGGTCGCGGTGATGCGCGTCGAAGCCGGCCGAGATGATGATCAGGTCCGGCGAAAACGCGTCGATCGCCGGCAGCACGCGGCCGCGGAACGCCTCGCGGAACAGGTCGCTGCCGGTACGCGGCGACAGCGGCGCGTTGACGATGTTGCCGGCGCCGGTCTCGTTCTTCGCGCCGGTGCCGGGGTAGAGCGGCATCTGGTGCGTCGAGCAGTACAGCACCGACGGGTCGTCCCAGAAAATGTCCTGGGTGCCGTTGCCGTGATGGACGTCCCAGTCGACGATGGCGACGCGTTCGGCGCCGTGGCCGCGCTGGGCGTGGCGGGCGGCGACCGCCGCCGTGTTGAACAGGCAGAACCCCATCGCCGTGCTTTTCTCGGCATGGTGGCCGGGCGGCCGGGCGGCGACGAAGACGTTGCTGGCCTTGCCGGCGAACACGTCGTCGACAGCGGCGTTGGCGGCGCCGACGGCGCGCACGGCCGCCTCCCAGCTTTTCGGGCTGACCGAGGTGTCGGCGTCGACGGCGCGGATGCCGCTTTCGGGGATAGCCTTGCGCACCGCCTGCACGTGGCGCTCCGGATGGGCGTACAGGATCGTCGCCTCGTCGGCCAACGGCGCTTCGGCGCGGTCGAGCGCGGCAAAGGCCTCGTCGTCGAGCACGCGCGCGATGGCACGCAACCTGTCCGGCCGCTCGGGATGGCCGGGCGGCGTCAGGTGTTCGAGGAAGACCGGATGCGTGTAAAGCTTGGTGGCCATGGCCCGATATAGGGCGAGTCCCGGTGGAACTCCAGCCGAGCGCCCGGTTCATCCCAAGCTTGTCCGGCAGGATCGAGCCATAGGCAAACACGACATGGAATCGTCGGACAGGCGCTAGGCATCAGCGTGTCTCGCGCCTAAAGTCCTGCCCGTCCGGTGCCCGCTGTCGGCGGGAGAATCGGGAACACGGTGAAAATCCGTGGCGTGCCCAACGCTGTGAGGGGGACCGCGCCGGTAGATGCCACTGCCTTCAGGCGGGAAGGCGCCGGGCGCGGGTCGATCCCGAGCCAGAAGACCGGCCGGACGCGAAAAAGTCATCCGCAAGGCCGGGCGGATCGACTTGTCCACACGTCGCAAGGGGACAAGCGATGAACGAACACGCCGTGCCACCCGTGCATGCCTTCGATGCCGCCGAACGCGAGGCCGTCTACCGCGCCATCTCCACGCGCCGCGACGTCCGCGCCCATTTCACCGGCCAGCCTGTCGACGACGCCTTGCTGGCGCGGCTGCTGGCGGCAGCGCATCACGCTCCGTCCGTCGGTTACATGCAGCCGTGGAATTTCCTTGTCATCCGCGATGCGGCGCGCCGCGAACAGGTGCGAGAGCTGTTCCTGTCGGCGCGCCAGGAGGAGGCGCGCCACATCGCCGGGGACAGGCAGGCGCTCTACCGCACCACGCGGCTCGAGGGCATCTGCGAAAGCGCGCTCAACCTGTGCGTCACCTGCGACCGCGGCCGCGCCGCGTCCTCTCCGCTCGGACGCTGGCACAACCCGCAGATGGATCTCTACAGCACCGTCTGCGCCGTCCAGAACTTCTGGCTCGCCGCCCGCGCCGAAGGTGTCGGCGTCGGCTGGGTGAGCATTCTGGACGAGGCTGCGCTGAAAGTTCTGCTCGGCATTCCCGAGCATGTCGCCGTGGTCGCCTATCTCTGCGTCGGGCGCGTCTCGGCCTTCGCGCCGCGGCCTGACCTGGAGGCGCAGGGGTGGCGCAGGCGCCTGGCGCTTACCGACCTCGTCATGAGCGAACGATTCGGCGGCGACGGCGAAGCGGTCCTGAAGCACGAGATCGGCAAGCTGGCCGGCTGAACGCCGCCGAGTTCCGACGATCACTCCAGCCGCTCCGGGAAGCCGGGGGCGCGCAGGTCGGTGGCGAGCGCATCCTCCAGCAGGCGCACCACGCCGGTCGACTGGGCGTCGCCACCATAGGCTGCGCGGGCACGCTCGAACGTCTCGCGGGTGAGGCCGGCAAGCTCGAGCGGCACGCCGAAGTCGCGGCCGAAATCCATGGCGAAACCGAGATCCTTCAGCGCCAGATCCATGGTGAAGGCGATGTCGTAGCTGCCGTTGAGGATGAGTTGGCCCTCTGTCTCGTGCACGAAACTGTTGCCGGAGCTGGCGCGGATCGCAGCCCACGCCTGCGCCAGGTCGAGGCCGCCGCGTTTCGCCAGCATCAGCGCCTCGCCGTCGGCGACGAGATGGATGAAGGCCAGCATGTTGGTAATCACCTTGATCACCGCGGCCGAGCCGAGCGGTCCCATGTGGAAGAGTTTTCCGCCGAGCGCATCGAGCGCCGGCCGGTGTCGGGCGACGAGGTCGGCATCGCCGCCGGCAAGCAGCGTGATCTCGCCGCGCGCCGCCAGATGCACGCCGCCGGTAACCGGCAGCTCCAGCGTGCGCACGCCTTTCCCGGCGGCCAGCCCGGCGAGGCGCAGCAGCTCGTCGCGGCCAAGCGTCGACATCTCGATCCAGGTGGCGCCCTCGGCCATCGACGGCAGGAACGACCGCAGCACCCGCTCGCTCACCTGCGGCGACGGCAGGCAGGTGATCACCGCGTCGCAGGCAGCCGCCAGTTCCGCCGCCGACGCCGCCCATGTCGCGCCCTCCGCGAGCAGCGGCCCGGCATTCGCCGGCTCGCGGTCGTGCACGACCGGCGCGAAACCGGCGCGGCACAGGTTCTGGGCCAGCGGCCGGCCGAGATTGCCCAGCCCTATGAAACCGTAGCGCATTCTTTTCCCCTCGATCGCGGCAACCACGCACCATCACATGAAAACTCACGCAAGTGTGTGTCGCCCAGCCTCGATCCGGACGCGATGACACCGATATTTTGGCAGATGACCCCGGACACCATCCTCCGCCGCGCTTCCGCAACGCTGATCGCCCTCGCACTCGCCACCGCGACGGCGCTGGCGGCGGAGCCGCCGCGCTCCGGCCATCCGGTGTTCGACCGCGCCGTGCGGCTGGTCATGAGCGAGTTCTACGACGCAAAAGCCCTCGACACATTCGTCGAGGCGGTGCGGCGGCAGGTGGACGACCCGCGCGCGCCGATCACCGCCGACAGCCCGCCGGCGCGCGTCGACGCGGCGATCGATTCGCTGCTTTCCGGCCTCGGCGTTTCGCATGTCGGCCGCTTCCGGCCCAACACCATCGATTATTACGAGCTCTCCGACGTCTTCCGCTTCGCCATCCGCAACGACCGCCGCCGCCTGTTTCCGCCGGACGGCGAGGTCGGCTATCCCGGCATCGGCATGATCACCCGGGCGGCCGACGGGCGCCTGTTCGTCAGCGACGTCTACGACGGTTCGCCGGCCGAAAAGGGCGGGCTGCTTGCCGGCGACGAGATCATCTCGGTCGACGGCGCGCCCTATCACGAGATCGATTCGTTCAAGGACAAGGTCGGCGGCAGCGTCGAGGTCACGCTGCGCCGCGAGCGCGATGCCGCGCCGATGACCGTCAAGGTTGAGGTGACACGGCTCAAGCCGCTGCCGACGTTCGAGCGGGCGATCGCCGACAGCGCCGCGGTCGTCGAGCGCGACGGCCGCAAGATCGGCTATATCCGCGTGTGGACGCTGGCCGCCAACCGCTCGATGGACGAGGTGGCGGAAGCGCTCGCCGAAGGCCCGCTCAAAGACGCCGACGGGCTGGTGCTCGACCTGCGCGGCCGCTGGGGCGGCGGCAGTTCCGATGCGGCCGAGCTGTTCCTCGGCGACACGCCGCCGTTCCGGCTGGTCCCTCGCAGCGGCGAACCGATGCTCGCCAACGTCCGCTGGAAGCGGCCGGTGGTCGCCCTTATCGACGAAGGCACCCGCAGCGGCCTCGAAGTGTTTGCCTATGCGCTGAAGGCCAACGGCATCACGCTCGTCGGATCGCGTTCGGCCGGCGCCCTGCTTGCCGGCCGTGCCTTCCTGCTGCCCGACGACAGCCTGCTCGAGCTGGCGGTGTCGGACGCGGTGATCGGCGACGACATCCGCCTCGAAGGAACCGGCATCGAGCCCGACGTCGCGGTGCCGTTCAGCCTCCCCTACGCCGCCGGCAGGGACCCCCAGCGCGACGCGGCCGTCGAGGAGATGCGGCGCATTCTCGCGCGCGGGTGACCGCAGTTCGCGGCCGGCCACCCCGCACTAGGACGGCCGTCGCGCCAGAAAACCTTGCAGCATGGCCTTGAACGCCGCGACGGCTTTTTTCGACGTCGCCTCCGGATCGTCCGAATTGGCGATCCACTGGGCCGCATAGGCGGACGCGCCGCTGACCAGCCGTGCCATCGCCTCGGCATCGAGGTCGGCGGAGACGATTCCTTCCTCCTGCAGCCGGGTCACGCTTTGCGTCAGCGAGGTGATGCAGGCGTTGGCGCTTTCGCGCAATGACGGGTCGCCCAGCACCGCCGGCGCGTCGCAAAGCACGATGCGCTGGATTTCCGGCTCAAGCGCCATCTCGATATAGGCCACGGTTTCGTCGACGAAACTCTGCCAGCGGTCCGACGAGCCCGCCGCCGCGACCTGAATGCGGTCGTTCATCTCGGCGTCGATCTGCAGCACCACCGCCTCCAGCAGGCCCTTCTTGTCGCCGAAATGATGGTAGAGCGCGCCGCGCGTCAGCCCCGCCGCGGCGGTGAAGTCGTCCATCGAGGCGGCGGCGTAGCCTACCGTGCCGAAGGCGTGGCGGCCGGCGGCCAGCAGTTTCGCCCTGGTCTCGGCGATCATCTCGCTGCGCGGTCTGTGGGCCATCTTCTTCCTTCGCATACGCGGCGTATATTTTTTCACATACGGCGCGTATATTAATTGACATACGGTGCGTATGCAATTATCTCGTTCGCATACGCCACGTATGTAAGTGGCGCATCCTCGTAAGTCCAGGAGCGTTTCATGCGCAATCCCTATAGCGAGATTTTCAAGGCCCCGGGCGCCAAGGGTTTCGCCGCCGCCGGGTTCTTCGCACGCCTGCCGATCGCCATGGCGCCGATCGGCATCGTCGCGATGCTGTCGCAGACCCATGGCGAATACTGGCTGGCCGGCGCCGTGTCGGCCACCTACGCGCTTACCAACGCCATGGTCGCGCCGCAGATATCGCGGCTGGTCGACCGCCTCGGCCAGACCCGCGTGGTGGCGCCTGCCACCATCGTTTCCGTACTTGCCTTCGCCACGCTGGTGGCCGGCGCGCACCTGCAGTGGCCGACCTGGACGCTGTTCGCCTCGGCGCTGCTGGCGGCGGCGATGCCGAGCATGCCGGCGCTGCTGCGCGCCCGTTGGACCGAAATCTTCCGCGACCGTCCCGAACTCAACACCGCCTTCGCCTTCGAATCGGCAGCGGACGAGCTGGTCTACATCGCCGGGGCGTCGCTGTCGGTCGGCCTCAGCGTCGCGCTCTTTCCCGAAGCCGGCATGCTGGTCAGCACGCTGCTGCTCGCGTTCGGCACCGCCGCCTTCATCGTCCAGCGCTCGACCGAGCCGAAGGTACGGCCGGTCGACGAGCTCCGGCGCGGCTCGGCCATCGCACTCAGGCCGGTACAGATCATCACCTTCGCGCTCATCTTCGTCGGCGCCATCTTCGCCACCGCCGAGGTCAGCACCGTGGCGATCACCAAGGAACTCGGCCAGCCCACCGCCGCCAGTCTCGTCATCGGCGTCTACGCGCTCGGCTCGTTCGTCGTCGGCCTGGTCATCGGCGCGCTTACCCTGACGATGCCGCTGCAGCGCCAGCTCGCCATTGCCGTCGGCATCGTGGCGCTGACGACCGTGCCGCTGCTCGTCGCCGACACCGTGCCGCTGCTCGCCTTCGCCGTGTTCGTCAGCGGCATCGCCATCTCGCCGACCTTCATCACCGCCTTCGGCCTGATCGAGCGGCGCGTGCCGGCGGCCATGCTGACGGAAGGCGTCACCTGGGTCATGACCGGCATCGGCATCGGCATGGCGCTCGGCTCGTTCGCCGCCGGCTGGATAGTCGACAATTTCGGCGCCCAGAACGGCTTTTGGGTCTCGGTGGCGGCCGGAACGATCGCGCTGCTCACCGTGCTGCTCGGCCAGCGGACACTCGCCGGCTGCAGCGACGGCTCCTGCCAGGACGTGGCGCTGCAGCCGGCGGAGTGACCGCAACCACGACCCAGCAAAGGCCGGCGCCGCAGCCGGCCTTTGCTTTTTCAGGCCGACGCGAGTTCCCCCTCTCCGTCTCGGGCTTCGCCCGAGCCACCTCTCCCCACATCCGTGGGGCGAGGAACCGTTGCCGGAACGCCGGCGCTTCTCCAGCTTGAGTTCCTCTCGCCCGCAAAGCGGGGGAGAGGTGGCTCGGGCGAAGCCCTAGACGGAGAGGGGGAGTTCAATATGCGAGGTCTCGGACGTCGTCCGGCACACCCTCCCCCACTCCACCCTTGACCTCGCCGCCTCGCCGCCATACGGCCCTGCGCATTCCCAAAGGCAGGATCGAGGCGCATGAACGTTCTTCTCATCGGCTCCGGCGGACGCGAGCATGCGCTGGCCTGGAAGCTCGCCGCCTCGCCGATGCTGACGAAACTCTATGCCGCGCCAGGCAATCCCGGCATCGCCCGCGAGGCCGAAATCGTCGCGCTCGATGTCGGCGACCATGCCGCGGTCGCTGCCTTCTGCAAGGACAAGGCGATCGACCTCGTCGTCGTCGGACCGGAGGCGCCGCTGGTGGCCGGCCTCGCCGACGATCTGCGCGCTGCGGGTATCCGCGTCTTCGGCCCGTCGAAGGCCGCGGCGCAACTGGAAGGCTCCAAGGGTTTCACCAAGGACCTGTGCGCCCGCTTCAACATTCCGACCGGCGCCTACGGCCGCTTCACCGACGCGGCCGCCGCCTCGGCCTATGTAAAGGCGAAAGGTGCGCCGATCGTCGTCAAGGCCGACGGTCTTGCCGCCGGCAAGGGCGTCACCGTCGCCATGAGCGTCGAGGAAGCTTTGGCCGCCGTCGCCGCCTGCTTCGACGGCGCCTTCGGCGGCGCCGGGGCGGAGGTGGTCGTCGAGGAATTCCTCGACGGCGAGGAGGCGAGCTTCTTCTGCCTGTGCGACGGCGCCACGGCGTTGGCCTTCGGCACGGCGCAGGACCACAAGCGCGTCGGCGAAGGCGACACCGGCCCCAACACCGGCGGCATGGGCGCCTACTCCCCTGCCCCGGTCATGTCGCCGGGGATGGTCGAGCGCACGATGCGCGAGATCGTCGAGCCGACCATGCGCGGCATGGCCGAACGCGGCATGCCGTTCTCCGGCGTACTGTTCGCCGGGCTGATGATCACCGCGGACGGGCCGAAACTCATCGAATACAACGTCCGCTTCGGCGACCCCGAATGCCAGGTGCTGATGATGCGGCTGAAGGACGATCTTCTGGTGCTGCTGTCGGCCGCCGCCGACGGTCAGCTCGCGCACATGTCGGCGCGCTGGCGCGACGATGCCGCGCTTACCGTGGTGATGGCGGCCAAGGGTTACCCCGGCACGCCGGCGCGCGGCGGCACCATCGCCGGGCTCGACCGCGTGCCCGAAGGCGTCGAGGTTTTCCACGCCGGCACCGCCGAGAGCAATGGCAAGCTCGTCGCCAATGGCGGCCGCGTGCTTAACGTCACCGCTACCGGCCGCACCGTCAGCGAGGCGCAGCAACGCGCCTATGCCGGCGTCGATGCTGTCGACTGGCCTGACGGCTTCTGCCGCCGCGACATCGGTTTTCGCGCGGTCGCCAGGGAAAAGGCATGAGCGTCACGATCTACCACAACCCCGCCTGCGGCACATCGCGCAACACGCTCGCCATGCTGAAAGCCGCCGGTATCCAGCCGGTCGTCATCGAATACCTCAAGACTCCGCCATCCCGCGAAACGCTGAAGGAGCTCCTCGGCCTCATGCACATGACGCCGCGCGAGCTGCTGCGGCAGAAGGGAACCCCCTACGACGAACTCGGCCTTGGCGACCCGAAATGGAGCGACGACGATATCCTCGACCTGATGATGAAGCATCCCATCCTGATCAACCGGCCGATCGTCGTGACACCCGACGGCGCCGTCCTGGCGCGACCGTCGGAGCAGGTGCTGGAGCTCTTTCCGGATCTCGACATCGGCGAATTCGTCAAGGAAGACGGCGAAGTGGTTCGGCGACCGGCAGGGACGTCAAAGCCGGTCCGATGACCACCATTACGCCCTGAAGGTGGCCATGCAATTATCGACTCCCTCCCGAATCTGGAGGTCGCCCGACCCGTTCCGACTCGATGCGCCGGTGACCGTGAAGTCAGTTCTCTCATTCTGTCCGTCAGCCGCGCCGGTGCGGGAATCTCCGAAACGTCAGGCGCGGCGTGCCTTTCGTCAGGTCCGTCGCCCGAATCCGACCGGCGCCTTCCGGCAAACCGTTGGGAAAGCAGCGATTTCCGGACCTGACATGTCTTTGCCGTTCGCGCTCGTCAACGTCGGCCCGCCCTTGGGGGCAGCCCACCGGCAGCGTGATGACACACCGCCGACGCTTGGCCCGGAACTGCGCCGGCTCTATTATCGCATCGTCCGCATGCCCGGGGAAAAAAGAGTCCGTTCGGCGGCCAGAGGTGAGCAAATGCTTCGTACCGCGCTGTTTTCCCTGACTTTCCTGGCTTTCGCCACCCCGGTCCCGGCCTTCGCCACCAGCGGTCCGGGCTGCCTCGTGGTGGTCAATGTTCCCGACAGCGAGGTGCTGAACCTGCGCTCCGGCCCGTCGCCCGACGCGGAAATCGTCGACGCCCTGGTGCCCGGCCGGCACGGCATCCTCCACCTCGACGCCAGATGCGAACCCATGGACGTCGCCTGGGGCAGCCGCTGGTGCCCGGTCACCCACTATCTCGGCGACCGCGCCACCAAGGGCTGGGTCAAGGCGCGTTTCGTCCGCGACAGCGACTGCCCGTGACCGCGGCGTAACCAGTTCGGCAGCGTGCTGCCAAATCGATTCGGCGCACAGCGTTAAGCTATTGAAATCATTTCCGCCCGTGCGTTCTCGAATCCTGTCGCACAAGGCGTGCCGCCCGCGTTATAGTGGCGTCATGGGCAGGCTCGCGGCTTTGGCGCTGGCATTTCTGGGGATTTTGCTGTTGCGGGCCGACGCGCAGCCGCAGCAGCGCGTCGCGCTGGTCATCGGCAACGGCACCTATCAGGAGGCCGGCACACTCGCCAACCCGGTCAACGACGCCTCCGATCTCGCTGAAAAGCTTAGGTTACTCGGCTTCAAGGTGATCGAGGGGCACGACCTCGGCAAACGCGCGCTGGAGCGCAAGGTCGGCGAATTCTCCGACGCGCTCGCCGGCGCCGGCGTCGCCCTGTTCTTCTATGCCGGCCACGGCCTGCAGGTCGACGGCCGCAATTTCGTCGTGCCGGTCGACGCCCGCCTCGACGTGCCGGCGAAACTCCGGCTGGAAACCGTGCCGATGGACGATATCCTCGACATCATGGAATCGCAGGCGGCGACCAGCCTGGTCTTCCTCGACGCCTGCCGCAACAACCCGTTCGTGCGCAGCCTCGGCCGGATCGCTACCAATCGCTCGGCCCGGCCGCTGCAAGGGCTGGCGCAGTTCGCTTCGGCGCGCGGCTCTTTCATCGCCTTCTCGACCGCGCCGGACGCCGTCGCCATGGACGGCACCGGCCGCAACTCGCCGTTCGCCGCCGCCCTGCTCAGCCACATCGGCAAACCCGGCCAGAGCATCAACGACCTGATGATCGCGGTGCGCCGCGACGTGCTTGCCGCCACCAAGGACTACCAGCGGCCGTGGGAACAGGGATCGCTGATAGAGCGGTTCGAGTTCGTGCCCGCCGACGGCCAGCCGCCCCCGGCGATGGCTCAGAGGCCTGCCGCGCCGCCCGCGCCGGAACAGCCCGCGGCGGTCGCCATGCTGGAGCGCTCGGTCGGCGATGCCGCCTCGATCGAGCGCTTCGTGCGCGAAGACTATCTCGTTCCCGACACCGTCGCGGTTGGCGACAGCATCGCCCGGCTCTATGCATCTCCGGCCGTCATCTTCGGGAAATCGCTGGAAATGAAGGACATCGTCAGGCTCAAGGCCGACTGGTTCGCGCAATGGGCGTCATGGTCGCTGGCGCTCGATCCCGGCAGCCTGAAGGTCGTGGCAAGCGGTTCCGACCGCGCCGACGCGGTGTTCACAATGTCCTACGACTACCGTGCGAAAGCCGACCCTACTACCCCGGTCGCCGGCCGGACGCGGGTGTCGCTGGGGCTGGTCATGACCGATGGACAATGGCGGATCATCTCGGAAACCTCGGAAGTCTTGCAGTAGAACGGCCCGTCCGGAAAAGTCGGAAGCGAAATACAGACCGTCGGTTCGAGCCGGCCATCACTGAGGAGGGACTGAGATGCTGAAGACCATCGCCATAACCTTATCGCTGGCGCTGCTGCCCGGCGCCGTTTTGGCGCAGGAGGCGCCGCCGGCCGGCATCAAGCGCACGCCGCTGCAGAAGCTGGCGTTCCCTGAGGGCTTCAGCACCGTGCTTGGCCTCGCCGAGATCGCGCCGGGCAGCGCCTCGGGGCGGCACAGCCATCCTGGCATCGAAACCGGCTACATCCTGGAGGGCGAGGTGGTGATGTCGGTCGACGGCCAGCCAGACCAGTCGCTGAAAGCCGGCGATTCCTACCAGATCCCGGCCGGCATCGTGCACGACGTCAAGAATGCCGGAAGCGTGCCTGCCAAGGCGCTCGCCGCCTATGTCGTCGACGCCGCGAAGCCGATGGCGGCGCCAGCGCAGTAGGGTGGGTTTAAGGGATCACTCCCGATACCCCGCCTGCCGAAGCAGCGGCAGCACGCGATCGCAGAAATAGGGCAGTTCCTGCGTGTAGTTGACGAAGGACAGCGCGATGCCTTCGTAACCCTGGTCGGCGATCGCCATCATCGACGTGGCGATGCTCTCGGGCGTGCCGACCAGCGGGTAGGTGCCCGCGCCGCCGGCGAAACGCTGGCGGTAGAACTCGTAGGCGCTGCGGTCGTGCGACTGCGAAAACTCCTTCTTGCCGGCCATGTGCGCGTCGACCGCGTCGTGATCGGCCAGCGTCACCGCGTAACGGTCGTAATAGGCCCGCGCTTCCTGCTCGGTCTCGCGGCAGACGACATGGGCGACGGTGTAGACGCCGACCTCGCGCCCCAGCCGCCCGGCGCGCTCGCCGATGTCGGCGACGTGTTTGCCGGCCTCGCCGATTTCCGAGAAGGTGGTGAACAGGAAATCGCATTTGCCGGCGGCGAAGTCGCGGCCCGGCCCGCCGAAGGCGGCGTTCATCGTGACGGGCCTCGGCGCCTGCAGGCTGGCCGGCCGGCTTACCGCCTGCGTCAGGCGGTAATAGGTGCCCTCATGGTCGAACGGGTCGTCGGAGGCGTAGAGCCGTTCGACGATCTCCAGCCATTCGGCCGCCTGGTCGTAACCCTTCTCCACCAACGGCGTGCCGAACATGCCGAATTCCTTCGGGTTCCAGCCGCAGACGATGTTCAGCCCGGCGCGGCCGTTGCTGATGTGGTCGACGGTGGCCAGCGCCTTGGCGGCGTAAAGCGGGTGCACCAGCGGCACATGCACGGTCATGAACAGACCGATCCGTTCGGTGGCGGCGGCCAGCCCTGCCGCCCACGTGAACGTCTCGTAGGAATGCTCGCGCACCTTGTTCCTGCCGCCAAACCCCTTCCAGCGGGCGATCGGCAGCATGAACTCGATTCCGGCGCGATCGGCGATCTGAGCCGCCGTGAGATTGTCCCGCCAGCCTGCCAGCCAGCGCTCCGGCACGTCGGTGATGGCCAGCCCCCCATCGGCATTGGTGGAAAACACGCCGAGCTTCAGCCGGTTGGCGTTTTTCAGTGGATGCGGTTTTGTCATTTGTCCGGGCTCCTCCGGGGGAGCAGGCTACGATCGGCGCAAATTATTTCAAGCCTGAAACGTTGGTGTCCTTCGCCGGAGCGGAGGTTGTGGCTATGATCTTGATCTTCGAAGCTCCCCTCAGGGGAACGATGCGAGGATGAAAATGACCGGCTTCCGCGAAAAATGCATCGGCAGAACGGCGATGGTCGGCACCTTCGTCGCCATCCCGCACCCGGTGGCGGTCGAGGTGACGGCGTCGGCCGGGCCGGATTTTCTCTGCATCGACTGGGAGCACGCGCAGATCGCCCGTGACGCGATCGAAAATCTGGTGCGCGCCGCCGATGTGCACGGCGTGCCGGCGTTGGTGCGCGTGCCCGGCCATGCGCCGGAAACGATCGCGGCGGCGCTGGATAGCGGCGCGCGCGGCGTGCTGGTGCCGCGCGTCTCCACCGCGGCGCAGGCCAGCGCGGCCGTCGCCGCCGCCCGCTACCCGCCGGCCGGCACACGCGGCGTCGGTCCCGGCCGGGCGGCGGGCTACGGCTACCGCATCCCACATTACCTCGCCACGGCCAATGCCGAGACGGTTGTGGCTATACAGGTCGAGACGGCGGAAGGTCTTGGCAACACCACCGAGATTTCCGCTGTCGAGGGCATCGACGTCGTCTTCGTCGGCCCCGGCGATCTCTCGGTATCTCTCGACGCGATGGGTCCGGCCGGCGCCGAGCGGCTGTCGGCGGCAATCGAAGCGATCCTGTCGGCCGCGCTGGCAACCGGCAAGACCGCCGGCATCTTCTGCGCGAAACCCGGCGATGTCGGCCGCTGGGCGGCGAAAGGCGCCAGTTTCTTCATCCTGGCGAGCGACACGATGGTGCTCGGCGCCGGCATGACGGCCGATTGCGCCGCTGCCCGCCGCGCCATGGCCGGCGGCTAGAGGCCCCTGCCTCGCATCAGGAGGCGGCCACGACTTCCCCGTGCTGCGGTCGATTAACTTTTAAGCTTAAAACTTTTACCTTGAAAAGCGCCGCGCTTCGGTTAAGCATTTGCCGGCGGTCTGTTCTGTCGCGACCGCTGCTTGGGGTGCGCGTTCCGTAGGCTTTCAGAGGTCCGTCCTTGTCGTTCATGCCGCCGCAGTCGCCTTCCGTAGCCGGGTCGCGCTACGCGTTTGACGGGATTCGCGCGCAGATCCGCGACCTCCACACTGAAAACATCGCCAAGCTGGCCGTGCGCGCCCGCGAGCTCGGCGACGTCATCGCGCTCTGGTACGGCGAAGGCGACGTGGTGACGCCGGCCTTCATCCGCGACGCAGCCAAGGCGGCGTTCGACGACGGCCTGACCTTCTATATCCCGGACATGCGCGGCCACGGGCCGCTGAACACGGCGCTGTCGGAGTACCAGTCGCGGCTGCACGGCAAGCCGATACCCATCGAGCGCACCACGGTGGGCCCGTCGGGCATGCAGGCGCTTTACCTGGCGCTCGAGCTGCTGGTCGATGTCGGCACCAACGTCGTCTACGTCGCGCCGCAATGGCCCAACATCCACAACGCCATCCACCTGATCGGCGGCGAGCCGCGGCCGTTCGCGCTCGATTTCGACGGCGACTGGCGGCTCGACCTCGACCGGCTGTTTTCCACCTGCGACGCTCGCACCCGCGCCATCTTCCTGTCGACGCCGTCCAACCCGACCGGCTGGACCGCGAGCCGCGAGGAGATGGAAGCGCTGCTCGACTTCAGCCGCCGCACCGGTACCTGGATCATCTCCGACGAGGTCTACGGCCGCCTCTATTTCGACGGGCCGGTGGCGCCGTCCATCCTGCAGGTGGCGGAGGATGGCGACCGCGTGCTGTCGATCAACAGTTTTTCGAAAGCCTGGGCGATGACCGGCTGGCGGGTCGGCTGGCTGACGCACCCGTCGGGCATCGCCGACCAGCTCGGCGCGATGACGCAATACATCAACAGCGGCACCGCCGGGCCGATCCAGGCCGGCGCGGTGGCGGCGATCCGCCAGGGCGAGCCGTTCGTCGCCGAGATGAAGCAGCGCATCAAGACCGGCCTCGATCTCGCCTATGAGCGGCTGGCGGAAATTCCCGGCATAGTGCTACCGACGAAACCGCGCGGCGGCATGTATGCGTTCTTCGCGCTGGAAGGCGAGGCGGACGCCAGCCGCGCCTGTGCCACCATTCTCGAGAAAGCGCGGGTCGGGCTGGCGCCTGGCCGGCTGTTCGGCAATTCTGCCAATGCCTTCCTGCGCATGTGCGTCTGCCGCGACCGCGAGCAGATCGCGACCGCGCTGGACCGGATGGTCGAGGCCATGAAGTGACGCTCCCGCAGGAGGCGGGGCGATAACAAACCGTGCCGGCCGGAACCCGGCGCGGATCAACAACCAGAGGGAACGAACATGAACCTTACCCGTCGCAGCCTGTTTATCCTGACCGCCGCCATCGGCATCGCTTCCGGCCCGCTCGCCGCCCAGGCCGAGGGCGCGCTGAACGTCGCTTCCTATCCGAACAACCCGCCCTTCGAATTCAAGGCCGAGAGCGGCAATTTCGAGGGCTTCGAGGTCGACATCGTCACCGAGGCGGCCAAGCGCAACGGCATGACCGTCAACATCGAGGGTTACGACTTCCAGCCGCTGTTCGCCGCCACCAGCTCCGGCCGCGTCGACGTAGCGATCTCCTCGATCACCATCACCAAGGAACGGCTCGGCTCGCAGTCCTTCACCCAGCCCTATTACGACTCCGACATGGGCATCGCTGCCAAGAAGGACGGTGCGGTGAAGGGCCTCGCCGACCTCAAGGGCAAGATCGTCGGCGTGTTGTCCGGCTCCACCGGCGAAAAATACGCCAACGACAACAAGGAGGCCCACGGCTTCGCCGAGGTCAAGGGCTACAATACCCAGCAGGAGGTGCTGCTCGACCTCTCCGCCGGCCGCGTCGACGGCGTGGTGAGCGACGTTCCGGGCATGGAATATGCCTTCACCAAGATGCAGGGCCTGGCGGTGGTGGAGCGCATCAAGACCGGCGAGCAGTACGGGCTGATGGTCACCAAGGATTCGCCCTTGCTGGAAAAGCTGAACAACGCGCTGACCGAGATGAAGAAGGACGGGACGCTGCAGTCGATCCACAAGAAGTGGTTCGGCACCGACGCACCGGCCGATTCCTCGACCGCCAAAGAGGCGCCGCTGCCGACGCCCTGATTTTCGAGGTCGCGCAGCCCCTCACCTGGCTGCCGCCATCCTCTCCCCGTAAAACGGGGAGAGGAGCGCTGTCCGCGATGTTCGCCTGGTAAACTGGCAACGCCGGTGATTGGCGAAACCGTTCGGCACAGGGTCCTTCTCCCCGTTCTCACGGGGAGAAGTGCCCGGCAGGGCGATGAGGGGCAGCGCGACGGCTGATCTGAAATCATGCCGGCGTCCTGCCGGCATAATTGTTTGGGCAGTGCACATAGAACCGGATCGGGATGCCGATGACCTTGCTCGACACCTTCTTCAACGCCAACGTGCTGGTCTCGGCTTTTCCGGCGCTGATGCGCGGCCTGTTCAACACGCTGCTGCTCGGGGTGATGAGCATCGGCGTCGGAGTGCCGGCCGGGCTGCTGATCAGCCTAGTGCGGCTTTATGCGCCGAAGCCGGTGCGCTGGCTCGCCATCGGCTACATCGACATTTTCCGCGCCATGCCGATCCTGGTGGTACTGATCCTGATCTACTACGCGCTGCCCTTCGTCGGCATACGCCTGTCGTCCTGGGCGTCCGCCATAATGGCATTCTCGCTGGTCCTCGCCGCCTACTCGGCGGAAGTATTCCGCTCCGGCATCGAGAGCATCCCGAAGGGCCAGTTCGAGGCGGCGCAGGCGCTCGGCCTGCCGTTCCTGCTGACGCTGCGCAAGGTGGTGCTGCCGCAAGCGGTGCGCCTCGTCATCCCGCCGACCACCAGCAACTGCGTGTCGATGTTCAAGGACACCTCGCTGGCCTCGGTGGTCGCCTTGCCGGAACTGCTCAAGGAAGCCAACAACGCGCAGGCGCTCTACGCCAACCCGTCACCGCTGATCGGCGCGGCGCTCGTCTACCTGGCCTTCCTGTGGCCGATGGTGCGGCTCGTCGGCTACGTCGAGAAACGCGCCAAGACGGCAGCGCACTGAGCCGCCGTCCAATGCCCAGCTGAACGCGACGCCGACCGTGTGTGTCAGCGCTGCGCGATCTTATGAAGACAATGCCTAGGAAACCCACATGACCCAGCATCAGCCGGCGCCCGAAAGCGCCTTTCCCGTCGAGACCATCCGCTCGCTGTTTCCCGCACTGCAACGGGCGAACGGCTTCGTTTTCCTCGACAACGCCGCCGGGGCGCAGATACCGCAGAGCGTGCTCGACGCCGTCACCACCCATCTCGTCGAGCATAACGTGCAGCGCGGCGGCCGCTATCGCCACAGCGTCAAGGTCGACCAGTCGGTGGCCGAGGCGCGCGAGAGCGTGGCGATCCTGATCAACGCCGAAAACCCCGCGGAAATCTGCTTCGGCATGAACGCCACCTCGTTCATCCGCCTGGTCAGCCTCGGCATCGGCCAGATGCTCGGCGAGCGCGACGAGATCATCGTCACCGACATGGACCACGACGCCAACATCGCCACCTGGCTGGCGCTGCCGGGCGCGACGTTCAAGTGGTGGAAGATGCGCGAGGACGGCACGTTGCATGTCGAGGACCTCGCGCCGCTGCTGTCGGCGCGCACCCGCCTCGTCGCCTGCACGGTGACGGCGCATTCGATCGGCTCGATCGTCGACGTCGCCGCGGTGGCGAAGCTGGCGCATGCCGCCGGCGCGGAGGTCTTTCTCGACTGCGTGCATTACGGGCCGCACGGGCTGATCGACGTGCAGGCCTGGGGCTGCGACTACCTCGTCTGCTCCGGCTACAAGAATTTCTCGCCGCACATGGGTTTCCTGTGGGGGCGCTACGACGCGCTGAAGCGACTGCCGACCTTCCGCGAGGATTTCATCCCCGACGAGCCGCCCTACAAGGTCGAGGCCGGCACCTTCATCTACGAAAACGTCGCCGGCATGGACGCGGCGGTGAAATATCTGGAATCGATCGGCCGCAACCTGGCGCCGTCCAACAACCGCACCCGTCGCGAAAACATCGTCGCCGGCATGGCGGCGATCCGCGACTACGAGATCATGCTGGCGCGCGAGATGCTGCGCGTGCTGAACGGCGTCGGCGCCACCATCTACGGCATCGGCGACGAAGCGCGCGTCGAGGGCCGCGTGCCGACCTTCTGCTTCAACGTCGGCAAGCTGCCTCCGCAGCTGGTCGTGGAGGAGATGGCCGAGCGCGGCATCGGCATCCGCGACGGCCACATGTACGCGCCGCGCCTGATGAACCGGCTGGGCTTGTCGATGGACAGCGGCGCGATGCGCGCTTCGCTGGTGCATTACAACACCGTCGGTGAAATCAGGCGCTTCGAGCGCGCGTTGCAGGAGATCATCGCCCGCCACGGGTGAGATACACTTCGACCCGTCGTGCCGCCCCTCATCCGCCTGCCGGCACCTTCTCCCCCGCAAGGGCGGGGAGAAGGACGCTACGGCGCGGATTTCGCCAATCTTCAGCGTGGCCGGTTGGCGAAACAATCGCGGCCGGCGGGTCTCTCCCCACAAGGGCCGCAAGCGGGGAGAGATGTCCGGCAGGACAGTGAGGGGCAGCGCCAAGGGCTGACGTCACAAATTATTGGACGGCGCATACGCAAGGTATCGATGTCGAACCCACAGGACCTCACCATCGCCAGCGACCGGGCCGAGCTCACGGTCTCGACCGCCGGCGGCATTGTCTGGCGCTTCGATGCCAGGACCGCCGGCGGCACCGTGCCGCTGTTCCGGGCGGCGCCGGAGGGTGCCGCCCGCGCCGCGCCGCAATCCGGCTGCTTCCCGCTGGTACCGTTCGGCAACCGGGTGCGCGGCAACCGGTTCCACTTCGAGGGGCGCGACCACACGTTTGTCCCGAACATGGCAGGAGATCGCCACTACCTGCATGGCGACGGCTGGCTCGGAGAATGGCAGGTTGCGCGACAAGGCGAGGCTGAGATCGTGCTCGGCTTCCACCATCCGGCGCGCGATGGCACGCCTTATGACTACGACGCCGAGCAGCATTTTCGCCTCGAGGGGTCGATGCTGACGATGGCGCTCAATGTAACCAACCGCGGCGACACCGCCCTGCCGTTCGGGCTCGGCTGGCATCCCTATTTCCCGCTCACGCCTGAGACGACCCTGGAGGCGGCGGCACGCTCGTTGTGGGACGAAGACGAGAGCTGGCTGCCGACCACCGAACGCGCCGTCTTTGGCGATCTCGACTTCTCCGTGCCGCGCCGGCCGCCACGGCGCTGGGTCAATGCCTTGTTCGAGGGCTGGGACGGCCACGCCCGCATCCTCTGGCCGGAGCGGCGGCTGTCGCTGGCGATCGAGGCCGACCCGCTGTTTTCCCGCTACATGCTGTTCGTTTCCGACCCGGCCTTCGACCCCTGTTACGACTACGGGTCGTTCTGCTTCGAGCCGATGAGCCACAGCGTCGATGCCCACAACATGGCGTCGGGTGGCGGGCTGCGGCGGCTCGGCCCCGGCGAAAGCCTGTCCGGTGCGCTGCGCTGCACCTGGGCGGCGGACACAGCTTAACCGCCGGTGCAGACGGCCGGAAAGTCTTGGCCGCAGCCGGTTTCGGCATGGACATCGCAGCCCGCAAGCTGTTGAAGTTCGCGGCGCGAACAATTCCGGCCGCCGGGCGGCCAACCGAGACAAACAGGACGGGGGAACCATGAACAGGATCGATCTCGACGGCCAGACGGCGGTGGTCACCGGCGGGGCGCAAGGCCTCGGTTTCGCCATCGCCCGCCGCATCGCCGCCTCAGGCGGCAGGGTCTGCCTGTGGGATATGGACGCCGCCCTAGTCGAACAGGCTGCGGCCGAGCTGGGCGCGACGGCAAGCGGCGTCGCCGTCGACATCACCGACGCCGAGGCGGTGGTAGCCGCGCTCGGGGACACCGAGGCGACGGCCGGGCCGGTGTCGATCCTCGTCAACTCGGCCGGCATCGCCGGCCCCAACCACACCCTCGATACCTATCCGCTGGAGGACTGGCGCCGCGTCATCGACATCAACCTCAACGGCACATTCTACGTCAACCGCGCCGTCGTGCCCGGCATGAAGGCGCGCGGCTACGGCCGCATCGTCAACATCGCCTCGATCGCCGGCAAGGAAGGCAATCCCAACGCCTCGGCCTACTCGGCGTCGAAGGCGGCAGTGATCGGGCTGACCAAATCGCTCGGCAAGGAGTTGGCGGGGTACGACATCGCGGTGAACTGCATCACGCCCGCAGCGGCGCGGACCCGCATCTTCGACCAGATGAAGCAGGAACACATCGACTACATGCTGTCGAAAATCCCGCGCGGCCGCTTCCTGGAGGTGGACGAGGCGGCCAACATGGTCGCCTGGCTGGTGTCGAAGGAAAACAGTTTTACCACCGCCTCGGTGTTCGACCTGTCGGGCGGCCGCGCCACGTACTGACCGTTCAAATGCCTAGCCGTTGTTATGACCGCGCTGGGCGCTGGCTCGTTCAGATGGGCTCCGATTGATCGACCTTGTGCAAGGTGAGGTTGCGTTCGCCGATCCCGAGCATCGCCCAGGTTGAGCGCCAGTCTTTGAGATGTGTGCTGGCGAAGTGTGCGTCGAGCGCCTGCCGGTCGCGCCATGCCTCGCTCACGTGGATAAGGCCGGCATCAAAAATGTCCTCGGCGTAGGAATAGGCAATACAGCCGGTTTCCGACCGGCTGGCGGCGATCATCCGAGCCATCACAGGCCGGGCGTCCGGCAGATTTTCAGGCGGCAGGCGGAACGTTCCGGTGATGAGCAGCATGGACAGTCCTCCGGTCTGGCGTCGGCGCCGGTGTAGGCCGGTTGAAATCAAGTCGCAAACCGAACCGCATCCTGTCAGCAACGACATCGTACACGATTGCGGCGGCAAGCTTCATCGTTTATCGTCGATTGACGATGAAGCTTGCCGCTCCACCCATAGCCTCGGACCCAGCCTCCGCCCACCTCGCCGAGCGGCTCGGCGCCCTCTCTCATCCGGCGCGGCTGGAAATCCTGAAGCACCTGTCGCTCAGCGCCCGCTGCTGCTGCAAGGACGTGGTCGGCCGTCTCGACCTTGCGCAGTCGACCGTCTCACAGCATCTGAAGGTGCTGGTGGAGGCGGGCCTGGTGCGTGTCAGGCCGGACCGGCAGCGTTCGCTCTACGAGATCGACCACGTCGCGCTGGCCGAGACGGCCGAAGGCGTGGCGGCGCTCGCAGCGTGCTGCCAGCCGCCTGTGCCGGCGGAACGCTGCAATGAGTGGCGGGAGGAACCCGGCGCGCTGGGATAAGTACCAACAATCCGCGCCGGCCGCTCGCGGCACGGCTGCGGAAAACAGGGAAGAAAAGAATCGTGGCCGAAAAAACTGTCTCGGCGGAGTCCGGCTCGACGCTGCGCACGCTGCTCAATCTTTGGCCTTACATGTGGCCGGCCGAGCGGTCGGACCTGCGCGCCCGCGTGGTCTGGGCGACCCTCTACCTGATCGTGTCGAAGCTGGTGCTGGTCGCCGTGCCCTATTTCTTCAAATGGTCGACCGACGCGCTTGTCGGCGACGCGCACAGGCCGCCTCCCCTGCCCGACTTTCTGCTGGTGCCGGCCGCGCTCGTCATCGCCTACAACGTGGTACGGTTGCTGCAGGTCGGCCTCAACCAACTGCGCGACGCGCTTTTTGCCAGCGTCGGCCAGTATGCGGTGCGAAAGCTCGCCTACAAGACCTTCGTGCACATGCACGAGCTGTCGCTGCGCTTCCACCTGGAGCGCCGCACCGGCGGCCTGTCGCGCATCATCGAGCGCGGCGTCAAGGGCATCGAGACGATCGTCCGCTTCACCATCCTCAACACCATGCCGACCGTCCTGGAGTTCGCGCTGACGGCGGTCATCTTCGCCGTCGCCTATGGATGGATATATGTGCTGGTCGTGGCCGTCACCGTGGTGCTCTACACCTGGTTCACCATCTGGGCGAGCGACTGGCGCATCAACATCCGCCGCGAGATGAACGATTCCGATACCGACGCCAACACCAAGGCGATCGACTCGCTGCTCAACTACGAGACGGTAAAGTATTTCAACAACGAGCGCATGGAGGCCGAGCGCTTCGACCACTCGATGGCACGCTACGAGGTCGCCGCGACGAAGACCTGGACCTCGCTCGGCTGGCTGAACTTCGGCCAGGGCGTCATCTTCGGCGCCGGCATGCTGGTGGTCATGCTGTTGTCGGCGCGCGAGGTGCAGGCCGGCACGCAGACCATCGGCGACTTCGTCTTCGTCAACGCCATGCTGATGCAGCTTTCGATCCCGCTCAACTTCATCGGCTTCATCTACCGCGAGATCCGACAGGGCCTGACCGACATCGAGCAGATGTTCGACCTGCTCGACGTGCCGGCGGAGGTCAAGGACAAACCCGGCGCAAAGCCGCTCGACGTCCGCGAGGGCAAGGTCGAGTTTCGCGACGTGCGTTTCGCCTACGACCCTAACCGCGAGATCCTGAAGGGCATCAGCTTCGAGGTGCCGGCCGGCAAGACGGTGGCGATCGTCGGCCCGTCGGGCGCCGGCAAGTCGACGATCTCGCGGCTGCTGTTCCGCTTCTACGACATCCAGTCCGGCCAGATTCTCGTCGACGGCCAGGACATCCGCGACGCCACCCAGGAGAGCCTGCGCGCCGCGATCGGCATGGTGCCGCAGGACACCGTACTGTTCAACGACACCATCGCCTACAACATCCGCTACGGCCGCGTCGGCGCCTCCGAGCAGGACATACGCCAGGCCGCCGAACTGGCGCAGATCGGCCCGTTCATCGAGCACCTGCCCGAGGGCTACAAGACCATGGTCGGTGAGCGCGGCCTGAAGCTGTCGGGCGGTGAGAAGCAGCGCGTGGCGATCGCGCGCACCATCCTCAAGGCGCCGCCCATCCTGATGCTCGATGAGGCGACCTCGGCGCTGGATTCGCACACCGAGCGCGAGATCCAGGCCGCCCTCGACATGGTGTCGCGCGGCCGCACCACGATCGTGATCGCCCACCGGCTGTCAACGGTGATCTCCGCCGACGAGATCATCGTGCTGAAGGACGGCCGCATCGCCGAGCGTGGCCACCATACGCAACTGCTCGCCGAGGACGGGCTCTACGCGTCGATGTGGGCGCGCCAGCGCGAGGCCACCGAGGCGGAAGAGCGCCTGCGCATCGCCCGCGAATCGGACGAACTCGGCGTCATCGTGCGGCGGCGTACGCCGGAGGTTGAGTAAACCCGCCCGCCGCGGCAACACCCGTCGGTGCAGGCATCATTGCGTCACAAGAGATGCTGTCGCCCTCACGCAGCATGGTTGCGGCCGGCACGGCCGCCTGAGTTCACCGATGCTCGAACGGATCGCCGGCCGGCGTGACGGGCAGCGTGCCTTCTGCGTTGCGGCGCTTGAAATGCGCAATCGAGCAGGCCGGCGAGCACAGGATGCCACGATCGACCCAGTAGGCCGGACCTTCCTCGATCTGCCCGTGATAATAGTTGAAGCCCGGCATGCCGAACGGCAGGCCGCATTCGATGCAGCGGCGGGTCTCCGGTCTGGCGAGCATGGTTGCCTCTATGGTTGCGACACGCCACGCTTTACCGCAAATTCGCGGTAGTCGCGACCGCCGATTGATTGACGTTTACGTCAAGAGCACCTATCGAACTGAGCGGAGCGGCCGCCAGCCGTTCCGGACGAGGAGGAGGAATCCATGTACCGCGCGCCCGTCGAGGAGATCGCCTTCACGCTCAAGCATGTCGCCGGGCTGAAGCCGGCGATCGAGGCCGGACAACTCGGCGATCTCTCCGAAGACCTCGCCGATGCCATCCTCGCCGAGGCCGGCCGCTTCGCCAGCGAGGAGGTTGCACCGCTGCGCGACATCGGCGACCGAAAAGGCGCGGTGCTGAAGGACGCCGCCGTCACCATGCCGGACGGCTGGAAGGATCTTTACCGGCGCTGGGTCGATGGCGGCTGGAACGCGCTGTCCGGCCCGGCCGAATATGGCGGCCAGGCCCTGCCGACCATGCTCTCCGTGGCGGCGCTGGAAATGTGGAACTCCGGTTCCATGGCCTTCGGCATCGGCCCGACGCTCACCATGGGCGCGGTCGAGGCGCTGGACAAACACGCCTCCGAGGCGCTGAAGGCGACCTATCTGGAAAAGCTCGTCTCGGGCGAGTGGATGGGCACGATGAACCTCACGGAGCCGCAGGCCGGCTCTGACCTGGCGGCGCTTCGCACCCGTGCCGAGCGGGCCGGTGACGGCACCTACCGCATCTTCGGCCAGAAAATCTTCATCACCTATGGCGAGCACGATTTCACCGACAACATCGTGCATCTGGTGCTGGCCCGCCTGCCCGACGCGCCGCCCGGTACCAGGGGCATTTCGCTGTTCCTCGTGCCTAAACTCCTCGTCAACGAAGACGGCAGCCTCGGCGCCCGCAACGACGTGTTCTGCGCCTCGATCGAGCACAAGCTCGGCATCCACGGCTCGCCCACCTGCACCATGATCTACGGCGACGGTTTCACCAAGGATGCCGCGCCCGGCGCGATCGGCTGGCTGATCGGCGATGAGAACAAGGGGCTCGCCTGTATGTTCACCATGATGAACAATGCGCGGCTTGCGGTCGGCATGCAGGGCGTCGCCATCGCCGAGACCGCGTTCCAGAAGGCGCTGGCGTACGCCAACGAGCGGCGCCAGGGCAAGGCCGCCGGCTATAATGGCGAAGGCATGGCGCCGATCGTCCATCACCCCGACGTGCAGCGCAACCTGCTTGCCATGAAGGCGCTGACCTGGACGGCGCGCGCCATCAGCTATTGCTGCGCGCACGCCCTCGACCTCGCCCATGCCGGCGGCGACAAGACGGCGTTCTGGCAGGAGCGCGCCAATCTGCTGACGCCGATCGCCAAGGCGTTTTCCACCGATGTCGGCGTCGACGTCGCCTCGCTCGGCGTGCAGGTGCATGGCGGCATGGGTTTCATCGAGGAGACGGGTGCCGCCAGCCTGCTGCGCGACGCCCGCATCGCCCCGATCTACGAAGGCACAAACGGCATCCAGGCGATCGACCTGGTCACGCGAAAACTGCCGCAGTCCGGCGGCGAGCATGTGCGCGGCTACATCGCCGAGCTGCGCCAGGCTGTCGACGCGCTGCGCAGTTCCAACCTCGACGGCCTCGGCCGTTCGGCCGACCGGCTGGACGCGGCGGTCAACGATCTCGAAGCGACCACCGAGGCATTGCTTGCCATGCTCGGCGACGGCCGGACGCAGGCGGCCCTTGCCGGCGCGACGCCGTATCTGCGCCTGTTCGCGCTGGCCTCCGGCGGCGCGCTGCTGGCGCGCGGCGCGGCAGCGTCAGGTGCCGCTGACCGCGCGACGCTCTGCCGCTACTTCGCCGACAATTTCGCCGGCGAAACCGGCGCGCTGCGGCAGATCGTGCTCGACGGCGGCGACAGCCTCGCAGCCGCGGCGAAGACCCTGGTCGCCTGAAGCGGAGAACGAGCGTGAGCGAACATGTCCTTATAGAGCGCCACGGCGCGGCAAACGTCATCCGCATGAACCGGGCCGACAAGAAGAACGCCATCACCCGCGCCATGTATGGCGCGATGTCGGCGGCACTCGCCGCCGGCGACGCCGATCAAGCGGTGCGCGTGCACGTCTTTCTCGGCGTGCCCGGTGCGTTTTCCGCCGGCAACGACCTCACCGACTTCATGGCCGTCGCCATGGGCGGCGACGGCGGCAACGAGGTCTGGGATTTCCTGCTGGCGCTGGCCCATGCACAGAAGCCGCTGGTCTCCGGCGTCGACGGCATCGCGGTCGGCATCGGCGCCACGCTCAACCTGCACTGCGACCTCACCTTCGCCACGCCGCGCACGGCCTTCCACACGCCGTTTGTCGATCTCGGGCTGGTGCCGGAAGCCGCGTCGAGCCTGCTTGCCCCGCAAATCCTCGGCCATCAGCGCGCTTTCGCCCTGCTCGGTCTCGGCGAGCCGCTGCCGGCCGCGCAGGCGCTCGCCGCCGGGCTGATCTACGCGGTCGTGGCGGAGGGCCGGCTGGAAGCCGAAACGCTGGCGGCGGCGGAAAAGATCGCCGCAAAGCCACCGCAGGCGCTGAAGATCGCGCGCGAGCTGATGCGCGGCCCGCGCGAGCCCGTGCTGGCGCGCATTCGGGAGGAAGGCGATCATTTCCGCGAGCGGCTGAAGTCGGACGAGGCGCGCGCCGCCTTCGCCGCCTTCCTGCAACGCAAGAAGCCGGGTTGACGTAGCCGCACCAATCCTTACCTACAGTGTGCCGTAGATGCGCTCTCGTGTCGCGGTGCAGAGGGAATGACGGCCATGGCGACCGCCAACCGCAAGCTGACGACGGTGTTTTCCGCCGACGTGCAGGGTTACTCGCGGCTGATGGAGGCGGACGAGGAAGGCACATTCGCCACCCTCAAGACCTATCGCGACGCCATGGCGCGGCTGATCGCCTCGCATCGCGGACGTGTCGTCAACACCTGGGGCGACGGCTTGATCGCCGAGTTCTCCAGCGTCGTGGAAGCGGTGCGCGCCGCCGTCGACGTGCAGAACGAACTGGCCGGCCACAATGCCGGCCGGCCCGACGACGCGCAGATGCTGTTCCGCATCGGCATCAATCTGGGTGACGTCATCGCCGACGGCGAAGACATCTATGGCGACGGCGTCAACATCGCCGCCCGCCTGCAGGCCGAGGCCCCGGCCGGCGGCATCCTGATCTCCAACACCGTCTACGACCAGGTGCGCAACAAGCTATCGGTCGGCTTCGAATTCCTCGGCAATCTGTCGATCAAGAACATCGACGAGAGCGTACCGAGTTATGTCGTGCGTATCGGCGCGCAGCGCGAGTCCGCCTCGACGCAGCCCAGCCCGCGTGAACCAGCGCCGGCGCCTCCCCAAGCCGCCATGTCAGGGGCGCTCGCACCGGCCGCCGCACTGGCCCAGTCAAGCTTCGCCGGCTTCCGGCTAGGCCGCACCTATGGCTCGCTGGCACTCGTCGGCGCCGGCCTGGTGGCGATCAACCTGCTCGCCTCCCCAGAGGTGTTCTGGGCGCGCTGGCCGCTGCTGGTGTTCGCTCTGATCGCCGGCCTCACCTGGGCACGGCGCACCGAGCGACTCGACCGCAGCCTCGCCTCGCTGCTGGTGGTCGGCCTGTTCATCACCGGCATCAACCTGTTGTCCTGGCAGGGCGAGTTCTGGGCGCGCTGGCCGCTGCTCGCCCTCGCGCTGATCGCCGGCGTGCGCTGGCTGATGCGGGGTCGGGCGGGAGCCCGGAACTGACGTCACCCGCAGGCGGCCGACGTTACGACCCGCGGCGTCAACCTTCCGCGTGCCATCCCTCTATCGTCCAGCCGCCCAGCGCCTCGGCCTCTTCCCGCCCGACCACCCGCACGGTTTGTGAAAAGGTCCAAAAGTGCCCCTCAGGGTCGGCGACGCGGTATGTCCGCTCGCCGTAGACCTGGTCCTCAGGTTCCTGCACGATGATCGCACCGGCGGCGCGAGCCTGCGCGCAGTGCTCGTCGATGCCGCCGGTCAGCCGCAGATACAGCACCTGTGTGTTCCTGCCGCCGAGCGAGGCCGGGCTCGCGACGCGCTCCGTCCATTCCGAATCGACGACGATATACGCATCGGCGAAACGCATCTCGGCATGCACCAGCCGCCCGTCCGCGTCCCTGACCATCATGCTGAGGCGGAGGCCGAAGGCGCGCTCAAGCCAGTCGAGCGCGGCGAGCGGGTCGCGATAGGAACACGCCGGCGCCGAGCGTGGCATGGCCGAACGGATCGCGTCTCTCGGCGGAGCTCATGGATAGAGCCGCGCCTTATCCCAGCCGTCGCTGTCGTTTCGCGTGAAAACCAGCCGGTCGTGCAGGCGGAACGGCCGGTCGTGCCAGAATTCGATCGACATCGGCACGATGCGGAAACCCGACCAGTGATGCGGGCGCGGTATCTCGCCGAGTGCGAATTTTGCCGTATATTCTGCCGCCGCCTTTTCCAATGCGAACCGGCTCTCCAGCGCTCGCGACTGTTTCGAGGCCCAGGCACCGATACGGCTGCCGCGCGGTCGCGCCGCATAATAGGCGTCGGCCTCGGCGTCGCCGACGATCTCGACGGGTCCACGCACCCGCACCTGGCGGCGCAGCGATTTCCAGTGAAAACACATCGCCGCCTTACGGCTCGCAAGGATTTCGCGACCCTTGGCGCTCTCGAAGTTAGTGTAGAAGACGAAGCCGTGCTCGTCGAAGCCCTTGAGCAGCACCATACGCACGTTGGGCATGCCATCCTCATCGACGGTCGCCAGCGCCACACCGTTGGGATCGTTGGGCTCGCTGCGGGTCGCGTCCTCCAGCCAGGCCGCGAACAGCCGGAAAGGCTCCGTGCTTTCGGTGAAGTCACCACTTGTTAACGTCGCTTCGGCCATGATCCGAGTCCAGTGTTCGTCTGGCGGGGAGATTGCCGATTGCTGCGAGGCGCGCAAGCCTCTCCGGACGCATCTCGTATGCGCCACCGCTGCCTTGCCGCGATCCTGTTCGCCACGATGCTGCTTGGCGGCTGCGCGGCCGGCGGCTTCAGCCTCGACAAGGCCGAGACTGATCCGACCATCCTGACGGGCGCCGTTAGCGACACCAGCTCCGCGACGATCGACCTCGACCAGCTTTCCGACGAAACGACGGTGCGCAACGCCGTCTCCTCGGCCGATATCGAACTGATGAAAGGCGCGCCGATCCCGTGGGCGAACGCTCAGACCGGCGCGCGCGGCGCCATCAGCAGCCTTGTCGAGGAAAAGGTGGCGGGCCGGCTCTGCCGCCGCTTCACCACCTCGCGAGAACGCTTCGACGGCGTCGCGCTCTATAGGGGGGAGGCTTGCATGGTCGCGCCCGGGGCCTGGACGATGAAGGATTTTTCCGCACTCTGAGCGTGGCTTTTCGCCGGATTTGCCGGTCATTGCCTCTGGAATTTGTTCCTAGTGCACCGCATATAAGTGATGCCTACCGAGACCGCACAGCGGTTTCGGTGTAAAGGCGTGCGTAAGATCCAAGCCCGTTGCGAGACGCGAGCATGTCGAGCCGCGGGAGTCAAGTTCAACACCTTTGCCGCAGGCAGACAGAATGCGCGATCCCTACGAGGTGCTGGGCGTTGCGAAATCCGCGACGGCCAAGGACATCAAGTCAGCCTACCGGAAGCTGGCGAAAAAATACCATCCGGACCAGAATCCGGACGATCCGAAAGCCAAGGAGCGCTTCAACGCAGCCACACAGGCCTATGATGTCGTCGGCGACGAAAAGAACCGCAAGGCCTATGACAGCGGCGAGATCGATGCCGAGGGCAAGCCCAAGTTCCAGGGCTTCGAGGCACATGCGGGCGCCGATCCGTTCGCCGGCTTCCGCCGCCATGGCCAAGGCCCGGGCGGCCCCCATTTCGAATTCCGCGGCGGTAACGGCGGCGATGCCGGCGACATCTTCAGCGAACTGTTCGGACAGGCATTTTCCGGCGGGCGCGGCCCCGGTGGCATGGGTACTGGCGGCGCCCGCCATGCGCCGGCCGGCGAGGATCTCAACGCCACGCTCGGCGTCACCGTCGAGGAGGTCGCCGCCGCGGCAAAGGTCAGCGCGGAGTTCCCCGACGGCCGCAGGCTGGCGGTCAAGCTGCCCGCTTATGTCGAGGAGGGCCAGACCATCCGCCTCAAGGGTCAAGGTGCGCAAGGACCCGGCGGCGCCGGCGACGCGCTGGTGAAAATCCACATCCGCCGGCACCCGCGCTACCGCATCGAGGGCCGTGACCTGCATGTCGATCTGCCCGTGCCGCTGGAGGATGCCGTGCTCGGCGAAAAGGTGGCGGTTGAGACGCCGACCGGCAAGGTGGCGGTCACCGTGCCGGCATGGTCGAGCTCCGACAAGGTGTTGCGCCTCAAGGGCCGCGGCCTGCCGGTGAAGACCGGCGGCCACGCGGATTTTTACGTGCATGTGCGCGTGATGCTGCCGCAGACACCGGACGCCGACCTGGAGGCGCTGGCGCGCAAGCGGCGGGGTTGAAGAGTCGGTCGTCATTCTTCGGTCGTGGAGATCGGTTCTCCGCCCCGTACGAACGGCGACTGACGACCAGCGACCGACGAATGACTCCCACGAGCCTTGAAGGCTCCGAAGGCCTATGCGATAGGGCGGACAAAACCTTTTCGGAGTGGTCTCGATGGCGGGTGGACAAGGCCTCATGGCCGGCAAGCGCGGCCTCATCATGGGTGTCGCCAACAACCGGTCGATTGCATACGGCATCGCCAAGGCGTGCGCCGGTCAGGGCGCTGAGCTGGCGCTTACCTATCAGGGCGAAGCCTTCAAGAAACGCGTTGAGCCGCTGGCACAGGAACTCGGCGCACACGTCGTTGGGCACTGCGACGTGACCGAGCCGGAAACGCTCGACGCGGTGTTCGCTTCGGTCGAGAAGCTGTGGGGCAAGCTCGACTTTGTCGTGCACGCCATCGCCTTCTCCGACAAGGAAGAACTCGACGGCCGTTACGTCGACACCAGCCGCGCCAACTTCCAGCGGACCATGGAAATCTCGGTGTTCTCTTTCACCGACGTCGCCAAGCGCGCCGAGGCGCTGATGCCGGACGGCGGCTCGCTGCTGACGCTCACCTATTACGGTGCCGAGAAGGTGATGCCGCATTACAACGTCATGGGAGTCGCCAAGGCGGCGCTGGAGGCGAGCGTGCGTTACCTCGCCGTCGACCTCGGTGGCAAGGCGATCCGCGTCAACGCCATCTCGGCCGGGCCGATCAAGACGCTTGCGGCTTCCGGTATCGGCGACTTCCGCTATATCCTGCGCTGGAACGAATACAACGCGCCGCTGAAGCGCACGGTCACCCCCGAGGAGGTTGGCGATTCCGGCCTCTATTTCCTCTCCGATCTGTCGCGCGGCGTCACCGGCGAGGTTCACCACGTCGATTCGGGTTACCACGTGGTCGGCATGAAGGCCGTCGACGCGCCCGACATCAGCGTCGTCAAGGAATAATACCGGCAGCCTTAGGGCGCCTGACATCGGGAACGGCAGGCGCATGCTTCCGCTCGTCTATTTTGTCCGCCACGGCGAGACCGACTGGAACCGCGAAGGCCGGCTGCAGGGCCAGGCCGAGAACGATATTACCGAAGTCGGCCGGCGCCAAGCCGACCGCAACGGTGCGCGCCTCGCCGGCCTGATCAAGGACCCCGCAAAATTCGATTTCGTCGCCAGCCCGATGCGGCGTACACGCGAGACGATGGAGCGCGTGCGCGTCGCCATGGGGTTGCCGGCTAGCGGTTACAGCACCGACGAGCGGCTGGTCGAGGTGAATTTCGGCGACTGGCAGGGCTCCACCATGGCCGAACTGGAGAGGGCCGAGGCCGGCGTCACCAAGCGGCGCGCCCGCGACAAATGGGATTTCGTCCCCCCCGGAGACGGCGCTGAAAGCTACCAGATGCTGCTGGAACGCGTGCGGCCGTGGCTGGAGGCGCTGTCCGGCCCGACCGTCTGCGTCAGCCACGGCGGCGTCATGCGTACCATTTTCCGCACGGTCGCCGGCACGCCGCCGCGCCAGGCGGCGCGGCTCGAGATTTTTCAGGATCGCGTACTGCGCCTAAAGGACGGCGCGCTCGACTGGCTGTGAGCCTGCCTACTCCGGCAGCTGCATGTCGGTGATCAGGTTCTGGCCGCCGATCTCGTCATAGGCGAGCAGCACGTCCATGCCTTCCTTGATGGAATCCATGTCGAATTCGCCCGGCAGCTTGTAAGCCTTGCCGTTGTCAAGCGTGATGGTGAGGTTGTCGGTATCGATCGACTTGATGCGGCCCTCGGCCTCGGCGGCAAACGCCGCTCCAGTAAACACCGCTAGCGCGCAGAACGCGCCGATCAGGGTACGCATGTCGAACCTCTTTCTGTTTTTTTGGCCGCTTTGCGCGGTTGGTCCCCCGACTCACCTGACCAGAAACAGGGGGAATGTGTCAAAACTATTTCTGGCCGCCGCCGGGTTTGACCCCGTCGGAAAACGCCAATAGAAGGCAGTCGTCGTCCGGGCTGCCTCATGTCGCACAACACCTTCGGTCACCTGTTCCGTGTCACCACCTGGGGCGAAAGCCATGGTGCCGCGCTCGGCTGCGTGGTCGACGGCTGCCCGCCAGGCATCCGCTTCACCCGCGCCGACATCCAGGCCGACCTTGATCGTCGCCGTCCCGGCCAGTCGCGTTTCGTCACGCAGCGACGCGAGCCCGACGAGGTCAGGATTCTGTCCGGCATAATCGAGGACGGTGACGCGTTGGTGACGACCGGCACGCCGGTGTCGATGCTGATCGAGAACGTCGACCAGCGCTCCAAAGACTATGGCGATATCGCCCGGCAATACCGGCCCGGCCACGCCGACTACACCTACGACGTCAAATACGGGCTGCGCGACCATCGCGGCGGTGGCCGTTCGTCGGCGCGCGAGACGGCGGCGCGGGTCGCCGCCGGCGCGCTCGCCCGCAAGGTCGTGCCTGGCCTCAGCGTGCGCGGCGCGCTGGTCGCCGTCGGCGAGACGGAGATCGACCGCGCCAACTGGAACTGGGATTTCGTGCATGACGCCGACAATCCGTTCTTCACTCCGGACCCCGCGTCGGTGCCGATGTTTGCCGCCTATCTCGACGGCATCCGTAAGGCCGGCTCGTCGGTGGGGGCGGTCGTCGAGATCGTCGCCGAGGGCGTGCCGCCGGGGCTCGGCGCGCCGATCTACGCAAAGCTCGACCAGGACATTGCCGGCAATCTGATGTCGATCAACGCCGTCAAGGGCGTCGAGATCGGCGAAGGTTTTGCCGCCGCGCGGCTGACCGGCGAACAGAACGCCGACGAGATGCGCATGGGCAATGACGGTCAGCCGATCTTTTTGTCCAACCATGCCGGCGGTATTCTCGGCGGCATTTCGACCGGTCAGCCTGTGGTAGCGCGGTTCGCAGTCAAGCCGACCTCGTCGATTCTAACGCCGCGGAGGTCGATCGATACCGATGGCCGGGATGTCGAGGTAATAACCAAGGGCCGCCACGACCCGTGCGTCGGCATCCGCGCCGTGCCGATCGGCGAAGCGATGGTTGCCTGTGCGATCGCCGATCATTATCTGCGGCATCGAGGACAGACGGGAAGATCGAGCGAATAGCGAATAGCGAATAGCGAATAGCGCCGGTTTTCCCCTATTCGCTGTTTCCCTACTCGCCGTTCGCTTACACGAAAGCGAAGCGAACCATGCCCTACGATCAGAAAAAAGTCGTCGAAGCGATCCGCGCCTTCGAGCGCGGCGAAATCGTCGTGGTGACCGACGACGACGACCGCGAGAACGAAGGCGACCTGATCGTCGCGGCGGTGCACTGCACGCCGGAGAAGATGGCTTTCATCGTGCGCAACACCTCCGGCATCGTCTGCACGCCGATGACCCGCGAGGACGCGCGCCGCCTCAACCTGGCGCCGATGGTCGCCGACAACGATTCGGCACACACCACCGCCTTCACCGTCAGCGTCGACTTCAAGCACGGCACCACCACCGGCATCTCCGCCGACGACCGAACGCTGACCGTGCGCAACCTCGCCAACGGCAATGCCGGTGCCTCTGACTTCGTGCGCCCAGGCCACATCTTTCCGCTGATCGCCCGCGAGGGCGGGGTGCTGATGCGCTCCGGCCATACCGAGGCCGCCGTCGACCTCTGCAAGCTCGCCAACCTGCCTCCGGTCGGCGTCATCTCCGAACTGGTCAATGACGACGGCACGGTGATGCGGGGGCCGCAGGTTGCGGCCTTCGCCGGAAAACACGCGCTGAAGCAGGTGTCCGTCGCCGACCTGATCGCCTATCGGCAGCGCCAGGAGACGCTTGTGCAGCGCCTCGCCAGCACCGACGTCGAGACGCCCGGCGGCAAGGCGAAGGTGTTCACCTATGCCGTGCCGTGGGACGTTATGCACCATGTCGCAGTGGTGTTCGGCGACATCCGCGACGGCGAGGACGTGCCGGTGCGACTGCATTCGGAAGACGTCGTCAACGACGTGTTCGGCCAGGGCACGACGCTCAAGGAGCTTCTCGCCAGCTTCGGCGAGCGCAAGCGCGGAGTAGTCGTCTATCTGCGCGAGGGTTCTGTCGGCGTCGCCCACAGCGGCCGCAATCGTCCGACGCAGGAGGATCGCGAAAGCCATGAGGAAGCCCGCCGCCGCGAGGCGGAATGGCGCGAGATCGGCCTCGGCGCCCAGATCCTGAAGGACCTCGGCGTGCAGTCGATCGACCTCGTCGCCTCGCGCGAGCGTCATTATGTCGGCCTCGAGGGTTTCGGCATCCGCATCGTGAGGACGACGATCCTCTAGGCGGTCTGCCGTCCGCCTCAGTTGGCGAGGATATCGACCCGCACGCTCTGACGGTAGACGTCGACGCGTATCACCGGCTGGCCGCGCATGATGGCTCGCCGGGTCGCCTGGTTCATCGCGCCGCCACGGTTGAGCATACGCTCCAGCCGCGCCCGCGCTTCCGTCGAACCGAACCACGAATCGCCCTCGTCCTCGGCGTCGCCGCGGCCGAACTTGTGCCAGCTGGCTCGGTCCTGCCGCACCATCTGCGCCGCCGTGTCGAGTGGGTAGCCGTCGCTGGCGTGCTTGTCGTCCTGGGTGATGCGCGCAACGTAGGAGCCGAGGAATTCGTCGGCGACTGCCGGTGCCGCGACCGCAACAAATATCGCCACGGTGGCTGCCGCTACCGAAACCTTGAAGATTCTCATTGGCCCTGCCCTTGCCCTTTTATGCCCCGCGGCGAAACCTGCAGTCGCGGCTTGGCGAAATTCGGGCATGTGCCGATTGCAGTGCGGCTTAGCGCGGAGCGATGACTGGCCCGACCGGCTGGGCCAATTCCAGCCCCGGGGCCGATTCCGGCCGCACCGCCTCGCGCCGCGCAACGCTTTCCGGCCGCGACGGTTCCCCGCGCTCCGTCTTGGCGACGGCCTGTTTGCCGCCATTCGCGTCCGATGGCTTGCCGCCTTTGTTGCGAGAGGCTGCCTTGCCCTTCTCCTGGGCGGGCAGGTGCACTGCCGCCGCCGCTCCGGCGCCTCCGGAACCGCCGTCGACGATGCCGCCGCGGATGACGATCGGCGCCACAGGCGCAATCGAACTCGAGTCGCCGATCGCCGCGACCTTCTCCATGGTGACGGCCGGCTCGGTGCTTTCGAAGGCGATGATCGACGGGCTGACGGCGACGCGCCTCACCTTTTCGATCGACGGCAAGGGGAAAGCCAGCGGCACCAGCGCTACCTTGTCAGCCGGCGTAGCCTGCGCCACGGCAGGCGCCGGCTTCGGCGCGCCATGGACCACGATAGACGGCGACGCTCCGCCTTTCGGCAGAGCGATATAAACGAAGGACGAGGCTTGTGCCCCGCCCGCCGACAACGCCCAAAATGCCAGAGCCGCAATAACCAGCCGCAACGGCCAACCCCCAAGAAACGCCGATTGACTTTATGTCATGCGAAGTCGATGCCTGAGTGCTGGACGATGGCAGCAACTGATTGAACAAACCCTCACGATGGGGGCGAAGCCATGGGCGATGGACGGCTAGTTGGCGAAAGGGTTAACGTTTGGTGGCGGAGGTAATTGACGTTTCGCGGGCGATCGAACCGGCGCTGGCGCTGCTTTCCGCCGGCGAAGTGGTGGCGCTTCCGACCGAGACCGTCTACGGGCTGGCGGGCGACGCCACCAACGGCGCCGCGGTGGCGCGGATCTTCGAGGCCAAGGGGCGGCCGCGCTTCAACCCGCTGATCGCCCATGTCGCGTCGCTCGCAATGGCCCAACGTCTTGCCGACTTCGATCCCCTTTCGAAGCGGCTGGCCGAAAAGTTCTGGCCCGGGCCGCTCACGCTGGTGCTGCCGCTGAAGGCGGATGCCGGCGTCCACCCGTTGGTCACCGCCGGGCTTGACACGATTGCGCTCAGGTCGCCTCGCGGCTTTGCCGCCGAGTTGATCGCACGGCTGGACCGGCCGCTGGCCGCACCAAGCGCCAACTGCTCCGGCCGCGTCAGCGCCACGACGGCGGCAGCCGTCGTGGCCGATCTGGGCGAACGCATCCGTCTGGTGGTGGATGGCGGCGCGGCGCCGGTCGGCGTCGAATCCACCATCCTGAAGGTCGAGGACGACCGCGTCCGGCTGCTCAGGCCCGGTGGCGTCGCCGCCGACGACATCGAAGCAGCCGTAGGCATGCGACTGGAGCGTCAGGCAGGTGCGGCCGTAGAGGCGCCCGGTATGATGACCTCACACTACGCGCCGGGCGCCGCCGTGCGGCCGAACGCCCGCGACGTCCGTCCCGGCGAGGCGCTGCTCGCGTTCGGGCGGACGCGCGTTTCCGATGCCGACCGGGCCGTCGCCGTGCGTAACCTGTCGGACGAAGGCGATCTCACCGAGGCGGCCGCAAATTTGTTTTCGTTTCTGAAAGAGCTGGACAGCTTCGGCGTGGCGGCTATTGCCGTCGAGCCGATCCCGAACACCGGCCTCGGTGAGGCAATCAACGACCGGCTGGCCCGCGCTGCGGCGCCGCGCGGATGAAATGAGGAGAATACGCTTGGTCGATTTGGATGATGCCTCGTTCCAGGCCCTGCTCGACCGCTTCGCGGCAATCGTCGGCGCCGAGCATGCGTTCACCGAACCGGACGACATCGCGCCCTTCGTAACCGAGCGGCGCGGGCTCTATCCCGGGCTGTCGCGCCTAGTGCTGAGGCCGGGCAGCGTCGACGAGGTCAGCCGCGTCATGAAGCTCGCCAGCGAGACCGGTGTCGCGGTGGTGCCGCAGGGCGGCAATACCGGACTGGTCGGCGGCGGCATGCCCGACCGTTCGGGCCGGCAGGTGATCTTGTCGCTATCCAGGATGAACCGCATCCGCGAGATCGACACGCTGTCGAACACAATCACGGCGGAAGCCGGCGTGATCCTGCAGACGCTGCACGAGGCGGCGGAGGCGGCCGAGCGCATGTTCCCGCTGTCTCTGGCCTCGCAAGGCTCTTGCGAGATCGGCGGCAACCTCTCCACCAATGCCGGCGGTACCGCGGTGCTCGCCTATGGAAACGCCCGCGAGCTCTGCCTCGGTGTCGAGGTGGTGTTGCCGACCGGCGAGGTGTTCGACGATCTGCGCAAGCTGAAGAAGGACAATACCGGTTACGACCTCAAGAACCTGTTCGTCGGCGCCGAAGGCACGCTTGGCGTCATCACCGCAGCGGTGCTGAAGCTGTTTCCGAAACCGCGCGGCAAGGAAGCCGCGATCGCAGGGCTGGAGTCGCCGCAGGCCGCGCTCGAGCTACTGGCCCGCGCGCAGGAACGCGCCGGCAGCGGCCTCACCGCCTTTGAGCTGATCGGCCGGCGGCCGATCGAGTTCGCGCTACGCCACGTTCCCGGCGCGCACGCGCCGCTGGAGGGCGACTGGCCGTGGTACGTGCTGATGGAGGTGTCGTCCGGGCGCTCCGCCGAAGAGGCACGCACCACCATCGAGGAGATCCTTGGCGGGGGACTTGAGGGCGGGCTCGTAGGCGACGCGGTGATCGCCGCAAGCCTGGCGCAGGTGGCGGCGTTCTGGCGGTTGCGCGAGGACATTTCCGAGGCGCAACGCCCGGAAGGGGCCTCGATCAAGCATGACATCTCCGTGCCGGTCGCTTCGATCCCGGTTTTCATCGAACGCGCCGACGCGGCCGTGGCTTCCGTCAGCCCCCAAGCGCGCGTCGTGTGCTTCGGCCACATGGGCGACGGCAACCTGCACTACAACGTGTCGCAGCCGGCCGGGGGCGACCCGCAGGCCTTCCTTTCGCTTTACCGGCAGATGAACAAGGCGGTGCACGCCGTGGTGCATGACCTCAACGGGTCGATCTCGGCCGAGCACGGTATCGGCCAACTGAAGCGCGACGAACTCGCGGAAACTGCTCCGCCGGTCGGGTTGGAACTGATGCGACGTATCAAGGCGGTAGTCGACCCCGCTGGCATCATGAATCCCGGCAAGGTGATCTAACGACGCCGCACCGGCGGCACCGGGGCCGGGTGTGGTGGCGGTGCGGGCGGCGCCGGATCGGGCGCGGGGTCCGGATCGGGGAATGGGCGCGGCGGCATGGACATCGAGGTTCACCTCCGTTGCCAGGGAACGCATTAGCGAACGCAGGGGTTCCGGGTGGTATTGCCAATAATGGCTAGGGGAAAATTTACCTAGAATCTCACAAACCTGTTTGCTTAAGACCGCGGGAGAACGGTGGCCCGGAACTCTCAATGATCGCGCATTCCTACACGGGCCGTCTGGCGCGGATCAGGGCGGCCGCGGGCTTCATTGCCGGCACCGCCCGCAAGGTGGGAAATCTGTTCCCGCCACCACTTGCCAGGCAAGAGTGATCACCCCGCGTCCGTATCAGACCCTTTCGATGGCCAGCGCGATCCCCTGCCCGCCGCCGATGCACATGGTGACGAGTCCGTAGCGGCCGCCGGTACGCTTCAGATGATGAATCGCCTTGACTGTCAGGATGACGCCGGTGGCTCCGACCGGGTGGCCCAGCGCGATAGCGCCACCATCCGGATTCACCTTTTCGGGGTTGAGCCCCAGTTCGCGGCCGACTGCGAGTGCCTGGGCCGCGAAGGCCTCGTTGGATTCGATCACATCGAAGTCGCGTAACTTCAGTCCCGACCGGTCGAGCAGCGCGCGCACGGCGGGCACCGGGCCGATTCCCATGAGACCGGGCTCGACGCCTGCATGAGCGTAGGCGATGATCCTGGCAACCGGTTGCCCGCCGCTGCGCTTTACATGGGCTTCGGAGGAGAGGACGACGGCGGCGGCGGCGTCATTGATTCCGGAAGCATTGCCCGCCGTAACGGTACCGTCCTTCTTGAAAGTCGGGCGCAGCGCCGCAAGCGACCCGGGCGTTGTCCCCGGCTTCGGGTGCTCGTCCATATCGAACGTGACAGTCTGCCTCCCCGCTGTCACCTCGAGCGTCAAGATCTGCGTCCTGAAACGGCCGTCCTCGATGGCGGCGGCGGCGCGGCGCTGGCTCTCCGCGGCGAAGGCGTCCTGGTCCTCGCGCGAGATGCCGTATCTCGCGGCGACGTTCTCTGCAGTGATGCCCATGATGCCGTTGCCGAAAGGGTCTGTCAGCACGCCGGTCAGCCCGTCGACCATGGTGACGTCGCCCATCTTCTGGCCGAAGCGGCCTGCCGCAAGATAATGCGGGGCGCGGCTCATGACCTCGGCGCCACCCGCCAGCGCCGTGTCCGCATCGCCGAGCATAATCGATTGGGCGGCGGAAACGATGGCCTGCACGCCGCTGCCACACAGCCGGTTCAACGTCATGGCCGGTGTCTCCTTCGGGATGCCGGCATCCATCGCCGCTACGCGGGCGAGGTAGGCGTCCCTCGGCCCGGTGGGGATGACGTTGCCGAAGACGACATGGTGGATCTCGGACGGGTCGACGGCGGCGCGCTTCATCGCTTCAGCGGAAACCGACGCGCCCAGAGCCGCAGGCTCCTGGCCGCTCAGCGTGCCACCAAACGTTCCGATGGCCGTCCGGACGCCGGAGAGGATATAGGTCGTCTGTGTGCTCATGCTTTTCGCCGTTCCCTTTGGTGTGGCCGGTCGGCGGGATGTCGATCCGCCCTCGTCGTCGGTCCTACCGCCGCGCGAAGAATTCGGCGATCCGTGCCTTCATGGCCGGCGCGCGGCCGAGTTCTCCTTGCAGGTCGCGTTCAAGGCCGAGCTGTTCCGCGGCGCCGAAATCCGCAGCGCTGCCGATCAGGCGCTTGGTCGCGGCCGCGGCGTCGGGATCGAGGGACGCAAGCCGGGCGCAGATCGCGGTGGCGGTAGCCAACAGATCGCCGTCGTCCACCACATCCCAGACGAGACCCCACTGCAGAGCGCGCTCGGCGCCGATTCGGTCGCCAAGCAGCATCATGCCGGAGGCGCGGACGCGACCGAGGATGCGCGACAGGAACAACGTGTTGCCGGCGTCCGGCACAAGCGCGATGCCGACGAAGGGCTCGTAGAAATAGGCCGAACGGGCGGCGACCACGATGTCGGCGGCAAGCGCAATGCCGACCGCCGCGCCCGCGCAAGGTCCGTTGACGGCGACGACGATCGGCAGGCGGGAGGCGCGCATTGCGCCGACGAGGGGGTTGAAGTGACGCTCCAGCACCTCCTCGAGCGCCGGGGTCTCGTCGGGCCGGATCGAGGAGAGGTCATAGCCCGCGCCGAACGCCCGCCCCTCTCCGGTCAGCAGGACCGCGCGGACGGTGGCATCCGCTTCCGCCTCGAGAAGGGCGGCACGAAGCTCGTCGGCCGTTCGGTTGCGGTAGGCGTTCAGCTTCGCGGGCCGGTCGACAGCGATGCGGGCGACATTTTCCGAGACGCCGTAGCGCACGTCCTCGTATGCGGTCACGCGCTTCCCCCCGCCAGGACCCATCGCAGTTGCGGCAGCCGGTCGGCGCCGAAGAAACCGTCGCCGTCAACCAGGAAATAGGGTGAGCCGACAACGCCCGCCTCTGTCGCTTCTTTCACCGCCGCCTCCAGCAGCGTGCGTCCGGCCTGACCATTCATGCTCTCCAGAGCCTCGGTCCTGCCGAGCCCGATCATGGCGGCAAGCGCGGCGAGGGTAGCCTCGTCTGAAATGTCCTGCTGTTCCTCGAAGAATGCGGCGAAGACACGACGCGCCAAGGCGGCGGCCGCGTCGGGCCGGTTCAGGCGGACATGATGGTACAGCCGCGCTGCCTTGTGAGAGGACAGCGGCAGCTTCACCGGCGCCCGGTAGGGCAACCCGAAGAAGGCGGCGGACCGCTCGATATCGCGCATGAAATAGGTCCGCCTGGCCGGCGACTCCATGGGCGCGGGAATGCCGCGCGCCTGAAACACCGCCCACATGAGCACTGGCCGCCAGTCCACCGTCCGGCCGAATTCCTCGGCAATCACATCGACTTGCGCGGCGGCGAACCATGCGTAAGGCGACGCGAAGTCGAAATAGAAGCGGATCGGCCCGGACAAGCGTCAGAACCTGAATACGCCGTAGCCGGGGTCGGCCAGCGGCGCGTTGAGCGAGACGGAGATGGCGATGCCGAGCGCGTTGCGGGTATCCACCGGATCGATGATGCCGTCGTCCCACAGCTCCGATGTCGAATAGTAGGCCGAAAGCTGCTCCTGATAGGCCGATCGTGTCGTCTCCCAGACGCGCCGCACCTCGGCCTCGTCGACGGTTCCGCCGTTGCGCTTCATCTGGTTGACCTTGACATCGGCCAGCGTGTTTGCCGCCTGATCTCCGCCCATCACGCCGATCTGGTGGTTGGGCCAGGTGAACAGGAAACGCCCGTCGTAGGCGCGCCCGCACATGCCGTAGTTGCCGGCGCCGAAGGAGCCGTTGCACATCACGGTGAATTTCGGCACCCGGCTACACGACTGTGCCATGATCATCTTGGCGCCGTCCTTGGTGATACCCTGGCGCTCGTATTCGCGCCCGATCATGTAGCCGGTGATGTTCTGAAGGAAGACCAGAGGCGTGTTGTTCTGGTTGCACAACTCGATGAAGTGCGCGCCCTTCAGCGAGGAATCATTGAACAGCACGCCGTTGTTGGCGAGGATGCCGACCTTGAAGCCCCAGATGTTGGCGAAGCCGCACACCAGCGTCGTGCCATAGTTCGGCTGATATTCGTGGAAGCGGCTGCCGTCGACGATGCGGGCGATCACCTCGCGCATGTCGAAGGATTTCTTGATGTCGTCGGGGACGATCCCGTACAGCTCCTGCGGATCGTAGGCGGGCTCCTCCACCGGCGCCTGCTGGCAGGCCCATTTCTTCGGCCGGTCCCACTGGGCCACGATCTCGCGGCCGATGTGGATCGCCTCGTCTTCGCTCGATGCGGGATAGTCGGCCGTGCCTGAAACGCTGGTGTGCATGTCCGCGCCACCGAGTTCCTCGACGGTCACCTCTTCGCCCGTGGCAGCCTTCACCAGCGGCGGCCCGCCCAAGAAGATCGCGCCCGTCTTGCGCACGATGACGCTGTAGTCGGACAGGCCCGGAATATAGGCGCCGCCCGCCGTGCAATGACCGAACACCAGCGACAGTTGCTGCACGCCCATCTTGGAGAGGATCGACTGGTTCCGGAAGATGCGCCCGGCCATGTATTTGTCCGGGAAGACCTGGGATTGAAGCTGCAGGAAGCCGCCGGCGGAATCACACAGATGGATGACCGGCAGCCGGTTCTCCATGGCGATGTCGAGCGCGCGCACGATCTTCTTGGCGGTCAGCGGATACCAGGCGCCGCCCTTCACCGTCGGGTCGTCGGCGCGGACGACGACCTCGCGGCCCGAAACGACGCCGATGCCGACAATGGACGATGCCGAGGGCGAGTCGCCGTCATAGGCCATGTTGGCGGCCAGCGACGACAGTTCGAGGAAGGGCGTGCCGGGATCGAGCAGTTTCTCGATGCGTTCGCGCGGGCGCATCTTGCCCTGGCCGGAGAGCCGGTCGAGGTCGCGCTGCGGACGACTATGCCGCGCGGCTTCCTGCTTCTCGCGGAACGCCGCGACAAGCCCCCGGTTATGGACGTCGTGGCGGCGGAAGTCCGAGGAGGATGTGATGAGCGCCGACTGAATCTTGCGCATCGTCAGGCGTCCTCGGGCTCAAGCGTGGCGACAACCTCGTCCTTCTCGAACATGGCGCCCGCGCCGCGCAGGATCTTCGCCACAACGCCGTCGCGCGGCGCCGGCAGGATGGTCTGGAGCTTCATGCTCTCGATCGTCAGGATCGGCTCGCCGCGGGTGACCCGTGCGCCGGCGTCGCGATGGACCTCGACCACGGCGCCCGGCATGGGAGCCTTGACGACGTCCTGCCCCCCGCCGCCGGCGCCCTCACCCGCGAAAGCGTCGACCAGACCGATCTCGAAGGTGCGGCCGCCCAGCCGGACGAACTGCGTGCCGTTCAGCCCGGCGCGCGCGAAAGGCACGCCATCTCCATCGACGCCGAGCAGTCGTCGACCGTCACCGGAATCGGGGAGCCGGTCGATCTCGTGCTCGCGCCCGTCGATCGATACGACCAGATGCGGACGGCGGCGCAGGATCGCGATCTCGTGGGAGCGGCCGGCCAACGTCAGCTTGAACGCCATGCTCAATTCCTCCAACCGCCGATGGCGGCGTAGGGTTCGGGCGTGCCGACGACGGCCTCGTGGATGTCGCGGAAACCCAGCGCAGCGGCAGCCAGAACCTGAACGAGCATCGCGTCGTCGGGCTCGGCTGCCTTCAACGCCTCGCCATGTTCGACCACGAAGGCCGTATGCAGGTCGCCGGCCCGGAACGAAGCGTGGGCGAGTACCCGTATCAGGTAGTCGACATTCGTCTTCACCCCCAGCAGAGCCAGCGCGTCGAGAGCGGCAATCGACCGTTCGACGGCTTCCTGCCGGGTCGCCGCGTGCGCCACAAGCTTGGCCAGCATCGGGTCGAAGTCCGTCGTGACCTTCCGCCCCTGGTCGAGTGCGTTCTCGAAGCGCAGCCAGGGTTCGTCGGGAACGCCGAGATAGGCGACCACGCCGGTTTCCGGCAGGAAGTCGCGGTCGGGGTCCTCCGCGCAAATCCGGCATTCGATGGCGTGCCCCACTCCATGTACATCCTGCTGTCGCAGCGGCAGCCCCCTGCCTGCCGCGATCTCGATCTGCGCGCGGACGAGGTCGAGACCGGTGATCATCTCGGTGACAGGATGCTCGACCTGGAGGCGCGTGTTCATCTCCAGGAAGAAGAAGCGCCCGTCCGCGCCGAGGATGTATTCGACTGTGCCGGCGTTCTTGTATCGCGCCGCCTCGGCCAAGCGGACGGCGGAGGTGCAGATCTCGTCACGCAGGTCGCCCGGCAGGTTCGCCGCCGGCGCCTCCTCGATGATCTTCTGAAAGCGCCGCTGGACCGAACACTCGCGCTCGAACAGATGGATGGCCTTGCCTTCGCCGTCGCCGAGCACCTGCACCTCGATATGGCGCGGACGCTCTACATATGTCTCGGCATAGACCCGGCCGTCACCGAAGTAGCGTAGCGCCTCGCTGGCCGCGATGGTGGCGGCGCGGTGCAGTTCGCCCGCTGAGCGGACGATGCTCATGCCCTTGCCGCCGCCGCCTGCCGCCGCCTTGATCAGCAAGGGAAAGCCGATGTGCTCGGCCTGCGCGACGAACTCGTCGAGACGGTCGGTCGGCATCACCGAAGGCGCCACCGCGACGCCGTTGGCGGCCGCGAAGGTGCGCGCCGAGATCTTGTCGCCCATCAGCGAGATCGTGTTCGCGTCGGGGCCGATGAAAGTCAGGCCGGCGGCAGCCACGGCGGCGGCGAAACGCGCATTCTCGGACAGGAAACCGTAGCCCGGATGAATGGCGTCCGCGCCGGCGCGAAGCGCGGCGACGACGATCTGGTCGATGTCGAGATGTGCCGCGACCGGCGTCTCGCCCTTGATCTCGACCGCTTCCGCCGCCGCGCGGACATGCCGTGCGTCCGCCTCGGCCCGATGGTGGATCGCCACGGAAGCGATCCCCATCATGTCCAGCGTGCGGAAGACACGGCAGGCGATCTCGCCGCGATTGGCGACCAGGACCTTGCCGAACAGCAGGGCTCCGCTCATGCCGCAGCCTCCACCGCCCAGGCGGCCAGCGGCCCACCGGACGCGACCCAGTTGGCGGGCACCTCCACAGGCGCGTCCATCAGGATCTGCGCCAGCGCCTTGCCCTGCGGATCGTGACGCAGCGAAGCAATACCGCCGCCGCCCAGGCCTTCGTGCAGGAGGAAATTGAGTCCGTTCATCCCCGGCCAGTCGTAGCGGACGACCTTACCCCTCGCGAAATGCGCGAAATATTCGCGCACCACCTCCTCGGTAATGCTGCGGCGTATCCACGGAAGGTATTCTGCCTGCCTGGCTAGGACGCCGATATTGCCGATGTCGCCCTTGTCGCCACTGCGGCCGTGGGCGAGGGCGATCAGCGGGACGGCAGCGAGCGCGACACCCTCCGCTTCGATGTCGGGTGTTACGGTCTCGCCCGGCTGCGAGCCCGCTTCTTCCCCGTTCGGAATGAAGGTCACCAGGGAGCGGCTCGCGCCGTCGCTCTCGACCGTGATCGCAACGTCGCCCTTCGGGGCCAGGAACGAGAACAGCCGGATCACCGGCTGCGGCTCCGGTCGTCCGCCGGCAAAGCCGGTGATGCCCTGGGCCATGGCCGTCGCCGCCGGATATATCTCGCGGGCGAAGATGCCGAGCGCGTCCTTGCTATCGTGACGCACGCCGATCTTGAGGACGACCTCGCGCACCGATCCGGCGCGCGACCGGCTTCCATAGTTGGTTTCGGCGCCCAGAAGCTCGATCGAGGTCTCGGCGAAGCCTTCGAAGCCGCAGGCCCGCGTTAGGCGCTCCGAGCGCTTCAGGATCGCCTCGCCGGTGGCCTGCGCCTTGGCTGCGGCGTCTCGGCCTACGATCATCAGGGTAACGCCGGCGCGGTATCCGTCGGCATAGGTGGCGCTCACCTTGTAGCTGGCGGTCGGCGGTCCTCCCCGGGCGCCGCTGACGCGGACGCGATGCGGCCCGATGTCTTCGAGCCGGACCGTGCTCCAGTCGGCAGTCACGTCCGGGAGGAGGTAACGCGTCGGGTCGCCGACCTCGTAGACGATCTGTTCCGCCACCGTGCGCGACGAGACGAGGCCGCCCGTAGCCGGCGGCTTGGTGACGATGAAGCTGCCGTCCGCGGCGCACTCGGCGATCGGGAATCCCATATCATCCCAGCCGGAGACGTCGAGCCAGTCGGTGAAGACGCCGCCGGTGGCCTGCGCCCCGCACTCGACAACGTGGCCCGCCAGACTTCCCGCCGACAGCAGATCGTAGTCGGTCGGCCGCCACCCGAATTCGTGAATCAGCGGCCCGAGAACGACGGCGGAATCGACAACCCGTCCAGTGATGACGACGTCGGCGCCGGCATCAAGCGCCGCCGCGATCGGGAAGGCGCCAAGATAGGCGTTGACGCTGGCCAGACGCGCGGGCAACGGCGCGCCCGAAAACATCTCCCTTACACCCGCGGCGCGATAGCGGTCGGCCGAGGCCGACAGGTCATCGCCCAGCACGACCGCGACCTTCAGGTTGACGCCGGCCTCCCGGAACACTGCGACTAGAGCGTCGCAGCAAGCCTGCGGGTTGACCCCGCCGGCATTTGTCACCACGCGGATGCCTTTGGCGGCGATCTCACGCGCCAGCGGCTTCATCACCGTCGAGACGAAGTCCGTCGCGTAGCCGAGGTCCGAGCGCTTGGCCTTTGTCCGCGCCAGCAGCGACATTGTGATCTCGGCGAGATAGTCCATGACCAGATAGTCGATGCCGCCAGAGCGCACGAGTTGGGCCGGGCCTTCGGGGCTGTCGCCCCAGAAGCCGGCCCCACAGCCGACGCGGACGATGCGTTCAGCCTCGGTCATTTGCAGTCCATTGCGGGGCGCGCTTCTCGTTGAATGCCGCGAAGCCCTCTCGCGCATCCGGCGTACGCGCCATGTTGGCCAGCATGAACTGCGCATATTCCAGCGCGCTATCGGTCGACATCTCGCGGATCTTCGCCAGACCCTGCTTGCCGAGGCGGATGCCGGTCGGCGATTTGTCGATGATGCGGCCGAGTAGCCAGTCCAGCTTCGAGTCGAGCTCCGCAGCCGACACCGCGTAGTTGAACAGCCTCTCCTCGGCGGCGTCACGAGCGGTGATCGGTTCTCCGCTGATGCACAACTCCATCAAACGGCGATAAGAGACCGTGCGCAGGAGGTAAGGCAGGATCATCATCGGGAAAAGCCCGACCTTGACTTCGGTAACGCCCACCAGCGCATCGTCGCGCGCCACCACCAGGTCGCAAGCGCAGACCAGGCCGAAACCGCCCGCCAAAGCATGGCCGTTGACGCGCGCCACCAGGGGCAAGCGGCACGCATCCATACGACGCAGAAGCCGCGCCACATAGTGGCGAGGGTCCGCCGCATCAATGGTGAACGGCGTTCCGTCCGCCTGGAGTTGCAGGTCGCCGCCGGCGCAGAACGCCTTGTCCCCGGCCCCAGTCAGCACTACCGCGCGAACGTTCCGATCCGCCTCGGCCAGATCCAGTCCCGCCTCCATGCCGCGCGCAACGGCTTCGTTCAGCGCATTGCGCCGTGCTTCGCGATCGATGGTGATCCACATCACCGCATCGCGGCGCTCGACCTTCACCGATTCCTGCACAGCCCACCTCGGCTACGTTGCGCGCACCACAAATGAATTCAATTCATCAGCAATGTCAATCGCGCTTGCAACCACATTCACGACAATATTCAGATCAAGCGCGATTACGGCTTCATTAGGTGAGCCCGATTGACAATGTCGAGTTGATCTGATGATGAAATTGTCTCATTAACGGCCTGCCGCACAGCGGCCCGTGCCTTGGAAGGAACCACGCGGATGAATGACGCTTCCGGCCATAACGGCCCGTCGCTGCGGTTCGACCTCGATGCCGACCAGCAGATGATCCTCGACAGCGCCGATCGCTTTGCGCGCAACGAATTCTATCACCTGTCCGAACGCATGGACGCGGAGGAGTGGTGGCCGGAGGACGTCTTCCCGAAAATCGGCGAGAACGGATTGTTCGGCATCACCATACCCGAGAGCCATGGCGGAGCCGGCCTCGACCTCGTAGCAGCCGGGCTGGTGCTGCAGGGGTTCGCAAGATGGAACCATGCCATGGCGCTGGCGTGGGTCGCCCACGACAATCTGTGCGCCAACAACATCTATCGGAACGGCAACGAAAACCAGCGGCGCCGGTATCTGCCCGACATGTGCGCCGGCCGCAAGATCGGTGCGCTCGGGCTGACCGAGCCCGGCGCCGGATCGGACGCGCTCGGCTCGATGCGCACCACCGCGCGGCGAGACGGCGACCACTATGTGCTGAACGGCAGCAAGATCTACATCACCAACGGCCCGGTCGCCGACGTTCTGCTGGTCTATGCCAAGACCGACCGGGACAAGGGCGCACACGGCATCTCGGCCTTCATCGTCGAGAAGGGCATGCCGGGCTTCAGCGTGGCGCAGAAGCTCAAGAAGATGGGCTATCGCGGCAGCCAGACAGGCGAGTTGCTGTTCGAGGACTGCCGCGTGCCGGCGGAGAACCTCGTGGGCGGCGAGAATCGCGGCATCGCCGTCGTCATGAGCGGCCTCGACCTCGAACGCGCGATGATCGCGCCACTCTGTCTCGGCGTCGCCGAGCGGGCGTTGGAGCTTTCCGTCGACTATGCGAAGACGCGCAGGCAGTTCGGCAAGCCGATCGGCTCGTTCCAGATGGTGCAGGCAATGCTGGCCGACATGTATGTGCAGGTGGAGACGACGCGCAGCTTCACCTACCGGGTACTTTCGGCCGCCGCGCCGCTGGAGGTCGGCGAAGGCGGGCGCGGCGACATCCATATGCTGACGGCCGCCTCAGTGATGTATGCAGCGGAGGCTGCGCACAAGGTTCTGGACCTCGCCGTACAGGTGCATGGCGGCATGGGCTACATCTGGGAATCGGAGATCAACCGCCTGTTCCGTTCCACCAAGCTGATGGAAATCGGCGCCGGCACGACCGAGGTGCGCAAGATGATCATCGCAGGCGAACTGCTGAAGGGAATGGACCGGTGAGCGATTCCGCACCCGAACTCTTCGGCTTCACCGAGGAGCAACTCGCCGAACACAAGACCGTCTTCGCCGAAGGCACCTTCGAGGGGAAAGTGGTCGTCGTATCGGGCGGAGCCGGCGGCATCGGGCGCGCGACGGCCTGGCTGTTTGCGCGCCTTGGCGCGCATGTGGTGATTTCCGGCCGCAGCGAAGGCAAGATCGCCAACGTCGTCGGGGCGATCTCCGAGCGCGGCCTCAAGTGCAGCGGACACACGGTCGAAATCCGAGAACCAGACGGCGTAGCGGACTTCTTCGACCGCGTCTGGACAGAGCACGGCCGCGTAGACGTGCTGGTTAACAGCGCCGGCGGCCAATTTCCGCAACCGGCTATCGATTTCAGCGTCAAGGGCTGGAACGCGGTAATCAACACCAACCTTAACGGCACCTGGTTCATGATGCAGGCAGCGGCGCGCAAGTGGCGTGACGCCAGGGTGCCGGGCAGCATCGTCAATGTGGTGGTGGTCACCACACACGGGCTCTATGGCGTCGCGCATTCGATCGCAGCGCGCTCCGGCGTGATTGGACTGACACGTGCCGTAGCCGTCGAGTGGGCGCCGCTGAACATCCGGGTCAATTGCGTGGCGCCCGGCGCGATCGAGACCGAGGGGTGGAGGGTCTATACGCCGGAGGCTCGGGCCGCCTATCCGCGCTCGAACCCGATGATGCGGCCGGGCGATGTATGGGACATAGCGGAAGCATGCGTGTATCTGGGCGGGCCGTCGGGCAAATACGTCACCGGGGAGTTGCTGACGGTGGACGGCGGCAGCCAACTCTGGGGCGAGACCTGGACTACAGGCAAGCCGGATTATTTCAAGACGCCGGAATAGCGCAGGCTGCGGACGTCGCCCGCTCACAATTCAGGGGATGGTGACGACGATCTTGCCGTTGGCCCGGCGCGCGGTCAGTTCGACGATCGCGTCGGCGCCACGCTCCAGCGGAAACCGCGCCGAGATCACTGGCCTGACACGCCCCTGACCATAGAGTTCGAACAGTTCGCCAAGCGCCTCTCGGTGACGCACCGGGTCGCGCTCCATCGCCGATCCCCAGAAGATGCCGAGGATGTCGCAGCCCTTGAGCAGCGGCAGGTTGAGCGGGATACGGGCGATGCCGGCAGGAAATCCGACCACGAGGAACCGGCCGAGCCAGGCGATGCTGCGCAGCGCCGGCTCCGAATAGACGCCGCCGACAGGATCCAGCACGACATCGGCACCTTCCGCCCCGCAGGCCTTCTTGAACGTGGCGGCCAAGGCCTTCTGTCCCTCGCCCTCCGTCAGAAGCGGATCGTAGACGACGCCTTCGTCCGCGCCGAGAGAAGTGGCCAGCGCAACTTTCTCCCGGCTCGATGCCGCTGCCACGACGCGCGCGCCGAGCGCCTTACCGACCTCGATCGCCGCAAGGCCCACCCCACCAGCGGCACCCAGCACCAGCACGGTCTCCCCGGCTTTGATGCGCGCTCGATCAACGAGCGCGTGGTAGGCGGTGCCATAGGTCAAAAGAAACGCGGCGGCCTCGTCGAACGGCATACCCTCGGGAATGCGCACGCAGCGCCAGGCGCTGACCGCGACCTTCTCAGCCATCGCGCCCCATATGGTGATCGCGACGACGCGGTCGCCAGGCGCAAAGCCGTCGACACCCTGCCCCACCGCCTCGACCGTCCCGGACAGTTCGCCTCCGGGCGCGAAGGGGCGATCCGGCTTGAACTGGTAGCGGTCGGAGATAATCAACGAATCCGGGAAATTGGCTCCGACCGCTGAAACCCGAACAAGAAGCTGGCCCGGCCCAGCGACCGGCTCGGCAACGTCCTCAAGCACCAGCGTTTCGGGACCACCCGCAATCTTACTCAGAAGCGCCTTCATGGCCTAAACACCATTCCCGTCACCAATTTCATGTAGGAGTCCACGACGAAGGCCGGCGGCCGGACAAAGCGCTCGCCGACGAAGCAGAAGCGCGCACTGAGATATTCGCGCGAGGACAGCAGCATCTGTGCCACCACCTCCATCTGGTCGGCGTCGGTAATGAGGAGGTTGCCTCGCTTCAACTCATAGGCGAGAGCGCGACGGTAGCTCGCCGTTTGCTGTTCGAGATGGCGGCTGAAGCCGAGCGGCGCTTGGACGCGGCCTTCGCTCAGGATCTTGAACAAATGAGGCGCCTCTTCGAGGAACTCGAAGAAGGCGCTGATGCGCGCCCGCTCACGCCCGACCGCATGATCGGGTGCAGCGCGGACACGCTCTCGAACCAGATCGTGCAGCCTGTCGCTGATCGCCGGCAGAAGCTGGTCGAGCAGATCCTGCCGCGAGTCGAAATAATTGTAGAACGTCCCCTGCGCGACCTCGGCGCGTGCCGTGATCAGCGCCACGGATGTGGCGGCATAGCCGGACTCGCCGACGATCTCGACGGCGGCGTCGAAGAGGCGGCCGCGCGTCGCTTCAGCTTTTTCGGCGCGCGTCGGCCTTGCCTTCGCACCCTGCGAGGGTGGCTGGTTCACAGAATCTTTCGTCTCAGCGGCGGTCATACGGGATGAAGCTAGGGGCAGTCCTACCCGCCGTCAAACAAAATGAACTATGACTCATGATTCATTTTCTGTTTACAACGATCGATATTCGACTAGCATGGCTCTGCCGAATGCGATCCCAAGAGACAACCAGGCAAGTCCAGGGTCCGCCTGGCGGCCGGCCCGGCGGTATCTTCCAGTCGGGGAGCCCGTTCCGAGGAGACGCACCGGCGAGAGAGGAGCCCTTGTCCGTGACCGCATTTCCGGGCGAAACCCTATGACGATACCAGCGTTGGCGGAAAGGCCGATGGCGCGTCCGTTCGACGCGAACGACGTGGAGGGACTCCGCGCGGCGCTGTCGGACTTCGTCGAGGACCAGACGAAGGGAGCGGTCGAGATCGGGCCTCTGCGCCGCTTCACCGTCGGCTTTTCCTGGGTGACCTACGGCTTCCACGCAAAAATGGACGGCCGAGGGAAGGCCGCAGGAGCGCGAGCTTATCCTTCGGGCCGGACCGCCAACCGGCATCTTCGGTCCCTACCGCGCCTTTCCCGAGTTCGTGACGCTGCGGGCTTTGGCGGGCAGCGCCGTCCCGGTGCCGCGTGTTTACTGGCACAGCGACGACATCTCCATCCTTGGCGCTCCGTTCTTCATCGCCAGCCTGGAGCCCGGCGAGGCTCCGATCCCCTGGACGAAGGACGGAGGACCGGCCTTCCCCGAGCAGCGCAGGTCGAGGCTCGGAACGCAATTTGTCGAGGCGCTCGCCGCGCTGCACGATTTTGCCTGGCAGAACACGCCGGTCTCGGCCATCGACGGCACCAGGGATGTCCGGCGGACGGCCGTCGATCAGGTCGACCACTGGATGGGTCTGCTCGCGCAATGGTCGCAGGAGCGCGTGCCGATGCTGGAGATGGCGGCACACTGGCTGCGGGAGAACGCGCCTGCGGCGCGACGCATCGCGATCACTCATGGCGACTACAGGATCGGCAACTTCCTCGTCGTCAACGACCGCATCACGGCGATCCTCGACTGGGAACTGGTGCGCCTCGGCGATCCCGTGGAAGATCTCGGCTGGATCTGCCTGCAGGCCTGGCGAGGGCGATCCCCCTACATGTGCCACCTGTTCGAGCGCGAAGACCTGCGCGACCTGTACTCTGCCCTGACGGGTCACGACGTAACCCTTCGTGACATGGCCTATTGGGAGGCGTTCGGCACGCTGAAGCTGGCGGTCATGCACTTTGGCGCGACCGACTGCTTCGCGCGCCGCGGCTTCAACGACCTGCGCATGGCGGGCATGGGCGCGCAGATCCCGCGCATGCTTCTGCAGGTCGAGTCGGCGGTGGAGCGGGCGTCATGAACATTCCTCTTCCGCGCCTCATCGAAGGCATGATCGCGACAATGCGCAGCGACGTCATCCCGCACGTCACCGACCCCTATGCGCGCGGACAGGCAGTCGGCATCATCGACCTCCTGAACAATCTCGCCCCCCGCCTGGAGTGGACGCATGCGCCGCTGTCGGCCGTGATCCGGGAGAAGGAAGCGCTGCTTCGAGATGTGGCCGCGATTGTCCCGGATATCGCAGTCAGGACCGCACAGTCCGGCAAAGACACGGCCGACGATTTGCTGGTTCGCAAGGCGGCCCTGGACGCCGCGCTTGCCGATGCGCTGGCGATCGCCTGGACGCGAAGGCAGGAGCCTGAATGCGGCCGGGTTGTCGCCGCTATCAAGGCACATCTCCACGAAGAAGCCAGCGCGGAGTTGAAGATGACGCGCAAGCCACTGTTCGCTGAGATCGCTGGCGGCAAGGGCGGCGCGGAAGCCTAGTCGAAACACGTCGCTGCAGGGAGGCGGTGACCATGGGAAGTCATGTCGATCCACGAATGCCACCGCCCGAAGCGTGCGTCCAGCGCTACCTGCTGGAGCACTGGGCAAGCATCCAGCCCGACAAGGTATTCGCGGTCTTCGCCGACGACACGCGCTGGACCTATGGCGAGACGCTGGACCGGACGATCCGAACCGCCAACGCGCTCCGGGCCCTTGGTGTCAGTCAGGGCGACAGGGTACTATGCTGGCTGCCGAACGGACCGGACTGCCTTCTGGCCTGGCTCGGCCTGAACTACCTTGGCGCCGTGTTCGTTCCAACCAACCTCGCCTATCGCGGCAACATCCTTGCCCATGCGGTCAAGCTGTCCGACGCCCGTCTCGGCATCGTTCATGCCGACCTGCACGAGAGACTCGGCGATATCGACTGCGGAAGGCTGGACGAGATCATCGTGCTCGGCGGCGATGGCCGGGCGATCCCAGGGCTAGTCGTTCACGGCGCCGAGCGCTTCACCTCGAACGACACGAACCCTCCGACCATCGAACGGCCGATCGTACCATGGGATCTGCAGGCGATCGTGTTCACGTCGGGAACGACCGGACCATCCAAGGGCGTTCTGTCGTCCTACATGCACATCTACAGCATGGCACGCGCCACGCCCTTCGTGGACGCCGACGACCGCTACCTCATCCACCTGCCCCTTTTCCATTCGGCCGGTGTGATGCCGATCACCGCCATGCTGATCCATGGCGGTTCGATCGTGGTGGTCGAGGCCTTCAGCACCGAAGGCTTCTGGCCGCTGGTTCGCCGCACCGGCGTGACCACGGCGATCCTGCTCGGCGTGATGGGTGGTTTCCTCCTCAAGCGCCCGCCGAGCCCCGACGACAGGGACCATACGCTCAGAACGTGCACCTATGTGCCGCTCAACGAGACGGCGCTGGAGTTCCATGAGCGTTTCGGCACCGAGATCCATACGCATTTCAACATGACCGAGATATCGATGCCGATCGTCTCCCAGCCCAATCCGAGGGCGCTGGGCAGCGCCGGCAAGCCGCGCTCCGGCGTCGAGATCAGGATCGTCGATGAGAATGACTGCGAGGTCGGCGTCGGCACGGTCGGGGAACTGGTGGTACGCACCGACTGTCCCTGGGCGATGAACCATGGATACGCGGCCGATCCTCAGGCCACCGCCGCAGCGTGGCGCAACGGCTGGTTCCACACGGGCGACGGCTTCCGGCGCGACTCGGAGGGCAACTTCTATTTCGTCGACCGACTGAAGGACGCGATCCGCCGGAGAGGCGAGAACATCTCCTCTTTCGAGGTCGAGTCGGAGGTGCTGACGCACCCCGCCGTGCGCGAGGCGGCCGCCGTAGCCATCAAGAGCGACATCGCCGAAGACGAGGTGCTAGCGATCGTGGCGCTGAAAGACGGTGCGACGCTGGACCCGGCCGAGCTGATCGACTTCCTGCGGCCGCGCATGGCCCATTTCATGATCCCACGCTACGTGCGCGTGGTGGATGCCCTGCCCCGCACGCCGACGGCCAAGATCGAGAAGATCAAACTGCGCGAAGCCGGCATTACCGCCGACACCTGGGACCGCGAGGCCGCCGGCATCATCATCAAGCGAGAGAAGATCGGCGCATAACCCATTGTCGAAAGAGTCATTCATGTTCGCAGAGCTATCGGCGCATGCCGCCACGATCCGCGACCGCCTGGTCGCCTTCATGGACCACCGCGTCTATCCGAACGAGCACGCGCTTCTGGCTCCCCCCGCCGAGGCGGAACTCTGGGCGCCCAGGCCGCTGGCCATCGAGCTGATGGCGGAGGCCCGGCAGGCAGGCCTCTGGAACCTGTTCTACAATCACGGGCCGGAGGGTCCGGGCCTGTCGAACTTCGAATACGCGCAACTCTGCGAGATCTTCGGGCGGTCGCTGGCCGCGCCGGAACTGTTCAACTGCAACGCGCCCGACGTGGGCAACATGGAACTTCTCGCCGGCTACGGATCGCCGGAGCAGAAGGAGCGTTGGCTGAAGCCCCTGCTGGCCGGAGAAATCCGGTCCTGCTTCGCTATGACGGAACCGGCCGTGGCGTCGTCCGACGCGACCAACATCGAGACCCGTATCGAGCGCGACGGCGACAGTTATGTCATCAACGGCCGAAAATGGTGGGTGACCGGCGCGCCGTCGGCACGCTGCAAGGTCGCCATCGTCATGGGCAAGAGCGATCCGGCGGCGCCAAAACACAAGCAGCAGTCGATGATCCTCGTGCCGATGGACACGCCGGGCGTGACGGTTGTGCGCCCGCTCACCGTCTACGGCTACGAGCATGCGCCACTCGGCCACGCCGAGGTGCTGTTCGAGGAAGTCCGCGTGCCGGCCGCGAACATGCTGCTAGGCGAAGGGCGCGGCTTCGAGATCGCACAGGGCAGGCTGGGGCCGGGCCGCATCCATCACTGCATGCGCTTCGTCGGGCTGGCGGAGCGGGCGGTAGAGGCGATGTGCACGCGCGCGAAGACACGCGTCGCCTTCGGCTCGACGCTGGCCGCAATGGGCGGCGTGAGGCAGGCGATCGGTCAATCGCGCTGCGACGTCGAACAGGCGCGGCTGGTGACGCTTAAGGCGGCCTGGATGATGGACAAGGTGGGCAACAAGGCCGCGCGCAACGACATCGCGGTTGCCAAGATCGTAGTGCCGACGCTGGCGGGCGCCGTGATCGACCGCGCCATCCAGGTTCATGGCGGCGGCGGCCTGTCCCAGGATTTCTTTCTCGCAGAGGCCTTCGCCGAGACGCGTTTCCTGCGCATCGGCGACGGACCGGACGAAGTGCACCGTGAGGCGCTGGCTCGCGCCGAACTCAACCGCATGCAATGAGGCAAGGATGCGACCGCTGACCATCGGAGAAACCGCCGAAAGCGCCGGCCGCACGATCGGCGAGGGCGACATCAACCTTTTCGCCGGCCTTGTAGGCGATTTCACGCCCATCCATATCGACGAGGCCTTTGCGCGGAAGTCGCCGCACGGCACAAGGATCGCGCATGGGCCGCACTCGATGGCGACCGCGATCGGCATGGCCACGCATACCGGCCTGTTCGGCGAGAGGGTGATCGGCCTTGTCAATCTCACTTGGGACTTCATGGGTGCGGTGAAGCTCGGCGACACGGTCCGCTCTAAGGTCACGGTCGAGACGGTACGCGCCACTTCGAAGCCGGGACGAAGCCTCGCGACCTACGCGTTCGAGGTGCTTAATCAGGACGACGCGACAGTCCAGCGCGGCCGCCTGAAAGTAATCGTCCATTCCGACGACACCGGCGACAAGCAATGAAAAACGCTCCCTTCATCATGCTGCCTCGACACGAGGCTACGCACGAACCAGACGGTTCACAGAACTTCAACGAGAGCGTCTACGCCAACGCTTTCGACACGGACACGCCGGTCGGCGGATGGATGCGCCTGGGCAACCGCGTCAACGAAGGCTACGCCGAACTCTCGGTGTGCCTCTATCTTCCGGAAGGACGCATAGCCTGCCAGTTCGCGCGGCCGCCGATCACGCAGAACGACCGCTTCGACGCTGGTGGCTTGTCCTACGAGGTAATCGAACCGCTGAAGAGCATCTCGATGACCTATTCGGGCGATCTCATGATCGTCGACGATCCGGAGGTCCTGCGCGATCCCGCGACCTTGTTCCAGCGTGGGCAGCGCCTGCCGGGAAGCGTCCACTGGGTCCAGGAGGCTGAATCTCCGGTCCATGGCGGCGAGCCGGTCGACGACAGCGTCCAGACGATGTACGGCCGCGACTTCTCCTACGGCCATTTCAACCAGCACGGCCGCGTCCGTGGCGAAATCCGCGTTGGTGACGAGCGATGGGCGATCGACGGCCGTGGCTGGCGCGACCATTCCTGGGGTCCGCGCTACTGGCAGGCGATCCACTACTACCGCCTGTTCATAGCCAATTTCCCGAACGGCGACGGACTGATGCTGCTGAAGATCACCGATCGCGCCGGCAAGGTTCGGCGGGAAGGCGTGCTGCTGGTTAACGGCCGCTACGAGCAGGTGCTCGACCTCGACGTATCGACCGACTGGACCGATGAGAAGGACCCCGCCTCCGTGCGGCTCGGCGTACTCACCGCCGACCGCAAGGCGCGCATCGATGTCGGGATCCTGCGGCTGGCGCCGTTGCGCAACCGGCGGCGTGCGGGAAACGAAATCCTCGTCTCCCGCATCGCCGAAGGCTTCTCCCGATTCCACTGGGACGGAAAGCAAGGGTACGGGATGACCGAATACATTGAGCGGGTGGAGGACGGGAAGTTCGCGGGATTTCCGCTCTAAATTTAGCGTCGAGGCGAGCGCAGTCTCAGTCCGCGTTGCGGTCCGCCAGTCTTTCGAGGCGCGCGACCGCCGTCTCGATCCGCTCGGCCATGTCCGCGCCGGCTTGGGTCGCCTCGAGCCCCCGCTTGCGCAGGCCACTCAGAATGAGTTCCACGATCGCGTCGGCCGTCGCGTCGGGGTCGAACTCGCCCTCCCCGCGCAGATAGCCCCAGGTCCGGTGCTCGACACAGCCGTAGATCATGTCCCTGACCAGCGCCAGCGAGACGTCTGCCCGCAGTTCGCCGCTCTCGATGCCTTCCCGAATGATGTCGAGGGTACGGCGGGTGTAGCGGCGGTTGAGCTCGTGCACGGCAGTCTGGCTGTAGTCCTTCCCGGTTCGCAGAAACTGGAACATCAAGTTGCACAGCGCAGGCTCGTCGTGGATCGTCTTTAGGTGGCGCCAGATCATGTAGCGCAAACGGTTCCGCGTGCCCGCTATGCCGGCGAGGTGCTGGTCGTAATCGGCCAACATAGTCTCGTACCAGTCCTCGATGACCTTTACGAGCAGGTCGCGCTTGTTCTCGAAGTAGCGATAGATACTGCCTTCGACGACGTTGGCGCGCTCGGCTATGTCGGAAAGGGGGGCGTCCTCGTAGCCCTTGTCGCGAAAGACGGCGCGGGCGGCTGCCATGATGTCGGAGACGCGGCGCTCCTTGGAGAGCCTGAACACCTGTCGGCGTGCCGTGCCGTTCGTCATCAGTCCCCTGCCCGGAAGTCCGGATTGCGCTTTTCCCGGAACGCCGCCATGCCTTCCCACCACTCTGGCCCGGAGGCGGCCGCCCCCACGGCATCCAGCGCGATCTGATCTGCTTCGCGTGCGCTGGCCGTCTCGCAGCGGTACAGGGCGCGTTTGGTCTCGGCAATCGAAATCGGACTGCACAAAAGGAACCGCCTCGCGAAAGCCTCTGTCGCGGCGGCGAGTTGGTCGGCGGGGTGGACCGCCGTCACCAGGCCAGCCGCATGGGCCTCGGTCGCGCCAAGCTGGTCGCCGAGCAGGGCGATCTCCAAGGCGCGGGCGCGGCCCACCGTCCTAGCCAGAAGTTGTACGCCGCCGGCCGCTGCGAGCGCGCCGATCCGCGTCTCGGTCAGACCGATCCGGGTGTGATCGGCCATCAGCCGGAAATCGCAGGACAACGCAAGTTCGCAGCCGCCGCCAAGCGCGTAGCCATTGATCGAAGCAATGGTCACATAGGGTGCGTCGCGGACCCGGCCGAAGACGTCGAGGATCGCCACGACGTAGTCGTCGCGAATGGCGAGGGCGTTCCGGTAGAGCGGCGAAGCGGGATCGGTGAAGTAGGTGATCTGGGCGCCGCCGCAGAAGGTGCGCCCCGAACCGGTCAGCACCAGCACGCGCGCCTTGTTCGCCGCGACTTCGCGCAGCAGCCGGTCGAAGGCAGCCAGGAACTCAAACGTCACGGTGTTATAGGTATCACCACGGTTGAACGTGATGCGCGCCACGCCCGCGGCGATCCAGTCCAGGGCCGCTGGCCCGTCCTGCCCGGTGTCCCGAGCCGGTGTCGATCTCTCCACGGTCCGCTCCTCCGCGCCCTGCAGCACTAAGCGCTTACCACGAGACCGGAGGTGGTGACTGCCCGAACGAGCGCCTCAGACGTGATCTTTTCACCAACAAGCTCGGCGGAGATCTGGCCGCGGCTCAGAACGACGACCCTGTCCGCGAGCCCGACCAGTTCCTCTGGCTCGCTGACGGCGACGACAACCGAGCGGCCCTCGCTGGCAAGCCGGCGAAGCAGGTCGTGGATGTCCTGCCTGGCCTTCACGTCGACGCCCACCGTCGGATCGTCGAGCACGATGAGGCGTGCGTCCGCCAGCAGGCAGCGCGACAGCAGGATTTTCTGCCGATTGCCGCCGGAAAGCGCGCGCAGCGGCTCTTCGATGCGCCGCTGAAGACCGAGTTCCGACACGACCGAATGGACGAAGCGGCTTTCCATCGCGGCGTTGAGCATGCCGAGGCGAGCAACACGCGGCAGGCTGGAAGCCATCAGGTTGGCGCGGATCGTCAGGTCGAGCATGCCGGCGCGGGCCCGTTCCACTGGTAGGTAGGAGATACCGCAGGCGAGTGCGTCGGCCGGGTCGCGGAAGTCAACCTCGCGCCCTTCGACGAGGATCGCCCCGCCGGTCGGGCGTTCGGCCCCCCCGAGGACCTCCATAAGTTCGTTGACGCCGGACCCCGGCAGCCCGCAGAAGCCAAGGATCTCGCCACGCTCCAGATCGAGCGTCATGCCCCGCAACCGGCGACCGCTCAAGTCGCGCAGACCAATCACCGGCTGCGAAGGTTGGCCTTGCTTCGGAACGCGTCCCGGGGCGCCGGCAGCCTCGGCCTCGGCCACGATGGCGGCCACGAGTTCATGCTGGTTGCGGCGATCGCCGGTCAACCTGTCGACGGTACGTCCGTCGCGCATGACCGTCACCTCGTCACACAGCCGCTCGATTTCGCCGAAGCGGTGGGAGATGTAGACAACGGCCACGCCGGCTGAGCGTAGCGTCTCGACGACGCCCATGAAGACCTCGGCCTCCGTCGAGTTGAGTGCGGCCGTGGGCTCGTCGAGGATTACCGTGTGGGCGCCCGCATGCAGGGCGCGCGCCAGCATGACGATGCGCTGCTGTGCTGGCCCGAGTGCTCGCGCCGGCAAGGCGATCGGAATGTCGACATTCATGCGGCGCAGCACGGCGGCGGCGGCACGGCGTGAATTGCCCGGCCCGAGGATGCCCCAGGCGGACGGCTCGCGGCCGAGCGTGATGTTCTCGGCTACCGAAAGTTCGGGGACGATCGTCAGTTCCTGCGGCATGACGACGACGCCGGCGCCCAACGCGTCGGGGACGCCATGGAAATGCACGGCCTCGCCACGTACGCGGATGTCCCCGGCGTCTCGCCGGACCTGTCCGGAGGCGATCTTGATCAGCGTCGACTTGCCGGCGCCGTTCGGGCCGATGATGCCGTGGATCGTGCCCGCCTCGACCCGCAGGCAACCGTCGCGCAGCGCAGGCGCGCCGCCATAGGACTTCTGGATGCCCTCCATCTCCAGGGCGATGCTGGCTTCCGCGCTCATCGCGTTCGCGCCGCCCGCGCCACCAGAACCGCCGACGCAAGCACGGCGCCCTGAACGAAATTATCGACCCAGGACGGCACCTGGATCATGATCAGTCCGGTCGAAAGCGTGCCCATGAACAGGACGCCAAAATAGGTATAGGCCGGATAGAAGCGGTTGGCGCCCGCCGCGCTCCATCCGAGGAAGCAGGCCGCGAAGGCCGGCAGCAGCAAGCCGACACCACTGTTCGGATAGTAGGAACCGGCCTGCGAGGTCAGAAGCACGCCGGCGAAAGCCGCCGTGCCCCCCATCAGGATGAAGGTGAGCCAGCGCACCTGTTTGGTGCGGATGCCGGCGATCCTGGCAGCCTCCTCGCTGCCGCCGATCGCGTAGATCCGGCGGCCAAGCACGGTGAAGGACGAGATCAGGCTGAGGGCGACGACGACGAGGATCGAGATGATCACGATCAGCGGAAGTCCGGCGACGCTGGTCTCGGTCAGTGCGATGTAGCCGGTCGGAATGCCGTCGTAGATGGTGTTGTCGTTCATGACCGCTCGCTCGAGCCCAAGCGCCATGGAACCCACCGCCAGAGTAGCGATGAGGGCCGGCACCTTGCCGTGCGCGACGATCCAGCCGCTGACGCAGCCGGCAAAAAGTCCGGCTGCTAGCGCCAGAAGGATGGCGACCGGCACAGGCAGGCCGAGCATGTACATCGAGTAGACGGCGACGGCGCCGGCGACGCCGGCGACACTGCCGAAAGACAGGTCGAATTCGCCGATGGCGAGCACCAAGGTCAGCGCGGAGGCGACGACGCCGAGGACGGCGGCGTCGACCAGGATCGCCCGCAGCGTATCTATCTGCAGGAACGCTCCCGGCCGAAGCACGGAGAATATGACCAGCATGAGCACGAAGACAGCGAACACGCCGTATCTGAGAAGAAACTGCATCGTTCGATCCGCGCCTTTCCGAACTTCCGCCCCGCCTGCGCCCGTGACAGGCGCAGGCGTGTCCGCAATCTGCTGCATCGACATCTCGATCACCTATCCGCTTGATGATCCGGAAACGAGCGGGATTACTTCCCGCCGTATTCCTTCTCCCACTGCTCCTTGTACTGGGCAATGTACTTGTCGGCCGGGTATGGAGTCAGGAAGTCGTCACCGCCCGGGGGCAGATTGTCCAGCGTGAAGATTTCGACGGGAACCTCCAGGCGCTGCGCCGCCGAAGAATCGAACGGCTTACCGGCCTTGAAGTGGCCGAGCAGTTGGTCGACGGCGAGCATCGAAACCTGCTCGACAGGACCGTCAGCCACCGCCTTCAGCGGCGAACCTTCGGTGCGCATGTACGGTACGTTCACAGCGTCGGCGAAGAAGGAGTAAACCGCGACCTTCTCCGCACGTCCCGCGCTCTTGATCGTGTTACCGGCCGGCGGAGCGAAGAAGTCGTACACGGCCAGAACCGCCTTCAGGTCGGGATTGGCGGTGAGATAGGTCGAAACGATCTTGCGCGTGTTGCCGACGATGTCCGTCAGGTTCACCGACTGGTCGCCGACGATGACGGCGTTGGCGCCCGCCATGCCTTCCTTGACCGCGTCGGTGCGGATCTTACCGGCGAGGATGACTGTGTCGCCGAGGATGCCGACCTGGGCGCCGTCGCCGATCTGCTTGCCGACGTACTCGCCGAGCACGCGGCCGACGGCGGCGTCATCAAGCGGGAAGGAAGCGTCCCAGGCATTTTCGTCGGTCATCGGGCAGCCGGCCTGGATGGCCGGGATGCCCTTGCTTTTAGCGAGCTGGAGTGCCGGGCGCATGGGCGCGGAGTCGGCGCAGGACACGACGATGGCGTCGACGCCCTGGTTCAGCAGGTTGATCGCGGCAGTATTCGCCTTGGTCGGATCCCCCTGTGCGTCCTGAAATACGACCTCCCAGCCAAGCGCATTAGTGCCTGCGGTGAAGTAGTCGTAGAAGCGGCGCTGCATCGCGCCCGACGCGATCAGATCGACATAGCCGATCGTCTTCTTGTCGACCGGAAACGAGACCGTCGGGCCGGACTGCGCAAAGGCGCCGCCCAGCGCAGCGGTACTCAGCGCCAGACCGGCGGCGGCAGCCGCGATCGTCCGGCGCAACCGGAAATTGTTTATAGATTTCATGATCGATCCTCCCTTTGACTTTACTGTCGTGCGGCGGCGACCCGCACCTTCCGGCCGTTGCGACGGTCCGGAGCTACGCCGTTGGTGCCGAAACCTCAGCCTCCAAGATCAGTGACTGGAACGACTTGCCGTGACCGTCGACGCGCAGCGACATCGAGACTCCGCCAGCGAGCGCGCCTTTCATGACGAAGTTGAGCGCCCGCGTGCCGGGCAACTCGTAGCGGGTGATCTCGCCGGTGACCAAGCCGGCATAGACGCGACGCACCACATCCACCGTCACCTGCTCGCGGATCAGTTCCCAATGGTTCCTATCGTATGGAATGACCGACACGTTGATCGTGTCGCCCTTGTCGCCGGATCGCGAGAAGGCGATCTCGCGCAGGGCGACGTGATTTCGACTGGAGACGGCCGATCCCATGTCAGGTCTCCATGTACGAAATGGACGGCCGAACGTGACCCGCGTCGATGAAGATGGGGAACACGCCGAGCGCCGGTTCGACGCGCCGCACGACACCGCCGCCTCCGGCCGGCCCCTCCAGGTAGAGACGCTCCACCTCAAGCGACAGGCGCTCCGCCGCTTCGCGCGTCCGGCACCGCGCGGCGACGCGCATCCGCACCTCGATGGGGTCGTCGTTTCGGCGCTGGCGGAAGCCGTCGCCGACGAGTGTATTGAAGCCGTGCAAGTCCTGTCGGGAGTCGAGGATGTCACCGCCCATGGTCTTGAGCTTGTGATCGATGATCCTCTGTGCAAGCCGCGCCCTGGACAGGCACCCCGCCGCCGCATAGGAGATCTCGCCGACGATCTTCCAGCCCATGTCGATGCCGACGAGAACCTTGAGCTTGTCTGGCCGCGGCTTGCCGCGGGCGCCGCGCACCAGCACGCGGTCCGGTCCGACGGTCTCGGCGGTCACCTGCGTGAAGTCGGCTACGATGTCCGGGTTGGTATAGGCGGCCGGGTCATGAACCTCGTAGGAAACCTGAGCGGCGACGATCCTGTCGTCCACCATCCCGCCGGTGCCGTCCAGCTTGGTGATGATCGCCTCGCCGTCGGAGACCTCGGCCAGCGGAAACGGCAGTTCCTCGATTCTATCGACCTCGCGATAGGGCGGGTCGGCGAAGAAGCCGCCCGTGACATGCGTGCTGCATTCCAGCAGGTGGCCGACCAGCGTGGCATGCGCGACGCGGTCCCAGTCGTCGAGAGACCATCCCATCTCGTGGCAGATCGGCCCGACATAGAGCGACGGATCGCTCAGCCGACCGCCGACGCACCACTGCGCGCCCTGCCCGAGCGCCTCTACGATCTCGCGCGCCCCCAGATAGGCGTTGGCCGAGATGACACGTTCACCGAGATCTCCAACGCGCTCGTCTAGCTCCTCGATGAAGGGGTTGATCTCGCGGACTTGGCCGAGCACGTCGTCGCCGACGATGGCAGCGACTCTGACGCCGCGATGACCCGCCCTACGGAAGCGGTCGACGATCACGCCGGCCGCCGCCTCGACATTGGCGGCGCCGAAGCTGCCGACCACCTTGAGGCCATCGGCGACATAAGGCGCCAGACCATCGAGTGTATCCTCCAGCCGCGTGTCGTAGCCGTGGAGGGGATTGGCCTGACGGCGTAACTGCGCCATCGCAAGCGTCCGCTCGGCGAGCGCGTCGAAGGCGAGATAGTCGACCCGGCCGCTGGCGGCGAGGTCCAGCGCCGGTTCCAGCCGGTCCATCGCGAAGCCGGAGCCGCAGCCGACGCGGACTGTCCTAGCGTGCGACATAGCCGCCATCCACCGGGATCGCCGTGCCGGTCACATAGCGCGAGGCCTCGCTCGCCAGGAACAGCGCAAGCCCCGTCACCTCATCTGGATGACCTGTCCTGCCCAGCGGGACCAACTGGCGGAAACGGTCGACGCCGGCGGCGACGTCGGATCGGGTCGCCGCGGAGGGATCGGCGAGGCCAGACGTGCCGCGAAAGAAGTCGATCAGCATCGGCGTTTCCATCGTGCCGGGGCAGATGGCGTTGGCGCGGATGCCCTCGGGACCGAGGGCGGCGGCGACGGCCTTGGTGAAGCCTACGATGGCGTGCTTGACCGCCGCATAGAGCGGGCTGTTCGGCGAGGCGACGAGACCGGCGATGGAGGCTGTATAGATCAGCGAGCCTGCTTTCGATTTGCGCACCAGCGGAAGCGCCTTGGAGGTCAGCAGGATCGGCACGCGCAAGTTGAGGTCCGTGCCAGCCAGCCAGTCGTCATTGGTCAGTGCCAGGCCGGGCGCGCAGGCCCGGCCGGCGTGGTTGAACAGCACGTCGATCCGGCCCTGCTCCTTGTCGATGCGGGCGAGCACGGCATCGAGCGCTGCATCGTCGCCGGCATCGAGCGCCGCGACATGGATGCGTCCCCCGGACGACGAGACTTCCTTGGCGGCGGCCTCAACGGCTTCGCCGTTCAGGTCGAGGCCGTAGACGGTGGCGCCTGCTTCGGCGAAGGCCTTGGCGCAGGCGCGCCCCATGCCAGAGCCGGCCCCCGTGATCACGGCAATACGTTCCCGCAGGCTGAACGCCGCAGGCAGCGACAGCCCCAAACCCTGATGCGCAGTCATGTTCCAACTCCCGTCGCGCCGCACAGGCGGCGCTTCATCTCGTCCCGAACGGCTTGGTCGGCTCCCCGTCGACCGGCCACTGGATATGCTTGGTTTCCAGATATTCGAGGAAACCGTCCTCCCCGGCCTCCCGACCGATTCCGCTCTTCCCGTATCCGCCCCACGGCACGTCCGGCCGCATGCCGCCACCACCGTTGATGGTGACGGTGCCGGAGCGGATGCGCCGGGCAAGATCGATCGCCTCCGACGTCCTGCCCCAGATGTTCGCGTTCAATCCGAACGAACTCGTGTTGGCGATACGGACAGCCTCCTCGACGTCGTCGAAGGGCATGACGACGCCGACCGGACCGAAAAGTTCGGTCTGAGCGATCTCGCTGTCGTTGGCGACTCCGCCGATGACCAGCGGGTCGATGAAAAAGCCGCGCTGGCGATCCCGCGGGCTGCCGGCCTCGATCCGCGCGCCACCGTCGAGCGCACGGTCGACGTGGCTCTGGACGAAGTCGCGCTGTTCGGCACGGATTAATGGTCCGAGGTCGGTCTTCTCGTCGCGCGGGTCGCCGACGACCAGTTTGCTCAGAGCTTCCCGAGAGCGCTCGACATACTCGTCATAGGACGCGCGCGCCACCAGCGTGCGGGTTGTGCAGCCGCAGCCCTGGCCACTGTTCAGGCAGAAGCGCAGGAGCGACGGCGGCACGGCAACGCTCAGATCCGCGCCGGGCAGGATGATGTTGGGCGACTTGCCGCCGAGTTCCAGCGTCACCCGTTTCAGCGTGCCGGCCGCCTGCCGCATTACCTCCGCGCCGACCTTGTGCGACCCGGTGAAGCTCACGACGTCGACGTCGGGGCTTTCGCTCAGACGCCGGCCGGCTTCGATACCGCCCACCACGAGGTTAACCGTGCCCTGCGGGATATCGGCTTCCGCCAGCAGTTCCATGAAGGCGATGGTGGAGAGCGGGGCCCGGGGCGACGGCATCGCTACCATCGTGCAGCCCGCCGCCAGCGCCGGGCCGAGCTTGCGACCGAGCAGCAGCAGCGGGTTGTTGTACGCGGTGATCGCCGCGACAGTCCCCGCCGGCTCGCGGACCAGCATGCTCGCAGACAGGATCGGCTGCCTATGCAAGGTCAGCATCTCCTCGAAGCCGCCGCGCGGACCCTCGGCGGCCTTGTCGGCGAACCAGCGCAGCACATCGATGGCGAACTGGATCTGGAGGCCATGGGTGATGCGGATCGGCGTGCCCACCTCATCGACGATGAGCTCGGCGAACTGCTGGCGCCGTGCCTCGAACAGGTCGACAAGGCGGTGCAAGCGCCGGCCCCGCTCCCGCGGCGCCATGCGCGACCAGTGGCCGTCGACGAATGAACGCCGGGCAGCAGCCGTTGCGCGGTCAACCTGCGCGACGGACGCGCCGGTAATCTTGTGGAGCACGCCTTCTGTCGCGGGATTGAGGACAACGATCTCGTCGCCTTCGCCGGCCTCCCAGACGCCATCGATCATGCACCCGGGCGAGTTGGGGATGGCTGCGGCCTTTCCGACCATGACATTCATGGCCTTGCCCCCTGAGCAATGACGGTGACGTCGTTGAAGGGCTCGTCGGCCGGCCGGCAGATGACGCCGTCGACAGCAGCGCCACAGGACGGGCAGAGATAGCGGCGGAACACCAGCGCCTCGTTGACCTGTGTCGACGGGTCGCCGAAATAGGGCGAGATCGACGGTAGCGGCATGTCGAGCTCTGCGCATCCGGCGCGATAGCCGGTCTCGCCGGTTCCAAGCTCGGTATCGCAGCAGTTGCAGGACAAGAGCGGGCCAGCGCTACCCTCGCGGATATCCACCGTAGCCAGAACCTTGCCGAGCTGCCTGCCGGAAGCGACACCGGAGCCGGGGCGGCGGGGTTTGCCCGCCTGTGCCAACCTCTGTTGATAAGCCTCTTTGCGCGCAGCAGCGGTCGCCTCGGCATTCGCCGAACCATCTTCGGCCAGCACGACGCCATAGATGGCGAGCGCATCGTCTCCAAGAAGCCGACCGGAAGCTGCGTCGTCCGCGACAAGCTGCGGATCGCGCAGAAGCGGGTCGCCATAGCCGGCACCCGGCTGGGCCCAGGTCTCGAAGACGTCGCCTTCGGCAAGCCTGTTGTCGAACTTCTTTGTCGGCGGTGGTGAGAGGCCAGGCACGAGCTGCTCCAGATCTTCAGGCCCGCCCGGCAACGCGCCGCCGGCCATCAGAGCCGGAACGTCGGTACCAGTCGCGTGGCGCATCAGGCCGGCCGTCGCCGGGAAACCGCCGACGAGGCCCAGCCCCTGCGTGACGGTCTGGAACAGGCCGCCAGACGAGATGAAGGCGTGGTCGGTCTTGTGGCCCGTGAAGCCCGAGACGAACGAGCAGCCGCCGCGGAACTGGCCATGGCCTCCGGATGCCGGCATCTCCTTGCGGTAAAGATACAGGAAAGGAATCTCGCGCTCGTAGCCCTCGCAGCTGCCGACCGGGTTCATCATCGACAGGATGCCGCCGCCATGGTCGAGGCCGTCGCGGAAGGTGAAGGCGCCGATGGCGCCTACGACAGAATCAAAGGGGAAATTGGCGTAGGGCGTGCCGTTCTCCTCACGGCCGAAAACCTGGTTCACCACCAGCGTATGCAGACATGACGCAGCAAAGACGTGCCTGCCTAGTTCCGCGTCGGCCGACAGCATCTTGGCTGCCAGGTAGTGCGCCTGGGCGCCGGCCGTGCACATGCCGATCGAGGTGCTGACCGCCGCAGGATGGCGTGCCGACGTTATCCTGTCGCCGCCCTCGACCAGGAAATCGATCTGCCTGAGCACGCCCGCGCCGCACAGGAACTGGTCGTAGGCCAGCAGCGGGATAAAAACGTTGGCGATCACCGCGCGCAACACGCCACGAGTAATGTTGAACGAGCCGACGCTGCGGTCGGTGCCGTCATTTGTTACCCTCAGCCGGTCGCCGCGCTTCTCGAAGTTGAGGCCGAGCCTGTAGAGATTGCGGTCGCCCGGGCTGGAGCCGGCCACATAGCGCAGGTCGCGCCACGTGGCGTCCGGCAGCTTCTCGAGCCGACGGCCGACGGTGCGGGCGGCATTGTCGATGACGCCGCGCATCGCGCCCTTGACGACTTTGGCGCCGTAGCGCTCGATCATCTCCTCCAGCCGGCGCTTTGCGAACTGGACGCCGGCAAGCTGGGCCTTAGTCTCAAGCGTCATCAGATCGGGAAGGCGCGAGCGGCGGACCCACATGTCCAGCACGTCCTCGCGCAGTTCGCCGCCATCGACGATCTTGATCGGCGGCATGAAGGTGGCTTCACTGTAGACGTCCTGCGCCTGCTGGACGAAGCCGCCTGGCTCGACGCCGCCCAACTCGCGCTGGTGCACGACGTTGTAGACCCAGGCGAAGAGCTTGCCATCTACGAACACCGGTGCGAACACCGCCGTGTCCATCTGGTGGTTCGTTCCGACCCAGGGATCGTTCTGGATGAAGACGTCGCCCGGCTGGATGCCCGAACCGCCCGAACGATGTTCGAGCGTCCATTTCACGCACAGGTCGGCGCAACCGGCGAAGAACAGGTTGCCGGGGCCGAAGACCACGCCCTCTCCCTCCTCCGTCTGGATGGAGGTGTTGAAATCGAAGCCATAGACGACGACCAGCGAGCCGGAGGCGCGGCGCAGCGCCTCCTGGTGGTCCCAGTTCAGGTTCCAGAACTTGGAGCGCAGAACCTCATAGGTGACGGGGTCCAGGTTCTCCTCGTAGTCACGATGGAAGACGACGCTCGGATCGACGAAGAGCTTGTCGCCCGGCATGTAGCCGTCGAGCAGGCTGGCGGCGCGGCGTCGTGCTTCGCTTGGTTGGGTTACGGCGATATTCATGACGCCACCTTCTGCTTGGCGGACCGCACGCTGCCGATGGCCATGGCCGACAGGTCGATGACCACGTTGCCGATCGGATCGATCTTCGCCGTCTGGTTGGGGCGGACGACGACCGTCGTGTGCGGATATTCGATAACCGCAGGGCCATCGATGCGATGCCCGGACCGGACCGAGCCGCCTGCGAAGATCGGCGTGTCCACGGCCTTGCCATACTCCTGCCAGTAGACCTTCCGGCTCGTTCGCTTCGTCAGCGGCTGCTGACTGGCCGGTTCGCGTGGTACCTTCGGACGATCCCAAGCGACCGAAGCGCGGACGCGCACTTCGGTCAGCGCGTAACCGGCCTCGGCATAGCGGGATCCCTTGCCGTAGCGCTGCTCGTAGGCGGCATCGAAATTGGCGATGAGCCGCGCAGCACCGGCCTCATCCAGATGCCCGTCAGGAACCGGTGTCTCGACCTCGAAGACCTGAAGCGCATACTTCAGATTGGCGGTGCGCTCGATTTTCACGTCCTCGGACCGCGCGCCCATGGCCACGCAGTCCTGCGTCGCGGCTTCCTGCAACTCGGCGAAGGTCTCGTTCAGCGTATCGATGGCCGCCTGATCGAAGGGCGTGCGCAGATGCCGGCTCGCCTCACGGCTTCGGACGATGTCGGCCGTGCCGATGCCGAAGCTCGAGAATACCGACGCCAGATTGCCCATCGGCACGACGACCGTCTGAACGCCCAGGTCGCGGGCATAGAGCGTCGCGTGTGCTCCTGCGTGGCCGCCATAAGCCCAGAGTTGGAAGTCGCGCGGGTCGTGGCCGCGCTGGAGCGTGACGCGCCGGACTAAATCCTCCATCTTGCTGTCGACGATCTCGACGATACCGGCCGCGCATTGCTCGACCGTCATGCCGAGACGCTGGGCGAGTTCACCGACGGCTGCCCGCGCGGCCTTGCCGTCGATCCTGAGGTCGCCGCCCAGAGCCCCCTCGGGATCGATGATGCCGAGCACGACATCCGCGTCTGTGACTGTCGCCTCGCGGCCGCCACGGCCGTAACAGGCGGGGCCGGGCACGGCGCCCGCCGAATGGGGGCCAACACGCAAAGTGTTCGACTCCTTGTCGATCCACGCGATGCTGCCGCCGCCGGCACCTACCGACTCGACGTCGACCTTGCGCAGATGGAAGGCGTGCTGCTCGACGCTGGCGACGTCGGCCACGCTCGGGCGGCCGTTGTAGATGACGCTGACATCGAGCGTCGTGCCACCCATATCGGTCGCGATGATGTTCGGCATACCGCCATATTCGCCAACGTTGGCGCTGGCGACGACGCCGCCGACCGGCCCGGACTGAAGCGTGATGATGGGATGACGGCGGGCGAAATCCGCCGTCACCAGACCGCCATCCGAGTGCGCGAACAGAACGTCGCCGCCGAAGCCGCGAGCCGCCGCGCCGTCGACGATCGCGCCGATGTAATCGTGCATCAGCGGGCCGACATAGGCGTTGAGCACGGTCGTGACCGTGCGCTCGTACTCGCCCAGGCGCGGATCTGTCGCATGGGCAAGCGAGACGAACATGTCGCCGGCCTCCTCGCGGATGATCTCGGCCGTACGCTGCTCGTGCTCAGGACGCAGGAAGCCCCACAGATAGGAGACGGCAAACGCTTCAACCCCGGACGTCAGGAGCTTCGCCACGCCGCGGCGAACTTCTTCCTCATTCAACGGGACGACGACGCGTCCCTTGGAGTCCAGCCTTTCAGTGATCTCGACGATATGTTCGCGCTCGACGAACTGGCGCGGCCGCTTCGAGCGCGTGTAGTCGAGCACCTCTTCGATGGACACACCGGTGATGCGCCCGGAATTGTCCATGATGCGGATGGCGTCGCCATGGCCCTTGGTGGCCAGCAGGCCAACTCTTGCGCCGGTCCGCGTCACGATCGCGTTGATGCCAACGGTGGTGCCGTGCGACAGGCGCTCGGAACGCCGGTAGAGCTCGTCGACGCCAATGCCGATCCGCGCCGCCGCGTCGGCTATCGAGCCGAAGAAGCCCTCCGACAGCGCATGGCGCGTCGTCGGCACCTTGCCGACGTAGATGGCGCCCCCGCGGGAGACGACAGTGCAGTCAGTAAATGTCCCGCCTATGTCGACTCCGATGCCATATCGCTCGCCCGCACTCGCGCGCAGGACGGCATCACTGGCACTTGGTTCTCCTCCCAAGGCACGCCTCCCAACCGATTTAAACCACGTCTTGGCTCTAACTGAATTGCATTTATCACCTAGACCTGATCGGACTGTACACCAAAGAGGCTGCCGCGCAACCGCATTTCGGCATAAACCCATCAAAATGTGAACGAATTTTGTGTACGATCCTATTCATTCAAAACATACGCTGCCATCATAAATGAGTGCAGCTCATTACAATAATGTGCACAATCTATCTTAATCTTCAAATTTTATCCTTTTTTATCAATCGTTTATGTGCTATGAAATCGACTTCATCGCACTTATTGTGTACGATAAGCGTCTCGTGTAGAGGGATTTAAAGCGTTCCTTATCGAGAAACTGCCTTGCCCCTGAGATCCGCCCCAAAGCCGATCGACCCTTCGGACGCAACCTATCCGTCCGAGGCGGAAAACTCTGTCCTGCGAGCCAGTTCGCAACCGGTCTACGACCAGCTCAGAACCGAAATCCTGCGTGGCGCACGACCTCCCGGGGCCCATCTTGTGGAAGCCCAGATCGCCCAGTCCCACGGTGTAAGCAGGACGCCGGTTCGGGCCGCCCTGTCGAGGCTCGAGGGCGATGGCCTCGTGGATATGATCCCGAATCGCGGCGCGTTCGTAAGCCAGTGGACCGACATCGACTTCGAGGAAATATACGCCCTCAGAGCACGGCTCGAACCATATGCCGCGCGCCTCGCGGCCGGAAACATTGGCGACGCGGAGCTGACCTATCTCGAAGGCCTTGCGACCACTATGACCACGCTGCTCAGCACCGGAGCCGATCGGTGGATCGAACGTTGCACCGAGCTCAATGCGGAATTCCACGCCGCGATCCTGCAAGCCTCAGGCTCTCCCCGCCTGATCTCCATCGTCACGGCGCTGTCGGAACAGCCCTTGGTGAGGCGCGCCATCAGCGTGTACCCGCGCGAACTCCTGAGACGCAGCTTCGAGCAACACGGCCAAATCCTGCAGGCCCTGCGCCTTGGAGACGGAGATTGGGCCGAGGCGCTGATGTCGGCCCACATCCTCGGTGCGCGTCAGGCGTTGCGCGGTGAGCAAAAGGCGGAGCGCAAACCCGGGAAAAGCAAGACCTAAGATGAGGCGCAACTCGCACCGTACACTAAGCACCGGATCTAGAACCCCCAGTTCCAGTGCGCCGGCTTTGTTCCTGGCACCGGCGCGCGGAAGGTCGGGAAGCTGTCCATCTTAAGTGTCCCCAGATAGGCAGTGCGCATATCTTCGCCGCCGAAGGCGATACTGGCGATGTGGTTGAGGGTCTCGCCGGCGTCCGCGTAGAGGATATCGACTGTCAGGCCCTCGCCTTGGTAGGCCTTTTCGGCCTGCGCCATATAGGCGGCGTCGACATCCTCGAACATAAGGACTGGCTTGCCGTCCCTTTCGACGCGGTAAATGCGGTTCGATACGACGCTGGTCAGCCAATATCCGCCGAGCGCATCGAACGTACCGCCGTCCGGATAGTCGCCGACACCCAGTTCGACAAACGTCTCGCGGCTGGAAAGCGACCCGTCCGGTTGAACGGCGAATCTCGATACGCGGCGGCCAAAAGTCTCGTTGACGTAGAGATATGCGCCGTCATTCGATAGCCGGCATTCGTTGGTGTACCCGAAGCCTTCGGCGACGATGCGCGCGGCCTTGCCGTCCCACAGCACGATATAGCCGTCGGCGATGTCGCGCCGGTATGCCTTGGCACGCGGTACCTGCCGGGTGCTGACAGAGATCCACAAGCGGCCATGGTCGTCGGCCAGAACGAAATTGACCGGGTAGAGGTGCCGTCCGTCGACCTCCATGAGGAACGGTCGACAGACGCCGCTGCGATCGACCTGCCAGACCCCACCGTCCAAGCCGCTGTTGGCGATCATAAGGCGGCCATCCGGCATCAGCGCGATGCCGTTCGGCGTGAACTGTTGCGATGTCGCTCCGTCCCGGCGGCCGTAGAGCGTGCGGATGCCATCAGGCGCTATGTGAAGGACGCCGACAGGATCGTGGGATACAAACATGCCCGCAGATGCGGTGCACAGGATGCATTCCGGACGGCTAAGGCCACTCGATACGAATCGCACGCTCTTCGGATCAATCCTGTCCATGTTCCTCTCTCTGCTCGCATGACGGCGCAGACGGGCTCCGCTCCACCGCCATGCGCGGTCCGAGGCGACCTCCCACCTGGTTTTCGTGTCAGCCGGCTCCCGCGAAATGCCTCGCTGCGTTCCGCATGCGCTCGGCCAGGTCCGCCGGCCCGGCGTCTCCGACGTCGACGCAGTCTTTGAGTTTGGTGTCGAGCTGCGCCTCGGTGATCGGTTCGGTCGGTGAACCGGGATAATGGAAGACGGTCTCGGCGGCGGTGACGCGGCCGTCGCGGACGAGGCTGACCGTCACGTTGCCACGATCGATGCCGACGTCGCTGCCTGCCGCCACGGCGGTCTCGCGAAGGGACACGCGCCGGGCCAGATCGATCACGTCGGGCCGAACGACGTTGGCAGTCTCGAAGGCAGCAAGGCCGAGGATCGCGAAGGCCTCCGCCCTCATGGAAGCCGATGTGGGAGCGACGAGCGCGGCCGCTTCGATGGCAGGGATGAGCGCGGCGCTGGGATGAGTCGCGCTGGTCATGTGAACGTCGTCGTAGTCGAGTGCATGCGCGGCCGTGCCCCAGGTCAGGGCGGCAGCTTCCGCGTCAATGACATCCGCCCCGCTCCAAGGCGGCGGCACATCGCCGTATGTGATCCGGAGCGACCGTGCGACCGGCTCGTTCCACCCGGCGACCATCACCGCCATTGTGCAGACATAGGCGAGGTCGATCTCGCGGCGTATCGCGGCGCAGGGTGGGGAAAGGCCTGCGGAAAGGGCGAGGATGCGTCCGGCCGGCATGGTCAGCGTCCCTTGAAGTCGGGCTTGCGCTTTTGGTTGAAGGCCTCGATGCCCTCGATGCGATCCTCGGTCGGGACGAGCCTGTTGTAGGCCTCGATCTCCAGGACCATGCCATCGGCAAGCGACATGCCCGAACCGCGCGCGATCGCCTGCTTGGCCTGGCGCACGGCAAGCGGCGCATTGGCGGCGATGCGCGAAGCGACGCCGTTCACAGCCGCGTGCAGCGTGCCGTCGGGATGCACGGCGTTGACCAGTCCCCATTCGAGCGCCTGGCGCGCCGAGAACGACTGTCCGGTGAAGACGAGTTCCCTGGTACGGCGATCGCCGACCGCGCGGGGAAGCGTCTGGGTGCCGCCGGCGCCAGGTATGATGCCCAGCGTGACTTCGGTCAGCGCGAAGCGCGCGCTCTCCGCTGCGTGGATGAAGTCGCAGGCGGCTGCGATCTCGCAGCCTCCGCCGTAGGCCGCACCGTTGACGGCAGCGATGACCGGGACCGGACAGCCGACAAGGGCCCGCGCCATGCGCTCGAAGACGAGGTGCTGCGCCGCCCAGTCCTGCACCGACATGCCACGCCGTTGCTTGAGATCGCCTCCGGCGCAGAACGCCTTCTCCCCGGCGCCGGTCAGGACAACGCAGCGAAGACGGCCCGGATCGAGGGCGAGCGCCTCGAAATAGGCCATGAGTTCCTCGCCCATCTTCATGGTCAGCGCATTCGCGGCGTCGGGCCGGTTCATCACGACCGTCTCGATGTGATCGCTGCCCTGAATGATCTGAAGCGTCCGGAAGTCGGGCGTCATCGGCTGCCTGCTGGGTCCCCCATCCGCGCGCGCCGGGACGCGGCGGGATATGCCGGAACCATAGTCGAACCGATGGCGGTCACCTCATAGTTCCTCATGATAGCTTCATACGTCGATCCGAATACCGGATGACGGGGGACCTGAAGTATCGGTCGGCTGCGCATGAAGCCCATATGGCATCAGCAGAAGGTTTCCCATGAAAGACCTCCGCCTCGCCCGCTCGTGGCTTTTCGTCCCGGGCGATTCCGAACGGAAACTGGAAAAATGCTGGGGGAGCGGAGCTGACGCCATCATCGTCGATCTGGAAGACTCTGTCACCAAAGGGAACAAGGCGTTGGCGCGTGAAACGGCCGCGAGGGCGATCCGCGGTGCAAGGTCGTCGGGTTTCGACGCCACGATCGTCGTGCGCCTCAACGCCCTGCAGACAGGCCTCGCCCGAGACGACATCGCCGCCACCGTGAACGCCGGTGCCGACGGCTATGTCGTTCCGAAGGTGGCGCGCGGCGACGACGTTGCCCAAGCCGCGCGCTTGCTTGGAGATGCGGAGACTGTGGGTGCCGAACCTGCGGCGATCATCCCGATCGCGACCGAAGTGCCTGAGGCCATCTTCCGACTTCCCGAGATCGCGAAGGCCGATGGCAGGGTCGCCGGCCTCATGTGGGGCATGGAGGATCTCGGCGTCGAAGTCGCGGCGCGGCGGACCCGGCGACCCAATGGCGAAATCCTCGATCCGTTCAAGACCGTGCGCTCGCTCGCGCTGTTCGCGGCCGCAGCCGCCGGCATCGCCTCGCTGGACACGCCCTACGTCGACATGTCGGACACCGAAGGCCTGATGCGCGAGGCGACCGAGGCGAGTTGGATGGGCTTCACGGGCAAGCTGGCCATCCATCCTTCGCAGGTCCTGCCGATCAACGAGGCATTCTCGCCGTCACCAGAAGAGATCGAGGAGGCCCGCACTATCCTGGCCATGTCGCAGGACGGCGGCGGAGCGGCGTTCCGTTACCGAGGGCGCATGATCGACACGCCACATCTGGCCGCAGCCGAACGGCTTCTTGCCCGGATCGAGCGGTTTGGAAGCGTTTGCTGAGGCATCGGCACGCCGGCGTCTCGGAGAAATCGACGGCAACGGACCGAACGAACGGCCGTCGCTGCGGAACGGTATCGGTACCGAAGGGAGGCGGTCATGGCCGACCAGAAGACGGTAGTGCGGGATGTGCAGACACTCTCGACTGAGCTTGCCGACCCGTTCGACGGCGTCATTCGTATCCTCTGCGACGCGCCGCGCTTCGGCCTCGCGCTCAACGAGCTTCATCTGGAGCCGCGGACGAAAAGCAGCGGGAGTTGCCGTTCCTCGCAGCCTCCGCCTGTCCGGCGATCGTCGACGAGGCGGCCGACGTTACACGCGCCCACGCCGCAAGGCTCGGAGTTTCGCGCGGGAGATCGAAAGGACCGTGAAGATGGCCAGCGTGATCCGGCTGCATCCGATGGTCGCGCGCGTGCCGCAGTTGCGGCAGGTCCCCGCGGCCCGCTGACATGAAACCGGACCAGAGAAGCATGGCCAAGCGCTCGAAACGTCCGATGCTTATCGCCTGCTCCCTGCCAGAGGAAGCACTGGCTGTGCTTGGCGAGGCCTTCGACGTCACGGTGACCGCGTCGCCCGAACGTCCTGATCCGGACCAGGTGATCGCGGAGTCCGAAGGCAAGGAAACGCTCCTGCTCAGCGTGACGATGAGACTGACGCGCGACATGGTCGAGCGGATGCCGGCGTCTGTCCGCCAGATCGCGACCTATTCGGTCGGTCTGGATCATGTCGACCTTACCGCCTGCCGCGAGCGCGGACTGGCGGTGTTCAACACGCCGGACGTCCTGACCGACGCCGTCGCGGATGCTGCCGTTCTGCTGCTGCTAGGCGCGGCAAGGCGGGCACGGGAGGCCTCGGCCCTGATCCTCGAAGCCCGGTGGCAAGGCTGGCAGCCGACGCAGCTCAACGGAATCGAGCTGGCAGGCAAGACGCTCGGCATATTCGGGATGGGACGCATCGGGCGTGCGATAGCCCGACGGGCAAGCGCCTTCGGCGCGACGGTCCATTACTCGAACCGCAACCGGCTGCCGCCGGACCTCGAGGCCGGGGCCAGATTCCACGCAGACCCGAACGCGCTGCTGGCGGCGAGCGACGCACTGGTACTCTCCTGCCCGGCGACTGAGGAAACGCGCGGCTTCCTCGACACCACCCGGCTCGGCTACCTGAAGCGAGGCGCCATCGTCGTCAACGTCAGTCGCGGCAGCGTGGTCATCGACGATGCGTTGGTCGCGGCGCTGCAATCAGGACGGGTCAGGGCCGCCGGCCTCGACGTCTTTGACGGCGAGCCTAGCGTCCACCCAGGCTATATGGCGCTGCCCAACGTGTTCATGCTGCCTCACATCGGGAGTTCCACCATCGAGGCGCGAGTCCGGATGGCGGCGATACTGCGCGACGGGCTGCTTGACCAGGCGTCCGGACGTACCGCCAGCAACCGGATCGCATGAGGCACTGACGCCTAAGTTCAATGCACCGCTGCGTACATGATCTGCTCCTCCGTGACGGTCAAGGGCGAGAACTCCTCGACGATGCGGCCCTTCTGCGACACCAGGATGCGGTCGGAGAGATTGATAACCTCCGGCAGGTAGGAGGAGATGACTACCACGGCCATGCCTTCATCGGCGAGGCGGTTGATCAACTGATGGATCTCGGCGATGGCGCCGACATCGACGCCGCGCGTCGGCTCGTCGAAGATGACCAGCTTCGGCTTCTGCACCAGCGACTTGGCGATTACGACCTTCTGCTGGTTGCCCCCCGAAAGCTCGATCACATGGGCATTGCTGCTAATCGTCTTGATGTTGAGCTTCTTTGTCCAGTCCTCAGCGAGCGCGCGCATCTCGCCCATCCTTACGACGAAGCCGGCCGACGGCGACGAGGTTAGTTCGCCCATGTGGAGGTTCTCGGCGATCGACATGGTCTCGAAAAAGCCTTCGACCTTGCGGTCCTCGGTCACGTAAACGATGCCGTCAAGAACGGCCGGGCGCGGCACGCGGTAGCGCACCGAACGATCATTCAGGCGCACCTCGCCGCCGTGGAAGAAGTTTCGTTTGAGCACACCGGCGACGATCTTGGCGGTTTCGGTGCGGCCAGCTCCGATCAACCCGAAGATGCCGGTGATCTGTCCGGCATAGACGGTGAAGGAGTTGTTGCGGACGAGCTTACCCATCGACAGGTTCTGCACGCTGAGCACTCGCCGGCCGGGCCGCCGCACCTTCTCGCGGCGATGGTAGAGTTCCTGAGACAGCGTGCGGCCAACCATGGCGCGGACGATCTTCTCGCGGTCGAAGTTCTTCGTCTCGTCGGTGGTCACATGCTCGCCGTCGCGCAGCACGGTGATGCGGTCCGAGATCGCCAGCGCCTCCTCCAGCGCGTGGCTGATGAAGACGATGGAGACGCCGCGCTCCTTGAGGCGACGTATCAGAGCGAAGAAGTAGTGCTTCTCTTCCGGCGTCAGCGTCGCCGTCGGCTCGTCGAAGATGATGACGCGGGCATTGTGGCGGACGGCGCGGGCGATCTCGACCATCTGCTTCTTGGCCGCGCCGAGCGTCGCCACCGTCGCCCACGGATCGACATTGAAGTTGAGCGACTGCAGGAACTGCTGGGCGGCGATGTAGAGCCCACGCAGGCGGTTGAAGTAGTTCTCGTCACCAAGATAGAGGTTCTGGGCAACCGTCATCGACGGCACGAGGCTGTTCTCCTGGAACACCATGTTGACGCCATTGCGCAGCGCCTCGGCAGGCGTGGCGAACAGGGTGGGCTTGCCGTCGAGGAGCATGCTGCCGGACGTGGGGGCAGTGACGCCGGCCATCATCTTGGTCAGCGTCGACTTGCCCGCGCCGTTCTCGCCGAGAAGTGCGTGGATCTCACCTTTCTCCAGCGCGAAGGAGACGTTCCGCACGGCCGGCACGCCGCGGTACTCCTTCGTGACGCCGCGCATTTCGATGAGAGCAGCCATCTTATGCTCCGAACTGATCGTCGGCTGGAAGGGATACGATCACGTCGCCGCCCTTACTTGTGGCATAAAGCCGTCCATCGGCCTCGAGGCACGAGGTGATGCCGTGGCGGCGTCCGTCCGCGCGGCTGTGCATGCTGAAGAGAGGCTGGAACGACGCATCGAGACGCAGGACAAGTCCGTAGGAACGCGTGGGCGCCCACGGCTTGACGATGCCCAGATGCTTCAGGGCTCCGCCCTGCAGCGGTTCGAGGAAAGTTTTCGGAGCGGAAATCGACGGTGCAATCCAAAGCTCATCAGACACCTCCTTCATCATGCTGCGGCGGAAATCCTCCTCCCTCAGCACGAACTCGATAAGCTGGCTGCGCGGCGCGAACACGGAGAGCCAAGCGCCTCCGCCGCCGGCCGGAGCAAGGCGCGCCGGATAGCCGGCTATGTCGCCGAGTTCTACCGCCGGCGAGCGTCCCGGTTCGATCCGGATCAGCCGGTTGCGCCAGCTTTCGGAGACCACGACGCTTCCGTCCTGCTGCGGCAGCAGGCCGTAGGGGAATGCCAGGTCGTCCGCCAGGCACGTCGCCTCGCCGCCTCCGATCGGCACGCGCCAGACGGAACCGCTGGCGCTCTTCTGCATCAGGTCGCGCTTCCAGCGCGACGGTGGGTTCTTCTGCGAGCCGAGCGCGACCACGAGCGTTTCCGCATCGAGGAAGGCAAGCGCCGTGGGGCAAACGATGTCCCGGCCGCCTGCCTTCGCAATCGTCTTGCCGTCGTGGCTTCCGCCCCTGAGTGCGATGCCGCCCTTCTCAAGGCCCGCGGCGATCGACCCGCCCGTCGATACGGCCAGCGCGCTCACGGGGCTGTCGAACCCAGCAACGGCCTGAGTCGCTTCGCTGGAATGGCCGAACGACCTTACCTCGTTCCCGGCGGAGAAGAGGTACCGCGCGCCGTCCGTGACGAGGTTGTCCGGCGCGTCGATCTCGACGACTGCCGGCGCGTCCTCGATCAGCCGGTTGGGGCTCAGCGCGCCGTCCATGGGCGGCACGGTGACGGAGTGGGCGCCGGCACCCCGCCAAGCGTCGAACATGTCGCGGATCGCGCCGATCATGCCGTCTTTCCCCAGTAGCAGTCCTGATTGGTGAACGTCGGGTCGGCACCGGGAATCCTGTACTTACCCACCCGGTTGTTGTAGATGCCGCCAAGATAGAGATAGCCCTTGTGCTCGTTGCACGAGGTCAGCATCGGGTGGTTGACGCCGCTCTTGTCCCATAGACAGTCAACGATCTCGCCCTGCTCGTTGAACTTGACCACGTTGCCGACGTTCATCTGCGGGAACAGCCACTCGTCCTGCGCCACGCGCGCGACCATGCGCTTGCGGAAGCCCGGCTTGCGCAGCGCGAGATCGAAGACGGGGGTGCGCATGCCGACGATGGCCAGCCAGTATGTGCCGTCAGAGGCGCGATTGATGTTGTCGCCGTAACCGGGCAGATCGGCGATCACCGTCTCGACCCGGCCGGCCTTCGGCCCCTCCAGCCAGTAGCGCTCGACGGAACATCCCCAGGTGGTGGCAAAGAGCACCGATCTGCCGTCATGGGCCACGCAGACCCCGTTCGGGAAACGCAGCTTCGGCACGATGGTCTTGGTGCTTCCGTCACGCGGGTCGTAGCAAAGGATGCGGCCGTTGCCACGCCCTTCCAGCGCATCCACCATCCATTCGTCCGGGTCGAAGCGGATCGTTCCTTCGCTGAAGAAGATGCGGCCGTCCGGCGCGATATCGAGATCGTCGGCATAGCGGATGCGCGAGTCGTCGATGATAGAGAAGAGCGACCTGTTGGTCTCGTCGGCGAGCTTGACGGCCTGACGGGTGATGCGGTCGATCTGATAGAGACCCATGCCGGCAACACAGCAGGTGAGGTTGCCTTGCTTGTCGAAGGCCATGCCGAGCGGCGCACCGCCGATGTGAGCATAGACCTCCCAGCGCTTATGGTCGGGACCGAAATAGCGGATAATATCGCCCTGGCGGTTGCCGAAGTAGAGGTTGTCGTCGCGGTCGAGGATGGGGTCCTCGCAGCCGTCGATCTCGCCCAGGCCGATCAACTCGACATCGCGCAGCTTGTCGTTGAGCGCATAGGGCGAGGACGAGCCCTCGGCCGTCGACGGACATGGCACCATCTTGAAATAGGTCGGCGACACATAGACCTGCGACAGCACCTTGTGGCGATTCTTGAGCCAGCGAACGTCGATGGCCACGGCGATCAGCAGCACGATGCCGAGCACCATGGTGTTGGCGCCGCTGGTCAGGCCGAGCCGAACGAGGCTGTTGGTGATGATGAGCACGATGACCGCGCCCAGCACCGCCTTGGCGATCGAGCCGCGGCCGCCGCCCAGGCTGATGCCGCCGAGCACGGCCGCGGTGAGCGCCGTGACCTCGAGGCCGACGCCGGTGCTGGCACCGGCCGATCCGAGACGCGAGGCGTAAAAGATGCCGCCGGCCGCCGCCAGGGTGCCGGACATGACGTAGGTCATCGCCACGGTGCGGCGGACGTTGATGCCGGCATTGTGGGCGGAGCGCCGCGAGCCGCCCACGGCGAGGATGTGCCAGCCGGGCCGCAGGCGCGTCAAGAAGACGTGACCGACGATCGCGACCAGCGCCGCAAGCAGGAAGGCGACCGGGATGCCGAGCACGCCGTCGCCGCCGATGAAGTCCCAGACGTCGGACCGCTGCGAGGGCAGCAGGATGTCGATCGAGTAGTTGAGAACCAGGGTATCGTCGATGGCGCGTACAATGATCAGCGTCACCAGCGTCGTCAGGAATGCGCGCAGGCGCAGATAGCCGACGAGGATGCCGTTGACGAGACCGACGGCAGCTCCGGACAGAAGAGCGGCACCGGCCGCCGCCCAGACCGGGTAGCCCAGCCAGTTGAACATCGCCAGCATGACGAAATTGCTGAGCGCGAAGGTTGAGCCGACGCTGAGGTCGATGCCGCCGGCCAGCATCACGACGGCCATCGCCAGGACGACGAACAAGATTTCGCCAAGCTCGCGCGCCTGGTCGCTGACCCCGACCCCGCCGAAGAAATTCGGGATGAGCGACCAGAAGACCGCGATGGTGACCACGAGGATCAGGAAAGGGATCGCGTTGTCGATCCAGTTCTTGGAGAGGATCTCGCCGACCACGTGGTCCGGAACGAGACGCGTGCGCCAGCGCGCGTAGGTTTCCGAGGCCGACATCAGCGGCGCCTCCTGTCAATCTCGCCAGAGGAAAGGCGGCGCATGGGCGCCGCCTTTGAAGCTCGTCGAACCGCCGCGATCACTCCTGCGTCCAGCACGACGTCGGCGTGACGGTCTCCTTGGTCAGCGTGGTCAGCGTGGAGTAGAAGCCGAACGGCTTGGAGCCGTGCTGTTCCGGCGGGTTCTGGAGCAGCATGCGTACGGCAAGCGCGAGGTCTCGGCCCTGCTCCTTGGCGTTGTAGCCGACATAGGCGTCGAAGGTGCCGTCCTCGATACGATCGCAGGCCGCTTCCTTGCGGCTTCCGCCGTCAGTGATCAGCTTCACCTTGCCGGTCTTGCCGGCTTCAGCGATGGCGGCAGCCGCGCCCATCTCCTGGCTGTCCCAGAAGCCCACGATGGCGCACAAATCCTCATTCTGCTTGAGGATTGTGGCGGTGATGTCCTTGGCCTTCGACGCGTCCCAATCGGCGGACTGGGTAGCGACGACCTGCAGCTCCGGATAGCGGGTCAGGGCGTCCTTCACACCCTGCAGGCCGATAACCACGGTGGGCGTCGTCGGCGTACCGATCAGCAGCGCGATCTTGCCGGACTGGCCAGTACCGGCGCCGCAATATTTTGCTGCGATGTCGATCTCGGCGGAGAGCAGATCGAACCAGTCGACGCCCACATAGGCGTCGCCCGTGTTGAGCGATTTCAGATTGATCTGGACAACGGCGATGCCTTCGGCACTGGCGCGGTCCACCAGCTTGGAATATGCGGTCATATCGAGCGGATGGAGGACGAGCACGTCCGGCTTCTCGGCGATCAACTGCGTGACCGCCTGGGCGCCCGCCGCGACGTCCCAACTCGGATCGCGGATGATCAGTTCGTAGCCAAACTGCTCGGAGTCCGTCTTCAGCGCGGCGGCCCATGCCTGGGTGAGGTCGATGCCCATGGACAGCGGCACGAAGCCGACCTTCTTGCCTTTCAGGGCTTCAAGCGTCTTGATGTTCAGCCCGTCATCGAACCGTTCCGCGAACGATGTGGTGGCGGGCAGTGCAAGGGTGGCCGCCGCGAGCAGGGCCACAAGGTATTTCCGAACGCGCATGACTTTCCTCCTTGGTCATTCGGTCGATCTGGACTTCCGGGACTTCGCTAGATGTCTCCCTGCTGAGAGGTCTGCTCGTCGCGTGGATTGACTATGGAATCCGCGACGATGGCGACGAGCAGGATGCAGCTCTTGACGATGTTCTGGACGGTGTAGGGCACGTCCATGATGGTCATGCCGTTCAGAAGCACACCGATCAGAAGCGTGCCGACGATGACGTTGCGAACGCCGCCCTTGCCGCCGCTCAAGCCAACGCCGCCGATCACCACGACCAGGATGATGTCGTAGACCAGCGTCGAGTTGGCGACGCGCGCGTTCATGGCGCTGACCGCCGTCGCGGTGATGAGGCCGGCCGCGAATCCGATGAAGGACGAGATCAGGTATTGCAGCACCATCATCGGCCGGATAGGCACACCGGTGACGCGGGCGGTCAGCGGGTTGTCGCCCATGGCGAAGACGAAGCGCCCCGGCCGCGTGAAGCGCAGGAACAGGTGGGCTAGAAAAGCGGCCAGCGCAAAGAGCAGGACCGGACTGGGGATGCCAAGCACCTGTCCCGCCCCGATCGCCTTGAACCAGTCGGCGCCGGCCGGCATAAAGGTCACGTCGTTGGGAACGAGGAAGTACCGGCCGAAGCCGTACACGACGAGTCCCATGGCAAGCGTGGCGAAGAGCGCAGGGATCTCGACATAGGCGATCAGTAGGCCGTTGATGAGACCCACGGCGAGACACAGGCCGAGGCCGTAGAGCAGCGCGAGGCCGAGCGGCGTGCCGCTGTTGGCGAGCGCCAGCACCCAGGCGACGGAGATGGCCATGGTGGCGACCATCGACAAGTCTATGCCGCGACCGATGATGGCAAGCGCCATGCCGACGCCCAGCACGCCGAGGATCGAGACGCTGCGCACCAGCGAAAGAAGGTTGTCGGCCTGCGCGAAACCATTGAGCGTCAGCGCGAACACACCGAACAGTGCGAGCGCAATCGTGAAGACGATCTTCTCCTGGCTGAATTGAAAGCCCTTTAGGAGGTTGCCGAAGCTCATCGAATTGCAACCTTCGAGATCGCCTCGAACATCGCGACGCGCCGCGATCGCGACGTCACCAGGTGGCGCTGATCCATGCCTTCCCCCATGCCTCAGCCGGCAGCCATGATCGACCCGCATCGCCTCCCTGCGCGCAAGCCGGACTTTTCGGTCCAAGTCGTCTTACAAGTTGATATTTATACTAATGAGTTTTTTTTCGTTCCAGACCGTATCCGCGTTCCGATTCACGCGCAAGTTCAATTTCTCGCAATATGTGCCGCACGCCCCGCCGCGATCCATTCGCGTTCGGGAAACAGGCGCTTCGCAAAGCGCCTGCCGCCAGTTGTCCGCTTCCCATGAACCTGGGCTTGCGTTTCGCATCGAAGGCCTTGCGGCCTGCGTCGCAAAGAGATGCCCCCAGAAAATCTCCTCGATCTGGGCTGTCTCCGTGAACGGGAGTTCTGCCGCCTTGTCTGCGAGCAGCTTGCTGCCCGGATCGCGAGCGGCGCATTGTCAGCGATGGCGGGCGCCAGTCCGCGCGCTCGTGGCACTTCGCCGACCAGCCCCATTCCAGGGCTTTCTCAGCGCCGACGATCTCTCCGGCACCAGATCGGAGACGTTCTGTACACTGGCAGTCGGTGCTGCCCCGGCCGAGTTGCCGCAGAGTGGCTGCTCACCATCCACTTCATCTCGACGTCGCCGATGAACGCAGCCTCAAGTCCGGCGCTGTCGATCGGACCGACGAGGAATGTGCCACAAGAGTTCGCACTGCTCCGCGAATTCGCGTCCCTTGACGGTGAGCACCATGCGCCGCCCTCCCGCCGGAAGGGCGCAAAGCCGAGATGGTTATCAGGCTCGCAAATGCGTGCCGAAATCGACGGTTGAGTGGCGTTCCAGCGCTCGGCCGCGCGTTGAACGTGCCCGCAGCGTCTCGACAGGTCGAGAGCAACGCCGTTGGTCATGGGTATGGATGCAAGCGGAATCCTACGAACATGATTCCGGATTCCGTTCCATCCTCTTGATTTCTGGCATTTTCGAACGCGCCTTCAGTGGACGGCGGCGTACATGATCCGCTCCTCCGTCGCCTCGCCCGGAGTGAACTCCTCGACGATGCGGCCGAGCCGGGAGACGAGGATGCGGTCCGACAGGTTCATGATTTCGGGAAGGTAGGACGAGATCACCATCACCGCGAGACCGTCGTCGGCGAGGCGGCCGATGATCTCGTGAATCTCGGCGATGGCGCCGACGTCGACGCCGCGCGTCGGTTCGTCGAAGATGACGAGCTTCGGCCGTTGGACAAGCCCCGACGCGATGACGACCTTCTGCTGGTTGCCGCCGGACAGTTCGATGACGCGGGCGTTGGAATTGATCGCCCGGATGTTGAGCTTCTTCGTCCATTCGTCCGCCAGGACCTTGGCGCTCGCCTGGTTCACCACCACCGCCGAGTTGAGGTCCGCCCCCAGCAGTCCGGCGTAGAGGTTGTCGGCGATCGACATGGTCTCGAAGAAGCCTTCGATCTTGCGATCCTCGGTGACATAGACGATCCCGTCCTTCACGGCCGGGCGCGGCACGCGATACCGCACGGTCCTGCCGAAAAGCTTGACCTCGCCGCCGTGGAAATAATTGCGTTTCTGCACGCCGGCTATGACCTTGGCGGTCTCGGTCCGGCCGGAGCCGATCAGGCCAAATATCCCAGTGATCTGTCCGGCATAGATCGAAAAGCTGTTGTTACGCACCAAGGAGCCCATGGAGAGGTTCTGCACTCCCAGCACCTTGTCGCCGGCCTGGCGAAGCCTGCGGCCCTGATTGGCATAGAGCTCGTTGGACAGGCTGCGGCCGACCATCGCGCGGATGATGGTGTCGCGGTCGAACTTCGCGGTGTCGTCGGTCGCCACCAGTTCGCCGTCGCGCAGGATGGTGATTCTGTCGGAGATGGCCAAAGCCTCTTCCAGCGCATGGCTGATGAAGACGATCGAAACCCCTCGCTCCTTGAGCCGCCGGATCAGCTCGAAGAAGTAGTATTTTTCCTCCGGCGTGAGCGATGCGGTCGGCTCGTCGAAAATGATGACCTTGACGTCCTGGCGCACGGCGCGCGCGATCTCCACCATCTGCTTCTTGGCGGCGCCGAGAGTTGCGACGGTCGCCCAGGGATCGACGTTGAAATTGAGAGACTGGAGGAACTGCTGCGCGGCGATATAGAGGCCGCGCAGGCGGTTGAAGAGCTTCTCGTCGCCGAGATAGATGTTCTGCGCCACCGTCATCGACGGCACGAGGCTGGTTTCCTGAAAGACCATGGCCACGCCGTTCGCCAGGCCCTCCGCGGGTGTCTGGAACGACACCTCCTCGCCGTCGAGCAGCATGACGCCGTCCGATCGATCGGTGACGCCGGCCATGATCTTCATCAGCGTCGACTTGCCGGCGCCGTTCTCTCCCAGCAGCGCATGGATCTCGCCCTTGCGCAACGTGAAATCGACCTTCCGGACGGCGGTGACACCGCGATAGTCCTTGGTCACGCCCCTCATTTCGACGATCGGGGTCATGACTTCACCGCCCTGGCCGCCAGCTTCACCAGCGCACCGTCGCCCTTGCTGGCGACGATGGTATCGCCGTTCCAGTCCACCACCGACGTAACGCCATGGCGGTGGCCGTCGGAGCGGCTATGGCAGCTTTCCACCGGCTTGAAATTCGCGTCGAGACGCACAACCAGCCCGTACGAGCGGGTAGGTCCCCAAGGCTTTTGGATGCCGAGATGCTTGACGCCGCCGCCCTGCAGCGGCTCCTTGAAACTCACGCCGGCGCGCAGCGTCGGCGCCATCCAGTAATCCTCCGGCACCTCGGCGACCATGCGCTCGCGATAGACCTTCTCACGCAAAACGAACTCGATCATCTGGCTGCGCGGCGCGAAGACGCTGAGCCAGTATCCGCCGCCGGCCGCCGGCGCGATGCGGCCGGGATAGCCGGGAATGTCGGCGAGAACTGGCTCCGGCCTGCCGTTGGCACGAAGCCGCACGAGCCGGTGATGCCAGGCTTCCGAGACGACAACGGAATCCGCGCCGTCGACCGTCACTCCGGAGGGGAAGGCCAAACCGGCCTGGATCGTCTCGAAGCTTCCCTTCGGCGAAGCGAGTTTCAGGACGCTGCCGGTGGCGCCCCGCATCATCAGGTCGCGCCGCCACTGAGAGGCCTTGTTTACCGCCGAACCGACGCAGACCAGCAACGCGCCATCCCGCGCGAAAGCGAGAGCCGTCGCCGAGGTGCTCCCGCCCGGCAGGACGATCGTCTGCGCGGCGCCGTCTTTATCGGCAGCAAGCAGGTGAATCTCGCCATTGTCCAAAGCGATCGCCAAATCGCCGTGGCGCGAAGCCGCCAGCCCCGTGATGACGGCAGGAAATGATCTTACCGGGCCAGGGGCATCCCCTGCCCGCTCCATGGTCCACAGATCGCTCCCCCGGCTGAAGAACAGATGGCCCTCGGACACCGCGAGATCGTCGACGGCCGGAGCTTCCGCGACCAGGGCGGCTTCGTCCAGGCGCGTATTGGGCCGCAGAGCGCCGTCCATCGAGGGCACGGTGACGGAGAACTCGCCGCGCCCCCACATCGCGTCCCAGACGCGCATCAGGCCGCCGTTCACGCCCAGCTCCCGAAATACAGCCGCCGGTCGATGAAGGTGGGGTCGGCTCCCGGCAGCTTCAGCCGACCGAGCCTGTTGTTGAAGACGCCGCCCAGATAGAGATAACCCTTGTGCTCGCGCATCGACGTGATCATCGGATGCTTCTGGCCGGTGCGATCCCAAAGCGATTCAAGAACATTGCCGTTGATGTCGTATTTCACGACGCCGCCCGTGTTGATGTTCGGATAGATCCACTCCTCGAAGGCGACCCGTTGCGTCATGCGGCGGCGGAAGCCGGGCATGCGCATGGCGAGGTCGAGGGCGGGCGTGCGCATGCCGAGCATGGCGACCCAGAAATGCCCGTCCGACGAGCGGCGGATGTTGTCGGGATAACCCGGAAGGTCGGTGATCACCGGCTCGACCGTGCCTTTCCTCGGCCCCGTGAACCAGTAGCGGCTGATGCGCCCGGCCCAGGTCTCGGCGAAGAACAGCGACTCGCCGTCGCCGGTCATGCAGATTCCGTTCGGGAACATGCGGTGCGGCAGCACCGTGCTGGTCGCGCCAGTCTTCGGATCGTAGCGCAGCACGCGGCCGTTGCCGCGGCCTTCCATCGAGTCCGTCGCCCAGTCGGTGACGTCGTAGCGGATCGTCGCCTCGCTGAAGTAGACCGAGCCGTCCGGCGCGAAATCCATGTCGTCGGCGAAACGCATGCGGCTGTCGTCGATGATCGAGAGACGACTGCGGTTCGTCTCGTCGGCAAGGCGGATGACAGTGCGGTCCGGCATGACCTTGTAAAGGCCCATTCCACTGATGCAGGCGTAGAGTGCGCCTTCCGCATCGAAGTGCAGGCCGAGGGGCTGTCCGCCGATATGGGCGAATATCTCGCGGCGCGTGTAGTCCGGCGCGAAGAAGCGGATGATGTCGCCGTGCCGGCTGCCGGTGTAGATGTTGTCTTCCCTGTCGAAGGCCAGATCCTCCGCGCCATCGACCTGGTCGAGGCCGATCGCTTCCGCGTCGGTCAGACGGTCGTTGATCTCGTAGGGCGACCCCGAGCCGGGATCAGTAGAGGCGGCGCCGGTCGGCGCGAAGTAGGTCGGCGACACGTAGACGCGCGACAGCAGCTTGTGACGGTTCTTGAGCCAGCGCACATCGGTCGCAACCGCGATCAGCAGGGCAGCGCCGAGCAGCAGGGAATTATAGCCGGACGGCATCTGCAGCCTGAGCAGGCTACTGGTGAGCAGTACGACGATGAAGGTGCCTAGCAGTGCCTTGGCGACCGAACCGCGGCCGCCGCCCAGCGAATTGCCTCCTAGCACGGCCGCCGTCAGCACCGTGACCTCGAGGCCGGCGCCCGTCTCCGAACCGGCGCTGTTCAAGCGCGCCGCGTAGAGCACACCGGCGAAGCTCGCGAAGATGCCGGACAGCACATAGGTCAGGCAGACCGTACCGCGCACATTGATGCCGGCGTTGTAGGCGGAACGGCGGGACCCTCCGACGGCGGTTATATGCCAGCCCTTGCGCATGCGCGTCAGGAAGATGTGCAGCGCGACAGCGACGACGATCACCATGAGGAAATTGAAGGGAATGCGGAACACCGATCCGGCCGCGAACAGGTCCCATAGCGTCGATTCCGGCATGTACATGACGACGTCGCGCGCATAGTTGAACGTCAGGATCTCGACGATTGCCTTGATGATGATCAGGGTCGCCAGCGTCGTCAGGAAGGCGCGCAGCTTCAGGTAACCGATCAGCACGCCGTTGATGAGGCCACAGAAGGCTCCGACGAGCAGGACGATCATGATACCCGGCACCACGGGCACCTGAATGTAATTGAGCAGGAACAGCGTCAGGAAGTTAGCGAGCGCGAATACGGCCCCGACGCTAAGGTCGATGCCGCCGGCGAGGATGACCAGCGTCATGCCGAGCACGACAAAGGTCAGCTCGCCCATCTGCCGGAGCATTGTCGAAAAGGTGCCGAAGGTAAAGAAATTGTCTATCACGCTGCCGAAGAAGATCAGCAGCAGCGCCAGGATGAAGGCCGGGATGGCGTTGTCGATCCAGTTCTTGGACAGAAGCTCGCCGACCACATGGTCGGGGACCATGCGGTAGCGCCATTTCGAATAGGTTTCGGATATCGCCATTTCCGGCCTCCAGTCCCGCACCTCGCACAGGGGTGGGGCGCCGGATGCCGGCGCCCTGCCAGAAACCTCAATAGCCCCGCTTGATCTCGTCCAGCGTCCAGCATGAGGCAGGGCCGACCGTGTCCTTGGTGAGGTTCTGCGTGGTCAGGTAGATTGCGAAGGGTTCCAGCGTCTCATCGGCGGGCCGCTGCAGGATGACCATGACCGCGTCGTTGATATGTTTCGACAACTCGCGGATGTTGTACGAGACGTAGAAGTCGTAGCTGCCGTCCGCGATCTTGTCGCAGGCGGCCTTCTCGCCGGCACCCTGCGAGACGACGAAGACCTTGCCGGTCAGGCCCGCTTCGCGGACCGCGGCGGCAAGGCCGGAATCCTGACCGTCCCACAATCCGAAATAACCGCAGAGGTCGGGCGACTGGCGCACGACGGTTGAGACGACCGAGTGGGCCTTGCTGGCGTCCCAGTCGGCGGCCTGGTCGGATACGACCGTCATCTCCGGATTGGCGGCCATGACGTCGTTGAAGGCCTTCATGCCGATGAAGTTGGTCGGATTGTTCGGCGTGCCCTGAAGGACGGCGATCTTGCCGTTGCCGCCGTTCTTGGGGCTGCACTTTTCGACCAGCTTGAGTGCGTTGATCTCGGCATTCTTGTACCAGTCGATGCCGACATGGGCGGTCGAGTTGGTGGTGGCCTTGACGTTGACCTGCAGGACGCGGACGCCGGCATCCATCGCCTGCTTGATAACGCGGGCATAGGCCTGCATGTCGACATTCTGGATCACGACCAGGTCGGGCTGCTCGCTGATGATCTGGGTGATGGCCTGGACGCCCTGGTCGATGTTCCAGTTCGGATCGCGGATCTGCAACTCGAAGCCGTACTGGTCTGCGATGCGCTGCATGCCCGCTGCGAAGCCCGCGGCGATGTCCATGCCTATCGAGATCGGCACGAAGACGACCTTCTTGCCTTTCAGACTCTCGTAGAACTTCGTCGACATGCCGTCGTCGAAGCCCGGAGTCTCCTGGGCGACGGCATGCGTCGCACCCAGTGCAGACAGTCCGAGGGTGAGCGCTATCGCCGCGCTTCCCAGCAGTCTCATGATCTTACGCATTGTCTCCTCCATTGCGTTCTTTCGGCAATTCAGATGTCGCCCTGCTGCGACGTCTGCTCGTCGCGAGGGTTCAGGACCGTGTCGATGATGATCGCCACGAGCAAAATCACGCCCTTGATCAGGTTCTGGATGGAATAGGGGACGTTCATGATCGTCATGCCGTTCAGGAAGATGCCGATCAGCAGAGTCCCGACGATGACGTTGAAGACGCCACCACGGCCGCCGCTCAGCACGATGCCGCCGAGCACGACCACCAGGATCACGTCGTAGACCATGGTCGAGTTGACGACGCGCGTGTTCATGGTGCCGACCAGAGTCGCCAGAACGAGGCCAGCGAAGAAGGCGATCGTCGCGGACATCACATATTGCAGCAGGATCATCGGCCGGGTCGGCATCCCGGCGATGCGCGCCTTGAGCGGATTGTCGCCCATCGCGCGGATGAAGACGCCCGGCTTGGTGTAGCGCAGGAACATATGGGCCAACAGCGCCACGATGGCGAAAGCGATGACGGGAACCGGTACGCCCAGCACGTAGCCGGCGCCGAAGTCGCGTGTCCAGGCGGCACTTTCCGGTAAGAACACCAGGTCGATGTCGACGAAGGCGACGCGGGTGAAGCCGTAGATCGCGGTGGTCATGGCGAGGGTCGCGAAGATCGCTGGAATCTCGGCGTAGGCCACGAGAAAGCCGATCGTCAGCCCGATGCAGACGACGAACACATAGCCGAGCAGCACCGCGGTCCAGACCGGCGTGCCGTTTCCCAGCATAAAGATGACCCAGGCAACCGACATCGCCATGGTGGAGATGATGGCGAGGTCTATGCCCCTGCCGATGATGGTGAGCGCCATGCCGATGGCCAGGATGCCGAGGATCGAAACGCTCTGGACCAGAGACAGCAGGTTCCCCGCCGACAGGAAGCCCGGCAGGGTCAGCCCGAAGATGACGAAGAGCATGGCCGCGATCGCGAGGACGATGCGATCCTGTGCGAAGTATGCGGCCCGGTTCGAACCGGGAGCGTCAGACTTTGCTACGCTCATGTGCCCGTGTTCCTCCTAAAGGCATTCCAGTTCCGTCGAACTATGAGGCCGCCCCCCGGCCGGAGTAGAGCTCGTCAAGCAATTCGGACCGGTGTTCGTCGAGCATCGGCGCCGGCCGCCGGATGGCGCCGGGCGTGCGGCTGAAGCGGCCGACGACGGCATGCATCGGCAGCGTCCCCAGTTCGTCGTCATTCATCTCTACGATCGATCCGCGCGCCCTGACGTGCGGGTCGTCCATCAACGCCGCGGCGTCGTAGATCGGGCCGACTGTGACCTCGGCCGCATCGAAATGCGTCAGATTTTCGGAAAGCGTCCGGGCGGAGATGTAGGCGCCGATGATGTCGTCGAGCTCCTCGACATGCTCGACTCTGCGTTCGTTGGTGACGAAGCGCGGGTCGTCGCACAGGTCCGGTCGGCCCATGGAACGGAACAGTCGGTAGGCCATCTCAGGCGTCGAAGCCGACAGGGCCACGAAGCCGCCGTCCGATGTGCGGTAGATGTTGCGCGGGGCTGAGAGCGCCGTTCGGTTGCCGGTCCGCGTCGGGACCCGCCCAGTCGTCCTGTGGACTGCTTGGTCCGCCCCGAGGATCGAGATGATCGGTTCCAGCAGCGAGATGTCGATCTCCTGCCCCTTGCCGTCCACCACCTCGGCAGCGCGCAGGGCCACAAGCACGGCTGCCGCGCCGTAGAGACCGGCGATGGAATCAGCCAGGCCGAGATTGGGCAGAAGCGGCTCGCGATCCGGAAAGCCGTTCTTGAAAGCGAAGCCGGACGCCGCCTCCACAAGCGTTCCAAAGCCCGGCTTGTCTTTGTAGGGGCCGGTTTTTCCCCAGCCGCTGATGCGTGCCACGACCAGCTTCGGCTGCAGGGCATGGAGCTCGGCCAGCGAAAATCCCAGCCTGTCGAGGACGCCGGGACGGAAGTTCTCGACCAGGATGTGGGAAGAGCCGACCAGTCGACGGAAGATCTCGCGATCGTCCTCCTTCTTGAGGTCGATGACGATGCTGCGCTTGTTGCGGCCGTAGACCTTCCACTGGACGGCGATGCCGTTCAGCTTCCAGGCGCGCAGGGAATCGCCCTCCGGCGGTTCAACCTTGACGACGTCCGCCCCGAGATCGGCAAGCACGTGGGTAAGCATGTTGCCGGCGACCAGCCGGGACAGATCGAGCACCCGGACGCCGTCCAGCGGGCACTTTTCATCCCGAGCATAGGCCTGACCCACGAGCATCCTCCCTGCATGCGTCACAGGGTGATAGGGCAGCCCGTTCACGTCGCGGAAATAGCATCTGGCGAGAGGGCTATTGCGAAAAGCTTTCGCGAAGAGGCGCTTTCCGCAACGAGATGGCCGCCGGCTGGACGGACATCGAAGCAGCCCGCAAAGTACAGCAACCGCCGAAGGGAAGCGCCATGTATCCGTCGAAAGTCCAGATCACCGAAGTCGGAACGCGCGACGGCCTCCAATCGGAGGCCGCCTTCGTGCCCACCGAGCGCAAGATCGACTTCATACGCGGTCTTGCCGCAGCCGGCCTGACGCGCATTGAGGCTACATCGTTCGTCTCGCCGCGCGCCGTGCCGCAGCTTGCCGACGCTTCCGATGTGGTGCGCGCCGTGCACGGCCTGGGTGCGACCATCACGGCCCTGGTGCCGAACGCCAAAGGCGCCGCACGAGCGATCGAGGCCGGCGTGGACGAGTTGATGGTGTTCATTTCGGCATCGGAAAGCCACAGCGGCACCAACCTCAACATGTCGATCGCCCAGGCCATGGATGCCGTAAGGCCGGTGGCCGCGCTTGCGCGGGACGCCGGCAAGCGTCTGCGCTCGGCAATCGCAGTGGCCTTCGGCTGCCCGTTCGAAGGGAACGTCCCGGTCGACACCGTGAGCCGAATCGCCGGGCGGCTCAGGGAGCTGGGCATCACATCGTTGACGCTCGGCGACACGACGGGCATGGCGTCGCCGCGTCACGTGCGGGCGCTGTGCGGGACGCTGTTCGTCGACCACCCCGACATCGACCTGACGCTGCATTTCCACAACACGCGGGGGATGGGACTCGTCAACGTGCTGACGGGCCTTGAACTCGGCATCGACAAGTATGAGTCCGCCGTGGCGGGATTGGGGGGATGCCCGTTCGCCGCCGGCGCCACGGGAAACGTCTGCACCGAGGATCTCGTCTACATGCTGTCGGAACTCGGCGTCGAGACCGGCGTGGAGCTCGACGGACTGATCCGTGTGGCCCGCGAGATGGAGCATGTGCTCGGTCGCCCGCTGCCCGGCCAGCTAATGCGCGCCGGCCCGCGCACACGGCTGCATCCGATCCAGTCCGTGCGCAGGGCGGTCGGGTGACGGCAAGTCTGCCGTGTCAGGCGGCGCTATGCGAATCCTCGATGATCAGGTCAGCCGCCTTCTCGCCGATCATGATGGTCGGCGCGTTGGTGTTGCCCGTGGTGAGGAAGGGCATGATGGAGGAGTCCGCCACCCGCAGCCCGTCGATCCCGCGAACCTTCAGCCGCGGATCGACCACTGCCTGCTCGTCTATCCCCATCTTGCAAGTTCCCACAGGGTGAAAGAGCGAGGAACCTTCGCGCCGCGCAAATTCCTCAACCTCGGCTTCGCCCGACACGTTCCTGCCCGGCCGCGTTTCCTCTACCACGTAGGGGGCGAAGGTCGAGGCACCGAAGATCCGCCGCGCATGCGCCAGACCTGCACCTATAATGCGCAGATCGTCACGGTCCGTCAGGTAGCCGTAGCGGATCCTGGGACGGGCAAGCGGGTCGGCGCTCTCGATCAGCACCGTTCCGCGGCTACCGGGCCTGGTCGGGCAGACCGCGACCGTCATGCCGGGGTTATCCTCCAGAACCAGCGCCTTGCCGAAAACGTAGCTGGCCGGCGTGAACAGCAGTTGCAGATCGGGGCTGTCCAGCCCTTCGCGGCTCCTGCAGAAGACCATGGCGCTGGTGACACCGAAGGTCAGTGCGCCGTTGCCGAGCAGACCGAACTTCACTACCTCGCGGGCCAGACGCCAGCCGCGGGCGAGTTCGTTGATCGTCGTCAAGTCTCGGAGCCGGCAGACGAGCCGCACGGTCAGGTGGTCGGACAGGTTGCGCCCCACGCCGGGCAGTACCAGCCGGGTCTCGATGCCGACCGACGACAGATGGCCGGGATCACCGATCCCGGCGAGTTGCAGGAGTTGCGGCGATCCGATCGGGCCGGCCGCCAGGACCACCTCGCGACGCGGGCGCACCTCCGTGGCCTCGCCGCCCTGAAGGCAGCGGACACCGACGCAGCGGCGGCCTTCCATGATCAGGCCCGCGACCGTCGCGTTGGGGACGACGTCTACATTGCGCCGCGCCTCGGTCGACCGCAGGTATGTGCGGTATGTCGAGCCGCGCAGCCTGCCGCGGCGCGTCATCTGGGCGTAGCCCACGCCTTCCTGCTTCGCCCCGTTGAGGTCGGGCGTGTAGGCGAACCCGGCCTCCTGCGCCGCCTTCACGAAGAGATGCGTCAGCGGCAGGATGGTCCGGTAATCCTCCACCTTGAGAGGGCCGGACTTGCCCCGATAGGCCGGGTCGCCGTCTCCGGCATACGTCTCGGCGCGCCGGAAGAGCGGCAGCACGTCGTCATAACTCCAGCCTCTGCATCCGAGCTGCGCCCAGCCGTTGAAATCGGCCGGATTGCCGCGCACGTAGAGCATGCCGTTGATGGAGCTGCTGCCACCCAGCACCTTGCCGCGCGGCGTATGGATCGGGCGGCCGTATGTGCCCTCCTCCGGTTCGGAGGCATACATCCAGTTGTAGGCCGGATTGTACAGGAGATGACCGACGCCGGCCGGAATGTGGATCAGCGGGTAGGTGTCGCGTCCGCCCGCCTCCAGAAGCGACACGCGGTAGCCGGCCTCGGCGAGACGGGCCGCCACGACACAGCCGGCCGATCCCGCGCCTACCACGACAAAGTCCGGTTGCATGACATCCTCCCGCTCGCCAACCGCAAGGCGGCTTCATGACACGATGGTGGATGGGAAAACACACGCTCCACCATGCATGAAATATTGAACATCGCTACGGCTATAAGTAAGCCCTATGGCTTGGCGGGCCGATGCAGCGCGACAAGCGGCCGGCACAGGGACTCGGTATGGAACTACGACAGCTTCGCTACCTGATCTCGATCATCGACTTCGGCAGCTTCTCCAAGGCCAGCGGCCAGCTCAACGTCGCCCAGCCAGCGCTCAGCCAGCAGATCGCGAATCTGGAGAGCGAACTGGGGAAGCCATTGCTTGTCCGCAGCGCGCGCGGCGTCTCGCCGACGGAAGCGGGGCTGCGACTTTATCGGCAGGCGCAGATCATCCTGGCGCATGTCGAGCAGGCCAAATCCGACGTCCTGATGTCGGAGTTCTCCGAGCAGTTCGTCGGCCACGTTTCGGTAGGGCTGCCGACCTCGACGGCGACGATGGTGGCACTGCCCTACATCCAGCGCATGCGCAGCAATTTCCCGGGCATTCAACTTCGAATCGTCGAGGCCCTCTCGGGACATCTGATCGAGATGCTGCTGAACAACCGGATAGACCTCGCGATCCAGTTCCGCAGCGAGCCGGCGGCCGGACTGCAGGTCGAACCCCTGCTCATCGAGGAACTGTTCTGGGTCTCGGCCGAAAGCGACATGCAGGGGCAGCCGATCACGCTGGTTGAGATAGGCAAACGGCCCGTGAGCGTGCCCGGCAAGCCGCACGCGATGCGCGCCGTGATCGACCAGGCCTGTCTGGACCAGGGCGTGGAGCTGAACATCATAGCCGATGTCGATTCGCTGCCGGCGCTGCGCGGCATTGCCGCGACGGGACTGGCAGGCGTCATCCTGCCCCAGTCCGCGCTTGCCGAATCGACGGGTCATGGCGAACTGTTCAGCCGGCCGATCATCGAGCCCCGGATGTCCAGGGCTCTGGCGCTTTGCCGCTCCGAGGGCGCGCCACGCAGCCGCGCGGTACAGGCCGCCGAGGAAGTTCTGCGCTTCCTCGTCAAGGATCTGGTACAGGCAGGGACCTGGAAGGGCGCGACGCTCGACGCGACGCTCGCCATCCGCAAGCCCGACAAAACGCTGACGCCAAGGCCGCGCCGGCACGTCCGGTCTGCAGTCAGTCCGCCCGTGAGTTGACCCGGTCGCTTCGCCGCCGACGCGGCACCGTTCATGGCAGGAAACTTAGATAACCTTGCTTGCCCGCAGCCTCGAAACGCGATCGTCGTCATAGCCGATCTCCCTGAGGATCTCGTCCGTATGCTCGCCGAGCGCGGGAGGCGGCGACCGCGGCTCCTCGAGGCGCCCGTCGCAGACGATTGGCGACGCCAGGATGGTCAGGGGTCCACCACCGGTCGTCATGGCTACGGCGACATTCTGGCTCCGCGCCTGGGGGTCGTCGAAAGCCTGCCCGATGCCGTAGACCGGCCCGCACGGGACGCCGGCCCTGTTGAGCAGATCGATCCAGTGCGCCGACGAGGCGGTCCGCGTGCGCGCCTCGATGAGCGCGTTCACTTCCTTCCGGCGCGCAACGCGCGACGCGTTCGTGGCGAAGGACGGATCGGCCAGCAGATTGCCGAGCGCCAGCGCGGTGCACAGCTTTGCATAGACACCGTCATTGGAGGGGGCGATGGCGATTTCCCCGTCAGCCGTGCCGAACAGTCCATATGGCGCCACGAGGCTGTGGTCGTTGCCGGTGCGCGCTGCGGCCACGCCTGAGTTCAAATAGTTCGTCGCGTGGAAGGACAGCATGCTCATCAGGCTCGCCAACATGCTGACGGACACCGTGGAACCCTTGTCGGTTCCGCTTCTGCCGTGCAACGCCGAAGCGATGCCGAGCGCTGCATAGAGGCCACAGACCAGATCTGCGATCGGCACGCCGCTGCGCATCGGTGGATCGTCCGCCTCGCCGTTGCAGCCCATGAAGCCGCTCATGGCCTGGACGATGAAATCGAAGGCGGGCCGATCGGCGTAAGGGCCGTCGGTGCCGAAGCCGTTGATGTTGCAATGGACGAGCGAGGGGTTGAGCTCTTTGAGCCGCGCCGGCGCAAAACCCATCCTGCCGAGGACGTCGGGACGGTAGTTCTCGACCAGCACATCAGCGCCGGCGATCAGATCGGCCAGGACGTCCTTGCCCTCGGCCGTGTAGAGATCGAGGGTAATCGAACGCTTGTTTCGGTTGTAGTTCGCGAAATAGCTGCTCATGGTGCCGACCATGACACCCTGCGCGCGGATGGGGTCGCCATCCGGCCCCTCGACCTTGATGACGTCGGCGCCAAGGTCGGCCAGCAGCGCTGAGCAGAACGGCCCGGAAACCACCCGGGTCAGGTCGATGACGCGCACGCCCGCGAATGACAAGCTCTTCCTCCCCGGATCTTACCAGTCGATCGAACAGCAGCGGCGGCCCGGCTGCAAGGCGAACTCCACGACACACCAGCTTCCGGATAGAGACGGCCTGTAGCCACAGGGCCAGGATAGCGAAAACTTATGGCCGATTACCCGCTTCGTATTTTCGCGATCGGAATGTCGGCCCTAGAATTGGTGCGACAGCACGCATCAGGAGGAACCATGTCAGCTCAAGCCGCTCACCGCGACGGCGTCGCCCCGTTGAAGGCCTACGAGAACTTCATCGGCGGCAGATCGCTGCCGGCGGCGGACGGGCGAAGCCTCGAAGTGTTCTGCCCCTCGGATGGGAAGGTGTTCGCCACCATCGCGCGGAGCGGCAAGGCAGACGTCGACGCGGCGGTCCATGCCGCGCGCAAAGCCTTCGACCAGGGTTCTTGGCCGAGGACGGCCGCAATGGAGCGGGGACGGGTGCTGGCGAAAATGTCTGAACTCGTGCTGCGCGAACGTGAAAGCCTAGCCGCGCTCGAAGCGAAGGACGTCGGCAAGATCTACCGTTCCACGTTCTCCGACGTGACCGTTCTCGCGCGGTACTTCGAGTACTATGCCGGCGCCGTGGACAAGATCGGTGGAGACGTGATCCCGCTGCCGACAGGCATCACCGCCTTCACGATCCGCGAGCCGCTCGGCGTGGTGGCCGGCATCCTGCCGTGGAACTCGCCGACCCAGATGTTCGGACGCGTCGTCAGCCCGGCGCTGGCAATGGGCAACACCGTCGTGCTCAAGCCGGCGGAAGACGCCTGCCTGACCGTGCTGCGGCTCGCCGAACTGCTGATGGAAGCGGGCCTGCCGGAAGGCGCGCTCAACATCGTCACGGGCTACGGCCACGAGGCGGGCGCAGCGCTCTCCGCCCACCCGGCGATCGACTTCATCAGCTTCACCGGTTCGCCCGAAGTCGGCACGCTCGTACAACAGGCGGCCGCGGCCAACCACGTCGGCGTCACGCTGGAACTCGGAGGCAAATCCCCGCACATTCTGTTCGGCGATGCGGATTTCAGGGCGGCCCTGCCGATCATCACCAATTCGATCATCGTGAACTCCGGGCAGACATGCGTCGCCGGAAGCCGCCTACTGGTGCAGGCAAACGCGATCGATGAGGTAAGCGAACTCTTCGGCGACCATTTCCGCAAGCTTTCCGCGGGACCGCACGACGTCGAGTGCGATCTGGGTCCTTTGATCAACGCCAAGCAGCACAGGCGGGTAAACACCATGCTCTCCGCCGCCGCCGACGAAGGCGTGCCGGTCATTGCGGAAGGCGGTCTGGCAGAGGGCAGTTCGGAGAGCGGCTACTTCGTCAGACCAACGCTGCTCGGACCAGTGCCGCGCGACAACGCGATCGCCCGCAAGGAGGTGTTTGGGCCGGTTCTCTCGCTCCTGGCGTTCAAGGACGAGAGCGACGGCATCGCGCTGGCCAACGACACGCCCTACGGCCTGGCGGCCGCGGTGTGGACGAAAGACATCGGGCTGGCCATGCGCGCGGCCCGGCAGGTTCGCGCCGGCCAGGTCTACATCAACGGATATGGCGCGGGCGGCGGTGTGGAACTCCCCTTCGGGGGCTTCAAGAAGTCGGGCCACGGCCGCGAGAAAGGCATCGAGGCACTGCACGAATTCTCGGCTACGAAGACCGTCATAATGAACCACGGCTGAGACGCCAGCAGGGATCTTGCGGGCGCCTGGCAGACGCCGGGCCTATCTGCGGGCGCCGGGCGCGTCGAACCGCTCGCCCATCAGGAAGCGGAGGAGCGCGCGTGTCTGGGTCGGCAGCGGCTGGCCGCGCCGCACGCAAACGCGCATCTCGCGCTTCGCCCATGGATCGGACAGAGGGATCCCGACGATCTGTCCTGATCGAGCCAACGTGGCCAGACCCTGGGGCAGGACGGTGACGCCGAATCCCGCTCCCACCATCTCGCGCGCAATCTCGTTGCTCTGCACTTGGTAGCGCAGCGGCAGATGCCGGTTCATGTCGCCCGCCGCACGCCGGAGCTGGCTCATGACGGAACTGCTTTCCGCGACGCCGATCAGGTCCGCCTCGGTCAGTTCGGCGAACGACAGCGTCCTGCGTCCCGCCAATGTGTGCCCTGAAGGGACGACAGCGACCAGTTCGTCATGCTTGTAGGGATAGGAATCGACATCCGCAGGAACATCGGGTGGCGTCGCGTAGACGCCGATGTCGGCGGTGCCGGTCGCCACCGCGTGCACCACCTCGGAACTCAACTGCTCGCGCACGTCGAGGTCGATGTGCGGATGCACGGCGGCGAAATCCTTCAGTTCCACCGCCAGGAATCCGGCCAGCGCCGAAGGAACGGCGGCTATCCTGATATGGCCTCTGGCGCCCTCCGCGAACTCGCTGAGGTCGCTCCTGATGCCCTCTACGAGCTGGAACATGCGTCGGGCATGGTCGGCAAGCGCCTCGCCGACGGGTGTGGGGATGGTGCCCTTCGCATTGCGATACAGCAGCTTCACATCGAACAGGTGCTCGAGATCCTGGATCCGCTTCGTCACCGCCGACGGCGTGATGTTCTCGCGCTCGGCCGCTCGGCCGATGCTCCTCTCCTCGCAGATGGTCAGGAACAGCCTCAGGCTGAGCAGATCCAGCTTGGAGATCGTCTTGCGGAGCGGTGGGGCGGCCATGCGGTGTCGGCTTTCAGGCAAGCCCGCGCAGGATCGCGTCCGCGCCCTTTTCGGCGATCATGTAGGTCGCCGCCATGGTGTTGGCGGAGGGCATGGTCGGCATGATCGAAGAATCGACGACACGCAGCCTCTCGACGCCATGCACGCGCAGACGGTCGTCCACCACGGAGCGGCGATCGTCCGCGGGCCCCATGCGGCACGAGCCCATCAGGTGAAATACGGTAGAACCCTTGCGACGGGCGAAGTCGAGGATTTCGTCGTCAGTCTCGATCTGCGGTCCGGGGCTTTCGCGTCCGGCGAAGTAAGGCTTCAGCGGGTCGGTTTCCAGCAGCCGACGTGCCCACCTGATCCCGGCGACGATTGTGCGCTGGTCGATCTCGCTGCTCAGGTAGTTCGGCTGGATCGCCGGGTGCTCGCGCGGGTCGCGGGAGCGGGCGCGCACATAGCCGGTACTCTCCGGCCGCTGCTGCCAGACACCGCAGGTCATTCCGTCGTAGCTGTCCAGGAGGCCGGCTACCCCTTCACGGTAGCTGGCGGGGGTGAAAGTCATCTGGAGATCCGGCGCGGCCATTGCCGGATCGGATTTCCAGAACACATGGGCCAGCGACGGACTGAGCGACAGCACGCTTGGCAAGCCGGCCGCCCAACGCAGCGTCTGGGCGACCAGCGGCAGGCCCGTCACCATACGGTTGATGGTGCGGATGCCATGCACGCGCGCCACGACGCGGACGGCCCAGTGGTCCCTGAGGTTCTCGCCGACACCCTCCAGAACTGCAACCGGGGCGACTCCGATACCCTCCAGAAGCTCGGCGGGACCGATTCCCGACAACTGCAGCACCTTCGCGCTGTTGATCGCACCGGCCGAAACGATTACCTCGCGCTTCGCGCGAAGCATGTGGTCGGTTCCGTCCGGACGCACTCCGATTATCCCGACGGCTCTTCGGTCTTCGAAGTCGATCCGCGAAACCTGCATCTCGGTCAGCAGCCGCAGATTTGGCCGCCTCAGCGCCTTGCGGAGAAAACTGACGGCGGAACTGCACCTTCTGCCGCCGTAAATGACGCGCTGGTAGTAGCCGACCCCCGCTTGCTCCTCGCCATTATAATCCGGATTGAGGGGGATGCCCGCTTCGCGAGCGCCCTCGACGAAGGCGTCGCAGAGCGGGTGACGCCAGTCTATGTCGGTGACGTGCAGGCTGCCCTCGCGACCTCGCAACCGTTCGTCGCCAGCACCGATGCGCCGTTCGCTGCGCCGGAAGAACGGCAGCACCTCTTCGTAGGACCAGCCGCGGTTGCCCATCTGCGCCCAGCTGTCGTAGTCCACGGCCTGCCCGCGATTGTAGACGAGGCCGTTGATCGAACTCGACCCGCCGAGCGTGCGGCCCTGCGTGGTGGCGATACGGCGGCCGGCACTGCCCTCGGACGGCTCGGTCTCGAAGCGCCATGTGTAAGCGGGATTGAACAGGGTCTTGATGTAGCCGGCCGGCAAGTGGATGAACGGGTGGCTGTCGCGTGGACCGGCCTCGACCACGCAGACCGAGTTGCGCGGGTCCTCGGACAGGCGATCCGCAAGCAGGCAGCCCGCCGTTCCCGCGCCGACGATGACGAAATCGAACTCATCCCCGGCCATCGGTTCTCCTCCCGCTGCGGGCTTCGTCCAATTCGGCGAGGTTGGCAAAGAGGGTTTGCCTATACCGGTATTGCCCTGGCAGGGCGTCGCCGTGAGCGAAGGATCGCTATCCCGGCACGGAGGGCCGCACGACGATGACCTTCGGCTCCGTGTACTCCTCGATCGCGAAGCGTACGCCCTCCCGCCCGAATCCGGACGTACCGGTGCCGCCATACGGCATGTGGTCGACCCGCCAGGTCCCGGGACCGTTGATGATGACGCCGCCGGCCCTGATCTCGTCTGCCATCTTAAAGGCGGTATCGATGCTGGCCGTGTAGATGCCGTGGTGGATCGCGCCGCTCACGGCGTTCATCTCGCGAATGGCCTCTTCGGCGGAGTCCACCGCGCTGACGGCGACAACCGGACCGAAGACCTCGCTGCGCATGACCGTCATCTCTCCGGTCGCGCCGGTTATCACCGTCGGCGGGATGTATGCACCCTCCCTATTCCCCCCACAGGTTACGGATGCACCGCGCGCGATGGCATCGGCGATCACCGCCTCGACGCGGCGGGCGGCATTCTCGTCCACCATGGGACGGATCGCCGAGGAACCGCCCGGTCGCATGTCGTCGACGCGCGCGGTGAAGGCGGCGACGAACTCGTCGTAGCGCTGGCGCTCGACATAGATGCGCTGGACGGAGATGCAGGACTGGCCGGAGCGGACGAAACCGCCGGCGGCGCATTCCTGCGCGGCGAGCGCTACATTGCCGTCGGCGGCAACGAAGACCGCGCCAACCCCGCCGAGTTCGAGATGGACGCGTTTGAGGGGAACCGCCTCCTTGATCGCCCAGCCGACCGAGCCGCCGGTGAAGCTGATCACGGGCAGGCGCGGGTCGCGCACCAGCGCCATCGTGACATCGTTGTCGACATCAACGACCGAGATCGCTTCCTTGTCCCAGCCGGCCTCCACGACAAGGCGGACCAGCCGGATCGCAGCCAGCGGAACGCGGGGCGAAGGCTTCAGCACGATCGGCACACCAGCGGCCACGGCCGGCGCGATCTTGTGGGCTGCGATGAGCAGGGGGCCGTTATAGGCTGTTATGCCCAGCACCGGGCCTATCGGCTCGCGACGGATGTAGGCGACGGCGCCGCGGGCGCGTTCCACCGCATCGACGTTGAGCGATTCGGACAGGCCGATGCGCGTGTAGGCCGCGGTGAGTTGGAACACCTCGACGGCGCGCTGCACCTCGAGCGTCATGTCCTGGACGCTCAGGTAGCCGCTCTCCGACGCCAATGCCTCGGCGATTCCTGCGGCTTCCGCCGAGAGGTTGGCCGCGACCTTGTCCAACACCGTGGCTCGGTCGAAACTGCTGGTTCGCCGGACCCTGTCGGCAGATGCGACGGCGAGAGAAACGGCATTTTCGACCGCGTCGGCGTGGATAGGGACCTCGGCACCATCAACGAAGCCGCGTCTTTCCCGTGCAGTCATCAAACGTCCTCCCGATGCGCCGGCCACGCCGACACCGACGATGGAACCGAGGCGCCGCCTTCGGTCAAGTCAACGAGCCGTCTCTTGGTAGCGCAGGGGGCCGGCGCAGCATGCTCGACGCGGCATTGAAGATCGGAGGCCACATGCCGGTCGAGCAATTCTCATTTGGGAAGGTCCGACGTGCACGATTTCCAGACACGCGCTTTCAATAGGAACGCGGCATGCCGAGAACGTGTTGCGCAACCTGCGCCAGCACCAGATTGTTGGAGATCGGCGCGGTGCGGAAAAGCCTTGCCTCGCGCCACTTGCGTTCGACGTGGAACTCCGTGGCGAAGCCATACCCTCCGAACGCCGTCATCGCGGCCTCCGCCGCCTCCCACGACGCCTCGCTCGCCAGATATTTGGCCATCGTCGCTTCGCGGCTGCCGCGTTCTCCCTGATCGAACAAGGTCGCGGCCTTGTTGCGCATGAGTTCCGCCGCTTCGATGTTCATGTGCGCTTTGGCGATCGGGAACTGCACTCCCTGGTTGGCTCCGATCGGACGGTCGAACACCACCCGTTCGCCGACATAGCGTGAGGCCGTCTCCACGAACCATTTGCCGTCGCCGATCGACTCGCTCGCCACCAGCAACCGCTCCGCGTTGAGCGAATCGAGAAGATAGGAGAAGCCCCTGCCCTCCTCGCCGACGAGGTTGGCATCGGGGACGAACAGATCGTCGATGAACACCTGGCAGGTATGATGGTTGATCATTGTGCGAATCGGCGTCGCCTTGAGCGACGAGCCCGCCGCGGCAATGTCGACGAGGAAGAGGCTCAAGCCATCGGTCTTGCTGCGCACTTCCTCGATCGGTGTCGTGCGGGCAAGCAGAAGGTAGAGATCGGAATGCAGATAGCGCGACGTCCACATCTTCTGGCCGTTGACGCGGTATCCCCCTGCAACTTTGGCTGCACTGGTCTTGATGCTGAGCGTGTTTAATCCCGCATCCGGCTCGGTCACCCCGAACGCCTGCAGTCTCAGGCTGCCGTTAGCGATGCGCGGCAGGTAGACGCGCTTCTGTTCCTCGCTGCCATGATGGAGCAGGGAGGCCATCGTGTACATCTGCGCATGGCACGCCGCGCCGTTCCCCCCCGAGCGGTTGATCTCCTCAAGGACGACACAGGCGTCGAGGATGCAAAGGCCGGACCCGCCATACTGCTCCGGAATCAGTGAGGCCAACCAGCCCTGGGCAGTCATCTCCGCGACAAAGCCTGTCGGGTAATCGCCGTTCTCGTCACAGGCGCGCCAGTAATCGAGCCCGAACCCGTCGCAGATGCGGCGCACCGCCGCTCTGATCTGCTGCTGCACGGGCGTATAGCCAAAGTCCATCATGCGGTTCCTTCAGGAAGCGTCAGCAACTCATTCGTAGTCCTCCCAGCGGTCCACAGGCGTCCCACGCGGCTTCTGCCGGCGCTACAGATTCCTGGGAGACGTCAGACCGCGTCGGTCAAGCGGCAGTTCCTCCCTCGCCGATCATCCCTCTGCATCATGGCGAGTAGCCTCGCTCCGATCGGCCCCGTCATTTATGCCGACGCGCATCCTTATGGAAAATAGCCGTTTCGGATATTCGTATTCGTGCTGCTTATGGGAAGACTTATCCATGAAGGCGAGGCGGCTCGCGAACTCATCTCGATGGTCGACTGCAGGAGCCTGACCCGGTGGCGAGCGCATGCACCTTGTTCAGGCGGTGCTCAGCCTGCAACTCGCCGGTCTTGAGGCCGTCGGCGACCTCGTCGCACGGCCTGCGAGCGTTGCATCGGGACAAGGACGCTCCGCGCTGAACCCGTCGCCGGAACGTCTGGACGACCTTGCGTCCATCCGAAAAGATGCTAGTACTCATCAGTATGCATTCACACTTACAGGTTTCACTCGACAATCCGGCGGTGGGAGTCGCAGCGGCCGGCCGCATGGCAGCGCCCCGCTCGCGCACCCTGCCCAGCCTTCTTGCCGATCTTTCGGCGGGCCGCCCCGACGGGCTGGCAGCGATAGGCGAGCGCGCGCAGATATCTTTTCGAACCCTCTACGATCGCGCCTCGCATATCGGATCAGCCCTCTGTCGCGACGGAATCGGCCGGAGCAGCCGAGTGGGGATGCTGCTTGGAAACGGTACCGACTGGCTCGAGGTCTTCTTCGGCGCGTCGATGACAGGGGCGGTTGTGGTGCCGTTCAGCACCTGGTCGACGCGGTCCGAACTCGAATTCCTGATCGCCGATTCGTCTGTTGAGATCCTGTTCCTCGCGCCTCGTTTCCTAGACCGAGACTTTGAGGCCGACGTCGCCGGGGTTCTTGCCTCGCGCTCCACGCCTAGCTTCAGGAAGGCCATTGTCGTCGCGCCGGCGGCACGGCATGGCCTAGTCACGCTCGACGCGTATCTGCGCGAGGCGGGCGACGGCTTGCCGTCGTCTGGCGGGCCGCTGCCCGACGACGACGCAGTCGTCCTCTACACGTCGGGCTCGACGAGCCGGCCGAAAGGCGTCCGCCTCAAGCATTCGAGCATGATCGAGAACGGCTTCAACATCGGCGAGAGGCAGGGGCTGGGGCCGGACGATCGCGTCTTCCTGCCGACGCCGCTGTTCTGGTCGTATGGCGCGGCCAACGCGTTGCCGGCCGCCTTCACGCACGGCGCCTGCCTCGTCCTGCCCGATCGCTTCGAGGCCGGCAATGCGCTGTCGATGATCGAGCGGGCCGGCTGCACGGCGATATACACGCTGCCGGCGATTACCAATGCCATGCTGAGGCATGCTGAATTCAGCCGCTCCAGGACAGGAACCCTGCGGACCGGCCTGACCATCGGCAGCCCGCGCGACTTCCTGGCGGCGGCGCAGGATCTCGGGGTGCCGGAACTGTGCAACATCTACGGCGCTACGGAAACCTACGGCAACTGTGCCGTCACCAGCCATGACTGGCCGATCGACCGGCGAGCGCGCTGCCAGGGCGAGCCGCTGCCCGGTCAATCCTTCCGCTTTCGCGATGTCGAGACGGGTGAGCTGCTGCCTTCCGGCCGGACCGGGCTCGTCGAAGTGTCGGGCCATGTCTCGCCCGGCTATTCCGGCGCCAGCGCCGCGCTCAACCCTGACGTGTTCACACCAGACGGCTACTACCGCACAGGCGATATGGGCCATCTGGACGAGGATGGCGCCTTCGTCTTTGTCGGGCGCGATTCCGACATGATCAAGCGCGCCGGCATCAACATATCGCCTGCCGAGATCGAGGATGTCATGAAGACGTTCGACGGTGTCGCGCAGGCCGCGGTGGCCGGCGTACTGGACCAGGAACGCGGCGAACTCGTGGTGGCCTTCGTCGTCCCGGTCGAAGGCGTCACGGTCGCCGGTTCGGCCCTGCTGGAGCACTGCCGCCGCCAGCTCTCCAAATACAAGCTTCCCGATCGCATAGAGATGGCGGAAGGACTGCCTCTCACGGCGACCGGTAAGCTTCAGCGCAAGGAGTTGAAGGCGCTCGCCGCAGCCGTGGTGGACCGCGAGGCCAAGGCGACCCAGGCATGAAGGAAGCATGGGGCAGATGGGGCGATGCCGACGAACGGGGCTCGCTGAACCACATCAGCGCGTCCACGATCCGCGACGCCGCGGGCCTCGTCCGGCAGGGGAGGACGATCAGCCTGGCGCAGACGATCTCGCCTTCGCTCCCGGTTCCGAAGAGTCGACCCGGCATCATGCATTTCATGGGCCGTGACGGCGGCGACTATGCCGCAGGGCGGCGGCGGCCAGGAGGCTTCCAGTTCTCGGACGACACGATCGTCATGCCGCTGCATGCCGGCACCCATATCGATGGGCTCTGCCACTGCTGGTACGACGACACGCTCTACAACGGCTTTGCCGCGACGGAGGTGAGAAGCAGCGGCGCGGCCCGCCTCGGCGTCGACAAGCTCGGACCGATCGTGACGCGCGGCGTGCTGCTTGACTTCGTTGCGGTCAACGGCTCCCCCCTCGCCGATGGATACTCCATAGGCGCCGCGAAAACGAAGGCGGCGATCGACCGGGCCGGCGTGACCCTGCAGCCCGGCGATGCGGTGCTGCTGCGGACCGGCTGGCAGGAAAGGCTGGAGGCTGGAGGCGACGTGGATTTCGACGCCGAACCCGGCCTCGACGTCGAAGCCGGACTTCTGCTGGCGGAGGCGGACGTCGCGCTGGTCGGTGCCGACAATTTCGCCGTGGAGGTTCTCCCCTTCGCGGCTGGAACCGTCTTTCCGGTCCATCAGCGCCTCGTCCGCGACTACGGCATCCTGCTGCTTGAAGGGCTCGTCCTCGCCCCCCTGGCCGCCGAAGGTGTCTCCGAGTTCCTCTTCCTCGCGGCGCCTTTGCCGATCCACGGCGCCACGGGAAGTCCCGTCAATCCGGTGGCCGTGCTATGAGCCAGCCCGCCAACGATGCGCAGGTGGCAGGTTCCCCGCTAAGAACATTCCTCTCGGGCGTGCGCATCCTGGACCTTTCGCAGTACATACCCGGGCCGCTCGCGACACTGCTGCTCGCCGACATGGGCGCCGAGGTCATCAAGGTCGAGCCGCCGCGCGGCGACGAGATGCGCACGCTTGGCCCCCGCGACGCGCAAGGTGCGCCGATCTTCTACAACAGCCTGAACGCCGGAAAGACCATCCGGCATATCGACCTGAAGGACGATGACGGCCGTGCAGTCTTTCTCGATCTCGTCCGTTCGGCCGACGTGGTGGTGGAGGGTTTCCGACCCGGCGTCATCGAGCGCCTCGGTATCGGCTACGATGTTCTCTCGGCCGCGAACAGTGGCATCGTTCTATGCTCGATCAGCGGCTACGGCGTCGGCTCCGAGCTTGCCGCAAAAGCGGGACACGACGCTAACTACCTCGCCCAGATGGGCATGCTGGACCGCAACGGAACCGATGGTCCGATGTTCTTCGATCCGCCGGTGTCCGACGTGGCGGGATCGCTTTTCGCGGCGATCGCCATACTCGGGGCGCTCCACGGCCGCCACAGAACCGGGCGCGGATGTGCCATCGATTTAGGGTTGGCGGACACGGCAATGCCAATGCAGCTCCTGCAGGTCGCGGCCTTTGGAGCGAACGGCTCGGTGCCGCGCCGAGGCGAAACCTATCTGAACGGCGGTGCTGCCTATTATCAGGTCTATGCGATACGGGAGGCCCGCCACGTGGTCCTCGGCGCGATCGAGCCCAAATTCTGGCATGCCTTCTGCCTGGCCGCCGGCAGGCGCGACTGGATCGAGCGTCACTCCGATCCCCTTCCCCAGCGCGACCTTATCGACGACGTTGCACGCTTTCTCGAGACGAAGACCGCGACTGAGGTCGAGGAGCGTTTCGGCCGGGTCGATTGCTGCCTTTCGCTCGTCAACGATCTCGGCGAGGCGCTGACGCACCAGCACGTGGAGCAGCGCAGACTGGTCCGTCCCGACGACCACGGCAACCTCCAGGCGCTATTTCCGGCGTGGGTCGACGGAGCCCCTCCCGGGACCCGCGACCCGCCTTCCTTTTCAGATCCGCTGCTGTCCGGCTGACGGCGAGACCTTCACTTCATCACGACCGAGAGGACGCCCCATCGATGGCCTTGAACAGACAAGTCGCGGTGATCGGCAACGTCATAGACGCGCCCGTCACCGACCAGGGCAGATCGCTTGAAGAATTGCTTTACGACGTCACGCAGCGCGCCTTCAGGGACGCCGGGCTCACGGCCGACGACATCGACGGCATCGTGGTGGCCTCCAACGACCAGTTCGACGGCCGCGCCATCTCGATCATGGCCGCCTCCGGCTCGGTCGGGGGCGTCGACCGCGACATCCTCTCCACGCCGTCCGCGAGCGAGCATGCCCTGGTGATGGGCGTGCTGAGGGTCGCCTCCGGACAGTACGAGACACAGCTCATCGTCTCGTGGAGCCCCGTGGAGGCGTCTTCGCTTTCGGAGGCGCAGCGCCTCGGCGCCGACCCTTACTACCATCGGGCCCTGCCGCTTGACGAGCTGTCGAGCGCGGCTCTCCAGGCCTCGGCGATCCTCGCCCAGAACCCGGAGGCCGGAGACCTGGCCGCCCGGCTTTCGGCCCGCAACCGCGAGAACGGCAAGCGCGCCTATCCGGACGCCGCAACCGTCGAAGCGACTGCGTCGAAAAAGCCGCGCTGGCCTATCGCCGCCGACATGGTCGCGCCGCCGGTGCTGGGTGTCGTGGCGCTGGTCATCGCCTCGGAGGACTATGTGGCCAAGCGCGGTCTGAAGGACGTCGCCTGGATACGCGGCATGGGCTGGGCCACGGAGGCCGGTTTCCTGGGCGACCGTGACCTCGCGACCGCACCGGCGCTCGAGGAAGCGGCGCGCCGCGCCTATTCCGAGGCGGGGCTGACCGATCCGCGCGACGCCATAGACGTGGCGGAAGTCACCGACGTCAGCCCCTACCAGGAACTGCTCGCGTATGACGCGCTCGGCCTCTCGAAGAAGCCTAGTTGGAAGGAGGACGTGCTTTCAGGCGTGTTCGACGCCGGCGGCTCTGTCCCGGTGAATCCGTCCGGTGGCGTGGCGACGGTCAATCCCGTCTTCTGCACGGGTCTCATCCGCATCGCCGAGGCGGCGCAGCAGGTCCAGGGTAAGGCCGGACGGCATCAGATCAGCAATGCACGCACGGCCCTCGGCCATGCGGCGAGCGGTTTCGCCATGATGTACCAGACAGTGTTCGTGCTCGGGCAGGACAAGGGTGGAGCAGCGGCATGAACGCGCCAAGGGTCGGAATCATCGCTATCGGCCAGTCGGCTTTCAAGGCGCGTCGCGACGACGCCAGCTATCCTGACCTCGTCCGCGAGGCAGTCAACCAGGCGTTGTCCGGTGCCCAGCTGGAACTGGACGACATCGAGGCCATCGTCTACTCGCTGTCGCCGGACGCGATGGTGGGCATCGGCAATGCCGAACGGCTCGGCGTCGACGCCGTCGGCGGCCGTGGCAAGCGTTTCCTGCGCATCAACACCGGCGGCGCCACGGGCATATCCAGCGTCGCGGCGGCCTATTATCACGTGGCGGCTGGCGCCTGCGACGTGGTCATGACCGCCGGTGCCGACAAGGTCGGCGAATGCGGCGATTCACAGACCGTGCTGAACAAGATCTGGGACCCGACCTACGAGCGCCCGCTGCCTCTCGGCACGATCACCATGCTGGCGATGTCCGGCATCCGCTACGCCGACAAGTACGGCATGTCGGAGGAAGACATGGCACGGGTGGTGGTCAAGAACCGCAAGCACGCCGCTCTCAACCCGAATGCGCATCTGCGCAAGGAGGTGAGCGTCGACGAGGTCATGGCGTCGCGCTACATTTCTTGGCCGATCAAGCTGATGGACTGCTGCCCGCAGTCGAGCGGCGGCGGCGCAATGGTGCTGGCGTCGGAGAAGTACATCAAGCAGAACCGGCTGGACGCCGTCTGGATCACCGGCGTCGGCCACTGTTCCGAAACCTACTATCTAGGCGACCGCATGGGCAGGGGCTTCACCGCCGACCACGCCGACGCCTACGCGCTCAAGCACTCCTTCGACCGGGCCTACAAGATGGCCGGCATCACCGACCCGCGGAAGCAGGTCGATGTCGCCGAACTCTACGCGCCGTTCAGCAACACGGAGTACCATTCCATCGAGGCCGCCGGTCTGGCAGGGCTGGGGGATGCCGTCGCCGGCGTCAACGACGGGCGCTTTTCGATCGGCGGCGAGATCCCGGTCAATCCCTCGGGTGGCGTGCTGTGTACCAACGCCATCGCGGTAACCGCAATGATCCGCGTCGCCGAGATCGCACTGCAGGTCTCGGGCCGCGCAGGGGCGCACCAGGTGAAGGGTGCGAAGCTCGGCATCGCCAGCGGCAACGGTGGCGACCATCAATTCTTCGGAACCATGGTCGTCGAGGCCTGACGTCCGCCGCCGCATCGAAACGCCACACGACAGGGAAAATCCACATGGAACTGCTAAAGCGCCGCGAGGCCTGGAACATCACCTACACGCATGCGCTGGGCGAGACCGCGAGTTGGTTCTACGTGCAGATCCGCGACAACGCGAAGATTTACGGCCGCCGCTGCGGAAAGACCGGTCGGGTGCTGGTCCCGCCGCGCGCCTTCTCCGACCAGACCCTGGAACCCACCACCGACTGGGTGGAAGTGGGTCCCGGAGGCCGCATCGAGACGTTCACCATCGTCTACGAGGAGTTCCAGAACCTGCCTCCGCCGCCCTATGCGTTCGGCTATGTCATGCTCGATGGCGCGGATACGGCGATCGGAGGTTTCTTCAAAGGCGTCGACCTGACCGATCCGGCGAAGGCCGGGGCAAGCCTCAAGGTCGGCACAAGGGTCGTCACTAAGTTCGCCGAAGAGCGGAAAGGCGACATGCTGGACTTCTGGTTCGAGCTTGCCTGAAATCCGGACAGCAGGCGGCGGACTTGCGGTTCCAGCCCGATGTGTGACATCGGGTGGGAATCGCCTAGGAAGGTCACCCGCGTCCGGCATAGGGGAATTCGATAGATGTCACAGGCCAAGCTCGGCATACGCGATGAAATTGCCGCGCTGAAGCGGACCAGAATACTTTCGGCCGCTGCCGACCTCTTCTACGAGAACGGCTACGAGAACGCGACGCTCGACGCCGTGGCGGAGCGTCTGGGCGTATCCAAGCCGTTCATCTACGCGCACTTCAGCTCGAAGACCGAGTTGCTCGCCGAAATCTGCTCCAAAGGGATTTCGTCTTCGCTTGACGCCGTCGACCGGGCGCTGTCGATGGACGCTTCACCCGCCCGAAAGCTGGAGGCGCTCAGCGTCGATTTCGTGACCGCCGTGCTCGAGGCGCAGACCTTCATCGCCATCTTCTCGCGGGAAGAGAAGAACCTGCGTCAGGAGGATTTCGACAGCATCAACGACATGCGCCGCGAATTCGACCGCAAGCTGACCGACCTTCTGCGTCAGGGCGTGGAGGCAGGGGAGTTTTCACTGTCCGACGCGCATATCGCGGCTTTGAGCATGGGCGGCATGGTGAGTTGGGCCTACGTCTGGTACCGCAGTGAAGGTCGGCTTTCCATTCCGCAGGTGGCTGAAGAAATGACGCGGCTCATCCTGTCGATGGTCGGATACGGAGCGCGGACTCCGACGTAGACCTGCCCGGCAATTGCCGGAGCGAATTGCCGGTGAACCGTTCTGTCTGCTCGGCTCATGCCTTGCGGATTATCCCACAGGGCGGGCGTCTGAGGGTCTTGAGCAGGCGTTCGATGTCGTTCCTGGCAAGGACGCATTCGAAAGCGCGGGCGCGTAACAGTTCGCCGTTGCCGTTGCTTCGCGGATCAGCGGCATGGCCCACCTCTCCGACGGCATCCGAAAAAGCCGCAGCACACTTCGCGAGGGAAGTGACGGAGATTCGCTTTCATCGCGAGGCACTGCGGCATCTTAACCTGGCGTCCGAAAACCGGCAGCAGGCCGTACCCTTCTTCCTTTCCCAATCCTTTCCAGGTGGGATTCCGCTAACCATCGGGTAGATCAGGGAAATTTTTACTGTTCTTCTTAAGCGGGCCGGTACGCCTGCCGGACTAGATTGTTCGCATAAAGAGCCTGGGAAAACCGGGACAGGGGGCCACCGGCTCTCGAGAGCAACAGGAAGAGGCACTATCGATGAGCACCGGGCTGAAGCCAGTCTGGGCGGGGCGCGCCATGCGCCTCGACCCGAGCCGCCTGCCGCAAGTGGTGAGCTACGCGACGCGCGACGATTTCGGCGACGTCACCTTCACCATCGACCGGCGCGGCGCGGTGCTGCGGCGCATCCTCGACAAGAGCGGCCTGCCGGTGACGGTGGCGCTGCCGGCGCGCGCGTTCGGCGGGGTGGCGGCGCGCGCCATCGAGGACGAGCGCGGCAACGTCACGCTGACGCTGGAACTGCTGCATCGCGATCCGATGCTCTCGGTGCCGCTGCTGGTCGCCAACGATTTTGACGACATCGCCGCCGACTGGCGTGCCTGGTCCGACGCCTACGGCCTGCCGATGCTGCTGGTCGAGGCCGACGGGGTAGCGCGCACGCTGGAGGAATCGCTGGGTGCCGCCATCAAGACCTTGCCGCCGCAGGCGCGCCGCCAGGGCCGCGCCACCAAGCTGCGCCGCCCGCGCTTCCTGATGCGCCGCCGCGCCGGCGACCTCGGCCTGCGCCTCGTCGTCGAGGGCCACGAGATCATCGCGCCGTTCTGACGGGACGACGCCTACACCGGCACCACCGGCTTCAGCGCGATCCATACGCCGCCGCCGATCAGCCCGAGGAAAATCAGCCAGCCGACGATGTTGTTCGACCTGAACAACGCAAGGCACTGCTCGGGATTGTCGATGTCGAGCGCCCAGATCTGCCGCGCCATGTGAGCGCCGGCCGCGACCAGCCCGGCCAGCGCCGGCAACGGTGCCTCGGCCGCGGCAAAGGCGATGGCGAAGCAGACAAGCGCGCCGCCGTAGAGGCCGGCCAGCCACCCCTTGGTGTTTTCGCCGAACAGCCGCGCCGTCGAGCGCACGCCGACCAGCGCGTCGTCCTCCTTGTCCTGGTGGGCATAGATGGTGTCGTAGCCGATCACCCACAGGATGGAGCCGAGGTAGAGCATCACCGCCGGGCCGTCGATGTCGCCGTACTCGGCCGCCCAACCCATCAGTGCGCCCCAGGAAAAGGCAAGCCCGAGCACCAACTGCGGCCAGTCGGTTATCCGCTTCATGAACGGGTAGGCTGCAACGACCACCAGTGAACACAGGCCGAGCAGTACGGCGAAGCTGTTGAACTGCAGCAGCACGACAAGGCCGACAAGCGCCTGAAGCACCACGAACACCCAGGCCTGCCGGCGGCTGACCTGGCCGGACGGCAGCGGCCGCGAGCGGGTGCGCTCGACTGCCGCGTCGATCGGCTCGTCGACGATGTCGTTATAGGCGCAACCGGCGCCGCGCATGGCGACGGCGCCGATGAAGAAGAGCAGCAGCGTCAGCGGCGACGGTAGCAGGCTGAGCAGCGGGTCGCCGGGGCGCGGATAGGCGCTCGCGGCGAGCGCGGCCGACCACCAGCACGGCCATAGCAGCAATTGCCAGCCGATCGGCCGGTCCCAGCGGGCGAGTTGTGCGTAAGGCCAGAGCGGACGCGGCAGTAGCCGGTAGACCCAATGCCGGCTCGGCGCGTCGGCGACGCGGCCCTGACCGCTGCGGGACTGGATCGTTTCCATGGTCGATTGAGTGACAGCCGGCGGCGCGCCCGTCAAGGAAGGCGGCTGCGGCGAATTGGGTACGGGGCGCAAGGCGCAGCTTACTTTCCGAAGAGCAGGTCTCGCTGCGCTCCGGCCCCATCTACAGACAAGGAAACTGTCCCCGGTTGGCTCAGCCCTTCTTGTCGGGGTCGGCCACCTTCGGCGCCGGTGCCGGTGCCTCGAGCGCGGTCTTGCCTTCCAGCGGCGGCAGACCTTCCTTGAGCTTCTTCTGCACCGACAGGAGCACGCCCGGCTCCGGCTTCAGGTCGCGCGCATGCGCCCACTGGAAGGTCGCCTCCAGCCTGCGGCCCACGCGCCAGTAGGCATCGCCGAGATGGTCGTTAAGCACCGGGTCGTCCGGCTTCAGCGATACGGCGCGCTCCAGTTCCACCACCGCTTCGTCGAAGCGGTTCAGCCGGAAATAGGCCCAGCCCAGCGAATCGACGATGTAGCCGTCGCTCGGCCTCAGATCGACCGCCTTGCGGATGAGGTCGAGGCCCTCGTTCAGGTTGATGTTCATGTCGACCCAGGAATAGCCGAGATAGTTCATCACCTGCGGCTGGTCGGGATAGAGCTCCAGCGCCCTGCGGAAGTTAGGCTCGGCCTTCGTCCACTGCTTCAGCCGCTCGTAGGCGATGCCGCGCTGGTAGAAGATGTTCCAGTTGGCGTTGGTCGGCTGCTTCAGCCGGTCCACCGCCTGGTCGTAGATACCGGCGGCCGACTTGTAGTCCTCCTTGGAAGCATAGACGCCGCCGAGCGCCAGGTAGGCGCGCATATCGTCGCGGTCGGCGTCGAGCAGGCGCTTCAGGTGCGTGGTCGCCTCGTCGTAGCGCTTGAGGTCGGCAAGGTTGAGGCCAAGCTGCAGTTCAGCCGCCCGTTTCAGCGGCGAGTTTTCCGGGATTTTCGCGTAGAGCGCGATCGCCTCTTCCGAGTCTTCCTGCTGCTCGGCCACGGCGGCGAGCTGCAGCAGCACAGCGTCGCTGTCAGGCCGCAGCGCCAGTGCCAGTTGCAGATAGAGCTTCACGAACGGCTCGCCGCCGCCGCGGTTCAACGCGCCGCCAAGGTCGAGCAGCACCTCGCTGGCGCCTTCGGCCGGCGAATCGATCAAGGCGGTTATCTTTTCGCCCTTCTCGATCTTGCCGCGCAGCGCGGTCAGTGGCAGGCGGCCGGTTGCGAACTCCTGTGCCTTGTCGAGGATCGCCAGCGCCTGATCCTTGTCGCCCTGCCGCGCCAGGAAACGCGCATAGGCCTCCGCCGCGCGCAACCAGGTCTCGGGCGCGGCGCTGCCCGCGGCGACGTTGTCGACAGTCGCCTGGTAGGCTGCGGCGGCGTCTTCCTTCTTGCCCGCCATGTCAGCGATCAGGCCGCGATGATAGGTGGTGAACAGTTCGAACCATTCCGGTCCGTCGAGCGCCTGCAGATCGGCGATCGCCTCGGCGCTGTCCTTGCGGCCGGCCTTCGCCCAGGCGCCCATCACGCCGGTGATAAGCCGGTCGAGGTCGGATTCCTGCACCAGCTTCAGCCAGTTGCCGGCCTCGCGATAATCCTTCTGGCGGAAGGCGTCGACGGCCAGCGCCACGCGCGAGAAGCGCTCGACATCCGGCACCGTCTTCAATTTTTCGGCAAGCGGCAGCGCCTCGTCGAAGCGGCCGGTCGAAATCAGCACCAGCATCAGGCTCTGCTGCAGCTGTTGGTTGTTCGGATCGAAATCGAGGGCACGGCGATAATAGTCGATCGCCGAATCCATGTCGTTGTCGACCTCGGCGACGCGTGCCGCCAGATAAGCGCCCGTGAACGAGCCGATCGACAGCGGCTCAGCCGCCCGTTTGGCGATTGCCGGCGGCCCGACCAGGATCACCGCGGTCAGGGCCGACACACTGGCCAGCCAAGCGAGACGTTTGAGCATCACTGTCCTTTCCGGCACCCACCGCGCGCCGTTCGCGAGGAATCGTCGACCCGTGAAGCGCACAAGCATGGCCTTTTTGCGGTCCCGGCGCAATCCGCGAACGGCGCGCCCGAATCGTTGGCCGCGGGACGGACGGCGATCAGACCACGCGACTTATGCAGAAATCGATAACGTCGAGCAGCGCGGCCTTGTGCGGTGTCGAATCCAGCGGCGCCAGCGCGTCGCGCGCGATGCCGCCGAAATGGCGGGCGCGCAGAATCGTGTCGGCGATCGCGCCATGCCGGGTCATCAGCGCCAGCGCCTTCTCCAGCGCCGCATCGTCGGCATTCTCGTCCTCGATCGACTGTTTCCAGAAGGCGCGCTCGGCCGCCGTGCCGCGGCGGTAGCACAGGATCACCGGCAGCGTGACCTTGCCCTCGCGAAAGTCGTCGCCGACATTCTTGCCGAGCTTCTTGGAATCGCCGCCATAATCGAGCGCGTCGTCGATCAGTTGGAAGGCGAGGCCGAGGTTCATGCCGTAGGAGCGCAACGCCGCACGGTCGGTGCGCGATGCGCCGGCGACCACCGGGCCGACCTCGGCGGCGGCCGAGAACAGTGCCGCGGTCTTGGCCTTGATCACCGAAAAATATTCGTCCTCGGTGGTCTCGAGATTCTTGGCTGCCGCCAGTTGCATCACCTCCCCCTCGGCGATGATCGAAGCAGCGGTGGAAAGGATGTCGAGCGCGTCGAGCGAGCCGACGTCGACCATCATGCGGAACGCCTGGCCGAGGAGGAAATCGCCGACCAGCACGCTCGCCTGGTTGCCCCAGATGGTGCGCGCCGTCTTCCTGCCGCGCCGCATGTCGCTCTCGTCGACCACGTCGTCATGCAGCAGCGTCGCCGTGTGCATGAACTCGACGCTGGTGGCGAGCTTGACGTGGGCGGCGCCGGCATAACCGAACATCTGCGCGGCGGCGAGCGTCAGCATCGGCCGCAACCTTTTGCCGCCCGACGAGATCAGGTGGTTGGCGACCTCCGGGATCATCTCCACGTCGGAGCCGGCCTTGGACAGGATCAGCTTGTTGACCTCACCCATGTCGGCGGCGGTCAGGTCGATCAGGTCCTTGATCGAGGCTTCGCGTTTTCCGTCTTCCAGATTGAGAACGACACCCAAAACAAACTCCCGTCATCGGTAGGCCGCTCCCGGCAGCCATGTCCCGGCCACGATTTAGGCCGTCAAGCTGCGGTAACTCAAGTGGCGAATTGGCGCGGCCGCTTTCCATGCCCGGTTGCCAAGGAATTTCGCGCATGGCATCCAGCGGTTATGGCGTCGATTGCACCGAGGGGCGACCCCATGACCCGGCATTGGACGGTACGGTTCGGCCGGTCCTTCTCGGCCGTCGGCCTGCTCATCGGCACGTTGTTCTTCGCCGCCTCGCTGACACCGAGCCTGATCCCGCGCGCCTTCCTTTTGCAGGGCGTTTTGTCCGGCTGCTCGCTCGCCGCCGGCTACGGCATCGGCGTGTTCGCGCGATGGCTGTGGTCGCGGCTGGAGTTGCCCAAACCGGCCGCGAAGATCGACCTTGCGCTCAAGCTCGCCGCGGCGGCTGTTTCGGCGATCGTCTGCCTGCGCTTTCTGTGGAAGGCCGCCGAATGGCAGGACTCGATCCGCTCGCTCATGGGCATGCAGCCGGTCGAGACGGCGCATCTGGTGAAGGTCGGGCTGATCGCCCTTCTGGTGTTCCTCCTGCTGATCGGCATCGGCCGTCTGTTCGGCCTGCTGTACAGCTACGCGTCGCGCAAGGTCGGCGGCTTTACCTCGCGGCCCGTCGCCAACATCGTCGGCGCGGTCGTCGCCGTTCTGCTGTTCTGGTCGGTGATCGATGGCGTGCTGCTGCGCGCCGGCCTGCATGTCGCCGATTCGTCGTTCCAGGCGATGGACGAGCTTCTGGAAGATGCGAGCGCCCAGCCGAGCGACCCGAACAAGACCGGCAGCAGCGCCTCGCTGATCGACTGGGACAGCATCGGCCGGGCCGGTCGCGAGTTCGTCGCGCAAGGTCCTGGCAGGGATGCGATCCAGTCCTTCCTCGGCCGCGAGGCGCTCGAACCGATCCGCGTCTACGCCGGACTGAATTCAGCCGACACGCCGGAGGCGCGCGCCAAACTCGCACTGGCCGAGTTGAAGCGGGTCGGCGGCTTCGACCGCTCGGTGCTCATCATCGTCACCCCGACCGGAACCGGCTGGGTCGACCCCGCCGCCGCCAATACGGTCGAATACCTGCACGGCGGCGACGTCGCCAGCGTCGCGATCCAGTATTCCTACCTGGCGAGCTGGCTGTCGCTGCTGGTCGAGCCGGACTACGGCCACGAGGCGGCGCGCGCCCTCTTCACCGAGGTCTATGGCTACTGGACGACGCTGCCGAAGGACAAGCGGCCGCGCCTCTACCTCTTCGGCCTCAGTCTGGGCGCTCTCAACTCGCAGCGCTCGGCCGACCTGTTCGACGTGCTCGGCGACCCGCTGCAAGGCGCGCTGTGGAGCGGTCCGCCCTTCCCCAGCAGCATGTGGAATTCGGTCACGCGGCGGCGCGAAGCCGGCTCGCCGGCCTGGCTGCCGCGTTTCGGCAACGGCTCGGTAGTGCGCTTCACCGCGCAGAAGGACGCACTCGCCATCCCCGGCGCCGTATGGGGGCCGCTGCGCATCGTCTACCTGCAATACGCCAGCGACGCGATCACCTTCTTCGAGCCGGCGTCGGCCTATCGCGAGCCGGCCTGGATGGCGATGCCGCGCGGGCCGGACGTGTCGCCGGAACTGCGCTGGTACCCGCTGGTGACCTTCTTCCAGCTGCTGCTAGACGTGATGACCGCGACGACGACGCCGATGGGCTACGGGCACGTCTACGCGCCGCAGCACTATATCGACGCCTGGATCGAGGTGACCGATGTGCAGGGCTGGAGCTCCGAGGACATCGAGCGGCTGAAGCGGCATTTCGAGCAATAACGGCCAGCCGGACTTTGCGATTTACAGCGCACCGCCAACCTGCGACGCTCGCGCCATGATCGAGCTCATCCGCACCAACGATCCCGTCGTGCTGTCGTTCGCGCAGTCGCTGCTGCGCGATGCCGGCATCGAATGCCTGGTCGCCGACCAGAACATGAGCGTGCTCGACGGTTCGATCGGCATCCTGCCGCGCCGCATCCTGGTGGCCGACGACGATGCGCCCGCGGCGCGCCGCCTGTTCGCCGATGCCGGCATCGGCGGCGAGATGCGCGACGGCTGAGCCTTGGCCGATCCGCCCGACGCTACGCCGCCCGCCCACACCGTCGACGCCTTTTTCCGCGGCCGCTTCCATCTGGCGCAGCCGGCGAAAGGCGGCCACCGCGCCGGCATGGATGCGCTGGTTTTGGCGGCCGCCGTGCCCTCGCACTTCAACGGCATGGCAATCGATTTCGGCGCCGGCGCCGGTGCGGTCGGCTTGGCGGTGGCGGCGCGCTGCCCGTCGGCCAACGTGCTGCTGGTCGAGAATGCGCCTGAGATGGCCGCCTATGCCGAGCGCTCGCTGGCCCTTCCCGAAAACCAGGCGCTTGCCGGCCGCCTCGGCCTGATCGCCGCCGACGTCGCGTTGACCGGCCGCGCCCGCCAGGCCGCCGGCCTCGCCGACCGCTCCGCCGATTTCGTGCTGATGAACCCGCCGTTCAATGACGGCCGTGACCGGCAGACGCCGGACCCGCTGCGCCGGGCCGCGCACGTCGCAGGCGATTCGATCTTCGCCGACTGGCTGCGCAGCGCGGCCGCCGTGCTTCGGCCGGCCGGACGTGTGGGGCTGATCGCCCGCCCAGCCTCGATCGCACCCGTCCTCGCCGCGTTCGCCGGCCGCTTCGGCTCGGCAGAGATCCTGCCTGTCCATGCCGACGCCGGCAGGTCAGCCATCCGCATCGTCGTGCGCGCCGTGCGTGGTTCGCGCGGCCAGCCTGCGCTGCTGCCGCCGCTTTTTCTCAACGAACCCGGCACCACCCGCGCCACCGCCCGGGCCGAACTGATCGCCGCGGGCGAGGCATCGCTGTTCGGCGACTGACGGCCGCCGCCATTGCGCTATGCTGCGCAATGCCTACATGCTCTGCGACGACACCAACAAAGGAGCCTAGCGCCCGTGCGATCCTTCTTCCGCCGCCTGCTGCCGAAATCCATGCGGCCGGACGGCGTGACGATCCCCGTCGTGCGCCTCAACGGCGCGATCATGGCCGGCAGTGGCCAGTTCCGGCAAACGCTGTCGCTCGCCTCCACCGCCACCCTGCTGGAAAAGGCCTTCGCCGACAAGGAAGCGCCGGCCGTCGCCATCTCCATCAACTCGCCCGGCGGCTCGCCGGTGCAGTCGCGGCTGATCTTCAAGCGCATCCGCGACCTCGCGTCAGAGAAGAACAAGCGCGTGCTCGTCTTCGTCGAGGATGTCGCCGCCTCCGGCGGCTACATGATCGCGCTCGCCGGCGACGAGATCATCGCCGATCCCTCTTCCATCGTCGGCTCGATTGGCGTGATTTCCGCATCGTTCGGCTTCACCGGCCTGATCGACAGGATCGGCGTCGAGCGGCGCGTCCACACCGCTGGTCGCAACAAGTCGGTGCTCGACCCGTTCCAGCCGGAGAAGGAGGAGGATGTCGAGCGGCTTAAGGCGCTGCAACTCGAAATTCACGAGACCTTCATCGACCTCGTCAAGGAGCGTCGCGGCACCCGCCTCGCCGACGATCCCGACCTGTTCACCGGCCTGTTCTGGACCGGCAGGAAAGGGCTGGCGCTCGGCCTTGTCGATGGCATCGGCGATCTCAGAGCCACGCTGAAGCAGCGTTATGGCGCCAACACCAGGCTAAAGCTGATCACGGCGCCGCGCGGACTGTTCGGCCGCCGGCTCGGCGTTGCCGGTTCGCTCGCCGGCCCTTCCGCCGCCGATGTCGCAGGCGCCGCTGCCGAAGGTTTGATCGATGCCGTGGCCGAGCGCGCGCTGTGGAACCGCTTCGGCCTTTGAAGGCAACGCGATTGGCGCTATGATGGAGGACGGCCGGCTAAGAAAAGCCTGCCGCTGCGGGAGAACGGGAACGATGCCGCAATTGATCTTCTTCGCCGTCGTCGGCGCCGTGGCCTATTTCGGCTATCGCCACTTCGTGCGCGAGGCCGAGCGCGTCACCGCCAAAATCCGCCGTCACGAGCAGCAGGCGAAGAACCATGCCAACGGCACGCTGGTCTACGATCCCAAGACCGGCGAATACCGGCTCGCCAAGGACTGACATCCTGACCGTATCGGGGAGCGCAGCGGCGGTTGTCGAGGCGGCGCCCGCCAAGATCAACCTCGCTTTGCATGTCGTCGGCCGTCGTGGCGACGGTTTCCATCTGCTCGAAAGCCTGTCCGTGTTCACCGCCTTCGGCGACAGCGTCAGCGTGCGCCCGGCCGCGCATGACAGCTTTGCCGTTGCAGGCCCGTACGCCGGCGAAGTGCCGGCCGGCGCCGAAAATCTCGTGCTCAGGGCGCGCGACGCATTGCGCGCCGTCTCCGGCGAGGCGGCGGACGGCGGTGTCGCGATCGCGCTCACGAAGAACATCCCCGTCATGTCGGGCGTCGGCGGCGGTTCCAGCGACGCCGCCGCCGCGCTCAGGGCGCTGGCGCGGCTGTGGGGTGTCGAACCCGATGCCGCCGGCCTTGCGGCCATCGGCCTTTCGCTCGGCGCCGACGTGCCGATGTGCCTCGCCGCGCGGCCGCTGCTCGCGCGCGGCATCGGCGAGGCGCTGGAGCCGCTCGACCCGTTTCCCGTGCTGCCGATGGTGCTGGTCAATCCGCGCATCCGCGTTGCCACGCCGCACGTCTTTGCCGCGCTGGAGGCGCGCGACAACCCGCCCCTGCCGCCGCTGCCGGCGTCGCTCGATCTCGCCAAGCTGCACGATTGGCTCGACCATACGCGCAACGACCTGATGCCGGCGGCGATGGCGCTGGAGCCGTCGATCGCCGACGTGCTCGACGCGCTGTGGAACAAACGCGCGCTGTTTGCCCGCATGTCCGGCTCCGGCGCCACCTGCTTCGGCCTGTTCGCCGACACCGAAGCGGCGGCGCGCGGGGCCATCGCCATCGCACGGGCCCGGCCGGGCTGGTTCGTCACCGCGACGCGGACGACCGCATCGGCCTGATCCCTCGCGAAACCTTCGCCGCTCGCGCCCCGACCCGCTCTTGTCGCTCAACTTGACGCTCGCGACCGGGGCCACTAGGACGGGCCGACTTTCCAGCCCGCCGACGAGGCAAATCCCGTGTCCGCCAGCCTGCCCGCCCACATGCACCCCAGCCGCTCGTTCCAGGGGCTCATCCTGACGCTGCACAACTACTGGGCGGCCTATGGCTGCGTGGTGCTGCAGCCCTACGACATGGAGGTCGGCGCCGGCACCTTCCACCCCGCCACGACGTTGCGGGCGCTGGGTCCGAAGCGCTGGAACGCGGCCTACGTGCAGCCGTCGCGGCGACCGAAGGACGGCCGCTACGGCGAAAACCCGAACCGGCTGCAGCACTACTACCAGTACCAGGTCATCCTGAAGCCCAACCCGCCGAACCTGCAGGAGCTCTATCTCGGCTCGCTGGAGGCGATCGGCGTCGATCCGCTGCTGCACGACGTGCGTTTCGTCGAGGACGACTGGCAAAGCCCGACGCTCGGCGCCTGGGGGCTCGGCTGGGAGTGCTGGTGCGACGGCATGGAGGTGTCGCAGTTCACCTATTTCCAGCAGGTCTGCGGCATCGAATGCGCGCCGGTGTCGGGCGAACTCACCTACGGGCTGGAGCGGCTGGCCATGTATGTGCAAGGCGTCGACAACGTCTACGACCTGAACTTCAACGGCCGTGAGGGCGAGGAAAAGGTCACCTATGGCGACGTCTTCCTGCAAGCCGAGCAGGAGTATTCGCGGTACAATTTCGAGCACGCCGATACCGCCATGCTGCTGCGCCATTTCGACGACGCAGAGCGCGAATGCCAGGCGCTGCTGGACGCCGGCGTGCCGGGCGGCAGCGACAACGGCGCGCTGCACAAGATGGTGCTGCCCGCCTACGACCAGGCGATCAAGGCGAGCCACGTCTTCAACCTGCTCGACGCGCGCGGCGTCATTTCGGTGACCGAGCGCGAGCGCTACATTTCCCGCGTGCGCGACCTCGCCAAGGCCTGCGGCGAGGCGTTTTTGCTGACTGAGGCGGGTGGGTACCCGGCTGGATAACCAAGCGTCGCTTGCTTTAGCCGCTTATAATCGCCTATGTGTGGATTATACCATTTGGCTGTTTTTTATAATCGCCACCAATGCGATTGAAGCAAATGAAAAGAGTTGACTTCGAGAATTCACCAAGCGGCACATTGGTCTCCACCGAAGGAAACCAATGGGCCTTCGTCCCAAATCCGCTGCCGCCAGTCGAGCTGGATATGGGCGCCTTGGCATCACCATTGGCGGCGGCATCCCAACTGGTCGGTGAATTGAATGGAATTGGCCGAACATTGGCGGATCCGCTGATCCTTATCCGCCCGCTGCAAGCACGCGAGGCGCTTACGTCTTCCAGCATGGAGGGAACTTATTCGACTCTCGACGACCTTCTTGTTCTGGACGCCGGCGCTGAATCGGGTCGCTTACCTGATACCCGTGAGGTCTCCAATTATCGTCGAGCACTTTCGAACGCAATCGCCAGTCTAGACTCCGTCTCGCTATCGCTTCGAACGCTGAGGGATGCGCATAGGACGTTGTTGAGCGGAGTGCCGAGCCATCGCGGATCAAAGGTGCGCGCAGGCGAATTCAAAGTGCTCCAGAACTTCATTGGCGCTCGCGACATTGGTCAGGCTCGCTTCGTTCCGCCGCCGCCTGCCGACGCGATGCGTTGCCTCGACAACCTTGAAAAATATCTTCATCGCTCAGAGCGCGATCAAATTCCCGCCCTTGTTGATGCCGCTCTTGTTCACTACCAGTTCGAGGCGATCCATCCGTTTGCCGATGGGAATGGCCGGGTAGGCCGGATGCTTATTACACTTCAGCTCTTCGACCGTGCGGCGCTGCAACAGCCAATCCTTTATTTGAGCCCCACTCTGGAGCGTCGTAAGGATGAATATATTGATCTTATGTACGACGTCTCAAGGAGCGGAGCTTGGACAAGTTGGGTGTTGTTCTTTCTCGACGTGATCGCGGATTCTAGCAGGTCGGCAATTAAAACGACTGATGCGTTGCTGGAACTGCAGCGTGATTATCGGCAACGTGCAACCGGTGCAGGGCGATCTTCAAACCTGCTCGCGATCATCGACCACCTGTTCCGTGTTCAGGTCGTCACCATCCCCAGCTTGGCTGCATTCCTGGGCGTCACTTACCGGTCGGCACAGCTCAACGTCGAAGCTTTGATAGGCGTTGGAATTTTGAGTGAGATCCCGGGGCCGACGAACCCGAAATACTTCATCGCATCAGAGATTCGCGATGTGATCAGCAAGAGTTTGACCGACGATGCCTGACCTTCTCCTTGAACTTCGCTCCGAAGAAATCCCCGCGCGTATGCAGCGCAAGGCGGCGGGCGATCTGAAGAAGATGGTCACCGACGGCCTGGTCGAGGCCGGCCTGACCTATGAAGGCTGCCAGGAATACTGGACGCCGCGCCGGCTCACTCTCGACATCCGCGGCGTCACCGCCCGCTCCAAGGACGTGCGCGAGGAACGCAAGGGGCCGAGTACCAAGGCACCGGAACAGGCGATCCAGGGTTTTCTGCGCTCGGCCGGGCTGTCCGACATTTCTCAGGCAGAAGTCCAGCCGGACCCGAAGAAGGGCGACTTTTACGTCGCCCGCATCGTCAAGCCGGGCCGCGCCGCCGAGGAGATCATCGCGGCGCTGATGCCGCAGGTGATCAAGACCTTTCCCTGGCCGAAATCCATGCGCTGGGGCGCAGCCTCCGGCCCAAAGGGCCGGCGTTACGGCGGCATCGAGGGCGAAGGCGGCGACGCGCTGCGTTGGGTGCGGCCGCTGCAGTCGATCGTTTGCACCTTCGGGCCAGAGACCGAGGAGCCGGTGGTTGTCGATTTCGAGGTCGACGGCATCCGCTCCGGCAACGTCACCTACGGCCACCGCTTCCACGCGCCCGGCGCAATCAGCGTGCGCCGCTTCGACGACTACGCAGCCAGGCTGGAGGCGGCCAAGGTGATCGTCGATGCCGACCGGCGCAAGGAGATCATCCTCGCCGACGCCAAAAACCTCGCCTTCGCCAACGGCCTCGACTTGGTAGAGGATGAAGGCCTGCTGGAGGAAGTGTCGGGGCTGGTCGAATGGCCGGTGGTGCTGATGGGCCAGTTCGAGGAAGCTTTCCTCGACATCCCCGCCGAGGTGATCCGGCTGACCATCCGCGCCAACCAGAAGTGTTTCGTCACGCGTCCTTCGGGCACCGACGCAAGCCCCTCATCCCCCGCCGGACCTTCTCCCCGTGAACACGGGGAGAAGGAGGATGGCCGCAACGTCGACGCCCCCCTCTCCCCGTCCTTGCGGGGTAAGGGTGAGGGGCAGCACTCACGTCAATCTCTCTCCAACCGCTTCATCCTCACCGCCAACATCGAGGCAAAGGACGGCGGCCGCGAGATCGCCCACGGCAACGGCAAGGTGGTGCGGGCGCGCCTGTCGGACGCGCTGTATTTCTGGAAGACCGACCAGGCCGACCTGCCCGACCTCGCTCTTCTGGAGGCTTCGGCGGAAAAATTCGGGCTTAAGCGCGACGCCGCCGGCAAGCTGCTGCCGCTCGACCAGCGTCTGGCCCGCCTCGACCATCTCGGCGTCACCTTCCACGCAAAACTCGGCACGCAAGGCGAGCGCGTCGAGCGCATCGCCCGGCTGGCGGAAGAGCTGGCGCCGATCGTCGGCGCCGACGCCGCCCTCGCCCGCCGCGCCGCCGTGCTGGCCAAGGCCGATCTCACCACCGAGGTGGTCGGCGAGTTCCCCGAGCTCGAAGGTGCCATGGGCCGCAAATACGCGCTGCTGCAAGGCGAACCGGAAAACGTCGCGGCGGCAGTAGAGGACCACCAGCGCCCTAAAGGCCCATCCGACCGCGTGCCGACCGACCCGGTATCGATCGCCGTCGCGCTCGCCGACAAGCTCGACACGCTGGTGGGCTTCTGGGCGATCGACGAGAAACCGACCGGGAGCAAGGACCCGTTTGCGCTGCGACGGGCTGCGCTTGGGGTGATTAGGGTGCTGGTGGAGAATGGGGTGAGGCTCGAGTTGCTCAAGGCAACGCGACAGCATTTGCCCCGTGTGATCGCTTCGAAGTTGGCGACGCTCAACCGCGCCGAGAAATTGACGGCGATACGTGAGGTGCTTGCGGACCTCGGTGGAAATTTCATGGCGGCACATCCCTCCATCGAAGATCACGTGAGAGGAACGCCGGAATCTTTTGACCGCCTTTGGCAAGATGCCCTCGCCGCCGGGCTGGTGGCAGCTCACGCCGTAAGAGGAGAGAGATTGCTGCGCGACCTCCTCTCCTTTTTCCACGAGCGCCTCAAAGTGTACCTGCGCGACAAGGGGGCACGACATGATCTGATCGACGCCGTCATCACGCCCGTCGCCGACGATCTTCTGCTTGTCGACCGTTGCGCCGAGGCATTGGGGGCACTTCTCGACACGGAGGACGGGAAGAACCTGCTCGCCGGAACGAAGCGCGCCACGAACATCCTGGCGGCCGAAGAAAAGAAGGGAACCGCGGTCAGCGCGTACATAGAACCGACGCTGCTGCGCGAAACTGCGGAGAAGGCGCTGTTCATGGCGGTGATCGAGGCGGACAAGAAAGCCGGCGAGGCCGTTCGCAATGAAGACTTCACGGCCGCCATGCGGGCGCTAGCCGCATTGCGCCAGCCGATTGACGCGTTCTTCGACAAGGTGCTGGTCATCGACGAGGACGTCGGCATCCGCGCCAACCGCTTGGCGCTTCTGGCCCGAATCCGCGCCGCCACTGGTTATGTCGCCGACTTCTCGAAGATCGCCGGGTAAAGCCTCGCCCCTCACCCGCCGACGCCACCGCCCCGATTGATGCCACGCGCGACATAGTCCGCATAACTGATGCAGTCGACATTGGCGCGCCGGCAGACGTCGCCGGCAAAGCGCTCCAGCGCCCGCCAGTAGGCGCCGCCGTTCATCAGCGTGAAATGGAAACCCACCTGCAGCGGCGTACGCTCGCCGGCAAATTCCTTGTCGAAGGCGGCCGTCAGCGCCGCCACCGTGCGATCCTCGAAAGCGCCATCCTCGTCGTGGCGCTCGAAGCCGCCGGAATGGCGGACGTAGAGATTGTAGTCCATGGCGATGACTTTTCGCCCCTTCGGCCCCTCCGGAATCTGCGGTAGCGCGAAGGACACGACGCCGTCCTTGTCGACCGGCACGGCCGCTCCGCGCGACACGCCGCTGGCGTCGTAGCGGTAGCCGGCGGCGGCGAGCGCGGCGTCGAGATTGCGCCCCGTCGACAGGTACGGCGCGCGAAATCCCTTGATTTCCGCTTCGGCGAAGGCCCGCCAGCCCTGCGGCTCGCCGGCGATGCCGTTGATCTTCCAGGCATCGCGCAGGATGGTGGAGAAGGCGGAAAACTCCCGGCTCCAGTCGGCGACGCTCCACTTGGCGCCGTCGAAATGGCCGCAGCCGTGGCTGGCGATCTCATGGCCCTCGGCGCGTGCCTGCCAGATCTGGTCGAGCCTGGCCGCCACGTCGTCGGTCGAAGGCGCAAAGCCGACATTGGAGCGCCCGGCTTTCATGCCCGGCGGCTGGTAGAGACCCTTGGTCTGCGGCGTCAGCAGGAACACGCAGGAGAGGAAATAGGTGAAGCGCGCGCCGGTGGCGGCGGCAAGCGCGCGGCTGCGCTGCCATTGGGCGATGTCGTTGGCGCCGTCGAAGGAGACGATGACGACCTGGCGCGGCTTGGCCTGCAGTTTCCTGGCGCCGGCCTGAGCAGGGAGAACGGCCGGCAACACGGCGGTAAAGCAGGCAAGAAATACGGCAAGACGCGACAACGCGGGCATCGGCACTCTTCGGAACGCGGCGGCTGATCTGCGCTATGCCATGAATGTGGCGTGGTTGGGAACGAGGTGGCCGGCGTCTCCGCCTCCCCATCCCCGCCTCAACAAAAAAGCCGCCGGGCTCATCGCGCGGCGGCCCTTCGAAACCTACGGCAGCCGGTCAGTTCAGCCGGCTCTTCAGATCGGCAAGCGAAGCCTTGAACAGGTCCTCGCCGGCCTTGACGTCGACCTTGGCGGCAAGCACGGCGCGGGCCGCCTCGACGGCGATGTCGACTGCCTTCGACCGCACCTCGTTGACGGCGTCGCGCTCGGCCTGGCCGATCTTCTGCTCGGCCAGCGCGGTGCGGCGCGCCACGTAGTCCTTGGTCTTCTGCGTGGCTTCCTCGACCAGCTGGCCGGCCTCGCGCTTGGCGTGCTCGACGATGTCGGCCGCTTCCTTCTCGGCTTCCTTGCGCTTGCGCTGGAACTCGGCCAAAAGCTGCTGCGCCTCCTCGCGCAGGCGGCGGGCTTCCTCCAGCTCGGCCTTGATCTTGTCGGCGCGCGCGTCGAGCGATTTTCCGATGGTGCCCGGCACCTTCATGTAGAAGACGACCGCCAGGAAGATGACGAGGGCGACGGTGGCCCAGAATGTGGCATCCATGGTCGCCTCCTAAGCCTGCGCCGCTTTCACGGCGGCGGCGACGTCGTTCTTGTCGACGTTGCCGCCGACCAGCCGGCCGACGATCGCGGCAGCCGTATCCTCGGCGATGCCGCCGACTTCGCCCATCGCCTTGGTCTTGATCGCGGCTATGCTCGCCTCGGCCTCTTCCAGGCGCTTCTCCAGGTCGGCCTCGACGCGCTTGCGCTCGGTCTCGGCGTCGGCCCGCGCCTTGTCGCGCGCCTGCTGGCCGATCGTGTTGGCGTTGCCCTTGGCCTCGGCAAGTTCCTGCTCGTAGGCGGCGACAGCGGCGTCCGCCTCGCCCTTCATGCGGGCGGCCTGGTCGAGGTCCTGGGCGATGCGGTCGCTGCGCACCTCGAGGATGCCGCTGATGCGCGGCAGCACCACCTTCTTCAGGAACAGGTAGAACAGGCCGAAGGTAATCGCCAGCCACAGCAGCTGCGACGGGAAGGTCGACGCGTCGAACGGCGGGAACAATCCGCTCTGGCCATGCGCTTCCGCTCCGGCCTCGGTGTAGACGCCCTCCGCCGGATGCGCCTGTCCCTCCGGTTTCGCTTCTCCCACGGGATGAGCCTCGCCTTCCGGGCTGGTGCCGCCCTGCGTATGCGCTTCGCCTTCCGCCGGAGCGGCTTCCTGAGCGTAGCCAGGTGTCACAAACATTTTCGTCCCCTGTCCGGAACCGGCCGCGGCATGCGGCCGGCAACTTCGTCACCTGAAAGGATCAGGTGAACAGGAGCAGCAGGGCGACGAGCAGCGAGAAGATGCCCAGCGCTTCGGTCACGGCGAAGCCGAAGATCAGGCGGCCGAACTGGCCGTCTGCGGCCGACGGGTTGCGCAGCGCGCCCGCCAGGTAGTTGCCGAAAATGGTGCCGAGGCCGATACCGGCGCCGCCCATGCCGAGGCAGGCAATGCCTGCACCGATCGCCTTGGCTGCATCAACTTCCATGTCTAACTCCTTGTGGATCGATTATCCGGTTGAAAACGTTACGCCACGGCGGCTTCTGCCGCCGGTCCGTCTCAGTGGCTGGGGTGCAGCGCGTCGTTCAGGTACATGCAGGTCAGCACGGCGAACACGTAGGCCTGCAGGAAGGCGACCAGGAACTCCAGCGCGGTGATGGCCACGGTCATCAGCAGCGGCAGGATCGAGCCGACCACGCCGACGGCGCCGAGCGCGCTCAGCGAGGTGACGAAACCCGCGAACACCTTCAGCGTGATGTGGCCGGCCAGCATGTTGGCGAACAGACGCACCGACAGGCTGATCGGACGCGACAGGAACGAGATCACCTCGATCAGCACCACCAGCGGCACCAGTAGGCCCGGCACGCCATGCGGCACGAACAGCTTCAGGAAGCCGAAGCCGTGTTTCATGAAGCCGTAGACGACCACCGTGCCGATGACGAGCAGCGCCAGCGCGAAGGTGACGATGATGTGGCTGGTGACGGTGAAGAAATACGGGAACAGGCCGATCAGGTTCGCGACCAGCACGAACATGAACAGCGAAAACACCATCGGGAAGAACTTCATGCCCTGCGACCCGGCGGCATCGCGCAGCATGTTGGCGACGAATTCGTAGGACATCTCCGACAGCGACTGCAGGCGGCTCGGCACCAGCCCGCGGCTCGACGTGGTCAGGAACAGGAAGGCGCCGGTGACAGCGACCGTCGCCACCATGAAGGCGGCGGAGTTGGTGAAGGAGAAATCCATGCCGCCGATCTCGATCGGAACAAGCTTCGCGATCTGGAACTGGTGGATCGGATCGTTGGCCATCAGGCCCCCCTCGGCTCGCGGCGCGACGCGCCCTTCATTTCAGTCCTTGCGGCCATCCGCCGGCGCCTTGGTCGGCACCCTGGCGCCCGCATCGGCAATCTTTCCGGCCGCCCGCATCACGTTGAGCACACCGGCACCGAAGCCAAGCAGCAGGAACACGATCAGCCCCCAGGGCGATGTTCCCGCCAGCTTGTCGATCAACCAGCCAAGGCCGGCTCCGACCGCCACTCCGGCGATGAATTCGCTCGACAGCCTGAGCGCCTGGCCGTAGCCGGTCACGCCCGACGATCTGGCTCCATTCCCCCCGTCGCCTTCGCCGCTGCGACCTCTCGCCGCCAGCGATGCTTCGAGCCTTTTCCTGCGGTTTTCCAAGTCGTCTGCAGAACCCTGCAGATCGCCGTTTCCGGGTCCGGTCTTTCCGGTTTCGCCGGGCTTTTGCGCTCCAGCCACCGTAGCCCCCTCGCCCGGATGGGACCCTTTGTCCATCCGCTTCAAAGTCGCCGGCAACATAGTTAGCAGGCCTTCCCCCGTCAAGCCACGGAGGGGCACGCCATCAAATGTATTTTCCCATGCAAAATCAATATTTTATCAGGGTGCGACATCCTGACCCGCGATTTCCGCCAGCCGGTTCGGCGCGTGGCGCGCCGGCGGCCCCATCGACAACGGGCGGAATCGTCAGCTCCAGCCGCCGCCATAGGTGCGATAGAAGATGTGCAGGCCAATCTTGGTCATCTTCTTCATGGCGCGTGCCCAGCCGGGGCTGACGTACTGGGCGTAGTAGTGGGTGGCCGACCCGACTTCGGGTATGAAGATCTTGCCGGCGGTCACCGCCATGGCGATCTCCTCGGCACGCTGATAATGCCACGGGCTGTCGATGCGGTCCTTGATGCCGTCGCAGGCGAACGAGAACTGGCAGCGGTTGAACCAGGAATCGTTCTGGTAGACGACGCCGCAGATGGTTTTCGGATAGGTTGGGTTGCGCACCCGGTTCAGCACCACCTGCGCCACCGCCGCCTGGCCACGCGTGGATTCGCCGCGCGCCTCGAAATAGATGGCGTTGGCGAGGCACTGCTGCTCGGCCTTGGAAAACACCGAGGCCGGCAGCGGCGACTGCAGCCAGGCATGGTCGCCCTCGCCGAGCGGCGGGATGAAACGACCGTCGTCGGGCTCGTCGTTGAGCAGCGCCTCGAACGGCGAGGCGCGTGCATAGTCGGGCTTCGGCGGCGCATAGGCGGTGGCGAGAATGTCGGCCTTGTCGTTGGTGACGAGGTCGGCGAGATAGGCGGGCACGGCCGGATCCGCCTTCTTTTCCTTCTTCACATAGAAGGCGGTGGCGATCTCGACCTCCTTGCCCTTGATGTCGGTCTTGGCGAAGGCCATCTTCAGCTCCGGCCCCATCGCCGGTCGGAGCATCATAGAGGTGCGCTCGAGGATCGAGCCGGCGTTGAAATATTTGGGCGGCGCCACCGGCGCCACGTTGACGATGCGGCCCTGCTTGTCGCCGCGGTTGATACGGGCCTCGTCGGGGGTGGCGGCCGCGCCCGCCTTGCCGCGCAGTGCTACCGCGCCGATGCCCGGCGCCGAGACGCCGGAGCCGGAGATCGACCCGGTGCTGATGCCGGCGTCGACGAACGGCAGTTCGGCGGCATGCACCGACCCGGCCACGGCCTTCTCGACATAGCCGTTCCAGCGCGCCTTGCCGGCCTCGCTGCCCGACACCATGCTCGCCATGTCCTGATAGGCGACGCTCGTCGGAAAGCCGAGCCAGATGGCGGTTCCCATCACCAGCGCCGGCAGCAGCGCCAGCCGGGGCAGCAGGCGCGGCAGCGCCCTGCCCGCGCCCGACATCGACCGGCGCGCCACGTCTCCCGTGGCGACGCCAAACGACCGCGCCGCGCGGGCGAAAACGATCAGGCCTGAGATGATGACGAGAAGGGTCTTGGCGACCACGGCAACGGCAAACCGTCGCGACACAAGATGTCGAAACAAGGATGACTCTCCAGGACGCAACAGCAACCCACTGGAGAGCGAGAGTGATGCATTAACCTTGATGGTCGGTTAACGCAGCCGTCGCGGCGGCATTGTGGCGGAAGGGTGAAAGGGCGCGACTCCCCCCTCAGGATCGAGTCAGCGCTTCTTCGCCTTGCCGGCGTAAGGATTGTCGGAGGCGCGGAGAGCGATGCGGATCGGCACGCCCGGCATGTCGAAGGCTTCGCGCAAACTGTTCGACAGGTAGCGCACATAGGATTGCGGCATCGCGTCGGGCCGCGAGCACGACACCACGAAGCCCGGCGGCCGGGTCTTCACCTGGGTTATGTACTTGACCTTCAGCCGCCGCCCCGCCACCGCCGGCGGCGGGTGATGCGCCAGGATGCCTTCCAGCCAGCGGTTCAGCCGGCCGGTGGAGACGCGGCGGTTCCACACGCGGTGCGTCTCGACCACCGCTTCCATGAGCTTGTCGAGCCCGCGCCCGGTCTCGCCGGAGATCGGCACGGCGCGCAGGCCGCGCGCCTGCGGCAGCAGCCGCTCCGTCTTCTCGCGCAGCTCGGCGAGCGTCGCCTGCGGCGTGTCGATCAGGTCCCACTTGTTGAAGGCGATCACCGGCGCCCTGCCCTCGCGGATGATCAGGTCGGCGATCTGCAGGTCCTGCTTCTCGAACGGGATGGTGGCGTCGAAAACGATCACCACCACCTCGGCGAATTTTATGGCGCGCAGCCCGTCGGCGACCGAGAGCTTTTCCAGCTTCTCCTGCACCTTGGCCTTGCGGCGCATGCCGGCGGTGTCGAACAGTTTCATCCTGCGGCCGCGCCAGTCCCAGTCGACCGAGATCGAGTCGCGGGTGATGCCGGCCTCGGGCCCGGTCAGCAGCCGCTCCTCGCCGATCAGCGTGTTGATCAGCGTCGACTTGCCTGCGTTGGGTCGGCCGACCACGGCGATGCGGAGCGGTTTTTGCTCGTCATAGGCCGGCTCGCTCTCGGCGTCGGCCTCGGAAATGTCCTCGCCGACCAGCACGTCGCTTTCGGCCGGCGTATCGTCCTCCTCGGCCTCGCCCGGAAAGCAGCGCTCCTCGCCGAGGGCCGCGACGATGGCGTCGCGCAGGTCGGGCATGCCCTGGCCATGCTCGGCCGAGATCGGGATCGGTTCGCCCAGCCCGGCTTCCCAGGCCTCCAGCAGGCCCGCTTCGGAAGCACGCGATTCGGCCTTGTTGGCGGCCAGCACCACCGGCTTGCCGGAGCGGCGCACGATGTCGGCGAAAGCCTTGTCGTCGGGCAGCAGGCCGGCGCGCGCGTCCATCAGGAACACCACCAGGTCGGCCTCGCGGATGGCGATCTCGGTCTGTTCGCGCATGCGCCCTTGCAGAGTCTGCGGCGCAGCCGTCTCGAAGCCGGCCGTGTCGATGACGTCGAAGGAAAGATCGTAAAGTTTGGCCGGGTGCACGCGGCGGTCGCGGGTCACGCCGGGCGTATCGTCCACCAGCGCCAGCTTCTTGCCGGCCAGCCGGTTGAACAATGTCGACTTGCCGACATTGGGCCGGCCGATGATGGCGACCCTGAAGCTCATGTCCGGGCGCTCCGGTGCGCGGTCGCCATCGGTCAGGTCTAGGACGCGTCGCCGGCGCCGCGGATCAGGTCCGAAACCATGGAGGCGCGGTCGCGGGCGTTGCGCGGCGCCGTCTCGTCGCTGGCGATCTGCTCGAAGAAGACCAGCGCGACCTTGGCCTTGCCTTCCTTCCAAGCCGACAGGCCGAGCGCCTCGCGGGCGGAATGGCGCAGCGGGTTGGTGTCGTTGGTCAGCACCTCGACGCGGCCGGAAACGTCCTGATAAGAGCCGCTGTCGACAAGAATGTAGCCGGCGCGCAGCTTCGCCATGTCACGCAGCGCCTGCGGGATGGAACTGTCGGCGGCTACCTTGTCGAACTCGGCGACAGCGCCGGCGAAGTCGCCCTTGTCGGCGAGCACGGTCGCGGCGCGCATGCGCGCCAGCAGCGGATAGGCGCCGTGGCCCTCTGTCTCCAACGCCTTCAGCGCCACAAGCGCCTCTTCCTGCTTGCCGCCATTGGCGAGGTCGAGCGCCTGCGAGAAATCGTCGCCGGAGGCATTGGCCTTGGCGTCGATCCAGTAGTCGTAGCCGACATACGCGGCGGTGCCGAGCACCACCGCGACCGCTATGCCGATCGCAGCCGGCCCATAACGGTCCCAGATGGCGCGGGCCTGGGCCTGGCGGTACTCCTGGTTGACCTCGCGGATAAAGCTGTCGTCCGACATCGTCCAAAACCGTTATTCGCCGCGGCGGCGGCGATGCCTCGTGAGCCCGCCTTGTAGCGAAATTTTGTCGGCATGGAAGGGGCAGCCCGGAAAATCGGGGTTTGACCGGAGTTCCGCGCCTCACATCCTGGTCAGGCGGCGTCGCTGCGCGGCGAACCTCGCCGAAAGCGGTCTACGCCTCTATCGGCAGTTCGAGCGTCGGCGCAGCAGCCTCCTCCAGCCGGAACGGCGCAAAGCTGGCGCGGTGGATGCGCGGCAGCGCGCCGTGCGCGCCGATGGCGTCGCGGTGGCGCAAAGTCGCGTAGCCCATGTGGCTTTCGAAGCCGTAGCGGTCATGGATGCGGCCGCAATTTTCCATCATGCGGTCGCGCACCACCTTCGCCACGATCGAGGCGGCGGCGATCGACTGCGAGCGCTGGTCGCCCTTGACCAGCGCCTCGGCGCTGCAGGCGAGGTTGGGCGGCACGTCACGGCCGTCGACCAGCGCGTGCGCAGGCCGTACGGCCAGCCCGTTCACCGCCCGGCGCATCGCCTCCAGGCTAGCGCGCAGAATGTTGATGCGGTCGATGCCGGTCGCGCTCACCGACGCCACCGACACGCCGACGGCCGAGCCGAGGATCAGCGCGAACAGCACCTCGCGCGCCTCGGCCGACAGCCGCTTCGAATCGTCGAGGCCGTCAGGAATGCGGCGGGAATCGAGGATCACCGCCGCCGCCACCACCGGGCCGGCCAGCGGCCCGCGCCCGACCTCGTCGAGGCCGGCCACCGGCCACAGCCCGCGCTTCTTCGCCTTCCGCTCGAAGGCGAAGTCGGGCTTGACCGTCAGGTCGAAGAGGGGCGGAGAATCGGAGGAGCGAGCCATTTGGCGGCGAGACTCGCATCCGCTCCGATTCTCCGCAAGGCCTTCCCGGCCATTGGGGCGGGGGCGGGGAAGGCGCCGTCAGGCTGGGGCGGCCTGACGGGAGGGGTGAATGGTGAATGGTGAAACCGTAATTTCGCCCGTCACAGCACTACAAGACTACGAATGACTACCTTTATCACCATTCACCATTCACCATTCACCATTCACCATTCACCATTCACCATTCACCATTCACCATTCACCATTCACCATTCACCATTCACCATTCACCATTCACCATTCACAACAACATCAACTGCTCCGTGCCGCTCTCATTGCCCTTGAACAGGTCGGCCCGCAGCCGGGTGCGCTCCTGGTTGAGGCCGTGCTTCTTGGCGGCGATCTCAATGCGGCGGCCGATCTGCCAGGCATAGGGGCCGGAGCCCTTCATGCGTTTGCCCCATTCCGAATCGTAGTCCTTGCCGTCGCGCATCGAACGGATCAGCGACATCACGTGGCGGTAGCGGTCGGGATAATGGCGCAGCAGCCAGTCCTTGAAGATCGGGCTCACCTCCAGCGGCAGCCGCAGGATGACATAACCAGCCTCGCGCGCCCCGGCATTGGCGGCAGAATCGAGGATGCGCTCGATCTCGTGGTCATTGAGGCCGGGCACGATCGGCGCCACCATCACCGAGGTCGGCACGCCGGCTTCACTGAGTGCCCGGATAGCCTCCAGCCGCTTGGTCGGCGTCGAGGCGCGCGGCTCCATGGTGCGGGCGAGCATGCGGTCGAGCGTCGTCACCGACAGCGCCACCTTGGCCAGGCCCTTCTCCGCCATGCGCGCCAGGATGTCGACGTCGCGCGTCACCAGCGCCGACTTGGTGACGATGCCGACGGGATGCTGGCGCGCCTCCAGCACTTCGAGAATCTCGCGCATGATGCGGTATTTCTTCTCGATCGGCTGGTAAGGGTCGGTGTTGGTGCCGATGGCAATGGTGCGCGGCTGGTAACCCTCCTTGCCGAGTTCCTTGTCGAGCAGTTTGGCGGCATCGGGCTTGGCGAACAGTTTCGATTCGAAGTCCAGCCCCGGCGACAGGCCCATATAGCTGTGGGTCGGCCGGGCGAAACAGTAGACGCAGCCGTGCTCGCAGCCGCGATAGGGATTGATCGATCGGTCGAACGAGATATCCGGCGAGGTGTTGCGGGTGATGATGGTGCGCGGCCGCTCCACCTGCACCTCGGTCTTGAACGGCGGCAGTTCCTCCAGCGAGTTCCAGCCGTCGTCGAAGACATGCCGGCTCACCGGTTCGAAGCGGCCGCTCGGGTTGATGCCGGCGGAGCGGCCGCGCCGCCGCTCCTCGCCGACGCGGATGCCGCTTTCCTCGATCATGGCGTTGGCCATCTCGGCCCGGCCGGTGCCGAAGGCGGCGACATCGGCGCTTACGACCTGCTCCACGCGGGCGCGCTGCCAATGGGTTTCTGCGGTCTGTCGAATCGCGGTGTCCATGAAACTATTCCTATTTTGTTCTCTGGAACAAATCAAGAACTTTTTCGCCACGGACTGGTTCCACACTCCCCGTGCGGGGTTCCCGCGCCTTACGACAGCGCCATCCGCAGCCAACCGCCGCCACTGCCCCACACCTCCTTCGTATTGCGCTGCAACACTGGTTTTGCGCAGCATTTTCCGCTAATTGGCTAACATGATCACCGTTTTGATCGAGACCAGGAACGACGAGGAAGCGCTGGCGCGCACGCTGGCGTCGCTGGTCGGAGCGGCAATCGAGGGCGTGGTGCGCGACGTCGTCGTCTGCGACCGCGGCTCCACCGACCAGACGCACAAGGTGGCCGAACACGCCGGCTGTCACTACGTCGGCGAGGGCGGCATCGCCGCCGCCGTCCGCCAGGCCAAGGGCGACTGGCTGTTGCTGCTGGAGCCGGGCGCGCGACTGGTCGACGGCTGGACGGAAGCCGTGCTCGACCATGTCGGCCGGCAGCCGCTGCCGGCACGTTTTACCCCGCACCGCGACGGTCGCCGGCCGCTGTTCTCGCGCCTGTTGTCGCCGCCCAGCGCGCTCGCCGACGGGCTGGTCATCCGCAAGGATCGTGCCGCCGCCCTGGCCAAGACGGCGGCCACCGCCGAGGCCATCGCCCGCGGCCTTGCTTCGCGGCGCCTGTCGGCCGAAATCCGCCCGGCGGAGCCGCGGGCGCGATAAGCCTGCCCTAAAAGGCTCCCGCCCGGAAAGCGCCGCTACCTCTTGACCTAAACAATGGTCGAGGTTCCATAACCATGCTCCTGCAACGAAAAGGAGCAAGCGATGCCGCGTTCACCCAACCTCGCCGCCGTCGAAAAGTTCAGCAGCGAAACCGCGACCGCGTGGATGGAATGGTCCGGCATCGCGCTCGCCGACGTGGTCAACGAGGACGAGACGCCGACAGCGCAACTCGGCGGTGTCGGCTTCACCCGGGCGCCGCGCGGGTCGAGCAGCGACTTCAGCTTCGCTTACGACGAGGTGCTGGTCGTCACCAAGGGCAGATGCAGCGTCGAGAGCGGCGGTCGCACCGTGACGGCAGGGGTCGGCGAAGTCATCTACCTGCCGGCCGGCGTCGCCGGCACCTTTCGCGCCGACGAGGACATGGAACTCGTCTACGTCGCGTCCTCGCCCTACGGCGCTGTCAACCGCGACATCAAGACGACTTTGCTGGCTGCGGCGAATAGCTAGAACGAAGCTGCGCGCCTTCACCGCGACGCGGCTCAGTTCGGCAGGCTCTGCGCCCGGCCAAACCCGCGCCGGCCCTGGGCCCAGCGGCTCAACCAGCGGCACCAGTGCCCGGGCTCGTTGCGGATTGCCTCGCGGCGTATATTCTGGGCGCGGCGGCCATAAAATTCCGTGTCGATCGAGCCGTCGGCTCTGCGGCGGACAGGCAGTTCGGCGAGGTCGGTCATGGTGGTCAATCCCGGTTCAGCGTGCCGAGGCTAGCGCCACGCATCCTTGCCCGCTTGACCGGCGGCTCAGGGTTTCCTTGCCTTTCGCTTGTCTTTTGCCCGGAGGCATGGCCCGCCCCTCCTGTTCGCTGCTCCGCTGGTGTAGAAACGGCCATGCGTTATCGTTTCGGGCAATGCGGACTGGTGCCGGACACCCGTGAGCTGTCGGTGGACGGGCGGCCGCGCCCGGTCGAGCCGCAGGTGTTCGACCTGCTCCTGCTGCTGGTGCGGAACCGCGACCGGGTCGTCTCGCAGGACGAGCTCATCCGCGGCGTGTGGGACAACCGCATCGTCTCGGATTCGGCCATCGCCGCCCGCATCAGCGCCGCCCGCGCGGCGATCGGCGACGACGGCACGCGCCAGGCCTGGATCAAGACCGTGCCGCGCCGCGGATTCCGCTTCGTCGGTGCCGTCGAGGAAGAGCATTTACAGCCGGCCGCGACGCCGCAACCGTCCGCCGAAACCAGCCGCCAGCGGGTGGCGCTCTGCCGCTCCGCCGACGGCACGCGCATCGCCTATGCGACCAGCGGCAGCGGCTACCCGCTGGTCAAGGCCGGGCACTGGCTCACGCATCTGGAGCATGACTGGCAAAGCCCGATCTGGCGCCCTGCGCTCGACCGGCTGAACCAGCGTTTCCGTCTCGTCCGCTACGACCAGCGCGGCAACGGCCTGTCCGACTGGACGCTGGCGGATTGCTCGCTGGAGCGTTTCGTCGACGATCTCGAGGCGGTGGTGGAGGCCGTCGGCCTCGACCGTTTCGCGCTGTACGGCACCTCGCAGGGCGCGCCGATCGCCATCGCCTACAGCGTGCGCCATCCCGGCCGCGTCAGCCACCTCGTGCTGCAGGGCGGTTTCGAGCAGGGACGCCTTGTCAGGGGCACGCCGAGCGAACGCGAACAGGGCGAGGCGATCATCACGCTGATCCGCCACGGCTGGGGCAAACGCGGCAGCCCGTTCATCAACGCCTTCGCCGCCCTGTTCATCCCGGAAGGCAGCCGCGAGCAACTCGACTCGCTGGTCGACCTGCAGCGGCTCACCACCTCGCCGGAAAACGCCGCCCTGCTGCGCGCCGCCGTCGACCGCTTCGACGTCTCCGGTCTCCTGGACAAGGTCAGCGTGCCGACGCTCGTCATCCACTCGCGCGACGACGGCGTCCAGCCGCTCGAACAGGGCCGACAGCTCGCCGCCCGCATCCCCGGCGCGGCCTTCGTGGTGCTGGAAAGCGGCAACCACGTCATCCTGCCGCAGGAAAAGGCATGGCCGGTCCTGTTCGAGGAGATCGAGCGGTTCGTTGCCGAGACGAACTGACGAAGTCCCTCAGGCGCCCCCGCGCCTGAGATGCTCGTCCAGCCGCGGCATGATCTCGACGAAGTTGCAGGGCGCGTGCCGGTAGTCGAGCTGCGCCTTCAAGATACCGTCCCAGGCGTCGCGGCAGGCGCCGGGCGAGCCGGGCAGCACGAACACGAAGGTGGCGTTGACGACACCGCCGGTCGCCCGCGACTGGATCGTCGATGTGCCGATCTTGTCGTAGGAGATGCGGTGGAACACTTCCGAAAAGCCGTCCATGCGTTTTTCGAAAATCGGCTCCAGCGCCTCCGGCGTCACGTCGCGGCCGGTGAAGCCGGTGCCGCCGGTGGTGATCACCACGTCGACCGCGTCGCTGCGCGACCAGTCGAGCACCCGGCTGCGGATCGCCTCGCGGTCGTCGGTGACGATGGCGCGATCGGCGAGGATGTGGCCGGCCTCGACGATGCGGTCGGCCAGCGTCTGGCCGGAGCGGTCGTCGGCCAGCGTGCGCGTGTCCGACACGGTCAGCACCGCGATGCGCACCGGGATGAACTGTCTTTCGCCTGCCATGTCAGCCTCCAGGTCGGATCATCCAACCGATACGACCTTTGCCGGCCGGCGAAAAGCACGGCGTCGTTCCAGGCTCGCGCATTGGAAACGAAGCGAACGCGCCGACGCCGTGCGGACTTGCGCCTCAGGATAACGGGCGGGCAAGGGTCTCAAGCTGACGTCCCGGAAGCCGTGGCACTGCCCGCAGGCCACGCGGCCAGCGCCTGCTCGGCGACCGCCTCCAGCATCTCGCGGCTGAAGCCGGCCTTGGCCTGCACCGCCATGCCATGCGAGACGGCCAGCAGGAACGCCGCCAGCGCTTCGGGCCTGGCCGTCTCCGGCAGGTCTCCCTCGGCCCTGGCCCGTTCGAAACGCTCGCGGATCTGCGCCTCGCCGGCCGCCCGCGCGTCCACCAGCGCCTGCCGCACGGGTTCCGCCTCGTCGGAGCCGGCCAGCAGCCCGTTGATGCCGAGACAGCCCGGATGGTCGGGAAAACGCGTATGCAGGCTGGCCGCGTTGTACAGTATGTGCGCGGCGACATCCCGCGCCGTCGGCAACGCAAACGCCTCCGGCAGGTAGTCGAGGTAGCGCTCGCAATAACGGGCCAAAACCTTGCGGAACAATTCCTCCTTGTTGCCGAAGGCCGAATAGAGCGCCGGTCTCTCGACGCCGGCGGCCTCGGTCAGGTCGGCGTAGGAGGCGCCCTCGTAACCCTTGCGCCAGAATACGCAGAGCGCGGCGTCGAGTGCTTTCTCCACGTCGAATTCGCGGTGGCGTCCCATCAGGTCGGTTCTGCGCTTTTCATAATGGCCGTTATTAAACCACTTGACAGGCCTTGTCCATATTCCATACCAATCGTTACGGTAACGTTCGTTACAAAATCGTTGAAGCATCGCCGACCGGCATCGCCGGCATGCAAGGCTGTGGAAAGGGTTTCTCATGTCGAACATTCTCAAGGGCAAGGTCGCGCTCGTGACCGGCGGCTCGCGCGGGCTCGGCGCCGCCATTGCCGAAGCGCTCGCCGACCAGGGCGCCGATGTCGCGATCACCTACGTCGCTTCCGCCGGAAAGGCTGAAGCCGTGGTCGAGACGCTGAAGGCCAAGGGCGTACGCGCCATCGCGATCCGCAGCGACCAGGCCGACACGGCCGCCTCCAGGCCGCTGGTGGACGAGGTCGTGGCGCATTTCGGCAAGCTCGACATCCTCGTCAACAACGCCGCGATCGCCGTGCAGGGCAGGACGGTCGACGATTCCGACCTCGACACGGTCAACCTCGACCGCCAGTGGCAGATCAACGTGCTCGGCGCGGTGGCGACCACGCGCGCGGCGGCGCCGGTTCTGGCGGATGGAGGCCGCATCATCTTCATCGGCTCGCTGCTCGGCAGCCGCGTGCCGCTCAGCGGCGTCGCCGACTATGCCGGCACCAAGGCGGCCATCGCCGGCTACGCTCGCGGCGTCGCACGCGACCTCGGCCGGCGCAACATCACGGTCAACGTCGTGCAGCCCGGCATCATGCCGACCGACATGGCGGCGGCGGTGCGCGACAACCTGCCCGACGCGATCATGGACCTGCACCCCATCCGCCGCATCGCCACGCTCGAGGAGGTGGCGGCCACCGTCTGTTTCCTGGCCGGGCCGAACGCCGGCTACATCAGCGGCGGCGGCATCGACGTGGCCGGCGGCCTGCAGGTCTGAGCGCCCGACACCAGAACCGGCGTTGACCATGCCGCCGCGGCAGGGGCTGACTGAGATCCCCTGCCGCGGCGGCGTGAACGGAACGGCTCATCGAGGCTCACAATCGCGGCGAAGCTGCTATGAAGGGCGTCTTCGCGATTCCCCAAGCCGACGCCGATGACCGCCACCGCCCTCGAAATCCTCAAGACCGTCTACGGCTACGATGCGTTCCGGGGGCCGCAGGCACGCATCGTCGAGCACGTGATCGCCGGCAACAACGCCTTCGTGCTGATGCCGACCGGCGGCGGCAAGTCGCTCTGCTACCAGATTCCCGCGATCGCCCGGCCCGGCATGGGGCTCATCGTGTCGCCGCTGCTGGCGCTGATGGCCGACCAGGTGGCGGCCTTGCGGCAGGCAGGCGTCAGGGCCGCCGCCCTCAATTCCGACCTGCCGCCCGACGAGCGGCGCGCGCTGTGGCGCGACATCCACGGCGGCCGCCTCGACCTGCTCTACGTCGCGCCCGAAACGCTGCTCCGGCCCGACGTGCTCGAGCGGCTCGACGCGGTAAAGCTGTCGCTCGTCGCCATCGACGAGGCGCACTGCCTGTCGCAATGGGGGCACGATTTCCGCCCGTCCTACCGCCAGCTCGACGCGGTTGTGGACCGCTTCGCGGGGGTTCCCCGCATGGCGCTGACGGCGACCGCCGACGAGCCGACCCGCGCCGAGATCCTGTCGCACCTCGCCATCGCGGAGGACGACGCCTTCATCGCCGGCTTCGACCGGCCCAATATCCGCTACGCCATCGAGCAGAAGGATAATCCGCGCGCCCAGCTCAAGGAGTTCCTGCAGCGGCACGAGGGCGAAAGCGGCATCGTCTACTGCCTGTCGAAGCGCAAGACCGACGAGACCGCCGCCTGGCTGCAAGGCTTGGGCTACGACGCCCTGCCCTACCACGCCGGCATGGACAAGGCGCAGCGCGAAGCCAACCAGAACCGCTTCCGCCATGGCGATGCCGTCGTCATGGTCGCAACCATCGCCTTCGGCATGGGCATCGACAAGCCGGACGTGCGTTTCGTCGCCCATGCCGACCTGCCCGGCAGCATCGAGGCCTATTACCAGGAGACCGGCCGCGCCGGCCGCGACGGCCTGCCGTCCGACACGCTGATGCTCTACGGCCACGAGGACATCGGCCTGCGCAGCCGCTTCATCGAGGAATCGGAAGCGCCCGACCAGCGCAAGCGCATGGAGCGCCAGAAGCTCGACGCGCTGCTCGGGCTGGCCGAGACCGCCGGCTGCCGCCGCCAGGTGCTGCTTTCTTATTTCGGCGACCGCTGCGAACCGTGCGGCAATTGCGACACCTGCGCCGAACCGCCGAAACTGTTCGACGGCACCATCGCCGCGCAGAAGGCGCTGTCCTGCATCTACCGCACCGGCGAGTGTTTCGGCCAGGCCTATGTCGTCGACGTCTTGCTCGGCGTCGACGACGAGCGCATCGCCCGCTTCGGCCACGACCGCATCTCCACCTTCGGCATCGGCACCGAGCATGACAACCGCACCTGGCGCGCCATCCTACGCCAGCTGATCGCGCTGCGCTTCGTCGACGTCGACCTTGCCAGCCATGGCGGCCTGTCGATCGCGCAGGCCGGCCGCGAATTCCTGCGCGACAAGCCGAAGCTGATGCTGCGCGTGCCCGCCGCACCGCGCGCCCGCCGCGACAAGGCGACCCGCGCCGCCGCGCAGTCCGCCGTCGCCGACGCCGACCAGACCTTGTTCCAGGCGCTGCGGCAGAAACGCATGGAGATCGCGCGCGCCCAGAACCTGCCGCCCTATGTGATCTTCCACGACAAGACGCTGATCGAGCTCGCAGCGGCGCGCCCCCGGTCGCGCGCCGAGATGGCCAGCGTGCCCGGCGTCGGCGAAACCAAGCTTGACCGCTACGGCCCGGCTTTCCTGAGCGTCATCGCCGAGCACGCCTGACGCCCGGCCATTCCATTCACCGACAGTAATCCGCGCATAGCGCCGCTGGCGCTTCCGCCCATACTCGGCCACACTGGCGCCAGCAGCGGAGGTGGCGGATGCTGACGCTTTATTCCTACCCGACGCTCTTCGGCGTCGCCGACAACAACGGCTACGGCCTGAAGGTCTATGCCTTTCTCAAGCTGACCGGCGTTCCGTTCGTCCACGAACACCTGTTCGACGCCTCGGCGGCGCCGCGCGGCCAGCTCCCCTACATCGTCGACGACGGCGAGACCGTCGGTGACAGCGGCACCGTCCTGGCGTTTCTGACCCAAAAATACGGCCTCGCCATCGACACCGCCCTGACGCAGGCGCAACACGACACCAGCCACATGGTCACGCGTCTGCTCGACGACCTCTACTGGGTCATGTCCTATTCGCGCTGGAAGGACGAGCAGTTCTGGCCGGCCTTCCGCAACGCGCTGATGCGGGAGCATCCGAGCCTCACCGAGCAGGATCTCGTCAAGGCCAAGGAATTCAACGCGCTGCGCTACCACTATCAGGGCATCGGCCGCTATGAGCCGGCCGATGCCTATGCGCGCGGCCTGGCCGACCTTCAGGTCCTGGCCAACCTCCTGTCCGCCGGTCCCTATGTGCACGGGGAAAAACCCACCGGCGTCGACGCCGCCCTCTACGGCTTCATCGCCAACATCTTCTATTACCCGATCGAGACGCCGCTGAAGCAGTTCGTCATCTCGCAGCCGCAGCTTGTCCGTCACTGCCAGGCCATCCACGCCGCCGTCGCCTGACCGGCGGCGATGCGTAGTATGAAGGTGTTCCGCGCGATTTTCCTGCGCCCGGCTCGCGGTTCGGATGGACCGGAAAGACATCCGGCGCATAACGCGAACTGATAGAAGGTTCGCCGGCAAGCGTTCCGGTTTTCGGCCTGCCTTTTGTCGATTGGCTGTTTCCGCGGCTTGCGATCGATAGGCCGTCAATTCCTGTTGCGAATTAAGTCCGCACGCCGGAAAAAGAAAACGCCGCCGTCTCTTGCCAGGCGCAATGTTGCTGTATTAGCAATTGCTTGGGGACATTTAGGCGATATCTGGGACGCGTCTTTGGGGAGCGCGACACCGGCTGGCTGTTGCTGGCCTGCATCAAGCAAAAATACACACTGAAATTGAAACGCGCGGCTCCGCGCCGCTCATCCGCCCTTCCGGCAAGAAATCCGGCAGCGCAGTCCCGTCGTCATGCGTGGCGAATGGGCGCGCCGTTCGGCTGTACACACCATCACAAGGTTCGGAACATGAAACGCATATCAATTCTCGTGGCGGCCTTGGCTGCCGTCCTCGCGACGGTGGCGTCGTCCCATGCCGTGCAGGAGGAGAAGCCCTATGCCGACGTCGGCCGCTGGCGCGTCCTTACGGTCAGCGACCAGGGGCGCTTCCTCCATTGCGCGGCCGACACCGACAACGGCCAGGTCACGCTGCGCGTCACCACGGACGGAACCGCCTGGCAATTGGGCGTGCCTTATTACGACAACGGTCCGGTCAAGGGCCAGTGGGGCTTCGACGGCTGGGAGGACGAAGCGACGTTCCAGACCCATGGCGACGGCTGGGCGACAATGGACGCCAACCAGCATGTGCTCGACAGCCTGCGCCAGCTGGACAATTTTTCGATCGAGCTCGATCGCGGGCCGCAGCACTTTGCCCTCAAGGGGTCCTCGGCGGCGCTGAAGAAGGCCGTCGAATGCGCCGGAAACAAAGGCGACGCGCAGCCCGAGGCGGTGGCCGCCGACGACGGCATCGGCTGGGTCAAGGGGCGCGCCGGCAGGCCCGTCGATCGCCGCGCGGTCGCCGTCGGCACCATGCCCGACGGGCTCCCCGTCTTCGTATGCGTGGCCACCTACAATGACGGCCTGCACCCCGGCATGACCGGCATGTGGATCGAAGGCTGCAGCACCGGTTATGGCGGGCAGGAGGTCACGGTCAAGACCTACTCCGTGATGATCGGCACCGGCCGCTGGAAACGCGCCTCGAACGGAGACGTGCCGGCCAATGCGCTGCAAGGCGGAAACGAGGCCAACGGCGCGCCGCTGTTCATCTGCCGGGCGAAATACCAGGGCGGCATGTACGCCGGAAAGATCCGGCCGGGGTTCGACGGTTGCAACATCGCCGATCTCGGCAAGGAGGTCACCGTCCGCTCCTACGAGGTGCTCGCGCCGTGACGGCCAGCGCGAAGCGGCGCCCTTGAGAACTAGCGCGAGCCTGCCCCGGATCACCGGACGGGTTCGCCGTTCCCCTCAAATTCCAACCCATCAGTCGAGATGCACCACATGGACCGCTTTGTGAACAGGCTGCTGGCCGCCGCGGGCGTGCTCGGCGTTCTGACCGCCTCCACCGTCGCCGCGCCGGTCGCGAACGTTTACGGCAAATCCGGCCAGTGGACGATCGAGGCCTGGACCGAGGGGGCGGACATGCGCATGTGTTCCGCCACGATCGCCAACCCGTCGGCGCAGCCCGACTTCGGCTCGTTCCTCAGGCTGGAGAATGACGGCAAGGGCTGGGCGATCGTCTCCGACTACCTGATTTCCGGCAACAGCCACGACGCCGACATGCTGGTCGACGGCGCGTCGTTTCCGGTCCGCTTCGCCCTTGAGGACGACGTCATCCGCGCGCCCATCGAGCAGGGCATGGTCGACGCGATCGCCGCCGGCAAGCGGCTCAACCTCAACCTCGACCCTTCCGGCCAGAATTTCTCGCTGCGCGGCGCCCAGGCGGCGCTCGACATGGCCGGGGAGTGCGCACGCGGCAACGGCCTGCAGAACGTCGGCAACGCCGGGACCAACGACTACAACGGCTACAACATCGCCGGCCTGGCGCAGGCCACGGAGAGCCACTACGGCACGACACGCGGCTGGACGGTGCTCGCCGCCACCGTCGCCGGGAACTTCGCCTATTGCACCGGCGAGCTGAACGACAACGGCGCGATCTGGCGGCTCGGCTGGGACGGCATGCAGTGGCAGGTGGCGTTCCCGTTCGACCAGCCGCGCGACTGGAGCGGCAGCCTCGCCGTCGACGGCGACAGCCGCTCGATCGGCGGCACGGCGAGCGACGGCTGGACCTTCGTGTGGCTGGGCATGATGGAGCTGGACAAGATCCGCAACGGCGACGAGATGAACGTCAATTTCGGCAAGTCCTACGTGGATCGGGCGCTGGTCGGAACCGGCGCGGCCATCACCAAGATCGAGGAATGCGTGCGGCGCAAGGGCCACGGCGGCGAAGCCGCGCCCGCGCCGCAGCCGAAGCAGCCGGCCGACATGGCCGGCGACCCCATCTGCCCGGACGGCGGTCCCCGCCTGCCCGTCACCGGCATCTGCGCCGGCCGCGCGGCCAACTACCTCACCGGCCAGCCGACCTTCGGCGAATATCTCGCCGACCCCGGATGCGAGTGGGTGGTCAACGACGTGCAGATCGCCGAGAACGCCCTGCTCTACCGGGCGCAGCGCTGCAAGGGCGTGACGGCGCAGCTCCAGTTCGCCGGCGGCGCTCACTGGGCGCAGCTCATGGTCGTCCGTTCGGCGCTCAACGCCGCCTATGGCCAGGAACCGGACGTCAGCGACCCGAAGCCGCTGGTGTGGTTCAACACGATCGACGCCGGCAACATCGAGCAGGAGCTCGACCGGCTGTCCCGCCAGGAGGCCGAGGCGGAGCTGCGCGGGCGCGTCTGCGCCATCAGGAAGGCCAATCCGTCGACCTCGCCCGACGGCTACGTGTTCGGCACGACCCCGGACGACCCGATGTACGCGCAGAGCCGGGAAGGCCCGACCGGCCCGCAATGCGGTCCGTTCAGCGAGGGCGACGGCGTCGAGCGTTTCTGGCGCGTGCTCGGCGACCACGCGTTCCTGTTCGACATCGCCCCCGAGATCTACCAGGACATCGACCCCAACACCGTCACGCTGCTGCGCAGGGACGGCGACGGCAACTGGGCCGCCGTCCAGTAGGCGCGCCCGCGGCGTCGAGGCCGCCCTGCCATGCGCGGCGGCACGACATCACCATCGACGACAGCAAGCTCTGATACGGGAGAATGAAATGAGACGTTTGGTCGGCGCCGGAGTGGCGGCGCTCATGATGACCGGCGCGGCCTCAGCCGCAGAAGAGCCCTACGGCCAGGGCTTCGACGGCTGGAAGTTCACGCAGCAGGACGTCGAGAGCGGCAGCGCCATCAACTGCCGCGCCATCCAGGGCGTCCACCTCATGTCCATCAGCACCAACGGCAAGACCTATGTCAGCACGTCCTCCAACGGGCTGGCGAAGGGACGGGACGAGGAAGCCAACATCAACATCGGCGGCGACAACGAGCTGGTGCAGACCATCTCGGGAGGGCAAGGCGGCCGCCTCGTCTTCTCCGGCGTGGACCAGTACCTGCTCGACCTCATCGTCAAGGCGCGCGGCTATACCTGGACCACCACCCTCGGCGGCAAGCAGAAGTCCGGAACGGTGAAGTTCAACGGCTCCACCGCCAAGGCCTACAAACGCCTCAAGGAATGCGTCAAGGCCAACGGCGGCTAGCGCGATGCCGGCGGAAGCGCAGGCGGTTTCGCGCATGCGGATTTGCGGGAAAGGCAAGGCATCGGAGCCAGTCCGGAAATTCGAAGAAACCGGGCCTGCTCCAGCGCCGAGGCCGGCACGTCCCGCCGTGGCGACGCCGGCGCGGTCACGCGGCGGTCACGCCGGCACCCCACGCTGAAGGAGCAGCCCGCGCGCTACACGCCGCCGGCCCCCCGACCGCGCAGCCCCTGCCCGCCCCGCGCCCGCCGTGCTAACATCCCGGCATGGCATGGACGATCAAGCAATACGGCCGGCAGCTGGCGCCGGGCCGGGGCTCCGAGCTTTGCATCTTCGACATCGAGCGCGGCGAGGCGCGCGTGCTGATGTCGGCCGACATACTGGTCGAGGCACCGAACTGGACGCCGGACGGGCGTAACCTGCTGGTCAATGCCGGCGGCGAGCTCTGGCTTGTCGGCATCGACCGCGCCTGCGACCCGGTCAAGCTCGACGCCGGCCCGCTCGACAATTTCAACAACGACCACCTGCTCTCGCCGGACGGCGGCACGGTCTACGCCAGCAGCGACGACGGGCACATCTACGCCCTGCCGATCGCCGGCGGCGCCCCCCGAAAGATGTCCGGCGGCCAGACCCACCGCTGCTACCTGCACGGCATCTCGCCCGACGGGCTTACGCTGGCCTATGTCGGCCTGGAGGTCATCCCGTATGAAACCGATGCGCGGTCGACCCCCACTCCGTCTCGCCCTCCGGGCGATCCACCTCTCCCCCGTTCGACGGGGGAGAGGAAAGGCCGGCCGCAAGGCTTGACCGCGAAAACGACGGGCAGCAGGCCCTGGCGCCCTTCCTCTCCCCCGTCGAACGGGGGAGAGGTGGCTCGCCCGAAGGGCGAGACGGAGTGGGGGTCGACCTTCACACGCAACAGCCCTGATGTCGGCCTGGAGAAAGGCAGCGGCAAGGTGCGCACCAAAATCTTCCTGCTGCCGGCCGCGGGCGGGCCGAGCCGCCGGCTGACCGACCTCGACCTGCCGCATGACGGGCCGGAGTTTTCACCCGACGGCTTATGGATCTATTTCAATTCGGAGCGGGCCTCGCCCGGCCATTGCCAGTGTTTTCGCATGCGCCCGGACGGCACCGCCGTCGAGCAGCTCACCCATGACGAGCGCGTCAACTGGTTCCCGCACCCGTCGCCGGACGGCAAGGCGGTCGTCTACCTCAGCTACCCGCCCGCCACCCGGGGCCACCCGGCCGACCGCGATATCATCCTGCGCCTGATCGCCCCCGACGGCTCGAACCGCCGCGACCTGATCCACTTCCGCGGCGGCCAGGGCACCATCAACGTCAACTCCTGGGCACCGGACGGGCAGCGGTTTGCGTTTGTGGCGTATCCGGGGGGCAGGGGCTGAGGTTGGCGAGGGACTGAGTGGCTGTTTGTAGAGGTACGGCGATCAACTTCCGGCGACATCGGCATGGGCCGGCGACACCGGCATGGACCATACTCGCCAACGTCGAAGCTGCTATCCACAGCGTCATCACTCGCCAAGAGCCCTATTCGGAATGTGATCCGAGTGGATCGGCGCCGAGACAGAGCGGAGCGAAAATAGAGTGAATTTCACTCTCCTGGTTCCAATGGATCCGTCGGGACCGATGGCCGCTGTCGCCACCGCTTCAAAGCAATACCAACTACGGTACCGAAAAACGTTAAGACTGCCGCAATGTTTGCCGCATCCTGTAGAAAATCGCTGAACCAGAGGGAAGCAGCCATGAAAACCTCCTTGATCCATCAAGAGGTCTCATAGAGAAGCCAGCATTGTCAACTTAATCAAGTAAGTACATCTAAAGATAGATAGGTAATTTTGCGCATAGTTCGGCATTAAACATCATAACACTTCAGTAATTTTTCTTAACTACGAAACCAAATCGACAATCCGCTTATCACTCCTTACTTTATGTTCAACACGACGCCTGTACACATTGGCACGGACGAAGGAAGTTCGCAACGGCTCTTCGTTGGTCGATACTAAAGTACAATTTGTCAAGATTACTTCAGTTTCTCTCAATCTTTATTATTTAGAAATTTTCGATACATGTATTTACTGTCCATGCATTATGCTTCGATGTTCAATCTAGACTCAAGTATCGATGATCACATTTTAGTGAGTGCGCTCCTCCCGACTTCAGCGGCCTATAACGCGACGGTGAGATCGGCGACAACTGCCCCCGTCCTGAGGCGCGAGCGCGCGCGGCGCTGCCGGTCCTGCTACGACCTAGCTTGGCGAGCCTCGAAGGGCACCCTCCCACTCCACTGCAGCGCCGCCCCTTCCTGCTGGCGCTCCAGAAACCGCTGGTCGATGTCGGGCAGCGCCTTGGGCTTCTCGATCGCCACCACAACGCGGCGAAACAACCTAGCGGAACGCCGCCCAACCCACGGGTTGAGTGCGCAGGGCGTGAGCAGCTCAAGGTGACCCGCTCTAGTAGAGTCGCGATTGTAGTTATTTGTTAAGTGCAGCCGAGTGAGTCGGCCTCGGGTAACGATCGCGGCGAAGCCCGCTGCACCGTGCCGCAGAGCATGTTATGCGATCGACAGAACCTTGCGGGGGGAGAATCTATGAGACAAGGTCTACGAATCGACGCGAACTATGCGGAAGATGTCGTCGGCTTCGCCCTGGAATCTTTCCTAACCCTGTTGAGTTTTCCCCGGCACCGCTTTTCGATTGAGCCGTTCTCGAGAAGCAAGGAGCGCTGGCTTGGCGCGGATGCACGGCTCCACCGTAAAATCCGCGGATTTCGGCCCTTCTACATGCAGTTCAAGAGACCGGCAGCCTATCCCGATTTCAGCACCTCAAAGATTGTTTCCGACCGCCGAAAGGCAGGGCTGACCAAGGCGCCGCTCGCCCTCTACTTCCCACTGCGCCAGAAGCGGGAGACACATCGCGACTTTCAGCACAATGTCCTGCTCCGTTTGCGCGCACGATTGCTTGGTCGTGGGCTGGGCGACGCGGCTTATGTTTGCCCACTGTTTCTGGATCGTTCGGCGTACCGGCTCAATCTACATTGGTCCGGCCTCGCGCGGTGGGGGCGCTTCTGGCGCAACGATCCTTGGGAGATCGAGGAATTGTTGCTCACGGACGGCGGGCGCAGGATTCGGTTCGACCGAATGCCGGTCTTCGCTGAGCACATCTCGGTGCCACCGCACAAGGCCGTCACCAGTGCGTCACATAGATATAGCTTCACCGAGAGCGGGACCGATCTCTGCTTTCACTCGCCTGAGGCGCTGCCTGGCGGGTCAATGGACCTAGCAACATTCCTAGACAAGGTGTCGGCTGGATTTCTCGATGGCGGAGAGAAATTATCCCCCGACGGATCGGACCAATTGCTGAACGAGTTGATAGCTGACGTCAATGGCGATCAGAAAGAAGCGGCGCAGGCGTTCCGCCCAGAGGGTGAAGATCCCATCGGTCGTTGGTTCGACTGGGGCGATCATCTCCGCAACGAATATGAGATCGAGCAATTTGCAGTGGTTCGGTGGGAGGACGAGGCACACCTGTTATAGCACGGACGGATACCTGCCTCCGTCCCTGACGCTCGGCTTCCTACGTCTTCCACAACTCCACTTCCCGTCGCTGTCGGTGTGTTAACTCCGTGACTAGCGTGCAGCCATATCCTCCCTCATCCTGAGGTGCGAGCCCGAACCGCATCGCAAGGCCTAGAAGAATCCCAGCCGGGCGAGCCTCAAACGACGCCAGCCCCCGTCCCTACTGCGCGATCTCGTGCAGCGCTGCTCCTTCCTGCTGGCGCTCCAGAAAGCGCTGGTCGATGTCGGGCAGCGCCTTGCCTTCCAGCGTCGCCTCGAAGGCGCGCAGGCGCTTGTAGACCGAGAGCAGCTCGACGATGGTCGACCAGGAGTTGACGAGGAACTGGAACGAGCTCGTCACCTGGCTGAAGGCGTAGGAGATCTGGTTGAACAGGCCGAGCGAGATCTTTCCGGCGACGATCGACGGGCCGAGGATCAGCAGGGAAAAAATGTTGTTGGCCTGCAGGTAGCTGTAGCGAACCACGTTGAAATAGACGTAGTGGAAATACAGCCGGAAATAGTTGCGGCGTACGTTGGCAAACAGCTCGATCACGGTCGGCGGCTGCGCCCGGTCGTCGTGGTCCTCGCCATAGACCAGTTCCTTGCGGTAGGCCGCCTCGACGCGCTGGTTGCGGAACTGCAGGCCGGGCAGCTTGTAGCCGGCCACCACCAGGCTGATCGTGCCGAACACCGACCAGACGAGCGCGGCCACCACCAGCGGGTGGGCGATCTCGCCGACGATCGGCAGCTCGCCGACATTCTGCGACAGGCGCAGCAGCACCGGCATGAAGGCGATCAGCGTCATGATCGAATCGATGAAGGAGACGCCCAGCCCCTCCATGATCTGGGCGAAACGCATGGTGTCTTCCTGCACGCGCTGCGATGCGCCCTCGATGTGGCGCAGCCGCTCCCAGTTGGCCATGTAGTAGTCGTTCATGGCGTTGCGCCAGCGGAAGATGTAGTGGCTGACGAAGAAGGCGTTGAGCACCGAGACGTTCATGCCGACCAGCGCCAGCCCGGCGAAACTGCCGACCTGGCTGTAGAAATCGGCATTGGTGGTTGTCAGCGTCTTGCTCATGATGCCCTGGACGTAGTCCCAGAACGGGCCGTACCAGTTGTTGACGGCGACGGCGACCTGCACCTGGAAATAGACGACGAACAGGATGACGGCCGAGCCGAGGATCGACCAGTTCAGCCAGGGATGCGGCGAATACCAGCGCCAGAAGGCGTAGAACAGCAGCACGCCCACGGCGAAATACAGATAGAACCAAATAAACGGCGCCGACCAGAACACGCTGACGCCGATGATCGGCGGCGCGTCGGCGGCGGCCGGCGGCAAGCCGAACACGGCGCCGAGCTGCTCGCCGCCGAGAAACCAGGCGGCCACCATGACCAGGCTCCACAGCGCCGCCGAGGTGAAGAAGAGTTTTGGCTGCGGGAAGAAGGATACGAACACGTCGGCGTTTTCCTGGGCAGGCGCGCGGGCGCGGCGCGGTTGGACGGGGCCGCCCGCCGGCAGAAAAACCCGGCGAACGGCGTCGGCATGAAGTCACAGTTCGGCGCGAAAGGAAATGCGCGCCGCCTGCGGGCTGCCGGCAGGAACGCACAAATTATGGCGATTTGGCGTTGAGCCGGGCAGCGGGAATGATCGGCCGGCGGCGCCGCCGGCGCAGTTCTGCCCAATGTCTGCGCCGGTCGACCCCCACTCCGGCCCTTCGGGCCACCTCTCCCCCGATCGACGGGGGAGAGGAACGCAGCATCGGCGATTGGCGCTTCCTCTCCCCGTCGAACGGGGGCTATCGCATATGACGTATTTCGCGAAGTTCGGCGGCGCCTTACCCCCACCCCTGACCCCTCCCCACTGTTCAGACCGGGTAGAAAGTGGACATCTGTTCGGAGACATCGTGGACAGTTACGGCAGCATGAGGAGGCTGTCGGATGCCGTTTCGCGAGGTATGCCGGATGGACGAGAGACAGGAGTTCGTGATGCTTGCGTCTTTGGAAGGAGCGCAGGTTCGGGGGCTTTGCCGGCGGTTCGGGGTGAGCCCGACGACGGGCTACAAATGGCTGGAGCGCTGGCGAGCGGAGGGACGGGCC